>Ga0209187_1000002_pt1 | contig 764950 bp, 619 predicted proteins | sample BantaG_FD_187430 | JGI IMG/M metagenome (GOLD analysis project Ga0209187, IMG submission 187430) | Marine algal microbial communities from Bantry Bay, Ireland - BantryBay_4 metaG (SPAdes) (version 2) | ecosystem: Host-associated > Algae > Red algae > Unclassified | place: Bantry Bay, Ireland...
ATTAATCTGCGATTGAATTGCTATTGCCTGCGTAAAAACTATCTCCGATTAAACAGCATTCCAACTCAATGGATAATGTAATAGCTAAGGGTGTATAGAGGTGCAGTTCACAGTTTAATGAGAGCTACAACAGCTGGGTCTGCCGGAGAGTCGCTTTATAGAGACAAATTCAAAAGAATTTCCAGCAAAACGTCCTTGGATTGAAGGTGCTGGCCCAATAGCTGACATGGCAGCGCGTCGAATCAGCTGTGATGCATCTGTTATTGACATGCATATGGAAGATGGAGAACCGTTAAATGTAGGACGTAAATATAGAACCTGGCCAACCGCCATTAGGAGAGCCATAGTGACAAGAGACAGGCACTGTCAGTTTCCTGGGTGCTCCGAACATCGTCATCTGGATGTGCATCATATTAAGCACTGGGCAGATGGTGGCGAAACTTCAGTGGATAACGGTGTTTGTTTATGTCACCGGCATCATGTATTAGTGCATGAGGGCGGCTATTGTATAGAAAGAAACACAATTGCAACCAATAACGACAGTAGCAGTAAGGATTTTGGGTTGACAATCGGGCTGGTATCTTCAGTTAAAAGAGCATTGCTGCCAACCCGACATCGATTTCGGTTTGTAAAGGCTGATGTGCCTCAAAGCGAATGCAGCAAACGCGAACATGCGCATGAGCACGAGCACGAGCACGAGCATGAGCACGAACACGAATACGAACACAAACACAAGTACGAACACGAGTATAAGCACAGCCCTGAGAACGGCAATAGTGATGATCGTAAAAAAGATCAGTGTTGCGAGATGCCGGCGGCTTATCGATTAGAAAACACATCGTTTAGCGGTTATCGGCCGAGCTTATAAGAGCCAGGCAGATTAGGGCGCTTACATCAATATAAGTCGCTACTAGATGGTGTATTTGACGAATTAAAACGGGCCGGACAACAGGCTGGTAAATAGAGTCTATAAAGTGTGTAAAAACGAGCGATAAATATGCTCGAAAACACAGCGATAAATCGCGCAATAAAGTGTCGATATTTGCGTCATAAATTCGGTCAATTAAATGCTCAAAATGACGCTAAAAAAGTGGTGATATTTGACGAGTAAATAGCCCGTAATTTTTCAGTGTTGAAAGCGGCTCAGGTTGCAAAGTAAAGCTGGCGACTGGCAAGTGGACGAATACAAACTGTCTTAGAGTAGAATCTATTGTCGAAGAGTTTGTCCTGCTCAATCTCCAGTATTAATAAGGTTGGCACGCTCCTATTTTCAAGCTTGCATAAATTTAGTCGGTTATAGGTTGTAAAAAGCGCGAAAAAAAAGTCCCAAAAGAGGCCCTGAAGAGACCTCAATATAGGCGAGTAAATAGGCCTAAAAGTGGGCCGCCAATAGAGCGAATTCAAGTGCCAAATAAAGGGTTTATTAACGAGTCAAAACAGCCCTAGAAACACCATATTTCGACGTTTATGTAGGCATATGCAGGTGTATTGTGATTCCTAATGAAACTCAGGACATTCGCCATTCGTAACCTGTTGATTCATGTAGCCAGCAAGACAAATCCCAGTAAAACTCGAGACATTCCGTCTTAGTAAAAATAGGGACACTGGGAAGTTTAGGAATTAAAGTAGAGACCAGAGGTAGATGTCGCAGTAAAAATCAGTACTTTGAGTAGAACCACAGGCATTCGAAGTACTTTGGCCTGTATAACTGATTTAGAAACAGAAATGAGAGTAAGCGCAAGACCTTGTACTGAGGGGTAAAGCATATTCCATTAAAGCCGTGTTCATAATAGATCTTGTAAAAAATATTAATCTTCATAGAGAGTAATCAATTTATCAATATATCAACCCACGCATAAATCCAAATAAATAAGCCCTGTGTTGTCGATTGGAATTTCTTGTTCTGTTTGCGGCGCATCTTCCTCCACTAATACTTCCTCAGAAGGTTCTCCTGATGGTAAGTTAGAATTGATGTAACCAGTCGTGCTATCGCCATCATCATCAGGCATGAAATGCGTGTCTGCGATGATGGCGAAACTGAACAACGGGGTGCCGGCCTTTCGGACTTTATTTGTGTACACCTTAGCCACTAGCGTTCTGTTGTAGACAGTGTAAACATGGTTAAAGATTAGGTCTGAGTGTGCTCATACTTGGCCTTTTTGAAACACGGCATGTTCTTGCGTATAAAAATGCAGCGTCGAGGTGCCGTTTGATCCGCCGACACCAAGTGATGAATTTTTAACGCCAACAAACGGCGCATGATCTTCAGGGAAACTTCCACAGTTGACGTGAATTATGCCGCTTTCAGCTTCAGCGATGAACCGATTTACAAGCGGTGTTTGCTCTGAGTAGAGGCAGGCGGATAAGCCAAATTCCACATCATTGCAGATCTCCAACGCCTCATCTACAGTGTCGTAAGCGATCACAGCTAGCACTGGCCCAAACACTTCATCGCGTGCCACTTCCATGTCAGATGTGACAGTAGATAAGATAGTGGGGGCATAAAAATAACCGCCATTTTGATCAATTAATTCACCTCCGGTTGCCACCGTTGCACCAGCAGCGCGGGCACGATCGACAAAACCGGCTACGTCATTGCGAGACTTACTACCCATCAAGGGTCCAAGTGTTGTTGCGCTGTCCAAACCATCTCCAACCGTCGCAGCAGCGGCGCGTTTGGCCAAGCCCTCAACTACCTGCGACTCTAACTCGCGGCGCACTATTACGCGGCTAATAGCAGTACATCGTTGTCCACAGACAGCAAAGGCTGCTAAATAGATCTGATCCAACACGGCGTCCAAATCACTGGCGTCGTTCACGACAGCTGGGTTCTTTCCGCCAAGCTCAAGACTCACTTCCGTCAAATTGGCTGCCGCGGCTTGAGCCACAATCCGCCCAATCTCTACAGAGCCGGTGAAACTAACACCAGCAACGCCTTTTGCTGAGGTTAACGCACCGCCCAAGTTGCCGGATCCATACGCAATTTGAAATACGTCTTTAGGTAAAGTTGCATCGGCGACTTCTTGCATGATGAACGCGGCGCCAGGTGTGCTGATCGACGGTTTCAAAACAATCGCATTCCCGTAAACCAATGCGGGAATAGTCTTGCGAACAGGTGTGCTAAATGGAAAGTTCCATGGGTTAATCCCAACGATCACACCGCGTGGGCGCCGGGTGGAGTAGGTGATGGATCCTGGTTTTTGAGACGGTAAGACTTCGCCGATAGGGGCTGAAGCCCGGCTGGTGGTGGCGCGACCTTCACCCAAGGCTTTGGTGACTTCGCCGCGTGATTCTCCTATGATCTTGCCCATCTCACGGGTGATAGCAGTAGCGATATCATCAGCACGTGCTTCTAAGCCGTTTAAAAAAGAATCGACCATCTTGCCGCGCTCAGGTTGTGGGATGTTTGCCCACTTATGCTGTGCGATTGTGGCTCTTGCGATCAGTTCAGGCACCTCGTCTGGCGATATCGTTGCGAAATTAGCGACAACTTCGGATGGATTGGCGGGGTTGTGTATGCTTACGGACATCTAGTAGTACCTTTGAGTTTTATACGGCATCAACCGGCTTAAGATCAGGCCTTGTGTTTATTAAGGTAGCGATCAGGGATTAGGTCAGGAACTCATTGAGCTTGCGTCGGCCAGCGATCAAATCAGCAACGGTATTTGCGTTAAGTTCTGGCCAATTGGCGGCGACTTCAGGTACTTGCGGAAGACGTAAACGACCTTTCGTGGCATCTACGCCTTGTGCGCGTACAAATCGTGCGTCGTCTCCAATGCGGGCCACGAAATCCCAATCTGGGGAATCCCCTGGAGTGGATTTGATGAACTTGCGCCTCTGTTGGCTATTAAGCACTCGCCCGGTTAGCTCTTCAGGGCACCAGTCATATAATGCAATCGCTTTTAGCTCGGCGAGTGTGTTTGCAAATTGTGGTTCGTCTGCCAAGTTGTGCAATTCGTGTGGGTCGGTTTGCAGATCGTAGAGCAATGACGCGTGATTATGCGTGTAGATAAATTTGTAACGATCTTTTCGTACCATTCGACACGGCACACAAGGGCCAATCGCAAGATAATCGCTTATTGCAATGCTTGGCCAGTTATCCGTTTTACCATTGAGCAGTGGTAGTATGGAATTGCCTGCCAATGTCGGTTGCTCTCCACCGGCAAGATCGATAAAGGTTGGTAACAGATCAACTAACGACACCACCTGATCGCAACGTCTACCACCGGTTACGCCGGGCACGGAGGCGATAAAGGGCACATGTGCTGACCATTCCCAAAAGGTTTGCTTAAACCACATGCCGCGTTCACCTAGCATCTCACCATGATCTGAGACAAAAAAAACGGCGGTATTATCGCGCATGCCAGTTTTTTCCAGCGTATCGAGTATGAGGCCGATCTTATCGTCAATATAGGAAATCATTCCGTAGTACGCTTGTCGAGCCGCGATCAAATGATCTGTTGACACTTGGTGTCTGTGCCGCCCGTGAGCAAAGAACAGAGATTTTGAATGATAATCAAGCTCTTCAAACGGTAGCGCGCCAACAGTAGGTTCATCGATGTCAGCACTGTCGTAACGGTCCCAATATTCCTGTGCCACAGTGAAAGGTGTGTGTGGGCTGGTAAACGAAATGATCTGGAAAAATGGTTGACGATCCGGTTCGCGGGCGCGATCGTACAAACTTTGAATCGCACTGTGTTCGACTTCGTCGTCGTAGTCTTCTTGCATCGTGCGAATGCAAGGGCCGGCTTCAACAACACCGTTTAACGCTGTACCTGAGGGTACGTACGCGGGGCCTGCTTGCCAGTCGGCTACCCACTGAAAATTAGCAGGGTAGACGTCGGTCACCGAGCGCTGATTAAAACCGTGTTCTTGATCAGGGCCAATGAAATGCATTTTGCCGCATAGTTCTGTCCAGTAACCGCTATGACGTAGATAGTGGGCCATGGTTGGAATGGAACTGGGTAGCTCGTTGGCATTGTCATACACGCCAACATCTGGGGATAACATTCCACTGAGCATGGATGCACGGCTAGGTACGCAGAGCGGATTATTCGAATAGCCGTTTTCAAACACGGTTCCTTGAGCTGCAAGTCGTTCCAGATTGGGCGTTTTACAAACGGTATTGCCATAAACACTGAGCGCGTGGGCTGCCAGTTGATCAGCCATGATCAGGATGATATTGGGCTTGGTTTTGTTGGTCATTAGAGTCTCTCGTCAGCTGTGCGTGCATTACGCCTAGAGTCAGCATTCAAAATCATGTGGGCGCCTTTTTCACCAATCATTAAAGTGGGCGCGTTCGTGTTGGCGGCGGTTATTTTGGGCATCGCTGACGCATCGATTACACGCAGCCCATCAACCCCGCGTACTCTTAATTGCGGGTCGAGTACTGCACTGGTATCACTGCCCATACGACAGGTACCGACGGGATGGAAAACCGTTCCACCCTTAGTGCGAATGGCATCTAGAATTTGTGTATCGCTTTGCATGTCTTCGCCGATAACCGTCTCGTGATCCCACAACGGGCGAAAGGCGGGTTGCGCGTGAATGTTGCGCAGTAGTTTGACACCATCAATCATCACGTTGCGGTCCAATTCAGTTGAAAGATAGTTCGGCGCGATGCGCGGTTGCATGGACGGGTCGCTCGATTGAATTTGCACCACACCGCGACTTTCAGGATGGCATTGCCAAAACGACGCAGTAAAGCCTGAATATTGGTGCAACGGTGTGCCCGGTTTATCCACAGACAAGGGCATAACATTAAATTGAATATCTGCGCGGCCATCTTTTGCAAATTTTGTGCAGGCCGAGCCGCCAACTTGGCCGGCCCCAACAGTGAGCGGCCCAGTTCCCTTTATGACCCAGTTCAACCCCATTTTAGCCAGCTTTAATAGGTTGCGCACATCATCGTTTAGCGATAGCTTTTGATTTAGTTTTAACATGAGCCGAATTTGGTAGTGATCTTGTAGGTTCTCACCAACCTCTGGCGAATCCACCACCACAGCAATGCCATGCTCTTTTAGTAAGGCTTCAGGCCCAACGCCTGAGAGTTGTAGTATTTGCGGCGTTTGCAGTGAGCCAGCACACAAGATAACTTCGCGTTTGGCTCTTGCACTATAACTCTGTCCCTTGTTGGTCCAACTAACACCGACTGCCCGTCGCCCTTCAAGTTCGACACGCGACACTAATGCATGCGTGCGTAGAGTCAGGTTGGAACGTTTCAAAGCTGGATGCAAAAATGCGGCTGCAGCGCTGGCTCGTAACCGTTTACCGATACTCAGATGATAGGCCCCAACGCCGTAGCTTGATTGTGCGTTAAAATCTGAATTAGCAGGCAGCCCAAATTGTTGTGCTGCAGTGACCCACGCACGACAGGCTGCGTTATCGTTGCGTAACTCAGAAACAGGTAAATCACCGTCGCGACCATGGAATGCATCATCACCACCTTCGAAGCACTCGAGTTGTCGAAAGTGTGGCAATAGATCTTCGTATGACCAATCTTCCGCGCCCATACTCTGCCAGTCATCAAAATCTTCATGCTGACCTCTGATATAAATCAACCCATTAATCGAACTTGAACCACCAACAACCCGACCACGTGGCCAAACGATGCCGCGATGTCCATCACCCTCAGAAGGCTCGGTTTCAAAGACACGCGAAAAGCGCGGATCATAAATTGTTTTAAAGTAACCCACTGGAAGCTTTAACCAAAAATTCCGATCGTATCCGCCTGCCTCTAACACCAATACTCGACACTCGGGATCGGCAGACAAACGATTTGCCACCACTGACCCAGCTGAACCTGATCCGACAATGATGTAGTCATATTCCTGCGTGCTCATTACGCATTACCTCTACCGATACCCGACGACATTAGCCTATCGAATGCCTGTGTCACACCCAGGCCAGGTTCATCGGATAAAGTGAGTTGCCCGTTAGTGACTTGGTTAGAAAATATGTCAGTGCGAAGTGGGTTATCGTTTGAATCTATTTCCAACATGCCATTGCCGCCGACTGCAGCCAGCAGATGGGCAGACGCGGCCAGGCCAACACCGCCACCTAAATAATGTGGGCAATAGCGTTTACCCGATGCGACAATTTGTCTTGCTAGCGGAAGCAGGGTACTAATACCACCCCATTTGCACACGTCAGGTTGGATGACCCCTAACCATGCGCCGTCTATGCATTGTTCGAAATCCTCGATGTTGAGTATATTTTCGCCCGCAGCCAAAGCGATGGATGACGCGCTGGCGAGTGCCTGCCAGTGTTCGGTCGGACTGTTCGCCATTATGGGCTCTTCCAACCAGTCAAGGCGGTGTTCCATCAACTCTGGCAATATCGCCAGTGCGTCGTTCACCGTCCATGATTGATTAGCATCTACCATAAAGCCTTCGCCTGTTTGTAGATTATCGCTAATAGTGGCTACGTTCGTAAGATCAGTTAGATGATCAAAACCAATCTTCAATTTAAATGAACGGTACCCCTCATCGCGACAGCGTTGAACTGTTTGTACTGCATTGCCAGGGTTAATTCCGCTGGCATAGACGGGGATCGTTGTATTGTCACCACCTAACAAACGATAGAGTGGTAGATCGGCGCGACGAGCCACCAAATCCCACAGTGCGATGTCAATACCGGCAATGCACTGCGCTAGGGGACCAGGTTCGCCTGCTTGAATGGCGAGCCGCGCAAATTGGTTTTGCAGGTGAGTAAAGCACGCTGCGGGGCTTTTGTAGGTCTGGCCAACAAGCGCTGGAAAAACAACCGTGTCGAACAACCGTGCTCGGTGTTCCGCACCACATGCAGGAAAATTACACCAGACCTCGCCAATGCCTTTGTTATCTGTGTTGTCCTCTAATTCTAGAAATAAGGCAGGTCGATCGTGCATGGTCCCGAACGAGGTCTGAACGGGAACTGGGCAGGGTATGCGCAATACAGTGAATTTGGCATGGGTGATTGTGAGAGAGAGATCAGTTGCATGGAACTTGGTGGCAATCAATTCAGACACGGGCGGTTTCCCTACCAATTAAGTCAAAGCGTTCGAACATTTCTTGCGGCGCATCGGCCGCGTGCATCAAGCGATTCATTTCAGCTACCAATCGCTCTTCAACCTCAGGGTTGTTAAGTGGTGTTGTCTGACTCGGGTCTGCATGCAAATCGTATAAACGTGTTTGGGTATCCTCAAAGTTCATACCTTGAACCTCGACCACATCGCCTACCTCGTTTGCTCTTGGTTTAAGTTTTAGCAACGGTGCACCTTTGGAGAATGCAAAGGGGTTGGCGAGAGTCGCGTCCACTAACTCATTGATTGCAAATCGAGATGTCATACGGGTTGGCATTAATGTGTATTCGTACAAACCATCGGCGGTCAGTGTTTTGGGATAACGATGGTAAACGTACCGCCCGTCGGTAACGTTACAAGCCGCGCCAAAGTAGCCAAAAATGGCAGTGTCTCGAACCTCATGCTCGTTGTCCATGACCGGTAATAATGACTTGCCTAACACATCAGCCGGGATCGTTTTTTTGTGAATATCGAGCAGCGTGGGCATCACGTCGATTGATTGGGTGAGCGCTTTGCGTCGCGTGCCACCAGCTTGCTTAAAGTCAGGGTGGTAGATCATGAGTGGGATGCGGGCTATCTCATCATAGACCGGCATGCGATTCTTAGACCACCAATCATGTTCACCGAGCAAGAACCCGTGGTCTGTTGTCAGTACCAAACACGTATCTTCCCACAAGTTATTTTCATCGAAGAAATCCAACAATTTACCAAAATACTCATCGCACATAGTGGTAAGGGCTGCATAGTTCGCACGCAGCTCTGCAATTTCGTCAGGCGTTTCAGTCACTTTTTCATAAATCGGCCAATCCAGTATTGGGCCTTTGTAATCAGTTGGGTACATTTCGCGAAATCGAGCAGGTGCATGAAACGGTTCGTGCGGATCAAAGCACTCTAATTGTAAAAACCAATTATCGTCAGTGTGATTTTGGGTGAGAAATTCATTGGCCAAGCCAAATACTTGCGGCCCGCAATAATCGGATTCTTTGGCCATATAAGAACGGTTGATCATGTAGTTAGTACGGTGATGTTGCAACGGGTGGTAGTCTGCTTGAAGGAAGTCAAGCTTTGGGTTTACATGCGCCTTCCAACGATCTATGGCTTGTCCGCGAACCAAGTCCCATGACGAATAACGCTGATGATACGTTGCGCCACCGTCAGCAAAATAATGGTGGTGATCAGTCATGATATGCGAATAAGTGCCCGTTTGTTTTAGCAACTCAGGAAATGAATCGTCAAATGGCTCCAATGGGCCCCAGCTACGGTGTAAAAAATTGATCCGACCTGTGTGCAAATCACGACGTGCTGGAATGCACGGCAAGCTGCCGACATAGTGGTTATCAAACGTTACTGCGCGCTGCGCAAAGCGAGAGAAATTGGGTGTTTGAACGCTTGTCGGCCCATAGCATTCCATCGCGTTGCGGTTTAGCGAATCAAGCAGTACGAAAACCGTTTTCATTAAATCGGCTTCTTACGTGGATGATCTGGCGCAACTTCTTCAACAAACGGCAACCGCCGACGTGCTTTGGTAGCGGTTGTGTTTGGATCGATAGCGCCGCGTACATAAGCACGCTTAGCATCCACAAACGGCTGATGATCCCATCCGGTCCATTTTCCCTTAAGTAGCGACTGTTGAACAAACAAGCGGCGTTTTTGCGAAACGAGAATGTCCTTTTCGAGCTGATCGTAATCCCATCGCTGATCAATTTCTGACTTCATGCGAAGAGCCGTATCAGCATACTCAGGGTCGTTTGCCACATTGTTTAATTCTTGTGGGTCTTTTTTTAGGTCGAACATCATTGGAGGATCGTTTCTGCAATGAATGTACTTAATGCCGTCCTGGCGCAAGATTAAGGCTGGAGCGTAAACACCTTCGCCTGTAAACTCCATCATCACATCGTCTGCTCGTTTACTGTTGTCACCTTGCATCATGTCTACCAGTGTATAACCGTCAAGATTGTCAGCCAGTTCAGGAGGGTTCCCATTGCTTGCAAGATCGAGCATGGTCGGCAACAAATCGACCAGAGATACACCTTTTGTTTCTATATAACCTTGTTTTACTATTGGGCCTTTTACAATAAGCGGCACACGAGCCGACCATTCGAAAGGTAGGAATTTAAACCACGTGCCTCGCTCTCCTAGCATTTCGCCATGATCACCTACAACGAAGATATAGGTGTTGTCGATGAAATCACCGTCTTCGAGTGCTTTCATGATGCGACCAATTAGGCTGTCGAAGTAGGACACCATGGCGTAGTACGCATGACGCGCTTTGAGTATTTGAGCCTCCGATACATCGTGTTCATCTTCACGAATTGTTGATGCATAACGTTGAGACCATGGGTCGCGCTCTGCAATGGGCTTGTGCGGCACACCGGGTAATTCAATTTCGTCATCGCCGTACAAGTCCCAAAATTCTTGAGTCGTGACAAATGGATTGTGAGGGTGTGTAAATGAGGCCATCATCATGAAAGGGCGTTCGTCCGTATCGCGAGCGTAGTCGTAAATTTTTTGAACCGTCTGAAAACAAACTTCTTCGTCATAATCGATCTGAAGACTTCGTTTACATAGGCCGGCTTCGACAATAGAGCGCAAACTCATACGTGACGGTGCGTAAGGTTCTTGTTGCTGTGTCCAGTCGGCGGTCCAACCAAAATCGGATGGGTAAATATCGGTTGTTAGTCGTTCTTCAAATCCGTGTAGTTGATCAGCCCCAACAAAGTGCATTTTCCCTGACAAGCAAGTTCGGTAGTCGAGTTGGCGCAGGTAATGTGCAAATGTTGGAATAGAGGATAGAAATTCACCAGCGTTGTCATAGCACCCAACTTTAGATGAGAGTTGCCCGCTCATCATCGATGCCCGTGATGGCCCACAAACTGGATTATTGCAATACGAATTCAGGAAGGTGACACCGGCGTCAGCCAAGCTGCTCATATGCGGTGTTTTAACCGTAGGTCCACCGTACATCGGTAGCACCATGGAGGTCAGTTGATCTGCCTGTATGAGTACGATGTTAGGCGGCTTAGTCATTAGTGCCTTCCGACGTCGGGTTTATATTCATGGGAGTCTGCGCTTTTTGGATAACTGGCCGATTGGCTCTGAACGTTCCCAGTGCGAGCCACTCCAGGACTTCCTTAACAGCTTGTTCGCGCTGCTGCTTATAGTCGGTTAGCCGCCAAAGGTTATGTTGTTCATCGGGGTCAGCTTCAAGGTCGTAAAATTCGCCGTCGTCATCGCCCGGATACACAACCACCTTAAAACGGTGACCGCGACGCATAATGACCAGTTCAGATGCAGACTGTATATGATCACGCCCCAGCTCTGCATACACATGCTTGCGTATCGGGCCCGACTGCCATTGCCCGTTAATCAACACAGATGTGACTGGCTTAGCTTCCCAGTTATCGGGCGTACCGATTCCGGCTAATTCTAAAATAGTTGGCGCAATATCCATTAGCTGCACCAAGTCGTCATTTTGCAACGCGGTTTTAATGTGTTGTGGTGCGTGGAAAATTAGTGGAACGCGGGTAACACAATCGTACATAGTCCATTTTTGAATATGACCATGATCCCCAAGTGCGTCGGCGTGGTCTGAACAGAAGATTACAACGGTGTTGTCAAGATAGTTGCGTTGTTCAAGCACATCCATAATGGCGCCTACTTGATGGTCAATCATCGTCACATTGGCAGCGTAATGTTGGCGAAGCCTTAATAAATCCGCCACGCTGGGGTTCTCTTGCCATGCAACACTGTCTATGTTGAACTCGACCATACTGTCGCGCAGTTTTTGGTGCATTTCGGGTTGTGCGTCAAGTTCCGCACGGGTTATCTCTCCAACAGGTATATCCACCTCGTTATACATGGCCAAGTATTCCGCTGTTGGGTCGTACGGAGGATGCGGACCGGGGAAGCCAATTTGCAAAAAAAACGGCGTATTGGCTTTGCGCTCTTGTAGCCACCACTGAGCGGTGTTGCCAACGAAATTATCCGGGTGCATATCGTCATCAATTTCCCAGGTAAAACACCCCAGTGATGATTTGTACGCATCCGGGTCGTTTTCAAAACGGGTATAGCGTGACGGCTTAATTAGATTACGAGCTTTTAGTGCCTTATCCCACTCGTCGTAAATAGCGCGCTCGTGTTGTTCGAGAAAGAGGGGTCGATCTTTATTTTCGACGGGGAAGCGTTGATGAAAACCGCCTTTGGCATCGTAGGGATTGATGTGCATCTTGCCGATGTTGACGCAGTGATAGTTAGCGTCTGCAAGCCATTGAACCCATGTGGGTTCCCATTTCTCGAAATTGGTGTAGACGTTGGTGGTATGAGGGTACATACCTTGAAACACACTGGCACGAGAGGATACGCACACAGGTGAGGTGACAAAACAGTTCGTGAAAGCCACTCCTTCATTGACAAGGCGATCTAAGTTGGGCGTTTGCATCCAACTTGCACTTAAGGCTGCAATTGAATCTGCTCTTTGTTGATCCGTCATGATCAACACGATATTGGGTTGTTCTTGCGAAGTCATTTGCTTGTATGGTTTATTCGGGCGTTATCTGTTGGCACGAAGCACTTTAATTTTGCTATTAGATTAGCGGCGCAGTGTTAACTACCGCGCCGCCAATGACTACTTAGTTAGCCGTACGGGTTACAAATTCTTCAATTCCCGTTACGCCAATTTCGCGGTAGTATTTCAGAGCACCAGGGTGAAGTGGCGCGCCAAAACCATTTAACACAGAATCTTTGGTAATACGACCCAGTGCTGGATGAACGGCTTTAAGGCTGTCTCGATTCTCAAATATAGCCTTTGTCATTTCGTAGACAATATCGTCAGGTACATCTTTTGATAGAACCATACCGTTAGCCAGGCCAAAGGTTGGAGTGTCTACGTCTACACCCTTATACAATCCCGCTGGAATAGACAAGCGGAAATACGGTGGATATTCAGCACGTAATGTGTCAAAAAAATCATCCGGAATCGGTATCAGTTGAATCTCACGAGCGGCGGTTAATTTAACAACTGGAGGCAATGGAAAGCTACCGTTCCACAAAGCGGCATCCAGGTTTCCGTCTGCTAGGCCATCAGCCATTCCACCGAGGCGGATGCGAAATGGTTTAAAGTCTGTGTCGGGTGTGAGGCCCAGTGTTTTCATCATGGCATCTGCATCGAGCATAGAAACACCACCGGGTTGTCCCATACCCACGCGTTTACCTTTAAGATCTTCCAGAGATTGTACTGGCCCATCCTTTAAGGCAATAACATGCATTGCAACTGGTGCTATCGCCATCCAACTTAAGATGTTACCTTTTTCACTACCTTCATAGGGGCCAGATGCGTCATAAGCTTGATACGACGAAAGCGATGTTGCCATGGATATTTCTATCTGCTCACTTTGCATAAGCTTTATATTGGCAACATAACCTTTGGTTTCCTCGGCAGTCATGCTGACGCCTTCAACATTTTTATTAATTACTTCTGCGATGCCTGCCGACCAGGTATAAGCCGTACAGCCAACAGGGCAAGAACCGATCGATAGTTGCAGATCAGCAGCATTAACGGTTGTGCTAAACAAGAATGCGGCAAACACGACTTTGCTACTTGTTGCGAGAGTCTTAAAAAGCTTCATGGTTTTCCTCCGGGTTAAAGAATATTAGGTTATTGCGAGGGTTGGATGGTTTGCCGCGAACGCATATAGAAATGGTAGGCAGCTAACACGACTAGTAAAGTCATTCCTAAAAGATCCGTAGTTATGCTGGTATCGAGTAATAACCAAACAACGACGGCAAATGCTAATCGTTCAAATATATTAATTTTATATAAGCACCAACCCTGTATTGCAATTGCTAGGCAAATACCACCAATCACGGTTGTAATTGCCGCCACGATTACCAGGCCTGGCGTGGTGTCAACGGCGAGTAAGGCAGGATTATATGCAAAGAAGTAGGGCACGATAAACGCCGCAATTCCAAACTGACACGCGACCAGTGCGATACGAAATGGGTTGGCCTGAGCAAGCCCTGCCGCTGCGTAAGCCGCCAGCGCAACCGGTGGAGTGATCGATGAAAGCATTGCAGAATAAAAAACAAATAAGTGTGCTGCAAGTTGATTAACGCCAAGTTGCTCCAAGGCAGGTGCTGCGAGAGTTGCTACTAGGATATAGGCGGCAGCCGTTGGTAAGCCCATACCTAATATAAGCGATGCAATCATGGTCAGAACTAAGGCAAGAAATAGATTGCCGTCGGAGAGGGATATGACAAGTGAAGAGAACTTTAGCCCCAAGCCTGTGAGCGTAATAATGCCGATGATAATACCGGCGCAAGCACAAGCCGTTGCCACGGGAATGACAGCCTCTACGCCATTGAGAATAGTTTGGTAGAGTTTTCTCGGCGTGAGCCACGTTGAGCGTCTGACATAACTTAATAAAATGGCCGAAACAAACGCCCAGAAAGAAGCATACATGACAGAAAAACCCGAAAACAACATATACACAAATACGGGTAACGATAACAACAAATGAGAGCCCGTTTTTAATGTATGCGACAGCGAGGGCAGCTCGTCCAATTTTAATAAGGCGATACCATGTTTAACAGCTTCCAAATGCACAACTGAAAACAGCACGACGTAATATAACAGCGCCGGGATAATGGCTGCACGTGCAATTTCAAAATAAGAAATACCGGTTAAATCTGCCATTAGAAAAGCCGCAGCTCCCATCACCGGCGGCATCAATTGACCACCAGTGGATGCCACAGCTTCAATCGCACCAGCAACTTCTGGCCGATAACCTGTACGCTTCATCAATGGGATTGAAATGGCACCAGTTGTGAGAACGTTTGCCACTGCCGTTCCAGACACCATTCCCATCAAGCTCGAACCCACAACAGCAGCCTTCGCAGGGCCACCGCGAGACCGGCCGGTTAGCGATGTGGCGATATCCATTAGTACTTTGCCCGCACCCGATGTTTCGAGTACAGCGCCAAACAAAACAATAAGAATAACAAATGTGGAACTGACCCCGAGAGGTGTACCGAAAATACCGCCACCGCCAAGATAGAGCTGTGAGATGATGCGTTCGCTGTTGTAGCCTCGATGACCGGCAATGCCTGGCAATAGATTGCCGAAATAGGCGTAAAGTAGAAAAAGGACAGCCAGAATCACGATTGGCCATCCAATCGATCGACGTGTTGCCTCAAGCAAAACAATGACGGCGGCTACGCCAATGAAAAATTCTAATTGAGTTAGTTCGCCATAGCGTGATGCGATCTCGTCAAAGAACCAGATCTGATAGAACATCGTGGCAAAGCCAATGATGGCCATTAGCACCGATGCAAAACGGAGAAAGCGATTGTTTATCTGACCAAGCGACGAGGGCACTAGTGCCCCTAAATAGACAATGATCAAAATTAGACCTAAGTGCACAGAGCGCTGAATCATGTCAGACATGATGCCAAAGAACGCTGTGTATAGACTGAAGCCAGCCAATACAAATGCACAGACGATTCGAATGGTTTTTAAAATATTAGATGTCGGGAGGTGTTGGCTGTCAGTAATGTCTGTCTGCGTCACTTTAAGCTCCATTTTCGGCAGACAAATTTGAATCCGTATTTTCTGCGGACTCACATGCTTGTTCGAAATCGAAATTAGGCGAGTAGATTGTTTTTTTCAGTGCCAGCACTCCAGCCGCTCGAACAGCACGTAACTCACCGTAGTGAATCTTCTCCAAAGTTGCTTTACCTTCACCGCTCGTCTCAAGAAATTGACTAATACCTTTTTGATACGCCGAAACTCTTGACATAGAGCCATTGAGTACGATGGCCTGTGGCTCAATAAATTGATTGAGTTGTTGCAATGATTTAGCCAGCGCAGAGCCTGCGCTCCTGATTATTCGAGCTTGCTTGATAACTTCCTTGTTCTGCGTTTCAGTATCAGATTGTTGCTCTATGAGTTGATTTATTTCGCTTGCGTAGTGAGGTATATCGTCTGGTTGATAACGATTACCCGATGTTCTACCTAGGCGAACTAGCACAGACCAACCCGATGCACTGCAATTTAGACAATGATTCGAACCACAGGAACAAGTCAGATTTGTTTTCATGGTTTGAAAATGTCCGATTCTTCCTGCTGGGTTCGTAAGGCCGCGCACTAACCGATCATGCTGCAGAATCGATGCGCCTAGTGTAGTCGCCGAGCGAACAACGAACGCATTTTCTTTCTGCTTGATTGCGCCAACAGTGACTTCGGCCAGTGTGAGTGCGTTAACGATATTTTCTGCATAGGCTGGAAGCTTGGTAATGCTTGTCACTTCCTCAACAAGATCAAAGGGCTTCCAATCGAGCAAATAGCTCGAAACAACAGACAAGTTGCTCGGATCAAGTTGAGCTGCAACGGCAATGCCGACTCCCGCAATCCGCTCTCGTGGTATGAGGGCTGCATCTATCATGCGATTTACTGCCGTGGCAAGTTTGCGAATGGCAGCTTTTCCATTAGCGGTCTTTTGTATCTGCAAGCTTTTGCTGACAAGCACCTCGCCGTCAGCTGTGACTATGCCGATTTCCGCGGCGTATGCGCTTAAAGCAATGGCCGCAGCGTAAGTTCCATCTGGTCGGATTGTTAGCATCCGTTGGCGACGCCCAGGCCCACTTTCGCGAACTTCTACACCAGATTCTTTGACAAGGCCAGCATCAAATAAGTCTCGAACAATTCTCGACATGGCCATCTGCGAGAGCCCAAGCTCCTCGGCAAGACCAGTGCGAGACACGCCATCCTTCATTAGCATCTCATTTAACGCCAGAGCGCGATGCGCTCGTCGTAGAGAGGATGGAGCTCGTAGATTGCGAGACGTATTATTAACCATAAGTTAGTTAATAATGTATTTGCTTGCAAATGTCAACAAATAATCGATTGTGGGTTTCGCCAAATTCTCTGCCTACGTCGGTTCGAGGCCGGGAACGTTTGATTCTTGCGGAATTTGAAATCGACTCGATTACAAATTCGTGTCTGACAATCTAACGTGCCATTTTTAGCAGGGTGGTGTGTTTCGGAAGGGGATTTGGGGGAAGCGTCAGACGAGGCTGACGAATTGGGAAACGTATCCTGAGTTGACTCGATCGACAGAAAAAATCTCAGACCATGCAGCTATTTTTATTGAGTTGATTTTATAGCAACAAGCTTGAGAGTTTAGTTCGATTGACAAATTTCCCTAATAGCAGCACATGCGCTGCACCGTGAATGCGTTCTGGTAACAAACAATGTTAAGCACTTCAAGCGTGTCCTTTAGCTAAAAATTGATAATTGGGTTTGATAGAGGGGCGGGGGAGTCGATTGGGTACAAGCATGTGCTGATGTATTCTGGAATTTCGATTTCAGTCGTGACAGTTTAAGTTTATAGTCACGGTTGATTAGGTACGCTACTTCGCGCGTTACCGCTACGCTGTATGCCAAGTCTTCGTTCTCTTTCGATGATGATTATACCCGCTATAATAATCAGTGCGACTCCAGCCATCATGATTCCGGTTGGAAACTCATCGAATACAAAGTAACCAACCAACAGCGCTAATATAATTGAACAATATTCAAAGGGTGCAATGACAGCCACTTCAGCGTAGCGATAGCTCTCTGTTAATAGTATTTGACCAATACCGCCAAGTAGTCCGGCAGTGACTAAAAGTAGTACCTGTTCTTTGCTGGGTACTTCCCAGCCAAATGGAATAGTAAGCAGCGCGAGCGTGCTGGACATAAGAGAGAAGTAAAATACTATGGAGCCTGTGGTTTCAGTGGCAACAAGCTTTCGCGCAAAAACCTGTGCCAGGGCCGAAAATATCGCTGCCATAAGAGCCACCAACGCTCCAATGCTTTCAAGTTGACTGGTCGCCTCTGCATCGAGCACTGTAAGGCGAGGTGACAGAACCAGCATGACGCCAAACAAGCCGAGTAACAGAGCAGATAATCGAATCAATCTGATTTTTTCACCAAGAAACATTGCGGCGAGCATAGTCACTAACAACGGTGCTGCATAACCTATCGCAACTACTTCGGGTAGCGGTAATAAACCGATAGCCAAAAAACCGCATGCCATAGCGAAGGTACCCATTAGACCTCTCCAAACATGGCCCATTGGGTTAACCGCTTTTAAGGAGCTCGGAAATACTCCTCGCCAAACTAACCAAATAGTTAGTACAGGAATAGCGAAAAAAGAGCGAAAGAACACAGCTTCGCCTGCCGGGATATCTTGAGATGTGGCTTTTATAAAGCCGAACATTGTGACAAATACAATTACGGAAAGAACTTTGAGAGTAATGCCACGTATAGGATTCAATGAATTGCGCTCTGGTTTGTTACTGAAGAAGGCTAGAATAGACTATATAAAAACATCAAGTTGAATATTGTGACTGGAAGGGTGCTCTTATCGAGTTTGTAGCCGCTCTTGCTTGCTATCAAGGAATTCAGCTTAGTAACAACCGCAGCCCGTGATCAGAAGATTCAAGAAGCTGCGCGAGAAATAAGTGATTCTCCACGTGGAGAATTTTAACGATACCCAATCATGGCTTGATTTGCCGGAAAGTCGTTCACCAACACCAACACCAACACCAACACCAACACCAACACCAACACCAACACCAGTACGGGCATATTCGTGAGAACAGCCATAGTTATGAGTGTAAAAACCGATCAGTGTTGCGAGTTGCCGGCCGCTTATCGATAAAAAACACGTATTCGAGCAGTTATCGGCCGAGCTTATAAAAGCCAGGACAGATTAGGCTCTTACATCAATATATGTCGCTACTAGATGGCGTATTTAACGAAGAAAAACGCGCTCGATAACAGGCTGGTAAATAGAGCCCATAAAGTGTGTGCGTATTCCAGAGCAAAGTTGCCACTGATTCCAGACGAAAGCTGCCACCCATTCCACGCGAAGGTTGCCACCCATACCAGAGCAAAGCTGCCACCCTAAATCCGGGTAATTAGCAGCTTCAAGCGACGCATGATTTCCAGTTGTATTCTGGGCCTTTTTCGGGAGGTCCAGATGCCAGCCAAGAGGTTATCCATGCGTAAAATCAAAGAAGTTCTACGTCTGTCCTGGGCCTGCCAGCAAAGCCAGCGGCAGGTCGCTATCCAGTGCAGTATTTCCAGGCCGTGTGTGAGCGAGTATTTGCGACGTGCAACCGACGCCGGATTGTCCTGGCCGTTGCCACAAGAGCTTGACGACAGACAGCTGGATCGATTGTTGTTTCCGCCCGCACCAAAGCTCTCTGCCGAACAGCGTGGTATCCCTGATTGGGCTGTAGTTTATGAAGAGCTGCGCAAAAAGAGCGTCACTAAATTTCTGCTCTGGCAGGAGTACCGCGAACTCAACCCCATGGGGTACAACTACAGCTGGTTCTGCGATCATTATCGACGATGGTTGGGTAAGCGTGACCTATCCATGCGTCAGCACCACCGTGCAGGTGAAAAACTGTTCATTGACTACGCCGGCCAGACTGTTCCGGTTGTTGATGCACGTACCGGTGAACAGACACACGCTCAGATATTTGTAGCGGTACTGGGCGCATCGAACTATACGTTTGCTGAAGCCACTGCCACGCAATCACTACCGGACTGGATCGGTTCTCATGTGCGTGCGTTTGAGTTCTTTCAAGCCGTACCAGAGATACTGGTACCAGACAATCTGAAAAGCGGTGTGACCAAAGCTCATCGCTATGAGCCTGATCTCAATCCGACCTATCAGGATATGGCGCAGCACTATAGATCACCGAGCATAGGTTTGCAAGGGGGATTGGTGTCAGCCTCATTTCAACATGATGTTTTTATCAATGCGCCAGATTGCTCTATTGTTGAATTGCTGAAGCATGTTAATTCCTACCGACATAGTTATGACCCCGGCGGGTCAACTATGCTGGATTCTCAGTTGATTGGTATCGAGTTAGAGCAGGCAACGACACTAATGCCAACTAAGTTTGCGGCGCTGCTTAATCAGGAATGGTGTGCAATACCACAGCAGTTTAGATGCAGCATATTGGACGGTCTCGCAACGCATATTTCTTTCCGGTTCGGAAACTTACGACCCAATGATGACGAGTGGGAATCGATTGAGAGTCCAAGTGCATCGGATTTATCTAAGCTTCTATTGGCTGAACTTGAAAGACACAGACCTTTTTGGAATAGTCGCGCAGTAATGGGGCGCGCTCTACACGCCACGTCATATATAGTCGGTACTTGCAAGGAAGCGGAGCGGTTTGTCTTTCTGACAATTCCTCTTTGTCGAATACGTGAAAAAACAGATTTAAGCCGTATTAAAAATACAAATAATCTTTTAACTGCTGGCATTAACACTAAAACTGGCAAAGTTGCTGAGTCATTGGTTAACTTAGCTAACCGGCTAGAAGAAAATGGTATTGATTATCCTGACTTGCTTGTCCCGACAATTAAAAACTTCGCTGGGTCAGAATATATTGCTGTTCGAGCACTGATGATCGCGAAAATGCCATATCTTTATTACCGCAATCCATCATTAGGTTGGGAATTGTGGATGAGGCTCATAGGGGAATCAGCTGAGTTGTGGGGTATAAGCGAAGCAGTCCTATATCGTGCTTACAATAAAAGCTTCCAAGTAATAAAGCCGATGCTAGCTCGCATGGCAAATGAAGCATCAGAGGATGATTTAGGTGCATGGGGCCGCATATCCGCTTTGTCTGTTCTATCTGGACATTTGTCGTTAACAGAATTGATCCAGCAGCTAAACGCTATCAATTCTAGTATGGCATGGAACGGAGCATCAGCAGTTTGGACGTTTTCCGAAAACATCAAGGCACATCGGATGCAGTGCTTCAACGGAATAAAATCGGGCCTTAACGAAGATAATGAGCATAGATCGGCAGTAGCTAAAAACGTGTGTATCATTTTTCGAAATACATCACCATTGATTGCAGTAGATAATGAAATTCTACGCTTACTTTTTTCAGAACTAAGTGGCAGTCCTGCTGCAGCTTATTTGCACAGATTCGAGAAATGGCTCAATGCGATGTCTGATAGCGAGCCTGAGTTGGCACTTGCTGCTGCTGAATTGTTTATTGATCTGAAGGAAGCTAGTGTGGGCATTCATATTTCGTCTTATGATAATAATTTGGTACAGATGTTCAACAGCCTGTTTTTAGAGGCAGAAGAAGTTGAAGAAATGGATGATGGAGAAATGCTTGCGCGAGTTGTCAAGCTTCAAGATCGGTATATTGCTGCTGGAGTAAAGTCTGTAGACGACTGGTTAAAAGCATCCGAAAGACTGGTGTAGCTATATGCATTGAACAGGACCTAAAACAGGACCTAAAACAGGACCTAAAACAGGACCTAAAACAGGACCTAAAACAGGACCTAAAACAGGTCGTAAAACAGGTCGTAAAACAGGGCCAAAAACAGGGCCTAAAACAGGGCCTAAAACAGGTCGTAAAACAGGGCCTAAAACAGGTCGTAATTGGAAGTTATAACAGCAGGTTGATAGTGAAGGTACTGTTAGTGAGGGTTGTCCTGTAGGTTTGTGGAGTTACAGAATTCAGATTGCAGCAATCGAGGCCTGCCTGTAACTACTTCTCTCTCGGGGTTTATGTTGGCATGCGTTTCCTCTAGCACGTTCCCAGCGTCTCTATTTTTACTCCAAAATTCGCCCCCATGTATCGAGTTTTAATAGGGTGTTTTTAGGGTCCATTTTCCCCATGTCTTGAGTATTGTTATGGCGTCTACCTGGTGTCCTTATATTTACTCCCTAAATCTCTATATTTAGTCCTGAAACGTCCTTAGTTTCACTAGGAGTCACATGTATGTGCTGAAAGCCTATTAAATGCGCCTGTCAGGGCATAAATAGCCTTCCACAACCCTATATATCATTTAACATAATATACATTATGCGCAATAAGATATGGGGTGAAAAGGCATCATATGGGCCTATCAGGGGTTTTACCGGTTTTACGCGTAAATATGAAAATTCGCTGTTTTTGATTGTTATAAAAGCACATATTTTGGCCCAAATATAGGCCCTAATATGTGTCTTTTCAGGTTCGATTTTGAGGTCATTTTTAGCTCTATCTTGGACCCTAAAAACGGTCTAAAAATGGGTGTTTTTTGCAGTGTTTTTTGCACGCATTTTAGGCAACTCAATACGTACTACGGATGCCATGTGATGCGTCAATCGCTCTTCGTTAGCTTGTCGCTTTGCGCTAAGAAGTCAGCTTTGCCTACCTGAAATGATCTGTTATGGTGAAGCTAAGCCAGCTAGATTCGCAATGAATTACGTTTATAAAAATTTGTTTGAACAATTTATATCGTTTATAGCTGCGTTTTATAACGCGGTATTTGTGTCGATTTATCCTCCGTTTTTGGAGCGGTTTTCGACGCATTTTTTGACGCATTTTTTGACCGTTTTTACGCACAAAAATGACGCTGTTTTCAGGCATTAGAACAGACGTTTTAAACACCCTTTTTATGCGCTTTATAGCGGCCAATTTTGCTCCGTATTTAGGACTATAACCACCCTGCTTTTCGCCTGTTTTATTAGCTGGTTTATCCCGATTTTGATGGGCAATTCAGGCCGAGATGGCCCGAAATAGCCCAGAGTTTCAGTCAGCATTTAGAGCCTGTTGAGCTGGCAATATGGGCGTCCTATTTCTTGTTTTTAAGTGTGCTTTCTCACGGATAACAGGCTGCATTTGTGCCTGTAAACATGCAGGTTTGAGCGTACATATGGAGACTATTTTAATTGCAGTTCAGTGGGATAGCTGTCGGATTTGGCCAGCAATACCGGTTCGCCGCAGTTGATCGCGGCACGCCTGATTTCACACCCAGAGCTATATTCTGGACATCAGGTACAAAATAACTGTACTGCCAGCCCTATAGCTGAACCTTATATTTACAATGGTTGTGTAAAACAGTCTCTTCGCCGATTCTTCAGATTCCTCAAACAAAGTGAATAAGGAATAACGATGAAGAAGTTCAGGAAGCTATGTTCCGCATTACCATTGATTTCAGCACTAGCAGTAGCTGCAATCCCATCAGCAGCAACAGCCGCCGGTTTAATGGTGCCGATTGGAGATACTGGTCCGGCGCTAAGCATTCGCTCACACGATGTGTCAGTCAGCATTGTCGATGGATTTGCCATTACACAAGTTGACCAGGTCTTCGCAAACCCAACAGGTCAGGATATGGAGGCAATGTATCGTCTTCCCGTACCTGATAAAGCAGCAGTATCGGAGTTTACTGTCTGGATTGACGGCTCCCCGGTGATTGGTGAGGTATTGGAAAAGCAAGAAGCCAATCGAATCTACGAGGAAGAAAAAGCAGCCGGGCGTGAAGCCGGTATTACGAATAAGAACAAACACTACAATTTTGAAATACGTGTCTCTCCTGTTCGCGCACTGCAAGATGTGCAGATTCGGTTGGTGTACATGCAGCCAGTAAAAATTGATACCGGTATTGGTCGATATGTTTATCCATTGGAAGATGGTCAAACTGACGATGCTGCAAACACTTTTTGGACGTCTAATACAGAGGTTGAAGAAAACTTCTCGTTCTCGGTTGACTTGCGTTCTTCGTATCCTATTACCGGTGCTCGAGTTCCTGCTCATCCACAAGCATCTGTCACCATGTTGAATGATCAGGAATGGCAGATCAGTATGGCCAACGGTTCGCCGAGCTCCACCGCGAATCAACCAGTTAACGATTTACAGTTAGAAAACGGTATTGATGCGCAGCTATCATCAGAATTGCTAAACGAAGCACCCCAGATAGCTGGTGGTATTGCTGCATCACTCGATAAGGATATTGTCGTTTACTGGCGGCTCGCCACAGATGTGCCCGGCTCGGTTGATTTAGTCACACATAAAGAACCTGGTAAGCAGCAAGGCACATTTATGTTAACGCTGACACCGGGTGATGATCTGGCACCAATCACAGAGGGTCGAGATTGGGTTTTTGTGCTGGATACTTCTGGCTCAATGGAAGGTAAATACGCCACCTTGGTTGACGGCGTGCAACGCGCGTTAGGACAACTGCGTCCAGAAGATCGTTTTCGTCTGGTGAGATTTAGCGACGATGCAGCAGAGCTTACTTCAGGTTGGATTGGTGTAAGTGATGAATCAGTGCGTCGCTGGAGTACCAAGCTTGCCAATACTGCAGTCGGCGGAGGAACAAATCTGTTTGCTGGCACTAAAACAGGTTTGAAGATATTGGATTCTGATCGAACCAGCGTTATCGTTTTGGTCACTGATGGTGAAGCTAACGTAGGTACCACAGAGAAAAAATACTTTCTCGACCTGATGCGAAAATACGATGCTCGTCTGTTTACTGCCGTGATGGGCAACGGCGCAAACCGTCCCCTTCTTGAAGCGATGACCGAGGTGTCTAATGGCTTCGCTGTCAGTGTATCTAACAGCGATGACATTGTCGGCAAGCTAATGGAGTTCACCAGTAAGTCAACGCATCAGGCTTTGCATGACATCAAGTTGAAAATCAACGGTGTTAAAACTGCTGAGCTGACGCCGAAGGTAACAACAACTTTATACCGAGGCGAACAGCTGATAGTGTTTGGTCATTACTATGCGGGTGGTGAAGCGGTTGTGTCCCTGTCTGGCAAAGTTTCTGGTGAAGACAAGCTTTATGAAACCCGCTTTGACTTCCCGGATATCAGTGAAAGTAACCCTGAAATTGAACGCTTGTGGGCTTACGCTAAAACGCAGGAATTGCAAGACATGATCGACTACCTTGGCGACGATTCAGAATACAAGTCGGCCATAACCGATGTAGCGGTCGCCAACGGTCTGGTCACCGACTATACGTCCATGGTGGTCATGCGTGAGGAACAGTTTGCGGCGCGCGGTATCGAACGTAAGAATAAGAAGCGACGTCAGGTAGAGATAGCTGCAGCGAATGCACGTAATTCGCAGCCGGTGGTTTCTACCCGGGTTGACCAGAAACAACCTGCATTTAGTTCGCCTAGAGCGTCTCACAGCGGTGGTGGCAACGGCGGTGGTGCGTTCACTTACGAATTGCTGTTCCTGAGTTTATTCTTAGCTTTGGTTGGAATCAGACGCTTTGAACGCTTATCTACGAAACGCAATGAGTCACGCAAGCTGTAGTTAGCCGCTGCGCACAACACGACATGCCTGATTTGGGCATGTCGTTCAGCAAATAAATTGAAACAGGCGATGAATGGATCCGACTGTTATATAATTATGCGCTACCAGCTATTCTAAGATCAGAACTTGAAGAACCATTGGTAATGCATAAAAAAATTCCAAACCGCGGCTGAAAGTCGTTGTTGCGCTTCGCCCTGGCACAAGGTTGTTTACATCGATTTTGCGAGGCCACAGCTCGTTTGCTAAGCTCTCTGTAAACATATGAAGCTCGGCTTTCGAAACATGATACGAGGTAGAATCAGGATCGGCAAGGTCTGCCACGCCGGCAAGGCAGCGCCGCCCACTCTGCCCTGCCAATAGCTGCGTATCCTTCAGCTCATCAACGGTACGAGCGCAGATCGCAATATCAGCACCAGCGTTTGCGAAACGATTGCCCGACCTATGCCACCACCTGCGCCGGTGATAACCGAAACTTTTCCTTGCAGAGATGTATTCGAATTATCACTGCATAGTTGGTCTCATACCAAGGGCAATTACATCGAGGGAGAATCCAGGGAGGGTGTAGGTTGGCGGGCCCATTGCAGACCCGCCATTTTGATTAAGCCTATTGAGCGTAGAGCTCAACTCGTCGATTACGACGCCGGCCTTCTGGTGTGGCATTAGTATCTATAGGTTGTGTTTCGCCAAACGCTTTTGCACTCATGCGAGACATATCAATTCCACGCTGTGACAGTCTTTGCACCACTGAACGTGCTCTACGCTCTGACAACGATTGGTTGTAAGCATCTGCTCCAACACTGTCTGTATGAGCAGACACCCTGATCATCACATCATCACAAGTTTGCAGCTTTTGCGCCGCCTGGTCCAGAACACGCAAACCTTGATCTGTTAGTTCTGCAGAATCAGAATGAAAATTCACCCCATCCAGCACACCATTAAATTGATCGCATACGCTTGGCGCTACAACGACAGGTTCAGGTATCGGTTCAACCACTTTTACAGCTGGAACGACCGCTGGTACTGGTACCGGTGCCGGGGCCTTAACAATTTCCACCGGTTTCTTGCTGCGCCGTTTGCCAGTTCGGTATACCAATGCAAGTTGTCCATACTGCACATCTTGCTCATACGAAATGGCTTCCGCTCTGACACCCAAGCCCATTTTGGTCATGTATTCCAGTCCTGCACCAAAGAGCACGTGAGTCGCATTGTCTTTAACAAAGTCAACTTCGCCAACCGGACTGTTTTGCAACAAGCCCAGGCCAATTCGACCATAACCAGTTAAGCCATTGCGGCGGTAGTTGTGTCTTTGTTTACCGGCATACAGTAGTGCACTCATGCCATGCAAATGGTAGTTAATCCGACCGGTTGGTGAAAGACCTGCACTGCCTAAATCAGCAGAGTGCAGTTCGATCGCCATTTGGCGGCTTAAATCCATACCGAGTGTGACCTGACCACCGGCATTCACCCGATCATTGACGTCTACACCGGGTACTTCGCTGGTATCAGGCTCTAGTCGACTTGCCCCAACGCCAGTTGCAGCGTAAAAATGACGCCCAATGCGATCGGGATAGACCGCATCGTTATAGCCTCGACCCGGGGCAATCGAATCATTGCCCCCAACCACAACCGGGGCGCTGTTCTGCGATAGCGATGAACACCCACTTAGCGCGGCTATCGACAACGCCATCGCCACTACACGTGAGCTAGCCAACTTAGTCATTTTTATTTACTCCGTTTGACGTTACTTTTTTTTAGTAACGTTCGTCGTCTGCGTTTAAACAGAAACGCACCCGCCGCGCTCATCAATATCAACAGCAAAGGATCCGTTGGCCCACGTTGCTCACCCGGAGCGACTGAACAACCACTACCGGCCAGGCCTGTGTGGATTTGCCCAACCGGCGTTGCCGCCTGTGGTTCAAGCACATCAGGAATATTGTTGCCATTCTCATCTGGCAGCGCTGCTGCAATAATGGGCTGTCCACTGTCGCCAATGGGTATAAACCCTGTGCCGAATCGATCATCATCAAACGCATCAACAATGCCATCACCATCAGAGTCCTGACCGATAACAAAATCGACGTCGGCAAAGTCAGCGATACCATCGTTATCTATATCCTGACCACCAGCCTGGTCGACATCGACCGCATCGCCGATACCATCACCATCAGTATCCAGCCAGGAATCGACTTGTCCGTCACCGTCAGCATCTTCACCACCGGCTTCGACAATATCCAACGCGTTGTCACCGTCACTGTCTAAATCCAAGTGGTTAGGTGAACCATCGTTATCGGTATCAACGATACTGTTAGTACCAACGTTGTCGGCTAAGCCATCACCATCAAGATCGACAATGTTGTCGAGCACACCATCGCCATCAGTGTCAGCATCTGAACCTGATGATTCAAAGACATCGGTCAAACCATCGTTGTCACTGTCCACATCAAGATGATCAACGATGCCATCGTTATCTGTGTCAGTATCCGGCAGTGGTGCTACCGCAACACCGTCATCGTGACCGTCGCCATTAGCATCAACAAAGTTATCAATGACACCATCGCCATCAGCATCTTCGCCGCCGGCTTCTTGTGCATCGGTCAAACCATCATTGTCACTATCCAGATCAACGTAATCAGCAATACCGTCACCGTCTGAATCAATTGGTGCGGTTACATCACCGACTTCATCTGCGTCGAGTAAACCATCGTTATCCGAATCAATATCCAGATAATCTGGAATACCGTCACCATCGGTGTCACCGCTGCCTTCCAGTGAGTCAATGATGCCGTCACCATCGCTGTCAGCTGGTGGCACTACCGGTTGTTCAGGCTCCTGAAAATCAGGTGTACCATCACCATCTGAATCGATCGGCGCTGTTGGGTTGTCCCCGGCTTCGCTTGCATCAGATTCGCCGTCGTTGTCTGAATCAGTGTCCTGATAATCAGGTACGCCATCACCATCGGTGTCTACCGGGTTGCCTGCATCACTGCCTGCCTCCACGTTGTCAGCAATGCCGTCGTTATCCGAATCCTGTTCCTGGAAATCAGGTGTACCATCACCATCGGTATCGATCGGTGCTGCAGGGTCACCACCCGCTTCGGTGGTGTCGCCAATGCCATCACCATCTGAATCCAGGTCGATGTAATCCGGAACGCCATCGCCGTCAGTATCCATCGGTGCGCTTGGATCTGCACCACCCTCTAATGTGTCGGGTATACCATCGTTGTCAGAATCTTCGTCGAGGTAATCCGGAATACCATCAGCGTCCGTATCGATCGGGTTGTTTGGATCATCACCCACTTCTAACGCATCGGGAATACCGTCGTTATCCGAATCGGATTCTATAAAGTCAGGTACACCGTCACCGTCGGTATCGACTGGTGCGTTAGCATCATCACCCGCTTCGACTGAATCCGGAATACCGTCGTTGTCAGAATCAGACTCTAAAAAGTCAGGGATGCCATCTCCATCAGTGTCCACTGGGTTGCTGGGGTCACTTCCCGCTTCAACTGAATCAGGTATGCCATCGCCATCAGAATCCACATCTTGGGCGTCTGGTATGCCGTCACCGTCTGTATCAGTCAGGCTAGCGGCATCATCAACACCGTCACCATTTGCATCGGTACCACCGGTTTGATCAACATCAACACTATCGTCGATGCCATCACCGTCTGTATCGATACCCGATAGATTGGCTTCCACTGAATCGGGAATACCATCGTTATCTGAATCGGTATCCAGATAATCAGGTACGCCATCACCATCAGTGTCAGTATCTAATTCCAATGCATCCGGGATACCGTCACCATCTGAATCCACATCAAGCACATCGACAGTGCCATCACCGTCGCTATCAGGGTTTGGTAGTGGTGCTACTTGAGTTGCATCGTCTTGGCCGTTGCCATCTGCATCAGCAAAGCCATCGACAATGCCATCACCATCAGCATCAGTGCCGCCTGCTTCAAGCACATCGTTCAGACCATCGTTGTCTGAATCGAGCTCAAGATAGTCCGCTGCGCCGTCACCATCGCTATCGGAAACCGGTAATGGTGCAGCGTTAACCGCATCATCAATGCCGTCGCCGTCTGTGTCGATGAAACCATCAACAACACCGTCACCATCGGCATCAGTACCACCGGCTTCTATTGTGTCAGTGATGCCGTCGTTATCTGAATCACCATCAAGGTAATCAGGTACGCCGTCACCGTCGGTGTCGACGGGGCCGCCTACGGAATTGCCTTCTAACGCATCAGGAATACCGTCGTTATCAGAATCGGTGTCGAGAAAATCAGCAACACCGTCACCATCGCTGTCTGACGAACCTTCTACGATATCGGGTATGCCATCACCATCAGAGTCGTTGTCCAGGTAATCCGGGACACCATCACCGTCGGTATCACCGGCACCCTCTAGACCATCAGGAATACCATCTTCATCTGAATCGACTTCAAGAAAATCAGGTGTGCCATCGCCGTCGCTATCAACGTTGCCTTCAACACTATCGTCGATGCCGTCGCCATCGGAGTCGGTATCCTGATAATCAGCAATACCATCGCCATCCGTATCAGGTGCTTGTTCGATTGAATCGTTGATGCCATCCCCATCTGAATCCTGATCGAGGAAATCGAAAATGCCATCGCCGTCTGTGTCTACCGGCGTGCCAGGAGCGGCACCCGCTTCAACTGTATCTGGGATGCCGTCACCGTCAGAATCATTATCAAGGTAATCAGCTACACCATCACCGTCTGAGTCGACTGCGCCTTCAATGCTATCGGGAATTCCATCACCATCAGAATCCGGGTCCAGGTAATCTGGTATTCCATCGCCATCAGCATCACCGGCGTGTTCTACGCTGTCAGGAATACCGTCGTTATCTGAATCCTGATCGAGAAAGTCAGGTGTACCATCGCCGTCGGTATCTACCGTACCTTCAACTGAGTCAGGAATGCCGTCGCCGTCTGAATCGTTATCGAGAAAATCACTGACGCCATCGCCATCAGTGTCAACGTTCATTTCAACACTGTCTGGAATGCCGTCGCCATCCGCATCGAGATCCTGATAGTCAGCAATACCATCACCGTCTGTATCAGGTGCTTGTTCGATCGAATCGTCAATGCCGTCACCATCGGAGTCTTGATCCAAGTAGTCAAGAATGCCATCGCCGTCTGTGTCGACTGGCGTGGCAGGTGCCGCACCGGCTTCAACTGAATCAGGGATACCGTCACCGTCTGAATCGTTATCAAGGTAGTCTGGTACGCCGTCACCGTCAGTGTCACCTGCGCCCTCTAAGCTATCAGGTATACCATCGTTGTCAGAGTCGAGTTCCAGAAAATCTGCAACACCGTCACCATCTGAATCGACATTACCTTCTATCGCATCAGGTATACCGTCGCCATCGGCATCAGTGTCCTGATAGTCGGCGATACCATCACCGTCTGTGTCAGGTGCATGTTCAATTGAATCATCAATGCCGTCACCATCGGAATCTTGATCTAAGTAGTCAAAGATACCGTCACCGTCTGTGTCAACTGGTGTCGCAGGTGCGGCACCTGCTTCCACTGAATCTGGAATGCCATCACCATCTGAATCGTTATCAAGATAGTCAGGGACACCATCACCATCGGTATCGCCCGCGCCTTCTAAACTATCGGGTATGCCATCGTTATCGGAGTCTTGTTCTAAAAAGTCAGGTGTACCGTCGCCATCGGTATCGACTGGCGTGGCCGGGTTTGCGCCTGCTTCGATTGCATCATCGATGCCGTCGCCATCAGAATCAGTATCGAGGTAATCAGGTACGCCATCGCCATCTGTATCAGCGGTACCTTCAACGCTATCAGGAATACCATCGTTGTCTGAATCAGTTTCTAAAAAGTCAGCAACGCCATCGCCATCAGTATCGATGTTCATTTCAGTGGCATCAGGGATGCCATCACCATCAGCATCAAGATCCTGATAGTCGGCAATGCCATCACCATCGGTATCTGGCGCTTGTTCTATTGAATCATCAATACCGTCGCCATCGGAGTCTTGATCTAAGTAATCAAGGATACCGTCGCCGTCTGTATCAACTGGTGTAGCGGGTGCAGCGCCAGCTTCAACTGAATCAGGAATGCCATCACCGTCGGAGTCAGCATCTAAAAAGTCTGCTGTACCATCACCATCGGTGTCTATATTGCCTTCGGTTGCATCTGGGATACCATCACCGTCTGCATCAGTATCCTGATAGTCAGCGATACCATCACCATCAGTGTCGACGTCTAATTCAATAGAATCATTGATGCCATCGCCATCAGAATCCTGATCAAGATGATCCGGCGTACCGTCACCGTCTGTATCAACTGGCACCGCCGGATTAGCACCAGCTTCTATAGCATCGCTGATGCCGTCTCCGTCTGAATCTGAATCAAGGTAGTCTGGAATGCCATCGCCATCGGTATCGACGTTGCCTTCAACGCTATCCGGAATACCATCATCGTCAGAATCAAGCTCTAGAAAATCAGCAACGCCGTCACCGTCCGTGTCGACATTGCCTTCAGTGGCATCGGGTATACCGTCGCCATCTGCATCCAAGTCTTGGTAGTCTGCAATGCCATCGCCGTCTGTGTCTGGCGCATGTTCGATTGAATCGTCAATGCCATCGCCATCGGAGTCTTGATCAAGATAATCAAGGATGCCATCGCCGTCTGTGTCTACTGGCGTTGCTGGATTGGCACCGGCTTCAACTGAATCGGGAATGCCATCGCCATCAGAATCGTTGTCCAGGTAATCAGGTACGCCATCTCCATCTGTGTCACCTGCGCCCTCTAAGCTATCGGGTATGCCATCGTTGTCTGAGTCTTGCTCTAAAAAGTCTGGCGTACCATCTCCATCAGTATCGACATTACCTTCTGTTGCGTCGGGTATGCCGTCACCGTCTGCATCGGTGTCTTGATAGTCTGCGATACCATCGCCGTCTGTGTCAGGTGCGTGTTCGATTGAGTCATCAATGCCATCACCATCGGAATCCTGATCTAAATAATCGAAAATGCCGTCGCCGTCTGTGTCAACGGGTGTTGCAGGTGCCGCACCGGCTTCCACTGAATCAGGAATGCCATCACCGTCTGAATCGTTATCCAGGTAATCGGGTACACCATCACCATCAGTATCACCGGCACCTTCAACACTATCGGGAATACCGTCGTTGTCAGAATCCTGTTCTAAAAAGTCAGGTGTGCCGTCGCCGTCTGAATCGACATTACCTTCAGTTGCATCGGGTATGCCGTCGCCATCAGCGTCGGTGTCTTGATAATCAGGAATGCCATCGCCGTCTGTGTCTGGCGCATGTTCGATTGAATCATCAATGCCATCGCCATCGGAGTCTTGATCAAGATAATCAAGGATGCCATCGCCGTCTGTGTCAACTGGTGTCGCAGGTGCTGCACCAGCTTCAACTGAATCAGGGATACCGTCGCCGTCTGAATCGTTATCCAGGTAGTCAGGAACGCCATCGCCATCTGAGTCTGCGTTACCTTCAAGCGCATCAGGGATGCCGTCACCATCTGAGTCAGTATCCTGAAAATCGGGGATGCCATCACCATCAGCATCGCCAGCGTGCTCTATGTCATCGGGTATGCCATCGCCATCAGAATCCAGATCAATGTGATCAGGTACGCCATCACCATCGGTGTCGCCGCTGCCTTCAACGGATGAGGGGATGCCATCATTGTCATCATCATTGTCCCGGTAATTAACATCTCCGGCACCGGGCTCATCGCCATCAGAATCCAGTAATGCTGTTGCCGGCGGTGCGGCAGACCCATCCGGGTCTTGATAGGTTTCGCCAGCAGCACCGGCCTGACCGTGTTCAGTACTGTCTGGCAATGTGTCGTTGTCACTGTCGCTATCAATAAAATCTGCAACACCATCGCTGTCAAAGTCTTTGGGTACAACAAAGTTTGCACCGACGCCTGATGTACCGTCAAAGAAGTTAATGACACCATCGCCATCAGCATCTTCATCTGACACATCGCCATCATTACCAACATAGCCTTCAGTATTCAGATACTCCACAGCATCAGGGATGCCGTCGCCGTCTGCATCCAGATCACGAAAATCTGGCAGTGAATCTGCATCGGTATCGGCTGGGGGAATGCCGATAGACGCCGCAGAGGATTGTGCTGCATTGTCCTGGTCAAAAATGTCGAGCAAACCATCGTTGTCGGTATCGATGCTCTCACTCATTGTTATGTGACCACTGAGATCACCATCAGCAACAAGCTGGACAGCAGTTGCACCTGCTTCGACCATGTCGCTGATGCCATCATTATCGCTGTCCAGATCAAGATGATCTGGTTGACCATCGGCATCGGTATCAACGCCGCCAAGCGTTTGTACCTGAACATCAAGCTGTGGGAAAAATGAGAAATACATTCCGCCATCACCTGAGTTGAACACAAACATGGATGCCGCGGGTTCCGGGGAATCAAATGTCATGTCCACGGTATGGCCGTTGGTGTTACCGAGCATATTCAAATACACTTCCGACAACGTAGTGTCCAGTGCAGTGATGGTGGTGAATTGGCCGATATTAGCTAGGTTGTTTCCACCATCAACATCACTGATAACAAAGTTACCAACCGCATCAGGGTTAGCCGTGTCAACAGTGACACTGGCGCCGGACGGTGAACCGATGGGTGTCCATACACCCGGTTCTGACCACGCATAAGAATCTCTAACGCCAGTTGGTGTACCAGCGGCTGTCAGGCTTGAAATGTTGTTTATCGAGAAGGATTCAAGCAAGAAAAACCCGCTTGAATTTTCTGTTGTGTATCGAAGCTCAACAAAATGCGGAGCTGTGTAGCCAGAGCCTGAAATTTGTCCTGACGTGGTGTTAAACGATGGTGCGATAGTTGTATTCGCAGTTGAGTAGATATCCAGAAAGTATTGACCTGTTACGTCTCCAACCCGCATACCGTCGCTACCATCGGGTATCACACCGCCGCCTGACACAAAGGCACTGGCCGGTAACGGGCCGATTTGATTTAACGTGGCAGTACTGAAAGTCGCTCCCTCGTTAATATCGAGGATGCCATCATTATCGTCATCGATGTCATAGACATCGTTGATACCATCACCGTCGAAATCATCGTCTGCCACACCTGCCCTGGCAGGCAAGACAAGACAACACGACATACCCAGAATTAATGATTTTTTTACAAATGACGCCATTGGAACGCTAACGATCTTTCTCATAACTTATACCTGCACTGACAGCGAACATGCCCCTAATCACAACAAACAAGGGGTTCTTAGAAACTAAGCAAAGTGATGGATCAACACGTAACAGCTAACCGGGTACACTGCCATGTGATTGCGTGAGCATTAAGAGTGTGCTGATCAAGCACCTACCCGTGTGATAACGGCAACACGCAACATTTCATTAGCGTTAGCGTGACAGGCAATTGGGTGTTGAAACTTAGGGAAAAACAGACAGCAGCATGGTTTCACTGCTTAATTGTTAAGACAAAGGGGGTTACAGAGAGAACTGGGTCTGTTTTTTCAGTTGGGAAACAACAAATAAACAGCAGCGATTGACAATGGTTTACTTTTCAACGCCGCCTATATTGACTTTGCTAGTATTGCGTTGAGCAGTATCCGCGAGAAACTGCCGGGTCTCTTAGTTTGATTTTTCATAGATTGCTACAGGCGTAAGCAAACGTGTTTTAATTTCATCAGCGCTTTTAATTATTTTGTCTGCAATTTGTATAGCTTGATAAGGATCTTTACGAAGCGTTGACTGGTATTTGACAAACACTTCAAGCATCAAGCAGTCTTTTCTATTTGCGTTTCAGGAAAATAGTTACAAGCACCGGGATCACCAGTGCTTGTTGCGCTATATCCTGCACATTCATTCTCAACGATGACCTTTATCGATACACGGTGGTGGGTAACCACAAGGCAATGTCAGGAATAAAGACAACTAAAAACAGCACGATAATCAATGGAACCAAAAATGGCATAGTCGCCGCAACACATCGTTCGAACGGAACACTCGACACTTGTGAGAGCACATACAACACCATGCCCACCGGTGGTGTCAGTAAGCCCAACATCAGATTCAGGATAACAATGATCCCCAGATGAACTGGATCAATACCTACCTGGTTTGCTATTGGCAATAGGACAGGTACCAATATGGTGATGGCTGCAATGGTTTCCATAAACAGTCCTACGGCCAGTACCAGAACCATCATGATGAGTAAGATGACGTTTTTATTCTCAGAGATACCCAGCAACACATCACCCAGATTGGCTGCAACCTGATTGGCTGTCAGAATATAGGCAAATATGGAAGCGGCTGCGATAATCATTAGAATCGAAGCCGATGTCTCGATAGTATCAATTGACACACGGATAAGGTGTTTGAAGCTCAGGGTTCGATAAACCACCAGACCCAGGAACAAGGCATAAACAACAGCAGCTACTGCAGATTCTGTCGGTGTAAATACACCCGTGACAATACCGCCAATAATGATCAGTGGTGTTAACAGCGGCAGAAACGCAGACTTAAAAGTCGATCTAAGGCGCGACAGTTCGAACTTCGAATCACGTGGGTAGTTTCTGCGACGTGAGTACCAAGCCACCATGATCATCAGTGACACGGCCATTAATAAACCCGGTATCAACCCTGCAGCAAACAGCTCACCAATGGATACCGACGCCATAACCCCATAGATAACCAACGGCAAGGACGGTGGAATTATGGGACCTATAGTGGAAGAGGCAGCCGTAATACCCACCGAGAAATCAGTGTCGTAACCTGCATCACGCATGGCCTTGATCTCAATCGTTCCCAGCCCACCAGCATCGGCAACCGCGGCACCTGACATGCCCGCGAAGATCACACTGGCACCGACGTTGACATGGCCCAATCCACCATGCATCCAACCAACCAACGCACGAGCGAAGGCGAAGATTTTGTTGGTAATACCAGCGGTGTTCATTAAATGTCCTGCCAGTATGAAAAAAGGTATAGCCAGTAGCGGGAAGCTGTCCACACCGTTGATCATGGTATGAATCAGTACCACCGCCGGGCGACCTTCCAGAAGGATATACACGAGTGATGCACCTGCCAGTGACACCGCTACCGGCACACCCAAAACCAGTAGGATCACCAGTAGTGCGAACATGATTGTCAGTTCCATAATCAGTTACCTGCCATTTGTGTGGGGTCTAATTTCTCTGCCGCCACTTCAGCAGCGGAACGTCGAGCAAGCTTGATGAGGTTGAACAATGACACCAGCGCCATAGCAAAGCAGGCCACAACGACCACCCAATAAATGATGCCCTTGGGCAAATCAATCGAGATCATGCGCTGTGAGAACGTGCGTTGTGCCAGACCGATACACAAGTAGCCCGCTGCGCTGAAAAACACCATTACCACCACTTCACAAAACAGAGCGATGGGCTTGATCCACGTGGCTGGCAGGTACCGGTAAAAGAATTCAAGATAAATGTGAGAGCCTTTTCGGATACAGGTAATTGATCCGACGAAGGCGAGAAAGATCAGAAAGAAGCGTGCGATCTCCTCGGTCCATCCGAGAGAGTCGTTGAGCACATAGCGCGTGAAAAACTGTAGTGCCACAATAAAAAACAAAGTCCAGAAAATCAGCAAGACAGGTATATCACTCCAAAGCACATCTGAGATGTCATTAGTGACTTCATCGAATTGCGCTGTGTCCAGATCGAGCGGGTCCGAGTTGTCGTTCGGTGGTATGGTCATGGGATCCTCCGTTTGTAATTGGCTGTAGCCCGGTACTGCGTACCAGGCTACAGTTCAGGAAGCCTGCTTTTGTTCAAGCAATTACGGCAAGTATCAGGATGCGTCTGGAATTGCTTGCAGACGTTTGTACACATCCGCTTCCCACGGCATGTCATCACTGACAAGGCTTGGCTTGACCGCTTCGATAAACGGTGCGCGGTCTACTTCATTTACCGTGTTACCTTTCTCACGGAACCACTCCGCTAAAGAGGCCTCAGCGTCGACGATCTGTTGGCTTGCATCAAGAGCTGCTTCTTTAAGTACGGTGATGAATATTTCGCGATCCGCCTCGTCCATTTTTGACAAGGTGGGTCCAGCTACGACGGTGATCAGAGAATTGGTGATGTGGCCGGTTAGATTGATGTTGCTCTGCACTTCGTAGAATTTCTTGAATTGAATGGTCGGCAGTGGATTCTCTTGAGCATCGACGACACCTTGTTGTAGTGCCAGATACACTTCGGCAAAGGCCATCGGTGTAGGATTGGCGCCAACCGCTTCAGGGAACAACATGTAAGCTGGCGCATTGGGTACGCGAATCTTCAGATTTTTCATATCAGCTGGGGTTAGAATTGGCTTGTTGGATGTCACGTGCCGTGCACCGTAGTATGTCAGGGCGGCGATCTCGTTACCCGTTGCATTCTTGTAGCCATCTGACAATTCAGCGAATAGGTCGCTTTCGCCATAGGCCTGCCAATGCTTGAAACCTCGTAAGGTGAACGGAAAATCAGTAATCGATATAGGGCCGTAGGAATTCGCCGCAAAACCTGCGCCTGTGTATATGGCATCGACCGTGCCTAGTGACAGGCCCTCGTTGATTGCTGTCTCTTTGCCCAGCGAGGAGGCTGGGAACACCTTCATCTCGTAGCGTCCTTCAGTACGCTTCTCGAGTTCCTCAGCAGCCTTTACTATAGCTTGATGATAAGGCGTTGCAATCTCATAGACGTGTGCAAACTGCAGCGTTTCGGCAGCTTGTGCGGTAGAGGTCATCGCTAATGCAAGTGTGGCAAACGCCAATGGTTTTGGCAGGGTTCGGTATTTCATAGTACTTCTCTCCTTAATAACAGCCATGGGCTGTCTGGTTTATGACGAGCTTTAGGGGTTCGTCGATTCGATTTATAAAGCAGTGGCAGTGTCGCCACTAATGAGCTGGCGGGTCTGCATATCATTCAGCGACCCATCCAGCCTCCATCCACGGTGACGATCGTGCCGTGCAGGTAGTTCGATGCAGCCGAGGCAAGAAACACCACAGGGCCACCGAAGTCTTTTGTCTCTCCCCAACGCCCGGCTGGAATGCGTTCCAGAATAGCGTCGTGTCTTTCCGTGTTGTCTTGTAGGGCCTGTGTGTTGTCGGTACGAATGTACCCGGGTGCAATCGCATTGACATTGACCCCTTTGGAGCCCCACTCATTGGCCAGCGCCATGGTCAACTGACCAATGCCGCCTTTACTTGCGCTATAGCCTGGCACGGTGATACCGCCTTGAAATGTCAGCAAGGAGGCGGTGAAAATAATCTTGCCGCTGCCTCGCTCGATCATTCCTCTACCGATTTCGCGCGACAAAATAAACTGCGCTGACAGGTTCACCTCGATGACCTCATCCCAGAACGTATCGCTGTGCTCTGCTGCAGGGGCACGCTTGATCGTGCCAGCGTTGTTGACCAGGATGTCGATCTTGGCTGATCGCTGTTGCAGGATTTCGGTGAAACCCTTCAATGCGGCACGGTCTGAAAAATCACAAGCATGCCCTTCAAATTTACGCCCCAATTCCGTGACCGCTTTCTCTACATCACTTCCGTTGGATTCAAGTGTGGCGCTGACACCGATAATGTCGGCACCGGCCTCAGCGAGTGCGATCGCCATGGCCTTACCGATGCCGCGTTTACAGCCAGTAACCAGAGCTGTCTTTCCGCTAAGATCGAATTGCTCAAGCACGCTCATGAGGCCACCTCTATGTTGCAACGAATCAGCGTTTTCATGGCTTTTGGATTGGCAGCCAACTCATCAAACGCAGATTGAATCTCAGACAATTCCTGAACACTGGTGATCAGGCGTTTTGAATCAATCGCCTCAGTGGCCACCAGTCGAATAGCTTCGTCATAGTCAGAAGGCTCATAAACACGAGCGCCAACCATCTCAATCTCTTTCCAGAAGAACTGGAACAGATCTACCGTTGGTTTGTTAGCGTGTATGGCGACCATAACAATTCGGCCACGCGTTGCCACAACGGCTGTCATCAGGTCAACGCCAGATTGTGTACCGGAGACCTCGAACACCACATCAACGCCTTTACCACCGGTGGATGCCATGAGCGCAGCAGCGGCATCCTCGTCTTTCGGGTTGACCGTGCTGATGCCCATTGCCTGTGCCATCGACAGCCGATGCGTGTTGATCTCGGAGACTGTGACATTAGCGCCTGCTTGCTGCGCGACCATGGCAATTAACATCCCAATGGGGCCACCGCCAATAACCAGTACATCATCACCAGCGGCCACTCGACCACGGCGAACATCATGAACAGCCACCGCCACCGGTTCGATTAATGCAGCGTGTTCCAGTGATAGCGTCGTGGGCAGTTTATGCACCGTATGCGCGGGCACAGACCACTGCTGCTGAAAGGCACCATTGGTGTCCAAACCCAGGAAGGTCAGTTTTTGGCACACGTGTGGAAAGCCTCGTTGGCACGAAGGACACTCACCACACGCATCCAATGGGCGTACCACGACAGGCTCACCGACGGCGTAACCGTCTACGCCTTTTCCAATTGCGCTTACCTTTCCTGACATTTCATGGCCGATCACACGATGATCGCCGATGCGCTGATCCATGTGCCCAAGATAGACATGTAGATCGGTTCCGCAAATACCGCAGTAAGCCACATCGATCTGTATTTCACCGGGACCGGGCGGCACAGACTCAACGGTTTCGAGTGAGAACTGTTTGTCGCCCGTGTAGAAAGCGGCGTTAAGGCTCATGATTCTTTCCTGAAAGTGGACTGAACAGAGGGTTTGAGTTTTTCCCAGTCGAACTGCACACCGATGCCTGGCGTATTGGAAGCGATCGCCAAGTGTTGTTCGACCACCAGGGGTCGATGTGTGTATTGATCGATCGGGAAGGAATGTACTTCGATGAATCCTGCATTGGGTTGGGCTGATACCAGGCTGACGTGTAGCTCTTGCATGCCGTGGCTGCACACGGGAATGCCGTGTTCGTCGGCCATTTTTGCGGCTTGTAGCCAGCCGGTAATGCCGCAACAGTTCGAGGCATCAGGTTGAAGATAGGACAGTTTCGCCTGCTTCAGAGCGTGTCGGAACTCATGGTGTGTGTGCAGATTTTCACCCATGGCCAATGGCATACCGGTGTTCTCAGCGATAACCCGGAAGCCATCCAGATCATCCGGCTCGATGGGCTCTTCGAACCAGGTCAGATCAAACGGCTTGAATGCCACAGCCGCAGCTTTGGCCTGCTCAACGTTCATCGAGTAGTTTGCATCGACCATAAAACGAATGTCAGGGCCGATCAGTTCGCGCACTGCTGCAACGCGTTTAACGTCTGTGGCCAGATCCGGCTGACCGACTTTGATCTTTACGGCGTTGAAACCGCTATCCAGGTATCCCTGCATGTTGGACAACAGCGCTTCAAGCGACAGATTCAGATCTATGCCACCGCAGTAGGCTTGACAACGATCGGCGTGCCCTCCTGCCATTTTCCACAGTGGCTCACGAAGGTGCTTACCGCGAAGATCCCATAACGCAATGTCAACGGCCGCTATGGCAAAGCTTGCGATACCACCGCGCCCTACGTAATGCACGTGCCATTGCATTTGCTCATTCAATGACTCGACATCGGCGGCGTGTTGTCCGATCAGCCAGGGAGCCAAATCATGTTGGAGCATCGCAGCGATTGCGTGACCACCCTTACCACCAGTGTAGGTATAGCCGGTACCCGTCTCGCCGGTGACCAGCTCCACGGTGACCGTCACCAGTTCGAAATGTGTGTGGTCGCCGTGCATTGCATCGCTAAGCACCTGGGCCAGGGGAATGCGAAACACCTGCGTGGTCAGTGCGCAAATGGCGCTTAGTTGAAGATCCATGTTTTTTGTATCAAACATAGGGTGTCTAAGTTCATGGTCCTAGTTTCTATTCGATATAGTATGACAATAAATGAATTAAATGGCAATTAAATAGATTAATTTAAATTAATTGCACGTATGGTATGACATTGATACAAAATTTGTATCCAATTGGTTGAATTTGGTTGTATTAGATGTATAGTTTACATAAATAACACTTAGCGTTAAAAACCCTGACCACCAATACAGCCGCCTACACTGGACGTATTGCGTGTATTGGAGAGGCGATGGCCGAGTTGATGCTCGGTCAGGATGCTGAGTATCAAGTGGGGCTAGGTTTTGCCGGTGACACACTCAGCACCGCGGTGTATTTGAAACGCTTGTTAGCAACAACTGTCGACGTCGCTTTCATCAGTGTTCGTTGCGCGTTATCGCCCATGCGGGCGCGATTATTCCTAAGGAGACATGGTGAAACGAGAACGAGCAGCCGATGCGATCGCGCGCGATATAGAACAACGCATTATTACTGGTGCCTTGCCGGACAATAGTCCATTGCCAGCCGAAAAAGAGCTCGGTGTCGAGTACGGGGCCAGTCGCACCGTCATTCGTGAGGCGATCACGGCATTGACCAATCGAGGGATGTTGGAAAACCGACCTCGTTTTCGCCCGACTGTCAGAAAGCCAGGCTATGAGGCAGCATTCGATTCAATGGGTGGCGTGGTGCAGCATCTGACCCATGGGCGCGACGGTGTCAAAACGCTCTATCAAAGCCGTATATTCCTGGAACGCGCTTTGGTTCGTGAGGCAGCTCTGCATGCGCAGACTGACGATTTACGCCAGCTGCGAAGTGCGCTGGCTAACAACCATGACGCCATCGATAGCTCGACGGAGTTCTATGCCACTGATGTGGCCTTTCATCAGGTCTTCTATCAAATACCGCGCAATCCGATCTTTCCAGCTATACACCAAGCTTATACGCAGTGGCTAGCCGGGCATTGGCAGAAGATGGAACGATCACCAGAGCGAAACACGCTGAACTACGAAAGTCATCGAGCCATTTTTGAAGCCATTCTGGAACGGGACGCCGATGCCGCCGAGGCAGCGCTCGAACTGCATCTGAACGATGCCTGGGAGCACGTGAAAACCACGTTTGATGTGGATGCTCAACACTAGTGGAAACGATTCGCTTCCTGGTGCGTCTCGGTTGATCAACTTTCGCTGCCCGCGAGCGCTACAACGATTTTTGCGTTCATCGCCACCGAAGCCGATGCGGGACTGGTCGCGACGACTCTCGCCCGTCGCCTCGCGGCTATTCGCTTTGTGCACGAGTGCAATCAACAACCCTCAGCGCACGACACAGCTTCAGTGCGCGAGGTGATGCGCGGGATTCGTAACCGACAAAAGGGTCGTGCCGTGGCAAAGAAAGCGCCACTACTGGATACGGAACTCGCATTGCTCGTTGACACATTAGATTTGAACTGTCCGAAGGGCCAGTGTTCCGTCGGTTGCGACGCGGTCCGAGCATTGGTAAAAAGCGACTGTCAGACAGCACCGTGGCTAAACTTATCAAACGTTGTGCTCGCAGTGATAATTTATATTTAATTTCTAAGGAAAAACCAGTGCCAAGAATTGATATCTCAACAGTAAATGTCCGTACCGGCAGCGGATATCCAGCCCCATTTGATGAACCTTGCCTGGCAAGAAAAGGTGAACAACTTTCCGATGCCGGTGGCCTTACACAGTTTGGGGTGCATCGGATGGTTCTCAGCCCTGGTGCCTGGTCGTCTCAGCGTCATTGGCATTCACATGAGGACGAGTTGGTATATATTCTTAGTGGTCGACCAGTGCTGGTTGATGATGATGGTGAGACTCAACTTGAGCCGGGGGATGTAACCACCCACATAGCGGGCGATCCTAACGGGCATCATATGATTAATCGTACGGACGAATATGTCATGTACCTTATTGTCGGTACACGTAACCCTGAAGAGGATACTGGAAGCTACCCTGATGTAGATTTGCACATTCCAGCTAACGGTACGGCAAAACGTCAATTTACAAATAAGAGCGGTGAAGCATTTTCGTAGTGCGATTCGCGATTGTTATCACATGCTGTTTAGGAGACTGAACAGAGTTGTAGTGTAAATTTTTCATAGATTGCTACAGGCGTAAGCAAACGTGTTTTAATTTCATCAACACGTTTAATTATTTTGTCTGCAATTTGTATAGCTTGATAAGGATCTTTACAATGGTATCGATGTACGAAAATTACTCTCCTGTTACTTCTATATCGCCGGGCCCGCCGCCCATGCCTGAGCCTATTGACCCAAGGCCCGTACCAGAACCTCCAACACCCAAGCCTGATCCACCCGGGCCAATACCCAGACCTGAACCCGTACCGCCAGGTCCGGCGCCTAGACCTCCAGGCCCTGAACCAATACCGCCAGGCCCGTCACCTGAGCGCCCAGGCCAACCGCCAATACAAGAGCCACCACGCCCAGCGCCCAGACCAGGGCCACTGGTGGTATAGGCTTTCAAGCGTTAGAAGTGGTACTTTGTACTTAGGAAAACCCTGGCCTCCGCGACGGTGATGCTAGTAGCGATTTTGCCAAAGTCAATCTAAACGAGGCGCGATCGATCTATACTGAACTCATAGCTGCGTTGGATTTAGTTAACTTCTATGGTCGTTCCAATCCAGACACTGCCCCGATGGACGCTTTATAAACGTGTTCACTACACATGTTAAGCATGACCTATCAAAATTCCTGCGGCAAACACCAACGAGCCTCCTAATACGACCTGAAACATCGCCCGTCCCCATGGTGTATCCAGATATCGATTTTGAATCCATGTAATCAGCCACAGTTCTACTACTACGACAAAAATGGCAATGGTCGTGGCGACTTTAAAATTGGGAATAAGATAAGGCAAAGCATGGCCCAGACCGCCCAGTGTTGTCATGATGCCGCTAGCCAGACCTCGTTTGATTGGTGAGCCACGACCAGTTAGAACACCGTCATCGTGCGCAGCTTCAGTAAAACCCATCGATATGCCAGCGCCAACAGAGGCAGAAAGTCCGATTAAAAATGTATCCCATGTTCGCCCGGTTGCAAACGCTGCTGCAAATATAGGAGCAAGAGTCGAAATGGAGCCGTCCATTAAACCAGCAAGACCCGGCTGTACATAGGTAAGTAAAAACTGTTTGTGCTCTTTTTTGTCTTCCTCTTCTATGACTGTTTCGGGTGTGAACTTTTCACTTAGTTGCTCGGCAAGACTTTCGTGACTGGCTTCTGCCAGCGCAAGATCGCCCAGCAACTTGCGCGTGCTTGCATCGCTGGTTTGTCGTGCCGCTGCCAGATAAAATTGGTGTGCCTGGTGCTCCATGTTCTGCGCCATTGCGCGAGTTTTATCCAGTGATAATGGGCGAACCAGCCAGTCGGGTTTACGTTCATAGTAGCCACGTACATGCTCTCTTCGCAGCAAAGGTATGTTGTCACCAAAGCGTTCTTCATGTAAGGCTATTAACATAGCTCGATGCTGGTTTTCTTCCTCAGCCATCGCGTCAAATACATTGGCACTTGCGGGGTAATCTTCGCGTAAGCCATTCGCGTATGCTCGGTAGATGCGTCCATCATCTTCTTCAGATGAAATAGCCAAAGCCAGAATTTCTTGCTCACTAAGTGATGCAAATGCCCTTCTTGTTACAGGGAAATATCGGGAAATCATCAGTTCGTTTTCTCTGCCGTTAATGCACAAATATATACATATTGGCTTGTTGAATCATAAAAATTCGATTTTTTATTACGGCCCATAATCTGCGCACCTTTGAGTGCATTAAGCTTTGTTTATTGTGCGTGCGCTTTTAGGTCTAGCGCTTAATTTGTCTGGCAGTAGTAGCATTACAGTGTGCATGGGCCCTCAGTAAGGCTCTGAGTCTTGCCAATCGCACCCATTGTTTAATCTGGATAGTAGTTATACACGCTAAAAAAACCTTGGTGCCTGTACTTAAGCAGGTATTGGAAGAAGAGCTGGATACATTAAAATTGCTGTTCCTACACACACGGCAATCAATCGGGTGTGTATCGCCCTGTAACCAATCAAGCCAAGTGAAATCGCCGACAAACCAATGGATAGTTGAATAAATGCAAGTGTAGCTTGCAATGGCGCCTCAGCTAAATTGATAATTTGTGGGTGCAATATCATCCCGATTGGAATCAAATACAGCCCAATACCCAGAGCCATTGCTGTCAGGGCAACCTTCAGCCAGTTCTCGTTTAGCATACCGGCAGCTATAAACACCGCACCGCATACAGGCGGGGTTATCGTTGACAGTAGCGCGAACCAGAATACGAACAAATGCGCTTGCAAAGGCTCAAGACCCAATTGCGTGAGCGCTGGCCCTGCCACAGATATGCATATGACGTAGGCAGCAGTGGTAGGAACTTCCATGCCCAATACCAGGCAGGCAAATGCGGTTAATAACAAGGAAGGCCACAGCACTCCGCCGGAGGCTGAAAGAATGACCGAGGTTATCTTCACCCCTAACCCAGTGATGGACAGGACGCCTATAATGATTGATGCGCAGAAAATGATGGAGGCAATCATAGCCACTTGTCGACCAGCGGACAAACACGCACTTGCAAGTCGTTGTTTAGTTCGCTCTATATCCAGAGTCAGCTGTGCATCTATAAAGAGCATCAAAGTGCCTGCAACTATAGCCAGACATGCAGCATATTGCGGTGTTACCTGCGCTACAAACATTCCCCAAAGTAAACACGCAAAGGGTATTGCGAAAAATGCACTTGTGATGAGTACATCGCGTGCGGCGGGTTTATCGTCATCAGCCAAACCTTTAAGCTCATAGCGTTTGGCATAACCATTTATGCCGACCCACACCACCAGAAAATAAAGCACAGCCGGTAACACAGCTGCAGCCATGATGCCGGTATAGGGAACACCCGTGAGCTCCACCATCACAAAAGCGCCGGCGCCCATCAGCGGAGGCATGATCTGTCCACCTGAAGAGGCAACAGCTTCCACTGCAGCCGCCAGATGTTTTGGGTACCCCAGCTTTGTCATCGCAGGTAAAGTTACCGCACCAGTAGATGCTACATTGGCAGAAGCTGACCCAGAGATGGATCCGAACAAGGCGGAGGACACAACCGAAACTTTTGCAGCGCCTCCGTTCAGTCGACCAGCAGCGGCCGATGCCAGATTGATAAAGCCCTGCCCGGCTTCTCCTGCGTTTAACACAGCACCAAAGATAACGAATATGGCAACCACGTTAACCGATATGCCGGACAGGCTTCCCCAAATCCCGCCTTCAGCTATGGTCATCGTTCCCAGAAAACTGGCTAACGGTGTGCCGGAGTGGCCAAATTCTCCCGGTATGTGTTGGCCGAAAAGTGCGTACGCTAATGCCAGCAGGGCAACCAGTGGCAAAGGCCAGCTGATGGCGCGTCGAGCAGCTTCCAATACCACGACAAGCAACGACACGGCGATGATCATCTGCAGCTGGCCATCCAAAAAACCATACTGATCGGACAAGCTATTTTGATTAAATGCAATCCAGAGACAGGATGCTACGCCAACTAACGTTAACGCGATACCAGATAGGTATGACGCCTGACTTTTATTGGTGAAGATAAAAACCCACGGTAAAGCCAATGCCAAGTGAATGGGTCGTGAGACAAGGTTTGGCACCAGCCCATAGAATATAAGGCCGAGATGGAAGGCTATAACCACCGCACCAGCCAAAACCCATATTGGATGTACCTGTTCGGTGTTACTGGGCTGCGCTACAGGCAATCTTTAAATCCAAATTTTGTTGATAAACAAAGGCTGGGTGCGAATTAAAATAACTCGACTACCCGGCTGTTATTAAATTGAAACTACATTTGATCGCTGGTCAGTTCGAATCCTGCTTCCTTGTAGTAGCGGATGGCGCCAGGATGAATTTTTCCAGTTATATTTTCCATCAAGCCTTTATCAACTCCATTCCACCAGGCGGCGCTTGTGCCCATTGTATCTTTACCTTCCCAATACGTTTTTGTCATTGCGTAAGCGGCATCGTCACTCATGGCCGTAGTGGTAAAGGCGGCAACGGGTAATGATGTTGTGGTGATATCGCTATCCTGGCCTGCATAAGTTCCGGCGGGGATAACCAGTTTAGCGCGCTTGGATTGCGTGATTTGATCGTCGCTTAACGAGACAACCATAACACCGGTTGATGCGGCAGCTTCAATGACATTGGGCGCAGGCCATGAACCTGCCGTAACGAACCCGTCAATCTGGCCATTCTTCAGCGCTGCCACTGCATTGGACAGTTCTACGTTTGCCAGTTCAACTTTGCCTTCAAGACCAAAGAGTTTTATATATTTAGCACCTTCAGTAGCACCAAAGGAGCCCTTGCCAAGCAAAATGGTTTTACCTTCCATGCCAGCAAAGTCCGACACACCGCTTTTTTCGGACATAACAAAGTGCATGGTGAGCGAAGGAATGGGAAAAAGCGCTCTTATATCATCAAACTTGGGGTCGCCTTTACCTTCAAACATAGCTTTACCACTCTGGGCAAGCTTGACCAGAACAGGTGGTGTGGTGAAAACATAATCTCCACCACGGGCTTTTGCCTCCATAACGTTCTGCACAGAGCCCTGGCTTTCTTCCACGGTGACTATGATTTCACCATCGGAACCAGCCTTCATGGCTTCTGCAATCTGAACACCCATTTGGTAATAGGACGAAGTCGATTTAGCCGACTTATAGGTAATTCGGGTTTCAGCAAACGCCGACGCTGATAGCAATAACGCTGAACCGACTATGGTTATGGCCAGTGTTTTTATCTTATGGTTTGTACACATATTATTACTCCTTTTAATGGTTAACAAATTTTATTCGTGCAATCGGTGAGGTAAATTAATTGTGGCAGAAAAAGACTGCTTGCTGCCGCAATAGATGCGGTTCTCATGCTATGTTTTACCAGACACAACCACGAGCATCGATTGGCAAGGAGACATACACTCCTGATAGCTCCCTCAGCCAGACACTGTCAAACAAGTTAGACACTACACATACGTGGTTGGGAATGATCTGAATTCGATCTCCAACCCGCATGCCTGAATCCGGTTTAATGTTTAACGTGCCATGTTCCTCGCTAAGTGCAATGATTTGGGCATCAGGGTGTTCAACGACATGTCCATAACCATTCAAGCCGAGAAGGTCAGAGGTTAATGTTTTTGAACCGGCATCAATAATCGCCCGCTCTGGCGTGGGCATGCTAACAACCGTCGATAGCACAACACCTGCACAATCTTTTTCCTGACAGGTGCCACGCGCTAACAAAGAGCGATCATTATAAATATAAGTCCCTGCGCGGTATTCAGTGAAAACGTCGTGCGTTTGCGACTGCCACATGTCGGGTGTACCGCCGGTTGACACATCAAATTCGTGTATGCCTATCTCATGTAATGCCCCAGATGCGTTCTTCATAAAACGCGCGGCTGATTCGCTATCGCCCGCTCCTGGGTAAGTCATCAGTCCAGCAAATTTTAGTCCTGAGTGCGTGGCTACTGAGTTGACCAGATCAATTGCGTCTTCATGTGTCTGCACGCCACAACGTCCTGCTCCGGTGTCACATTCAATCATGACGTTTAGCGGGTGATCTGCGTTAAGAAATGTGGTGGCCAATCCGGATATTACTGTGGGGTTATCCGCTACCACAATCAGCTTAGTAATTTTATTGTGCAAGGCCTTCAAACGCGCAAGCTTTGTACGCCCAATAATATTAAATGTAATCAAAATATCATTGAATCCAGCATCTGCCATGACCTCGGCCTCAGCAATTTTTTGGCAATTGATTCCTGTAGCGCCCGCATCGAGTTGGAGTTGTGATAAACGCACTGATTTGTGCGTTTTAATATGTGGCCGTAACTTTAGTCCAATGGTATTGCAATGCTTCTGAAGAGCATCAATATTGGTGCGAACAATGCGCTCATCAACTATAAAAGCTGGCGTGTCGATATCGTTGATAGTGTTAATCATTTAGTGCCAGTTATACAGTGTCAGTCATGTGGGTTGTCGACTCTGGGCCAGATGTCCCGGTTCAGGTGTTGATAGTTATTTGTGACAGGATTATTCGGATAAGGCCCATCAACCGCTGCGTAAATAATAGAAGTAGCAATGCGCGAAAATGCGTCATAAAAATGATTGGTTGATTTTACCACTAACAGTTTTTTTTCTTTGAGGTTAATACCTAGGTTAGTGAATACATCAGGGTTAAATACCTGCGAGCGACCCGTGTTTAGAATAACATCGATACCGTTTACCTCAATCCATGCACAGTCGCCCAAGGGAACTTTGCTTTGCCCAAAGCTCTGGTGTGCTTGTCTTACTAAATTGCGAACGACCACCGTCGCATCGATTGGCTCTCCTGCAGTACCTGACATCTTGCCACCGAATCTAATAAGCAGATTAGCGTTAATGCCAGCGGAGAAACACGTGCGAACCGCGACCGGGTCCCAGATGGTGGCAAGGGCTGCATCAGTTATATTTTGATTGAACATTTCTTTTAGGATGATGGTTGAATCACCTGGTACACCACCCCCGGGATTATCCCAAACATCTGCCACTACCGTGATTCCTGTTAGATTCTGTTGAGCTTCATTCAATGCTTTAACCGGCGACACAAATTCTGGACGGGTCCTGCCACGAAGGTTAAACAGTTCCATACCAAGTGATTGAGACAATTCACTTGCCTGCTTGGCGTCCCCATCGCTTATAGCCAGTACTTTGGCTCCCATGTCAGGCACATCACCTGCCATAAAGCCGTGAATGATCGAGACAGACAAAATATTATCATGCCCTTCCATTGCCCTGATTCGATCCACAAAGCTTCTCATTGGTTCACGACTGGTTGGAAACAGTTCTATCATCTTGCAATCAAACACGCTCATGTGTGGCTTTATATCGCCAGTGCTCATCTGGTGCATGAGCGTGATAAGGTTCTGTGCAACCTCGACAAAATCTGTGTGCGGAAATTCTTTGAACACGGTAATGAGGTCGGCATGTTGAACGCGTCGATCGGTTAAATGACTGTGCGGGTCGAACGTTACGCCAATGTGCACTCGATGGCCAACGAGTTCCCTGACCTTCTCGAGTAATTCGCCTTCACAGTCTAAACAATTCTGCGCAACCATTGCTCCATGCAAACCTAACAACACAATATCAACCGGTAAAGCAGCCTTGAGTTCATCCAGTAGCTGCTCGCGCAGATACTCCCAGGTTTGTTGATTGACCATGCCGCCTGGTTCAGCCCAGCTTGCGGTACCCTCAATGAGTTGCCATTGGTATTGGGCGGCTACTTTACGAGCCACCGGATAAACTGCGCTACACAATGTAGGTGTCTCCGGATGCTCTCCTGAGGGCGCATAGAAGCTATCCTTGAAGTCTTGCAAATCTGTTCTGAGTGGCGAGAATGTATTGGTTTCTGTTGCAAGTGAAGCCACAAACACTCGTTTAAGCGAAGTTACAGGTATAGGCATATCAGGAAGCCCTCTTAACCTTGGGTATGCGAGGAATTGACGCCAGTAGTCGCTGTGTATACTCGTGCTGCGGATTTTCAAACAGGGTAAGTTTATCGGCGGTCTCAACGATTTGACCTTTGTACATGACAGCAATTCGATCTGATATATGTCGGACCACAGCCAAATCGTGGCTGATAAATAACATGGCCACCCCGCTGTCGCGTTGAAGCTGTTTTAACAAATTCAGGACCTGAGCCTGAATTGACACATCCAGCGCCGATACTGCTTCGTCAGCCACAATGAGTTTTGGTTTAACTATCATGACTCGTGCAATGCCAATACGTTGCCTTTGTCCGCCAGAGAATTCATGTGGATAACGATGTAAGACAGAACGATCGAGTCCGACTGTTTCGAGCATATTTTCAATCATTTCTCGAGCTGGCTGACGGCTGCTGGCCAGCTTATGTATTAACAACGGTTCACGCAGTATTTGCTCAATGGTTAGTCTTGGGTTGAGAGAGGCAAACGGGTCCTGAAAAACCATTTGAATATCTCGACGTAACGGTCTAAATGATTTCTGGCTCATAGCCAAAATGTTCGTACTGTTAAATACGGCCGAGCCCGAGGTTGCTTGTTCAAGTTTAGTGAGCGTTCGACCCACGGTTGTCTTGCCACAACCTGATTCACCCACCAAGCTCAACACTTCTCCGTGGGCTATTCGGAACGATATCCCATCCACAGCGCGTATCCATTGCGTTTTCACAAGCGGGTTTGATTTAGGAACACGGAAATGAGTATGTAAGTTACGCACGTCCAGCAACGCATCATTCATAACTCAAGCTCTCCAGCATAGTGGCACCGAGAGGCATGTTGAGTACCGACGGTTGCTAGTTCAGGCAATTTTTCGGCACACAGGCTTTGAGCGAAAGAGCAGCGGGGATGAAACGCACAACCGGGTAATTTCTCTTCCAGTGTAGGTACTCTGCCAGGTACTGCCTCCAACCATTCAGTATCGCTATCCAGCGATGGTATAGATTTTAAGAGTCCGCTCGTGTACGGGTGCAGAATATTTGCAAATAGCTCATTGGTCGACGCGGACTCAACAAAACGACCGCGATACATAACCGCCACCTTGTCGCAGGTTTGAGCAACGACGCCAAGATCGTGGGATATCAGGATAATCGATGTGCCGGTACTCTTTTGCAGTTCCAGCATCAAATCCAACACTTCCTTTTGCACGGTAACATCCAAGGCAGTAGTGGGCTCATCTGCAATTATCAGTTTCGGGTCACAAGATAATGCTATGGCAATCATCACCCGTTGGCGTTGCCCACCGGATAGCTGATGAGGGAAACTGTTAATACGTTGCTCCGGGTTTGGAATCTTTACCATTTCCAGCAACTGCAAAGCTCGATTCCAACACTCCACTGAGGACATCTGTCTATGTTGTTGTAGTGCTTCGACAATCTGATCGCCAATGCGGTAGACCGGGTTCAGTGAGGTCATTGGTTCCTGGAAAATCATCGCCATTTGATCGCCCATGATCTGGCGGCGTTGTTTGTCAGGTATCTCTAGTAAATTCCGATTATTAAATTCGATAGAGCCTGCCGTGATGCGAACCTGTGTGCCTTGTAGCAACCCCATAATAGCTAGAGCGGTCAGGCTCTTCCCGCAACCACTTTCACCGACAATACCCAGCGTCTCGTTTTCGTTGAGGACGAATGAAATATTTTCGACCACTGGCAGTAGTTGGCTCTTGTTGTTTATTGCGATACTTAAATTATTTACTTTCAGCAGCGCCATGTCCTCACACCCCCGCAATGTCGTTTTTAAAACGAGGATCAAGGCTGTCGCGAAAGGCATCGCCCACAAGGTTCATGGAAAAGACAGATAAAACGATTAACGCGCCTGGAAACAGCAATAGCCACGGCGCTCGGGTTACGTAGATTCTCTCTTCTGACAACATGTTGCCCCAACTTGCTATTTCTGGTGGAAGGCCTAGCCCCAGAAAATCAAGCGCCGCAGCTTGTAATTGGGCGAATGCAAATATGAAGGTGGCTTGTACCAACAACGGTGATATTAGGTTGGGCAGTATATGCCTGAAAAGCAGTGAGAAATGCCCTGCACCAGAGCATCGAGCGGCATCAACAAACACATCGTTCTTTAGCTTCAATGTCATACCGAATAAAATACGCGCCGTGGTCGTGGCATAAACAATGCCAATCACTAAAATGGTGTTGGTCACACTACGTTCCAATAGCGTCATGAGCACCAGCGCCAGCAAAAGCGCCGGAAATGCCATAAGCACATCAACCAGTCGCATCAGGACGTGGCCAAGTGAGGTGAAATAAGCTGACAGCATGCCTACCAGACCACCAAACAGGAGCGCAATACACACACTGCCCAGGCCAATTATTACAGCCATGCGTGCTCCGTATAGAGCACGCGAAAAAGTATCTCTGCCAAAATGGTCTGTACCAAAATAATAAGGCGCTGCAGGTTCAGACAAGCGCGCAACCGGGTCAATATCATACGGGTCAAATGGTGCCAGAACCGGTGCCGCGATTGCTGCCACTAATACAAGGCACAACCATACTGCCCCGAGTGCCGCGATTTTTCGACCAGCGAACACGTTGTGTATTTTACGCAATGTGTTCATTGCAGTGACACGCGCGGGTCGAGCCATGCATAGGCTAGATCGACTAACAGATTAACGATCAAATACAACACAACGATCACTAATATAACGCCTTGAATAACCGGATAGTCTCGACGAAGAATAGACTGAACAACAAGACGCCCAATGCCGGGCAGTGAAAAAACAGTTTCAGTTACCACAGCTTCTGATATCAGCGCCGCAAAGGTGAAGCCAAATGCGGCAGCCACTGCGATCAATGAATTTCTGAACACATGTTTGATTGCCACAGTGGCAGGAGACAAACCTTTAGCACGGGCCGTACGAACATGATCTTCTCTGGAGACATCAAGCATGGATGCTCGTACAAGCCGAACTATTAGTGCAGCATTTGGTGCAGCCAGAGTCAGACTAGGCAATATCAAATAACGTAAGTTAGTGAAACCACCTTCATCTGATAAGGATGGAAAGCCCGAACTTGGAAACCATCCCAGGCCAACAGCAAAAATAAGAATTAGATAAAGGCCTAACCAGAACGTCGGAATGGATGCAAAGAACATGGCCAGCCCGGAAGTTACCTGATCAATCCATGTGCCATGGTGCGTGGCCGACCAGATTCCAATCGGAATTCCTAACAGCACAATCCAGAACATGGTCATTAGCGCCAGCAGCACAGAGGTCTCAGCCCCATCGGCAATGACGCTAAGCACCGGTGTTTTGAAAAACAGCGAATTTCCAAAATCCCCAGTCAGTACGTTACTAATCCAGGCAATGTATTGTTGCCACAGTGGTTGGTCCAGGCCTAACTCACGCGTTAAGGCAGCTATTTCTTCTGGAGTCGCTGAATCTCCTAATAGAACGGCTGCCGGGTCGCCCGGTATAAGATGAATGAACAGAAACACAAGAACCGAAGCTGCAATTAGCGTTGGTACAAGCGTCAAAAGTCGTTTGAAAATATAGACGGGCACGATGCAGAATAATCCAGATGGTTGACACCCTCCCCTTCTTATAAGAGGAGGGTTTCATTACTAGCGGTTTTCTACTTACTGACATTCCAGAAATGTGGCCATATCAATGTTGCTTCTCCCAAGCCATTTAATGCCGGTGATGCAATGTTGTAGGTATAAATATCGCCTGTTTTCATCGTTGGTACTTGTTCATAAATCAGCGCCTGAATTTCTGCCCAGATAGCTTGGCGTTCCGCAGGGTCAGACGAAGCGGTGAACTTATCTTTTAACGCAAGCTTCTCCTCGGTAGCCCACCAGCCAGGATAGCTGTCATTCATTACTGATATAAGAATCGGGTCTGGTACAAATCCGTGGTGGGTAAAAAACAGGTCCCATTGATCAGGTTGTGCGCGCTTCTCTATTAAAGTTGCCCAGTCGTACACTTGCAAATCGATATTGAATCCAGCCTGAGCCAATTGTTTGGTATAAACGATCGCTTTGTCATAGTGGAACGGGTAGTTGGTTGACACCATAAATTTAATCGGATCACCTGAATAGCCTGCTTTTTCAGCCATGGCTTTGGCAGCTTCGGCATCTCCGCGACTAAAATTCTCTGCGCCCGAATCAGTGTGCCAGACATTCCCTTCAGGCAAGAACGATCCATTGGCTCGCCATAACCCTTCAGGACCGATCGCAACCTGCAGTGCAGGTGTTTTATTCAGCGCGGTTTGTATTGCGCGACGTAACTCGAAGTTTTCTTTTAATGGCCCCTCTTTCGAGTTCATAAAAACCAGGCCAAAAATGGGGCCTCCATTGAGAATGGTCTTAACGTTGGCATCGGCGTCCAGATCGGCGTAGAGATCGCCTGGAATACTTTCAGCGTAGTCGTAGTCACCAGCCTGCAAACCGGCTACTCGGGTACCCACATCAGGAACAGGCATAAAACGAATCGTATCGAATTCGGCAACACGTGCTCCACCATAGCCGTCAGCATCGCCAGGAGGAGAGGTGTATTCATCAAAGCGGGTCAGTTCTACATGGCGATTGGGTTGCCACTCAGAAAACTTGTATGGACCGGTACCAATATAGTTATCTGGGGAGATAGGCTCTTTAGTAGCGCCTTCCATAACGGACGCTGGGTAAATCGCAGGACCACCATTGATAAACGCCAGCAGATTTTTCCACGGACCGAACGGTTGTGAGAGCTTGATGGTAATTTCATGCTCGCCACTTGCATCAATACTCTCAACGTTACTGAATAACAATCCACCTCTTGATCCAAATTCTCCCCAGCGTTTCATGGAAGCCACAACATCTGCCGATGTCATAGCCTGACCATTGTGGAAAGTCACATCATTACGCAAACTGATCGTGATGGTTTTACCATCCTCAGACACAGAATCACCTGAAGCTAATAAATTTACCGGTGCATTTGCGGCACTGAAGGTATAAAGTCCTTCGAACATATGATGTGCAATCGTTGTCGCCAGATCAGAGGTAACAACCTGCTGATCCAAGCTCGGCGGCTCTCCTACAGTTGCATAACGCAGCATCCCATCAGCGTTTGCGGTGCTTGTCGCAATACTCAGCGCTGCCGCGACCAATGCTGAGTTCATCAACTTACGAAATTTCATAAATGTCTCCCTAGTTGCTTTTAACTAAAAACGATTGTAATGGTTGGACGATTCATATGTAAGAAACTAACACCGGAAAACGTTAGTGGTCAAGTAAATGGGTAAATGATAAAATCAGCACCAGTTTAATGTAAGTTACTTACATAGTTTAAATAATATTTAGGAGTGTATTTCGTGCCCGACAATCAAACAATAATTCGTTTTGATGCCGCTGATGCGGCAGCTGGCGGTACCCCACGTCCATTTGCCAAGGCCGTTCGAGCCGGCGACTTCGTGTTTGTATCAGGCCAAGTCCCCGCCGTCGACGGAGAAATCATTACAGGGGGAATCATCGCGCAATCTGAGCAGGTCATTCAAAACATCATTGATGTTCTTAAGCTTGCCGATTGTACGTTGGCCGATGTTGTAAAGGTGGGTATATGGCTGGACGATCCGCGAGACTTTAGCAGTTTCAATTCGGTGTTTAGTCAACATTTCATCGACCACCCTCCTGCCCGATCAACCGTGCAATCATCACTGATGGTCGATGCGAAGATAGAAATGGATGTCACTGCCTACAAGCCACTATGAACGAGTATTAGTATGGACAGGGTCATTGACGTCATCTCACGTATCAGACAATTAGACGGTACCTTCAGTAAAGGGGAACAGCTTGTTGCCGACTTTGTGTTGTCCAATCTGGAAGATGTGGCTTCATTGTCTCAGCTTGACATCGCCAATAGCGCAGGTGTGTCGGTAGCCACTGTTAATCGTTTTTGCGTAACACTCGGATGTTCAGGTTTTCGAGACTTCATGTTAAGACTTGCGCAAAGCGTTGCCGTTAGCTTGCAATATCTCGGGGGTCCAAGCCGAGACGATTCTGAATCTGTACAGCTTGTTACGCAGGTTTTTGGCGCTCTTGTTGACAGTTTAAACCTTGCGCGATCCCAATTGAATAGCGAAGCCGTACAACAGGCCATTGATGTTTTATCCGTGACAAGGCGCGTTGCATTTATTGGCGTAGGCGGCGGTTCAGCCAATGTTGCCAGTGAAGGCTCTAATCGATTTTTCCGATTGGGTATTCCCGCGGAAGCTTATGCTGATGGCTACTTACAACGTATGGTCGCCTCTACGCTGGAAGTGGGTGATGTTGTATTTGCTATTTCATCGAGTGGACAGGCCGCAGAATTATTGGATAGCGTATCCATTGCCAAACAATATGGTGCCAAGACCATTAGTTTGACTCGCCCCGGTTCTGATTTGGCAGCATTGACTGATATAGCGATTGAAGTGAATCTACCCGAAGATCAGGATATCTACAAACCCTCGGCATCCCGCTTAGTGTTCATGGCAATAGTGGACGTTCTGGCTGCTGGTGCAGCACGCCAACGGCCGGAACGCGTCAAGGAATACCTGCGTAGAATTCGTACCTCCCTTGTTACGCTGTCCAAAGATACCGACCCTAAGCCCATCGGTGACTAATTTGTAAAACCCACGTCCTTCCAGTGGATAGTGCTCATCCCGAAAGCACCATAGTTTGCAAGATCTGAACGCGTGGCTATCAGTTCGGGGCGCTGATAAAGCGGCAACGTATGTACATTTTCCCAAATAATTCGATCCGCTCGATTGGCCAATTCTATTCGCGCATCTATATCGGTCTCTTCGGCAATTTGTTCTGCAAGCTGATCGACTTCCGGCATCGAGAGTTGCGCAAAATTGCTGTCAGAACCGCTGCCATAAATCTGTTTGATACCACTGAACGGGTATGGTGTTCCAATCCACGAGAATGCGATGATTTCAAATTCGTGGCCTGTCAGAGTGGGTACAAACTGTGCGACAGGGACAGTCACAATATCTAACTGTATACCTACTTCTTTCAACATACTTTGAGCTTGTAAAGCCTCGTTTTCTGATGCCTTGATGGTGGCCAATTGCGAGAATCGTACAATCAGTTGTTGACCATCCTTCTCGCGAACGCCGTTATCACCTTTGACCCAGCCCGCCTCATCCAGTAGCGCTCGTGCTTTATCAGGATCATAGTCAAGTCCGGTGAGCGCTGCGGTATCAACAAAGCCTGCCTGACCCTGTAGAAAGACATGATTATTCAGCGGCCTTACCGGCCAATCAATTCCGGCCAGATCGCTCGCAGCGATGGACTGACGATCGAGCGCATGAACAATTGCCTGGCGAATCACAAGCTCTTGAAGTAAACCTGCTTTGGAATTAAACGTAAAATGTCGAAAGTTCGGGCCACTCGCTTTTCGTACGTCTGCATTTTCAACACGTAGTACACGCTGAAACGCATCGGGATCGGAACCTATATCAAACGCATCTATTTCAGCATTGGCAAACGCCTGTGCCTTCGCATCGTCAGCGATGATTCGCCAGGTGATTTTATCCAGCACCGGTTTGTCACCCCACCACTGATCGTTCGGCACCAGTGTCAGGATTTTTTGTGTGACATCAAAAGCGCCTACCTTGAAGGGCCCCGATAACCATTCGTTATTCAGTTCACTCCAACCGTTATTAAAAACCTCGGGGGTCTCAATAGTTTCAGCCTTAATAACACTGGGGCTACTAAAGCCCTGACTCCAGTCTGGAAAAGCGTTTCGGTAGGTCACGGTGACATCAGTCTTGTCGTCACCAAAAGAGATGTCTTCGATAGGTTCGAAGCTTTCAGTTGATGCGCAATTGAAATCGGTATTCACTCCATTGCAGGCCTGCCATTTAGCTACCATGTCATCGCCATCCACAGGCGACCCATCGCCCCAGATAGCTTCCGGGTTTAGCTTGTAACGAACAACGGTCGGATCTTCTCCAAGCACTTCCACCGATGTAAGGTAATCGGGGTTAGGTGTAGGCTGTCCTGCTGCATCAAAGTTAAAAAACACTGGCAGCATGGGTTCGCGTATCAAGGTGTGATTGTAGTTGCTGCCATCAACGTGCAGTGGATTCCAGTTCTCGGCAAAGTTATCCAATCGTAAACGCAGCTCCCCTCCTTCCTTCAAGTTATCGCGCGGCTGTGGGTTGATGCTTTGAGCAGTAGCCTCAACGCTATCATTATTCGTCTGATCAGTCTGCGCTTGTTGTTTTGCGTCCCCGCCCTTACCGCAAGACGTTATAAACACAACGGATAACACTGACAGTAAAACGATGTTTTTTGTTAGCACGCTTAAGCTCCTGTGGAAACTGGGTTGTAGGTAAATTTATGATTTTGTCTCATGGCCAAAGTGGCAGGCATATTGATGTGTGCCTATATTGGCTTGCGATGATAGTTCACTGGCACAATCATGCGAAATCAGCTCAGGTGTTTTGCTTTCACAGCGTTGTTGCTGCGCCTCAGACAAGGCTGCTTTCATAGGGCATCGGGTATGAAACCGACAACCTGCAGGCGGGTCTGACGGGCTGGGCAAATCTCCTATCGGCACTATGCGCACTCTGCCTCTTTCCAAGACAGGATCAGGTATAGGTACCACCGATAACAGACAACGGGTATAGGGGTGCATCGGATTGCTATATACATCATCTACAGTACCAGTCTCAACAATCCTACCAAGATACATGACAGCAACCCTGTCAGCAAAGTGCCTGACCAAGGCCAGATCGTGTGCGATAAAAAGGTACGACAGCCCAAGCGTGCTCTTAAGGTTTTGCAGGAGATTGATGATTCCTGCTCGAATGGATACATCTAAAGCCGATACGGGTTCGTCAAGCACCAGTAAATGCGGTTCAATCGCCAGCGCTCTGGCGATACAGACACGCTGAAGTTGTCCACCGGAGAGTTGTTGGGGATAGCGTTCGGCGTGAACCGCTTCAAGCCCAACCAGGCTTAGCAGTGCTTGGACTCTTCTTTCAATGACATGGAGTGCCACATTAAGCACCCCCAGCGGCTCTGCAATCAAATCAAAAACAGGCATGCGTGGGTCGAGGGACGACATCGGGTCCTGAAATACGATTTGCAGCTTACGACGGATAGCCAGCTTCTGCTTATTGTTCGCAAGCGAATCTACATTAGTGTCGAAAACTTTTATAGAACCGTGCGTAGGTGGTGCCAAATCAAGAATCGTCAGAGCCGTTGTGCTCTTACCACAACCTGATTCACCAACGAGCGCAAGCGTCTCTTCCTGGCGCAATTGCAAATCAATTCCATCGACTGCAAAAACAGTTCCTGTCTGATGTGTGAAAATGGTGCCTTTGTAAACCGGATAGTGCTGCTTAACGCCGGACAATTCCAATAGCATTGAACCCGCGTTTGAATTTTCTTCGACTGGATTAGCACTAGAGTTATTGTCAGGATTATGATCATTTACACCCGCACCGGATAACTCTGGTAAAAATAAATCGCGCGTGTTAATCGTGTTGTTCGCAATCGAATCCCGGTACACGCATGCAACGAGCTGTTCCGTTTTGCCGATTGGCGTAAGCGGCGGCTCTTCAAGCAAACATTGCTCATCGGCCAGTGGACAACGTGGTGCGAAAGAGCATCCGGGTGGTAAGGACAGCGGCGATGGAGGATAACCCGGAATTGTGCCTAATGTGGTTGTTAAAGCTGAACTTGCGCTTGCGCCTTCATTTGCACTTAAAGCTGCATTGGGCAAAGAGCCTAACAACCCCAGGGTGTATGGCATTGCAGGTTTTTTGAATAACGTATCTACCGGTGCTTGTTCAACGGCCCTGCCCGCGTACATAACAATAGCCCGGTCAGCGACTCGTGCTACTACGCCTAAGTCGTGCGTGATCAATATAAGAGCTGCGTGCAATTCACGACAAGCGCGTTGCAACACGTCCAGAACCTGTGCCTGGATGGTGACATCCAGTGCTGTCGTTGGCTCATCGGCAATGATGACATCCGGGTTATTGGCAATCGCCATTGCAATCATCGCTCTTTGCCTCATACCGCCTGAGAACTCATGCGGATAGGCATGCACTCGGCGTTGAGGCTCAGCAATACCGACCAGATCAAGTAGCTTAACAGCACGAGATATCGCAACTGTGGGTGAGCAGGGTTCGTGTACGCAGATAGCCTCGACAATTTGTTCACCAACGGTATAGACAGGTGTCATCGCTGATAGCGGATCCTGAAATATCATCGCCATGGACTTACCACGTAGTTGCGAAAGCGTTTGGTCATCGCGACCAATGAGCTGTTGGCCGTGCAACTGAATCGACCCCTCTACGCGCGCACTCTGCGGATGCAGCCCCATAATAGCCATCGCAGTTGCTGACTTGCCAGAACCTGACTCACCGACAATGGCCAAAGACTCACCCGCGTGCAAGGAAAAATCAAGGCCTCGAACCGCATGCAATGAACCTGATTCATGCGCAAAACGAACATGTAAATCCTGTACATCAAGTAGTAAGTCGCCCATGAATAATCCTAAGGCTATGCCTTACCCGAGGCGTTCGATCCGGGATCGAAGGCATCGCGCAGTCCGTCGCCTACCGCATTGACAGAAAGTATAAGCAGCACGATGATCACGGCCGGGCCTGCGAACAACCAGGGGAAACTACTTAACTGGCGCGCACCGTCACCCAATAAAGTACCGAGGGACGTATCAGGTGGCTGAACGCCGAATCCGAAATACGCAAGACTGGTTTCGGCAAGAATGGCACCACTGACATTAAGCGTGGCATCAATGATTAAAAGTGAGGCAATATTGGGAAGAATGTGGCGGATTATAATCGCAGGCCCCGATAGCCCCATGTAGCGTGCTGCCAATACAAATTCGCGCTGACGTACCGATATCGATAAACTGCGCACCACTCTGGCCGAGAGCATCCACCCAAAGAAGGTTAATAAAAAGACTAATAAAAGCCAGGATGATTGGCCGGCCGATGTATTACTAGCCACCAGCGCGATCAGTAGAAACGCTGGAATCACCAGCAGCAAATCAATTATCCACAAGGCAAATCGCTCAGGCCAGCCGCCGTAGTACGCCGCAAACGATCCCACAATCGCTGCAATGCTGGTTGAAAGTAATGCCACAACCAATCCAATGATGAGCGACTTGCGCAAGCCGTGCAGGGTTAATGCCCACATATCTCGCCCCGATTGGGTGGTACCTAATGGATGAGAAAAGCTCGGTGGTTTCAGGTATGACGCTCGATCGACCTCATCGAATGCCCACGGCGACAGCCAGGGTCCAATAATGGCTGTGACGATTAATATTAAAATGACAACGAGGCCAACGGTCGCTGTTTTGTTACGCAGGAATCGACGCAATAACAATTGACCCCGACTGAATCTTGCCGGACTGCGGCTATGCATTGCACCATTAGTTTGAGAGCTGTCACCCAACGCGATCTGCTCCACCCAGGCGTACGCGTGGATCCAGCCATGCCACCATATGATCTGCCAACAAGGCACCCAGCAACACACAAACACCACCAAAAGCGGCTGTGGCTACAGCGCCGTGCACATCCTGTCCCAGAATGGTCGACACTGCATAGCTTCCCATACCGTGAAATGAAAACAGTATTTCCATAAAGGCTGCCCCGACAAACAAGGTGGCAACACTGAATGCAAAGTAGGTGCTGGTTGGGATTAATGACATACGCAGTGCATGCCGGATGATTGCCTGAGACTGACGAAGCCCCTTGGCTCTGGCCGTGCGCACATAGTCAGAACTAAGTGAATCCAGCATGACACTGCGCTGGATTCTACTGAAAAACGCTGCCCCCAAAATGGTTAGAGCAAGTGTTGGCAGGACAAGATGCTGAAGTCGATCAACAAATTCAGCACCTAACCAGCTGCCGTGCGAACCAGTCTCCCCTACAAATTCAAAAAAACGCGTACCGGTTTTCGCATTAATCCAGGTGGCAAGCATCTGCAAGACACTGGCTATGACGAACGACGGGACCGACAACCCCAGTAAGGTTACGAACGTTAGCACTCTATCCGAAAGTTGATACTGTCGAGCAGCCGTCCAGGTACCGATCAAAATACCCAACACAGCCCCTAATAAAGAACCCAGTGTGATGAGCCGGACGCTGACCCAGATACGTCGATCAATTTCTTCCTGTACTCGGCCACCGCGAGGTGATTGACCCCAATCCCATCGTTTCAGAATGCCACTGGACCAAAGCTGCCAACGCTTGACCAAGGGAACCGAATCGCTCAAGTTGCGGGACAGCAGATTATTCTCAATCGATACCGGATCGATCGGCGGGTTGGCCATTTCATACAGCGAGCGCGGATTAAGCTGAGTGGCTGCCAGTAACCAACTCAGGTTAACGGCCACGACCAACAGCACGACGTAGTTAAGGAAGCGTTTTAATAGGAATTTGCCCAAAATTAGTGAAGCACATTGCCTTTTTATGCAGTCTTCATAGGGTAGCATTAAGTTTGGTCAAGTATGGGTCCGAGTATCGTTTTGCGGGCACAACGCTTAACTGTCAACTCTACCTTTGCGCGAAAGGGCCTGATCAGGAGAAACACAACATGCAGCTGACCGAACCGCATTCTGGTGCGCCAGGCATCATTATAATCAACGGAGGCACTCAAGGATTGGGTGAAGCGCTTGCACGCAAGCTCACTGCCGACGGCGCGACAGGTTTAGTGCTTTGCGGCCGTTCATCCACCCGAGGTGAAGCGCTTGCTACAGAACTCACCGGACTGGGTACACCATCGATATTTGCTGAAGTTGACATGATAAATGTCGATGCTCCACAAATAATTGTCGACGCCTGCGTTGCGCGCTTTGGTCGTATCGATGGGCTTGCTAATGTCGCCGCACTAACCACACGAGCGACGCTATTTACTGAGTCACACGAGCATTTCGATGCAATGATGCAGTTAAACCTTAAAGCACCTTTCTTTCTGATTAGCGCCGTCGCGCGACGCATGATTGCCGATGGTGCCAGGGGTGCAGATAGTGCGAAAGGTTCGATCGTTAATGTGGGCTCGACAAGTGGACATGGTGGCCAAACCAAACTGAGCTCCTATGCAATTTCCAAGGGTGGGTTGTCGGTCCTGACTCGTAACTTGGCTTTTGGCCTGATGCGACATGGCATTAGGGTCAATCAGGTGAATCCGGGTTGGATGGAAACCGAATCCGAGCACCGCGTGCAGCTGGAGGAAGATGGTATGCCAGAGAACTGGCTGGAGTTGGCTGCGCCATCGAGACCCGTCGGCCGGCTTGTGCAGCCGTGGGAAGTAGCAAACATGATCGCTTATTGTCTTTCATCAAGTTCAGGACTCATGACCGGTAACATCATTGATATAGACCAGTCGGTTCAGGGTGCCGGTGATCCCCCTCTTCCCGAAGTTGATGACACGATTTTGCCGTAACATCGGCACTCTTAAAATAATGTATTCACTCGCTAATAATGTGAATGATGTCACACCTTGAAAGGTAAAGATGTTTAAGCGGACGTTTCAGCCGCCATGATAGTAGATAGGTATTGAACGTTGTTTTGAGCTACGGCAGATAACCATTGATATGATCTACGAGAAGGCGGTTTGCAGTTTTGTAAAAGACTATTCTTTGTCTGGTTCGCCGCTGGAAAATATTCACCGGTGAAAGCACAAAGCACCTCCATTGCAGCGAACGACAGTTGTGTACACGATCTTGTTGGTGAGCAAGCTGATGGGGTGAGTTCAGATGCTGCTGTTATTAAAAAATCCATTCGCTCCCTGAATAAAGAGCACCGTCGATTTCATGGAGCTATCGCACTAAATCGTTTTCACTGGATTATTCTTCTTGCCTCTTTATTGGTGACGATAGGTGCATGGTATGTATCATCCAACACGATTGCTGATGAAGTCGCTAGCCGGTTCGAACATCAACATGCCCAAGTAACAGAGTTACTTTACGAAAGGCTTGTAAAATACGAAGACGCCCTTTTAAGTGGAGTTGCTGCTAGTAAAATGTGGAATCGAACTCTCGTTCAGTCTGAATGGAAGCGATACGCAGAAGCGCTTGATATTTCTACCCGCCACCCGGGTATCAGTGGCATTGGAATCATCGTTACTAAAAAGCCGGACGAGATCAAGGCGTACGAACGCGCCATGAGGCGTGATATTCCCGATTTCAATGTGTATCCCTCATCCAGTGGCGAAGAGCTGTTTGTAATTACTCAGATAGAGCCTATTGAAAATAACCGAGAGGCTCTTGGTCTTAACGTGGCATTCGAAAGTAATCGTCGTGAGGGTGCGAACCGTTCGCGTGACTCTGGTGATGCCATTATCACCGGCCCAATCGTACTCGTACAGGATGAACAGAAAACCCCGGGGTTTCTATTTTTTGCACCTGTGTACAAATCTAATGACCTGAACACCGCCAGAGAACGTCGCAATGCATTCTCTCACTGGGTTTATGCACCCTTTATAATGTCAGAATTGATCGGTGGTGTGCTTGAAGAGAGTAGTCGCAAGATCGGGATTCGCATTACCGATAACGGTGAGAATCTTTACAGCGAGTGGCCTGTCGATAGCGAACAAACACCTTTAGAAATTGGCGGTAGTCAAACCGAATTGAACGTGTTCGGTCGGCAATGGCTAGTTGAAGCATGGCCGCTGAAGAGTTTTTATTCACATACCGAATCGAACCAACCGTTACTGGTTTTAATTGGTGGATTGATCATTGATGCAATATTGTTTTTAATGTTTTGGTTAATGGCAAAAGCCAATCGACGAGTGACATCGCTTGCTGAAGATCTGGCAATTGCGTCTGATCACTTAAATACAAAAACGCTGGAACTACAACAAAGTAATACAGAGTTGCAAAACTTTGCTTGTGTAGTATCCCACGATTTAAAATCCCCTTTGGTGGGCTTGACCTATTTAGCTGATATTGTTCAAGAGGATTTAGAGCTTGCCTCAATTAAGCAGCCCCTTGCTACAGAAGTTGAGCAGAACCTGAACCGAATACAAAAGTTGACACACAGGATGTCGCAATTAATCGATGGCGTATTAGATTATTCAGCTGTTGGCAATGGCACGGCCGAAGTAGAAACTGTGGATGTGACTGAATTGCTTGCCGAAATAAAAGAAGATTTGCAATTAGAGAATGAGCAGATCGCTTATGAAAACAATTTACCTACGCTACAAACCAGCCAATTACCTTTAAAGCAAGTATTGGAAAATCTTATCAGCAACGCAGTTAAGTACCACACGGCTCCTGAGGATGCCGTTGTTCGAATTTATGTAGAGGACTATCCAGGCCATCTTCAATTCTCTGTCGTGGACACCGGGCCTGGAATCGATCCGCAATACCATGATCGTATATTTGAGGTTTTTGAAACGATAGAATCCACCAGAAAAATAGACAGTACAGGGGTAGGATTGGCGATCGTTAAAAAAATTGTTGAAAAAAATGGCGGAGCCATTAAAGTGGCATCTGCGCTGGGAGAAGGGTCAACTTTTAGCTTTTCCTGGCCAAAAAACTTGCCTGAAACTACAGCTGAGCCTAGGTTGAAACTAGCGTCGTGACTTTGACGAAGCCTGTATTAATTTTATCGTCCACTAAAATTTTGTGATCCTGATTCAGCAGACGCTGAAGTGTTTTTTAACCGGCCTTACCCTTCAGATGATCATGATTTTGTTTTAACCCAACCATCGGGTTCCTTAAATCAGGATACTGTGGAAAGCTATCAACAATCAATCCGGAATGGTCAAAACCCCATCGTGCTTACTGTATCAGCCGAAAAAAACAGCTACCTTTATGTTGTAGACGACCATCATAAACTGATGGCGTATTTTAACGAAAATAAAGTTCCGGTTGTTATTACACTGTCTCGAATCGATGCACCCCGCGTTAAAATGGATACAATCGAGAGCCAGATCAACTTAATCATCAGATGATGAGCTCTTACATACAAATGTTCGTAATCTTAAAGCTGATAGAAAATACCATGAATCTAAATAGGCACTGTTGTCCACTGATCGTTACCTACTAGAAATTGAACTCGCTTCATATTCGCCAGTTCTTGTTAACACTTTTTTGGATAGGCGATCTGTCCACCAGTCAACGGTGTGCGAACACCCGTCGTTGTTGGAAAGCTAATAGGTAAAGCATGCAATACTCTGACACCGAGAAACGCAAAGCACTCGGCTTCAACCATATCACCGCGCAAACCAATATCGTCCGATAACACGACATCAACTGCTGCCCGCTTAGACAGCTCCTGCATTAACACCGGGTTGTGCCTGCCGCCACCACACACAACAAGTTGCGTCGGTCGCGTGGGTAGTTTGTCCAAAGCTAATCCTACTGCGGCGGCGGTGAAGGCAGTTAGCAGTGCAGCGCCATCCTCTATCGAATAACCTTCAGCCATGCTAGCGGAAAAATCGAATCGGTCGAGTGACTTTGGGTAGGGTTCGTCTAGGTATGGGTGCATCAACAACGTTTGCAACTTGTCTTCGTCAACAACGCCTCGAGAAGCAAGTTCACCATCTCTGTCCATATCGCCAAGACCATGTTGACCGACGAAATCATTGAGCGGTGCATTCGCAGGCCCGGTATCAAATGCCACTAACTTATCCTGACCATCCCACCACGTGATATTAGCGACTCCCCCGAGATTTAAAACTGCGTTCTTGTTATTAAGTTTCAAGCGGCGCATTAAGGCTGTGTGATAGATCGGCGCTAAGGGTGCACCCTGCCCGCCAGCAGCGATATCGGCAGATCGAAAGTCGAATGCAACAGGTACATTCAGCGTGTTTGCCATCAATTGACCGTCGCCGAGCTGGCGGCTGCGGCCGGTACGCTCAGCTGTTGGACGTCGATGCAATACTGTTTGCCCGTGAAAGCCAATGACACCTACATCGCTCATCGACATACCACTTTGATCAACGAGCTGTTGGACTGCTTGGGATTGAGCTATGGTCAGGGCGGTTTCGGCATCGCGAAAAATCGTTGGCTCTGGTCCGTTAAACTGCCACTCAAGCGCCGCGGCTAACGATTGCCTTAGTAAGTCCATGACGCTGGGTTCATAAGCCGTGAGGACCGCTGGTCCAAATTCTAATACCTGCTGACCATTTGTTTTGAGCATCGCGACATCGATATTCCCGTCTAACACGGTGCCGGTCATAAGGCCAACTGACCAAAGAGGCTCATCAGGGGTTGTTTTATTAAACTTTGATCTATCAGGCACGGATTTACCAGACACTGATTTCTCCGATGGCATTACCGGTAGCTTGCCTTAGCTCGGTAATGCCGCTGTCAAAATGCCTTGATGGGTGGATGCGATTGGTCAGTAGTGTCCATGCCAGACCAGCGTCAAAGTTTATCCAAAGGCCTGTGCCGGTAAAACCGGTATGTCCGATGGTTTGATCACTGCAGGTTTCACCACCTGACCAACCAGCATGCGATGTTTCCCAACCGAGTGTACGAGTTGACGAGACCGGACTACTCATTAAATCAATCACGTTCGAACTATAGCCTGTTCCGTCCAGGAGCCCGTGCGCAAAATTAAGTACTGACCCGGCAGTACCAAACAATCCCGCATGGCCTGCTCCTTGCAAGGCGGCACAGTTATCATCGTGCACTTCACCACACAAAACCCGATGACGCCACGTGCAATTTTCAGTTGCAGCACTGTGCAATGGGCCGGCTGACCACGCAAACCCTTCTCCTGCAGGCATGTCCCAAATGCGTAAACCTGCTAATCGTTCGAGCGCGAGACCCAAGAGGATAAAATTAATATCTGAATACACTGATTCAACAGCGCGCCATTCGCGTTGCAAAATAAACGCTCTGAGTAAATCGGCATCCCTACCGTAAGTGTAAATCGGTTCGACTGCCGGAAACGGGGTTGAGTGCGCAAGGCATTCACGAAAGGTCACTTCGCGTTCCCAGCAATTGGCATCGTACTGACGCAGGTCTTTTAACACACTGCAAAGTGGCGAATCGAGATCGATAACGCCATCGACATGCAAGGTCAATATACGTGGTGTTGTAAAGAGTACTTTACTCAATGACGCCAGATCGAACCACGTGTTGTTTTTAATCAGTCGTTGCACAGGTTCTGTTTGTGCGTAGCCTGCGCTCACTACGCGCTGTTCTCCGGCACCATTGATGATACCCAAAACCGCGCCGGGAATACGACCGGATGCGACAGCCGCTTTGGCTGGTGCAAAGCCTTTGCTGATAACAGAGTCTAAGCTCACGTTGTCTTTATGATGGTGTGTATAAATGACATGCCAGCTGCCGCGCAGGTTGAGCCGGCGATGCAGGTGCTCTGGCAACAAGTTGTGGTGCCTGCGCTAAGCATCGCGCCTTAACCGTTGCGTTAATACCCGGGCACCGTGTATTGAAATGACAGCCGGATGGCGGGTTGGCAGCATTGGGCAGCTCGCCTTGCAAAATGATGCGTTGGTCATGGCGCCTAGCCGGGTTCGGTACTGCCGAGACCAGTGCCTGAGTATACGGGTGTTGTGGAGAATCCAGCACATCAGTGATTGTTCCGGTTTCTACTATGCGCCCAAGATACATCACGGCAACACGATCACAGACATGACGAATCACCGATAAATCATGACTGATAAACAACATCGTAATGCCCAATTGCTTTTGTAATCCGTTAAGCAGATTAATTATCTGACTTTGAATAGAAACATCGAGTGCTGATACTGCTTCATCTGCAATCAGAAATTTTGGGTTTAGCACCAGTGCACGGGCAATAGCAATGCGTTGTCGCTGACCACCAGAAAATTCGTGAGCATATCGTGTTGTGGCATCCGCAGGTAATCCGACTAAATCAAGTATCTTGGCAACGTTTTGACGTTGATCAGATTTGGCTCCAATACCATGTACTTTTAATGGCTCGGCAAGAATACTGCCCACACGATGTCGCGGATTAAGCGACCCAAAAGGATCTTGAAAAATGATCTGCATATCCTGCCTGACCGATTTCATCTCATGTCGATTGAGCGTCATTAAATCTCTGCCCTCGAATTCAATCACACCTTCGGTTGGTTCAATCAATCGCAGAATCGAACGGCCCAATGATGATTTACCACAGCCTGACTCTCCTACAATGCCGAGGACTTCGCCATTGGCTATTGACAAAGACACATCGTTAACGGCTCTGACGACACTGCCGCCAATCCCGGGATAGTCCGTTGACATGTGCTTAATCTTGAGCAACGGCGCTGCTTCAGTCATGATGGATCTTGCGCTCAAGCTCGGATGCGTCAACGGGATGCCAACACCTGACAGCATGATTATCGCCTTCTAAGGCAGGTTCATCATGACTACAACGCGCCGAAGCGCGATCACACCGAGGTGCGAACGCACATCCTGATGTTAATGACTCAGGCGGCGGAACCAGACCTTTTATGGAGGGTAATTCAACACCACGAGGATTAAGTGCTGGAATTGTATTAAGTAAAGCCAGCGTATAAGGGTGTCGTGGTTGCATGAACAACGCATCGGACGTGGCAAGCTCAACAATTTCGCCGCAGTACATCACGGCCACACGATCACAATAATGGCGCACTACGCCAAGGTCGTGTGCAATGAGTAACATTGACATTGCGTACTCACGCCGCAACTCATGCAATAACTCGAGGATCTGTGCCTGAACAGTAACGTCAAGCGCTGTAGTCGGTTCATCTGCGATTAATAAACCAGGTTTGCACGCAATCGCCATGGCTATCATCACGCGCTGTCGTTGTCCACCTGAGAGTTGGTGTGGGTACCGGGCAAGTGTAAGTTCGGCTGGCATGATGCCAACGCGTTCCATTAAATGGCTGGCCTCGCTCTTTGCAGTTGTCTGATCGATTTGTTTGTGCAGGTACAGGGCTTCCATGACCTGGTCGCCAATCGTAAACACAGGATTCAGTGAAGTCATTGGTTCCTGGAATATCATCGCTATGTCGTTACCGCGAATAGCTTCTAAGTCCGCATCTGTGGCGTTGAGTATATCGAGGCCGTTAAAGTGAATGCGTCCTGATGTTGTATCCATCGGTGGTGATTCGAGCAAACCCATAATACTAAGCGCCGTCAGAGATTTCCCGCTGCCGGACTCGCCAACCAGGCCCAGTATTTCACCTTGATCAATATGCAGGCTAACGTTGCGCAGAAGTGGTACAGAGCCAGCGCTGACGTGCAATTCCTCTACCTGTAGCAGTGTGTTCTTGCCGGACATGCAATACCGTTCAAGTGGGCTTGGTTTTATCTAGCCAACCAGAATACCATGTCTTCTAGATCATGCTTGTAACCACAATGCAGTGTTGTCAAGCATGCCGGAATATCCTAAGCTGGAAGTTGCATTAAGTGGTTTGACGATGGGCGTACAACTTTAATGCGTTGCAACATCAGGAGAATAACAATGACAAAAACACTAGCACCTGGAATTACATTCGGATTAACCAGAAAACTGCTTTTTGGTTCGGTGATCGCAACGAGCCTGGTCACAACTACCTTGGCCGCATCCCTCGATGTTGCGATTGATTCATCACCTGCCGGACTGGATCCACATTTAATCACGGCGTTTAATTCGGTCGTCATTGTGCAGTCCACCGTCTACGAGGGCTTGACAAAAGTTCAACAAGACCTTTCGATTGCACCCGGATTGGCTGAGTCGTGGGATGTCTCTGATGATAGCCTGAAGTACACATTCAAGTTGCCGGCCAACGTCACCTTTCATGACGGTTCAAGCATGGATGCCGAGGACGTTGCTGCATCGATTCGGCGGGTGCAAAATGAAGATGTCGCATCGCCATTGGCCAGTCGCGTTTCACCTATTACAGGTATTAACGTCGTCGATGCGCAGACTATTGAACTGACACTGGATGAACCCTTCGCTGCAATACTGTCATCGCTGTCCGGTATCGCCATCGTACCTGCTGAATTCGAAACAGACATAGAAGCATTACAGAAAACACCAGTGGGTACCGGCCCGTTCAGGTTTAACGAGTGGGCACTGAACAGCCACATAAGCCTGCACAAGTTTGAAAACTACCGCGAGGATGGCTTGCCAAAACTCGATGAGGTAAAAGTTAATTTTGTACCGGAGTCGGCAACGCGACAAGTAGGGTTAGGCAACGGTGACTACGATATTCTTCCGGGCATCGACCCTGCCACTGCACTGCAATTACAGGCTAACCCCAATGTCACCATTCAACAAACTCAAAATGTTTCTTATACGCTGCTTGGCTTAAACACCACACGTGGAACGCTGGGCGACCCGAGAGTGCGTGAAGCCATTAATATGCTGCTGAATCGTGAAGAGATTATTGCAGGTGCTTTATTCGGTGCAGGTGTGCCTGCTGGTCCCTTATCACCGGCACTGGCGACCTGGGCACTCGATACCAGCGAATATGCCTGTTACACACGCGATGTTGAAGGGGCAAAAGCGTTACTAAAAGAGGCTGGAGCAGAAGCGGCCGAGTTCTCCATATTGGTTCTGCCTCGTCAGGACGCCAAAGATATCGCTCAGGTTATTCAACAGCAGCTCGCTGACGGCGGCATCACCGTTAATTTATTGAACAAGGAAATTGGTGAGTTCGTACAGAACTGGAAAAACTCTGACTTCGATATGTTTGTTTCGGCCAACGGTGGCAGCCCGGACCCGGACGAATACTTCTATCGCACATTCAAAACCGGTGGCTCGACCAACGTGTTCAAGTATTCAGATGCCGAAGTGGACGCATTGTTAGACGAAGGTCGAAAGCTCACTGACCCTGCAGACAGAAAAGCGGTGTACGATCAGGTGCAACGAAAACTGGCTTGTGGCGGACCCATTGCACACATCGCCTATGGCAATCTGTCCACTGCCGTAAACAACACTGTGTCTGGTTTCAAAATCTATTCCAACGGTCGACTGGCCAGCCTGATCAACGTGTCGGTATCGGAATAGCCGACCACATCAAAGTAAATCAATCTCACCCCTTGGTTAAAGGGGTGGATTCCACACTTTAGAAAGATCATACCTTCGCGGTGACATCCCTTCAATTTTTCAATCGCCTGCTCGATCTGTTGATCGTGCTGTTCGGCGTCTCGATTATTGTCTTTCTTATCATCCGCCTTATTCCCGGCGATGCCGTCGCTATTATGCTTGGTGCCAACACCGAAATAACCGATACCGGTTTGGCTGAACTAAAAGCGCGGCTGGGTTTGGACAAGCCCATGTTTGTTCAATACTGGTACTGGCTTGGCAATGCCCTGACCGGTGATTTTGGTGAATCCATCTGGACTGGTCGGCCCGTGATCAGTGAAATCGCAGCGAACATGTGGCCAACAATTGAATTGACGCTACTTGCAACGCTTATCGGAGCAGGATTGTCAGTACCCGTCGGCTGCTTTATGGCACAAACCCGTGGTTCAGCCTCGGAGGTCACTGTCAGGATGTTTGCGATTGCTGGTTTAACCATACCCTCGTTCTGGCTTGGGATTGTGTCGATCTTTCTGGTCGCAAAATTTTTACCCGGTACATCAATGCTTGGTTACGTACCGTTCACCGAAGACCCAATAGAGAACTTGAAGCGAATGATTTTGCCGGTGATCGCACTGGCCTTGCCGATGCTGGCCAACTTGTCTCGCCTGATACGGTCCGCGATGCTTGATGCACTGAATCAGGACTATATACGTACTGCTAAAGCCAAGGGCGCAAGTCGTCGACGCATCGTATACAGACACGCACTGCGAAACGCATTAATTCCGTTTATTACCAGTGTTGGTGTTTCTACCGGCTATCTGCTCGGTGGCTCTATCGTGATCGAACAAGTGTTCGCGATACCCGGGCTTGGGCGACTCGTGCTTGGTGCTATCGCTGAACGAAACTATCCCTTGGTGCAGGCAACAGTACTGGTTATGACCACAGCGTTTGTGCTGGTTAATTTCACTGTCGACCTGCTCTACGCCATAATCGATCCGCGTATCCGAACCAGCACACACGGAGCTTCCAATTAATGAGGTTTGTTCGCAACAACAAACTGCTCAGTTTTGCCATTGCATTGGTGGTGTCACAGGTTCTATTGGCATTGCTGGCACCGTGGCTTGGTTTTCAAGACCCGTACAATCAAGTGATGGTGCAAAGAATGAAATCACCTAACAGTCTTAATCTGTTGGGTACCGATCACCTTGGTCGCGATGTGCTGGCAAGAATCGTTCACGGTTATCGAACCTCTTTGTTTAGCAGTGCGCTGGCCGTCGCCTTCTCACTTTTAGCTGGCGGTACGCTCGGCATACTATCGGCTTATTATCGTGGCTGGTTTGATCGCATCGTTATGCGTTTAATGGATATCTTGTTTGCGTTCCCTATCATGCTACTTGCCATAGCTGTCATTGCCATAATCGGACCCAGCCAATGGGGTGCGGCAATTGCCATAGCGATTGTCTATATCCCGATATTTGCACGTCTGCTGCGCGGACCGTCTCTGGTTATTTGTGAGAGTGAATATGTGTTGTCGGCCAAAGCTATTGGCGCGGGTGATGGAAGAATTGTTTTTCTTCACATACTGCCGAATTTGGCGTCGGTGATTCTGGTTCAATCCAGCTTGTTATTATCGGCAGCTATACTGGTTGAAGCCTCGTTGTCCTTTTTGGGGCTGGGTGCTCAACCGCCAGTTCCATCACTGGGCCTTGCTCTGTCTGAAGGACGAAATTTTTTATTGTTATCGCCCTGGCCCGCTGTGTTTTCTGGTTTCGCTATTTTGTTTTTATCTTTTGGTTTTAATTTACTTGGTGATGCGGTCAGAGATACTTTAGACCCTCGCTTGCGAAATCACAATATGGTGACCTGAACATATCCATTCCAGTCTATCCATTCCAAAATAAATCATTTTAGGAGCGAAAACAATAGAAAAATTTGATCATATTATTGTCGGCGGTGGCTCGTCGGGTTGCGTGCTTGCGTCGCGCTTGTCTGAAAATCCGCAGGCGAATGTTCTTATGATCGAAAGTGGTCGTAAGGATTCCTCGCCCTGGATTCACATTCCAGCCACGTTTTTTAAAGTATTACACAAAGGTGTAGATGTCGTTCACTACGTTAGCGAAAAATCCGACAAGGTGGGTGGTCGTGAAATCGCGGTACCGCAGGGGCATGTGATTGGTGGCGGGTCTTCGGTTAATGCGATGGTATATATTCGCGGTCAATCGCAAGACTACGATGGTTGGGCCCAGCTGGGCAATGCTGGCTGGTCCTACAAAGATGTGCTACCGGTGTTCCGCGATATCGAATCAAACACTGAAATCGCAGATCAATACCATGGTGCAGACGGCGAGTTGCGGGTTTCTGATCGCAGAGCGTGCGTCGCGTTTCATAATGGAACCTGATTACTCGTAGTTGTCTTTAAAGGTATTTTGAAAAATCCCTCAGCTCACCTGCCTGATTCTGGATAAACAAATGCTCACCATTTAGTACGATCGACTCAGTCCGATCGACTCAGTGCTTAAAAGCCTCTAACTCCACACGCCGATTAATAGCGCGTCCTTGAGATGTGTCGTTACTGGCGATTGGTTTTGTTTCGCCAAATGCTGTGGGTATCAGGTTCTGAGTATCCACGCCCTTGTAGCCCAAATACTGTACAACCATTTTTGCACGCCTTTTGGAAAGGTTTTGGTTGTAGAAGTTTGACCCTTTGCTATCAGTATGCGCGTTCACATTGATCTTGGCTCTGGGGAATTGTTGCAATGTCACTGCCACGCGATCAAGTACGGCTTGCGCCTCCGGAGTGAGACGTTCTGAGGCACTGTAGAAATTCACGCCTTCAAGTGTTCCCTGGAAAACAGCACAACCAACTGCGTCTACTAACACGCCTGCTTTGGTTTCTTTACACTGATCAATTGTGTCGATAACGCCGTCGCCATCGGTATCAAGCGGTGTAACCGGTACAACCTTGGCAACTGCCAGTGGAGCAATAGGTTGGTCAATAGTTTCAGTTTTGACTTCAAGCACAGGAGCTTGAATTGGTTTTGATTTTTTACCCAGGCGATAGATTAATCCTAATTGTGCGTATTGTGCATCTGAATCAAATGAAATCATTTCTGCACGCAGCCCCAGTCCGATTTTGGTCGCGTATTCTACTCCTGCACCAATGAGCAGTTGGGTTGAATTACGTTGCGAGTAAGGTGCGCTGCCAACCGGGCTGTTGTTCATCATAGCAACACCACCTCTTGCATAGCCAGTTAGCCCACGACGTTTGTTGTTATGACGATTTTTACCTGCGTACCATAATACGCTTCCGCCATGCATGTGATAGTTAATCCGGCCGCGCAATGGGCCGCCAAATTGTTCAACCCCGGCACTGCCAAGATCTGCAGAATGCAGTTCGAGTGACAGGTGTCGATTAATGTCTGCACCAATAGTGATCTGACCACCAGTGTTAACTTTATCGCTGACACTCCAGCTGGAAATGCCACTTTTATCCGGTGTTAAGCGGCTTGCGCCAACGCCTGTTGCGGCGTAAACACTGCGCCGAAACGATTCTGGGCCACTAAGCGTAGTCGGAAGATTCGAAACCGGTTGCACAGGCTGATCGATCTGTGTAGCCTGCGCTGAGGTCTCAATACCAGATGACATGGTCGAACAGCCGCTCAATACAAATAGAGCAACAGTGCTGCATAAAGCGACTTTTTGAATAGTTATATGCATTGGTTGCTTGCTCGCATCCTTGTAAGCCTTGCGGGTGCAAATGTCCAACACTTTTGATGTGTTAAAAAATATCATCGTTACGCCCTTTTCAAATTTTTGCTCGAAGCACTGTTAATAACGGTACGCCAGAGTAGCACCAGCGCTGAAAGCAGCGTAAGCAGCAGTAGAAACGGATCTTCTGCTGTGTTTTCATTGCTAACAGAGCAACCAGTGCCCTTAACGCCAGTTATAAATTCACCTGAACTCACCTGTTGAAAGTCTGGTGTACCATTGGCATCAACATCAGGAATAGCCGCGCCAAGCAACGGTGTGTCATCGCCTTGTTTTGCGAAACCATCACCGTTTTCATCCGGGTCAAACGCATCGGCAATACCATCGCCATCCGTATCGCTTAAGCCGTTAAGATCACTGTCTGCCGCATCATCAATACCGTCCCCATCGACATCATCACCGCCGGTTACATCAACATCAGCCGCATCGGGAATGCCATCTGCATCGGTATCAGACATTGAATCGATAACACCATCGTCGTTGGCATCAACACCGTCAGCTTCGATAAGGTCGAAAACACCATCAGCGTCACTGTCGAGATCGAGATGATCTGGAATGCCATCACTATCAGTATCCAAAAATACGATTGGGTTGACAAGCAGATTATCGTCCAGACCATCCTCATCGACATCAATAAAATCGTCGACCATGCCGTCGCCATCGAGATCGTTCAGTGCGCTCTGGCTCTCGGCCAAGTCCGGGATACCGTCGTTGTCTGAATCAAGGTCGCGGAAATTGCGCACACGATCTGCGTCGGTATCCTCTACTGGCAGAGGCGCTATCTGATATGCATCGTCGGCGCCATCGAAATTAGCATCGATAAAATTATCAACCGTTCCATCGCCATCGCTGTCTTCTCCACCGGCTTCAATCAAGTCGGCCAAACCATCATTATCGCTGTCAAGATCAATGTAGTCTGGAATGCCATCGTTGTCGGTATCGGCAATGCTTTTTGCTAACAAGTCAGAGTCCAGTGTGGTTTCTATCGAGTCAGCAAGACCATTAGCGCCAAACAGATAGCTAGTATCTATAACGCCATCAGCATCAGTATCCAGCGTCGCCCAGTCATCCGGGTTCACCAGTGCTTCGATCAAATCAGGTATACCGTCGTTGTCCGAATCCAAGTCCTGATAGTCGGGGATGCCATCACCATCAGTATCACCGGCGCCTTCGAGCGCGTCGGGAATGCCATCGTTGTCTGAATCAACATCAAGACTGTCTGGAACACCGTCGTTATCCGAGTCTTTGTTAGCCGGTTCAATTGAATCGGAAACACCGTCACCATCAGAGTCCAGGTCGAGATAGTCTGCAGTCCCATCACCATCGGTGTCGGCTGGGTTGGCAGGGTCACTACCACCTTCAATTGCATCATTAACGCCGTCACCGTCTGAGTCAGGGTCAAGATAGTTTGGAACACCATCACCGTCTACATCATCGGTACCTTCAATTGAATCAGGAATACCATCGTTATCAGAATCCTGGTCCAGATAATCAGGGATACCATCACCATCGGTATCGATCGAGCCTTCCACGACATCAGGTATGCCATCATTGTCTGAATCTTCGTCCAGATAATCAGGGATGCCGTCGCCATCTGTATCAGTTGTGCCTTCCAGCGAATCAGGTATGCCGTCGTTGTCTGAATCTGCATCTATATAATCGGGCATGCCATCACCGTCTGTGTCAACAACGCCTTCCACCGAATCAGGGATACCGTCGTTGTCTGAATCGAAGTCGAGGTAGTCAGGCGTGCCATCGCCGTCTGTATCGACGGTGCCTTCTACGGCATCAGGAATGCCATCGTTATCTGAATCTTCATCCAGATAGTCAGGTATACCATCGCCATCAGTGTCGTTGTTGCCTTCTGTAAAGTCAGGAATTCCGTCATTATCTGAATCGGAGTCAAGATAGTCAGGCGTACCATCGCTATCAGTATCGGTAGTAGTTTCAGCTGAATCAGGGATGCCATCGTTATCTGAATCGGAGTCCAGGTAATCAGGAATGCCATCACCATCGGTATCAGTTGTGTCTTCTACAGAGTCGGGAATGCCGTCGTTGTCAGAATCCAGGTCCAGATAGTCTGGTGTGCCATCACCGTCGGTATCGCTTGTACCCTCTACTGAATCAGGAATGCCATCGTTGTCAGAGTCAGGGTCCAGATAATCTGGCGTGCCATCGCCGTCTGTATCAATGACACCCTCTACAGAATCAGGAATGCCGTCGTTATCTGAATCTTCATCCAGGTAATCAGGAATGCCATCGCCGTCTGTGTCTACGACACCTTCTACCGAATCCGGGATACCGTCGTTATCTGAATCGGCATCAATATAGTCAGGGATGCCATCAGCGTCTGTGTCGATAATGCCTTCTACTGAATCTGGTATGCCGTCATTATCTGAGTCAGAGTCCAGATAATCAGGCGTGCCATCACCGTCTGTATCAATAACTCCTTCTACAGAATCAGGAATGCCATCGTTATCTGAATCTTCATCCAAGTAATCAGGAATACCATCAGCGTCTGTGTCTACGACACCTTCTACTGAATCAGGGATGCCGTCGTTGTCTGAATCTTCATCCAGATAATCAGGAATGCCATCGCCATCTGTGTCGACAGTGCCTTCTACTGAATCAGGAATGCCGTCGTTATCTGAATCGGGGTCCAGATAATCAAGCGTGCCATCACCGTCTGTATCAATGACGCCTTCCACTGAATCAGGAATGCCATCATTATCAGAGTCGGTGTCAATGTAGTCAGGGATACCGTCGCCATCTGTATCAACTGTACCTTCTTCTGAATCAGGTATGCCATCGTTATCCGAATCGGTATCAAGATAATCCGGTGTGCCATCACTGTCTGTATCAAGGGTGCCCTCTACGACATCAGGAATACCATCGTTATCTGAATCTTGATCCAGGTAATCGGGTACACCATCTGCGTCGGAGTCCACACCGGTCTCTATCGCATCGGCAATACCATCGCCATCAGAGTCTAAGTCCAAACGATTAACATCACCATCGGTATCCGTGTCGGGGTCGTCAAGATTTACCGCTTGAACCGCGTCATCCATGCCATCGCCATTAGTGTCGCTGAACGCGTCTACTAACATATCGCCGTTGGCATCAACGCCTCCCGCTTCGAACAAATCAGACAAGGTATCACCATCGGAATCAAGGTCGAGTCGATCGGTTATGCCATCACCATCGGTATCAGGGTGTGCAACAGGTGTTGTGGCGGTGGCATCGTTGAGTCCATCGCCGTCAGCGTCAACAAAGTTGTCGAGCACACCATCAGCATCGGTATCCACTAATGAGATCGCATCATTAACCGCTTCAACCACATCGGCTACACCATCGTTATCCGAATCCAGATCATGATGGTCTGGCACACCGTCGCCGTCGCTATCAAGTGGCGTATCTGCTAAACCATCCGCATCGTAGTCAACCTGCCCGCTTTGAGCAGTTGTCTCGATGTTGTCATCGAGTCCGTTAAGACCATATGGCCCATCGGTTCTGCCATCACCATCGGCGTCTGTTGATGCCGTTACGCCAGCTTCAACCAAGTCGAGTACGCCATCGTTATCAGAATCCAAATCCAGATAATCTGCAATGCCATCGCCGTCAGTATCGGGCGCATGTTCGGTGGCGTCGCTTATACCATCGTTATCAGAGTCCAGATCCAGATAATTCGGCGCGCCGTCACCATCAGCATCAGCTACTGTTTCTATTAAGTCGGATATACCATCGTTGTCTGAGTCGGTATCGAGATAATCTGGAATACCGTCGCCATCTGTATCACTGGTACCTTCTACAACATCAGGAATGCCGTCGTTGTCAGAATCGCCATCCAGGTAATCCGGAATGCCGTCACCATCACTGTCGCTGGTTAATTCCGCCGAGTCGGGAATGCCGTCGTTGTCAGAGTCCTGATCAAGGTAGTCAGGAACACCATCACCATCCGAATCAATATTGGTTTCTACAGAATCAGGAATGCCATCACCGTCGGAATCCTGATCAAGGTAATCGGGTATACCGTCACCATCAGAGTCTGTGTTGGTTTCAATGAGATCAGGAATGCCATCATTATCAGAGTCGCTATCGAGGTAATTGGGTACGCCATCACCATCGGTGTCAATTCCTGCTTCGACTGAATCTGGAATGCCATCGCCATCTGAATCCAGATCGAGTCGGTTAACGAATGAATCGGCGTCACTGTCAGGATCGATTAAGTTGGCAGCTTGAACGGTGTCGTCCATACCATCACTATTGGTGTCGATGAATCCATCTACCAGCATGTCGCCATCAGTATCAATACCACCAGCTTCAAAGTAATCTGACAAGTTGTCGCCGTCAGAATCCAGGTCGAGCCGATCGGTTATGCCATCGCCATCAGTATCAGGATGTAATACAGGTGAAGCTGCTGTGGCATCGTTAAGACCATCGTTGTTGGTATCGACAAAATTGTCGAGCCTGCCATCAGAGTCTGTATCAACAAGCACTGTTGCATCGTTAACCGCTTCAACCACATCCGCAACACCGTCGTTGTCTGAGTCCAGATCGTGATGATCAGGGATTAAGTCACCGTCGCTGTCGAGTGGCAAATCACTTATACTATCTGCATCGTAGTCGGCCTGGCCTGTTTCAAGGCCGGTTTCGATAGCGTCATTCATGCCGTTAGCACCATAAGGGCCATCGGTTATGCCATTGCCATCGGTATCTGATGTTGCTGGTACACCTGCTTCAACCAAGTCAGGAACACCATCGTTGTCCGAATCAAGATCAAGATAATCGGCAACCCCATCGCCATCGGTATCCGGCGCATGTTCAGTAGCATCGGCGATACCATCATTATCAGAGTCAAGATCGAGATAATTCGGGACGCCGTCACCATCTGAATCAAAGTTGGTTTCACCTGAATCCGGAATGCCATCGTCATCAGAATCATTATCCAGATAATTGGGAACACCATCACCATCGGTGTCAACATTACCTTCTACCGAATCAGGTATACCGTCGTTGTCTGAGTCATTGTCGAGATAATCGGCAATGCCATCACCATCGGAGTCGATACCTGTTTCAACAGAATCGGGAATGCCATCGCCGTCAGAATCAAGGTCGAGTCGGTTAACGAACAAATCGCCATCACTATCGGGGTCATTTAAATTTGCCGCTTGAACAGTGTCGTCCATGCCATCGCCGTCAGTGTCGATGAACCCATCGACCAGCATGTCACCATCGGCATCAGCACCACCGGCTTCGTAGTAATCAGATAGCCCATCGCCATCAGAATCCAGGTCGAGTCGATCAGTTACGCCATCACCATCCGTATCCGGGTGTGCGACTGGTGTTGTTGCGGTTATATCGTTCAGGCCATCACCATCGATATCGACAAAGTTGTCGAGGGTGCCGTTGGCGTCTGCATCGACATTTGAAGTTGCATCGTTAACCGCTTCAACCACATCCGCAACACCGTCGTTGTCTGAATCCAGATCGTGGTGATCCGGGATTAAGTCACCGTCGGTGTCAAGTGGTGCGTCGCTTGTACCATCAGCGTTGTAGTCGGCAAGACCGGTTTCAATACCTGTTTCAATGTTGTCGTCTATGCCGTTAGCGCCAAAGGGACCGTCGGTCTGACCGTTGCCATCAGCATCTGCAGACGCAGGTACACCGGCTTCAACCAAGTCAGGAACACCATCGTTATCAGAATCTAAATCAAGATAGTTGGCTATGCCGTCTCCGTCTGTGTCTGGAGCGTGTTCAGTCGCATCCGGAATACCATCGTTATCTGAATCCAGGTCGAGATAGTTTGGTATACCGTCAGCGTCTGTGTCGATAGTGGTCTCCATTGAATCCGGAATACCATCACCGTCGGATTCGGTATCCAGAAAGTTGGGAATACCATCGCCGTCTGTGTCCACGTTACCCTCAACCGAATCAGGAATGCCATCATTGTCCGAGTCACTATCAAGGTAATCAGAAATTCCATCACCGTCTGAATCTACGTCGGTTTCAATTGAATCGGGAATACCATCGCCATCAGAGTCCAGGTCGAGTCGGTTTACGAATGAATCGCCATCACTGTCAGGATCGTTTAAGTTACCAGCTTGAACAGTGTCGTCCATGCCATCATTGTTGGTGTCGATGAAGCCATCTACCAACATGTCGCCATCGGTATCTGCACCACCGGCTTCATAGTAATCTGACAGGTTGTCGCCATCGGAATCCAGATCGAGTCGATCTGTTACACCATCACTATCGGTATCAGGGTGGGCAACTGGCGTTGTTGCGGTTGTATCGTTAAGGCCATCCCCATTGGCATCGACGAAGTTGTCAAGCGTGCCATTGGCGTCAGTATCAACAAGGCTTGTTGCATCGTTGACGGCTTCAACAACATCTGCAATACCATCGTTGTCTGAATCCAGGTCGTGATGATCGGGTATTGAATCACCGTCGCTATCCACCGGTATATCGTTTGTACCGTCAGCATTGTAGTCAAGAAGGCCAGTTTCTATACCTGTTTCAACACTGTCGTCCATGCCGTTCGCACTATAAGGGCCATCGGTTCGCCCATCGCCATCGGCATCCACGGATAAAGGTACGCCGGCTTCAATCAAGTCTGGCACACCGTCGTTATCAGAATCTAAATCGAGGTAGTCGGCGACGCCATCACCATCTGTGTCTGGTGCATGCTCGGTTGCATCTGAAACACCGTCGTTGTCTGAGTCAAGGTCGAGATAGTTAGGTACACCATCACTGTCTGTGTCTATATTGCTTTCCATTGAATCCGGAATGCCATCGCCATCGGAATCGTTATCCTGATAGTTGGGAACACCATCGCCATCTGTGTCAACATTACCTTCAACTGAATCGGGAATACCGTCGTTATCTGAGTCATTGTCAAGATAATCCGGGATACCATCAGCGTCGGTATCACCGGTTAATTCTGCTGAATCAGGAATGCCGTCGTTATCAGAATCACCGTCAAGGTAATCGGGGATGCCATCGCCATCAGTGTCCACATTATCCTCAACCGAATCAGGTATCCCATCATTGTCTGAATCGTTGTCAAGGTAGTTTGGAGTACCGTCGCCATCTGTGTCTACGTTGCCCTCTATTGAATCAGGAATGCCGTCGTTGTCGGAATCACTATCAAGGTAATCCGAAATGCCATCACCATCAGAATCGATTCCTGTTTCAATTGCGTCGGAAATGCCGTCGCCATCAGAATCAAGATCGAGTCGGTTAACGGATAAGTCGCTATCACTGTCGGGATCATTTAAGTTGGCGGCTTGAACAGTGTCGTCCATGCCATCATTGTTGGTGTCGATGAAGCCATCTACCAACATGTCGCCATCGGTATCTGCACCACCGGCTTCATAGTAATCGGATAAACCATCACCGTCGGAATCCAGATCGAGTCGATCTGTTACACCATCACTATCGGTATCAGGGTGGGCAACTGGTGTTGTTGCGGTTGTATCGTTAAGGCCATCCCCATCGGCATCGACAAAGTTGTCGAGTGTGCCATTGGCGTCGGTATCAACCAGGCTTGTTGCATCGTTGACGGCTTCAACAACATCTGCAATACCATCGTTATCTGAATCCAGGTCGTGATGATCCGGGATTAAGTCACCGTCGGTATCCAGCGGTGTATCGTTTGTACCGTCAGCATCGTAATCAACGAGGCCAGTTTCTATACCTGTTTCAACACTGTCGTCCATGCCGTTCGCACTATAAGGGCCATCGGTTCGCCCATCGCCATCTGCATCCACGGATAAAGGTACACCCGCTTCAACCAAGTCGAACACACCGTCGTTATCAGAATCTAAATCGAGGTAGTCGGCTACGCCATCACCATCTGTGTCTGGTGCATGCTCGGTTGCATCACTAATGCCGTCGTTGTCAGAATCGAGATCGAGGAAGTTAGGCACACCATCACCGTCTGAATCCCCTGCTGTTTCCAGCGAGTCCGGAATTCCATCGCCGTCTGACTCAGTGTCAATATAATTAGGAGTGCCATCGCCATCTGTATCCACATTGCCTTCTATTACATCGGGGATACCATCGTTGTCAGAGTCACTGTCAAGGTAGTTAGAAATTCCATCACCATCTGAGTCCACGCCGGTTTCTATCGCATCGGGAATACCATCGGCATCAGAATCCAGGTCCAGTCGATTAACACTAAGATCACCATCAGTGTCTGGGTCGGACAGATTTGTTGCCTGTACAGTATCGTCCATGCCGTTGTTGTCGGCGTCAGTAAAGCCGTCTACCTGCATGTCACCATCAAGATCAGACCCACCTGCTTCATAGTAATCTGACAAGCCATCGCCATCGGAATCCAGATCGAGTCGATCAGTGACTAAGTCGCCATCGGTATCAGGATGGGCAACGGGTGTTGTGGCTGTGGCATCGTTGAGTCCGTCACTGTCTGCATCAGCGAAATTATCGAGCATGCCGTTGGCATCAGTATCGACGCTCCTTGTTGCATCATTAACCGCTTCGACTACATCGGCAATGCCATCGTTGTCAGAGTCAAGATCACTATGATCGGGAATCAAGTCACCATCGGAGTCAAGTGGTGTATCAGTTGTACCGTTTGCATCATAGTCAGCCAGGCCTGTTTCGCTACCTGTCTCTACACTATCAGCGTACCCATTTGCGCCATAAGGACCATCGACCCTGCCGTCGCTATCAGCATCAGCTGTAGCCAGTACGCCCGCTTCAATAAGATCTGTTACGCCATCGTTATCTGAATCCAAATCAAGAAAATCAGCTATACCGTCGCCATCCTCGTCGGGTGCGTGTTCGGAAGCATCACTGATACCATCGTTGTCAGAATCCAGATCAAGATAATTTGGCACGCCATCACCGTCTGCATCATTGATCGTCTCAAGTGAATCGGGAATGCCATCGCCGTCTGAATCGTTGTCAAGATAGTTCGGTACACCGTCACCATCGGTGTCGCTTGTACCTTCAACAAGATCGGGAATACCGTCGTCGTCAGAATCGTCGTCGAGGTAATCAGGTACGCCATCACTGTCTGTGTCGACTACGCTCTCCAGCGAATCAGGAATACCATCGGCGTCCGAATCCAAATCCAGTCGATCAACAGAGAGATCTCCATCAGTATCGGGATCGCTGAGCGGGGTTGCAGCCAGGGTGTCATCCAAGCCATCATTATTCGTGTCGGTAAACCCATCTACCAGACCGTCAGTATCGCCGAGCGGACCACCGGCTTCAACATAATCGCTAATACCATCGTCATCCGAATCAAGATCGAGGTGATCTGACGTGCCATCACCATCAGAGTCCAGAGCAATCGCGGTGGCGTCATCAAGTCCGTCGTTATTAGCATCGGTACCGCCGGTTGCGTCCACGTCATATTGATCATCAATGCCATCGCCATCGGTATCCACACCGGATACGCCGGCTTCTACCTGGTCAGTAACACCATCATTATCTGAATCAAGATCAAGGTAATCGGGTATACCGTCAGTGTCTGAATCAATGCTGGTTTCCATTGCATCAGGAATACTGTCGTTGTCTGAATCGATGTCGCGATGATCTACAATACCGTCGCCATCGCTGTCTGGATTATTCAGTGCTGTTGCAAATACGTTATCGTCGAACCCGTCCATGTTCGCATCAAGGAATCCATCGATGCTGCCATCACCATCACTATCGACAGGGCCGCCGAGGCCACCGGCTTCGACAAGGTCGGTGATTCCATCGTTGTCAGAATCTCGATCAAGATGATTAAAGTCTGATTGAAAGTCAGTATCGAGTAAAGGTAATGGAGTTGTGAGAGTGGCATCATCAATACCATCGCTGTTAGCATCACTGAACCCATCGATTACACCATCACTATCGGCATCAAGACCTCCAGCTTCATAGGTGTCACTCAAGCCATCATTATCGCTGTCACGATCAAGTACATCTGCTATTGAGTCACCATCAAAATCAGCAAGCCCGGCAATTAGTACAGCATCGTCAATTCCATCTCCATTAGCATCGGTACCGCCCGTGCTACTGACGTCATACTGGTCTTCAAGTCCATCACTGTCAGCATCAAGGCCGGTACTTTGTGCCTCGGTAAAATCGGGAATACCATCATTGTCGGCGTCGAGATCAAGATAGTCTGGTCGGCCGTCACCGTCAGTGTCAACCGGTATTTGCAGAGAAGCGCCCGCTTCAATGGTGTCAGGTATGCCATCGTTATCCGAGTCGAGATCGAGGTGGTTGTAAACACCATCACCATCACTGTCTTCAGGTGAAACTAATCCGCCGGGACCAAATTCCACAACATCAGGAATGCCATCGTTATCCGCATCTCCTGAGACCAAACCGAGATCAATAGTCAGATTCGAAAAGTCATCATTGGTATTAGGATCGGGTACGCCCAGTATATTGTCACCAATGGGCTCATCACCCTGGGGTGCTGCAGAGGGACTGGACAGAGGCTGTGCAGACAGCGTAATAATATCGGATAACACACCACTTGAAGATGCACTGCCCATCACATAACCTGAGTGATCGACATTCTGGTTGGCATCATTGTTAGCTGGTTGAGAGTTGCTGGCTACATCCCAACCTGCGAGCAAACCGGTGCCGCTAAACAGGGATGCGGGAATTTGCAGGTAGTAATCGCCCGCATTGAGCAGATCGAACAGAAATTTACCGTCGACTGTTGTTGTAGTCGCTACCAGTGAATTGTCTGATGCCCTGCGCAGTTCAACCGTTACCCCATCGGGCGCTGGTAAATCAATGCCGGCGTCAAAACTGCCATTGCCGTTCATATCAACAAAGACATAATCACCAATAGAATACGAAGTGATGATAACCGTGCTGACTTTAGACTTTACATATTGGCTTGCCGGAAGCGACATCGAATCCACACCAAATACATTGGTATAGCGATCGCCGGGTGTGTTGCCTGATGCAGACAAGGTATAACGCATCTCCATACCCTGACGTGGGTTACCATCAAGATCGAGTTCGTAATTTGATACGTGCTTTATTGCCGTCACCCCAGCCCAGTTCAAAGGACAAATACCACCACCAATACTCGGGTTTATAAAAACAGTTCCGTTCCATTCACACCAGTTGCTGGTATCGTTATCCGGGTTGTGATTTATTCCTGCGGGGGTGTCTGCAGAGTAATACAGTGTACCGATCGTTGGCTCCGTAGCACCTGGCAGACTGCCATCGGAAAAAGTAACCGTTGGCTCACCGGTTAACTCATAGCTGCCCGCGTAGCTTGTGGGCGGATTACGAATCGACAAGCCGGTATTGTCACCGGTGTGAGGTAATACATTAATGACAGTCGGGGTTGATACCAAGCCGGCGGTTGAAAAGTTGTACCAGCGCAGCGTGTGTAGTTGGGTGTCATTAATATCATCAAGCGGTACATCAACAGTTGCTGTGGCCTGGATACTACCGGCTTGTCCCATGGCGATACTTTGGTACGCCGGACTCGAAGGAATAGAATTATCGGCCAGCGCTTGTGCCTGATTTATTGCAACCGTGCCAGCGGGTGATAATGAGTCTGTCGTTGTACAAAAGGTTATAGGCGCAGGCGTTGTGCTCGAATGCACGTTGCCGAGCGACCATGTTAGTCGCGTTTGACCGGCAGCAGGCGTATTGTATTCGATCTGTGTCGGTACGGTTGTTCCTGGTACCTGTAAGGTGCAAGTCTGGTTATAGGCTAATCGAGCGGGAAGGATATCAACCACCCTCATGTTGTTGGCTGTTCCTCCAGCCGATTGTTGAGAGGACACAACTGGGTCGAGTTGCCAGATCACATCGTTGCCTGCCAGCGTGCTGGTCGGCACACCCGCGGGCGATGCCGGTAAGTAAGTCGACTTGGCTACATCGACTGTTACCCGGGTAAAGCTGACTCGATCACCATCACCGTGCGACGATTCTGGTGATGGGACATAGCTAATGTTGCGCCAACCCGGTACATATTCGTCTGAGCGAAAAGTACTGAACCCAGGTGCAACAGTACCAATCTCAATCGGATTACCAGCGTGAGGCCCACCATTAAAATTATCGCGCATCTCCAACGGGATAAACAGTCTGATCTGATGGCCCGCATCGAATGTGGTTGCCGGGTTAACGGGGACTGCACGCACAACATTGATATTGTCGATACCCACCACTGTAGGATCGTCATTCCAGTTTGCGATCAAGGGGTTATCGCAGCGAATGGCTTTTTGTTCGTCCCAGGTCCCTTCATAACGACCTGAAATCGAGTTGAAATCCCAGACTCCATCTGCATTGTTATCCAGTGGATCATCGCTGATAATGGGTGCGGTACCGTATTGTACTTTCCAGGCCGTTGGGTCAAATCCATTCACTGACAGGTTAGCTACGTAAGCGTAAGTGCCGGGCGTCGCACCCACATTACCTCGATCGGTTAATTGCGTTGTGGTGTTGTCGTAGGTGGCGCAAACTTGCATATTGTTTTGAGAGACACTGCCGGTGTTTGCGTAATAAACCATATGTGCATGATGGGTTGATGGTTCAACTACTGCACTGCCTGCATGGTAGGTCGGTATCAGTGGCGTGTAAGTGAATCCACCGTTATCGTTTGCGGTCGATACTAATCGATGGTTGTAAGAACCACCGGTGGTAATCTTTGCTTCAACCGGGCCGGTACAGTTGTTACTCCCACTGCCATCAGGCATAGCGGTGCCGTTGTATCCAGGTTCGAAACCTGCTGCATAGTTTGATACACCTGAACCACTGTTTGGATCGAAGTCCGATAAGCAGCTGGTCAGGTTTATTGCCCCACTGTTGTCACCTGGTGTACCGTCCTCTGCATCAATGGCCGAAAAAGGCACCCAAATACGCATACGAAAGGCACCCACAAAATAAGGACCGGCTAGCAAGGATGAGTTGTTAGCTGTCTTGGTCGGATAACGCGAACCGGTTGTGTCCATTCCGGTTATGTTCATGGTATAGCCGGTCGTATAATCACCGGTGTAACCGCAGTTACCAGAATCGACCACCTTTTTCTCTATTGGGCGAGCTGGGTTATTCGCAGCCCAGGATTCCCGACCGTAAACCGTATTTCCCCAACCAGATGTGTTAAATGTACATTCGACTATTCTGTAGGGAAACGCAATCGGCGTAACACCATCGCTTTTAACACCGGTAATGCCTGGCGTGAAACTAAAGGCGTTGGTCAGTGCTTCAATACCCTTGCCTGCCCTTTCCTGATCGGCTGCAACGTGTGCCGTCCAATAAAATACGTAACCGGGCTCAGGACCTGCACCTTCACCAAGATCATAGTTCGCTACGTAGCCACGGTAAATTGCGCGACGATTACCGATAAGATCAAACGCCGGCGCTGCAGATATTTCATAGATGCTGTTGTCTGTGTAAGTGACAGGTGAAACTACTTGGTTGCCACTGGCATCAAGGGCATAAATATTTTGCGCTGTGGTAAACGTTGCTCCGTTTAGAGATGTTCCCAAAGGGCGAACCGGTACCGTAAACGACTTTTGATCACCATTACCCATGGTGCCCAGGTTACATAACAAGGTTATGGAGCCATCCGGATTGTCAGTTATGGAAGATGGAGGGTTAGTGCCGCCAGGACCTTGCGGTGGTGCAAGACAAATCGTTGGTATCTCGTTAAAGATAATGTCGGCACCGGCATTGGGAGTCAGTGTTTGTTCCAGAATGACAGATTCAAAATCCGGATCACCGAATGGAATGCCACTGGCTGCTATCGACCAGGAATATTGCAACAGGTCGGCTGTTCGAATACGTGTGTCACTATCGCTGCAATCATCACCCGGGTCAGTACAGTTTCCGGTGACATTAAACGGACCGGTTCCTGAATAGACACCTTGATTAAAAGGACCAATTCCCAGCGAACTCGCCATCGACGGTGTTGCAAATATACAGAGCACCCAAAGCAACAGGATGCTGGCGATGCCACTGATGCGTTTGTCGGATTTTGCATTTGCACACTTTGCGTGTCGAAGCAAAGTTTCACTGAAAGACAATGTCGATTCGATGTTTGGCATAAGGCCAATTCCTGCATTTTTTTTAATTTTGCCGGGTACGATACGTATGAGCTAAAGCGTATCCATAGGCCGAAAGGTAATCCAACTATCGCGCCACGACGTTGTTTAAGTTATTTAGTTATACGAAAACTTTGATGTCGATCAAATACGCGGGTTAATTGTAAACTGCCGTTTACAATTGAGTGCAATCCTGATTCGCCAACGTTTTGGTCGACCTTCATGGCAATTCTGTACAAAAATCTGTGTTGTATCGTCAATTAACGTCTGTTGTCAGCAGTAGCTCGTGCGACAATATCGCCACGCAATTTCTTTATATAGAACGAGTGAGATTTGATTGATGGCAAACAGAAAGATTTACGATGACATCCCTGGCACGATTGTTTTCGACAGCGATCAGGCAGCCAGGGGCTATCATTTAAATCAGTTTTGCATCAGTCTTCGACTTGCACCAAACCGCGAGGCATACAAAACCGACCCGGAAGGCTATATCGATACGTTTCCAATGACACCCGAACAAAGAGAAGCGGCCTTGAACCAGCAGTGGAATCTGTTGTTGGAGTTGGGTGGCAATATTTACTACACATCCAAACTTGCGGCCTTTCACGGCATTAATTTTCAAAACCTGGCAGGGCTTATGACGGGCATGGGGGACGACTATCGGGCAATGATGGTCGCAGGTGGACGGCCAATCGACGGCAATCGATACCAGTCTGAGTGGGAGGATAACTAGTGGCCTATATTTCTTCAGGTGTTGCTTGCTCTCACGTGCCAGCCCTGGGTGTTGCCTCCGACAGCGGTATTTCTGGCGATGACTATTACGGCCCTATATTCAAAGGTTTCGAATTCTCCAAGCAATGGATAGCCAAAGAAAAACCCGATCTGATATTTCTGGTTTATAACGATCATTGCACCGCCTTTGACGCGCGCGTTATCCCGACGTTTGCGTTGGGCTGCGCCAGCGAATACACACCTGCAGATGAAGGCTGGGGTCCTCGTCCAGTGCCGATCGTTAAGGGACATCGTGAACTCTCGGCTCACATCGCTCAATCTCTAGTTCTTGATGCTTTTGACATCACGATTATGAACGAACTGGAAGTTGATCATGGTCTGACTGTTCCTTTAACCATGATGTTTGGACAGCCAGACGAATGGCCCTGTCCGGTTGTGCCGCTGGCAGTGAACGTTGTGCAATACCCTGCGCCACTGGGTAGTCGTTGTTATGCGCTGGGCAAAGCTATCTGCAAGGCGATTGAATCTTTTGAGCAAGATCTAAAAGTATGCGTTTTTGGTACTGGTGGTATGAGTCACCAACTGCAACATAGGCGAGCAGGTTTGATTAACTCGGCCTGGGATGAGCGGTTTATGGACCTTCTGGTTAACGACCCGGAAAAAGGCTCCAGCATTGAACACATAGAGTACCTGCGCGAAGCGGGTTCTGAAGGTATCGAGCTTGTTATGTGGTACGTCATGCGTGGCGCACTTAACGAGCAGGTTAAAGAAATTCACAGGTTCTATCATGTACCTGCATCCAACACCGCTGTCGGGCATATGATTTTGGAGAATAGATAACATGGTCACAATGGGTGTAGCAGGCGCGTATGGCGCATTCGGGATTAAACACCTGGATGCTTTGGCGAACATTAGTGATGTAGACGTTGTGGCTGTGTTCGGTCCGAATGAAGAAAAAATTACTGCGCTTGCCAAAGATCGCAGTATATCGCTGGCCTGCACCGACTACGCGGAATTTCTTAACCAAGATCTCGACGCCGTTATTTTATCAACACCAACACAAATGCACTGCGAGCAATCAGTGCAGGCAATGAAGGCAGGCAAACACACGTTTTGTGAAATACCGATGGCTGATAGCCTGCGCGATGCGCAAAGAATGGATGCAGTACAAAAAGAGACTGGCATGATTGGCATGGTTGGGCATGTGCGCCGATTTAACCCGTCCCATCAGTGGATAAAACAACGTATCGATGCTGGTGAATTTAATATTCAACAACTTGATGCACAAACCTATTTCTTTAGACGCACCAACACCAATGCAAAAGGCGAAGCGCGCAGTTGGACAGACCATCTGCTTTGGCACCATGCCTGTCACACTATAGATTTGTTTTTGTATCAAACAGGTGAAGTGCCCAGCGAAGTGTTTGGGCTACAAGGCCCTGCCCACCCGGATCTTGGTATCGCAATGGACATGACCATCGGTCTTAAGACCCCATCGGGCAAACTGTGTACCTTGTCTTTGTCGTTTAACAATGACGGCCCGTTTGGATCGTTCTTTCGCTACATTGGCGACACTGGAACCTATATCGCAAACTATGACGATTTATTTGATGGCAAGCAAAATCCAGTAGACTTATCCGGCGTTGCGGTTTCAAACAATGGCATAGAACTAATTGATCGTGAGTTTGTCTCGGCCATTCAAGAAGGTCGAGAGCCGAACTCCAGCTTTGCTCAAGGTCTTACAGTCATGCAAGTCATGCAATTACTCGAAGATCAAATGGGTGTGCTTAAAGTTTAATGTTGTCAATCGGCTTTGGCACCTTTCCATTGCGGAAAATCGTCGAGCATACTTTCACCATAGAAAGGCTTGTTAACACCTTGATGGCAAGTCGCACAACTGACTTTGGGGGCATCACCCAGTGGGCCGAGTCGGTTTGCCGGGTATACACTGCCCAGTGGTTCCAGATAAGTTCTGTTTAGTTCCGGAACCATTTGCAAACCATGCCACGCTGTCATCCTTGCTGGTGGGCTCTGCTCCCACGAGGTGAACGCCCGGGTGTTGTGGCATGCAGTGCAATTGACACCAAGTGAATCAGACATGTGAATCATGAGTGAGTAAGTATCCTCAGTGGCCTGCGTGGAGCCAGTGGGCTCTACTCCTTTGTAGGGCAGCGCATTTTGCGCAATGACTCGAATTGCCGCCGGGTCATCAGTTAAATATTTGGAGAACGGATCACTTAGCATTGATGTTGAACCTACATCCATTGCAGCATGGTTCTGTTGATAGCTTTTTGCTGACATACCTGCCGCTGTTTCTGGCCCGTCTTGTTCAAACCAGATGTATTCCGGGACGTTATTGCCGCGATGACAGGTGAGACAAGTGACACCCGTATCGCCAACATGATCTTTCCATTGGGTGTTGATATCACGAGTCATCTCCATCATGCGACGAGATACAACCTTGGTATACATATCATCGCTGACAAAATTGTCTGCGGCATGGCAATACGTGCAACCCTGCTCAGGCGATACCCAGGCCGTTAATGCGACCATGGTTCCGGTGAATTCGGCCAAGCCCAAATCGCCCAACACCTGCACGTTTTGAAACACGTCTCGGGCTTTGGGACCGGGCCCGTCGTCAGCCGGTACGGGTGCGGCTTCAGGAATAACATTCAATGCTTTGAGATCTGCCAGTGTTGCAACATTTTTAGTATCAAGCATACCGGTACCGCGAAAGCCTGTTTGTGTTGATTCAGTATTTGGCGCTTCAAAACAGGCTTGTAACAGTAGTAAGGTACTGGCAAGTGCTAAAACAGTATTAAGTCTTGCTGCTCTCATTTGCTTGCCCCCGTGGCCAATGCCGGATCAATGGTCGGCTCATATACTTGAGGATAATCAGGAGCAATCCCATGTTTCACACCCCACAGATACCAATTATCAACAACTGTTCCAGTCAACAGAATGCCAATGCCACCAGTAATGGGGCATAAGATTGCGAACCACCAAGCCCAGCGGTGAATCGATTCCATAGTTGCGTTGAATCCCATAGTCCAGCGCCAAAATAAGGCTGCTCTTTCAGTGGCTGTGCCTCTGCCTGTGATCTGTTCAATTTCTCTTTCGCCGCCGTAGCGACCTACCGCCAGGATGGTTGCACCGTGCATGGCGAACAGTACAGCCGAGCCGTATAAAAAGGTGATCGACAGCATATGGAACGGATTGTAAAACAGATTGCCATAGCGAATTGAAAAGGCAGCTGTCCAATCCAGATGTGGAAAAATGCCAAACGGTACCGCTTCACTGAATGACCCCATCAGCACAGGACGAATAAATCCTAGCACCAGGTATAACCATATTGCAGCAGCGAATGCCCAGGGTATGTGATACCCCATCTTTAACGCTCTTGCCCGTAGATAGATTCTTAGCCACCAAAGAAGAACTGAAAGCGTTAGAAAAAATCCAGCTAGTAACCACCAACCACCTTCTGCCATTGGCGGTATGCTTAATCCATATTCTGGTGCCGGCGGCTCAAGCGCTAACCAAAACAGTTGTCTGACAAACTCAACAACATTCCAGTTAACTGATGCCAACATGTTCAGACCAATAATCTCAAATGCAACTACACCGCAAATTATCGACATTAGACCTGTAAAGCCCAAATAAAAGGGTCCTATTTGTGCGTTGCCAATAGCGCCAGCCAGGCGGCTAAACATTGGTTTACCAAGACGCTCGCGTTCACCTCGTGGTACCGGCACACCCATTTCGCCTGCACCACGAATTTGTACCTGATTAAATATATTTTGATATTCAGCCACGCTAATTCCTCCTAGTTCCAAACCGGTAGTTCGAGCCACCAATTCCACCATTCAGGCCAACCCTTACTCCAAAAAGGTCCACTGATGATGATGCAGATGGCACTCCAGAAGGCGGCACCTACCGCCAGGAACAACCCCAGTCGATGGATACCCAAAGTGCCAATTGAGTAGCCGATTATGTCTCTAAAATAGGTATCTTCGTGATCAGGTGTTTTAACCTTCTCACCTTTTGGTGGGTTGGTAGCCGATAAAACCAGTCCGCCGTGTAAAGACAACGCAAGCACATTGGCAAAGAAAAAACTGACCGCTAGCATATGTGCCGGGTTGTAGTGAAAATGCAGAAATTGGTAGCCTACATTCGACACCCAATCAAGATGACTGAGAATGCCGTATGGGAATCCATGACCCCACGCTCCGAGCAACACTGGTCTGATGACCACCAACGCTACGTAGGCAAATATGGCAACACCAAACGCAATTGGAATGTGATACCCCATGCCTAACTTGCGGGATATCTCGGCCTGTCGCAAAGCCCAGGAACAGAATGCACCAATGGCGCACACGGTGATCAGCTGCCACAGCCCACCTTCTTTCAGTGGGGCAAATGCCAGCCCGTAACTAATGTCTGGAGGCGCAATATTTATGCGCCATACATTCCACGTATCGCCCAGTGATGCCCCGTAGACAATCAGCAGCGTGCCGACAGTGGCAAAGAATATAGTGGTGACACCGAAGAAGCCAACGTAGAAAGCCCCTATCCAGAAATCGAATAGATCTCCACCCAGCAGGGTTCCTCCCCGGACACGGTATTTTTTCTCGAAATTTAACATCGCCATAGATCGGTCTCTCCGTCCCAAGCACTGGTGCCAATTATTTTTGATCAATCTCGAATTTAAGATTATTGATCTTAAAGCCGAGTTGGGCTTTCATTATTCCAAACGTCTATTATCAACGTATGTTTAGTCTTGCAATCGAAAAATGAACTTTCGAGTCCAATTCATTATTTTATAAATCAACTTTACTGGTTTAAAACCAATCGACAGGAATAATAAAATTAGACCTGTCGATAGTTTCTTAAGCTAAAAATCAGCTTAAATGTCGCATCGCGTTATCATCGCTTTGCATTTCCATACTTACAGTTATTGCTTTCTGTGGTCCTTCTATCCAGTTGAACCTATCCGTACTAAGCAAGATGAAATGAATGACAATTGCCAGTATGAACAAAAAGGCAGCTAACGCCACCAAAGCTCGGCGAGGGTCGAATAGTAGCCAAATACGCCACATAATATTTCTCCTTACTTATGCTAGGTATTGAACGACAGTTGCAAACTTTTCAGTTGCATCGTTCATCATTGAATAGCCATCAACTCCTGGAAACCAGGGGCGCCATAGCCACACAAGAAAATGTGCGACGATTGCAATCCCGGTAAAGAATAGAAAGCTCGTTATAAAGATGGCGTGGAACTCACGCGCCTCCTCCTGGTTTAATCCAGACGGCGTCCCACCTGGTTGGTTTTCACTCATAAAGTGATCTCCTGTTTAGCTGGCCAACATGGCCTGTCGCGCCTAAAGCGCTTGGAATCGCCGTTTGTTATAAACGGCACGGACTTTTTCCGAATATTTTAGTATTCGAAAAATCGGGCGTTCCTAACGTTTAAAAATGTAAGGAACAGAACTGTCAGCAGCACTTCTTGCTTGCGCAAGTGGGGACTCTCTATGCTGATTAGTAGAACTTGTAAGGGGATGTATGAGTTTCTTGGCTAAAGAACTCAAACACAAGATAAATAAAATGCTGCTAAACACAATAAAGTAAATCGACTTGTATTCAACTGACCCGTGAACTGAGTCATGCATTGAACTGTGCATTTTAAGTTCATCTTTATTCGCTTGATTAACAGTAATCATCATACTCTCCTAATATGCCTAGTTTTCATCAAACCGATTGCTGAACAAATATAAACGTGCAATACAGGTAATCAATGAGTGAGTTCGCTCGTTAAAACGTCTTTCGTTACATGCTCAACCAGAACACGTTTAGCGTTGTTCTCCCGAGCAATGCGTTCGCTATCATCACGAAGCTTTTTCGCAAAGGAAATTCGAACTAATACGGGTTGTTCTTCGACTAGATGCTCAACCAATTCACGTGCCTCTGCACTCCATGTCAGTGCATCGTGCAAGCGGCTTGGGGTCAGGTCTTTGGTTTTGTCCATTTCTGAACCAAGCGGAAGTATGTTGAACAACATATCGAATAAGGCATTGCAGACTTCCTGAACCAGATAGGTTGCGCCCGAATAGCCCATAAAAGGAGTGCCTACGTGGCGGCGTATAGCTGTGCCCGGAAAAGATGCAGCGATGTATACCGCTTTTGACTCGATTTCTGCCAGATACATGCGTTCGTTATAACTGCCAAACACCATCAATGGCGTATTGGATTGAACCTGCTGGCGAACGTGTTCGTTGTCTGTTTTTATACCCGGCTTTCGGGACACCGAAAAAGCGCACGGCAATCCCATTTCACCTTCCAAAAATTGCCGGATTCCACGTTCGTACGTTTCATGGGCAACCACAGCGAAGTTTGCTGTGCCAAAGAAATCTTGAGTCACTGATCGCCATAAGTCCCACAGTGGTTTTATAGTCGTGTGTTTTTCGTTCTCTATAAACGGCTCTGGGTCCAGCTCGGTTAGTTCACCCAGTTTTCTTAAAAAGTTGGTTGTGCTATGCAAACCGATGGGTGCTTGCAGATAAGGTCGCTCGAGCGCTTCACATAGCATGCGGCCGTATTCGCGAAACATGCAAATGTTGATATCAGCATTGCTTAATTTGTGAATGTCAGCCAGATGAGAACCAAGTGGAAAAACCATGTTGACCTCACAACCAATACCTTCAACCAAGCGGCGAATCTCATGTAGGTCAGACGCCATATTAAATTGACCGTACATAGGCCCGATAATATTGACACGCGGTTTTTCACCTTCTTTCTTGCGTCTTTTAGGTACGCGCTTAGGACCGAACTCACTCCACAACCAGAACATGGCTCTGTCGGCACACTGCCATTGGTCTTCATCTATTGTGCGCGGTAAAAATCGAAGTATGCCGGTCCCTTCTGGCGTGACCCCGCCGCCGATCATCTCAGCTATGGAGCCTGTTACTACCACAGAAGGTAAATCAGGATTGAGCGTTTTGTGCGCCCGACTCATGGCTTTTTCAGTACCCTCCTGACCAAGCTCCTCTTCACCCAGACCTGTCACAACCACTGGCAATTCGTGTGGTGGTAAACCGTCTGTGTAATGCAACACGCTGGTCACCGGCAAATTCTCGCAACCTACAGGTCCGTCAACAATCACCTGCAAGCCTTTGATAGCAGTAAATGCGTAGACGGCGCCCCAGTAACCGCCTGCTCTGTCATGATCGAGTACCAGCATTATTGGGTCGCCGTACTTTTGCGTTGATCAGCTTGCTTGGCCAGCTTCTTTGCGTACTGGGCGCTGAATTCGGGTCGCGCTATTGGTTTGCTTTCCCAAATACCGGCATTGTCTCCTTTGCCAACACCTTCAAAAAAGGCTTTCATTTGTGCAAAGCGGTCGCGATTGTTCAGTGCTGCGTTAATCACTTGTGAAATCGAGCCTGCACCAGCAACGCCCATTAATGGTCTGGAAGAAATTAGATTGGTAAAATACAACGCTGGAATGGCGCGACTTTTGGCCTCTTGTACAAGCGGAGTTGTGCCTATGGCTAAATCCGGATTGAATTCATTGAGTGCTGCCAGGTCATCTTCGAGCGACGCGCGATACTTTATTACAACGCCTTTTGATTCTAACCATTGTGCATCGCTTTGCGACCAGGGTGTTGCCGGGCAAGCGGTGCCAACATAGTGAACGCGAGCGCCACTCTCCACCGCCAATCGTGCAACCAGTAACTCTGAACCTTCGTAACCAGAAATAATCAAGCGCGCATCTATCGGTGCACTGCTTAGTGTGTCTTTAATCATGGGCAGAAATTGATTTTTAGCTGCGCCTACATGTTCAGGTGCTATGCCACAAGCATCTCCAATAGCATCTAACCAGCTGGCCGTGCCATCAGTGCCTACTGGAGCCGACCCAATAACTTCACGACCTGCTTTTTGAAATTCGCGAACAGCAGCGGTATAAAACGGGTGAATGGCGGCAACCGCCGCACCGTCAAGTGCCGAATACAATTCTCGCCATTGTCGAGTTGGTACCAGCGTTCCACACGCCAGACCTAAAGGTTCAAGCAACATGCCTAAACTCATTGGGTCTGCGGGGAATAACTCGCCCAACATGGTAACGGCAGGGCGATCTGTTTGACGATTTGCCGGTGCTGAAACAGGCCCTTGTTCAACTTCTGTTCGAGCGTATTTAAGCATTGCACCTGCAAGCACATCTTTCGCTTCGGCATGTGTTGGAACGCCAAATCCAGGAACGTCGATACCAATTATCCGTACACCGTTTATTTGCTCTGGTAGTAAATCAAGTGGCACACCGGATGCGGTTGGCACACACAAATTGGTGATGATAATAGTGTCGTATTTATCAGGGTCAGCTAGTTTATATGTGGCCTCGCGAATATCCTCAAAAAGTTTACCGGTAACCAATGTTTCCGAGTCAAAAGGCACATACCCAACCGTGCGTCGTGCTCCGTAAAAATGCGAGGTGAAAGTTAATCCATAGACACAACATGCACTGCCAGACAAAATTGTGGCAGTACGTTCCATACGTAAACCAACACGCAGCGATCCAAATGCCGGACACATGCTTTGCGGTTGATCATGCGGCCCTGCAGGGTAAGTTTGCGCGTACTCATCGAGTATGTCTGATTTGCCAGCAGACTTCGCTGCTGCCATGAGTACATCTTTGCCTGCGTGACAACCTGAACCTTCAGGCATGATATTAGTTTGTGTGTCTGACTTATTAGACTCAACAAATTTAATCGGTACCGCTTCTGGCAGCTTTGCGCTCATATCAATCAGGCCTCGTCGTAGATAACTTCGAGAGACGGAGTTTCAAGCAATTTCTGGCCGCATAAATCTGCAATGGTTGCTGGAGTCATCGCGATTTTTTGTTCTTCGTTTTCTTTGTCAAACAAACTCAACAAACCATCCTGATCCAAGGGGGTTGGATGTTCTGGTTTGGAGTCACTAATATTTTGTGCAAGATCACTGAACATCGGACCCCAAGTGTTTTCTGGATGGCCGATAATTTCATACGATGCGCTTTTGCGCCGAATATCTTCATCGGCAGGTATGGAAGATAGAATGGGGATACCCACTTTCTCGGCAAAAGCTTGCGCTTCCCCAGTGCCATCGTCCTTGTTGACCACCATGCCGGCGACACCAACGTTACCTCCAAGCTTTCGAAAATATTCAACCGCGGAACAAACGTTGTTTGCTACATAGAGAGATTGCATATCGTTGGATGCAACAACAATGACTTTTTGACACATATCGCGTGCTATAGGTAGTCCAAAACCACCACACACAACATCACCCAGAAAGTCGAGCAACACATAGTCGAAATCCCAGTCATGAAACCCGAGTTTTTCCATGAGTTCGAACCCGTGGATGATGCCCCGGCCGCCACATCCCCTGCCCACTTCTGGCCCGCCGAGTTCCATCGCATAAACACCGTCTCTGATAAAACAAACATCACCGATCTTGACTTGCTCACCAGATTGTTTTTTCTTCGATGATGTTTCAATGATGGTTGGGCATGCTCTGCCTCCAAACAACAAAGAGGTGGTATCACTTTTTGGATCGCAGCCGATAAGCAGTACTTTTTTACCTTGTTGTGCCATTGAGTAGGATAAGTTGGCCAGGGTAAAACTTTTACCAATACCGCCTTTGCCGTAAATTGCGATAATTTGTGTCTCTTTCTTCGGTTCACCGGTTGGTACAGCATCAGGCTCACTTTCTGCTTCAATTCGCAATTGCTGCGTCATCTTGGATATAGAATCGACAGATACAGTTTGAGTTGTCATGAAGTGCTCCAGTCTAAAACCATTTTTAAACACTCTGAGTCATTGAATGCTTGTGGATAGGCAAATGCTGCGTTGGCAGCAGGCTCGCAATGCGATACAAGACCCTGCAGTGACAACGCCTTATTGGCAATAAGTGATTGCACAAGATGCAAATCGTCTGGAGACCACTCGGCTGCAATACTAATGTTTGCTTCGCGCATGAAGGCCGGTGGAAATGTAAACGCAACCTGATCTGAGTAAAAGCCACCTAATACGAGGTGACCACCACGGGCTAGCCGGGCAATGAGCGTGTCAAACAGATCACCACCTGCACCACTGACATCACAAATTCGACGATAATCTCGTCGATCATCATCTTCTTGTGTGGTAACGCTGTAGTGGATTGCGCCGCTTCTACGTGCCGGGTTAGTTTCCCAAACCGTTGGAGTAACTGCGCCTATCGCAACGCAGATTCTTGCCAACAATCGACCGAGTGTTCCGTGCCCAACAATCAGCTCAGGGGCAGCGGCTTTAAGTCGTTCGCGATCGATGTTGCTTAAATCACCCGCCGCTCCCGCTAACTCGCCTGTTTGTCTCAGTTGATGTGTCACGATATGCATTGCAGTAGCCGCCAGCGCCAGCAGAACTGCATCGTTCGTCGCCAAATCGCCAATCGCGCAGACTCTATTCTCAGGAACAACCAACGTTGCGGCTGACGCGCCAAACAGTCCTCGGACATCGCCGGAAAATCCGGTTGAGCCAGGAACAAAAACCTGCCTGCCTGTTGCGATTTTGCAGTGTTCGCCGCTTGAAACGACGGTGCCAACAGCCTCATAGCCTGGTATTAGTGGGTACTTCAATCCCGGGAACGCGGGCATTTTGCCCTGCCAGAGTAATTTTTCTGTGCCGGTACTAATGCCAGAGGCGGCAATCTCAACGACCAGGTCAGTGTCTTCGGGGGTAGCCAGTTGAACTGAGCGCTGCGCGATAGACCCTGGAGAGTCCATAACGATCGCTGAGCAGGTGAGTACTTGTGGCATGTATCGCTTGAAAGAATAAGTGTAAACTATGTCTTACACTATCATATGTAATTTATAAATGACACATGTTTGCTGAGTTTATTGTGCCTTTGCACTAAGAATTCTGACCAACATAGGTAATTGTGTTCTGGCCTCTTTGGGTTTTGCAAAGCCTGCCTGTAAAAGTAGCGCTGTTAGTTCGCTTACCGTTCTGGGTCGACCTTGACCCATGGCGTGTAAGTAAAATCCAAAATAAGCATCGGTAGCCGGGTCTCCGACGCGTTCAACCGCCATCGGTTCTGCTATCAATAACGTGCCCCCTTCGGGCAATGCCTCGCGGCAACGTTTTAACAGCTCAACAACTTCAGTATCGTTGTGATCGTGCACCACCCTGACAAGCGTGATTAAGTCTGCTCCTTGCGGCAAAGCATCTTTAAACATGTCGCCCGGATGACATTCAACCTTGTTGGGTAAACCCGCAAGCTTGAATTGTGCTTTAGCGCGTTCAGCAACGGGTGTTAAGTCAAACAACATCAACTTCATGTCGGGCGCAGATCCACCAACTGTGCGCAAAAACGTACCGTCACTACCGCCCACGTCCAGCATGCATTGGTGCGATTTTATTGGGTAACAATCCAGGATTTGTTCAGCGATCATTGATTGAGACGCGCTCATCAGGTCAGTGTAGTTTTGTTGGTCTGAGTGGTTTTGGTGTGTGGCATAGTTCCAGAACAAAGATAGCGTGGTGTCGGCTTGTTCACCCCTGAGCAGCGCTACTGGATTTTTCAGATCACGGTAAAAAAATGCGTGATGCTCTATCATTTTTAATACACCCTGATTAGCCAGTAATGCGGCACCCTGCATACCTAATCCATAACGGTTTGCATCAACAGCCTGCAGCAATTTTAGTGACACGGCAGAACGCAGCAGAACATCACATGCATGGAGTTCTAGCGAACAATATTTTGAAATTTCCTGCCTGGATAGCGGGCCGTCTTTGAGTAGATCAAAGAGTTTCAGCTCTACACAGGCGCTTAATGTTTGAGAGTAAACAAAACCTGCGCATACATCGAATAAGCTTCTTGCTTTACGACGCGCCACGTATCGTGTGATTGGGTTACGCCGCGCCCAACGGTGAAACCCGGGGTCGGCAAGTGTCGCGTTTCGCCAGTTAAACCAGCGTTCACGTAAAGAGTTAACGGTTTTCTTATCTCGTGTCGCAGTAGTAGGCAGGCTCGCGATATCGTGCGAATCAGGCAGCATAGCGGCCAATTTCTTTTGGTATAAATCGGTTTGCTTCATCGCGCAATATTTTTTCGAATTGATTTGCATGGGCGCAATCCGGCACGCTACAAACTACCTCTTCGATCAGTTTTTTTAACCTGACAATGGCCTCCCCCAACCCATACTCCAGTACAACATTCGGGCGTTGCAGCTGTGCATCTTGTCCAATTGGCTTACCAAGGTCATCACTGGTGCCAATGGTGTCTCGAATATCATCGGCGACTTGATACGCGCTGCCAATAAGCTGCCCGAGTTGCAACCAGTCATCCGGACAAGCACCGGCAGATATTGCTCCAAGTTCGGTGGCGGCAGCAAACAAAGAACCCGTTTTAGATGTGTGGTATGCCTCCAGATTTATGCTGGGTTCTGACTCCCATGCCTGACCTGCGGTAATGCCACCACACGAGCCTGTGTGACTCGCCAATTTTCGAATTAAGGCTGTACTGGTCGCGCTATCAATTAATGGGCTGGCCAATAGTTGAAAACAGCCAACGATAAGCGCGTCTGCCGTAAGAATGGCGTAGTCGGCACCCCATTGTTCGTGCAGCGATGGCTTTCCCCGGCGCAGTGCCGAATTGTCAAAACACTTCAAATCGTCTTGAATCAATGATGCGCAATGCATCATTTCTATTGCTGCTGCTGATGCATTAACCGCCGCGATGACGCCAGCGTCATCGGGTTTGCATGCCTCACTGACAGCGATTGCAAGCCGTGGCCGAATTCGAGCCCCACCAGGAAATAAAGCGTATTCAATGCTTTGTGTCAGTTTTGGAGGTGTTGTTGAGTCACTTAAGCATGCGCTTAGTTCCACAAGCACGGATTCAATTCGTTGCTGAGATCGCATCTGACATCCTCAATCACCAATGTGTCAGAATATTCTTACACAGATGATATGTCAACTATGCAATACTATCGGCATGGCTTTTATCGATTTTGATACACCAGTGACTGACGATGGCTATTGCTGGTGGTACATCGATGCCATTAGTGAAGATGGCCTGCAAGCCCTGACCATCATTATTTTCGTGGGCAGTGTGTTTTCACCTTACTATGCCTGGTCGAGACGAAAAGGCTCGACAAAGGCTGAGAGCCATTGCGCCATTAATGTTGCGCTTTACGGGCATTCAAGCAGATGGTGTATGACTGAGCGTGCAGCAAATAGCATTGATCGTGGTCCTGCGCGTTACCGTGTTGGGCCAAGTCAAGCCTGTGTTGTAGATAACGAGCTCATCTGCAGTATTGACGAGTATGCAATGCCATTCCCAAAGCGGGTCGCTGGACAGGTGCGAGTCAAGCTGGGAAATACCAGAAAGGCGTTATTTCCATTAGATGACAATGAACAGCACCACTGGCAGGTATTGGCGCCCAATACTCCTATAACGGTCGAATTTCAAAGTCCGGAGATCACTTGGCAAGGCAACGCTTACGTTGATGCTAATTTCGGATATGAGCCTATGGAAAATACGTTTAAATCCTGGAACTGGTCCCGTGCGCATTTGGAAAATGGCGATACCGTTGTGCAGTACGATGTCAATCAACGTAATGGGTTTAAAGACAGTAAGACTTTAGTATTCAATGATGATGGCTGTTCGATGCTAGCTGGGTTTAGCCAACAAAAGACGTTAGCAAAAACTCGCTATTGGCGAATTCCACGTGGTACGCGATTACAAAGCGATGCGCGGATCAATAATTTAATCACGTTAGAGGATACTCCGTTTTATTCGAGAAGCAGATTCGACACTGATATCTCCGGACAAAAGGCCTCATGCATGCACGAAAGCATTGAATTTGATCGCTTTAAAAAAACCTGGGTACAGGTTTTGTTACCGTTTAGAATGCCGAGAAAGACAAGCGCCAGCATCCCTAACACCAATAGAGAATCTAATGCAACTTGTGAATGAGGCCGTCGAAGGTCAGGAAATGATTACTGCTATAGATGAAGATGGCAGCTTTTACCCCATTGAGAAACTGGATGCTCACGTAAAGAATGTGCCTCACTTAGCGATTTCGGTGTTTATATTTCATGACGGCGAGTTGCTTATTCAACAAAGAGCACCTCATAAGTACCACTCGGGAAACTTATGGGCAAATACTTGCTGCTCTCATCCGCGGTGGCAAGAATCACCCGATAGCTGTGCGTCGCGACGTATAGCCGAAGAGCTAGGGTTCACTGCTAATATTAATTTCTTTGGAAAGATAGATTATGCAGCGGACGTCGGAGGCTCTTTGTTCGAGAATGAGTCCGCCTATTGCTACGTGGGTACTATGCCGAAAAATACGTCAATAAATAATTTTAATAAAGACGAAGTCAGAGCATTGCGCTGGATTGGTCTTGATCGTTTACGTGACGAGGTGAAATCCAAGCCACAAAACTACACTCAGTGGATAAGAATATATGTGCTCAAGCACTTCGACTTGCTATATGACGCGGCAATTAACCACAAGAACTCTGTGATGATTTCATAATGACAAGGTCGCGATGTTACATAAGCGACTCAATACATAGGTAATTGTTTAACCTCCACTATCAATCAAGAGGATAATAGAATGATTTGGCTGATTACACTATTTTTAATAGCGGTTATTTGCTATCTAACGATGCAAGGCCTAGCTGAACGACGCTTACTTGAAGAAACTGATGGCGAACCAAACGAAGATGCTGATCTGTTTATGACGGTGAGCAACAGTCTTAACCCTGAAGCCTTTGACGGCGACGTAGCAGTAGCGGATGACGACTCCAGGTTCGCAAAGGCGGTACAAAATATCCAGCAAAAAAGTACTAAAGCCAGCGTTGCCCTGGAACGAAAAGTATCTGAACTGTCGAGGGACCCAAAAGCATCCCTGTTTGACCGTTCCATGTCGAGGATCTCTGCAGTATCGGAAAATGCAGATCAAAAACTGGAGAAGAAAATTGCTGCTGCAAGAGCTGAGCCAGTCGGCACTACTATCGAGGAGGAGGATTCTCATTTTGGCCGTATGGTCACCAAGGTGAACGATACGCTAAAAAAGTCTGAGGAGAAAATGCAGAGCCGCACAGATCGATTTACTCAAGATGGGGCGGGTAAACTGTCTGAAGAAAGTGGTTTTTTCGCTAAAGCCGTTAATCGCGTTTCATCATCTCTGGAGTCAATCGACAAACGAGTAGATGAAAAACTCGCTGCATCGACGAAAGAGAACACTGACGATATTGCCCTGAGCAGCAATGAGGACTTTTTCTCGCGGGTTGCCGGGAAAGTTGGAGAACAAGTCAATAAAACGGACGACAAAATAGTTGATGCTTCAAGAAAAATGACGGGCCGTGCCGACTCGTAAGTGCGAACGAGTTATTGTTGTTGGTGCGGGTATGGGTGGTTTGGCCGCCGCGCTAAGTTTATCGAGCAAAGGCATTCCGGTCACATTAATAGAAAAGCATGAGCATGCCGGTGGTAAAATTCGCCAAGCCTGCGTGGCCGGAAAATGGATTGATACTGGTCCAACGGTTTTTACAATGCGGTGGGTATTCGACAAACTATTCTCTGACGCAGGTTTACGTTTTGAAGAACATGTCACACTGGCCAACAGTTCCCTGCTTGCTCGACACTCGTGGGTTGGTAGTAGTACATTAGATCTGCACAGTGATGTAAATTTATCTGTTCAGGCAATAGAAGCATTCGCCGGAAGCAAGGACGCTGAAGCATATCGCGTTTTTGCCGCGAAGTCTAAGGCAATATTCAACACGCTGAATGCGCCGTTTATGCAAGCAGAACGTCCAAGCCCGCTGTCCTTAACATTCGCGAACGGCGTTGGCGGGCTTAAAAGCATGGCTGACACCAAGCCGTTTACGTCTTTGTGGAAATATCTGGGCAAGACGTTTAATGACCCGCGTTTAAGGCAATTATTTGGTCGTTATGCCACTTATTGTGGCTCATCCCCAATGCAAGCGCCAGCAACACTGATGCTAATTGCACACGCAGAACGATCTGGTGTATGGGCTGTTGATGGTGGGATGCAGGCGATAGCAGATGTGATGCTGCAGGCAGCCATGTCGAAGGGGTGCGAGTGCCTGTTCGGTTATAGCGTTGAGCAAATCCTGACAGATGCATCGGGAATCCAGGGCATTAAGCTTGACTCAGGTGAAGAGCTACTCGCAAAATCTATTATCTTCAATGGTGATACACATGCACTCACCAGTGGTATGTTGGGCTCATCCTGCAATACGGCGACGCGGCATGTTAATACGAATTCCTTATCAGCGATAACGCGGTGTGAAGTAGCTCAAAGCCATGGATTTAAGCTGGCCCATCACAATGTTTTTTTTGGCGAAAATTATTCAGCGGAGTTCGACGCCATATTTAAACAGCAGAATATCTGTAAAGATCCGACTATCTACGTATGCGCACAAGACAGGTCAGAAATTAATTCAAGCATTGCAAAGGCAGCAACAGAACCAGAGCGTCTTTTTAGCTTGATGAATGCACCTGCTTGCGAGTTACACCCAGGTGAAATTCAATCTGCCTGCCAATTAATGACGGAGCGCTTATCTGCCCACGGTTTACAATTGAAACATCATCAAGGCGACGCACACGTTGACACACCCAACTCGTTTGCCAAGCTTTTTCCTGCAACCCAGGGCGCATTGTATGGCCGCCCCACGCACGGGTGGATGGGATCGTTTAACCGGCCAGGTTCAACAACGTCAGTAAACGGTTTGTATTTGGCTGGCGGTAGTGTGCACCCTGGTGCCGGTGTGCCGATGGTCGCCATGTCTGGCCAGCTGGCCGCACAGCAATTACTATCCGATAGATAACAACGATTATTTAAATAAAAATAATAAACTGGTAGCACTGAATCAAGATAACTTTGTGTTCTTTGTGTTCTTTGTGTTCTTTGTGTTCTTTGTGTTCTTTGTGTTCTTTGTGTTCTTTGTGTTCTTTGTGCTTTTTATGGCCTGTTTGGGCCGGACGAGCGATACGCCAACGAGCATCATTGCAACAGCTACCCACATCAGCTTGCCGTAGTCTTCACCAAGAGCCAGAATCGAAACAAGTATTCCGGTAAGTGTGACGACATAAGCCAGCTGACTGGTGAAAACTGCACCCGCACGCCTGACCAGCCAAAGATACCCCGAGTAAGCGCACAGATGTCCAACAGCCGAACCAATAATCGCCCATTCTGGAGCCTGCCATCCGTGCGACATGCTCACCCAATATCCACCAAACCAGGCGACAGGCGCGATAATAAAAGTGCCGACAACAGAGGCACCAAACAACATGATCACAGAGGATAATTCTTTGGGGCTTTTAACCGCCACATAGTTACCTTCGACGGCATAGCAAACCGGCGCAATGAATGCGAATGCTACCCAGGACAGTGCGGTAGGCCCGTTCAAGTTAACATCCGGCAGTGCAAGCAACATCAGCGCTGAGACACCCAGAACAATGCCAACCAGACGCGACAACCGAAATTGCTCAATACGTGCGATAAGTGCAACTGTCAAACTCATGATCGGTACCGTTGCAATAATCACGGACATGATCCCTGCTGGCAATTCCCTGATTGCAATGTAGCTGAAGCTATTGGGAACCAACGTACCGATAAACGCAATGACCAGATAAAAATTAAGATATCGCCTGTCGATTGGCACTTTGACTCTGGCTATCGCAATATATGCAGCTAGCACAACGGAGGTGATTGCCATCTGCCAAAAAATTAGTCCAAAGGGATGATGCCCACTGCTAACAGCAACTTTCGACAACGGTATTGTTAGCCCCCATAAAAACCCAACCAGACATAATGCGCCTGGATTGACTAAATTGGCAGGAATTGGCAGCAATGCAGGTGTTTATCGATTAGACCCTGATAGGGTCAGGTACCACTTCATCTAATACTTTTGCAGATGACACAACACCGGGGATACCAGCCCCGGGATGTGTGCCCGCCCCTACAAGGTACAAATTTTCGATATCTTCACTGCGATTGTGCGGTCGAAACCAGCCGGTTTGTAGCAACAGTGGTTGCAGACCAAACGCTGCGCCTTTAACCGATGACAGGCGCTCTTTAAAATCGACAGGCGTAAGTAGACGGGAGCTAATCACATGCGATGAAAGTTCTGGCAGCACAGTTTCACTCAGAAACTGTTGGATAACTTTGCGGTATTTTTCTGACTCAGCCTCCCAATTCACATTGGCATCAAGGTGTGGGACAGGAGAAAGTACATAAAATGAATCACATCCATCTGGTGCAAGTGAAGGGTCAGTCGCCGTTGGTCGGTGTAGATATAAACTGAAGTCGTTGGCTAGAATTTTTTTATTGAAAATATCATGCAACAGTTCTTTATATCGTTTGCCTAGCATTATCATGTGATGCGGTACGTCATCGTACTGTTTGTCTGTACCGAAATACCAAACGAACAAACTCATTGAATACTTGGACTTGGCAATTTTCTTATCGCTCCAGCGGCGTCGATACTGTGCTGGCACCAAATGTTTATAAGTAAATGCACTGTCAGCATTGGACACGACGATATCCGCATTGATTATTTCGCCAGAATTCAAACGAACGCCTGTAGCGCGTCCCTTCTCTACCAGTATTTGAGCCACAGACTGGTTAAGCCTGATTTGACTGCCCTGTGCGGTGATCAAGCCCACCAGGCCATTGATAATTGATCCAGTACCACCCATCGAAAAATGCACACCATGGCGGCGTTCTAGATGAGCAATAAGTGTGTAAACAGCGGTTGTCGAAAACGGGTTGCCACCGACCAGCAAAGGGTGAAAGCTGAACACTTGGCGCAACTTTGGGTGCTTTATATAGCGCGAAACCAACCCGTGCACAGAGCGGTGAAACTGCACGAACAATAGCTCGGGGACTACTTTTATCATCTTCCATATCGAATCAAATGAAAAATGCAAAAGCTTGTCGAAACCCACAGCATAAACTCGTTCGCTTATTGCGATAAATCGATCGTAGCCTTTAACATCCTCTTCATTGAAGCGTGCAATTTGGCGCTTCATCTCTTCGCTGTTACCGCTATAGTCAAAATAATCACCATCGTCAAATCGAATACGATAAAACGGTGAGATGGCACGAAGATCAACATCATCAGACATTTTCTTACCACATAAGGCCCAAAGCTCTTCTAGCAAAAAAGGCGCGGTTACAATGGTAGGGCCCGCATCGAAAACAAAACCATCTTGTCGATGCACATAGGCTCGACCGCCCGCCGCATCTAACTGCTCAAGTACAGTAACTTGGTACCCTCGAGCACCCAAACGAATAGCTGCAGCCAATCCACCAAACCCGCTGCCGATTACGATGGCATGTGCAGGTTGCGTCACGGCTTGCTACCTGTACCAGAGCTTCTGTTGCCAGACCTTTTGCCGCACGATAAAGCTCCATGATTCCATCGACAGTATAAATCCGCCAAATGGAACAACAGCGAGCCTGCTAACCAAAACGCTATCAGATCAGGGCCCGCCTGTGCCAGAACAACTTTAATGGTCATCATTAAACATGCACCAGCACCCAGCATAGCGATAAGCGACTTGGGTTCAACTCCGCGTTTTGTTCTATGCCAATATATCCCTAGCACAAGTAGTTCTACAACAATCATGCATAAAATGAAGTCGATGAGGCGACCAGAACTAAAAGTGTTGTTGAATAAGTTCACGGTCTGGATTGTTGCTGTTTATTGTTGTCTGTATTTGCTTGGGAATTTAATTTTTTTCGCTGGTATTGCTTGAGTTTGTGCAGTTCGTAAAATCCAAAGCCAAAAACCGCGCCAAACACCAGCGCTAGTTCTGCAAACACCATCCACCCACTGCTCATTTTCGCTCCTGTCGGTTTGACTTTGATGCTAGTTGTATCGTTGAGTCGGCTGTTAGTTCATCTTCTTCGGGTAATAGCCCGTATTTGGCAACCTGTGCCCAAATATACGAGGGAATCATATGGCGCATTTTTTTTGGATGCAGGTACCGCAAATGCAAAATGCTTTCGGCAGCTTTCATTTCAACTCGAGCACGGGCAAATTCCAGGCCTCGCGGGCCAACTCTGGGCATGAGCCACGCCAAAACCGAGCGCATGAAGTTTGGCATGCGACGCAGAGGCAAACCACCGGCAGCCAAACGGGTGTTAGCTATAAATCCATTTACACTGTTTGTACGTTTACCCATTGAGACAGGAGCAGACAGGATTACTTCATGTTCTATTAATGCCAGCATTGACTCACCCCGTTTGTTACGACTTATGAGCCATTGTTTACTGTCGCCGCCCATGTAGCCAACTGTCAGGTCGGCCAGGCAGTTTGTGTAGTCCACGCAGGTTTTGCAGGTTGTTGGGAAAAAGTCTTTCGGCAAATCGGATAGTGGTAATTTTAAAAAAGGAATTCGACGTGTCTTACCGTCCTTGAAGCGTAGTTCTACGTGGTAATCTGTACAAAACTCAAGATAAGTAACGGTATCGGGCTCGTCGGTTAACTTAGATAAAAACAGGTGGAAGTTTTCTGTTGTGGTGTTGTCAGAGCACGGTGTGCCGATGACATACAACTCGTCTAATTTACCTTCACGTCGAAGCTTGACTTCAAGCTCTCTTAGCGCATAGATTTGGCACGGAATGCCGATAACGGCTAAACGACGATAACCTAGTTGTAAAGCGGGCTCAATCATTGCCAATGTTGGTGCGTATCCCATGCGCATGCCCGAACATTGAACAAGGGCTGCAGGGTCTGTGGCGATGACTGGTTGTGGCCGCCATCGATCTTCAGCATGCGGTGCAACTGCTATTACCGCATCTACCCAATTCTCTTCAAGCAATCGCTGAGCAATACGAGTAGTGATGCCCGTCCATTGCGCACCAGGTACAGGATTTTTTAGTACCGCTGCATGCATCGAGAGGTAGGTGCCAAAGTAGAGTTCCTGCGCTTTGGTTTCGTCCCGAGCTCTGCCATGAACACGTAGCTCAGCACTGGCATAGTCTGGTGCAATAAATTGACAAGCCTGCGAACAAAACGAAGGCTCAGCCGTACGTGATATTCCACAATCTGTGCACAGTGCTCTTGCTGCGCCATTTGCAACTGCAGGAGACCAGATTAAAGGTTGTGCACCTGTATTCATGTTTGTGTACTTGCTTGTGTACTTGCTTGTAATCTAGGCAAATGGTTTGTTTAAACGTACGATGGTCAGAGTAAGGTACGCTGCAAAACTTACCCAGAGAATGTACGGCAGCAACAACCAACTGGACAGAGCATGCACGTCTTTAAAGAACACAATAAGCGATAGCACAGATAGCCAAAGAAAAACCACTTCGATTAGCGCCCAGTCCGGGCGACGCATTTTAAAAAATAAAAGACTCCACAATATATTCAGCAGAAAATTTACAACAACAAGCAATACGATCAATGCGTGCAAATTGGCCGGACTTCGATTCCACACCATACCCACCGAGGCTATGATACAAATGTAGATGGTGGTCCACGCTGGGCCAAACAGCCAATCTGGCGGCTGCCAACTTGGTTTAATCAGGTTTCGATACCATTGGCCAATGTCGGTGGCAAGCATTCCGGTTACCGCCACCACTACCATTGCCAGCGCTGTTACTACAAATGGAGTCCACATGCAATGAGCTTAACATTAATAATTACGTTTAGACTAAGAAACGTTGTCCAGGGCATTGCACTATCGACGTCCATTAACTGCGGTGATACCAAGCAGGTGGGCCAAATCTTTAAAGAATATTTTCACATGAGAAAAATAGTCGCGTTTAACTAAGCGCTTATTTAAGTATGACTCCCACGTCAGCCTTTGCACATCGGCATCATCACACATAGTGACAAAGCGCTCGCGACGCTTATCGCTTGAATACCAGAAATACTGCATGGCACCCAGCACCATAAATACCTTGCCATGTGCGCGTAGAAATTGTTTACGAGCCTGTTTTAGAGTCTTGACATTGTCTGTGCGTAACACCTCTTGCATAACTTTCGCAGCAATTCGTCCACACGTCATAGCGTAAAATATGCCTTCTCCTGATGCCGGGGCGACAACACCGGCTGCATCGCCTGCTAACAGCACGTGCTTTCCATCATCCCAGCGCTTTAAGGGTTTTAGCGGAATAGGAGCGCCTTCCTTACGTATAGTGCGCGCACTGTCCAGACCAGTTCGCCGCCTTAACTCGGTAATCGAACCTCGAATACCATAGCCTTGAACAGCGGTACCGGTTCCAACGCTTATGGTGTTTCCATGCGGGAACACCCAACTGTAAAAATCAGGTGACAAGCTGCCGTCGTAGATAACATCACATCTCACCTTTGCATCGTTGGCTAACGTTTTTGGTGTTTCAATGATTTCGTGATATGCAAATACCGATTTTAATTTCGCTGCATCGCCAAGCGCTTGCTTGGCTACAGCAGAATTAGCACCATCAGCACCAATAACATATCTGGTTCGAACTGTTGTTAACGAAGGTGGTTCAGCACTTCGCGACAAGCTTTGCTTTTTACCCGGCCGGTAAGCCAGCTCAATGTATCCACCGCTTGACCCACCCAGCTCACTAAAACTACCGTTAATGCGAGTGGCACCTGCCTGTTCTGCGCGTGCGCGCAACCATTCATCAAACGTGCTGCGATCAACCATACCAACAAAGCCGGTTTCTATTGGCATATCCACTTCCCGCAAAGTTGGCGACACCATACGCGCTGAGCTTACTTTTGCTTCAAGCACGTGTTCGGGTACATCGAAATCACGCAGAAGCTGCGGTGGTACTGCACCTCCACAGGGTTTTATTCGTCCGGCTTTATCCAGTAGCAATACATTAACGCCACCACTGGCCAGCTCATAAGCGGCAGTTGCACCTGCGGGTCCACCACCGACAACGACGACATCATAAATTGGGTGCTTCACGATTCTTGCTCCAAAGCAAAACGACTGATATCGGTGACGTGTGGTTGAGTACCAGGATGCTTTTCGCTGTTGTTCTCAACTGGCTGATAGACGTCTTTAGCAAGTCTGGCTGCAACTATAAATAATAGTGCTTGCATAACAAATACAAAGCCGTAAGCAACTGTGGTCTGGCCTGAAACCAACGTGGCGATATCGACCATCGCAGTTGCCGCTACGCCTGCCACACCAAACGCTATGGCTTGAGCAGCTCCCCAAAGCCCCATGCGTAACCCTTCTCGTTGCTTCATACCCTTGCCGACCAAAGCCATCATTGATCCAATTGCCGCCACAGCAAATGCGCCGTTAGCTAAACCCAACATGAACACCGCCGCACTTAACGGAAAAACGTGTGGGTTAAGAACACCTCCCATACCAATGACGAGCAATGCTACTGCGGACGCGATACAACCACCCATTGTCCACGTGCGCAGTGAACCCAGACGTTTACCGCCAATAACACTACAAAATAGCGCCACCAGTAGCATCCCCAGCAGTACACCACCATGTTGCGTGCCTGATAGCTGTGTTGATTCACCTGGCGTCATGCCAAAAACGGCACCGGCAAAAGGCTCAAGAATAAGATCTTGTGCGCTGTAGGCAAGCATCGATACAAATACAAAAATACTGAATTTACGCGATTCTGCTTCACGCCAAACTGCTTTGAGTGCAGGCAAGAACGGTTGTTCAACAGGCTTGGTTTGGTTGATTGGAGTTTGTATTGGTAAAATGTATTTTTTCTCGATACCCCAAACAGCCAGCGTCGCTATACAGAACGCAATCGCCGAAACACAAGCCGTCACCAAAACGAGACGCTCATAAGAAAACGGGTCGAGAAATTTACCGGCAAGTACCGTTGTAAAAATAAAACCAACAATCATCATGACCCAAACCGTGGTTGCTGCACCACCGCGATGTTTTGGTGTTACACACTTTGCCAACAAAACTAAAAGGGCCGTACCGGAGCAACCAACTCCTACACCGACCATAGTGAATGCAACAATCGCCAGCATGACACCAGCCATAGTATTGACTGACGACACCAGGGTTGATAGTGCCGCTAAAACGCCACCTAATGCCAAAACGGCCATTCCACCGATAATCCAGGGTGTGCGCTTGCCACCAAGATCGGATTTATAACCAAGTTTTGGTCGAGTAATCTGGATAGCGTAATGCAGTCCTACCAGTAAGCCTGGCAACAGTGCCGGTAATGCCAGTTCGACAGCCATAACACGGTTGATGGTGGTTGTCGTTAATACCACAATGGCACCAAGCGCCGTTTGCACAAGACCAAGGCGTAATATGCCAATGATCCCTAATGTCTGAAGTGTTGACATTGCATTGAGTTCCTTTTAATTAAACGCTTTTTTACGGCACTAAGGTATGAGAATACGCAAGGCAATGGCGGTGGCCAGCATGCCTGAAACGTATAACGAAATACCGGTTTTGTTGTACCAGGGCGCAAGGCCTTCGGGATCGGTTAAAAAACGACGCATCAGGCTAATTTGTACGAGTATCGACAAGCTGACAATGCTGGCAATCACAACCTGCCCCCAAACAAACAACAAGCCGACAACCATTACTTGTGCCGCCGTCATAACAACACAGGCGAAACGCGCGGAATTAACGGCACCCAGTTGTACTGGTATGGATTTGAGTCCGAGCTCGGTATCACCTTTTATAGATTTGAAGTCGTTTAAAATCATGATGCCTACAGCGCCGGCACTATAAAGTGCAGCCATAGTTATGATTCGACCATCGGGTATTTGTCCTGCACTTAATATGGCAGCCCCGGTTATCCAGGGAAGCCCTTCGTAGCAAGCACCAACCGCTGTGTTACCTAACCAGCCATTTTGTTTGAGGCGCAAAGGAGGTGCGCTGTAAACCCACGCGAGGATAAGTCCGACCACCGTGGCTGCAACGACTACTTTACCCAGTACCGCAGCGACACACAGTGAGAGTACAGTCCAGACGATACCGATATACAAACCCCAGCGCCCTGGTATTCGACCGCTTGGTATGGGGCGATGTGGCTCATTAATGGCATCGACTTCTCGGTCGAACCAGTCATTAACGGCCTGACTGGTGGCGCAGACTAGCGGCCCGGTGAGTAAAACGCCAAGAAAGATGGTGCCAATGTGGCTTGAGGCTGGTTGACTGATAGACACAACACCGCACATGAAAGCCCACATTGGTGGGAACCAAGTGATCGGCTTAAGTAATTCAAGTACGGCCGATGGTGCGGGAAGATGGTGACTTGGTCTAACGGAATTGGAAAATGACATAGACTGTAAATTACTATTTACAGTCTATGTGTGTCAAGTAATATTTACACTATTCGTTTTGCTCGTTATCCATGGCATAAAGGCGCAATTTTACGTATAAACTTTGACGACTTAATCCGAGCATTTCAGCAGCTGATGCTCTGTTGTTGCCGGTTCGGCTTAATGCCGCCTGTATACAAAGTTGTTCGATTAACTCTGTTGACTCTCGCACAAGTTCTTTTAACGGTACGCGTCCTACCAGATCTGTTAATTGATCGTTAGAGCGTGGCTTGACCGTAGAGTCATCGTCATTCGCGGCACTCAAGCGTCGGCTAATATTTCTGATGGAGAACCCTAAGCAGTTGAAACCAGCATCGGTTACATTAACCGCTGAAACTTCCACCTCTGCCTTAGACCCAAACTCCCCTCGTACTTCGGTTTTATAGAGTCTTATAGACCCGTGTTCTCGCAAGCTATTGTTGATTACCGAAAAATCAACTGTTCCACGCCCTAACCAGTTTGCCAAGGACTCACCGCTGGCCATGTTTGCACTTGCCAACTGTGCAAGATCAAGAAACTCAGAGTTAGCTGTTAAAATAACACCGTTTTTATCAGTTACAACTAACGCGTCGGGTGCGTTTTCAACCAACGCTGACAAACGTCCAAACTGTTCAGATGCTTCTTGTGCTACTTCGTCATCTGCTTTTATGCGTTGCAATCGAATCAGAATATGAGCTACACCATCAATCTTAAAAATTGACAAAGCAACAGCGATTGCTGGCCGATCACCATCTACAGGTAGCTCAAACTCTGTTCCTCGCCCTGAATCCTTCAAACGAGTCATCGCATTTTCAAGTCGCTCTTTACGCTCGCCCTTAAAATGCCTGAGCAGGTTATTGGCAACCAACTTTCGTTCGCTGAGGTTGAGTAGCTCGCACGCCACTGGATTTGCTTCAAGTACTTTAAGGTTATCGGCATTGGTGATAAGTATGGCTTCTGCAGATGTTTGAAAAAGCACCCGGTAACGAGTTTCGTATTGACTTAAACGCGCAAAATCTCGTTCCATGGCGCACTGCACATTGACCAGTTTTTGCTGCATATTTTCAAGTGAGCTGAGATCTTTTCCCACAGCCACAACGTGGCCACGTTCTTGCAATGGCACAACACTGTACATGACCATAAGATTAGTGCCGTCTTCAAGCAAATGATTGACCTGCCGTGGTCGGCTGCTTTTTTCAGTAGTGTCGGACAGTAAATCTTTTACTTTTTGTCGGCTGTCGGCAGCCACAGTGTCAATCCACTTTGTCCCTATCCATTGTTTAAAACCGTGCTTGAGCAACTCGTTGCTGCCAAAGGACACATCACGTATGACACCTCTTTGGTCAATGACGAGTGCGACATCAGCAGCAGCGCTTAACAGCTCTGCCGCCGTGTGACCCTCGATGGTGCCGATGTTCTCCAATGGTGCTTTGAAAGAGTGCATTTATAAAACCTACATTTTTTTTGATGCAAAGGTACTAATTCTGTCATACAAACATGACAGCTCTGGTTTACATATTATCTGACACTTCAATAAGTATAGGGTACTTTGCTGCTACTGAAGGTCCCATTACTGCGAGCGCATAGCATTTTCCATAAAATTTGTTATTTCCTGGACCGCAATACTGCCGTCTACGACACATAAGTCGGCTCCGAGCGCATCAAACTTCTCGGGGTGTCGTTTGAAGTAGTCACCGCCCACCACTATTTTAGTATCGCTGCCACGACCAGCGACTCTCGCTAACTTAATCAGACGCTTCAGTGCGTCAAATGCATCACTATTGTGCAAAGAAAATCCGACCCAGGCGTATTGCAAAGATTCGATTTTAGCTAACAATAGCGCCTCGGTCTGGCCACTTTGATTTGAAACTTGCCATCCCGCCCTTTTAAATATATCAGCAACCATTGTTGCGCTAAACGTGTGCTGATCTCCTGGTGTGGAGGCAATGAGAATGCTTTTACCTTCCAGATCTTCGGCTATTGGCCCAACAAATTCGAGATTACCAATGAGTTGATGGAGCCGAACCAAGCCCAAATGCACATCAATAAAGCTGAGTGTGTCGTCGAACCATCGATCACCCAGATGATTTGCAGCGGGCGCCAAGAGCTGTATGTAGAGCGTTTCTATCGCCACGCCACCTTCAAGTAACTCATCGACCTCCGCTCGCATGAGCTGGGCTTTGTCATCCACACAGAGCTGCGCAAAGTGCTCGATATTCAGTTTGGCTGCCCAGTCCGGCTTGGAGTACTGCTGGATGGCCTGTTCGCCTAAAATATTCTCAGGTATATCGACCAAATGAGACATCATCAAGCGCGGTATCAGCTCACCCTCAACTGCTTTAAGCAATTTATCGATGGGTATGCTGTCTTCTTCCTTTACCAGTCTCAGCTTTGCTTCGATTTGCTTGCTGGTATCACTCATGTTCTGGAGTCAAGTCCTGTCTAAGCGGTCTGTTAAAAGTGACTTGCTAGTGATTTGCTACCTGTGTTCAGCTACCTGGTGCCGACAGATCAGATCATAAGCAACCGACCGGGGAACAGCTTTTCAGCCCCTTCCCAAGGTCGTGGGGGTTGTGCCCACTGCAACAAACTACTCCTACCCACGGATACGTGTCAACTAAAATAGACTAACAACTGCCTACCCGAGTAGTGTACAGGATTAATTACAAATAAAGTGTCATTTAAAGTTGACACATATTTTGGTTCCACATACACTGGGTTCATCGCTAAATAGCTGACCACAGTAAAAACAATTCCTCAGTGTCAAAGCCCCTTTACACAAGAGAACAAAGAATCCGTAGAGATGCATCTATCTGGACTCCTGTGCAAGGTATTTTAGCGCCACTGCAGCTGGTCGTTTGTCTGGTCAGCTTGTTCTTGGTTTTGCGCTATTTAAATTCTGGTGAAGGTGCGCACATCGCTGGTGTCTCAGTGGTCATTAAGACGACAGTGCTCTACATCATTATGATTACCGGATGTCTATGGGAGCGAGAAGTCTTTGGACGCTACTTATTCGCTCCAGCATTCTTCTGGGAAGACCTCGTTAGCATGCTGGTGATGGGGCTGCACACACTTTACGTACTCTTGTACTTCTTCGGTACTGAAAATGTCGATTTATATATGCAAGTGGCACTCATTGCTTATCTTGCCTACTTTGTAAACGCGGCGCAGTTTGTTTACAAATTTCGTTTAGCCAGATTGTCGCGGATGGTCGTATGAGTACATCGGCACTTTGCGACATTCCCGTCACTATCGAGCGTGGTCAACGGGAAGTTTTTTGTGGTTTAACCGGCATTGTTTGGTTGCACCGTAAAATGCAGGATGCCTTTTTTCTTGTTGTAGGCAGTCGCACTTGCGCGCATTTACTGCAATCGGCAGCAGGCGTAATGATCTTCTCTGAGCCACGATTTGCTACAGCAATCATGCAAGAGAAAGATCTTGCCGGGCTTGCCGATGCGAATGAGGAGCTTGATCGAATCGTTCACCGATTGCTCGAGCGGCGCCCCGATATTAAAACATTGTTTTTAGTGGGTTCGTGTCCGTCGGAAGTTATAAAACTTGACCTTGGAAAAGCCGCTGAACGACTGACTACCTCACATAAAGGTCGGGTGAGAGTACTTAATTATTCAGGTAGCGGCATTGAGACAACTTTCACCGAAGGTGAGGATACCTGTCTTGATGCCATGGTTCGAGCCGCACCTTTTACCGAAGAGAAACAGTTGTTGGTGGTAGGCACCTTGCCAGATGTCGTGGAGGACCAGTTTGTTCGTTTGTTCAAAGAGTCGGGCGTCAGTGATGCAGCAGGAAACGTGGCATTTTTTCCACCCAGAAAAGCCGAACAGATTCCTGCAATCGGACCCAACACGCAATTTATACTCGCACAGCCATTTTTGAATATAACCAGGCGAACACTGATTGGTATGGGCGCTAATCATATTCCTTCGCAGTTTCCATTCGGTATTAACGGCAGCTTAGCCTGGATGCACGCTATTGCTGTGGCCTTTGGTGTCCCTGCCAATCAAATTGATGAAGCATGCGCAGCACCCATTGCGCGTGCAACAAAAGCGATATCCCATTACCAGGAAGCTTTACAGAATAAGAAAATATGGTTTATGCCAGATTCGCAACTTGAGATACCTTTGGCGCGTTTTCTACAACAAGAATGCAATGTAGAGCTACAAGAAATTGGTGTCCCCTATCTCGACCGGCAAACGATGACTATGGAGCTGGCCGTTCTACCACCTGATACGACAATTGTTGAAGGGCAAGATGTCGATGCGCAGCTGGATCGCGTGAGAGACAACAAGCCAGATTTAGTTGTTTGTGGTCTTGGCCTGGCAAACCCACTTGAAGCGGAGAATATCGTTACCAAGTGGTCTATCGAATTGGTATTTACACCTATTCACGGCTTTGATCAAGCCGGAGACCTGGCAGAGCTATTCGCCAGACCCATCCAGCGTAAACAGAAGCTGAGGGTGTAAACGTGGAATTAGCACTCTGGACTTACGAAGGCCCACCACATGTTGGCGCAATGCGCATTGCTACGTCCATGCAAGATGTGCATTACGTTATTCACGCACCTCAGGGTGATACTTACGCCGATCTGTTGTTTACCATGATTGAGCGTCAGCAGCGCCGTCCGCCTGTTACCTACAGCACATTTCAGGCGCGTGACCTTGGCGAGGACACCGCTAACATGCTCAAAGAAACCATTTTAAAAGCGTACGAACGTTTTCGTCCTAATGCACTGATGGTCGGCGAGTCGTGTACCGCTGAATTGATTCAGGATCAACCCGGTTCGCTGGCTAGAGGCATGGGCTTGCCGGTACCGGTTATTCCGCTTGAACTACCGGCCTATTCAAAGAAGGAGAATTGGGGTGCGAGCGAGTCCTTTTATTATCTGGTACGGCATGTTTTAGCGGGCGCTACTAATAACGAAAGTGCTAACAGCAGTCATTATGACCAGTTTGATTCTAGTACCGGTTCTGCTCCAAGACCCAAGGCAAACCTGCTTGGACCAACCAGTCTGGGTTTTAGATGTCGCGATGATGTGGTAGAAATCTGTGGGCTGCTTGAACAGATCGGCATCGATGTTAACGTTGTTGCACCACTGAACGCGACGACCTCCGAGCTGCACCGCATTCCACAGGCCGATTTTAATATCTGTCTATATCCGGAAATTGCCCGGACGCTATGTGTCTGGCTAGAACGTACTTATCAGCAGCCCTTTGTTAAAACAGTACCTATCGGTATTGGGGCGACCATTGATTTCATAACAGAAATTGAGGGATTGACGGGTATCGATGCTTCGGCGATAAAAAATTCCAGCCACAGCCGCCTACCGTGGTACGCGCGCTCTGTTGATTCCACCTATCTGAATGGCAAACGTGTGTATATTTTTGCTGATGGTTCACACGCCATAGCGGCTGCTCGCATAGCCAGAGACGAATTAGGGTTCAATGTTGTTGGAATAGGAACGTATAGCCGCGAGATGGCCAGAGATGTTCGGCAGCTCGCTGATGAATATGGTCTCGAAGCGCTTATCAGTGACGATTATCTGAAGGTTGAGCAGCATATTGAGCAATTACACCCAGAGCTTGTGCTTGGTACTCAAATGGAACGCCATATCGCCAAACGTTTGGGCATACCTTGCGCAGTTATATCCACACCGATACACGTGCAAGATCATCCTGCTCGTTACTCTCCGCAAGTTGGTTTTGAAGGCGCTAACGTCATCTTTGATACCTGGGTACACCCTCTGCTTATGGGGCTCGAAGAGCATCTTCTGCATATGTTCCGAGATGACTTCGAGTTTAACGATAATGCAGCTCCATCGCATTTGCATGGCGGGGATGCAGCGCCTGGCAATATTGAGCGTCAATCACCCACTCTGTACGAGCACACGAACGAACCGGGTGAAACAACCGCTTCTGCATGCGCAAAATGGACTAAAGATGCTGAACTTGAATTAAAGAAAATACCGTTCTTCGTTCGTGGTAAGGCTCGTCGCAATACTGAAGCCTATGCACAAACTCAAGGCCGTAAAGAGATCAATATCGACGTTCTCTACGATGCAAAGGCTTACTATGCGCGCTAGCCAAACCAAAATTAATATTGTCGTTATTACACTTGATAGTCATTTGGGCAGCACCATTGAGCGGGTTGAGTCAACGTTGCGGCAAGAGGTACCAGGGCTTCGTCTCAGCATGCACCCGGCAAGCGTGTGGGCTGACAATGCTGATGCGCTGGAAGAGTGTCATCAAGCAATTGAGCAAGCTAACATTATTATCTGCACAATGCTTTTTATGGAACCGCATATCGATGCTGTGCTGCCACAACTAAAAGCTCGTGCTGAACACTGTGATGCCATTGTTGGCGCTATGTCTGGTACAGACATTGTCAATTTAACAAGAATGGGAAAATTGAGTTTCGGCAAGGAACTGACTGGCCCAATGGCCTTGTTAAAAAAGCTTCGTGGATCTAAGAAACCTGGAAAAAGTAGTGGAGCGGCTCAAATGAAAACGCTGCGTCGCTTACCAAAAATTCTCAAGTTCTTACCTGGTACGGCGCAAGATCTTCGAGTCTACTTTATTCTTCTGCAGTGCTGGCTGGCTGGTTCAGAACCAAACATCGCCAATATGCTACGACTCATGATGAAACGCTACCCGGTTGGGGAGCGAGAATCGATAAAGCAACTGGTGACTGAAAAAGCGTTAGTTGAATATCCTGAAACTGGTTTGTACCACCCTCGCATGAAGGTTGATGGTTGTATTTCAGATTCGCTGCGCGATTTGCCAAAATCTCACGGCCACACTGGCACGGTTGGTTTACTCATGCTGCGCTCCTACATTCTGGCCGACAACACAAAACACTATGATGCAGTTATATCTGCATTAGAGGCGAAAGGCTTAAAAGTTATCCCGGCTTTTGCAAGTGGTTTGGATGCCAGGCCAGCCATCGATACCTTTTTTAAGCAAAGCGCACAATCAAATATAGATGCCTTGATTTCTATAACGGGTTTTTCGCTTGTCGGTGGTCCGGCCTACAATGACTCAGCGGCTGCGCGCGATGCACTTACTGATCTTGATGTTCAATATATCACCGCTTTTCCAAGCGAATTTCAGTCGCTTGATGATTGGAACAAGAGCACAAGAGGACTTACACCCATCGAAACCACGCTGATGGTGGCGATTCCTGAATTGGATGGTGCGACCGGGTCAACTATTTACAGTGGTCATGAAGCTGGCGGTAGAAAGAATGACGCCAACAAATTACCGATTCCTGATCGTATAGACAGACTGGCCGAACGTGTGCATCGAACGGTTGCTCTCAAAAAAAGTCAGCGCAAACAGCGCAAACTCGGCATCGTACTGTTTAATTTTCCACCCAATTCGGGTGCTGTTGGTACGGCCGCTTATCTGGCTGTATTTGAATCCCTGTTTAATACCCTAAAAAGGCTGGCTAATGAAGGTTACGCTGTAGAGCTTCCTCGCAGTGTAGATGACTTGCGTGACAAATTGCTTCTTGGAAATGCCTCCAGATTCGGAACAGATGCCAATGTCATGGCCACTGTTGCTACCGATGATCATGTTCAGCACACGCCCTGGTTAGAAGAGATTGAGCAACAATGGGGTCCTGCACCTGGAAAAATTCAAACGAACGGTACTGGCATACACGTACTCGGTTTGAAGTTGGGCAACATCACCATTGGTCTACAACCAGGCTTTGGATACGAAGGTGATCCCATGCGTTTGCTGTTTGAAAGCGGCTCTACACCAACACACGCCTTCTCCGCTTTTTATCATTACTTGAATCACACTGAAGCGGTGGATGCGATATTACATTTTGGCACTCACGGCGCTTTAGAGTTTATGCCAGGAAAACAGTCTGGCTTGTCCTGTGAGTGTTGGCCAGAGCGCTTGATAGGTAGTACACCCAATTTGTATTTGTACGCTGCTAACAATCCATCGGAGGCGTCTATTGCTAAACGTCGCAGCGCGGCGACACTGATCAGTTACTTGACGCCGACGGTTACCGAAGCGGGTTTGTACAGAGGTTTGCAAACTTTACGCACAGCAATACAACAATGGCATCAGCTCAGCGATAGGCAAAGTGCAGAAGCGGCTGACCTGTATGAATTAATACAACAACAATGTGATGATCTGGAATTCGGCGAAGAAATCGACTGGCAATCACTGAACACAGATGCGGCTATCAATGCTGTACAAACACAATTGCTCGAAATAGAAGAACAAACCATTCCTGATGGGTTGCATGTTGTAGGCCAAACGCCCGAATTGCATGAAAGAGCGGATCTACTTTACGCGTTCCAAAAGGCTGCAGATGGATACACGCCCTCGCTGGATGAAGTAAAAGAATTACTAGTCAACGGTGCAAGCCAACAAATTGCTGTTGAAAATATTGATGATGAGTCCAATTGGCAGCAAGACCTACTAGAGATGAACACGCACTTGTGTGCAGACAACGAACTGACAGGACTTATCCATGCGCTTGACACTGGCTACATACCTGCAGCGCCAGGTGGGGATGTTCTAAGGAATAAGGAAACACTCCCTGCAGGCAGAAATATTCATGGTTTCGATCCTTTCAAGCTGCCAAGTTTGCTTGCGCAAATACAAGGTGAAAAGCAAGCGAATTTACTGGTTGATCGTTATAAAAACGAACATGGCCGTTATCCTAAATCCATCGCTTTTGTATTGTGGGGCTCAGACAATCTAAAGAATCAAGGCATTCCCATCGCACAAGCATTAGCTTTAATGGGCGCACGTCCACGCTTTGATGCCTACGGAAAAGTAGCGGGAGCTGAACTCATCCCACTAAGCGAATTAGGAAGGCCGCGAATTGATGTCATGGTGACCCTGTCTGGTGTGTTTAGAGATTTGCTACCGTTGCAAACACGCATGTTAGCTGAAGCCGCATTGCTTGCCTCGCAAGCCGAAGACGAAAGCGCGCAAGAGAATTATATTCGTGCTCACACTCTGGCCCATTCCGATGTAACCGACGACTTTGAAACAGCCGCATTAAGAGTGTTTAGTAATGCCGATGGTGCCTATGGCGCAAATGTAAATTTACTTATTGACAGTGGCGCATGGTCGGACGAGAGTGAACTTGCGGATACCTACGCAAACCGAAAGTGTTACGCATTTGACATCAATGGCTGCCCTACCCGCCAGCCACAGCTGCTTGAGCGTGTGCTTGCTGATGTCGATTTAGCCTATCAAAATTTAGAAAGCGTTGAGCTAGGTGTTACACAGCTTGACTATTATTTTGACACCCTTGGCGGTCTTAATTCTATGGTTAAAAAATCGCGTGGACACTCGGTACCTACCTACATCGGCGATCAAACAACCGGCAAGCCAATTGTTAGATCGTTACAGGAGCAAGTCGCTCTGGAGACTCGAACTCGTATGTTGAACCCAAAGTGGCACGACGGTCAGCTGAAGCATGGCTACGAAGGGGTTCGATCTATCGAGCTGGCGATCACCAACACCATGGGTTGGTCAGCAACGACTGGCCAGGTGTCACCGTGGGTGTATAACCAATTGGCGCAAACCTTTGTTCTCGACACAGAGAAGCGGGATGAAATGGCAAAGCTGAACCCAATGTCGTGTGCGCGTATGGCACAACGGCTTATCGAAGCACATGAACGCAATTACTGGTCACCTAGTGAAGAAGATTTAAAGGCGTTGTATGACGCAGGTGACGAACTCGAAGATCAGCTTGAAGGCGTGTACTCAGGAGCAGCAGCATGAACGTACAATCAATTCCGGTAAGCAGTATTAAACGGGCTGCGGGTGTCGGAGTCGGCATTCGAGCTCCAGATGGCCAAGGCAGTGTGCAGGTGCATCAAGATGCTGATATGAAAATCGACGGTGCGAAGGTGTTTGCCGTTTACGGCAAAGGCGGGATCGGCAAAAGTACCACTTCTTCTAACCTGTCTGCCGCATTTTCGAAACTCGGTAAACGTGTTTTACAAATAGGTTGTGACCCAAAACATGACTCTACTTTTACCCTAACGAAAAAGCTGATGCCTACCGTTATTGATGTTCTGGCAACGGTGGATTTTCATTCCGAGGAGTTGCGACCCGAAGACTATGTCTATGAAGGTTACAACGGCGTCATGTGTGTAGAAGCGGGTGGCCCGCCTGCAGGAACCGGCTGTGGTGGATACGTAGTCGGGCAAACTGTAAAGCTACTTAAAGAGCATCATTTGCTTGAAGACACCGATGTGGTTATTTTCGATGTTCTGGGCGATGTCGTTTGTGGTGGGTTTGCAGCTCCGCTCCAACATGCCGATCGCGCGTTGGTGGTTGCGGCTAACGACTTTGACTCTATATTTGCCATGAATCGCATTATTTCTGCAATTAAAGCTAAAGCAAAAAACTACGACGTGCGCATTGGTGGTGTGATTGCAAATCGCAGTAAAGATACCGATCAAATTCAGCGATTCAATGATCAAACCGGTATGCAAACCGTAGCGCACTTTCCAGACCTGGACGTTATTCGTCGAAGCCGGTTGAAAAAAGCCACTCTGTTCGAAATGGAACATTCGCCAGAACTCGAGGCAGTACAGAATGAATACCTGCGTTTAGCCGCATCATTGTGGGCAGGAAGCGATCCTATTGATGCCATTGCTTTGCAGGACCGAGATATCTTTGACTTGCTGGGGTTTGATTAGGGCGTATTGACTAACAGCCAAACTGATTTAATTTATGCAGAACAATACTTACATTGATAGACGCGAGAAACTTCAGCTCTACTTTGACAAGTCGGCGAGCAAAGCATGGGAGCAATTAACCTCTGATGCACCGGTATCTCGGATAAGGCAAACTGTGCGCCATGGACGTAACGCTATGCGTGACACCCTGCTTGCGTGGATGCCAGAAGACCTATCCGGCATGCGAATACTGGACGCCGGTTGCGGAACTGGCGCGTTTGCTATTGAGGCAGCATTGCGAGGTGCGTCAGTCACAGCAATCGATATCAGCCCCTCATTAGTGGAAGTCGCACGATCTCGAACCCCTGAAATTTTGCAAACGAAAATTGAGTTTATTGCTGGTGACATGCTAAGCGCTGATGCTGATGCATTTGATTTCGTGGTAGCGATGGATTCGCTCATTCATTATCAAGCTAACGATATGCTAACCGGCATCGAAGCACTGTTGTCAAGAGCCAAGTCATCTCAAGCTTCTGTGCTGTTTACCTTTGCGCCACGCACACCACTACTCATGCTGATGAAACAAGTCGGCACGGTATTTCCGAGGGCCGATCGGTCCCCGGCAATAGAGCCGATAGCCGAGAAAAAATTGGTACGATTAATTGAACAATGCCCAGGTTGTAAAAACGCGCAAGTTGCGCGCACCCATTTGGTATCGACCACCTTCTACAAATCTCAGGCGATGGAGTTAACTGTTTAGGTGAACGACAAGCTTCAACAAAACCGTGAAGCATGGAGAGCCTTATTATATAAAGCGCTCCCGTTTAGCGAAGCTGTCAGTGTGGAACTTCCGCTAAGCCGACTGCTGCGACTGTCCTTATTTCAGGTTAGTTGTGGCATGGCAATGGTACTTTTAAGCGGCACGCTAAATCGAGTGATGATTGTGGAGCTCGGTGTGCCTGCCTGGTTGGTCGCACTTATGGTTGCGCTTCCTTTGGTATTTGCCCCTTTTCGTGCGTTGATAGGCTTCAGGTCCGATCATCATAAATCCGCTATTGGCTGGCGGCGTGTTCCCTATATTTGGATGGGTTCCCTGCTTCAGTTCGGCGGGCTTTGTATTATGCCTTTTGCACTACTGCTTCTCTCTGGCGACAGCACCGCACCGATTTGGGTTGCGCAGCTAGCAGCAGCGTTGGCTTTCCTGTTGGTGGGGTTGGGATTGCATACAACTCAAACCGCAGGATTGGCTTTGGCTACAGACATTGCACCAGAGAACACTCGAGCGCAGGTGGTTGCTGTGTTGTACATCACTCTACTTCTGGGCATGGTGTTCAGCGCCATTGTGTTCAGTCTGATATTAACTGATTTCACACAGATTAAATTGATTGGCGCTGTACAAGGTGCTGCTGTAGTCACTATCGTTCTAAATTGCATTGCGTTATGGAAACAAGAGTCCAGGCAGCCAAATCGAAACTACAACACAGCACGCCCTCCGTTTAAAGAAGCTTGGTACAACTATGTAGAAGCGGCTAACGGCTATCGATTTTTGGTTGCGATCGTTTTGGGCACCGCAGGCTTTACCATGCAGGATATTCTGCTTGAACCTTATGGTGGTGAAATTCTTAATTTGTCGGTAAGTGGTACAACCGCATTAACGGCACTACTGGCTAGTGGTAGTTTAGTGGCATTTGTTTATGCAGCCTACAAACTCAAGCGAAATGCAGATCCTACTCGGGTCGCTGCCAGTGGCATCCTGATTGGCATTTTGGCGTTCTCTATCGTTATTTTTGCTGAACCACTAAATTCTCCAAACCTGTTTCGCGTGGGCACAGTGCTCATTGGTTTTGGAAGTGGGCTTTTTGGTGTTAGCACACTGATTATTGCCATGACCAACGTAGACAAGCAACATCGAGGTCTTTCACTGGGTGCCTGGGGTGCAGCGCAAGCTACTGCTGCTGGTGTGGGTGTGGCTATCGGTGGTTTTCTACGTGATTTTATAAACAGTATGTCGTCACAAGGCCTGCTTGGAGAAGCACTATCAGGTGCGGCAGCGGGTTATAGCGTGGTGTATCATCTTGAAATAGCATTGTTGTTTTTGTCGCTGATTGCCATAGGCCCCCTGTGTAATCGTCAAGTACAAACCCCAGCTTCACGATCTTTTAATTTAGCTGAATTTCCAAATATCTAAAGGAGCACTGACACATGAAAGAAATAGGCGCTTTTACGCAATACATAGACGTCACTCAAGTGGTGTTATATGTATTCTGGATATTTTTCGTGCTTTTGGTCCTCTACTTACACAGAGAAAGTAAGCGCGAAGGTTATCCTTTGCGATCTGATCGATCCAAAAATATTACAGTGCAGGGATACCCTTCTATCCCTGAAGCAAAAACCTATAACCTTTATCATGGCGGTGAAACACAGTTGCCCAACAACAGAAACGACGATGCCAGAGTTTTGGTCGCGATGGACGGACGTGCACAAGGCGACCCGATAATCCCGACAGGCAATCCAATGATTGATGGACTTGGTCCTTCGGCGTGGGCAGACAGGGCCGACGTGCCCGATCAAAATTTGGAAGGAGGACCTCGCATAGTGCCCATGGCGACGTTGTCAGATGAGTATTATGTCGACGCAAAATCAGTTGACCCTCGCGGACTTCGTGTCATTGCTGCCGATGGTAAGGTGGTAGGAAAAATCTCCGATATATGGCTGGACATCATGGAATTCATGCCGCGTTATTATCAGGTTGATTTAGATACAGGTAGTAGTGTGCTGCTGCCCGTCATGCTATCGAAGATCATAAAAAGTAAAGTGGCTCCTGCAACCGGCAGTTTGGGTGATCGATTGAAAACCAGAGAAAAACTAGTGCGTGTGGTGTCGATTTATTCTCATCAGTTTAGTGATGTACCAACCACCGCCAGTAATAAACAAATTACTCTGCTCGAAGAAGATAAAATATGTGCTTATTACGGTGGCGGGCACTTATACGCATCGGCTGAAAGAGCAGAACCCTTGTTATAAAATATGTCTCGCTGACTGCAGCGAGGCAATGCGAATAGAAGATGGCATTATTGGTATCGCTATCCAGTGGAGTAAATTATCATGAGTGATCACGACGAATTCGATTGGGAACCAACACCTGGACTGCCAGCTCAATTACCCAATGGTGAGAGCATTGTTTGGCAGGGTTCTCCAAATTGGTTGCAGCTGGCACGACAAGCTTTTCATATTAATAAGGTCGCGCTGTATTTCGGTGTGATGATACTACTCGATCTATTAAGCACCTATAAGAACGGGATCACTTTACAGACTATATTGGAAGGTCCCGCGTTGACGCTGATATTGTCGTTAGCCTGTATGACAATTCTTGCCGGGTTAGCCTGGTTAACCTCAACTGTCACCATTTACACACTAACCAATAAGCGCATCCTGATACGATTTGGTATCGCTATTCAGCTGACATTGGATATTCCTATTAATCAAGTCATCTCAGCAAACATGACTAAAATGCGTAACGGCCATGGTGATATCGCGCTGACACTGAACAAGAAAAAACGCAACAGCTACATCGTGCTATGGCCACACGTAAGGCCATGGCGGTTTAGTCAGCCACAACCTATGCTGCGCGCAATCGACGATGTCGAATCAGTTGCCAGGCACTTGGGGGATGTAGCAGGTAAAGAGCTCGACTTGGCTGAAACTGCTGTTAGGGATCAACGTGACTTGTCAGAAGTCAGTCCCGCTCAAGCGTTGCATCAAGATAAATTAGGTGTTTCATGAAAACAAATCCCATCTTCCCACTGTGGTTTCGAACTGGATTAGTACTAAGCGTGTTAAGCGCCGTATGTTTTGCTGGCATCGAGCGCTTTTATACCCCAGCATTGGACACGGTCAGTGCATATATCGATAAAACTGAAATGCGAGGTGGTTTGGTCGATCAGGCAAATTTGTACTTTGTTGATCAGGATAATGGCGATGTATTAGTGGTTGATGCAGACAACAACCACACGCTGCACCGTTTGACCATTGGTGAAGGTGGATTCATGCGCAGTGTTGTAAGGGGGTTGGCAAAAGAGCGCCGAGCCACAGGTCATGGTCCTGAAGTTCCCTTTAAGCTTGCTGTTTGGCAAACCGGGTTGGTTTCACTGATAGATCCGGTGACACAAAGAACGATCGAGCTCTCAGCGTTTGGGCCAGACAATGTCCTTGCATTTACCCAGTTGCTCCATCTGGCAAGAGATAAAACATGAAAAACCGCGTCTTTGAAGTCGGGTGTAGCATTGAGATAGAACATAGCGCATCTAGCTTGCATGCACACGTAACACTGGACAACGACATAGAAATCCGGCCTGGCGATGAGGTCACCATACACGGTGATGAAGTCAAGCCTGAATTTGGACAGAAGCTGTCACTGCGCCGTACGGCTACAGTTCGACGCGCTGGTTGGATAGAGGACAAATGGACTCGGCTGATCGCGAGACTCGAATTAACTGAATTAATAGAAACCAGTTTCTCTGAGTGGAGAAAGATATGACATCTGAGCAAGTGCACGACACCAACAAAATTGCAGCTGAAGACACTGTTCTAAGCCCGCGTTTCTACACCACTGATTTTGACGAAATGGACAAAATAAATGTAGAGCCTGTGCGTGAAGAATGGGACGAGCTTATTAAAGAGATGCAGGCCGATGTCAATAAAAAACATTTCCGCCGCGATGAGCACTTTACTGAAAAACTCTCTGAACTACCAGAGGGCTTAAGACAAGAATTTATCGATTTCCTGGTCAGTTCGCTCACAGCGGAGTTCTCGGGCGCTATTTTGTATTCTGAAATAAAGAAACGTATCACTAATCCGGATGTAAAAGAGCTGTTTAGCCTGATGACTCGCGATGAGGCACGTCACGCAGGCTTTATCAACGAAACACTAAAAGATTACGGGATAGGTGTTGATCTGGGATTTTTAACAAAAACCAAAAAGTACACTTTCTTTAAACCAAAATACATATTTTATGCAACGTACTTGTCCGAAAAGATTGGTTATTCTCGCTACATAGCCATTTATCGTCACCTGCAGCAGAATCCAGATCGCATGTTTCATCCGATATTTAACTGGTTTGAAAACTGGTGTAATGATGAATTTCGACATGGGGACGCTTTTGCGCTAATCATGCGCTCGAATCCAAAATTGCTCGAAGGCGGAAACAAGTATTGGATTAAGTTCTTTCTTTTAGCGGTATACGCAACCATGTTTGTGCGCGACCATGCTCGGCCCGAGTTTCACAAAGCCTTGGGGATTGACCCAACTGACTACGACATGCGGGTGTTTACCATTTGCTCCGAAATCACAAAACAGGTATTTCCGTTTACTCTACCTATTGAACACCCAAAATTTCTGCCATTGTTGACAAGGTTAAACAAGCATGCCAATGGCATAGTCAAAGCAAAAGCACGCGGCGGTATTGTGGGGCTTGCAAGCCGCGGTTACCACTTGGCAGCATCTGGAATTACGTTTGTCAGGCTTTATAGCATTCCTGTTATACAAAATAACGTGCCGGCGAAAGTTCGCCTGTCTCCGGCTTGGTAACACTGAGTTGTGAGCACACTACCAGCCGCAGTTGTAATCGTCATATTGGTCTGGTGGGTTGGTACGGGTATTGTTCTGAGGTTGCAGCAACTACTAAACCCGGCAAAGCGTTCAACTACTGTCGGTATTAGCATAGTCGCATCGATAAGTTTCGGTGCGCTATTATTTTCAGGCACACTGCTTTCTGTTGTAGGCATATATACAGCATTTATTAGTGCCGTGGCTTTATGGGGTTGCATTGAGCTTAGTTATTATCTAGGCAAAATAGCAGGCACGCACCAAGTGCCCTGCCCTCCGAACACACTAATCTGGCGCAGATTTAAACTAGCTTTGGGTACCAGTATCTGGCATGAGCTCTTGGTGCTTGGCTTGGGCTTGGTGTTGGTGCTGGTGCTTCACAGCGCGCTAAACACCGTGGGATTGTACACCTACATGGTCCTTTGGTTAATGCGATGGAGCGCAAAATTAAATCTGTTTTTTGGCGTCCCCAACTTTAACACCAGCTGGATACCAGAGCGCTTGGCTTATATTTCCAGCTACATCAAAACAGGGACTATTACGCCTTTCTTTTTTATATCAATGTTGTGCGCATCAACTGTTGTTTACCGGCTTTTGTTGGGTTCAAGCAACGTTAGTGTTGAGTACTCTCTTACTTTTCTGATACCTGCGGTGTTACTTATTTTGGCCATCGTTGAGCACCTGTTTATGCTTGTACCGTTTCAAGAGTTGAAAATGTGGAATCGCGTTTTCAACTCAAAAACATAAAAAACGCTTTTTTTACCTATTCAGTGACATGAAACATCAAAGCAACATGAACAAGAAACATCAGGAGGATACACATTGAGCACGGTTTTTCCATTCTCAGCCATTGTTGGCCAGGAGGACATGAAGACGGCTCTGCAAATGGCCGCAATTGACCCATCCATCAATGGTGTACTGGTGTTTGGAGACAGAGGAACGGGCAAAACAACCGCGATGCGTGCCTTGGCTGCGCTACTACCGGCTATTAAGACAGTGGAGCATTGCCAATATGCCTGTGACCCGGATAAGCCAGACCAGTTTTGTGATTCCTGTATCGAGCGCAGTGAAGCGGGTTCCCTGGCATCAGCCATAAAGCCGACTCCAGTTGTAGATTTGCCTTTGGGTGCCACTGAAGATCGTGTTGTTGGTGCGTTAGACATTGAAAAAGCACTGGCACAGGGTATCAAAGCTTTCGAACCCGGATTATTGGCTGCAGCCAATCGGGGATTTTTGTATATCGATGAAGTCAACCTGCTGGAAGACCACATTGTTGATGTGCTACTTGATGTGGCGGCTTCTGGTGTGAACGTAGTTGAACGCGATGGCTTGAGCGTAAAGCACGCAGCGCGATTTATACTGGTGGGTAGTGGCAATCCTGAAGAAGGCGAGCTCCGCCCTCAACTATTAGACCGGTTTGGTTTGTCAGTCACGGTTGGCACACCCAGCGTTATCGAAGAGCGCATGGCTATAGTGCGACTACGCGACGAGTACGAATTACAACCAGAGAAATTCAAAAAGCGCTTCTCATTAAAAGACAAAGCCATTCGAGACAAAATTGTGGCCGCACGGGTTGCGCTGCCCAACGTTAAAGTAGATGACGATAGTTTACGGCTGATAACGTCTCTGTGCGTTGAACTTGGTACGGATGGGCTGCGAGGTGAACTGACTTTAATGCGCGCTTGCCGTGCGTTTGCCGCCTTTGAGAACCATGCCCGTGTGACACCCGAGCACATCGCTCGAGTAGCACCACTAGCCTTGGCTCATAGATTGCGCAGGGACCCGTTAGATGAAAGTGGATCGCTGGTACGCGTTCAACGGGCTCTCGATTCATGCGGTCTTGAAGCATGCGCTTAAACGATGATGACCAGCAAGACGACTCCGCCGAGTCTTCGCTTCAATTAGCAAAGAAGGCCTACGAATTGTTATGTGCTGACCCAGACGGTTTGCATGGCATCATCATCTACGCGCAGCACAGTCCAATTCAAGATGCTTTTAAAAAAGCGTTAGTTTCTTTCTTTTCGCCGTTGCAACTGCCTGCGAATACCGGATTCACTGAGCTGTATGGTGGTTTGGACAGCACCGCAACCCTTAATCGTGGAGAGCTGGTAAAACACAAAGGCTTATTGGAGCGCTCAGAAAAAAATGGTTTGATAGTGTCTTCTGTACAGAATATACCAGCATACATCTCATCGATTCTCTGCTCGGCCATTGATACTGGCAAAAGTGATACTGGCAAAAGTGATACTGGCAAAAGTGATACTGGCAAAAGTGATACTGGCAAAAGTGATACTGGCAAAAGTGATACCGGTAAAAGTGATACCGGTAAAAGTGATACAAGTATAAGCGATAGCAACACGGGAGATACCATTGAAGGCTTACACCTGAATCGAGCTCAACATTGCCCAAAAGTGATTATTGGCATTGATGATAGTCTTGCGCAAGAGCCTGGCATTCACGCATCAGGCTTAAGCGAGCGGTTAGCGCTACATATTCAGATTCCAGATCTATCGGTATTGGGCATGATGGGCGATAAATTGAGTGATAGCAAAACATCAATTGATCATATTGAGTCTTTGTTTAATGCTAAACCGCATGTTCCACTAAAAATCAATCCTTCAACGGTTATATTGACTGATAAAACTCTGAAGGAGTTTACGTGTCTTGCTCTGCAACTGGGCGTAAGCTCTATGCAGCCCTTACTGAATACTTGTCGAGTGGCCCGCACGTTAGCAGCATTGGAAGAGCGAACCGTAGTCACCGAAGAAGATGCGTTATGTGCTGTGCAGTTAGCGATGGCGCCCCATGCGATGAATTTGCCACAAGAGCCTGAACAAAAAGAAAGCGTTGATACTCAAGACCAGGATCCTCAAAACGCTGATACCGACACACCGGATACAGCGCCCCAAGATGCCCTGAATAAGTCGAATACGGGTAAGTCGAATGTAGACGAGTCGGATTTAGATCAGCCAGACTTGGGTCAGTCGAATGCTGAGCACGATCAGAACACCGAGAATGCATCGGACAATGCAATGCAGGAAAAATTAATTGCAGCCGCACATGCATCCCTACCCCATCATCTATTGGCCAGTCTTGCAAACACTCAAGCTCGTCGTGCTGACTCTGGTCGAGACAAGCAGGCAACTTCAATCAGTAAAAGTGGCAGACCAATCGGTATCTTGAGACCTAAAGGTCGTATTACTGAGCAACGAATTAATATCATTGAAACATTGAAAGTGGCCGTGCCAATGCAAGGATTCAGACGTATCGAGAGCAGCCAAACAGTTAACAGGAAAGCACCCAGAATACAATTACGACACGACGATATTCGAGTAACAAGATATCGACAATCATCACGCACAACGACGGTATTTGTAGTCGATGCATCTGGGTCCTCAGCAATGCATAGGTTAGCTGAAGCCAAAGGCGCGGTTGAGTTGCTACTGGCTGAATGTTACGTTCGCAGAGACAAGGTTGCCTTGATTACGTTTCGTGGAACTGATGCCACAATGGATTTACCGCCAACAAGGTCGCTTACCAGAGCAAAGCGCGCACTGCAGAATCTACCAGGCGGTGGCGGCACACCATTGGCTTCGGGATTGCAGTTAGCTTATCGGGTTTTGTTATCGTTATCACAAGACGGAGAAGCGCCCATTGGTGTTTTTATGACTGACGCTAAAGCAAACATCGCATTAGATGGCTCGGCATCTCGAGAAAATGCGGCGTACGATGCTGAGCAGCAATCCCGGCTACTAAAAACAACTTCTGCGCGTTTGCTGTTTGTGGATACAGCTATCCGTAAGGGTACACAAGCGAAAAAACTTGCTCAAACCATGGGCGCAAATTATCTACCGCTGCCAAGATCTGGATCGCAAGGGTTGCCAGAAGTTATTTCCGGGCTTTCAAGATGATTGCCAATGGCGCTGCACATCCTGCAACCACAGATGCAGTGTCTGGTAAGCCAAATTCTGACAATCCGCAATCCGGTAATCTGCAATCCTGCAATCAGCCATCTGACAGCCAAGGCGATGGCGCGCCACGTGTTGAGCAGATTACTTCGGGCGGTTATTCCTGGCATGTGGTCCGTGCTGGGCATGCTGAGCAAGTGTGTGTTCTATTACACGGAACAGGCGCTTCATCTCATTCGTGGAATTCTTTGTTAGCTCCGTTGTCGCAGCGATTCAGCGTCGTGTCATTAGACTTACCCGGTCATGCACAAACAATCTGTTCAGGCCGTGCGGATTTAACCCTGAAGGGTATCGCTAAATCAGTCGCTCAATTACTTAAGCAGATGAAGCTTACGCCACACACCATTGTAGGTCACTCTGCAGGCGCCGCCATTGCTGTGCAAATGGCAGTGGATACATCAACAATCTGTCAAAAAATAGTGTCTATTAATGGTGCCATGGTGCCACTTGGTGGCCTGCCTGGATTGATATTCCCGCCCGTCGCTCGAGTCAGCGCAAGTCTTCCATTACTAACAAGCCTGTTCAGCCAGCGCCTTCGTGACCCAAACGCGATTAACAGGCTGCTTAAAAATACTGGTTCGCGCATAAGTCCAGAATCGACAAAACTCTACCATGCTCTTTGCAACAATCCATCACACATCAATGGCGCGTTGCGAATGATGGCGAGTTGGCAGCTGGAACCGTTGTACCGGCAACTTCCCACAATTACCACCCCCGTTCATCTTATTGCGGCAGAGAACGATGCAATGATTCCAAAAAAAGACGCTTATAAATTGAAAGGTCTTTTTCAACACTGTGAGTTGACGTTATTGCCACAGCTCGGACATTTGGCTCACGAAGAAGAGCCTCAGCTAGTGGCAGACATAATCCTACAAGGTGCCCCATGAATCAAACCACTAGCCAGCAAATGCTTGAGTCGCGACCAAAGGTTAATATTGAGGATTTAAATGCGTGTAAAAAACTGATCAGGCATGGGTCACATTCATTTTTTATGGCGTCGCTTGTGTTACCAAAGCGCATCGCTATCCCTTCCACTGCCCTTTACGCTTTTTGCAGAATCGCTGATGACTTGATAGACAACGATCAAGGTGGTGATGAGGCAATACAAGCATTGTCGATGCGTTTGGATGCAATTTACGCCGGTACGCCAAAGTCATTTGCTGAAGATCGAGCTATGTCTGAAGTGGTTCATAACTTTCATATTCCACGCTCAATGCTGGATTCTCTGATAGAGGGACTCTCCTGGGATGTCAATCCTCGCGAGTACCAAACCTTGTCGGATGTCTACCAATATGCAGCACGTGTCGCAGGCTGTGTTGGTTCAATGATGTCACTTATAATGGGTGTAACAGACAAACAGGCTGTGGCCAGAGCGTGCGATCTTGGCGTGGCCATGCAGTTGACTAACATAGCCAGAGACATAGGCGAAGATGCGCGTATGGGGCGTCTGTATTTACCAACACAATGGTTCGACGAGTGTGGGCTAGACGCGCAACAATGGCTGGCTAACCCTTATCAAGATGAACGTATTTCTCATATGTGTCAGCGCTTGCTGGAGCATGCCCACACACTTTATCAACGCGCAGACACTGGGATTACTAAACTTCCGTTGGCTTGTCGTCCTGGTATTCGTGCAGCCAGACTAATTTACGCCGAGATTGGTGCAGAGCTGGAGCGAACGCAATATCAAGTTATTAATAACCGGGCCATAGTGCCGGTTTGGCGTAAATCAGCGCTATTGCTTTGGGCGCCTTTGAGTATTTCGCTAAAGACAACTGCTGCTGAACAGGATTTACTGGATTGGCCGCCCTTGCAGGAAACGCGTTTTTTATTAACAGATATAAAACCTGTCACCAAGTTCGACCGTGTGGAATGGTTATTCGCGTTATTAGAGTCTTTGCGTAGTCGCGAAGCTATGCGATCAACCGGTGGTGCGGCTGCACGTAGATAGATAATGTGTAGAAAAGGTATAGGCTACCTTTTAACTAAATCACCAAACAATAAGCATGTCGTATCGACAAGTGTATGACTATATTATTGTTGGTGCAGGTTCGGCTGGGTGTGTGTTAGCCAACCGTTTAACCGAAAACGCTCAAAACTCTGTATTAGTGCTTGAAGCCGGCCCTATGGATCATAATCCAATGATCCATATACCGGCCGGTGTTTATAGCGTTTATAACAACAAGAAGCTGGGGTGGAACTACAAATCAGAAGCTGAATTCGAGCTAAACCAACGAAATATAGACATTCCACGAGGTCGCGTTGTGGGTGGCTCTTCATCCATTAATTCGATGGTCTATATGCGAGGCCATCCGACCGACTATGATCGATGGGCACGCAAATTCAATCTCCCTGCGTGGACTTATAGCCAATGTCTGCCGTACTTCAAAGCTGGTGAGACTAGTGACCGGGGCGAGGATACCTGGCGAGGTAGTCATGGTCCGTTGAGCGTGACTCGTGGAAGCTTTGATAACCCATTGTACGAAGCATTCATCGAAGCCGGTATACAGGCTGGACAAGGTCAATCAGATGATCTTAACGGTTATAATCCCGAAGGTGTGGCCCGACTGGATGCAACCAAAAAGAATGGGCGTCGTTGTAGTGCGGCCGTGGCACACTTGCGCCCTGCTTTAGCTCGTTCCAATCTAACGTTGATAACCAGTGCGATGGTCAATAGTGTGTTGTTCGATGACAATATAGCTAGTGGTATTAACTTTGAACATAAGGGCTGTGTCCAGGAAGTTAGCGCTACCAAAGAAGTGATTCTTTCAGGTGGTGCTATAAATACTCCGCAGCTGCTAATGCTGTCGGGTATTGGTCCGGCGGATCATCTGCGTACACATAATATTAATGTCATCGCAAATTTAAATGGTGTTGGACAAAACCTTCAGGATCACGCAACTGTGCATATTCAATATGCCTGCAAAGAACCTGTTTCTATTCACACACTGGCACTCCCGCTTCACAAAGCCGCTGCGGGTATTCGCTGGGGTATAAATCGAACGGGAGTAGCAGCTTCAAATGTCTGGGAAGCTGGTGGACTGATACGCAGCAATGGTAATGTGAAGTATCCCAATGTGCAATATCATTTCGGGCCTGTTGGCGTCAGCTACCCCAGCGGTAAAATGAGGCTAGAACAAGCGTTTACGCTCTGCATAGATCAGTTAAGACCAACAAGTGCTGGACACGTAACACTGAATTCTGCAAACCCGCGAGATAAACCAGCGCTAAAATTCAATTACTTGTCAACAGACAACGATAAAATGGAAATGGTTGAAGGTGTGCGAGCAGCACGTGAATTAGTGAATCAGAAAGCCTTTGATACTTATCGTGGTGTACCGATTGATGCCATGCATAATGCAAAGACTGATAAAGAGATCATGAACGCCATTCGCTCGATGACTGAAACAGATTATCATCCGTGTGGAACTTGTCGTATGGGTACTGATATTATGGCCGTGGTTGATCAGGAAATGCGTGTCTACGGTATTGATCGTCTGCGTGTGGTTGATGCTTCTGTTATGCCACAAGTGCTCAGTGCAAACCTGAATGCACCCACTCAAATGATTGCTGCAAGAGCAGCTGATTTTATCTTGGGGAATGAGCAACTAGCGCCAATTCATGCCCGATATCGTTTCGATTCACACATTAAAGGAATTTTAGAATGACAGATGCTGTCATCGTTTCTACAGCCCGCACACCCATTGGTATGGCGTTCCGAGGTTCATTAAACAACACGAAGTCACCAACCATGACTGGACACGCGATCTCACACGCTGTCAGTCGAGCGGGTGTCGACCCCGCCGAGATCGACGATGTGGTCATCGGGGCTGTATTGACGGCAGGAACCGCTGGTATGAATGTGGCGCGCCTGTCTTCATTGGCAGCCGGTTTGCCTTTGAGCGTCCCCGGGCAAACGATTGATCGTCAATGCTCATCCGGGCTAATGGCCATTGCCACAGCTGCCAAACAAGTCATTGTGGATGGGCAAAACATTGTGGTCGCGGGTGGGCAAGACAATATATCTGCAGTGCAAAACCAGTACATGCAATGGGTAAGTGATGAAAAAGATGACAACGTCATAGCTCGTGCTGAGCATGCTTACATGCCAATGTTAAAAACAGCCGAGAATGTGGTCAATACGTTTGATATATCTCGAGAGGCTCAAGACATCTACGCCGCTGAATCACAAAAGCGAACGGCTGCGGCTCAAGAAGCTGGTGCATTCGATGATGAAATAGCGCCCATTGATGTCACGAAGATCGTTCGCAATAAAGAGTCAAAAGAAGAAACCTTTGAGAATGTTAGCTTGAGTAAAGACGAAGGTAATCGTCCAGGCACTACGGCTGAAAAACTATCAGGGCTAAATCCGGTTATTGAAGGTGGCAGTGTGACCGCAGGCAATGCCAGCCAATTATCAGACGGTGCTTCGGCTTGTGTTGTTATGGATAGCAAAGTCGCTGAGGTGCAAGGGCTAAGTCCTTTGGGAATCTATAGAGGCATGGCGGTGGCGGGAAATGCACCAGAAGAGATGGGTATCGGGCCTATCTATGCCATTCCCAAGCTATTAAAAAATGCAGGCTTAAAAATTAATGATATTGGGCTGTGGGAGTTAAACGAAGCCTTTGCCTGCCAAGTGCTTTATTGCCGTGATCACCTTGGAATCGACCCTGAAATATATAATGTTAATGGTGGCGCAATATCCATTGGCCATCCGTACGGTATGACTGGTGCGCGACTGATTGGTCATGCATTAATAGAAGGACGTCGACGAGGTGTTAAGTATGTCGTGGTTGCCATGTGCGTTGGCGGCGGTATGGGCGCAGCTGGTTTGTTTGAAGTAGCTTAGTCAGGATAACTCGTATTATATAAAAAATCACTATTGAAAAATTAACTAATACGAAGAAGCTGCTCTCGAGTATCAGTGGGGCAAAAATTATTGAAACGTATCGCGCTGATCTTTCAGACCTTGCAGAGGTCGAAGTGTTGGCAAGCTCCATTGCCGCGAAACACCCTGCCCTCGATGTGCTTATCAATAACGCTGGCGTTTTCAATATCCCCAATCCCGTGACAGACAAGGGATACGACCTGCGCTTTATTGTAAACACAGTTACTCCCTATTTGCTTACCAAACGTCTTTTGCCAGTCATGTCTTCGGGTGGCTGAGTCGTGAATATATCTTCGGCTGCACAAGCACACGTTAATTACGGCGCGCTAACAGGCAAAGGTCAGTTAAGCGGCGATCAGGCCTATGCTCAAAGCAAGCTTGCTATCATGATGTGGTCATTTTATCTCGCCGAACAATTGGGAGACACTGGGCCAGTAGTCGTGGCTGTCAATGTGGCTTCAATGCTGGCCAGCAAAATGGTGAAAGATGCTTACGTTGTCGACGAAAATGATCTTGGTATTGGAGCTGATATTCTGGTGCGAGCTTCGCTGAGCGATGATTTTGCAAACGCTTCTGGTCGGTATTTCGACAACGACCGACGAGAATTTACGAAGCCACACCCCGATGCGCTTGATACGTCAAAATACAGAAAGCTGGTTACAGCCATCGAAGCTGTTGCTGCTGAACTTGGCGTAAAAATCTCTTAATGAACGGTTGTGGTTTTGCCTGCAATCAATTGCTAAGAGCCGAAAGAAACTGTAAGACGCTGGTCTCGCTTCTAGACAAACCTTTGCGCCGGCGCTTTGCTATTGAGGGAACTTCACCGGATTTGATAGACGCCAAAAGCTCTGGGTGTATGTAATACTTTCTTGCCATGGCGACAGTGTTGCCCAAGTGCTTGGCAGTGTGTTTCACTGTAGCGATCTCAAGTTTTTTGGCATCCTCTTTTTTGCCGTCCTTTTTTTTGCCGTCCTTTGGGCTGGCTTGATCAGCAGCATACTCTAAGGCCGACACAGTGCCACCCCATGTCCGAAACGTCTTTGCCGTGAAATCTGCGCCACTGACCTCTTTAAGATAATCGTTGATGTCAGCCGAATTGATTCGCTCGATTTTCTTATTGTTATCCAGATACTGAAACAATCTCTGGCCAGGTAGCTCTTGGCAAAACCTGATTGTTTGCGCCAGCTTCGCGTCAGTAACATCGAGTTGCCGTTGCTTGCCTGATTTTCCGCGAAAATCCAGTGTCACAGTTTTTCCCGAAACATCAACATGCCGCTCAAGCAACGTGGTTGCACCGTAAGTTTTATTTTCTTTGCTGTAAGTCTCGTTACCTATTCTGATCAGTGTTGAATCGATCATTCTTATAACCGCCGACACAATGCGCCGCTTGGAAAATTTCCTTTTGTTAAGGTCCTTCTCGACAGCCTCACGGATAACAGGCAGGCGTTTCCCGAAGTCAAGAAGCTCTGAGAATTTAATCTGATTCTGATGATCTGACCAAGCTGGGTGATAAATGTATTGCTTTCGTTCTTTTTGATCGAGCCCAGTGGACAGGATATGTGCGTTTCGATTAGAAGAGATCCAGACTTCTTGCCATGCCGGGGGTATCACCAGTGACTTACAATACTTTATTATTCCTGGATCTTTTAATTTGCGGCCGGTTTTTCCGACATAGTAAAAACCTCTTCCTGCTTTACGACGACTGTAGCCCGGGCTTGTCAGATCCGAATAGACGAGGTTTACTGACTTGTCCATACTAGCCGAGAGCTAAGTAAACTTGCCTACGAATCATCAGCGGGTCCATTAATCTCAGCCAGTACCGTATCTGAGTTGTCATTGTTGTTATCGTTGCCGCCTTGCTCATCTTTATCTTTTCGCGAACTCTTGTTCTCAGGGAACACATTCGTCTTGTTCGGCTCATCTTTATCACGTTTTGAATTCTTGGAGTTGTTCGTATTATTTTTATCTTGATTTGACATGCCTTTATCCTTTGGTCTTTTATGCATCACACTGGTTAGAATCGAATGATAGTGCGTGTACCCATGTCAGGGTCGTCGTTTTTCAGGTTTGCTTTGGCGATTTCCCATGCGAACTTTATCGGGTTTCCGCTTGACGCCCAGATAATTGCTTCAGCGCAGTCCATTTGTAAAAGTGTCATGTTTGGGTCGTCTTTGCCACCATCAAACCAGGCCGCTATTACAGGATTCCAGTACTCGTTTACCTTGTCAGCATTTTTATTCTCTCTTATCGAACCACTGACACTGGCGTGATAATTGTGATTTTTGCCAACGAAAATCAAGCGAGCCAATTCTGACGTGGCCAGTGCACCAAATAAATCGCTTTCGCGATTAGTAAAAAACCAGATCGTATTTGAATCTGGATCTAACTGCGGTGCCATAGGTTGCGGGTGCTGGCCAGAGGATTCTATCATCAGCATGACAGCGTGTACTTCTTCGAGATTATCCCAAAATTCTACTTTGGCGTGAAGCTCAGTGGCGTCCTTCTTTGTCATCGTCGTGTTACTCCTGCATCTTCCTGTTAACCAGGCGGATCTTAAAATTGTCGTGTGAGTCAAAGATTAAATCAGCTCGGTTACGCCACCGCAATCGAGATAATGGATTTAGTAAAAATTACAATATTTCGGCATGGGGACCACTATCACACCTTTTCCTGAGCCGAGGGACTCTGTAAAAGGTCTGTCAGCTGTTGCAACGTGTCCGCATCCTTTGGGTTTAAATCTTGTCGCCATCGTACTATGCGTGGAAATCGCACGGCAATCCCGCATTTGTGTCTCGTCGAGCGATTAATACCCTCAAATGCAAGTTCAAACACTTGCGCTGTTTCGACTGATCTCACCGGCCCAAATCGTTCTGTTGTGTGTTTACGTATCCAGCCATCAAGTGTTCTAATCTCTTTATCGGTTAGTCCCGAATACGCTTTGGCGATGGGCACCAGATCGTCGTCTGACCAAACCCCGAATGTGTAATCGGTATACAAATTAGCTCGACGCCCGTGACCAGCTTGCGCATACAGCAGCACCGCGTCGACAGTGTATGGCTCAATCTTCCATTTCCACCAACTGCCTCGCTTACGACCAGTGCCATAATCCGAATCCAGCCTTTTCAACATAAGTCCTTCGACCTTCCTGGCTCGTGATTCAGCTCTTAGCTTTGCTAGTGCCTGCCATTCTAGGTCCGACAAAGTATCTGAGATTTTTAAACCAGAAGGGAATAAGCTCATCAGCGACTCTAGTGAGGTACGCCGGTCGACTAACGGTTGTTGTCGTATGTCGAGCCCATCTAATTCAAGCAAGTCGTAGGCAAGAAACGCACATGGCACATCCGATAGTAATTTTTTACCAACTGTTTTACGGCCGATTCTTCGTTGTAGCTGAGAGAACTCCATGACACCGTGCTCTGGTGACCACGCGAGTATTTCGCCATCAAGCACAGTACCATCCGGCAGCAGCATGGCTTGTGCTAAAACTTCTGGAAACCGCGCTTCGATTAAATCCTCCCCGCGAGACCAGATAAAGCACTGTCCATCACGACGCACTATTTGCGCTCGGATTCCATCCCATTTCCACTCTGCCTGCCATAAAGCGACATCACCAAGTGATTCTGGTTCAGCTTCTAATCCCGACGCCAGGCAAAAAGGATAAGGTCGCGAGATAGCAGCTGCACCATCGTCAGCACTTATTAGTTGCAGATAAAACTCTGCACTGGGTTCCCATTTACCCATCAACCGATGGAGAATAGTCGCTTTGGGCAGATCAGAATGTTGAGCCAAGGCAGCAGCAGCCAGAGATTGCGATACGCCGATTCGCAACGCACCGGTCAAGAGTTTGTTAACAATAAAGCATGTGTTGTAGTCCAGTGAGGACCACCAACCAGTAACGAGTTCTCGCTGCTTTTCCAGCTCCATTGATCTTAGTGGCAGTATCCTTTCCGTTACCCATTGAGACAACGATAGCGATTGTCCTTCGGTTGGACCCGTTGGATCAGGCAGATCGGTTGGATCCACTAACAATGCGATAGTTTCAGCCAAGTCGCCGACGCTTGAGTAAGTATCGTCGATCAACCAGAACGGCAACTCCACATGTTCATACAGCCACTCCTTGAGCTGCTGAACTCCAATTAACCGTTTTAATCTGTGTCCGGATAAAAAGTAAATAACCCAGGCAGCATCTTCGGCACTGGCTTCTGACAGGTACTCGGCAATTGCATCTTTCTTGAGGTTAGTGGATGTTGTCTGATCGATACTCTGAAACAACGCGACGAATTGTTTCATGATTTATTTTTACCACTGGAGACCGTCGCGGCTTGTTGATGTGTTGCATCAGGTTCAGCATCGTCACCGGTGAATTGGGTGGTCAGCTCGCTGGCGTCGTAACCAAGCTCACGCAGATAACGAACCAGTGTTTCTGATTGTCCGTGCGTCGTTAGAATCCTGGACGCCCCACACTCCTTAATTGTTTGAATTAGCGCTGGCCAGTCGGCATGATCAGATAACACAAAACCACGGTCGTAACCTCGTCTGCGTCGATTACCCCTCACTCTCATCCAACCTGAACAGAACCCGGTTGATGTACCTTTAAACCGGCGCATCCACGTGGTACCCGCAGCACCAGGCGGCGCGATAATTAACTCGGCGTTGTAGTTTCTTTTCTCTTTTAAATCCAATTGCTGCGTTGGTAGCATTGACACGCCTTCGTCACGGTAAATCTGTGTTAGTGGCGCGACTGCGCCGTGTAGAAATACGCTACGATCAGTAAAGTGCATCAACTCCGCGAGTACACGCTGCGCTTTACCTAGTGAATAACAAAACAGCACACTGGGTCGATTCGCATCAATATTGAGGTTCCACCAATGCGCGATTTCAGCTGCAACTTCTCGACCGCTCTGCCAACGGTAGACTGGTAAAGCAAAAGTAGCTTCGGTAATCAGGGTATCGCATTGCACCAGTTCAAACGGCAAGCAAGTCGGGTCGAAATCACGCTTGAAATCGCCGGTGAACACCCAGACGTCGTCTGCCTGCTCTACTCTAATTTGGGCTGAACCAAGCACATGACCGGCTGGATGAAAGGATACGCTGGTGTTACCCAACTTTATAGATTCGTTGTAATTGACTGCCTGTATATTAATGTTGTCGCCGAGTCTGCGCTGGAGCAATGCTACGCTGTCTGGAGTTGCTATATAGCGCTTGGAACCGGGCCGAGCATGATCAGCATGGGCATGGGTGATTAACGCCAGCTCAGCAGGCTCCCAGGGGTCGATTACGAACTCACCTGCTTCACAAACCAAGCCATTAGCCGTCGCCTTGATCAAGGCATTATTGTCACTGCTGGTGTTCATGATTATATTGGGTATGCCTTCGTTGTATCGCTCTTTAGCTTTTAAATACACAGATACTTTAATTAATTGATTATTCACTATCTGCGTTCGTTACGTCATAGGCCATGTGCACGATTGTAATTTTTACCGCGTGCTAGTTACTGAATACGACAGGGTTGATTGTGAAAGCAATTGGTATATACTGTATAAATAACCGGTATAACTGCACCTGGACGAAATCCGCTCAAGCATGGAATCTCAACCCCTGATCGCACCGAAGCCAGTAACCCTCAACGGCAAGCTCAAGATTCTGGCTGATGCAGCCAAGTATGATGCCTCATGCGCGTCCAGCGGCGCGACACGCAGGGATTCAACCACAGGCACTGGCATGGGGTCGGCAGGCGGTACCGGAATTTGTCATGCATATACGCCTGATGGCAGATGTATATCGCTACTTAAAATACTGATGACCAATTATTGTGTTTACGACTGCCACTATTGCATCAACCGAAAGTCCAGCAACGTAACCAGAGCACGGTTCAGCGTTGATGAAATCATACGTCTCACGCTGTCTTTTTATCAACGCAACTGCATTGAAGGGCTTTTTCTGTCGTCTGGCATTATTCGGTCCCCAGACTACACCATGGAGCAAATAGTCCACATCGCCAGGCAACTCAGAGAGCAGCACGACTTTCGTGGATACATACACCTGAAAACTATCCCGGATGCCGCCCCCGAATTACTCGCGTCGGCCGGACGCTATGCCGACAGGCTGTCCATTAATATAGAGTTACCTTCAGCCTCTAGCTTGCGCACGCTTGCGCCGGAGAAAAACGCGGCCAGTATTGATCGATCCATGGCGCGCATCCGCACCAGCATCGATGCATCCAGGGAAAAATCAATGACTGGACGCAGTGCCCCGAAATTCGCTGGTGCTGGCCAGAGCACGCAAATGATAGTCGGAGCTGACCAGTCAACTGACAGTCAAATAATGCAGCGCAGCAATCAACTTTACACAGACCATCGGTTACGCCGAGTTTATTACTCAGCATTTAGTCCTATTCCAGATGCCAGTGCGCAACTGCCTCTGGTAGAACCACCATTGGTTCGAGAGCATCGTCTATACCAGTCAGACTGGCTGATCCGGTTTTATGGATTCTCAGTTGCGGAAATCTCAAGCTCGCTCAAAGACGGGATGCTAGATCTGGATTTGGATCCCAAATCCACTTGGGCACTATCTAACCGGCAATTTTTCCCTGTCGATGTCAATAAAGATTGTCGTGAAAAATTGCTAAGAGTGCCAGGGTTTGGCACTACCACTGTCAAACGAATTTTACAGGCCCGCACGCATTGCCGAATACGCTTGTCCGATTTGCAAGGCATGAATTCCGCCATAAAACGAAGCTTACCGTTTGTGGAGGCAGCAGACTGGCATCCCGGTTCTGCTATCGACAGTCTTGCACTCAGGGATCGATTACTAACCGGGATAAAAAATACAATACCGGGTCAAATGAGGTTATTCGCATAATAATGACCATCATAAATTTACCCGCTAATTGTTCGTTTAAACAGTGGCGTGCACAGGCGAACAAATTGATTCAGAGCGGTGTGCATCCCAAACATGTTGAGTGGTACAGCGTCGATAGCGAACCTGATCTGTTTTCAGAGTCGACTCCAGCATCAGGCAGTACAAGCATGACACCCACGGATGATCAATTGAGGGGCATGCCCGAATCGCAAGCTTCATTGGCAACGGATTCAGCTACAGTCATGGTACCAGCCGAGTTCATTCGTCAAAGCAAACTCGCTATGTGTCACGCATCTGCTGATAAGTTTGGATTGCTTTATCGCATACTGTGGCGAATAGGAAACAATGAGCCTCACCTTTTGGATTTGGCAATGGATGCCGATGTAAAAAAGCTGAACATGTTTTGCAAAGCGGTACGCCGTGACCTGCATAAAATGACTGCCTTCGTGCGCTTTTATTGTTGCTCACCGGCAAAGAACTCGCCCCAGTGCATTGACACAGCGGCTAACGCTGAAATTAACGCTGACGCTAACCTTACAACTAAAACTAACATTGAAACTGTTTGCCAGACAGAGCCTGTTTATTACGCCTGGTTTGAACCCGAACATCATGTGTTACCCCTGGCAGGAGAATTTTTTAAAAAGCGGTTCAGCAATACGGTGTGGACCATTGCGACCCCAATCGGTTCAATTTTTTGGGATAAAGCGCAGTTAACTGTAGACTACAACTTGATTCCAGAAAAACCGGAAACGCACGACGGTGTAGTTGCATTGTGGGATACCTATTACGCAAGCATTTTCAATCCAGGGCGAATGAAGCTCAATGCAATGAACGCTGAAATGCCACGTAAATATTGGCGGAATATGCCAGAGACCAATCAGATCTCTGCGTTAGTATCAGAAGCTCCGGTTCGCAAGCAATCCATGTTGTCGGCAGAACCATCAAAACCACCACGCTGGGCGAGAAAAATCAGCGCGACAAAATCACACTCAAAAAACTAAGTACACGCACAGTCGTACTAATTAAGTTTGTTGGCTAGCTGCTTTGCAAGAGCTTCGTTGCAGTAACACTGGACTTATGTCCGTAAGCTGGCAAAACGCAATCTGGTCCCACTATGTATAAACGGTCATGTTTAGCTGGCGACACAGTATACCCACCAGTAAATTGACCAAATGAAGGTAACACCGAATACTGTTGACCAAACCAGAATATCGGTGCGCGGACGGTATCATTGCGACTAACAGTAAGCCGATAGCAAGGATGTATGTGTCCACACATTACATGTCCTCGCGGATCAGTACCAGGTTCATGCTGAAACACCAGAGCGCCTTCGTGCAGGGAGTGTTGATGCCATCGAATGCGATCGTCGATTAGCTGTTGGCCTGCCGGTTTATCGTGGTTGCCTGCCACTACCTCAACGCTTAGTTGCCCATGCTTGTCCAGAAACAGACTCAAATTGTGCAGCCAGCTTTCTGTGCTGTTGGGTCTTGCATGTATCAGGTCTCCTAGAACAAGCAGTCGCGCAGCACCACTTTTTTTAACCAGGTCGCTGAGTCTGTCAATATCCGCTTCGCTGGGACCCGCAGGAATAGCACTGCCGGCACGAGCGAATGCTTGCTCTTTACCTAAATGAACATCGGCCACTAGCAGTGTTTGCTGCGCGGCCCAATAGACGGCTCGCTGTGGGTGCAGTAATAGTGGTATATCGCAACAGCTTGTCAGAAAACACTGTTGTTCGAATTCACGCAGCTTATTCACGAGTCTCTTTCACGATTCCAGGGTTTCTTCAATGGTCGATTCGAGTTTTTCAAGCATTCGTTCAATACGTTTCTGGAATGTTTCAGATGAGATGGTTTGACTCTGTAGTGATTCAGCCCACAGTGGAAAACTTAATGGTGTCAGTTTTCCAGGATGGTATAGCTGCCATTCTCTGGATTGTAAACGTAGTAACGTTGACTCAATACGCTGGTATTCCAGTTGCGCTTCGAGTACTTCGCGTCTGGCTTGATGCAACAATTGGTTTTCAGCATCATGATTTTTCAGTACTTCGTAAATAAGCGAGCTGCTGGCCTGCACTTGTTTTGACGATTTTCCGCGGCCCGGGTAGCCTTCAAAAATCAGTCCGGATATTCTGGCGATATCGCGAAATTGCCGCTTGGTGATTTCGCTGGTGTTTATCGCTTTCATTATATCATCGTGCAAATTCTCTGTGGATAAAATGTTACTTAAGGATTCAATATCGATATCGATTGGTTCAGGACTTTGCAGTTCGAACCCATAGTCGTTTGAGGACAATGTAAAAGTGGCCTCGGTGGTTTCCGTCATTCTGGAGGCAGCCAGCATTGCCAGTCCTTCGTGTGCCAGGCGACCCGCAAATGGAAAACAAAACAAACTATAAGCATTAGAGGTTTGAGTTAGCTCTATTATAAAATTCTCTGGCGTCGGTAAACTCGACCAGGTATTTTGTGCCATCAAAAGTGAGCTTATAGCACTGAGTTCTACGTCATTAGTTTTATTTTGCTGCCATAATTGCAGCGTCTGTAAAACGTTGTCAGCTAATTGTGTTGACAAAGGTAGTCTTGTGCCATTCCATCGCGGTATCCAGCGGCTTCGCTTAGTTGCCAACTTTACGTAAGCGACCATGTCACGAGTCAAAATCAGTTCAAGCCGACGCCCAGCGAACTGAAAGACATCACCCGGGTTCAATCTTGTGATAAAAGATTCTTCAATGGTCCCGAGCCGTTTACCACCACGAAAGGCCACAGACATGCTGGCATCGCTACTTATGGTGCCAATACTCATGCGATGTTTCTTGGCGATTTGCTCGTTCATGACGCGGTACACACCTGCCACCTCAACGACTTTGTGGTACTGCGGATATCCTTGTAAGGCGTGACCACCACGAGTAATAAAATCCAGCACCCACTGCCAATGTTCATTGCTTAGGTGTTCAAATGCGTTGGTGTTGCGAACCTCTTTAAGCATGGGTTGCGCAATGAAACCTGTGCCAAGTGCAATGCTAACCAGGTGTTGACAAAGCACATCTAAAGACAGCTGCAACGGTTCGCGTGATTCAATCTGGCTTTGCGCTAATGCTCGTCTTGCCGCAGCAAATTCAACCAGTTCGAAGGCATGAGCAGGTACGCAAACTATTCGGGAGACAGCGCCGGGTTGGTGTCCGCTTCGACCGGCGCGTTGCATCAAGCGTGCAATGCCTTTTGGGCTACCAACTTGAATAACTTGATCGACAGGCGAAAAATCTACACCAAGGTCTAATGATGATGTGCAAACAACGCATTTGATATCGCCGCTACGTAAACGATCTTCAATATCATGGCGCAGCTTACGATCAATCGACCCGTGGTGCAGGGCCAGCGTCATCACCCAGTCTGGTCGCTGAGTGAGCAGTGCCTGGAACCATAGCTCAGCTTGTGAACGAGTATTGGTGAATAACAAGGTGGAGTTGGATTCCTCTATGACTTTTATTACTGGCTTTACCAGTGTTAGTCCGAGATGCCCTGCCCATGGGAATTTTGCAATATTATCCGGGAGCAATGTTTCCACAACAATTTCTCTGGGCTGTACACCTTCTATCAGTTTGCCAGTAATGTCCGGGCCTAGAAGGCTGCGCATAGCCTGGTCAAGATTACCCAATGTAGCTGAAAGGCCCCATACACGTAACTTTTTTTTCGTGGCTCTCAACCGCGCCAGACACAGTTCTAATTGCACCCCCCGTTTACTACCCAGTAACTCATGCCATTCGTCGACAATAATGGTATCAACATGACTGAAGGTTCGGTCGGTATCGCTATAGCTGAGCAATAAAGATAAACTTTCGGGTGTTGTGATAAGCGCAAACGGTGGCTTTTCCCGCTGTTTGCGGCGTTGAGATGCGCTTGTGTCTCCGGTGCGTATCTCTACCTCTAAACTTAGTCCGTGCTGTTGGCTGGCATGTTGAAGGCTTTCACGCGTGTCTGCGGCTAAAGCGCGTAACGGTGTAATCCAAAGCACTTGCAGACCACTGGTCCCTTCTGGATTTTGTACTGCCGCTTGCACCGGACCAAGCCAGGCTGCTAACGTTTTACCGCTGCCGGTAGGAGCATGTATCAGCCCGGATTCTTGACTGTGCCACGATTGCCATGCATTTTTTTGAAAGTCAAAAACACGCCAGTTCTCGCGTTCAAACCAGTCTGTTGTTTTCTTGAGCATGGATGGGTCAGTTTCTCTCTACGTACCTGATATTAACCTGCGCCCTGTATTTTGTGTCGCTGCCGCGATAAAACGCTGCTTGCCCAGTTGGTCATGTCATCGCCGAAGCAGCACAGCAATGCATCTGCCTCAAAAACAGAGCCCATAATCAAACGGCCAGTGGCGTTCGGTCCCTCTGATTGTGTACTTGCAGTGATTAAACTACCATCTTTTTTTGCTTTTGCACCCAGTGACTCATGCACAGCTTGAATGTATCCATCGTTGTTTAACTGAAGCACTAAATCGCTGCTCATCTTAGACAGTTGTGCCTGGTCCAGGACCGTATTAATCAATATATTTGCAACAATAGCATCACTGTTTTCAAACAGAGTCCAGCCTTTATCAGTGGACGTTATATCCGGGTCATCAGCAATTTTAAATAAAAGTAGTTTAGTTTTATGTAGTGCAATCAGCATTGCTATGGCATCAGCAGGCGGTCCAAATGCGTAACGCTTCATCCGCTGACCTAATGCTATAGCTGCCTCAATTACCTCCGAATCGAAATGTCGAAATCGCAAGCATTCATAAAATGTTGGTTGCAGTTTACGCCATACCTGCCCTACGCAGAAATCCAGGCTTGGTATCTGGTTACCTGTCGCCATATCAAGAAATAGTTGCATGGTATGTTCGGTTGGTGCTGTGGTATCGGTAATTAAAGCATGAGAGAAATGCTCATCCTGCAACCAATTTTTTGCCAAACTTGCAACAACTTGTGAGTCTGCCTGCAATTCTCTTGCGGTTGCCGGGAAATAGGCTTCCTGATTAAAGAAGACAGAACTCGCAGCTGTACTGACCCAGTGAATCAACGTATCACGGAGTTTGTTACCGACAAATGTGCTGTCATCGGCATTAAGTGAGGACTCCAGAGCTCGGATTGTCGCCTCTGGAATATCAAAACGATTATCTATGCCAGCGTTTACTGGCTTAGGTGCCATGGGCTGTCCATCCAGCGAAAATGGCACAATACAATTAGGCTCTCGTCCGCTTGGCTTGTACTGCATGGTGATTTTTGCTGGATCGTTGATTGTAAATTCGCCGCCGCGGCCTAACGTTAAGGACTTGACTACGTCTATCATACTTAAACCCATGCCGCGTAGCGCTACGACACTGGTGCTGTTAATCACATCTGAGTCGATAAGCGGTTGGTTTGGGTACGGCTGCGGATAAAAAAAACAAGTATCGGATTTTGACGCGATCTCTATCCAATCCTTAACATTCTTTTCACTCCATGTAGGCTGATGACCAATAGCGAGTAATACCTCGTCAAATTTGAATAGCTGAGCAGAACTATCCGTAAGCAGTTGCCATTGTTCACCTCGTCGCTCAGCGGCCACTACCTCTTCGCAAATCAGTGTAACTGTCGATGGGTTAGCGTCCAAGATCGACTGGAACCTTGCCTGCAGATAGCTACCGATATCGGCCCTTGCGGGGAAAAAATCCTTCTCACTGTCATCAACATCGTGTTGCTGTTGACTATGCCATTGCTGATAAGAAGAAAACTCCGTATAGCTAATATGACCATCTACCGATGATCTGGATGTCAGGGGAATTTCACGAAACGGTATGTTTAATTGGTTACACCTGGGTTGATCAGGCGCATAGTTGGGCCCACATCCCGGGTAAGCACTACTTTCAAACAGCGTTATATTCAGACTACTGCATTTTTCTAAATTGGCTGCAGCACCAATTAACCGTTCCAGAGCCACAAGACCGCGTGGACCGATGCCAACTATACATAGTTCGATAACTGTTGCCATACCAAATATTATTCTTTGATTTGAGTTGATGGGAACACAAATCGATAGGCAGACAATCGATAGCCTGTTTGTGTTGAAGGTATCGCCAATCGTAATTCAAACAGATTTGTTCAGCCCGATTGACTACCTCATTATTATCTATTTGTGTGAATTTGATAACAGCAATGACTGTTGATTGTAATTTTTACGCTGTCTTTTAGCGTAGATGCCTGCCAATGCGTTACATAACCTCACGCAGTAGCTGCGCCGGGGACACAGAAAGTGATCGAGATACCCACAAAGCACCTGCACCCAAACATAAAATCACAATTGCTATGGCAACTGCCGTGCCAGACATCCAAGTGATTGGTCCAACTGGCAATTCGAGCCACTTGGTTGCAACCAAGGTGCCCAGCACGCAACCGATCACGGTGGAGAATATCGCGACGACGGTGCCCAGTATCAAATACTCTATGCCCAACGCGCGCATCAAACTGCCGTGCCGGCTACCAATTGCATGCAGAATGGCTGCTTCTTGTAGTTGCCTTTGCCGGTTGGCAGCAACAACGCTGGCAAGCACTAACAAACTAGCCAACAAGCTTGTTATTGCGACAAGACTAACGGCAAGTGCAGCCGCGTTTAGAATTCGTTTTGCAGCATTGAGTCCACGCGCTGTGCGTATGGAGACAATCGCAGGAAAATCGGTGGCGATGGCATTAGCCGCAGCGATATCGATTGGTGTGCTATTAGAAGATAATAATGAATCTGTGCTTGCATTAACCTTGTCTTGATAAGCTACACCAACGTAACGCGTGATGTGCTCGTCTAGTGCGCCAGGACTAAACAGTGCTTCAAACCAGAATCGTGTTTCAAAGTTTCCTTGTGCATAAATAGCAACAAGTTCGGCCTGAAGTGTTTTTCCTAAAATAGAAAAGCTAAGTATGTCCCCTACTGCTACACCAATTTGCACCGCTTCACGGTCTTCCATTGCAACCAGTGCCGGGCCTTGGTAGTCAGAGGGCCAAAATTCTCCGGACGTTGCCCTGACATTATCAATGCGCTCCAGGCGATAGCTTAATTTGTGTTCATCGTTTGCTTCCAATGCTTCAGACGCCTCGACCCTGTTTAGCAGTGACTCGCCATTCACTTTGCTTAATCTGCCTAGCACCAACGGCACTGTACTCACATCAGTAACACCCGGTGCATTTAGCACGCTGGATTCAAACGCGGAAACATCAGGGGCTTGTATATCGTAAAACGCCAATGCTGGTGCACGCTCAGGAACCGTGTTGTCCAATAGTCTTACCATGGACACAATCACAATCGTCGCCGCAACCAGCAAGGTTGTGGCTATGCCTAATGACAGTAGTAGTGGCCGTAAAGGCGATCCAGGTTGATCAAGCCCGGCGAGCGCACGTCGTGTTGAAAAGTGCTTATCGATTCGTCCGGATTGAACAATTCGTCTGGCTGTTTTTCGAACGAGCTTGACCACGGTTGACAACGCAAAATAAAGCAACAGTATGGATACTACAAAGCCAATGCCGATAATTCGATCAGGCACCAGCGCGATCAATGCAATTGCCGCAGCAACACCTAATGCCAGGCACACCGCTTTTGCGCGGCCAGAAAGTGGTGCCCGAACATCGTGTTCTGTGTCACCACGTAATAAGCGTGCTGGAGCTGTCGACAAACTTCTGGCAAGGTTGGGTGAAGCAAACGCCAGTGCTGCTAATGTGCCAAACAACAGTGAAATAAGGGTTGGTTTAAGCAGCAACAGAGGGGACGTGGATACCGGTAAGCCACCGGCAAGCGATCGTGACAATACATAAGCGATGACTGCCCCAAGCAATGCTGCTACGGCACTGGTGATAGCTGCAACCAACAACACTTCAATGACCATCACGCGGGTACGCCAGCCATCACGCGCACCTATCGCTGAAAGTGTTGCAAGATCTTCACGGCGTGAGTGCAACCATGCCGCAACCCCATTGGCCACGCCAAGTCCGCCGACCAGTAAGGTGGCCACAGCCAATAGCAGCAGCACGGCAGCCACTTCGTTTAGTCGATCAGAGACACGATCACTTCGGTCCTCTACTGTGTTTAATTCTGCCGTGTCCTCTGGGAAAGCGTTTCGCCAATCTTCGATAAATTGACTGGTATCACCGTGTACACCACGGGCAGGGTCAATATCAGGGCCCTCAAGTCTTACGCGATACTCGTAGTCCACCAGGCTGGTTGGCGTTATGAGTCCGGTTGCATTTAATGTGTCTTGTGAGACCAGTACCGGAGGACCGCTAACATCGGCACTAAAAGTTCGGTCGGGTTGGTTCTGAATAATGGCGCGAACAGTTAGTTCGATTTCACCGACTATTACGGTATCACCGACGTTAAGGTTTAAATCAATAGCCAGTGCCGGATCAATTGCAGCACCAAAATTTGCTGTGGCGTCTTGCAGGTTTATCGACGGCTCAAATTGAACAGTACCATAGAGTGGATAGTTTTCATCTACGCTTTGTAGTTCTATAACAGTAAAGTCATCGTCTTGGGTACCAATCATGGTACGCAATTCGGTCAGGCGCGAAACGACGCCACGATCTGAGACCCAGGCAAGCGTCTCGGCATTTAATGGTTCACGAACATCCAGTTCGATATCGCCACCAAACAATTGGCGTTCTTCGCCCGCAATACCATCTCTTATGAGTGCAAGCAAACCGGTACAAGCTGAAATTAGCAGCACACCTAAAAACAAACTCGTGGCCAGCAGGCGAAGTGGCTTCGAGCCTCGATTACCATTTAAGTCACGCCATAGAAAACTAAACATGTCTAAGCAGCCTGTAGAGTGCCTTTATGCAAGCGCACTTGCCGCTGACATCTTGCTGCCAAGGCAGGGTCGTGTGTGACCAGCAAAAGCGTCGCAGCATTTTCCTGATTTAGCTCAAACAATAAATCAGCCACCGCATTACCGGTTTGATTATCCAGGTTGCCGGTTGGTTCGTCTGCCACTATCAATGCGGGTTGATGAATCAATGCTCGTGCTATGGCAACACGCTGCCGTTCTCCGCCTGACATGGCATTAGGATAGTGGTCCAGTCGATGACCCAGCCCTACTCGTTCCATCAGTTCTGACGCTTTTTTACGGGCGTTGGCAACACCGGAAATATCCAGTGGTAGCGCAATATTCTCGCGTGCGGTTAAACTTGGAATTAAATGAAAGCCCTGAAAAACAATGCCGATTGAGTCGCGCCTGATGTCGGCTCGTGCATCGTTCGAGAGTGTGTGCAATGGTTGGCCGCTAAATACAACACTACCGCTGTCCGGTGTTTCCAGACCTGTTAATACCAGTAGCAACGACGTTTTTCCTGACCCGGAAGGACCGACAATGGCAACACTTTCGCCTTTGTCCACTGCCATGGATGCACCGTTTAGCACTGGTACTGCAGTATCACCAGCGGTATAGCCTAAATGGACATTTTCCATTGCGATCATCTGGACATGAACTCCCACAAAACGTTAAGAATGTTAAGCAGTTGGTTATTGTACTGTGCAACGGGGGTTAACAGTATGATTCAAAAGAGGATAAATTGTTCAAACCTGCATCTTGTTCCGCTAGTTTTGAAAGCCGTAGCCGGTCAAATCGGCAAGTCGCAAATGCTGGCATGCACTTACTTAATGCCTGCACGCATGAAGCTTTGCACAAATTGTCGCTGAAAGAGTAAAAATGCAATAAGCAAGGGCCCGGATGTCATTAAGGTTGCGGCATTAATAACTGACCACTCAAGACCAGAGTCAATGGAAGAGAAAATACTTAAGCCAACGGTAACGGGTCGAGTTTCCACGGAGTTGGTTATGATTAAAGGCCACAAAAAATTGTTCCAATGGTGGCTTACAGAGACAAGTCCGTAAGCCAGGTAGGTTGGTTTTGCCAACGGTATATATACTTTCCACAGCAATCCCAAAAATGACGTGCCTTCCACCCTGGCCGCCTCATCCAGCTCTTTTGGAATGGACATAAAGGTTTGGCGAAGCAGGAAAATACCAAAGCCTGAGGCAATATAAGGTAAACCTATGGCTACTATCGTATCGACTAAATCCAGTGCTCTGATGGTTTTATAGTTCTCTACGATTAATATATCCGGCATGACCAACAGCTGCAACAGCACCAATGCGAACAATATTCCCCTGCCCGGGAATTTAAAACGTGCAAAGGCAAATGCTGCCAGCGTGCATAACACAAACTGACAGACCAGAATCAGTGTTACAAGTAATACTGTATTAAAAAAGTAACGCGCAAAAGGTGCTGCAGCCCAGGCATCTTTGAAGTTCTGCAGCGTCAGCGGCGCGTTCCATACGAATCGTGTTTCATAAGCTGCTGGGTGAAAAGCGGTCCATATGGCATACAACAAAGGCAAAGCCCACAGAAAAGCCAGTAGCCACATGGCAAACATGTTCAATATAGAATCAAAAGACCAATTGGAGCGATAAGGCGTGCTCATTGATAGTGGATCTTTTTGTCGAACAGAAAGAATTGCCCTATCGCCAATATGCAAAGCAGAAACAGCATGACTACTGTTAGTGTTGCGGCATAACCTGTATGCCAATACTGAAAAGCTGTTTCGTAAATATAAAACAACAATAAACTGCTGGCATTATCTGGCCCACCCTCTGTCATGACAAAAATATGATCGACCAATCTGAAGGAATTAATGACAGCGTTAATGGAGACAAATAAAGTGGTCGGCATCAGCAATGGCAAAAGAATTTTACGTAGGTAGTAAAAGCTACTCGCGCCTTCTACATCAGCGGCTTCTCTTAATACGGGCGGTATAGACTGCAGTGCTGCAAGATAAAAAATCATAAAAAAGCCGGCTTCTTTCCAAATGGCTACAACAATCATTGCCGCCAACACCGTATCCGGATTGCCGAGTAAATTTATTGCTGGCAGACCAAACAAACCTGATCTGAATTGATCTATCAACCCAAAGCCGGGTGTGTAGAAGAATAGCCAGATATTGGCAACGGCAATAAGTGGTAATACTGTGGGAGCAAAAAATGCGATGCGCGATAGTGTTCGACCTTTTAAATGGCTGTTTACCCACAGTGCCATGAGCAGTGCTAAACCCACTGAAATTGGAATGGTGCCAACAGCAAACCAGAAGTTGTTGGTCAGTACTTTCCAGAAGACTTCATCTTGAATCAGTGCTTGATAGTTTTCAACTCCAATAAACTTGGAAGGTCTACGGCCCTTTGGTGTAGAGAAAAAACTGCTTATGATTGTTTTGACCGCAGGATAATGGGTAAAGGTGAACAGGAATAGCAAAGCTGGGCTTAAAAAAAGCCAGCCATATACCCATTCTCGACGGTGAATCATTCTAGTAAGATAGTTATTGCAGCAAAATTGTCATGCTATTGAATCACTGTAGCGCTGACTCTTCATTGCAGTAAATCTACAAAAAATGCGACGGATAAATGTTATCCGTCGCCCTTTGTATTAGCAATAAGCTCGCTGCCAGTTATCGATAGTCTTTTAAAATGGCGTCCGCTTTCTCCTGAGCCTCGGCCAAAGCATCTTCAACTGTTTTAGTGCCGGTAATAGCCGCTGCCAGGGCGTCGTTGAATATACCTGTGACTCGCTGGTTTTCATATGTTGAAAGCTCGGCTACAGCAAATTCAAGCTGGTCTCGCGCTACTAACGCAGGTGGGAAATCGGTGGTGTAAGCTTTCATTTCTTCGGTATCCCACGTATCAGGGCGCGGTGCCACGTAGCCTGTTGCAATTGTCCACTTGGCAGACTGAGCGGGCTGGGTAATCCACTTAACGAAATCGAACGCTGCGGCTTTTTGCTCTTCGCTGGAATCCTGGAAGATAAAAAAGTTACCACCACCTGTGGGGGCACCACGTTTTTTATTGGCTGGAAGCAAGCCCACACCAAAGTCAAAAGGCGCGTTATTGCGTACATTGGTAAGATTTCCTGTTGAAGTCCACATCATGGCAGTTTGACCTTCAAAGAATGCTTTCGGGGTTGCACCCCATTCTATGATTCCTGGTGCCATCACTTCGTACTTGGTACTTAAGTCAACCAGGTATTGCAATGCTTCTGCAACTTTAGGATCGTCAAAGTAGGTTTCATCGCCGTCTGGACTGGCAAGCACGACGTCGTTTTGTGTGGTCAAGCCTTGAAATAACCAGTAGGGAAACCCGGATGATGGAATGCGCACGCCCCATGTAGTGATGTTACCGCTGTCGTCCTTTTTGACGAGCTTCTTGCCCATCTCGACCGTTTCTTCCCATGTTGCAGGTGGCGTGTCAGGGTCGAGACCAGCTTCTGCAAATGCCTCTTTGTTCCAATACAGCACAGGTGTCGAACGCTGAAACGGGATACCGTATGTTTTACCGCCTGTTTGGCTGTTTTCCATGAATGCCGGATAGAAGGATTCCAGCCATGCTTTGTCATCGTCTGTCTTAATCAGATCATCAAAAGGCATGATGACCTCTTCATCGATAAGAGTAAACATATCGACTGACAGAATCACGGACAATTGCGGTGGTTTACCACCACGTGATGCGGTCAGTGCTTTGGTCACAGTGTCTTTGTAAGAACCGGCATACACGGCATCAATATTGACACCATCGTTCGCGGCAACGTATTCATCGGTTAATGCTTGTATAGTGTCGGCGGCGGCCCCACCTACTGCCACTGGAAAGTAAAATTCCAGATCTACAGCGTTTGCTGTTGAAGCAAAACCCATTGTCAGCATAGTTGCAGCTAGTGCCGACTTTAATTTCCAACTAGTACTCATAGTTTTATCCCCTCTATTGATTTTATTTCCGCTAGACATTTCTACTCGGCATTTCCAATAATAAGCGCTCTAAAATAATATCTACATCTAAACTCTATTATTAAACACATATATTACAACAACATGTTCAAACTCAATTTTTAAGAATATTAGTGAGAAAAAAAATTCGAAAATACCTCTGGTGTATTTTCTATTCGACCACCGGTACTGCTGTCAAAAAAGTGCATATTGTCTTGAGCCCAAGCTAGCCTAACGTTGCTTTTGGCGGTAATGTCTGATTGTCCCTCAATACGTCCCATCAGTACCGAATCACCGATACGGCAATCGGCTAACACGTCAGCTCCAAGATATTCAGCGTGCTCTACAGACGCAGTAATACCTGAGCTGTTACTCACGCTAACGTGTTCTGGCCTGATTCCCACAGTAATCGAATTGGCTTCGCCTTGGATACCCCTGGAGCGCAATAAATCATTAGCCGGGATTAAGTTCATAGGTGGCGTGCCAATAAACCCTGCTACAAATGATGTAGCGGGTGATTCGTAAATCTGTTTTGGCGTACCAGACTGCTCTACACGACCATCTTTCATCAACACCACTTGATCGGCCATCGTGATGGCCTCAGTTTGGTCGTGTGTGACGTAGACCATTGAGAAACCCAAAGATCGCTGCAAATCACGGATTTCAGATCGCATGGCATTACGCAACTTGGCATCCAAATTCGATAAAGGTTCGTCCATTAAGCAGATAGGCTTTTGTGCAATTATGGCCCGACCAAGCGCTACGCGCTGCTGTTGCCCACCGGAGAGTTGAGAAGGTCTACGCGCCAACAGTTCGGATAAGCCCAACAGTTCAGCTGTTTGCTTAAGTCGTTTTTCCTGTTCGGATTTAGATGTCCTGCGTACTTTAAGACCGAATAAAATGTTCTCCGCGACGGATAAGTGTGGAAATAACGCGTACGATTGGAAAACCATTGCAATGTTGCGTTTGGACGGTGGTTGCTGATTGACCCTTTGGCCGCCTATAAGAATGTCGCCGCTGTTAGCTGCTTCGAGCCCAGCAATTATCCTCAAGGTGGTGGATTTTCCGCAACCTGACGGCCCAAGCAATACGGTAAAAGTGCCTGGTTCAACGTCTATATTTATACCGTCTACAGCGAGTGTGTCGCCCCATGACTTCGTTATTTGCTGGAGGTTAACGGCTTGGCCACTGATTTTACTTATACCCATGGCGCATACTATGCCACATAGAATAAGTGTCTGAACAGCTGTTGCTACAGAATAAAATTACTGATTGAGACAATCCCATTCAGTAACGAGATACGTCGCATTGAATGATCAGTATTAAGATGAATACACGTGGCCTCAGGAAAGGTTTGGCGATACGCATTGATGTGATAAGGCTCGTTGTCGAATGCTGCCAGAATTTCATTGTTATATATATCACTATCGTTTTCGACATCGACAATATCTAGCATCGCCTTTTTTTTGTAATCGTCATCTGGAATGCTTTGCACCGATTTCATTATCAGCTCCACATTGTGTACTCCCGGTGCAGCGTTTACTCCCGTTGCAGCAATCAAACCCGGAGCGGGAAACCCCAGTTTAGTCAATGAGCTAGTTGTGCCGGGTCGCATGGCCTCGTGACGGCCGGTCAGGTATCGAATAATTGCCCCGGATTGCTCGAGCTGCCTGACAAAAAAAACAGCCCCGGAGATTGCTTCATCGTACTGACAATATTGGCTGGTGAAAAAACGTTCTTCCCAATAACTGGTATAAGTTTCTATTAAACGCTCGATTTCGTCATGAGATAAACCCATTGACAACATTGCATGGCGCGCACTCCAGTCCTGCCAGTGCTCAGCTTTTGCCTGCTTTAATTTTGATTGATCGTGAAGCTTGCCAAACTCACGTGTAATGACTGCGTTGCGGGGACGGTTATCCAGCAATGTAGAATCCAGGTCGAACACAACGAGTCGCTTCTCGCATTCACTGATAATGCCGCTTAACAGTGCTGATGTAGATTCTGCACTTAACGATCTTGCACCTGTGACTCTGTCTGCTGAATTTGTGGCATAGGTCAATTTCACTTGTTTACTTTCAAAGTTGACTTTTTTAGAGTTGACGTCAGAGTTAAACGTGATCGCAAAGATTATTGTGCTGTGACATATTCACAATAACTAAGCAACATAACTACTACTGGATACGCTACCACCCTCACCGGTCCAGTTAGTGTGTTGGCGCTCATCACCACCATCGATTCGTAAGTAAGTGTGGGCACCAAAATAGTCCCGTTGAGCTTGCAGCAAATTATGCGGCATTACTTTGCTTCTATATGCGTCGAAAAAACTCAAGCCGGCATTCATGGCAGGCATTGATATGCCCTGTGTAATGCCAACAGCCAACACTCGCCGCCAATTTGATTGAGCGTTGGCAACGCGATCATTGAAGAAATTGTCCAGCAACAGGTTTTTAAGTTCAGGTTGCTTGTCGAAGGCGTCTTTTATATTGTCCAGAAAGGCTGATCGAATGATGCATCCGCCACGCCACATTTGCGCAATACCACCGTAATTGAGGGACCAATTGTATTCTTTTGCAGCTTCTTGCATCAGCATATAGCCTTGGGCATAAGACATTATTTTTGCTGCATACAAGGCATCGCCAAGCGCGTCAATCCAATCTTCCGGAGGCAGTTGTTCGGTTACAGGGCCTTTTAGAATGGCAGATGCTTTAACGCGCTCATCTTTTAATGCTGAAAGGCACCGTGCAAAAACAGCCTCACCGATTAACGTTAACGGTATGCCTAATTGCAGTGCATTGATGGCTGTCCATTTGCCGGTGCCTTTTTGTCCGGCTTTATCGAGAATGGTGTCGACAACGTATTCACCGTTTTCTTTGAACGCGAGTATGTCAGCCGTAATTTCAATAAGGTAGCTCTTTAAGTCACCTTTATTCCATTTTGCAAACACAGCATGCATGTCATCGTTGTTCATGCCCAACACATCTTTCATAAATTGGTAGGCTTCGCAAATTAATTGCATGTCACCGTATTCGATGCCGTTATGAACCATTTTAACAAAGTGCCCGGCACCGCCTTGTCCCACCCAATCACAGCAAGGCTTTCCTGATTCAGTTTTAGCTGCAATAGATTGAAAGATATCTCTTATCAATGGCCACGCCTCTGGGTGACCACCAGGCATCATTGACGGTCCATGACGTGCGCCCTCTTCTCCACCGGATACACCGCTACCAACAAACAGCATTTGATGTTCTTCCAGCTTTGCTGCACGTCGTTGGGAGTCAGTAAAATTTGAGTTACCGCCATCGATGATTACATCACCTGCTTCCAGCATGGGGATAAGTGCGTCAATGGTTAAATCGACAGGCTTACCTGCCTTCACCATGAGCATGATTTTTCGTGGCGATGATAGTGATGCTACGACATCTTTAAGACTGGACACGCCTTTGATATTGGTGCCTTTAGCAGGTCCTGCCAGAAATTCTGTCGTACGAGCCTCAGTGCGGTTATACGCGACGACTTTATAGCCGTGATCGTTCATATTCAAAATCAGGTTCTGACCCATAACGGCCAGTCCAATCATTGCTATGTCGTAGTTCGCACTCATATTTTTTTCATTGAGGAAACGGTGAAGATGAACCCGTTAGTTTATCTTAATCGGGTGCCCAACGGCGTACTCTTGCTGGCGTTTCCATGCCAGCGGGCTTGCTAACAAGATTACCCAAAGGATTATTACCGAGTTATTTAATTTAATTGTTGGTGAATATTACGCTTGGGTGCTGGCATTGCCGCTGTAAATTGCGAACCCTCAAATCTGTGTACAAATCCTCCTTTTGGCCTGGCCAACGAAGGACTTGGCGGAACATATCTTGCCTGACCAGTGGGTGTAGCGCGCCATATGGGTCCCTTCACCGCCAATTGGACTAGTTGCGAATATGCGGATCTAAAAGAGTAATAAGGTAAACACTTCTCGAATGAATGTTCAAATAAATATTTATCGTCTGCTGCCTTGTATTTGTATAACCTTGTTTGTGGCGATGTCCTCTGGATGTGACACAGACAGCGGTGCTGTGATCGAGGGTGGGCAAACCAATCCTGCCACTGATGAAACCTATGTCGATTTTGATCTGGATGCAATTGACAGTCAGATTATAGAATCTAGAGATCCCGGGCCTTCATTGGGTTTTGCGCTGCCGCCGAATGGTCGCATCTTTGCGCAAACCGGAGCAGTGGGTTCCATTCGCGGGGCTGAGTTTACTCAGTCTTGCACTGACGGCAAAGTGCTAGCTGGTGTGAGTGGCTTTTATAATGATCGTATTAATCAACTACAAGCGCTTTGCGTCAGCGCAAATAGTGTTGGTGCATGGATAGACAGCCCAACCGCAACTACAAGCCCTGCAGGCTCTGCCAACGGTCAATCATTTTCTCGTATCTGTCCCAGTGACCATGCTGTGGTTGGATTCACCAGTGATTTTGCAAACGACTATCCAGCTTATCTTGAAGTACACTGCGCAAAACTAGATAGTGAACTTAAAACGCAAAGTGCCAGAGTTATCCTGGAGAGCGTTGGTGACTTGGGTAATTTTGCTCCTTCTTCACGTCCACAATGTGCCGTTGGCGCAGCTTCTACCGGGCTTTATGGACATGCACAATCTGCTGTAGAACGATTAGGCTTAACCTGTTATGAAGACCCGGCATTTGCAGGGCGTTGGTCAAGCAGAATTGATTGGCCACACATCGCCATACACAATGTTGTTTTATCAGATGGCAAACTGTTGACTTATGGCACTGGTGGCAGTGGCATTCAAGGCGCAATGGAATTTAATATCTGGGACCCGTCATTGGGTATCGGGCAATCTTCACATAAAAACATACAGGGCACAGCCCAAGTAGATTCGTTTTGTAGCGCTGCCACAATGTTGCCTGACACGGGTAACGTATTAGTATCTGGTGGAGATGCACGGCCAATTGGTAACTGGAATTCTGGTATCAGGGATGCGACGCTTTACAATGCAGCTAGTGAGTCGGTTGGCAGAGCTAACGATATGAATTCGGAGCGCTGGTATCCAACATCTACGTCTCTGGCCAATGGCGATATCGTTGTTTCAATGGGACGTGACAGTGACAATGTTAAGTCACATATACCTGAAATTTATTCGGCGCAGGATGGTACGTGGCGGCCGCTAAACAATGCCAACATGTCAGCTTACCAATATTTCTACCCACGCCAATTTTTAGCACCAGACGGTCGTGTGTTTGGCGTGTCTGGTCGAAGCATGTACTTCATGACAACAGATAACGATGGTTCCATCACTGATGCTGGTACGCTACCTGTTCACTCTTATGGCACGTCTACCACGGCTGCCATGTTTGAGCCGGGAAAAATTCTTCAAGCCGGTGGCATCTCTTACCATGGACTTGGGGCGATAATTATTGATGTCACATCGGGTGCTGCAACGGTTACCCGAACAGAAGATCTGGCTCAACCCAGGCGGGCCTGGTCTACAACCGTATTGTTGGCTGACGGTAAGGTCATGATGGTCGGTGGGAGTTATGAACTCAACGATGATGTAACAGCTTCTCTCGGCGCCGAAACCTGGGACCCACAAACAGGTAAATGGTCGCAGTACTCTCGACCCGAACTGGCTCGTTTGTATCATTCAACAGCCGTGTTATTGATGGATGGGCGCGTACTGGTTGCTGGCGGTGGATCACCTGGCCCGCTGAACAATAGAAACGCAGAAATTTTCTCGCCACCGTATTTGTTTGATGCAAGCGGTGCTTTGGCAAGCCGGCCAGAAATTACGTATGCACCAGATAAGTCGGCGTGGGGTCAGTCCATAGGCATAAGCACCAACAGTAACGCTGACATTAGCAGAGTCACTTTGGTCAAAACCGGCGCCACGACGCACGGATTCAATATGGACCAGCGATTTCTTGAATTGGCTTTTTCCAATGGTGCAAACCAATTATCTGTCACCATGCCAGCCACCGGTAATGTTGCACCACACGGGTATTACATGTTGTTTGTTCACGATGCAAACGGAACTCCCTCATTAGCAAAAATGATTAACCTGGGTAGCGAGGCGGCACCCGATATTCCACCTATCGACCCTGATCCGGATAACCCTCCTCCGTCAGCCAACTCGCTTTTAAGCAACGGTGGTTTTGAGCAGGGCAAGCAAGCCTGGATTGATTGTGCAGCAAGCACCAACACAACGGTGTCTACCACCAGGATAGAAGGAGGGCGTAGCATGCAAGTACGCGCTGGCGGATGTCTATACCAGGAAATATTAGTTGAGCCTGGCGCAAATTACGCCTTGAACTGTCACGCACGCGGCAGCTCTCTTGAGTATTCAAGTTTGTCACTACAAATGCTGGATCAAAACTACACACAAGCTGCAGCCAAAAGCGTTGTTGTTGGTTCTTCCGGCTTTGAGTCCCAATCCGTAAACCTGTTGGCCCCTGCAAATGCTCACTATGCCTCCGTGACACTCTACAGCGAAGGAACAGCACTCTTTGATCGTTGTGAGCTTGTACAAGACAGCGATCAAACCACCACCGACCCGGTAGAACCGCCTGTAACAGATGCTGATAATCTAATTAGCAATGGTAATTTTGAGCAGGGAAAATCAGATTGGAACGATTGCTCACAACCAGGTTTGACCAGTGCGACAGCCGATTCGGCAAATGGCGCAGGTGCTATTCAGATTCAAAACTCAGGTTGCTTATATCAGGAATTTCCAGTAACCCCGGGTAAGCAGTACCAGCTTTCCTGCGCTTCTAAATCTGCTGCCACACGATATTCAAGCATGTCATTGACGCTGATGAACGAGTCGTACACAACCTTGACCAGCGACTACAAGCCAGTGGGACAAAACATTTTTCAGATATATAAGACTACGCTATTCACACCTATTGATGGCAGAATTGGCGCGGTGACTTTGTATTCAGAAGACACTGCACAATTTGATGACTGCTCAGTCGTGGAACTCTAGATATTTTGCGTGGCATCGCCAGTTGGGCTAACCACGATTCGGCTTTTTAGGTTCGGCTTTGTCGGTTCGGGTTTTACTAGTCCAGCTGGGTAATAGTGAAGCCGCGCTGCTCCAATTGATTGAGTAATCCATCTTTACTTGTAAGATGCATAGCGCCTACGAACACAACTTCAATCGCATCGTCATCAAATAGAGATGTGAGTGTTTTCATCCAGTCATTATTTCTTTTCACAATTAGCGTCTCGTAGATTTCAGGGTATTCATCCCTCATTTGCACGGTCAATGCATTATTCTCTATTTCTGCAAGGTTGCCTGCACGCCAGCCGTTTTTCAGATCACTGATAGCTTCGGGTATTTTTTCAATATCGCGAATAAAGTACTGGATACTCTTGTTAGGCTCTACATTTTCTAACGAAGCTAAAAATGATATTTGCTGGTCCGTGGTTTCCAGGCTTTGAACCTCTTTGCCATCTTTGCGTGCGCGTCTTTCCAGAACCGACTCCACACCAAATTCGGGCAGCATACCGAGCGCCGTGTATTCCTGCACGGTTAATATCAGTGTGACGGCCCATGGTTTAAAAGGTGCAAATTGCTCTATTGGCATGCGGCGCTCAGCCATAAAATCTTTCAATTGCTGATAAGTGCTATTAGACAGTTCGCTTGATAATGTTTGACCATCCTGATACGTCATGATACCCATCATTTTTTGTTGAAACGCTGGACTCTGCGCTCCTGCTAAATCAGACTCGAAGATAATTTCGTCTGCATTATCGTAGGCCTCCATGAACTCTTCGGGCAAGGGGTGATCGCTCTCTGAGAGCAAATGAAAAGTACCGCCCAGGTAAAATTGGTCCGCGTCCTTGCTGATTTTCCAGACCATCGATTTTGAATAGCCGGGATTGGCTGCAAAAAACGATAAAAAAACCGCAAGGTGTACGATTAATTTTTTAGTTCTCATTTTTATCTTTGTCTGCATGTGGCAATTCGCTGGCTTGCCTGAATAGCCTGGGCGATTTAGCTTTCCGGTGGCGCGCCGCCTTCAGCGGTGCGTTTTGCTATGTATTCGCGCAAGGCTTCCACGCGATCTTCAATTACCGAGGCAGGTGGTTCGTGGTTGTTTACGATGTCTTTCCATACTTTCGTGGCCCGAGTGTTGGCATCGTTTGAACCGTTTTCTTCCCAGGTTCCAAAATTAGCATAGTCGTGCACTAAGGGTTCATAGAATTCTGTGTTGTAACGCTCCATGGTTTGCGGGGCTGCAAAGAAATGGCCGCTTGGCTCAACATGTTTTAGTGCATTGTCAAAACCAATGTCATCGTCGGTGGCCGTAGCGCCAGCACAGAGCTCTGCAACCATGTTCAGCACTTCAACGTCAGAAATTACTTTTTCATAAGACACGGTTAACCCACCCTCTAACCATCCTGCGGCATGAATTATCAGCGTTGATCCTGCCATCAGGCATCCCCACAGGCCCAGTTGATTTTCATTTGCTGCTTGAACATCATTGCTGGTAGACGCTGAACCTGCAGCGCAGCGCCAAGGCAGACCCGTTAATCGGGCCATTTGTCCTGCTGCAACTGATGCCTGAAAATGGGTGGGGGTGCCGAACGCCGGTGCACCGGATTTCATATCAACGTTTGATGTGAAGGTGCCGTAGCAAACTGGCGCACCAGGCCTGACTAGTTGCGTTAGTGTTATAGCGCTTAAGGCTTCGGCATGACTTAAGGTAATGGCACCAGCCACGGTTATGGGTGCCATTGCGCCCATCAGTGTGAACGGTGTCACTACAGACATCTGCCCGTGACTGGCGAAATCTATAAGCCCTTGTGCCATCGGAATATCCAGAGTGCGAGGACTATTGGTGTTGATAACCGTGTAACAATGCGGTTCGGCCATAAATTCATCGTCAGATTTAGCACGAAAGTCGCGCAACATTTCAAAGCTCTGAGAGACTTGCGTTGTTCCTCTGGAAAATACAAACGGGAATTTATCCGACAAAGTCATTTGCGCTTCCATCGTAAAATAGTGCCGCAAGTTAGTCGGTACATCTTGTGGCTCCACTGATGGAGACAGCATTTGTAAAACATCAAAATGTTGATTCAGTTTAGTGTATTCCAGATAATCCCGTGCCGAGCCTGGACGACGACCACGCTCCAGATCGGTGGCGTGCGGAGCTCCGGCGCCTGGTTGAAAAATAAGGCTACCTAGCTCGAAAGTTAAATCATTATCCCGCACCCCTGCTCGTGCTTTTATCGATTTAGGCGCTGTGTCAATGGCCGCGTCGACCATATCGCGCCCAATGAAAACCATGTCTCCATCAATGCGCGCGCCACCTTTGCGAAAAATCTCGATTGCCTCGGGCAAAAGCACTCTCATGCCTAGCTCTTCGAGTGTTTTTAGAGAGGTCTCATGCATGTCTGCAATTTGATCTGCAGGGAACACGTCAATAGGGGTAAACGGATTGCGTAAATTGTGATAGTCGACTTGACGTTTGCTTGGTGCTGGAACGCCATGTTTTTTTCGACCTCGCTTACGGCCGCGATTGGCTTTAGACTCAGTATTCACGCATTAGCCTCTTCTGATTGACCTTGTAGATGGTACTGTGTTTAGCAGTGGGTCCGATGTGTAATATTACGTAGTCTAAGGTGTGCGTGTCCAGAATTATCGCGAACAAATTATGGATTCTGCAGCTTTCTCTCCAGGCCACCCAGAATTAAATCGAGTCCAAACTCAAAGTTATTGACCCCGCTGTGTTCACCTTTAACGATGAGTTGCATCATTGCGTGAATGTGAGGGTGTGTTTGTTCGGGAACCTGAGGTAAGTATTGTTCTGCGGTGTTGGAGTAGTCTGATGTTTCCAGGGGTGAACATATCTGAGTCAGCGTAAACCCATAAATATGGTTGCTGATCGCGTTCCATGCATGATCTGACATCGCGTAACTAAAACCTGCGTTAGCAAGACAGCCATAGCAGGCATCCGAATAAGTCATCATGCTCTCTCCCATTATCACTCTGGTGATCATTAAATTGGCTGCCCAAGGGTGTTTTAGTAAGGTCTTGTGGGTAGATATTGCGCTCGTGCGCATCGATTGTTTCCACGGCTTCTTAACATCGGGTACAACAAATTGCTCAACCACACTGTTAATCATGCCATCAATGACATCATCTTTATTGTGCACATGGTTGTACAGGGACATGGCTTCGACTTTAAGGCTTTGCGCCAGTTTGCGCATGGATAGCGCGTCCAGGCCATTACTGTCTGCCAATCGCATTGCTTTGGTCAGTATTTTTGCTCTCGATAAAGCCGGTTTCGTTTTTCGGCCCGTAGTTTTTTTAGCTGCCTTCTTTGCACTCATAGGCTGATCTCGGGTTGACAAACTTACAGTGTAAGTATATCTTGTTTATACAACTTACGGTGTAAGTATAAAGAGAGCTGGTCCACATGACTAATCATTCACGAATGCGCGCGGTCCAATATCAGCAATACGGCGGCCCTGACGTACTAGAAAGTGTTGAGCTGCCTATACCTGAATGCGCGGAAGACGAAGTGCTGGTGCGAGTGCGGTACACCACGGTTAATAGAACAGATTGCGGATTTTTAAGAGGCCGCCCAGCCATAGTGCGTCTTTTTGCTGGTCTGACCAAACCAAACGACACTGTTCTGGGGTGCGAATTTTCCGGCGAAGTCGTGTCTATTGGTCGACTGGCTAATGAATTCAAGCCAGGTGATCGGGTTTGCGGATTTAAAGATGATGACTTTGGGTTTGGTGGTCATGCTCAGTACACAACCATGAACATGAATGGCTTGATCACTAAAATTCCTGATCAGCTGACATTTGCAGAAGCTGCACCCTCGTTGGAAGGTTCGCACTATGCTTTGTTTGGCATACGGGCCACGGGTGTAAAAGCAGGCCATGATGTGTTGGTCAATGGAGGCACTGGTGCTATTGGTTCGGCCACAATCCAAATCATTAAATCAATGGGAGCGAATATCACCGCGGTGTGTGGTCCTGATCATATTGACACGGTAAAACAACTTGGTGCTTCTCGGGCGATTGATTTTATGAGCGAAGATTTTACGCAGCTCGGTCAGCAATTTGACGTGGTCTACGATGCAGTAGGAAAAAGTACTTTTGGCCGATGTAAAAATATCTTGAAACCCAATGGCAAATATATATCAACGGAGTTAGGCCCGTATGTTCAAAACCCGTTTCTTGCTCTGTACACAAAATTCTTTAGTCAAAAAAAAGTGATGTTCCCTATACCCAAGAATGACAAAGCAGATGCTGACTATCTGGGTAGTCTATTAAAAACGAACCAATACAAGCCTCTTATAGATCGCGCTTTTGTACTCGACGACATTGTCGAGGCTTTCCATTACGTAGAGACCGGTGAAAAAATCGGTAACGTGATAATCGAAATGCCTTAAGTTATTACCTGAGACCGCAGGTATCCGCATGAACAAAAACGGCCCGCCAGACATTTATCTGACGGGCCGTGTTTCTTTACCGTAAAAGTTTGCAAAAAAGATTGCTATTAAAGCGCGCAACTAAAGTTCGCAAGCAATGACTGCAAAGAAAAACTTACTTAAGCAGTTCAGCTTTCCATTCGCCATCCACGACTGTACTTTGGCTGAAAAAACCAGCAACGTCGCCGTTATCGTCAAAGTCTTGCGGACCGGCAGCACCTGCGTAGTGAATGTCACCACCGTCAGCCAGAATCTTTTTAGCTTTTGCAAATTCACCAGGCAAGATTACTTCACCAGGGGCGTTTGCAATTTCACGCAGCGCTGGTGCAATCTTATCTCTGTCACCAGAGCCAGCCTTTTCAATTGCCAATGCCAACATGAATGTTGCATCGTACGAGTTAGGTACAAATGGATCTGACGCTGGAACGTTAGCTTCATCAGCAAGTACTTTCCACGCTGAGAATGCTTGTGCTTCTGTGTCTGATGCAGAAGTCGTGAATGTTGCATCTGTCAGGTTTTCAGCACCAATTTGATCGATTACTTCTTGCGCAAGCATGCCATCAGCACCAATAAATGTTGTGAAGGCACCAGTTTCAAGCGAGTTACGCAAAATGGTAATACCACCAGAGCCGTAGTAGGCAAACAATGCCAGATTGTCAGACGTGCCACCTAAGGTCGCCACTTCTGAACGATAAGAAGCTTTGTTTGGTTCGTGAGCTTCGTTAGCAGTTACCTTCCCACCTTTTTCTGCAAAAGAGTCGGCGAATACTTTGGCGATAGCAGCGTTGTAGTCATCATTAGCATACGATATGGCAATTTCCTTTATGCCTTTACCTATGACTAAATCAGCAAGAGCAACGCCTTGATACGCATCTGAAGCTGCAGATCGGAAAACCAAATCAGTGCCTGTCTCCATTGTCGAAATTGCAGGTGAAGAGGCTGCAACAGAAAGAGTCACCACACCGGCTGGGATGGAAACTGATTCTGCTTGTGCAATTGTGGCGCCTGAACAAACAGGGCCAAGGATTGCTGCAACACCGTTAACGTTAATCAGCTTGGTTACCGCATCCACAGCCGCTACCGGGTCGCATGCTGAGTCAGCGCGAACAATTTCAAACTTTTCACCACCAGCAAATAAACCACCTTGCTCGTTAATGTGCTTTTCTGCCAAATCCACTGCTAGCGCCATAGGCGCAACCAGATCAGGAATGGGACCTGTTAACGCCAATGGGTTGCCAATTTTGACATCCGCTGATGCAACGCTGGCAACACTCATTGCTACAGCACCTAGTACCAGTACTTTTTTCATAAACTCACCCTCTGTGATAAGCCCGCTTTATTTATTAGTGTTACCAGAGGCGGCGGGTCGCGCCTCTGGCAGTATGCCATTGGGGTATCGCTGCAAGATAAATTGCAAAGCTAAACCGATAAGCAACATTCTCAGAAAGCCTGCTCTTGTTCGCAGTATTCCCGCATCTATACTGGTGAAATACGTTCTGAAAAGATCGATTCCACCGTTTATAACCAGCTCGCTTGCTGACCATATAAACCAGATTAAAAATCCACCCAGCATAGCGCCGCGATTATTACCAGAGCCACCAATGATTAACATGACCCAGACAAGGAAGGTCATTTTGGCAGGGTCGAAAGTATTTGTCGGGTCGATTAAACGCAAGTGTTGAGCAAACAATGCACCAGCAAAACCCATGATCACAGCGCCAACGATAAAAGCTTCTATACGACGGTTAGTTACGTTTTTGCCTGCGGCTCGCGCCGCTGGCTCGCGCTCTCTGATTGCAGTCATCATACGACCCCACGGCGATATACGAGCTTGCTCCAGGGCGCGATAAATTATATATAACGATAGCAACACGGTTAAAGCGAACATGGGCTGCCACCACCAGCGCGGTAACGATGCGAAAAATGATTGCCAGGTAGTTGCATCAGCGATCCAGGTCATTGGTGCGCTGGAATAAAAACGCTCTTCGGTGAGGTGCTCCCACGCACGAGGAATTTTGTTGATGCCCCTTGGGCCATTGGTAATAACTGTTTCGTTCTTTAATATTAATTTAATGATTTCAGCAATGCCAATAGTGGCGATGGCCAAGTAGTCGGAGCGCAACCGAATACAAATCAGGCCCACGATGCCGGCAACCAAACCAGACGTTATCATGGCTGCTATCGCACCAACAGCTAATGGCAGTTCTAATCCACCATAGTGAAGTGCGCTGTTAGCGGTTGTAAGCAAAGCGTACGTGTAGGCACCAACAGCAACAAAGCCTGCTATACCCACATTAAAAAGTCCTGCGAAACCCCATTGTACGTTCAAGCCCAATGCAATGATTGCGTAGATGCCACCAACAGTCAGTAAAGACAAGAAATACAGAAAGTAGCCCGTTAGTTCGTCCATTAGAATGTACGTCCCTTAAACAAGCCACTGGGTCTGACTATTAGCATGAAGACCATGATTGCGAATGCAACACCTGTTTTATAGCCAGGGCTAAGTAACGGCGTGTCACCAATCCAGGGGTAGGCTGAAAGCTCTTCTGCCAGGCCGATAACCAATCCGCCGAACACAGCGCCAAACGGTCGGCCGATACCGCCAAGGATGGCAGCAGCAAACATCGGTAAAAGCATGCGAAAGCCCATCGTAGTTTCCAGCACTTGCGTATCCATCGATAAAAACACACCTGCAGCCAATGCGCACGTTGCACCGACTATCCATGTGGCACGCATCACGTAATCGACATCAATGCCGGTAACGTTGGCCAAATCTGGACTGTCAGACACAGCCCGCATAGCTTTGCCAATTCTGGTGTACCCCAACAGATAAACCAATAACCCCATAATGATGACGGTACCGGCCATAATCCAGAAGTGCTTATTTGGAATCAGTAGCATCATGTCAAAGCTGCTGGTGAAATCTCTTACCGCTTCATTGGGCTTGGCAATACCTTTTACAAATACAATTTGGTTGGGGCCCCAAATAACTTGAACCAGGCTTCGAACCACTAGCATCATGCCAAAGCTTGCGATAACGACCATGATAGTTGCGGACTTTCTGAATGGTTTGTAAAAGTAGCGATCAATAAATAGCGCCAGCAAAATGGTAGCTGGGATGGCTGGTATTGCTGCCAGTAGTGGATGCAAGCTGATACCAAACATGGTGGCGAACACCATACTGAATGTCCATGTCAAATAGGTGCCTGTCATCATGACTTCACCGTGCGCGAAATTGGCAAAACGCAGTATGCCAAAGGTCAGCGTAATACCGATTGCACCTAATGCATAAATACACCCGAGCACCAGGCCTGGAATAAAGTAGAAATTAAAAAATTCGAATCCGAAGCTTTCCCACATAATGCTATTCCCGCCCACCAAGAAACATACGGGCAACTTCGCGGTTTTCTATCAGTTCTGTTCCTGTGCCTTCGTGTCGGTTACCACCATCAACCATCACGTACCCCCGATCTGCAGAACCCAGGGCCTGTTTCGCATTTTGCTCAACAATCATTATGGGTATACCACTATCCCTGATGTCACGAATAATAGTAAAAATTTGCGCTCGGTATTTTGGTGATAAGCCGGCTGTGGGTTCATCCAGCAACAACACGTCGGAATCAATCATCAAAGCTTTACCCATAGCCACCATTTGGCGCTGTCCTCCTGATAGTGACCCCGCGGCTTGTTTACGTTTCTGTTTTAAATCTGGAAACAACTCATACATTTGATTGAGTTTTTCTTGTATGCCAGTTGCGCGAGTCCAGGCACCCATTTCCAGGTTTTCCTGCACGCTTAAATTAACAAACACATTGTCGGTTTGAGGGACATAAGCGATGCCCTTAGTAATAACTTGATTGGCTGGCGTGTTAGTGACAGCTTCGCCTTTTAACAGTATGTCGCCCTGACTGATGGTCAGCAGACCCAGAATCGACTTCATGGCAGTGGACTTGCCAGCGCCATTGGGGCCAATGATGGCAACAATCTCGTTGTCAAACACAGACATGTTTAAACCATGCAAAATCTCACTTTGGCCGTAGCCAGCATGCAGATTTTTAATTTCCAGTATAGGCTGGGCAGCGCTGGTGTTCACATATCACCCCCACCAAAGTAGGCATCGATGACCCGCTCATCTTGTCGTATCGCTTCCATTGACCCTTGCGTAAGAATTTTTCCTTCTGCCAGCACAATCGTGTTGTCACATAAATCTGCGATCAGATCCATATCGTGTTCAATAATACAAAACGTGTATCCGCGCTCCTGATTTAGACGTCGGATCATATTGATAACGTCTAGCATGAGTGTGGGATTTACGCCGGCGCCTGGCTCATCAAGCAACACCAACTGCGAGTCGTTCATCATGGTGCGACCAAGCTCTAACAGTTTTTTCTGACCACCAGACAGGTTGCCAGCTAATTCGTGAGTGACGTGGGTTAACCCTAAGAATTCCAGCGAATCTTGTGCACGTTCCAACACCCTTTTCTCGGCAGCCGCAACCTTTGCTCGCGCAAACCAATTCATGAATATATTTTCGCCTATTTGGTCAGCGCCTGCGACCATGAGGTTTTCAAGGCTGGTCATTAGCGGGTATTCGTGACTGAGTTGAAACGTACGCATCAAGCCTTTGTGATAGAGCGCATCGGTGTTCATACCGGTGATTTTCTCATCGCGTAAAAACACATCACCAGACGTGGGTGCCTGAGCGCCTGCAATAATGTTAAACAGAGTTGTTTTGCCCGCGCCATTAGGGCCAATAAGCCCGGTGATGTTGCCTTCGGGTACGTCGAAGCTGACACCTTGCACAGCACGAACACCACCGTAGTGCTTGGTGATATTTTCTACCCGCAGCAGCGGCGAGAGTGATTGATCTGTTGAAGTGGTCGGCGTCAAAATATTTACCACAAAAATATCAAACTAATGGGTTTAGGCCGTGAGTATCTTGTGCCGATGATGGAATAACCTGAGCTTCGCGCGGCTTACCGCAGTACAGACTGGTAGTTTACTACCTATAGTACCGTGTTCGCAATCGCTCAACATCGTCAAAAAACGACAACAATAGAGCTCGTTTTGGTCGTCTTAGCCAAGTCTGCCAACCAGTTCGCTAGGGCAAGTTCAGTCAGAGAGCCTGTCAAAGTAAAGTGACTAACTTCGGGCATTCAAGCACTAATACTTTCGATAGTGTCTTATTTGAGGAGATATTGCTCAATATTTGGGATGTTGGTAATCTTCAGGTCGTAAACGAGTCCTTAGCTCTCCACCGATCAACCGGCTTTCCTGTTCAGCCATTAAAGGTTCCGGAAAATACATGTCCAGCAAATACAATCTGTGGTCTGTGTTTCGGGAGGGTTTACGGAAAAACTCCGGCTGGCAGCCAGCATGGGCTAATCCAACGCTCAAGCCCGAATACGATGTAGTGATAGTTGGCGGCGGTGGACACGGTTTGGCGACGGCCTATTATCTGGCCAGTAAACATGGAATTAATAAAGTCGCTGTGTTAGAAAAAGGCTGGCTTGGCGGTGGCAATACGGGTCGTAATACCACGACAATTCGGTCCAACTATATCTACCCAGAGAGCTCAGCTATTTATGACTTGTCTCTACGCTTATACGAAACCCTGTCAAAAGAACTGAACTACAACATCATGTTTTCGCAGCGAGGTCTCATGACGTTGATCCACTCTGAGCCTGAAATGGAAATGGCGTTACGGGGTGCCAATGCGATGCAGTTGAACAAAACTGAAGTAGAAATCTTAGACGTTGATGGTGTGCGCAAACGAGCACCGCTCTTTAATTATTCTCGTGATGCTCGATTCCCAATTGAAGGTGCACTTTGGCAGGCGCGTGGTGGAACTGCACGACACGATGCTGTTGCCTGGGGCTATGCTCGCGCGGCCAGTCGTTTGGGTGTGGACATCATTCAAAATTGCGAAGTCAAAGATCTGATTGTTGAAGCAGGTATAGTTACTGGCGTTGAAACCAATTTGGGTGCAACACGTACAAATAGAGTGGGAGCGGCTGTTGCAGGTCATTCTTCAGTGCTGGCTGGCATGGCAGGCGCGAGGTTGCCAATTAACTCTTATACTTTGCAAGCGTTTGTATCCGAGCCATTAAAACCGGTAATGGATACCGTTACACTATCACCCAGACTTGGCACTTACTTTAGTCAATCCGACAAGGGTGGTTTGGTTATTGGTGGTGGGTTAGATCGTATCCCCTCCTACGGTCAGCTTGGTAATCTTCCTATGCAGGAAACCGTGCTTGGCGGTTTAGTCGAAATGGCACCGGTGTTGGGAAAAGTTAAACTACTCAGGCACTGGGGCGGCAATGTGGATGTGACCTCCGATAGTTCGCCAATCATTGGCCCCATCGGAAAACCTGGCTTTTATATGAATTGTGGTTGGGGAACCGGTGGCTTTAAAGCTATACCAGCTGGCGGCTATGTGTTTTCGCATTTACTGGCAACGGGTGAGCATCATGAGATCAGTCGACCGTTTGACATAGAACGATTCACTTCCGGGCGCTTGATTGATGAAAGCGCCGCATCCGGTATTGCGCACTGACTCACTACAGGAATAAGCCATGCAACTGCTGCCCTGCCCGTTTTGTGGAAACCGTGATGAAAGAGAATTTTTCTATGCCGGTGAGATGGGTAAGGAACGTCCTGATACTCTTAATACCGTAAGCGATGCGCAATGGGCAGAGTACCGTTATGCAACACGCAACAGCAAAGGTGTTAGTCAGGAAATCTGGATGCACTTAAGCTGTTCTGAGGTTTTTGCTTTGGAGCGCGATACCATCTCAATGCAGGTAGTGACAGTAACAACGCTGCGACAAATACCTACATGAGTCAACATCCAAGTAGCAATTGCAACACAAATCGGCTCGAAAAAGGTGGATTGATAAATCGTGACAAGCCATTGCAGTTCCGCTTTGATAAAAAAATGTATACCGGCTTCGAAGGCGATACCTTAGCATCAGCTTTGCTTGCGAATAATGTTCAAGTGATTGGCCGCAGTTTCAAATATCACCGTGCTCGCGGAGTGTGGGGACATTGGTTTGAAGAACCCAACGCTATTTTTAACGTGCGTTTAGGACAAAATAGCTTGCCTAATTGCATGGCGACAACCACGACTCTTGCCAATGGTATGCACGCGCGAGCGGTAAACGCATGGCCAAATGCAATACATGATGTAAAAGGTGGACTCGACTGGTTTCATCGATGGTTGTCTGCCGGGTTTTATTATAAAACATTTATGTGGCCAAAATGGCACTACTTTGAACCAGCTATCAGGCGCATGGCAGGGCTTGGCGCAGTTGAGATGTCCCGCATTGATGATCACATTGCTGACCAGTTACACACCCAGTGCGACCTGTTAATTATTGGTGCAGGTGCTGCTGGTTTAGCTGCAGCACGAACAGCCAGTGAAGCAGGTCGGAACGTAATATTAGTTGATGATCATGCCGTTGCTGGTGGCGGTGTTTTTCGTCGAGGCCAGACAATTGAAGGTGCCACACCTGAACAATGGGTCGCTGAGCAATTACAGTCGATAAAAAACGCGGGTGGCCAGGTGCTGGCCAATACCACTGCAATTGGTGTGTACGATCATTCATTGGTGGCCTTATCGCAAAATCGGGGCTTTGCGGCTGCACCTCGCTTATGGCGTGTGCGTGCAAACAAAACGATATTGGCAACCGGGGCAATCGAGCAGCCACTGACTTTTGTCAACAATGACTTACCGGGCATTGTTTCCGTGGATGCAGCCTGTGAGTATCTGGGCCGTTACGGCGTGTTAGTTGGAAAGCGTGTAACGCTAGCCTCAAACAATAACTTTGCAGAACGCAGTGCAGTTTTTCTTCGCTCTGCTGGTGCCAGGGTTAACCAGATTGACTTAAGCAAAGGACCAATTAGCGCAATGGGCCGTAAATCCATTCGCTCGGTTTCGCAAGGTGATACTAAAACTGATACAGATGTATTGCTAGTCTCTGGTGGTTGGGCGCCGCTATTGCATTTATGGTGTCATGCTGGCGGTAAGCTGCGTTGGTCTGATGAGCATGGAGCTTTTTTACCAGGTGATACGCAAGAGCGTATGGCAGTTATAGGTGCAGCAAACGGTACGTTTAATCTTGAACAGGCGCTGATTGAAGCGCGCGATGTAATAAACGTTAATTTAGCACCGGGTCAATCAGCATCCCAAACGAACGGCTATAAAATAAGCAGACAGCCGCTGCATGCAAGTGTTAAAGGCCGCCAATGGATAGACTTTCAACATGATGTGACCGCGTCGGATATCTCATTAGCAGCACGCGAAAATTACGTGTCAGTTGAGCATTTGAAACGCTATACAACGCTGGGCATGGCTGTTGATCAAGGCAAAACATCTAATATTGCCGGCTTGAGTGCCATGGCAGCTAATCAGGGCAAGTCCATCGAACAAGTTGGGACCACGACGTTTCGGCCACCCTTCGTCCCAGTGCTTATGGAGCTCTACCACGGTAGCAGGCATGGTCAGTTATGCCAGCCGTTGAAACGTTTAGCCTTGGAAATGCAACATCGTGAATCCGGTGCGGCATTGGGCGAGTATGGTGGTTGGCTTCGGCCTGCCTGGTATGGTGAACGGCACGCAACAGATGAGATTACATCCGAGGTGGTTGCAGCACGTAACACTGTTGCCTTGATGGATGCATCTCCATTGGGAAAAATTGAAGTCATGGGGCCGGATGCTGCAAGCTTCATGGATTTTATGTTTTACAACACCATGAGCACACTACAATCAGGTCAAATTCGCTATGGTTTAATGTTAACCGAAAGCGGTGTGATATACGATGATGCTGTGGTAGTAAGAATGTCTGAACATCAATTTCTCATATCATGCTCATCCAGCCACGTTGATGGAGTCACCATGGCTCTTGAAAGCTGGCGACAAGATGGTAACGACGCTAACCGTATTTTTATACACGACACCACGTTTAATTGGTCAACCCTCACCGTGTCTGGCCCATTGGCCAGAACAGTGCTCAATACATTGAACTTATCAGTAGATACTTCGACCACTGCTTTTCCACATATGCGTTATGCACAAACTGGCTGGAATGGCTATGAACTTCGAATTGCGCGAGTGAGCTTCACAGGGGAAGTTAGTTTCGAGATATCCATACAATCAGGCGGTGTCTCGACAATATGGCAACACTTATATGAGGCTGTAAAGGTTGTCGGAGGCAAACCTGTTGGTTTAGAAGCCTCTACCATTTTGCGTGCCGAAAAAGGCTACATTATCGTGGGTAAAGATACAGACGGTGAAACCATGCCACACGATATAGGCTTCAGCGTACCTCGTGAAAAGAAGAAAGTCGCTTTCGTTGGTGACAGGGGTTTACACAGCGTTGCTGCCAACGATAACAATCGATTAAAATTGGTTGGGCTTAAAACAATGAATAACGCTGATCCTATTCCAACCGGTGCGCATATTATCAGTAACAGTACCCCCGCCCAGTCCATCGGCTTTGTCACGTCAAGCTACTTTAGTCCTACTTTGGGTGTTCCTATTGCGCTAGCACTCTTAAGGAATAAAAACACGCAGCTGGATAAGCGAGTTGCTTTACAGCATCTGGGTAATAAATTCGAGGCAACAGTGGCACCTTGTTGTGCATTTGACCCTACTGGAGAGCGCCTTAATGCGTGATGACGCTGGTAAATGGGATGTAGCCACTCATGATAACAATATACTCATAACCGAAAATATAAGCGTGACCCAAGTTCAACCTGATCGTCAAACGATGATCAGTGGCGTATCGGTTTTGTATCAAACACCATTAACGTTAGTCGAATGGCCGGGTAAGATTGCGAAAGAACAATATGCTCTCGTATTGCGTCGTGATCGAATACTTGAGGTCAATGGTCCCGTGCGAGAGTACGGTTGGGATGAATCGTTATCCTGTGCTGTATCCAATATGAGCGATGGCTATAGCGTATTAAATATTAGTGGCCCTGCTGCATTGGCACTACTGACAAGAGGCGGTTTTATAGATACAAATGATCAATCTAGATCTGTGGCACGAACGCTTTTTGGCCTGCCGGTCCTGCTTTACCAGCACGGGATGACAGACCGGTTCAGTCTGCACATAGGCTCCGCCCATCTGCAATCTTTTAAATCTATTATCCTATCTTGTTATGCGAACAGCTAGAATGTGGCTATAACCGCGCTGTGTCAACTTGGCTTTATATTCTATGAAACTAATTAAACCTGACAAAGAGCCAACAGCTAAACGCATAGAAAAATTTTGCGAGGCACACGGGGAAAGGTGGGTCGACTATTACGCTTGGCTGCGCGCAAAAAACTGGCAAGAAGCCATTGCTGAACCATAAAAACTACCCTCGCACATTTCTGAATATTTACAGTCAGAAAACCAGTATTTTGAACAGGCAACAGCAGATCTTGCACCTTTGCGGGATGAACTAATTGCAGAAATGCGTGGGCGGATGGAGCAAAACGACAACAGCGTATCGATGCCGCATGGACCCTACAAGTATTTTGATCGATACATTGAAAATGCAGAACACGAGCTTTACGTAAGAACCAGGCTTGATGGAAGCGGCGAGGAAATACTATTCGATGAAAACAAGGAAGCAGAGCGCTTTGAATATTTCGACATCGGGGATATGGTACAAAGCCCTGATCACAGTATGTTGCTTTGGAGCGTTGATACCAACGGTTCTGAATTCTACACCTTATTCATTAGAGATCTCAAAACGGGTAAGGATAAAAACTACTGCATCAATCGGGTAGATTCTGTTATTTGGGCGAATAATCAAACCCTGTTTTACGCACAGCTTGACGAATATCACCGGTCAATGCAAATTTTTAAGCACGTACTCAATACCGACCCCAAACACGACGTTTTAGTATTCGAAGAAAAAGACGATCGATTTTATTGCGGTGTGGACGTTAGTCTTTCTGGAGAGTATGTATTCATCGATACATCAATGAATGACCAAGACGAAGTCTGGTATATACCCACCGCAACTTTAGATGCAGCCCCTGCGCTAATACAACCAAGAAAAGAAGGTTTGGAATACTCTGTTGAGCATCAGGGCGATCGATTTATAATTGTAACCAACGCGGGTGGTGCTACCGATTTTAAACTGGTAGAAACCCCTGTGCATTCTGCTGCAATGAAGCACTGGGTCGATCTGGTACCACATTGCCCCGGACATTTAATTGAAGATTATGTTGTCTTTAAGAATTGGGTTATCTGGCTTGAGTTGGTTAATGCGCTTCCGCAGCTTGCCTATATGAACAAGTCAGGAAAAATAGTCAGGCTGGGTTTTGACGAACAAGCTTTTTCACTCGGATTGTATGATGGGTTTGAGTACGATACAAACTCCTTGATATATACCTACTCTTCTCCAACCACGCCTACTCAAACATTTGGTTTTAACCTGCAATCTCAACAACGGGACTTATTAAAGCAAACAACGATACCCAGTGGCCATAACAGTTCAGATTACGTGACCGAACGCATCAGTGTTTTGTCGCACGATGGCGCAAAGGTACCGGTAACTCTGCTCTATCACAAGAACACCCGCTTAGATGGAGCCGCCCCTGCCTTGCTCTATGGCTACGGGTCTTACGGGCATTCCGTTGATGCGGGCTTTCGTCATGAGCGTCTCGTTATCATTGATCGGGGTTTTGTTCTTGCCATCGCTCATGTGCGAGGTGGTCAGGAAAAAGGTCGTCACTGGTATGAAGATGCTAAATTTGAACGAAAGCAAAACAGCTTTAAAGATTTTAACGCTGTTGGCGAAGCACTTATAGAACTAAATTATTGCGCTCCAAACAAGCTTGTCTCGGTTGGCGGATCAGCCGGTGGCTTGCTGGTGGCAGCCAGCATGAACTTAAAACCCGAGCTTTACGCAGCTGTCATTGCACACGTACCGTTTGTTGATGTGCTGAATACCATGCTCGACGATTCGTTGCCTGGTACCCCTGGCGAATTTACGCAATGGGGAAATCCTATTGAGAGTAAAGATGCCTTTGACACCATCTGCGGTTACGCCCCATATGAGAATGTTCAGGCTCAGGAGTACCCTGCCATTTATGTATCTGCAGGTGTGTCTGACCCGCGTGTCACTTACTGGGAGCCTGCAAAATGGGTGGCGAAATTACGAGCGACCAAAACTGATAACAATATTGTTTTACTTAAGACTAATATGAGTTCTGGTCATTTTGGCAAAACAGGTCGTTTTGCATCTTTAGATGATGATGCACAATCTTATGCGTTCGCTATAGCAATCACGAGCTAATTTGTATTGAGTGGCGCTGATCTCAAATAAATTAAAAACAACTACGTCGTCGGAAATAAAAATTTCGTTTATAGGGGCTGGGTCAATCGCGTTCATTCAAACGCTTATTAATGATATTCTACAGGTCGACAGCTTAAGTAGTGCGCACAGCGCTTTAATGGACATCAACGGCGAGCGTTTGCATCAATCATTCGCCGTTGCTCAGCGCATGGTGGATGCTTTATAAAGTATCAGCAAAAATCTCGGCACACCTAAACCAAATGGAAGCACTAAACGGTGCAAACTTTGTTATTACTGCATTTAAAATTGATGGTTACGAGCCTTGCACTGTTACTGATGTCGAAATCCCCAGCCAATCCGGCCTGCGACAAACTATAGCGGATACGCTTGGCATTGGTGGAATAATTCGCGCACTTCGAACCATCCCTCTTCTCTGGTCTGTTTGTGAGGATATGATGGTCGCCTGCCCTGACTCTACATTGCTTCAATACGTAAACCCGATGGCGATGAACGTGTGGGCCATCCATAAAAAATATCCCGAGATAAAAGTGGTTGGGCTCTGCCACTCAATCCAACACACAGCAACAGCGCTGTGTATCGATTTTGGCATTGGCGAATCTAACTTAAAATACAAAGTAGCTGGCATTAATCACATTGCGTTTTTTCTCGAACTCGAAGAAGCATTTGATGATGGTAGCTACCGCAACCTTTACCCTGCATTGCAGGATGGTTATAAGCACGGCCGGCTGCCAACTGATGCAAGCGCACAAAACCCCCGATGCAAAAACATCGTGCGCTACGAGATGCTTAAACGCTTAGGGTATTTTGTTACTGAGAGTTCAGAACACTTCGCTGAGTACGTGCCCTGGTTTATAAAACGAGATTGCGATGATCTTATAGAGCAATTTAAGATTCCGCTTGACAAATATCAAACACGTTGCAGGCAGGCTATTGAGCGTTGGAGTGATGAGCAGCTTGCACTTGAAGACAATATGGATTTTAGTGCGGCTCCCAGAGTAGAGTACGCCAGCGATATTATGGACTCATTCCTCCACACTTAGCTGCTATTATGCAGTCCAGCGTTTCTGTTCAAGGGTTGGTTGTAGACGCACTGATAAATGAAAACCGTGACAGTATTTATCACGCTGCCATGATGTACCCTCACACAGCAGCAGAACTCGATCTAAATCAAATTTGGCAAATGGTTGACCAGCTTATCGAAGCACACAATCACTGGTTGCCTGATTGGGTAAATAACACGAAACACTGAACCGCTGATGGCACTACTTATTCTCATTGTCTGAATAAGCGCCTGATGTAAAATCTGCATTGGCTGATGCCGGCATAAATGTCAGGCACCATGCCTGAATTATTGAGCGTATAAAAGGAGATTGGTGCATGTCACCAGACCCGTTGTTGCAGCCATTCGATCTTAAACATTTGACGTTGCGTAACCGAATCATGACTACAAGTCATGAGCCGGCCTACCCTGAAGACGGCATGCCCAAAGAACGATACGTCGCTTATCACACCGAACGTGCGAAAGCGGGTGTTGCCTTAGCCATGACGGCAGGGTCGCATAGGTGATGCTGTCTCGGCTCGCAATACTCACGCAGCCATCTACGATGCGTTGCGACTAATGAAGGATATTTGATTTACATGCGCAGCATGCGAACAATACACGTGGTTTCTTGTCACGCAGAGGGTGAAGTGGGCGATGTCATCGTTGGTGGCGTCGCGCCTCCACCTGGGGAAACCTTATGGGATCAGCGCAACTGGATTGCAAAAGACCAGAACTTGCGTAACTTTATGTTGAACGAACCTCGGGGTGGCGTGTTTCGCCATATCAATTTGTTAGTTCCACCGAAAAACCCAAAGGCACAGATGGGCTGGATTATTATGGAGCCTGAACACACCCCACCGATGTCTGGATCAAACTCGATTTGTGTTTCAACTGTATTGTTGGAAACCGGCATTATTCCTATGCAATACCCTGTGACAAAAATGGTATTGGAAGCACCCGGTGGCCTGGTCAGCGTCACAGCGCAGTGTCGGGATGGAAAGGCTGAAAAGATTTGCGTACAAAATGTTCCCTCGTTTGCAGGTGAGCTGGCAGTGCCACTTAATGTGTCGGGCCTGGGGACGATCAATGTCGACACAGCCTATGGCGGCGACAGTTTTGTTGTGGTTGAAGCCGATGCACTGGGATTAGAGCTCACTGCTGACAATGCTAAAAAACTTGCCGACTTAGGCGTTAGTATTACCAATGCTGCTAATGAACAATTGCAATTCACCCACCCTGCCAACCCGAATTGGCAGCATTTTTCATTTTGTTTGTTTGCAGGAACACTACACCGAAACGCAAATCACCTTAGCGCAAAAGCCGCAGTGGCCATCCAACCTGGAAAAATTGATCGCTCACCGACAGGCACTGCAGCTTCTGCCCGAATGGCACTGTTGCACGCAGCCGGACTGATGAAGCTGCACGATACGTTTACTGCCGAATCTATTATCGGTTCCACGTTCGACGGCAGGATCGTGTCAGAAACACAGGTGGGCGGAAAACCTGCAATAGTTCCTGAAATTTCGGGTCAAGCATGGATAACTGGTACACACCAGCACATGCTTGACCCTACCGATCCCTGGCCGGAAGGCTATCGACTAAGCGACACATGGCCTGTGATGCCTGCGTGATTACCTAAACTGGTCGATGAGCGCTTCATCGAATACAAATGGGTTAGCCTTTGCAGTAACACATGATGTGTCAGGTGCGTCTTCTGTATTTTGTAGAAAAGTCGCCACAATCAGGCATCCCGGTGGAGCAACATGATCTTTTAATGAAACCGTTTGAACGTGGCGGTGGTGCAACTGGAACCGGCTATGGACTAGGTCTGGCAGTAGCCTCTCGTATTGCCAGGCACCACCAAGGGGGTATTACTATTGATCAGTGTGACGTTCTGGGTGGAGCAAAGCTGAGCGTTACGTTAAAACTGCGAGCTTGATAGTGTTTTCTATACAAAATGCATTGTCTATCAACCGACGAGCCAAGCAAAGTGCTGAGTTAAGCAGGTGTTAGCAACGGCTTAAATCTGCCCACAGGAAAGTTTGGCGAGCGGCTCAAATTTAGTGTTCGTTTTCACTTTTCGATGAGCTGAACAGTGGCAAAGTCCCGGTGATAAGACGTGCGCCGCGACCGTACGTAATGTAGCTCCAAAACCATTGTAAGCTGACGACCATTGGTGCTCGCACGCCAATTAAAAAGTAGATATGAGCCACTCCCCATAGCCACCATGCGAACCGTCCCTTAAGTTGTATTTTTACAAAATCAACCACCGCCGTGTTACGACCTATGGTGGCCAAATTGCCTTTGTGTTTGTAAACAAAATCAGCCGGAACATCGCCAGTTCCCATGCGCGCTAGCAGCACATCTGCGACATAACGTCCTTCCTGCTTGGCGGCAGGAGCAATACCGGGCACATCTCCTTGCTTCCATGCCACTTTTGCAGCATCGCCGACAATAAATATATCTGGATACCCGTCGACACTCAAATCCGAATTCACCGGCACTCGACCGGAGCGGTCTGATTCAACGCCCATCCAGTTTGCTACCTGTGGTACGGACACACCCGCCGCCCAGACAACCGTTGCGCACGGTACTTTGTCATTGTCGAATTGTACGCCTGTCGCACCATCTACTGAGACGGGTTTATTCAAAACGACTTCGACCCCAAGTTTCTCAAGTGCTTCCAGTGCATAGGCTGACAAATCTTCAGGGAATGCTGCAAGCAGGCGGCTTCCTGCTTCAGCAAGCACAACTCGCGCAGAACTTGGATCAATCGTCCTGAAATCCTTTGCCAGAGCATGATTTGCCAGCTCAGCAATTGCGCCTGCCATTTCAACTCCAGTCGGACCACCACCAACAATGCAAAACGTCAATTGACGTTCTATCTCGGCTGGGTCTTGCGCTGTTTCTGCTCTCTCAAAAGCGAGAAGAACACGTTTACGAATCTCAGTCGCATCTATTATTCGCTTTAACCCAGGGGCGTTCGGCTCCCATTGATCTTGTCCGAAATAACTGTGTCTTGCACCTGTTGCAATGATGAGATAATCGTAAGGATAGGTACTCTCGTCTGTATGAACTGTCTTGGCGTTAATATCGACATCTGTGACATCACCCAGAACAACCCGGGCATTTTTTTGCTTTGAAAGGATGCCGCGAATCGGCCAGGCGATATCAGAGGGTGACAGCCCCGCAGTCGCAACCTGATATAAAAGTGGTTGAAATAAATGATGATTACGTTTGTCGATTACGGTAATTTCAGCATCAGCATTCTTTAAACGTTTCGCTGCTTCAAGTCCACCAAACCCAGCACCGATTACTACAATTCTATTTTTCGAAACCACTTCATTGTCTCCTGTGCAAGGGTATTAGAGAACACATTCTGAACACGAACACTATAGCTGGTTGTTGCAGCTTTTAAAGGCGTTTGGTCAAGCAGACAACAGCGTTTATTTATCTTTTGGTTCTGAGCGATCACACTTTTTACAGTCAAGTGTTTTACCGATAGCACTTTGCCGGCCCTGCTGTTCTTCGACCCACGCTCTGTTGGTCCAGGGCGGATTGTGACGAACATGTTGAAAGTGGCGGCAGGCCAGTTCTGCGACCCAGTCACCTGGTTCGTCCTGATGAAAGCCGGTAATCGTCTGATGCATGTCGTAGTCCTGAGCTCTTATGCATTATATATTGAAGTCGATAGGGTAAGATAAGTTTGTAGTTGACACCCAAAACTAGTTCTTTATCCCGTGCGTCGTACATAATGAGGAGTCACTTATAGTGAATAAAAGATCTGCCCTGCTGTTTTACTTGTTTTTGATGGTGCTATTACAGCCGGTTCAATCTGCAAGCTCAGCTACTGATGACATTCTCATAACCACGTTTGATGACCAGCCAGTCTCTTTGCTTAGCGTTATCTCTGAGGGTATACATGCTGATAAGGTTACTGTGGTTATGGTGTGGGCAACGGACTGTCCTCCTTGCGAGGCACAAAAACCGATGATTCAACAATTCCACCTCGATTACTCGGACAGTATCGCAACAGTCGTTGGCATTGCTATTGATGGTTTAAAAGACATAGATGAGGTCAACCGGCTTATGGCCAAAAATGCGCCTGCTTATCCGAATTTTCTAGCAAAGCCGGATACTTTTCTTGCAGATTTTGAAGCTGCCACCGCCAAAGAATTTGCTGGTGCACCCTCATACATTATGTTTAATGCGCAGGGTCAAGCAATTGCAGTCGCTATGGGTCCAGTCACAAGAGAACAACTGGAAGGCGCGGTTACACCTTAATTACAGAGCACCCAGTTAATAAAATTGCGCTAACTATGTGGCAACAGTATCCGCTGCGCTACTCGCTATGAATTAGCAGCACGAGGCAAGATTTTTTGGCTGGCCAGATACTCATCATAGGTGCCTGCAAAATTAACCAACTGCTTGTCTTTAATTTCGATAATTTGAGTGGCAAGCGATGAAACAAATTCGCGATCGTGGCTTACGAAAATGATCGTACCTTCGTAGTGAACCAACGCTAAATTCAGCGCTTCTATTGCTTCCATATCCATGTGATTTGTCGGCTCGTCCAATATAAGCACATTGGGTGAAGACATCATCAATTTGCCAAATAACAGGCGATTCTTTTCACCACCAGAACACACCTTCACCGACTTTTCAAAATCATCAGAAGAAAAAAGTAATTGACCCAAGGTTGCTCTCACAATTTGATCATTGTGTGAGGACTTACGCCACTGACTCATCCAGTCGAACAGTGTAGTCTCGCTGTTGAATTCGGCTATATTATCTTGCGGACAATAACCGATGGACGCATTTTCTGACCACTGTATCTCGCCTTTGTCTGCCTGTATTTCATCAAGTAGACAACGTAGCAGCGTGCTTTTACCCACGCCATTTTCGCCAATAACAGCAAGCCTCGACCCTGCTTCTAACATCAAATTGCCTTTTTCGAATAATGGCCCCTCATCAAACCCCTTAGATACATTTTCAAGCGTTAGAGCTTGGCGGAACAGTTTTTTATCCTGAGAAAACCGAATGTATGGACTAATCCGACTTGAACGTTTGATATCGGCTAATTGAATTTTCTCGATTTTTTTGGCACGTGATGTCGCCTGCTTTGCTTTGGACGCGTTGGCTGAAAAGCGACTAACAAATTGTTGCAAGTCAGCGATCTCAGCTTTTTTCTTGGCATTTTCGTTCTGAAGTAATTCTCGAGCAGCGGTTGAAGCCATCATAAAATCGTCATAGTTACCAGGATAAACACGCAACTCCCCGTAGTCGATATCAGCCATATGCGTACAAACAGTGTTCAAAAAGTGCCGATCGTGAGAAATTATAATGATCGTGCTTTTCTGATTGCTAAGCACTCCCTCGAGCCAACGAATAGCATTGATATCAAGGTTGTTGGTTGGTTCATCCAACAGCAATATGTCGGGCGATGCAAACAATGCTTGTGCTAGCAGCACCCGTAATTTCCAGCCCGGTGCTACATCGCTCATGGGACCAAAATGCAGTGCTTCTTCTATGCCAGCACCACTTAAAAACTCTCCCGCCCGACTTTCCGCTGTGTAGCCATCCATTTCGGCAAATTCAATCTCTAACTCAGCAACGCGCATACCTTCGTCTTCGCTCATCTCGGGCAAGGCGTAAAGCTTGTCCCGCTCCTGTTTTATTTTCCACAGTTCGCGATGACCCATGATCACTGTATCAATGACCGAGAATTCTTCGAATGCAAATTGATCTTGGCTTAGTTTGCCAATGCGTTCATTGGGTGTCACTGACACATTGCCAGAGGTCGGTTCGAGTTCACCAGAGAGTATGTTCATGAAGGTGGACTTGCCACAGCCATTGGCGCCGATCATGCCGTAACGATTGCCCTCACCAAATTTGACAGATATATTTTCGAACAGCGGTTTAGAGCCGAATTGGATAGTAACGTTTGCAGCGGAAATCACGGTTTGGACCTGAAGTTGGGCACGCAGGCGTACCAAGAATGAAGTTAGCCGAGCATAATAACATTTCATTTCAGTTGTCGTTGCGTATGTTCTGGCTTAGTGTCCTGCCTGGCTGGATAATATCTGCTACAGAATGCGCCTGTACGGGATTATTCTGCGATGACTGCAGAAAATTTGAACAAAATAGAACCGATCGGGATTAAATTGAGTAGTTTGGCTTGATTTCTGCGATAATCGTCCCGAGAGGGACTATTTTATGACCATAATTCGTGACGTACAAACGCTCGGCGAGACCATTCGACAAGAGCGCAAAAGACAAAAAGTCACCCAGGTTGAGCTTGCCGCACTCGCTGGTGTTGGTGTGCGATTTTTAAGGGAGTTAGAGGGTGGGAAAACCGGTTGCCAGTTGGGTAAAACGTTCAGCTTGCTGGACACACTAGGCATATCAATTACAGCAACAAGTCGGAACCAATGAGTGCGGCCCGCAAACTGGATGTCTATTTGCGATCAGGCAAAGTGGGTGTGCTGAAACAAGCGGCAAATACCGATTTGTCTTTTACCTACACTCAAGCCCATCTTTCAAGCAAAAATCCACACACTATTTCTGTGGCCATGCCGTTGTCTCCTGATGTCTATGGCAATTCAGTGGCTAAGCCTTATTTTTCAGGGCTGTTGCCTGATGAGTCAGCTCGTGTGCGACTGGCTCGTGCTTTAGGCGTGTCAGACACCAATGCGTTCGGCATGTTGGAGACCATTGGTGGAGAGTGCGCTGGTGCACTGGCACTTCATCCGTTTAATTCGAATATTGAACAGATTGACTCGCATGATGAAGTTCTCGATGAAACTCAGCTTGCAGCTGTTCTTTCAGAACTTCGTGGTAATCCATTGTTAGGTGGCCGGCACGATGTGCGTTTGTCTTTGGCAGGGGTTCAGGACAAATTGGCAGTAAAAGTTCAAGACACTCGCATAGTACTGGTCAGAAACGGCGAGCCCACCACGCACATATTAAAGCCTGCAATTCAAGGATTGGAGGGCACAGCCCAAAACGAGATGTTTTGCATGACGCTGGCAAAACGCATTGGCCTTACCGTACCTGACGTTCAGTTTGCACAAGTAAGTGATACCGCATATGTACTTATAGAACGATTCGACCGTACCCATCGTGCCGACGGTACAGTTCAACGTTTGCATCAGGAAGACTTCTGTCAGGCTTTAAGCGTGCCACCAGAATTAAAATACGAGGATGAGGGTGGGCCGGGCGTCGAACAATCTTTGGCCTTAATACAACGATCGGTAAATCAACCGGCAGCTGACAGGCTCACATTTCTACGAATGCAGATTTTCCATTTTTTGGTTGGTAACGCCGATGCACATGCAAAAAATTTTGCTTTGTTGCACACCGTAGAGCCTGCAGCGCCATCGTTAGCGCCACTGTACGATGTTGTGTGCACGGCAGCCTACCCTGCGTTATCGAAAAAGATTGCGATGCGCATTGGGAAACGGAATATACCTGACACAATAAGGAAAAAGCAGTGGCGCAGTTTGGTGCCTGATACCAAAGCATCTCAGTTGCTACTGAAAAGCGAGATTGCTGTGCTGGCCGAATCTATTGTACCGCACGCGCAAAAGTTATTGCACGACGCCGATACACTCGGCATTAATCACCCTATCCTGACAACGATTACGCAGGTAATTAAATCCCGCGCAGAGCAATTACTGATGGAGATGTCCTGAGGTAGACATACCAATAAATGAGTCGCTAAGTCAGTACCTCATCAGCAAAACTACTTGCATCGTTCACTTGATTCGATTGCAATTTGAGCTCTGTTCTGCCTCTATTTGATTCCACACCGCTTTGCTGGCTTTGTGGGTGAAACACTTGCAGCCATTGCTTCAATATTAAATCCTGCATGTGATTTGGCGAATCAGAAATAGTGCCGGTGGGCAATTGGCCTGCAGAGCTTTCAAGATGCCAACCCAGATAGCAACCCAGCGCATAAAATTCCATATCTGACATCAGATTGGCTAGAGATTCTGACCCATTTTCTACAACAAGATTCGGGGCTTGCCCGACCCCGTCGCCACCAAGTATGACTCGAAAGTGTTTGTCACTTTTAGTTTTATAGGTAGCGATGTTGTCACTTTTTAGTGAATCAATCAGTTGTATCTGATTGTCGGCAATCAGTTGTGGAATGCCAGCCTCGACATCACCTGACGTGCACAAGACAAGAATTGCATCTTCTTTTAGGTGTTCAAGTAGTTCTGGTTGTTGCGCCAGAAAACAGCTGCCTGTATTTAAAAATACTAAGTCGCTTCGAGCTAAAAGTATTTCCAACGGCACTGCAAATTGCTGGCAGTGAGCAAGTTCAGCCATAACAGCAAGGTCCGTGTCGTATACAAAGGGTCCTATATTGCGTTCGTCCAGATGGCGCAAAATACCTTTACCGATGGATCCCAGTCCTACGACACCGGTAGAGATCGGCGAAGTTTCAATATCGATGTTGCATGTTTGGCGCACAATATTGTTACAGGATTCAACAATAGCCGGTCCTATATCTCTGTCCATGATCAGCTTTATCCGCGATCTGGATTTCGATACAACTGGCTTAGACACTTTTTTTACAACATTCTGATAGCCGATAGTCAGACCGTCATCAGCGCCCTTGATTCCATTTTCTGTGCCTTCAACAAATCCAGCCAATCTTGGCCCTAAGTCAGGGTCATTAGCAATGGCCTCGGCGCTGGGCGCGAAATATCCACCGTATTCAAGTATCGCGAAAGGCCTGTCCCGGGTAACATTTTTTAGTAGACTCAGGGTGAAATTTTGGTTACGCAGCTGCGCTCTATTAACATCGCCAAAAATCTTTCCAGGAAAGCGCGCTTCAAGTTGTTTCACTACATCTCTGTTGCCCATAGATGAGCTGGCCTTGGGGATGAGAGCGGCAAGACGATCTCCCAGACAATCCATGTGTGGTATCAATGATAAGAATGCGTGCTGCACATAGACAAAACAAAGTTCGTCACTGGTACCGCAAAGTTTGTCTACATGCGAAATAGTTTGATTGTAAAAATCAATGTGTTTGTCGATCTGGAGGTAATTGTTCATTGTAGTTCTCGTGCAATGCCTGAAACGTTCTGATATCACAGCCTCCCTGGTGCGCGGTCATCAGCTCATTGCTAATTAAATGGTGGATTTTACGAATGCGTACCGACGTAGGTGAAGCGTTGTACTTCACCAGATTCGGTTTTGACGAGTTCAACAAACATACTTAAGGGCCGCACCCATAACTCACGGCGTTTTTGGTTTGGCGCATAAATCACCATAACCTCTTCGTTCTCGGAATGCTTTGCAGTGCCAAAAACGTAGTAATTGTTGCCTTTAAAGTGTTGATAAACACCAGGTCTGATAAAGACTAACGGATTCATCTATACAAATAATATTTTAATACTTGCCAAGAGTTATACCACAACATCAGCAGGTGCGAATACGATGCATTTTTGACAGATTTGAGGACATCTACCTATGCAACCACAGCCATAACTGGTTACATTAGCCTTCAGTTGGCTGGTTTAGCTAAAAATCATTGATGTTAATGCTGACAAATTGTTAGAACTGGTTCAGGTTTTTTGTATTGAATCGAGATCTCGGAACATCTACAGAATCGGTTTTGCGAACGATGTGTTACATAGCCCCGTACGGTTCTAGCTGCAATTGCCGATATGTGAACTTGTATTCTTTAAAAATCGGCAATCTGTTATGAGTTCAAATAATCAGAATCCCACCTTGTACGTAACGCAGGGCTCAGGTAATAGTTTCAAACCAATGTTGGTCGCAGCGCATTTAAACCAGTCATGTAACGTGCATTACATTGATGTGTTAGCAGGCGAATCGAGAAGATCAGCTTTTATGTCAATAAATCCACAGGGACAGCTTCCTTTTATGGTTCTTCCCGACGGTGTAGGGCTTGGTGAATCGAATGCAATAGCTTGGTATTTAGCGGAAGGAAGTCATTTGATGCCTGATTCAAGTTTGGCAAGAGCACAGGCTATTAGGTGGATGAACTTCGAGCAAACCATGCTGGAAGCTAATATTTCTCCAGTTCGTTTCTTCACCTTTATCCTGCCTGAACAACAAAGCGAACATAAGGACATGATACCTCTCTGGAGAGAGCGCGGCAATCAAGGATTAGCAGTGCTGAATGATTATCTTAAGTCGCATGACTTTGTAACCGAACACGGTTATTCCGTTGCTGATATTGCTGTGTATGGATACACACACCTCGCCAACGAAGGCGGATTTGACCTGGATAATTACAAACACGTTTCAGCCTGGATTGAGCGTGTACAGCAACAAGAGGGTTATACACCTATTGGGCATTTATTAACTGGAGAAAACAAAAAAGTAGCTGCGTAGTAATCTATTGTTGCAAACCCATTACTTTTTAGAAGAGCATGCTTGCATGGATCTCATTAATTCAACCAAACAATTAGAAATTGAAACGCAATGGACTGCAAAAACGCTAACCTCGCTAGAGCGTCTTCAGTGCCCGGTCTGGGTATTTGACGTCGATAACTCGCGTGTGCTGTGGTGTAACGATAGTTCCCTGGCGGTGTGGGATTCAGAATCAAAACAAGACCTCTTAAGTCGAGAGATGCGTTCGGGTATGTCTTTGTCTGTCGCCAAGCGACTCGAACAATATAAAACTGACTTTACTAATGATGATAGTGCGCAGTTCAGGGAAATCTGGACGCTGTATCCCAACAATGAGCCCACCACTTTTGACATGGTATTCAGTTGTTTCCGATTAAACACCGGCAGGATTTGCATGTTTTGTGAAGTCACCAGTAGTTCGGCCAGTGACAGCGAGGCGTTACGAAGTGCAGAAGCTTTACTGCATACATCAGTTAATATTTCATTGTATAGCTCCAATGGCGAGCCTCTGTATAGAAACCCTGCGGCGCGCAGTAGCGTGCATTCCTCTGACAGCACCTTGGCTGAACACTTTGGCAATGCTGAGCTTATTCACCAGCTTCAAAGCTCAGAAAGCGAAGAGGTTAATGCTGTTACGAGTGTGCACACTGTAAATGGAGAAAAGTGGCACGACATAACGGCTCGACGGTGTCTGGATGCGATGACTGGAGAAGCGGCTTGGCTGATCAGCGAAGTGGATGTTTCGCGATTAAAGGCGACAGAAGAGCATGCACAGTTTTTAGCTGAACACGATACGCTCACTAAACTACCAAACCGAAACTATGTTTACAGCTATTTTCAGACTCGGATAGATAAATTGTTGGCTGCTAACAAACAAGGTGCATTGATATTTATAGATTTAGACAATTTTAAAGATGTCAATGATTCGCTTGGGCATGATGCAGGTGACCAACTGTTGATAGAAGTTTCCGATCGATTACGAAACGTTTCTAGTATGGATGACTCAGTAGCTCGCTTGGGAGGCGATGAATTTCTGCTCTTAATAGAACTATGCGAAAACGAAAGCCAGATAGAAACTACTGCACAAGAGATTATTAGTACAGTTTCTCAACCAATAGTACTCCAGGGCAGAGAAATTCAGATGACGCCATCAATTGGTGTTGCGATGTTTCCTGGTAATGGATTAAAAATTCAGGAACTGATGCGGCACGCTGACCTGGCCATGTATCACGCAAAAGATATCGGGAAGAACAACTTCGCCTACTTCACATCAGAACTAAGCGAAGCTGTAGATAGTCGTATCAGTCTGGAATCTGAAATCAAGTCTGCCTTGAGAAACGATGAATTTGTCGCATACTTTCAACCTAGAGTCGATGTAAATACCGGACAAATTCTTGGCGCTGAGGCGCTTGCCAGATGGGAACACCCTGAAAAAGGATTAATCCCGCCTGGGGTTTTTATTTCAGCGTGTGAGGAGTCCGGCTTGATAGCCGAGCTTGGGAGAACGATCTTTACCCAGTCAGTTATTGCGCAACGCAGTTGGACCGAGATGGGTATTGATATGCGTATTTCGGTCAATCTGTCGCCCCTTCAGTTTGCTGAAGATAATTTAGATGATGAGTTGATTCAAATCGTGAAGCAACATCGAGGCAATCCGGGAAAAATAGAATTAGAAATAACAGAGTCTGTTTTATTAGGCAATGATAAGGAGACCGTTGAAAAGCTACACAGACTTGTACAACACGGTTTCAAGATTTCAATTGATGATTTTGGCACTGGTTATTCGAATCTAGCCTATTTGCACCGCTACCCTATAAGTTGTCTCAAAATTGATCGCTCGTTTATTGAGTCGCTGGATTCGGCCAAGCCTATTGTAGAGCTCATTATTTCAATGGCTAAGTTATTTAATTTACTCGTAGTAGCTGAAGGCGTTGAAAAACCGGAGCAGCTTGAAATGTTAAAAAAATATCAATGCCAGGAATATCAAGGCTATTTGTTTGAAAAACCGATTACATACGATTCATTCACTCAGCTCATCTTAAGCGAACAGCGAAACGTGGCATAGGTTCAGCCATTACAACGTACCTCAATGTACCGCCTGTTTGTAACGCGTTAAATGGGTAGCAAGTGATAAGCACCAGCAGATCTTCGTCCGATGGCACCAATAGTCTTTGGTTAGCAGAATCTGCTATCAACTTACTCGTAACACGATAAGCACTTATTGAGCCGTCAGCGCGCTGTAATTCCACAATAGCGTGTTGATCTATGTGCTCCAAAAATTGCATATGGCTATCACGATGCCCACCGATAGCAACAACACGTTTTTTATCATTCATGGCGTTAGTCGTGATCGTACCGGGACCAAACGCCATAGCCTCTCCAGAGACGCCATCAAGCACAATCAAGGCTTTATCTTGCGAAGGCACGCTGAGTTTGGCAACAGGCCAAGTGTCCGCCCAGGGCCATGGCTTTTGTTGTGATTTTCCAGAAAGTGATTTCTGCCATGCCGACTCAAGCAACAGTTGTCCAATTTGCGCCTTGGCTTGAATCCAGAAACCATTGGCGCCAAACATCAGTGCTAAGAGCAATAAACCTGCAGTCAAAAAACGCATTACCAGTACTGCCGTTTGTTGCGAACTTGAAAATAAACGCTGCACGCACTCAATATAATTAGTATCAAACTCAACAACAACCGTGTATCAGAGCCAGCTGATCCCTGCGGCATCGAAATTGTCAGCATGTCGTTACCGTGAGGGATGAGATTGGGCACTTTTGAAGATGTTAGTTTGTTCTCGTCAGATCGCACCGGTTGTTCTTCAACCGCAAGAAAACTAGTATATTGAGACAATAGTTTGTGCTCGAGTGCAATGGCTAGTATTGCAGAACGATAATAATCCGGAACGCTATGTGTTCTTTGTTGATTTTCCAAAGATTCGATGCTTCGTTGCGCCCAAATTGTAGAAAGCCCCGATTCAACTAAAGGCGCATCACTCAAGTCGATCATTTTTTCCCATGGAGTATCCCCCCAATTTCCCGAGATTTTAAAAGACTGACTTTGTTCACCAAGCTTCGCTGCTATGATAATCGCGTCGTTAGCGTACAAGTCTGGAATTGGATTGGGCGCGAAGTTTGTTAGTGGGTCGTCAAACTCTACCACTATATTAGTTAGTGCAGGCGCTTCGAGCTTATAGAGAAGGTCTCCCATAACAGGCACCACTTCATCAATGTGACTTATAAATTCGGCACTGCCCCGCCCTGCTTGCGCTACTTTGCGCATAAACCATTGGTTAGGTGCACTGCCAATGCCAACGGTGAATAAACGAGCTGCTCTTAATTGTTTGGTGATGGCAGTTATTACTGAATCTTCATAACCTATACTGCCATCTGTGACAAAGACAACCTGACGCAGTAATCCAGTTTGCTGATACCCTAACGCAGTTTCTAAAGCACTTAACATTTGTGTTCCTCCATCAGCGCGTAGTTGATTGATAAAACCCTGGGCCATTATTATATTTTCTTCCGATGCAAACTGAGGTCTGTTGAACAGACTAGTGTGATACGAATTAAATTCGATGATATTAAACTTATCGGTGTCCCTTAAGCCGGATAAGGCGCTCATCAGTGCATTTTTGGCAGCTTCTATGGCTTCGCCTGCCATAGAGCCAGATGTGTCTATTACCAAAATTAATTCTCGAGCCTGCTCAGGAATGTTTTCAATATTCTTCGGCGGTACTATAGATGATAGTAAATAGTGTTTATCCCCGACTATTTCTCTCCAAACGCGAGCAACCGGTTCAGTGCCATTGGGTATCTGCCATTCAAGAATAAAGTCCCGATCAAGCTTTATAGTGTTTTGCGCTGAGAAATTGATTTGGTCTATGCTCGCATTAACATTAAGCGAGTGACTTGGACTTGCAAAAGCCTGACTATCGTATTGACCATGCGCAATACCGCTTAAGGTAACAGAGTGATCAATAATATTTGATTCTCTAGTGTTCCCGTTATCCACAAACGGTGGACTAATTGCTTCTGCATCTGTCACCAGTGAATTTGAGAACCTGGGTGTGAGTGTCAGCGGAATTCGCAATCGGTATTTAGCATTCTCAAAGGAAACCGTTTGAATGTATGTAAGCTTGATTGATATTTTTTCGCCAGGTGCAATATTGGCGAATCGAGAGGAAAACAAATTAGGTCGATGCTGTGACACTAATCCTGCAACTCTGCCCTCGTTTTTAGCTTTAGTGTATTCGTGATTTGCTTGCTCTTTCTCTGTTATTTTACCTGTTATGCGGCGCTCGCCTATCAAGACCTCCATAGCATTCACTGCGGCTTGATCTGGTAATGGAAACGTGTACAAACCTTCCACCCATTGTGTGCTGTTATTTAAAAACGTCTGCTCAAGTATGACTTTAGCAACCATACCACTGATCTGTGTGTTTACCGAAGAGCTCAATATTGGCGCTATGGTGCTTGTATTGTTATTGTTGAAAAACAATGTACCGCTGGTCACAGCGTCTAAATCTGGCTCTGCAGACCCTTTACTTAAAGATTCTTCATCTAGCTGGGTAAGCTTGCTATTGTGCGATGACGTAGCATCAGCTATGGCATTAAAGCTGACAGATGCACACAGTGTTATGTGAAAAAATAGGCATACGCTGAATAGTTTGCCGTGTTTAGTTGTTATCATTGGCTCTCACCCAAAATAGTTTAGTCATGCTATTAGAGTGTTTAAATAAGTCAACAATGGGTGGGCATCATGGCTCGCTTCTTCTCAATTATGATGAAATAGGGCATGACAAAATCAGCCTTGACAACATTGCATGTAAATAAATATACATGTCAAACCCGGTTTGCTATGAGATTCGCAGACGAGATCACCCACAATGAATTTAGGATTATTTGCGAAAGCCAATGGTGACCGACCATTATTAGCGATTGGTTTGCTAATTGTCGGCACGTTTACTTTAGCCTTACAAGACAGCCTCATGAAACTGATGTCGACCGAGACTTCGTTCTGGCAGATACAGACCCTACGCTCCGGGCTTAACATGGTCATTGTGATAATGTTGGCGTTGCTAAGCGGCAAGTTAATGCTGATTAAGCCGCAAAATGCCAAGCCAGTTTTTTTGCGAGCCGCTTTTCTGGCAATAACCATGTTTTTTTTCTTCTCTGGCGCACCATATCTCAGTGTTGCACAAATGGCGGTCGGCCTATATACCTACCCATTGTTTGTATGCTTACTGGCAGGTCCGGTTTTAGGAGAAAAAATTGGCCTTTGGAGAACGGCTTGCATTGTACTGGGAGCTTGCGGTGCAGCATTGGTGCTTGCGCCATGGAAAGAAAGCTTTTCTCCCATTCAAATATTACCGATGGTTGCAGGGTTCTTTTACGCCTGCAATATCTTAACGTTGCGCCGGGCATGTCGCAATGAAAGCACATTAGCTTTAGCTTTTGCAGCCGGTATCGTGTTTAGTATTGTTGGTCTTTCGGGTATTGCTGCATTGTCTGTCTTTCCACTGAGTAGTGACATCCAGCATGCCATGCCCTTTGTTGCCATTGGTTGGCCAGAACTAACCATGTTGGTGGCAGGTTTTGCCTTGCTTGTTTCCATGCTCAACTTATTGGGCAATATTTGTATGACGCGAGCGTACCAAACTGCAAATGCCAGTTTACTTGCACCAATAGATTTCTCATATCTGATTTTTGCAGCATTCTGGGGAAAGGTCATTTTCGACAAATGGCCTCAGGATTTAACCTTGATTGGAATGTGTTTGATCATTTTCTCAGGCGTGATCATTGCCTGGCGTGAACATACTGTTGGCGATCAACAACACACAGCGGTCGCCTCTTGAGTACAACTACTATCTGCAAAACAGCTACACACGATTTCTATACAAACGCTGTGTGGCGATATGGTCGGCCAGAAATTTTGCATCGTGCCATACACCCCAAATAAACGCCGAACCTCTGCGAGATTGCCAGGGCAACCCGAGAAAGTATACGCCTGGTTCATTAGTGACACCTCTAACGTGCACTGGTTTTCCTTGCGCATCGAGAACATCTGCATCTAGCCAATCATAATTGACTGCATAACCCGTTGCCCACACTACTGAGGTAATGCCCTCTTTAATTAAGCTAATTGAACGAATAGGATGAGTCATGCTGTGGGGGTCTGGCCCTATAATATGTGCATCTGATTCTTCTGGTAGGTCAAGTCCATTACGCTTAATGTACTCGTCGGCCTCATTCAGTACTGATAGATAGTTTGCATCACCGTCCGATACGTTTTGAACAAGATCATCGGCGAACGCCATTACGCCATCGTTGTAAGACAGAGTTAGCCCTAACAATGTCATACCCTCCGATGCTAAACGCCTAAAGTCCATGGTTTGCCCACCATAAGCACCGCTTACCGAAATAGTGACATGCTCTCTGCCTGCTTCCACTGTTTGAGCATCCCATTTACCCAGCACGCCCAACCACCACACAAAGTCCTGACCCCGGTAGCGCCTCGGTGGTCGATCGTGTGGGCCGACGGATAAATACACCTTCTTGCCACTGCGTTGTAATTCATCGGCGATCTGTGCGCCAGAGGAACCTGCCCCAACCACCATCACAGCACCATCGGGAAGCTGCTGCGGGTTGTGATAGTCGTTTGAGTGAATTTGTTGAATCTTCGCGTCGCCGGGAATAATGGGTGGAATAACAGGGCTTTGAAAAGGACCAGTGGCAGCGACAACGTTGTTAGCCTCAAACAGACCATCGCTTGTTTCAATAGTAAAAGTAGGCTTGCCATAATTTCGCGTGGCTTTTACAACGTTAACACCACATTTTACTGGCGCGCTTATATGTTTGGCGTAGGCCTCAAAATAATCCACAACTTTCTCTTTGGGCGCAAAATCTTCGCCGTCGATACCAACTTCATTGAAATGCAGGCTCGGGAAACAGTCGTGCCAGGCTGGACCGTTGGCCACCAAAGAATCCCAGCGCTCTGTTCGCCATCGTTCCGCAATGCGCTGACGCTCCAACACAATATGCGAACTGCCGACTTGGCTTAAGTGCTCGCTCATTGCCAGGCCTGCCTGACCGCCTCCTACAATCAATGTTTCAACTTTATTTTTAGTCATGATTATTGGCGGCCATGCATACGTTTCCTAAGACTGTGTAGTTCTGACAGCATCCTCGTATTACTTTTGATTGGTTTACTCATGGTAGGTTTACTCATGAGGTGTGTCCTGACCTTCCAATGCGTTGCTATCTAATCCGCAGTTGGCCAACCAACTTTTTATATCCGAGTGGACTTGCTCACGCCTGTCGGCGGTTTCATTGAGTATTTCGTGCCTAAAATCCGCGTAAGTTCGTTCCGTGATGAATTGCTTTGGCGCCCGTTCGACAAACGTCTTCATTGTTTCAGGGTTCACGACCACATCTTCACCTGCAATAAGCACTAAAGTAGGAACACTGAGTTGTGGTGCTTTGTTAAAAGTCCGTTTGCCTACGCTGACTAGCCAAGTTACGATACTGGCAGATTTGTATCGATGGTTTAGAGGGTCTGCGCGGCCCCTTTGCTGTTCTTCTTCATCGTGCGTTAAAAAATGCGCTTTATAAGGTAGTTGCTGGGTAAATTTTGGGGCTACGAAATTTAATACTCTTAGTTTAAGCTTGTTGTAGGGAGAAATAAACGGTGCGAACGCGGGCGCGGATAAAATTAAGCCTGCCACCTGCACATCAAGGTTCAGCACCATGGACGCAGCCACAAGCCCGCCAAGGCTATGACCAAACAAGATTGGAGTGGCATCGGTTTCTTGAGAAAATGCGTTTAGCTGCGCGCGCGCGGTCTCCTCTAAATGATACTCCGAATTTAAGACTCCTCGCTTGCCAGCACTTTTCCCATGACCTGGGTGATCGTGAGCACCAACGTCATAGCCGAGCTCTGACAACTGTTGGGCCAGACGCTGATAACGACCGGCATGCTCACCAATACCGTGGATAAGGTAAATACCACGGCCTTGTGGTGTTACCCCGGCTGCAGCAGGCCAGCGATGTTGATGAACGGTACTTGTCATACTGTTAAGTGAGTAATGTAATCACAGTCCATGGATTATAGCGCCCTCGGTGAGCTTATTGCCTTGATCTGTGCATACATTAGTCGGTTGCTCACCATTTGCCAACATTGCCACCGGGTGTAGTACATTAACCAACTCTCTCCACCAACGGGTATCGGAAACAAGATGGACATTTCAGGAAAAAAAGCGATTGTATTTGGCGGTACTTCAGGTATCGGTCTGGCTACAACAAAGCAGCTTGCAGCGCTGGGTGCTACGGTAATAGCGATTAGCCGAGATCCATCCAAAGCTGTGGACTTACCTGATGGGGTTTCTGTGGAAGCATGCGATGTTACAGACGAAGATGCGGTATCCAAATTATTAAGTAAGCAGGCACCGTTCGACATTCTGGTCAGTGCGGCCACCGGTGGCAGTCGTGCCATTGGCGAATTTTCCGCCATGGAAATGGATGGCTACAAAAGCTCGTTCAACAAGTTATGGGGTTATGCACATGTGGTACGACATGGCATCGAACATCTCCCAGACCACGGTGCCATCGTATTAGTATCAGGATCGCCAGCCAGGCGTTGTGGTCCAGGTCAAGTTGCATTGTCATCCGTCGGTGGCGCTGTCGAGGCCCTGTCGCGCGCGGTGGCTAAAGAGATCTCACCCAAGCGAATCAACGTTATGTCGCCAGGACTAATTGATACACCCATGGTGCCCTTAAAAGGTGATGAGCGTGACGCACACTATCAAAGACTAACAGGCAACAACTTAATTGCGCGTGCTGGTAGTGCGGACGAATGTGCCAAGGGTATTGTGTTTTTGATTCAAAATGATTTTGTAACTGGTACGACACTTGACGTTGACGGTGGTATATTACTTTCGTAATCATGTCCGTAAGCATTGCTTACTCTCATCACTGTTTCTATATCAGGTTTGTACAAAGCCTTTAAAAAGGTTGGAAAAAACAGCGAGGCCAGACCACCAGCGATGGTGGTGAAAACCATGCTGCCCACCATCAACGCACCAGCGATCAGAGTAAGCAATCCTCCGATAAGCACAATGACTGATACAGCATTGCTCTCTTCTTTTTGCAATGCAAAAGCACTGGCTGGCAGTCTTGCTTTGATGTACTTCAGGGCATGCTCTTTTGTATCCACGTTAATAAAAAACAAGCGGGTCACACCGTAGCTTGATTCTATATCAATTGTCGCATCGTTACTTCGGCTTAACACAGCAGTTACATTTGACCAGTTTACTCTACTTATTTTGAATTCACTTTCACTTTCCAGAATGCTGTTACAGCTTGAATCTGCCCTATATTGATTAACCATTGATTCACATTGCGCCGCTTCAAAAACGATCGTGGCTAACGAGTCTTGCTCGAGTAGCACGATACTACTTTCATCAGCCGTATTTTGATTGGCATTAAGCCATGAAATGTCCGAATAGGTACCTTCCTCTAACTCGTAACCTTGCTCGTTCAGAAACATAAAGTTCATAGCAGCATAGAATATCCAGCTTACTATGGCGGCCTGAACAACCACACAATATGCAGGCAACCCAAATGTGAACTCACCAGCTACCGTCATGGTATAGCCCACCCCTACAGCGCTTGAGCCAAAAAATAGCGCCAATGCGACTGCTCTGACTCGGTTTTTACGTCTTTGTCCTTGTGCCTGATTCATATGCGACTTGTGCGAGCTAGTTATCTGGTCTAAAAGACTTTTCTTGCATAAGAACAGCGGCGGCTAAGTAGTCCAAATTGACACGACCTACACAAATAAATGAGAACCAGTGGGAGAAAATGAATGCAAATAGTTGAAAGTGGGCGTAGCATCAAGCCGTGACTAATCCGACACATAATTAATGGTAGCGCTGGCGCCCACTGACTCAGACAAGTCTGCAGGACTTGGTATCAGCTGTGCGTTGCTGGCCTGGCTGGCGTTCTCGCTGGGCGATGTTGGTATTAAGTATCTTTCTGGTGACTACCCTTTACACCAGATAGTATTGATTCGCACTGTGGTCGCCATGATCATTACGCTGGGTATTCTGGTGCCAGTGGAAGGCGGCTACAAGAATCTAAAAACCAGGCACCTGCGTCTACATCTAATACGTGGTTTCAGTGTAGTCATGGCGAACATGACTTTTTTCCTTGGGCTCGCCTCTCTTGATATAGCGGAGGCTACCGCGATATTTTTTGTTGCTCCCTTGTTCATAACGGCACTTTCATATTTTATTTTAAAAGAAGAAGTCGGAATATACCGCTGGTTTGCTGTGGTCATCGGACTAATAGGTGTCGTGGTCATGCTGCGCCCTGGGACGAGTTCTTTTCAACTAGCGGCACTTTTGCCACTAGTTGCCGCTTTTGCTTACGCTAATCTAAATATTCTGACCCGAAAAATTGGCCTAAGTGATAAAGCGTCGACGATGACGTTTTATATTCAGTTGGTGTTTATCGTCGTCTGTAGTGCATTTGGACTGCTGGTCGGTGATGGGCGTTTTGCCACCGGCAACAATGCATCGCTCGACTTTCTGTTACGTGCGTGGACTATGCCAAGCACTGACGATTTACTGGTCATGGTGGGTTTAGGGGTGTCTTCCGCGTTTGGTGGTTACTTGATATCTCAGGCCTATAGGGTCACATTGGCGGTCGTCATTGCACCGATCGAATATATTGCCTTGCTATTGGCGATATTATGGGGTTATCTCATTTGGGGTGAATGGCCTGACTTTGTTGCCTGGATTGGTATTGCGCTTATATTAGGATCAGGGCTGCTTATATTCTGGCGTGAAGTCGTCAGGGGTAAAAAGCTGGTTATTGCCCACCCGCTACGAAAGCCACGGTAAGATAACCTCAGTGACACAGTTTTATGAGAGCTTGATTAGTAATCTTTTATTGAAAAAAGTCTTAGCAAGCCATTCACAAGGTTTTTTATGTCGGATTTTCAAGACAGACTGACTGCAATACGACGAGACATTCATCGCCATCCCGAATTGGGCTTTCAAGAGTTGCGCACGAAAGCATTGGTCGCAAAACGCTTGAAAGAACTTGGCCTTGAGGTACACGAAGGCGTCGGTGTCATTGGCGTACTCAAATCTGGCAGCGGCCAGTCACGCAACACTATATCAGCTATCGGCTTGCGTGCTGACATGGACGCTCTACCTATTCAAGAGACCAGCTCTCATGATTATGTATCGAGCAACCCGGGTGTTATGCATGCCTGCGGCCACGACGGACACACTACTATGTTGCTCGGTGCTGCAGAGCTGCTCTCTAACAACCCTGAATTCGATGGAACGGCAATTTTTATATTTCAGCCCAATGAAGAGCACGGGCTTGGTGCACAAGCAATGATTAAGGAAGGCGTACTAGAAGATTTCCCAATTCAGGAGGTGTATGCCATACATAATTTGCCCGGTTCAGCACTGGCACAAATATCCACGCGGGAAGGACAGATTTGTGCCAGTGAAAGCTTGTTTGAAATTAACATCGTCGGTCAGAGTGGTCACGCATCCATGCCGCACGTTGGTGTGGACGCTATCACAGTGGGATCAGAATTGGTTATGTCACTACAGACCATAGTTGCACGTAAAGTAGCGCCGGGCGCGGGCGTCGTGGTGTCGGTAACTGAATTCATTACTGACGGCCAACGCAACGTACTGCCCGGTAACGCAACTTTAAAGGGCGACGTACGTGCAAGAGAGCCTCGAGATCGAGAAGTTGTTGCGCGGTTTATGCAACAAATAGTTGATGGTATTGCATTGACGCATAAAGTCGATATTTCTATGAGTTTTAGCCCTGAATTTATTGAAACTATCAATGGCAAAATCCCCACGCAAGCGGCCATTGAGGTTGCGATGGCATCGGGCCTTGATACTCGGCCTAACATACCAGCGATGAGCTTTTCAGAAGACTTTGCGCATTTTTGTGCAGCAGTACCGGGGTGCTTTTTATTGTTGGGTAACGGAGTGTCGGGCCCTCATGCACAACCATTACACGCATCCGACTATGATTTTAATGACGAGCTTCTTAGTACAGGGGCTCAGTACTGGGCAAACCTTGTTCGTAACCGACTTCCGCAGCGATGAAGTTAACAAAAAACGATGACACGAAGCAATAAGGACAATACCGTGGGTTTTGTTGGTCTGGGTTCCATGGGATACGCAATGGCCAGTCGACTCAATGCAGCAGGCTTACAGCTTTGTGTTCATGACACTAACGCTGCTACATGTCGGACTTTTACTTCTGCAACTAAACAAACCGCTGCGCATCCAGCTGATATTGCGCAGCAATGTCAGATCGTATTGCTGTGCTTACCAGATGAAGCAGCTGTTGCGTCCGTTTTATTTGGCAAACAGGGCTTGCTTGAATCGGAATCGATCAAAGTAAGCACGATCATCGATACCTCAACGCTCAATGTGCAGCGAGCCCGGCTTTTTGCACGACAAGTTAGTGATGTGTCAGCTGCCTGTTATTGTGATTGTCCAGTTACAGGGCTTCCTGCCAAAGCAATATCAGGTGAATTGACAGCCATGTTTGGAGGTCCTGCTACCAGCTTTGACTTGGCTAAGTCTGTCATTGAACACTTCGCCAATAACATTCTTTACTGCGGGGAGATCGGGCAAGGTCAGTTAACTAAAGCTTTCAATAACGTTATATACGACATCAATATTACCGCTTTTTGTGAATTAATACCGCTGGCGGTTAAATCGGGGCTGGATGCTTCATTGCTTGAAAACGTGTTAACCAGTGGAAGTGCCAGTAGCTTTGCAAGCGAACATTTCCTGGCCCGGATACTCGACAGACAATTCAGTAATGATTTTTCATTGCAAGCAGCTTATAAAGATATCACTAATATAAATGCGGCAAAGCAAATCGCACAGGCAAACACCCCACTCTTTGACGCAATGCAAGATCACTATGAAAAAAGCCTGAAAGCAGGGCTTGGTGCTGAGCCGAAAAGTGCGTTGATTAAGCTCTACGAGCAGGCATTGGATGTGACCGTGACTCGCTAATCTAGAATGCCGCATGCGAAAATCTAACAGCATTCATAGCGCTTTCATTCTTGGCACTGAAGGCCTGGCCCAGCACACCGATATTTCGATTATACTCAGATGCTTGGCAAAAAAGAGCAAAAATTCATGCCTACAATGCGTTGCTTCGATATTGGTGGCACAAAAATCGTGTGTGCAGATGTAAGCGAGTGCGGGACCATTACAGAGCTGGCGCGTGTCCCCACACCAACGCATTCATATGATGCGTTTGTGGGTGAATTGTCAAAGCTGTGCGCTGATAGTTCGAAGTTTGAAGCCATCGGTATCTCAATTGCCGGAACCATAAACGCCGACACGCAAGTTATAAGCAGTGCCAATATCGCCTGCGTTTCAGGCAAACCACTAGCGTCTGAACTGAGCGCAGCATTAAGTAACAAAGTTCATGTTATTAACGATGCCAATGCATTTGGCCTGGCGCAAGCCCGCCTTGGTAAGGCGAGAGATCATGAAGTGGTCCTGGCGCTAATCCTGGGCACCGGTGTTGGTGGCAGCATTATCATTGATGGTTCTATCATAAACGGTAGACATGGGACGGCAGGCGAATGGGGTCACGGTCCAGCCACCGCTGCCAGAACTGGCTTTGCCCTACCCACTATTAGGTGTGAATGTGGCCAGCCAAATTGTCTTGATGTTATAGGCAGTGCACGCGGCATTGAGCTGTTATACAAACAGCTAACATCAAACGAACTCACCTGCCCGCAAGTCATTGCATTGTGGCGATCGGGTGACGTACAAGCTAGTAAAGTGGCCGATGTGTGGTTAGATGTTGTTGGTGGCGCTTTGGCCAACATTGTCAATTTTCTGGAACCCTCCATCGTGGCCGTAGGGGGAGGTTTAGCAAATGCAGTACCGCTTATCTCAGCCCTGGATGCAGAAGTGAGCTTACGCAGAATGGAAGCAAATCAAACAGGATTGCTCTATTGCGCCACATCAGGCCCTGAACAAGGTTTGCTGGGTGCTGCACTGTACTGTCTAACCCAATAGAAGAACTTCAATGCTAAAGGCTCAATGTAAGCAGCCCAATGTAAGCAGCCCAATGTAAGCAGCCAGGTAAAACAAGCACATTTATTAGAGCTTGGTGAAATAAAAGTATGTCTGATTACAGTAAAGCTTTAGTTATTACACAATGTATCAAGCAATTTATACTGCAACGTCAAGCCAGCTTTAATAATAAGATCAATTAATCGAGAACCCTTACCCATTAGCACCAAATCAGACATTACACACAGCCCAAAGAAAACTGATGAAAGTAATTTAAGCGAAGTTGCAACGAAACCAATTGCACCACCTATTTGGTTTTTAGGTCTCTGTACAGCCAGTGCGGTAATTGGCTTAACCATGCTGACCCCAGCACTACCGCTTATTAAAAACGAACTGGCGGTATCAGGAAAAGCGGTGCAGCAGCTACTAACCGTATTTCTTATAGCGTTAGCCATCGGACAACTGGTTTGTGGGCCACTGTCAGATCGCGTCGGACGTCGTCCAGTATTGTTAGTCGGTGCACTGTTATTCAGTGTGGCTGGGTGCCTGGCCATGTTCACGCAAAGCATCGAGCTACTTATAGCATTGCGATTTTTTCAAGGCCTGGGAGCTTCTGCCTGTATGTCGATGGGTCGCACCATAGTTAACGATGTGTATGCTCGTGATGACGCGGCTCGACAAATGTCTACAATCTCAACGGTTTTAGCGATCGCGCCCGCGCTATCACTGGCATTTGGTGGTGTAATAGCCGAGTACGCTGGATGGAAAGGGACTATGGCCATATTGGTCGTTGCTGGCACTACTGTATTTTACTCGGCACTAAAACTACTAGTAGAAACCAACCTGAATCGACTACCCTCGTTAAATTTTAAAACGGTATTTAAAGCTTATGCAACCTTGGTCAGTAACGCGCAGTTTGTCGCATGGGGGATGGCTGGTGGCATGCAAATTGGTATTTTCTTTTCCCTTAACGCATTCCTGGCTTATCAATACCAACGTAACGGGTACTCCATGGCTGAGTTTGGGTTTTGGTTTGCGCTTACGCCTGTTAGCTATATTTTAGGAAATGCTCTAAATCGTTTTTGGTTTGTAAGTCGAGGCATTGAGTTAGCCGCTTTTGTTGGTTGCGTGGTAAGCATGGTTGGCATAGTGGCTTTGTATATCACCCAAGCCATGGGGTTAGCACATGCCCTGTCTTTAGCAATACCGTGCTGCATATTCGGTTTTGGTAATGGCATGGTGGTCGCTAACACAACGATCGGCGCAATCACGGCAGCCGGTAAGTTTGCTGGCACTGGCAGTGGTGTAGTCGGCGCGTGGCAAATGGCCACCGGTGGCATCGCAGGAGCCATCATTATTGCGCTTGGTGGTGATAAAATATTCTCGATTGCAGCAGGGGCGCTGATTGTCATGTCAATAATAGCAGTGGCCTCTATGGTTTATATCCGACGTCACCGCTTGATCTAGTATATTGTTTGTCTACTCCACTGATCGCTGCCAAACACAGCTACTTTGTCATTAATGCCGGTATCGCACGAGTAACAATAGCGACATTCGCGCAAGTGCTTTATTGACGAAGTTAGCTTACGATGACGGTTGTTGGTTTGCTGTATTGATTTCTGGTTCTTTTACAAACTTAAGCACAGTCATACCAATAACAAACAAAATTATTATAGACACAATGCCAATGCGTGGACTTCCAGAAGTTGCACTAACGATACCCACCAATACAGGTCCCAGCACCGCCGCCGACTTACCCATCATATTAAAAAAGCCAAAATATTCACCGCTGCGTTCTGCTGGTATAAGCTGGCTGAACAACGATCGGCTTAACGACTGCACCCCTCCTTGTACCAAACCCAAAACAACTGCCAAGCCATAAAAATGCACTTCGTTCTGTAAAAATGAAGCAGCGAAAGTGGCCACAACATAAGCGGTGAGACCAATCCAAAGACCGAATTTAGCACCATACTTTTGTCCTAAACGACCAAACAGGATGGTTGCCGGGAAACCGACAAACTGAACGATTAACAATGAAATAATTAAGCTATTGGCTGGCAAGCCTATCGATAAGCCATAATCTACAGCCATTCTAATAATGGTCGCCAGGCCATCAATATAAAACCAGTACGCTAATAAAAACAGCGCAACATTTCTATCAGCAAGAATGTGCTTTACTGTTGCGCCAAGTGCCTTTAGCGATCCGCTAATACTGATTTGTGTGTGTGCTGTGCCCGGTTTGTCTTTTACGAATAGCAGCAGTGGAATGGTAAACACAAACCACCAAATACCCACGCTTAAAAACGACCAGCGTACTGCATCTGCCGCGCCTGCCAGGCCAAACCATGCAGGTTTGATAGTCATCGCTACATTCACAAGAAACAAAAGTCCACCACCGAGGTACCCCAAAGCAAAACCCAGAGCCGATAAGCTGTGCTGCTTTGATTTTGGTGCCAGAATAGGCAGCATGGCGTCATAAAACACATTGGCACCTGAAAAACCCATGATAGCCACAACGTAGACGATCACTGCCAATGGCCACATGCCTTCGCCCACTAAAAACAAGCAACTGGTTGCCAGAATGCCCAGCATGGCGAAGCTGAGTAGTAGTCGTTTATGCAAGCCACTGGCGTCTGCAATCGCGCCCAGGATTGGCGCCAGCAACATGATAATTAAACTGGCAATCGAGTTTCCCAGCCCCAAATAAAACGTACTCTGCGTTACCGCTAGTTCTCCACTCCAGTATTGCTTGAAAAAAAGCGGAAAAAAACCAGCCATGACGGTGGTTGAAAAGGCAGAATTTGCCCAATCATAGGTTGCCCAGGAGAGTTCTGATCGAATATTTTTTTCTTTCATAGAGACCATGCTAACAAACAGGTAGTGGTGCTACCTTTCGCGATTAGTATCAAGTTAAGTTGAAGTTAACTGACTTGTCCGGCGACTGCCAACATAACACCACCCACCACAACAATAATCCAGACACCACGTTGCCAGCCAATTTTTTCACCTAACCAAATCCAGGCGAACACCGCAGTAGCTGCTGCAAACGCAGAAAAGCCAATAGCGGCAGCTATGCGCCCCTCGCCTTTTGAACCGATAAGAAATGAACCCAGTGCACCGGTTTCAAGCACGGCCTGCACAAGCACCAAATTAAATAAACGCCCACGGGGCCATTGCATAGAATTATCTTTCAACAATACAAATAAGATTAGAACGATCGCACCCAGCAACGCAAATAAACGATTTAAGTACAAGGCGTGCATTGCACCTAAACTGCTGCCGGCTTCTTGTGCCAAAAACATGCGTAAGGACACGGCCAGTGCCGCCAACAGACCATAGAAGGCAGTGACGCGCAACCAACTGGCGTCATAATGCTTTACCTGCGCATCCACAGCAGTTGGCCTTGCCAACATAGCGACACCAGCAAACACGACAATCATGGCCAGTATTTGCAACCAGGACCAAGGCTGCCCAGTCAGTATATTGAGCAGTACAAGTAACACAGTGAACGTAGATGCTGCAGGTGATGCTAGCGCAACAGGTCCTCTGGCAAGGGCTTTATAAAGAAAATACAAAGCCACGAGATTCAACACACCAGAAATAGCTGAAGCGGTCCATCCCCAGGTATCCCACGCTGGCCAGTCATTGGTGGTTAACAGCCACACTGACAGCACCAGTAAAGACAAGCCCATAATAATGAGGAATAAAATGCTGGATGCGACTCGTTGTGCTGTTACGCGAGCTATGCAATCTGATGCCCCAATTAACACGGCACCCAGCAAGCCCCATCCAATTCCATTCATCGAATATAAGTTGTCTTTGTTGATACTGGCGACAATCTTAGCCGGAATCAGGCTGTGCGAAGGGCTTTTATGCCGATTTAGCGAATTGTCTGTAGGCGAAGCACGTATTGACCCATGGTTAATTAAATGCTTATACTGCAATTTGCATGTTCTGCCCCACTTTTAATATTTTATGGCTTACGCAATCGCTAAAACTATGCCCCCGGACGCCATCCCGATCATTGACCTCGGTCCGATTCGCGATGGCTCTGATATGCAATCGGTGGCGAATTCACTCCATAAAGCCAGTCAATCGCTTGGCTTTATTTATGTTAAAAATCACGGCATTGACCCGTCATTAATTGAGGCTGCAAGACAACATGCATTTAAATTTTTTCGTGGCGCTGAGCAACAAAAAGCAGCTGTGAAAGTATCCCCTTCACATCGAGGCTGGCTTAAACCGGGTGCGTCCAAAATGGATGACAAAGCCAGGGCCGATCTTAAAGAAAGTTTTTTATGGGCACACGAAAATTCAGATGGTAATCAACTGAAAGACCACCCCTTCAGAGGTCCAAATCAATGGCCACCTAATGTTCCAGAGTTGAAATCTGTAGCTATGGACTACTTTAAGCAAGCGCATGAAGTAGCCTCGGTATTGATGCGTGGCTTTGCACTGGGTTTAAAACTTGATGAGCAGTTTTTCTTAAAAACAAGCGACAGACCGCTAAGCAGAGCTTCGTTTGTTTATTACCCGGCACAAGATGAGGCATTGGGCCAGGAACAATTCGGTGTTGCGCCACACACGGACTTTGGTGTTTTGACTGTACTCTGCCAGGACAATACGGGTGGTCTGCAGGTGCAGAATATCAATGGCGACTGGATACACGCTCCACCGATAGAAGGCACGTTAGTGGTCAACGTGGCTGACTTACTAAGCCGATGGACGGCCGGAGCATATAAATCAACGCCTCACAGAGTCGTTAATTCATCAGGTAAAGAGCGTCTATCACTGGTATTAGCGTACGATCCCAACCCGGAAACTAAAATAGACGCCAATGAAATACCCGGCTTGGTGGCTACAGATGATCTAATAACATGCGGAGACTATTTGCTATGGCGCTTCGAAAAGGCATTCTCTTATCGCAATAAGTCGAGCTAAAGATATGAATAAAGTCATTGATATGAAAAAGCCGGCAGAGAACCGAAGTGAATCCAATGATCAAGCCATTGGATCTGCTCTACGCGATCTGCGCGTATCGCATGAGATATCTGCACGTGAGTTGGCGGCCAACTCGGGTGTGTCAGCCGCAATGATCAGCCGAATTGAAAGTGGTCAGGTCTCACCGTCCATTTCCACCATGACAGCGCTGAGTGCGGCGCTAAACGTGCCTTTGGTGAGTCTTTTTAGAGACATGGTTTCCGAGCGAACCGACTTCACTCATGTTAAAAAAGGCAGCGGTGTGATGTCGACCCGGTTAGTTGGCGAGCATATCCACCACTACTACAATATTGCTTCGCACAAACGACGCGATCTTAACTTTGAAGCCCATTTGGTAACAGTGACACCTCAGGACTGCCAACCACCAAGTTATATCGGCCATGGTGTGTCTTTTATGCATGTATTGGCTGGATCTGCAAAATATTATTATGGAAGGCAAGAGCTAATGCTCGAAGAAGGTGACAGTTTGAGCGTAGATGCTGAGCTGGTGTATGGTTTTCGCGAAATACTAACACCTGAGTTCACTTTTTTATCAGTGCAAGTGGACGCTCGCCGATGAGTGCATGGATAAGCATGATTGGCGATGAACAAGCCAGTGCTGATCTTCTGGAAGCGCTCAAGTTGGCTCGTACACCCCATGGCACGGTTGATAATGTTATGCGTGTGCATTCACACCGTCCCAACACTATGCGCGGCCACGTGGCTTTATACCGAGCAGCGCTGCATGATGAGCGCAACACTATTCCGATGTGGTTACAAGAAACCATCTCATCTTATGTGTCAATTCTTAATGCCTGCGAGTATTCGCTTACCAATCACTGGGCAAATGCTCGACATTTGATTAATGATGACCAAAGATCTGACGCCATTATTAGTGCCTTGTACGCACATGAGCCGGAGCGGGCTTTTGACGGCGCTGAATTGGCACTGCTCAATTATGCGTTCAAGCTAACTTTGCACCCATCTGACATGCAATACGACGATGTCGACCAGCTGAAGCAAACTGGTCTTGACGACGGTCAAATACTGGAAGCTAACCAGATCGTTGGTTATTTTAATTACGTTAATCGACTTCTAAATGGACTGGGTGTCACCACTGAGGGCGACACAGTCGGTTACTATTCCAGTAAACAGAACCATGAGTGATGCAACCGCGCCCACCGATTGTTCTGGTGCGCTGACACTGCTGCGTGAATGTGTCGGCGGTCGCTCTGGCGAAAAATTATTGATTGTTAGCGAAGCCGAAGAATTCGGTTGTTATGATGCAAAGGCGATCAGTATGGTAGCGTCTGCTGCCAGATTTCTTGGCATGGTGGTGTATGAAACTCAAGCTGGTTCATCGGTTGATAGCGATGCGCAAAAAACAGCGCTACTAAATACAGTTAAAGGTTTTGATCATGTCGTGTTTTTTTCGCGTGTCGGCGATCAAATTCGCTTTGTAAATAACGCGCAGATACCCTCTTCCACCATGTGCTACACACTATGTGGGCACTCCCTGAACTCACAATTTGGTACAGCGTGCCATTATGGGATGGCCGAAATAAAGGATGCAATTGATACCGCTTTTAACGAAGCCGCACAAGTCAAAGTAACTTGTCCACGAGGAACTCACTATGTTGGTTCTGCGAAAAACCGACTTGTCGATGCAGTAGAAGTCGGTATAAAGCGATTCCCATTGCTGGTGCCAAAACCGATACCGGCAATGGGCTTCAGCGGTGAGGTTGCACTTAGTCGATTTCTGATTGGTACTGGGTCAAAATATTACGAGCCCTATTGTCTACCCTTGCCAAGCGACGTATTTGCTCATGTAGAAGCAAATCGCATAATTGAATTCAAGGGCAGCGCAGATGATGTTGCTCGAGTGGAACAGCACTATAAACATGTGAGCAATCAGTTTGGAATTGAGCCGTGGTTTGTCGATTCATGGCATGCAGGCATTCACCCAGCTTGTGAATACGCCGATGATGCGGAAAAGAACGTGACTCGTTGGTCCAATAGCGTATTTGGCAATCCACGCGTTCTGCATTTTCACACATGCGGTGAATACGCGCCAGGAGAAATTTCATGGCATGTTATAGACCCGACTATCTATGTTGATGGCACGGCAATCTGGGAGGATGGTCGGCTTTATCCTGAGCGATTACCGCAATGTGCTGATATCCTGGTGAACCACCCCAACTTGGCAAACTTGTTTGCTAACCCGACTCGTCAAATTGGCTTAAGTGCGTAAACCTTACGTAGATCTTACAAAGTTGCTACTTGGGCAGAAGCTTAATTAAGAATTTTTTAAATAGTTTGTATGGTCTTTAGGTGTAATTAATAGCAGCCACCATTCAAGAAATGAACCCAGTAGGCAAGATAGCTTATTATCGAGGCGTTTTACAGTGGCGTGTCTATTGTTCAAAGGTAACCCTTTGACCAGGCGATAAAGATCGTCATCATTTAGACTTTCTATCTGAATAAGCTGACGGATAACAGAGTACTTTTTTTGCCATAACAAGCATTGTATTAGCAACCAGTTTTTAGATATTACGTCAAATGCAATACTTGACTTGTGTGAAGGAAATTGATAATCCGTCGATATTCTGTCTTGCTGGTACACTGTTTTGAGCTCGGGCGAAAAAAGGTGCATACCAGGTTCTTTGTGATGACCGTAGTGCCCTGGAGAGTTATTTGACGCTACAACATCGTAGGGCTTAGTTGCATCATGAAAGCCATGCCAGGCAAATATAAATGAGTGAAACACCCAGGCCATAGACACGTAAAGACAAAACAACAAGCTTGCAAATAGTGGTTCAATCATAAACACGGCACTAATAAGCACCAAGTTATACGCGCTCGCAACTAACAACTTTTTAAGATGCCTGCGTCGAGCCAAAGCCCTGAAGTAACGTGCGGTATCCACGGGAAATAAAAATGAGGATTGTAACCACAGCAAGGATTTGGAAAAATCAGCAATGCTGGTCAAATCGAAACGTAGTGTAGATTGCCAATCCGCTGGACCATTGTTCTCAACGTGATGATGGTGGGTATGTGTCAGGAAGTAACGCTTCGGTGCCCAGTAGTATAATGGCCAGACTAAATAGATTCGTATTTTTTCAAGCGCAAATAATACGACTGCAAAGGGTGTGGGCTGTTCAATCCTAACTAAAACACCATCGCGTGCATGTGCAGAGAGATGCTCCACCATTTCAAAATCGACTAGTATCAATACCATGAGCATCGCGTTAACACTGAGCCAGAATGGCAGAGTGCCAGTTTCAGCAATCAAAAGAATTAAAAACTGACCCAAAACGAACAGGCTGATCATTAACGAGCCCAGCCAGGTTCCTTGAGACAGTAAATGAACTTGTATTCCTGCAGGCAACGGTTGGTTTTCAGCAATCCATACTCGGTTATGCAATACAGTAAGATTAAGAATCAAATCAGTGCGATTGCCTTCTCGATATTCAATGGCTATTTTACAGGTGTGTATGCACATCATAGCTGTGAAAACAGACAGAGCCATAAAAATCCATATAGCTGGATGATTATCTGGCCTGTCAAGAAGCAATACATAAACAGAGAAAATCAGATTAAGGAATATGAGTACTGGTATATTGACCAGGCTAAAGCGAGACAGCAGCTGTAGAAATGCTATGGATGGAACTCTGAGTGCAGCAAAGTATGCAGCTAAAATTGTACGTCGGAATAAATAGAAAAAAATGTTTAGTAATAGTATCGGGACACTCAATAGCAACCACCAATCATTCAGTATTGTAATTGGTACTGTATTACCTTTGTTGTTCTCGATTAACATTGACTTGTGTCATACAGCCTGAGCATTTAAGCGAATTCTTTACAAACCCATTGGCGCACGTCATCAATCATTTGATTTCTATGTTCAGCCAGCATAAATAAATGATCAGCTTGTGGAAAATATCGCCAGGATATTTTCCTGGCTAAGTCTGAATTTCCGAACATGCTATTAAACATGTCTTTAAACTGGCTACCATAGTTGTAGTAGTCTGCAACCCCACCAGTATATAAAAAACGCATTTTTGTATTGTCCCTGCACAGACTGGTTAAGATAGTTGAAACTTCCTCGCGAGTTTTACGTGTCAGGTTTCCATCATCCGTCATTGAATAAGCAGCATGCTCTAATGCGTTTTTGCCCGGTCTAAATAATCGCGCCTGTACTTTCTGAGCGTATCTGCGAATACCACGATGCCAGTGTTTCCGAAGAAATAGCCGAGGGATTACGTGCGTAATGGCGTGATGAATATAGAAGCGCTTGGTACGAAACCCAAAACCATCTACTGCAACCAAACCTACCACTCTTTTGTCACTTTGGGCGATAAGAATAGAATCTACTGCGCCTGAGCATAAGCCAAACAGAATAAAGCGTGTGCAACCGTGGTTCGATTGCATGAAATCCATTGCAGACTTGGCATCCTTTCTAACTAATTCTGCATTACTTAGTATGTCTGCATTAGCACCACTGTCACCCAAACCTGAAAAATCCATACGCAATGTATGAAAACCACACGAGCTAAGTGATCTTGCCAATGATGTATTGATTCGATTGGGTCCAACGTGGTGTAGATAACCAGCGTTGAACATAATCACTGCAATATCACCCCTGCCGTTATTCACGCCAGTAATCGGTTTGGTGCTTATACCTACTAAATTGGTACTTGCGTCAATGATGTGGGCATATTCCATAAAGATTAGTGTATCAGTAACCGCAGTTTGCGATTAAGAGGACATTCACATAAACCTGGCCCCTAGCCTTATGGTTGGTTTGGCCGTGTTTTGAGTTCCCATCATCATTTTTGCATTCGTACTTATACCTATTTACCAACCTAAACATGATTAGACTGGAGAATTTCGCTAATATGAATGGGTAAGAGCGCAAGTATGATCAACTACAACAACTTGCAGCATTTTTCGATTAGCCGTTCAACGTAATTTGTGGCCTAAAATGACGACAGGAAAGTCAGAGAATACAACGTTTTTAGAGCACGATGCTTCTCGCCTACATATTGAGAATAGTGATTTTTACCCACTAAGTCTCGCACAACAACAAATTTGGGTTGGACAAAAAGCCGCGGGCTCTACACCCATATACAACATTCAAACGACTTACCACATACATGCAGGTATCAACGCCTGTTTGTTTCAAGAAGCTTGCGAGCGCGTGGTTGCAGGTTCGGACATATTACAAACTGTCTTTGTGCAACTTACACCGATAGAGGTTGTACAGAAAAGAGATATAAGCGTTCGTGCTAATTGCGAGCTGGCTCGACTAAGCATTAATGAAGGCATTAGCTTGGATGAAAGCATAAAGCGTTGGGCAAAACAACAGGGGCTTATTTCACTGGATCTCAGCCAATGCTGCTTTAGGTTCCGACTGTTACAGCTACCCAACGACACTTTTATTTTCTATTTTAGTATTCATCACATTATAGTCGATGGGAGCGTTCTGCAGCTGCTCTGGCATGCTATTGATAAGCAGTATCACAAGCTGTTGAAAGACGCAGCCAAAAAAGAAGAGACTAGAAAACCTAATACCGATTTAGCTTCGGTCAAAAACTGCAGAAAAGACGTCGAAGACCAACAACCACTGTACCGTGATCATGTTGAAGAACAAATTCGACACATCGATTCTCCTGAGCGGCAGGCTCGATTACTATACTGGCAAAATAAGGCGGCTAGCCAATTTAATCCATCTGGGTTCTACGGAAATAACAACAAACCTGGATACGAAACTAATCGAAATTACTGGGACCTAAATTCTGAGACTCGCCAGAAGGTATCGGTGTCTCTTGAGCATCCCGTCTTTAATTTAAACAAGCAGCTGAGCAAGAATAAAACCCTCTTTGTACTGTTTGCCACAGCTTTACTAATTACAAATAGTAAGTGCCAATCAAATAGTCACCAACGGCTTGGCTTCCCTGCTCGTACTCGTGGAGACAAAGCATTTCAAAAGTCTTTTGGTATATTTGTAAGCCTGGGCTTTCTTGATATTCAGATATCTTCCTCTGAAACTGTAGAGACACTCGCAGCGAAAGTTAATGCCGAGTTAAGCGTCAGTATGGATAACCTGGATTCAAGCATACAGAACGCTAAAATTACCCGAGCATTTACCAGTAGCCTTAATATCGTAATCGCTAAAGCAAATAGCTTTGGGTCTGTGCCTGTTACAGCTAAAGCCCGTATAAACGGGTATTACAGCACAGGTAATGCACTTGATTTGCACATAAATGACTTCACAGGTAACGGTGACTATAGCTTGTTGTTTGATATGGCTGAGTCTGTTTTCAGCCTGAAGGATCAGAAGCGTTACATAAAACATTTTAAATGTGTTTTTGAACAGATTATGTCTGACCCAACAGCAGCTGTGGAAAACATCACAGTGCTGTCCGAAGGTGAAAAAGCATCCTTGCGCAAATTGGGTGCCGGCCCATCTGCCAACGCGTTGCCTTTTCAGACAATAACTCAGCATTTTAGCGATACTGCTAAATCTTACGCCAATGAAATCGCACTGGTTAACGGCGATTCACGTATCAGCTACAAAGAGCTTGAGAATCGAGTCGATGCGTTGGCGCGCTACCTTACAAGTTTAGGTTGCTGTCAAGAGCAAACTGTCGCTGTGGCCTTAGTCCGTTCAATAGCCTGTTATGTCTCAGTCTTAGCCATATTGAAGGTAGGTGCGCGATTTCTATTATTAGATGAAAAATTACCAGACACTCGCCTGTCGTTTATGCTCAAGGATGCAGACGCAACCTGCTTACTAACTAATAGTACCAATCAATTGCTATGGAACACAGCTGATATTCCACAAATTCGCATCACCCAGGATGGCCTTATAAGTATGGCCGATTCAACGCCAGGCAATTTGGCCTTACCATCGATTAACAAAAATACCGCACTGGGAGATACCGCTTACCTGATGTATACATCGGGCAGTACAGGTGAGCCTAAAGCTGTAATTGGATCGCACTTAGCAACGCTTAATCGTTTGCAATGGATGTGGAATCGATATCCGTTTGAAAATGACGATATTTGCGTTCATAAAACGGCACTGAGCTTTGTTGATGCAATTTGGGAGCTTTTCGGTCCTTTGCTACAGGGTATACCGACCGTCATACTGTCAGATGAGGATGTGTTAGACGTTTTTCGATTTACGAGTGCATTAGAGGCTCATCGCATCACACGAGTATCATTGGTTCCTTCATTACTTTCGATCTTACTAGACAGTGAAGTCAGCCTACAAGAGAGGTTATCCCACTTGAAGCAAGTGGTGGTAAGTGGTGAACCACTATCTACCGAACTGGCAAAACGATTCCACAGCAAGCTTGGCGAAACGGTGCTTGTAAATTTATACGGCTCCACAGAGATTACTGCGGACGTTACTTTCACCGAAATCTCTCCCAACATAGCATCGCGCAGAATCACTGTAGGCAGACCTATTGATGGTGTGCAAATATTACTGCTGGACGAAAACTTATCGCTTGTCCCACAAGGCAGTGTTGGCGAAATATGTGTAGCGGGAAGCGCTTTATCCGCTGGTTATCACAATCGTCCAGCACTGCAACACAGTAAATTTATTCCTAATCCATATGGTTCAGGACAACTATTTAGAACAAGTGATCTCGGTAGATTTCAACCCGATGGGCAGTTAGAACATTGCGGTCGCAATGATACACAGCTTAAGGTTAATGGTCAGCGCTTAGAAGCCGCTGAAATTGAGCATCACGTGTGTTTATACGGTGGTATTAAACGATGTTCAGTGGGCGTTAACCGTACAGACGCTCTGTATGTGTGTTTTGAGCAGATGCAACAACAATTAATAGACGTAAATGAGTTAAATGCATACCTTCAATCCAGGCTGCCTCGATATATGCAGCCAGAGATTATTCTCGGTCTGGCAAGTCTTCCAACACTACTAAACGGTAAGCTCGATAGAGAGGCCATTGCGCGTCTATCAGAGACTACAACAAGCACTCATGCGCAGCGCTACAATGCACTAACAGACACTGAAGCTGCGCTGCTGAGTATATGGCGTAAAGTGCTATCGCTTGATGACATTGATCTCACTGCTGATTTTTTCGACATTGGTGGCAATTCTGTTTCTGCAATGCGAATCGTATTAGCACTTAATCAAGTTGATATACCACTGGATTTATCCGACGTGCTTCAAATAGGCAGTATTCGACAGTTAGCTTTGGTTGCAGATTCAAAAGAAAATGAACCCATCAAAGTCAATGCTGATCTTCGTGAAAAAGTCAGTGAAACTCTGGCGACACAAAATAAAGCTGCTCAGTTGATGGAGAAAAATCTGGCTGGAGCTAACCCACATGCCCGGTATAAAGCAGAGACAGAGAACGAGCAGCTGCTTTTGTCAATCTGGCAACGAATACTGAAAAAAGAACAAGTAGACTTAAGAGCCGATTTTTATGAGATCGGCGGTAATTCAATATTGGCTATGCAGATCATGGTTGAAGCAAAGCAGCTTGGTCTGTCGTTGAGTCTGCGTGAAATTGTTGACAATGGCTGCATAGAGCAACTAGCTAAAATCGTTAAACATAACGCTCAACATACAGCCAATGACCAGTTTAAAAACATAACGCCTGTCACCAATTCAAAGCACAAAAATAAGCAAATTAGTGCCTTACTACAAAGCCTTGGACACACTGTACAAAATGAACTATTGCAATGGTACCCATTAAGCGGATCACAGCGAGGAATTTTGTTTCACATGATGATGTTTGGCATAGATCAGCCACTGTATGGCGCTCAAGGTAGAGCTGATCTTGAAGGCCTTATAGACCATGAGATTTTTAAGGCCGCCTGGCAAGTATTGATTAATCGTCATGATGCAATGCGATCGATCATATTGCACGAGTACCTGCAAGAACCCGTGCAAGTTGTTTTACCTATGGCAACACAAAACTGGCAATACGTAGACCTTTCACATTTGGGTGTTAACGAACAAAGCATTGAATGTGACCGAATTGCTGCCAATACAGTCAATAAGCTAATTTCCATAGATAAAGCACCACTTTTGCGTGTCACGCTTATTAGACTGTCGAGTCAGGTTCATCATTTTATCGTCGACTTCCATCACATTATGTTTGATGGTTGGTCGGTGGCCTCACTCAGTGAAGAGCTTGCGTTAGCCTACAAAGCACTGGTGCAAAACATACAACCGGAGTTCAGACCTTGCGGGCAATTCCAACAACATGTTGCAGCTCTAAATTCGCAGGATACTAACAGAGCAAAAGAATTCTGGCGTAACGACCTGGCAGGATTCACACAGCCCTCAAGCATCTCCTCTATGCGAGCTCAATCAGAATACTATGCCACTGGAAATCATCGCATAAAACTGGATAAGAAAACAACTAGCGCCTTAAATAACCTGGCGAAGCAATGTCGTGTCACACCCAACACATTAGTACAGGCTGCGTGGTCGATTGTCTTGTCCAAACGACTTTACACCGAAGACGTTTTATACGGTTTTGCTGTAACGGGCAGATCAAGCGGTATCCAGAATTATGAGTCTGCGATTGGTATGTTTGTTAATACACTACCAATGCGTGTGCAGTGCAAAGGAACACTAGCGCTAAAAGCCTTTTTACAGAAGCTTCAATACAAACTATTATCGCTCATTGAACTGGAAAATACTGCGCTGGTAGATATTCTACAAGTTAGCGAACTCGACTCACACTCCATACTATTCGACTCCTTGCTTGTGTTTCAAAACGTTCCGGCACCCTGGGATGACCCGGATATGCCATTTCAGGTCACGAATCGACATAACCATGAGAATAGTCATCTACCACTGACAATTGAAGTATTCCCTGAAGATGAATTAAGGGTGTTGTTCTTGTACATTCCTGAGTATTGCAGTGATGAATTTGTTTGCGGCATCTCATTGCAGTTTCGAGATGCAATGCAATCTATGATAAACGTCGGCCCTGAAGGACTGGTGGCTGACATTGCGCGCACATCCCCAGAGCAAATAAAACAGCGAACACAACGGTTCAATGATACTTTTATGGACTACCCTATGGAAAAATCATTTATCGATTTAATCTGGGAACAATCGGCTAAATCACCCTCTGCTATCGCGGTCAGTTTTGAATCAGACTCTCTATCCTATTCAGAATTAATCAAAAAAGCTGACGCATTCGCAACTTACTTGCACGCTCACAATATTGGTAAGGGTACGCTGGTTGGAATTTGCGTCCCGCGATCACTTGATATGTTGATAGCGTTGCTGGCGGTTGGAAGAAGCGGTGCAACCTATATTCCCATTGACCCGGAGTACCCTGGCGACAGAATAAATCATATTGTTGCGGACTCTGGGCTTACACATTTTATTTCTGTTCAATCGGTTTCCTATAAAGCGAATGTGACCGGCATCGTCCATCATGAACTGGATACGCTATGGCCGCATATGCACTCATTTGCAGATAACACGCCCTGGCCTAAATCCGATACCAGCAGTCTTGCTTACATTATCTATACGTCCGGCTCAACAGGCCTACCCAAGGGTGTAAAAGTGACACAGCGCAATGTCACCAATTTTTTGCAGTCCATGAAGCACAAACCAGGGATGACAAGCAAAGACAGCCTATTAGCTGTCACCACCGTTTCTTTTGATATAGCCGTGTTAGAACTTTACTTGCCGCTAATTTGCGGAGCACGGGTGGATATAGCTTCTCAAGCTACAGTGTATGACTCGTTTTCATTAGCAACTCGAATTCAGTCTGAGTCAATAAATTATATGCAGGCGACTCCAACAACGTGGCGACTTCTATTGGCCGCTGGTTGGACAGGTTCTGTCCAGTTTAAAGCTTTGGTTGGCGGAGAAGCTCTACCAAGAGACCTTTGCCAAATGCTATTGCCATTCACTGCAGAACTATGGAATATGTACGGGCCAACAGAAACAACGGTGTGGTCCACATGCGGCAAAGTTAGAGATTCAAATTCAACCATCACTATCGGCAAACCTATCGCTAATACCGAAATCCTCATTCTGGATAAGGATGACAGCCTGTGCCCAATCAACAAACCAGGAGAGCTTCACATAGCCGGGGACGGTGTCAGCACTGGGTACCATGATCGTGAACAGTTAAATGAGGCAAAGTTCATTCAGCACCCGTTTGACTCAAGCAGCAATCGAATGGCATTCAAAACTGGTGATATGGCCCGCTGGCTTGATAATGGTGAAATTGAATGCCTTGGCAGAGTTGATCGACAAGTAAAACTACATGGTCACAGAGTTGAACCGGGCGAAATAGAATCAATACTCAATTCTATTGATTCTGTTAGTCAATCGGTGGTGCAGTTTTACAAATCTGATTTAGCTGACAGACTTGTTGCCTATGTTGTTATGAAAAACCAGGCAGCTGATAACGTAACTAATAACGTATCGTTTAGTTCAACTAACAATACAGCTTATAAAAAACAAATTGAGCCACAAACCGTAGAACTGGGTGTAAGCAGTCATGTGGACCACTTGATGCGGCAAACATTAAGGGAAAAACTACCTGAATACATGATACCAGCAGCATTCGTGAAGCTTGATGTTATTCCTCTTCTGCCCAATGGTAAGATTGATTATTTGTCCTTGCCAGACCCTTTTGCAAATGAGTTATCGCAAACCCATAACGCTATTCAAATTGTTACCAATGCTGACGACACTGAACTCAGTATTAATAAACCGGTTTCGCAGACTGAAAAAAAACTATGCGATATATTTCAAAACACGCTTCGTATAAGCGCTATCAGCATCAACTCCAACTTTTTCGATATTGGTGGAAATTCATTAATAGCCATGCAAATTATTGCTGCCTGTGGCCGAGAAAACATAGAAATGGGTATCGCCCCATTATTCGAATTAGGTACAATAAAAAAATTGTCAGTATTGATCGATACTGCACGAGATTCAAATACTGGCACCAAAACCAACGATATTATTGAATCTCAATTAGAAAACAAAGAAAACAAAGAAAACAAAGAAAACAAAGAAAACAAAGAAAACAAAGAAAACAAAGAAAACACCAAAATCGATCAAGCTTCTCATAGCAATGAAGACTTATTAAGAATTTCGGAATTACTTAATGATAGTTAGGTTAATTAATATGAAAAGTAATTTGCTAATAAAATCAAATTCAAAGCTCTTTATGCTTGTATTTTTCACTTTACTGATAGCAGCTGCCTGTGATTCGAGCAGAACCAACGACGCGGTAGTTGATGGTAGCTCACCTAACGAGCAGGATCCTAATATAACAGAAGGGCCACAAAACGAATCGGCAGGAAGTACGCAAGGAGAAACAACAACTAATGGTGTAGATACAAGCGGCGCAGAAAACGATCAGCATGAAGTTGAATTGATTGAAGCGGACTATCCCAAAGACCCTGTTGAAATTGCCATGACATGGAATGCATCGATGGTTACGATTCCCAATGGTGACGGCGGGGTTATCTCTGGTAATATAGGCTTGCTGAATAGCAGCACACTAACAAGTGAGCAAAAATTACCTGTTGCTTTATACCTGCATGGCTGCAGCGGCTTCTTTAATGGCGATAATTTTCGTATGGACTGGCTTGCAAGGCAAGGCTATGCCACCATCGCACCTGATAGTTTTGCACGATCGTTTTATCCTGATTCTTGTAATGTCAGCACTCGAGAGGCGTGGTTGTACAAACCAACTATTGAAATGCGACAAAACGATGCTGCTTACGCCCTTGAACAAATACGGTCATTTTCGTGGGTAGATCAAGATAATGTTTACATCTACGGTTTCAGTGAAGGTGGGCTGACTGCGGTAACACTTAATTCCACAAATCCCTTGCATCGAACAAAAGCACGGGTTGTCGAAGGGTGGAATTGCATTTCAATCCCCTGGGAAGAGTATACCGGTATATCTTCACCCGATACAGAACCTCTACTAACACTATTTGCCAACCAGGATCCATGGTTACTGGGAGAGCATATAACAGATTCGTGCGCAAATTTCATTTCGCCAACCAACGGAAGTCAATCTGTTTTGATTGACTACGCACCGCTGAATACGCAGCACACGCTGTTGGAAGCATCAGAAATTCAAGAGATTGTTTTGAATTTCTTATTACAGCAGCAGTCTTTGCGTAACTAACAATACTTACCGTATAACAATTTTTTGTATGACACGTTTGCGCTCTAACTAATGAGTAATTCAGCTCCTCCTAATGATATAGAAACGCTCCATCGGCTAACTGAAGCGCAACTGGGAATTTTATATCAATGCATTTTCTCTGAAGATCAACCCTCGTATCAAAACCAGATCAGGTATAGCATCACGGGTGACTTTGACCCAAGTATATTAGAGAGAAGTGTCAATGATGTGATCGCACGACACGAGCCCCTGCGCAGCGTGTACTTGCACAAAGGATTGGAGCAACCTGCGGCAGTAGTAAAACGCTCTGCTGATATACCTTTTAAACAACTTGACTTATCAGCACTGAACGCAGAAGAGCAACAGAACGAGATCGCTCGCATTTCATCCAAAAATATAAATACAAAAATCGCTTTAAATAAAGCGCCGTTAATCCGGTTTTTGTGTATTCAACTGGCCTCCAAAGAATTTCATTTGATTATTGATTTTCATCATATTATTTATGATGGATGGTCTAACTCGATTTTTCTTAGCGAGATTCAAGTTTTTTATGCAGCCCACTTGCATCAAACCAAGCCAGAGCTCCCACCGTCCTCAAAATTCAGCAATTTTATTGCTACGCAATCCCAGTCCAGCGATGACTATGGACTGAGCTTTTGGGAAAATAAGCTTGAAGGTGTATCAGCCCCTACCCCTCTGCCTTTGGATAAGCAAAAATACGGTCATGCTATAGCCAATGCACAACACGAACACCATCTGAGCCAGCAGGACGCGTTTGAATTGAGAAAATGTGCCAGAGCAAATCGAATCACAATCAATGCGCTCATTGTTTCCGCGTGGGCATATACCTTATCAAGATATACAAACAGCGATGATATTATTTTTGGTATGGCGCTTAACGGACGATCTCGCGTAATGAATGAGCACGAACGAACAATAGGCCTGTTCGTTAACACGCTACCGCTAAGATTACGTTGTGAATCAAGCATGGCATTAGGTGCTTGGTTGCAATATGTTCAAAAAGAACTGATTGGTATAAACCAATACGATCAAACACCGTTGTCGGCTATACATAAATTGAGCGATATAAATCCTGGTGTTGAGTTGTTTGAAAGTTTAATTGCATTTCAGGATTTTCCGTCAACGGATAACGCCGAAGACATTAGTAGTAAAATACCCTGGCAGTACAGCAACACCATCATTCATGAAAACAGCCCATTGCCACTTACACTGGAAGTGTTTGACGCTGAATCTATCTCGTTTTTAGCTATGTACAGCGATTCACGGTTGGATAAAAAATCAGTTGAACAAATCGTACGCCACTTGTGTAATACCCTGCGATCTTTTGCGGACTTGAATGGCGCGAATCAAAGAGTAGCCGATATCAGCATGCTTGGAGCGCATGAGCGAGAACAAGAGTGCCAGCACTATCTTCAAAACGCAAACAACGCTATTGATAAACAGTATTTAAACGAACATGTCACCACAATAAATCAGTACGATCAAAACAGTATCTTTGATTTATTTGAACAGCAAGTAGCAAAAACCCCAAATTCAATTGCTTTAAAAGACGATACGCTGTCACTCACTTACTTGCAGCTGTCATCACGTGTAGACACGTTAGAGCAATATTTGACGCAGATCGGTGTTAAATCCGGCGATCGTGTGGCGATATGTACTGGTAGAAATGTCGATATGTATCCGGCTTTATTAGCACTTTTAAAGATTAACGCACTGTTTGTTCCTGTTGACACGGCATGGCCTGTAAAAAGAGTAAGGCAAATCATTGAAGACTGCGAGGCTACTTTGGTTTTAGCTGATCCCGCTAACCTTAAGGTGCTTAACGCGCTTTCAATTCCAGTGATGCTTATCGATGGCAGTAGCCCAGTCTCAATTATGCCCAGCGTTACGACCTCTCACCCTCGCAGGTCTTCAGCATTCAATAGTGATCATTTGTACATCATGTACACATCTGGCTCTTCTGGTACACCAAACGGGGTTATCGGTACGCAAAGCTCTACGTTAAATCGATTTAACTGGATGTGGCAGCAATACCCTTTTAATGCGCGTGATCTATGTGTTCAGAAAGCCCCGTTGTGTTTTGTAGACTCTGTCTGGGAGCTGTTTGGCGCTTTACTTAAAGGCGTAACTACCTATATCGCATCTGATGAAAAGGTACAGACCCCCTACGCTTTTGCTGAAACATTGCAACAGCATCGCGCCACGCGCCTGGTAATCGTACCCTCTTTATTATCGGTATTACTGGAATCAGTAGAAAACATAAGTGAGAAGCTCTGTCAACTTAGGTTGTGCACAGTCAGTGGCGAATTTCTTCCAGTTGCGTTGGCCAACTTGTTCAACCAATTGCTACCAAACTGTACCCTTTTAAACTTATACGGTTCAACAGAGGTTGCCGCCGACACTTGTTGGATAGAAATTGACCCCTCGATTTCATATCAATCAGGTCAGATTGGAAATCCCATATCAGGTTGTGCGACGCACATACTCAACAAAGACCTAAAGCCAATGCCTTCAGGTGCAATGGGTGAGCTGTTTATTAGCGGGCTGGGCGTCTCCGCCGGCTACATCGACAGCAGTTGCTCTGACACTGCCGCGTTGGAGGACAATCCATTTACAGGCAATCCGTTCGCAGATGGACTGCTTTACAAAACTGGTGATTTGGCCAGTCGCGGCATTGATGGCAGTTTAACTTTACATGGTCGCACAGATAGCCGACACAAGCTCAATGGAATGCGTGTTGATTTACAGGAAATCACTGGTGTGATAAGGGAGCACCCTCAAATCGATTTAGCGATAACTCAAATAGCACATAAGGGTCAGCTAATTTCCTGGTACCAATGCCACATAGCTGAGTCGCTCGATTCTGCAACGATGAGAGATTTTCTTGCCGATCGCCTTCCCGATTGGATGGTTCCACCTAAACTGCTGCAATTGCAGTCACTGCCACGCTTGTCAAGTGGAAAAATTGACAACGTAACTTTGCTAAAAACCTTAAAAGAACCGCAAGCACAAACGGCAGATTCTGATGCCTTGTTAACTGAAAATGAAAAAAAACTGGCACAACTCTGGCAAGAAACATTGCCTGAATGCAAGCTGACAAGGGACTCTGTGTTTATTGAAACCGGTGGCGATTCGCTGACTGCCATGCGGTTTAACGCCGCAGTTCAACGTACCTTTAAAACTAACATCCCGCCGCGAATGCTGTTGGTTGCTAATCTTAAACAGTTGGCAAGCAGTCTTGATGCTGACACGACTGATCAACATGAACGATCTGACCAGAAAAAACAAGATAGCAATTCTGATTCGAGCGTCGACACAAGCAATACTGATAGGTTTATTGAAACAGCTTCAGAAAAACCAGTTGCGCTTGAACCAATTATGTTTCCAGCGCAGGAGCAAACTTTGTATGGTGTGATCCATCACCCGCAACAAGATTCAAAAGACACGGCAGTTTTAATGTGCTCGTCTATTGCTCATGAATACATGAAAGTGCACAGCCTTTACCAGAGCATTGCAATGAGCTTATGCAAGCAAGGCTACTGTGTAATGCGTTTTGACTACACAGGCTTTGGTAATTCATCTGGCGACCCTGGTACGGCAAACATTGATAACTGGCGTAACGACATAATTCAAGCCGCGGCCAGGTTACGAAAAACCAGTAAAAAAACGAAGCTTACTATGGTTGTTTGCCGGTTGGGCTTACCACTGCTTTTATCTGCATTTGACTGTAAGACAACTAGAATCGTCGCGCTGGATCCTGTCTACAACGGACAAGCTTATATTGATCATTTGGCCAAGCTTCATCAGTTCGCGCTGGTAAACACCGATCGGTACCGGCACGCGCAGACCAATAGCCATCCATTTGAGCGCTTTGGGTATCTGTATTCAGAAAATCTGCTAAGCGAAATCTCATCGCTACAAGTTAACCCAAGCGAGTTTGATCAAAATGCGGAGATGAGTATTTTACAAACAGGTAACCCTTCTGATATTGACGGTTCTGGTCGGCATAACATCGATTACTCTGATTTCAGTGGTAGTGCAGAGTCGTCAGTCACCATTAATACCTTTTCAGGTTTGCACATTTGGTCAGATTACGACACAGCACAAGCGCTGATCTTGCATCAATCGCTCGCCGAGCACGTTGCACAGCTGGTCAGCCGTGGTGAGGACAGGCTTTAAAGTGGATAGCCTCGGCGGGGCGCTCGCCTTGGTATTGAAAGTCGTAGAGTATTTAAGTCTTGGTGTCGATAGTCATTGCTACATGGTGCCAATGAATTTCAATCAAAGCACATTTAGCAGGGTGTAACACATATTTCTGCAGTCCAAGGGTCTATAATAGTGTTCTTTCTTCGATTCTGGCCACCCCTTTGTCTGCTGACCTCTCAAAATTTGCCGAGCTGGGCCTTGCCCCTGCTCTTCTTAATGCTATTGCTGATACTGGCTATACCACACCAACTCCCATTCAATCCAAAGCGATTCCTTTGGTCCTGAGCGGAGGAGACCTGCTAGCTGCCGCTCAGACCGGTACGGGAAAAACGGCTGGATTCACGTTGCCCTTATTGCAACGTTTGCACGAATCCGGCAAAGGTCGCCCGCAGCCCGGAAAGCCCCGGTGCCTTATTCTGACACCAACGCGTGAGCTTGCCGCACAGATAGCCGAGTCGGTTAAAACCTACGGCAGCCATTTACCGCTAAAAAGCCTGGTGGTATTTGGAGGAGTAAACATAAATCCCCAACGTATGGCAATGCGTAAGCCTGTGGATATTGTTATTGCTACTCCCGGTCGTTTGCTTGATCTTTGCGGTCAAAACATCGTTAATTTATCGGCAATAGATATTCTGGTCCTTGATGAAGCAGATCGTATGTTGGACATGGGATTTATCCACGATATTAAAAAAATCTTGAAGCTGCTGCCCAAGAAACGTCAAACCTTGCTGTTTTCTGCCACTTTTTCTAATGACATCAGAAAACTTGCTCACAGTTTTCTATACAATCCGCAAGAAGTCTCGGTAACACCACGAAATACAGCGTCCGAATTGGTAGAGCAAGTGGTGCATTTGGTCGACAAATCGAAAAAGCGCCAATTATTGAGCGCGCTGATCAAACAGCACGATTGGCCACAGGTTTTGGTATTCACTAAAACCAAGCACGGTGCAAATCGACTGGCCGAGCAGCTCGGTAAAGATGGCATCGAAGCGTTGGCCATCCACGGCAATAAAAGTCAGGCAGCGCGCACTCGAGCATTAAGCCAGTTTAAAGACGGCACCCTACAAGTATTGGTTGCCACCGACATTGCCGCTCGTGGTATCGATATCGAACACTTACCCAATGTTGTTAACTACGAACTGCCTCATGTATCAGAGGACTATGTTCACAGAATTGGAAGAACCGGCCGCGCAGGCAGCTCAGGACAAGCTGTGTCTTTGGTTAATATTGATGAGGTGAAGTTGCTAAAAGGCATCGAGAAGCTGATTGGTAAAAAAATTCCTGTCGTTGATATAGATGGATACACAGGGCACACAGAAGCATTAGGCTCAACCGTTGTGGAAAGAAAGCCTCGTCCACCCAGAAAGCGAGCACCACGACGTAGAAGAGCGTCGTAGTTTTTATTTAGTCGTCGTTTTTATTTGGCCGTATTTTTTATCTGGCCGTGTTTCTATTTGGCCGTGTTTCTATTTGGCCGTGTTTCTATTTGGAAGCGGCTTGCTGAACTCGTTCGCGCCATATCACCAGCAGCCCGGCAACAACAATAAAAAGCACACCCGGGAATAAAGCATCAAAGGGTTTTTCGTCAAAGAAAATCCATCCTAAGGCGACTGAAAACGGTATCCCGAAATATTCGAACGGTGACAGCAAACTGGGTTCGGCCATTCTATACGCTGTGATCAACAGCATAACAGCGCATCCACCGACTGTACCCATAGTCACAAACCATAACCAGTCACTTACTGTTGTCATGGCTATCCAATTTCCACTCAATACCAACAAAACCACGGCTGCCAACAAAGCCGACACGGTGGAATAAATATTGATCAGGGCCGTTGAAACTGAGCTATCAAAATAGCGCGACGTTAAACTGGCCATGGCATAAAAAAATGCTGCACCAATTGGTAGTAACGCAACCAGACTAAATACATCACTGCCGGGCTGCATCACCATGACCACACCGGCAAACCCGAGTAACACGGCAGCCATTCGCCAAACCCCTACTTTGTGGCTGAACATAGGTATCGAGAGCAGCGTTAAAAACAACGGGCCGCAGAATGCCAGCGTGGTTGCAGTGGCTAACTGCATATTGACCAGCGCAAAATAAAAACAACTTTGCGCGCCAATGAGCATAAAGCCGCGACCTAAGCCGAGCTTCCAGCGATCTAGCTTCCACGATACTGAGGTGTTATTTCGCAATGCAGCAAAATATAGAATAAAAACGTGCGGAAACAACCCAAAGAAATTACGGAATACAATGACTTGCTCTATCGAATAGCGCTGCCCCATGTGTTTGATGAACGCACCCTGCACATCAAACAGAAATACTGACAGGATAATGGTGGGAACCGCAACTAGCAGTGTGTTGTTAGCGCGCACCATAAACTATTGGAAACCAATCCTCACGAAGGCATTGGCCATCTTGCATGTTGTGTCCCGGGAAAGGTGGAGAGGTTTTACCCGGTCGGGTAATGTAGCGAGCATCATCGCCCACAAAACGCACTGAAAATGCCCGACGTCTGCTAGTTGCTTGATTTCCACGCGCCCCGTGCAGCGTTTTATAGTGAAACGCGACAACATCGCCTGGCTCCATGGCCCATTCACGAATGGTCATTGTCTGCTTGTCGGGGTCTGGAATTGGCTGATATTCAGCGCTGTCTGCATAAAACTGATCTTCTGCCAACCATTTTACTGGTAGAACTGGTTTTTCCCACAAGTGAGAACCTGCCACACACCGTAGTGTTGCATCGCTAACAGAATCTACCGGGCACCAAAAGCTGACATTTTGCATTCCGTCAACAAAATAGTAAGGTGCATCCTGATGCCATGGAGTGGCTTTTGAGGTACCCGGCTCTTTGACCAAAACGTGATCATGAAACAACTGAACCGTCTTTGAACGCATAAGCTGAGCTGCAACACTGGCGAGATCGGATGTTTTGATGACTTTTTCAAATTCATGGATGCGTTGCCAATTGCAATAGTCATCAAAAAAACGACCGGTTTCTGCTTCCGTCACATTCTCGGCAGCGTACTGACCGGGTTGCGCCATATTCTTATCGATACCTAAACGCACGGTCTCTACCCAATCACGCAATAAACCTTTAATCAGTACGGCGCCATCGGCTTGATAAGCATCAATGTGGTTGTGTGTTATTTGTGCGGTACTCATGCTATAAGTATTGGTTAATAATCTGGCAATGTATAATGGTTTAAGCTGATGGTGGCTACCGCAAATGGCCAAAGTATACGACCAGAATAAACGACAATAACCAGCGACTATAAAAAACGTAAATCAAAACAACTTGGCATCGAAAAACTGATTTACACTTATCTCGTTTTTGATGTTGCAATGTGTCTAATCAAGAATCTATCACACAATGAAACTGTCTGACTTTGAAACACTAACATTTGACTGCTATGGCACCTTGATCGACTGGGAATCTGGCATGGTCAACGGGCTCGAGCCACTTACATCAAAAGTATCACCACAACTTACCCGTTTGCAAATACTCGAAGCACATGCTCAACATGAATCGGAGCAGCAAAGCTGGACACCTACAATGGGGTATTCAGATCTTTTAGCCATAGTGTATAAACGATTGGCCGAGCAATGGGGTGTAAAGGCATCTTTGCCAGACTGTACGACGTATGGTCAGTCTGTGAAAAACTGGCCGGCTTTTGAGGACAGTAGAGCGGCACTAATCTACTTGCAACAACACTACAAGCTCATCATTTTGTCAAATGTGGACAATGCCAGTTTTGATCACAGTAACGAAAAACTCGGAATAGAGTTTGATGCCATATTTACTGCACAGGATATAGGTTCTTACAAGCCTTCTGATAGAAATTTTGAGTATATGCTGAGCAAACTAGAACAATCGGGTATCGATAAAAAGTCTGTTTTACATACCGCAGAAAGCATGTTTCACGACCACGTACCTAGTCAGCGGCATGGATTGTCAACATGCTGGATATACCGACGGAACGACCAGGAAGGGTTTGGAGCCACTATGCATCCTGGCAAGCTACCATCGGTTGATTTTCAATTTAATAGTATGGCTGAGTTAGTCGAAGCGCATAAAAAAGAACAAACCGACACTTAACCTTTAGCTTTACGAAAACTCAAGATAAACCCTTTGTCTGCTGAGTGTTCATGATCAGTAACGTCGTATATATTTGATTCTTCAATATTGAAATCATGGATTCTATTTTTTTGCACAAGGCTGTCAATCGTGGCCTCGAAGCCAAGCTTACGATGGTGCTTTTTATTAACCGATACAACGAACAATGCATCTCTCTTTGCAATATCCAACAATCGCACTAATGCATCTGGCCCCAAATGCCCGTGTGTGAAAGTGCCACTGGACAAAACAGCACCGTATTGTTCAAAACCACTGTTTAATGGTTGTGTTGAAAATGGTTGCGTTAAATCAGCTGTAAATAAGCTGCGGTAGCGCTTTTTTTGCGCAGCTATTTTCAGCATAGCCTGCGAGATATCCAAGCCATCGAGCACAAGATCGGGTATATCCAGTTCCTCACCGAGTAAGCCTGTACCGCAGCCGACATCTATCACTGGAGTATCAAGATGGTTGCGCTTCGCTGAAAAGCTATTGGCAATGCTCTTTGGTAATACATACCCGAGCGTATTGGCGAATTCAGTATCGTATGTGGCCGCCAGTTTATTGTAGTAAGCAACGTTTTCGTCGGGCGTTTCGAGCAAATAGGCGTTTTCGAGTAGTGCTTTACCGGGATCTTGTTTGCCCATGATTCAGTACCTGCTTGTTCGCTGCCTACTTATTATTTTTAGCAGCCAAATGCTTTGTGGGTAAATAGCTAATGAGTAGTTACGCAAGATGTGCCCGCAACGCTAAACTCAGATTTTATTGCTGCTGTGTGTTGTCCAAGTGCGGGTGTTTGCCTGACATCATCACTGCAAATTTGTTCTTGAATAACTGGATGCGCTGGTAGTGACATTGCTTGCCCATCGGCCGTCAGGGCCGTTTTTTTTCGTAATGCCGGATGTATATTTAGATCTGCGGCGCTATTGATTGCACCATAGGCTATAGATGCGCTTTGTAATCGTTGTTGGAATTCATTTGCACTGAGTTGTCGAGTAATCGTATTAATTTCTTTTTCTAACGATTCACGGTTTTGGACGCGATCGTTGTTACTTTTATAAAGCACCTTGTTTGACAGTGCATCGGAATACAACACATCAGTGCATAGGCGTTGCCATTCTCTCTCGTTTTGAATAGATATGAGCACCAACTTATCCTGCTTGCATTCAAATGCTCCATAGGGCGCAATGGATGGGTGACGTAATCCCACAGGCTTAGGCGCTCCGTCCCCATATTCGGCATGCATATAAGGCACGGTCATCCACTCAGCCGAGACGTCAAATAACGATACGGACAATTCCTCACCAACACCGGTTTGTGATCGCTTGATTATGGCTTCCAACACGGCGGCATAAGCGGTGACTCCCGCACCGACATCACAAATAGATACGCCTATACGTCCTGGCGAGTCCTTATCACCTGACACCGATATAAGACCACTTTCCGCTTGTACTAACAAATCATAGGCACGCTTGCTGGCTAAGTCTCCATGGTTTCCATAGCCGGAGATATTGCACACGATGAGTTTAGGGTTGCATTCAAGTAGCGCTATAGATGAAAATCCAGCTCGTTGTAATGCACCGGGCGACAAGTTTTGTATAAGCACATCAGCTTTTTCTATGATTCGCCAAAGCAAATTTGCATCCGATGTTTTTTTAAAATCAAGACAAACGGATTCTTTACCTTGATTTAGCCAGGCAAAGTAAGAACTTTCGCCTTTTGCAGCTGTATCATAACCGCGGGAAAAATCACCTTCAGCGCGCTCTACTTTTATGACTCTTGCTCCGGCATCTGCTAATCGAGACGTGCAAAGAGGAGCTGCAACAGCCTGTTCGATAGAAACAATCAATATATTCGACAGTGCACCCATACGTATTTTCTTTATGTGTCAGGCAAACTTTACCGCAACTGAGCCGAATGGGCCAAAGTCAGCAAGAATGTCAGAGCCCGGTGGACATTCTACCGGTCGTATAAAGCTGCCAGATAGAATAATATGCCCAGGTTCGATAGTTTGCCCATACTGCGCCATGCGTTTGGCTAACCAGACGACGCTTTCAACAGGATCGTTTAGCACCCCTGCGCCTAAACCGGTTTCTTCTATTTCTCCGTTGCGAAAAGTTAGTGCACCTACCCAGCGCAGATCGTGCTTATCTAAAGCATGTTTTTCTTTTCCAAGAACAATGCCTGCGTTGGCCGCATTGTCACTTATCGTATCGAACACACTTCGCGCCTTGCCTGTTTTAGTATCAAGTCTTTGAATGCGTGTATCGAGTATTTCAATAGAGGGTGTGACGTAGTCCGTTGCCGCAATAACATTTTCTCGAGTCACCTCATTACCACCTATGGATGACTTCATGACAAAGGCGATCTCGGCTTCTATTCTTGGTTGAATAAATCGATTCTTCGGAATGACAGAGCCAGTTTCGAATAACATGTCATCAAACAAAATGCCACTATCTGGAATATCAATGTTTAGCGCGTATTGCATAGCTTTTGACGTTAAGCCTATTTTCCATCCAATAACTTTGCGACCTTGCTTTAGCTTTGCACGGTAAATGGCATTCTGTATTTCATAGGCGTCATCCATTCCCATTTCGGCATGCCGCAGTGACAGTAAGCTAATTTGTTCACCCGATGCTTCTGCCTGCAAGAGATCTGCTGCTGCTGTTTCATGATCGGTTGGCGTCATGTTTTTATATTGTCATATTGAGAGTAACAAGCTATTGTTTGCCATGTTAAGTAGTCGCATGTGATCTTGTCAAGACACCGCCTCACATCACGCACCATGTCTGGGATCGGATGATCTGAGTGTTTCCATGTAGCCGGCAGATTCAACCAGCTAAAAAGAACCTTTAACCGGTAAAAGCGAGGCATAAACCGATAATTTGCCGACAAACCCTACTTAGTAATATCATAAGCAGTCAACACTTGAGGTCATGTCAATCGAAAATCCAGTCAAACCAGGGCTTCCGTCTACGTCACGATCGCTGCCAATCGCACTGATTCGTGCTCGCGAAGGTATTATGCCACCCATTAGAGCCATGCTAGCTGAATCTGGCATCACAGAACAACAGTGGCGTGTGCTTCGCGCACTAGAGGAGTATGGTCCGCAAAACGCCTCAAACATGGCCTATCGGGCAGGATTGTTATTGCCAAGTCTCACTCGCATCGCTCAAAAAATGCAAGACAACGGACTTATTACACTAACCCGGGATGAACTTGACAAGCGCCGTCAAACCATTGCAATCACAGCTTTAGGTCAGAGCATCATTGATAACAACAGCGAACAAGCAGCGCAAATTGTAGAGGGATTTAAACAGACACTCGGTAAAGATAAATACGAACAATTACTGGACTTACTAGCATTGTTAGAAAACCCGGAAAAACGTAAGTATTAATCAATCGGTATGAAATCGGCGCGCAGACAGACTATCAATTAATGCGGAGCGTTCACATTGACCGAGCACCAAATCGGCAGCGATTTCACTCAATGCGGGTGCCGTTTGTATTCCATAACCGCCATGCCCGGCTAGCCAGAAAAAATTTACTGCGTTCGCATCGAATCCTGCTATCGGCGTTTTGTCAGGTGCGAATGTTCGTAAGCCAGCCCATTGATGGGATACTCGATTAACCGCGTCGTTGACTCCTTGTTCAAAACGATCAATACCACTTGCCAAAACAAAGTCATCTACCCATGCGTCACAAGCTTCTATAGGGTCCTCATCAGCAGGAGAAACCATTAGCTTTCCACCTTCAGGTTTTGCGTACCAACTTTCATCTATTTCTGAAAAAACTGGCCATTGAGAAACATCGTGGTCTGAGTTTAATTCAACGATTGCGGCTGATCGACGCAGCGGTGTTAAACCCAGAGGCTTTACCTTAGCCATCAAGGCAAGCTCATCCGCCCATGCACCAGCGGCATTAATAAGAATAGATGCGTGCCAACTATCAGAATCTGTTTTGATCTCCCACCGATCAGCATATTTGTTAATCGATTTGACTTCACTATTACATAGTAACTGACCACCAGTTTTCTTGAATTGTGTTGACCAGCCTTGCAAAAGTCTGTCAACATCAATATCACTGGATATTGCCTCGTACAGATACCGTTTATAACGATCAGTGTTTAATATAGGGACCAAACGTGATGCCTTCTTGACATCGATTTCACACACAGATGCTGATGAGTCCAGTAAATCGTTGGCTTCTGTGTTCTGCTTATGGGAGTCGGTTGCGCATATTAGCAAGCCGCGTTGTGAAAGCAATGAACCACCGCTGAGATCTTCTGGTGATTTCAGGTAGTGGAAGCTTTTGTTATTAAGGGCCTGAACGCTCGCATTACCGTAACTTTGAATCCACACCGCCGCTGATCGACCGCTGCTGTGGTAGCCAATCTGGCTCTCACGTTCCAACACGACGATTGATTGAGCTTGATTTAGCTTTTGGCTCAATGCTCTTGCTATGCCAATACCGGCAATACCGCCACCTACGATTAATATATCGATTTTTTTCATGGTCAGCTAAAAAGTGTATTGCATTGCCAGCTCGCACACAATTGGTATCTGATATATTGACAACCAAATTCTTGGGCTGAGGCGATGTCAACCACCAAAACCACACCGCTTGAATACATCAAGCGCACTCGTTACTATTACCAACAGCTTGGCTACCCTAGTCACTACCAATGGGCTCACAACGAGCAAACCCCATTCACTCCGCTGACCAAACCATTAAACGAATGCTGCGTTGGCATCGTGACAACGGCTGCGCCTTTTCAACACAACTGCGGAGACCAAGCACCCAGAGCTGCCTATAATTCAGCGGCTAAGTTTTATAAAGTGTATGCCAAATCCACAGACCGTATGCCTGATTTGCGTATTTCACATATCGCCATTGATCGTGACCATACCATGGCCACAGACATCGGGTCCTATTTCCCTCTGGTGGCATTACAACAGGCAAAAGCTCACCATATTATCGGTCGAGTTGCTGATCGATTCTATGGTCTGCCTACCAATCGGTCACAACGCACAACGATTGCAACTGACGCACAGGAGTTACTCAAACTTTGCAGTGAAGATGCCGTCGATATAGCCCTGTTGCTTCCAAATTGTCCCGTATGTCATCAATCGGTTTCACTTGCAGCTCGTACCTTGGAACAGGCAGGGGTTGTCAGTGTTGTTATGGGTTGTGCTAAAGACATCGTAGAACACGCTGGGGTGCCGCGATTTTTGTTCTCTGATTATCCCTTAGGTAACGCTGCTGGTCGGCCACACGATAAATCGAATCAGGCTGACACTTTGCAACTGGCTTTGAACTTAGCTTCAAGCGCGACTTCGCCCAACACAACAAAGCAATCGCCGCATGCGTGGAAAGGTGCATCGAACTGGAAGGACGATTATTCAAATCCCGATAAGCTCAGCACACAAGAAATCCAGGAAAAACGGGCCGCTTTTGATGCGCAAAAAAACGTAGCAAAGCATACTCAGCAATCACAACATTAGACGCTGGATATCAGTTGTTGGTAATGTCATTTTACAAAAATATCAGTATTCCGTTTTGCAAGTTTTATGCACTACCAGCATCACTCACAACATGTTTTCTTCCTCCAGAACACGACGTGCTACGCGAAAACACTCCAACCCCATGGGCACACCGCAATAAATAGCAACCACATGCACGATGGCTCTGATTTCTTCTTTGCTAACGCCATTTGAGATAGCGCCACGACAATGTATTTCCCATTCATGCATACGCCCGAGTGCGCCAATCATTGACAGATTCATCATTGATCGTGTTTTCGCATCGATAACATCGTCACCCCAGCCGAATCCCCAACACCAGGCTGTCATCGCTTCCTGAAAAGGTCGAGTGAAATCATCGGCAGCAGCAAGGTTTTTTTCAACGTACTCAGCGCCCAATGTATTCTTGCGTTGTTCTAAACCTTTTTTAAACAGATCTTCATTAAACAGTTCTGCACTCATGGTATTGTTTCTCCTAAAATATATTAGTCAGGTTTAATTCTATATTGATAAAGATGTTCGTAGTGTGGTTTCATGCGACTATAGACGTGCTGCACACGTGTGGGAGTTGCATCCAAATCAACGTAGCGACGTTTCTGTCTCTTTAATCCGGTGGAATCGCGCAGGTTTTTATGAAAAGAGCCGCCATCCCACCAACTGTATTGGTCTGTGTCTGCACCTGACTCCCAAGTAAGGGCGTTTGGCATAAATTCGATATCGACAGCGGTACAAAACTTTGCGACCATAACCACAGGGTTTTCTAATAGGTCGTCGCTGTCAAATACGGGTGGTGGAGTGTTATCAAGGGCATGAAGTAAGTCAAACAAGGCCCGTTGTTCCGGGAAACCAACCTCGCCTTCGTCAAAGTCTGGCCATTTATCAAACATTGACGTTAGGGTTAACGCTGGATCTCGAATCAGAAAAGCGTGTTTAAAATGAGCCAGAAATTGTCTGTTCCAGAAGTGGTTAATGTAATGAGGGAAATCTTTGATAAACACCGGGCCTTGTTCAGCTCGTTGTTTAATGTCTTGCCAGGTTGTATCCAACGTTAAGCCTGGCGTAACCTTGTCTCCTGGCTTAAACCGCTGCCAAAGCGGTTCTTCGCCTTGGTACCATGCTTCGCCAAACGGTTCGTGCAAGCAGTCCAGATCGCCGCGTTGACGCATCATCCTTTCGAATGCGGTGGATGTTGAACGTGGCACGGCCCACAGCGCAATGATGGGATGCATTACAAGCTACTCAGTAAGCGGCCATAGTTACCAATGGGTTTGATTGACAGAGTTTTAAATATTCGCGAGTACAAGGCTGTATCGTTTCCGATGACCGGTTTTCCCAGTAATTGCTCAAGCCTGGTGGTCTGATGCAGCACGCGTTGCGGTTGCCCGTTAGGCCCAGTTCTAAAATTACACATCCCCAAGCTGATATAGGCATCTGCATTGGGTGCCTGTTCAGCTACATAGGTAAAACTTTTTTCGGCCAAATCGCCATCGAATACCCAACGGCAATCATTCACCGCTTGCTGTGACTCAAACCAGCCTTGATCAGCAAAGTTTCCTGCCCACAGAACATCAAAACCCGCTTCTTTTAAAAAACCAGCTGTACCGCTCCACCACTCGGGCCAATGATAAACGCCGTTGATCGCTAATTTTTCCACGTTGAGTTCACGCAAAGCTTCTACCATGGCGTAACCGGCCATATGCAAAGGCACACCGTATTTATTTTCTACATTTTTACAAAAGTCCCGTATGCCATTAACCCCTAATCCGCTGGCATGCACCCAGTTGGATCCAACTTGCCCGCAGACATCTGCACCATTGTTTGCCATGCAATGGACAAATTGTTCGAGCATCTCAAACTTTTGGTTTCTCTGGGTTAATTGGTATTTATAGTCCGGTACGTGAAGCATCCACCCATGCACACCAACCGTGTCAGGGCTTATACTTGAGAAATCGCTAGGTGCGGCGTCCCAATCGTGTGGTGGGCAGGTAAATCCAACCTGGTGAGGAAACAGCTTATGTTCTGGTTTCCAGACATCGGGCATGTGGTAGGAGTCACTCATTTGTACAATCCCTCATCCAATTTTGTAATACCTGTATTGAATGTTCCGATTTAACACCGCATTGAGGATCAATCACCAATGGACCAGGTACATACCCTCTGCTGTTCAATCCACGCTGTACAGATTCGACCAAATGAATATCTTCTTCAACGGTTGTCGTCCGGTCTTGTACAGCCAATTCATGCAACATGTCAGCATCAGAACCATCAATCGAGTACCAGCCTCGCCACAACACAATGTGTTCGTGATCTATCGTACGCCAATGATACGTATTGAGCACGTTACCCGGATACACTTGAAATGACATCAATGGCCACAAGAACCACGAAGAATAATGCCCGGCAAATTCATTCGCGTTTACATCGATGGGGTAACTCATATTTTCTAAATTTTGGCACTCAGTGGTGTGTCGTAAGCAATAACCCTGCGGCTGAATATCATAGGTTTTTGCATTAACAATACCGTTTGCAAAGGTAGGATGATTTAGCTGGCAGTGATAGCATTCTGAATAGTTCTCCACTGATACTTTCCAGTTACATTTCTCGGGTACTTCAACCCACTCAATGGGCTTTAGCTGGTGAATGTGTGGAACAAAGCCGCTAAGTTCATTTCTGACATTGGGGAACCATTCGTCCATGGGTTTTGCCAACGGGTCAAGATTGGCAAAGATAAACCCGCAGAACTCTTCAATTTTTATTTGAGTCAAACATACGGTTCGTACATCAAATCCATCTACTGATTTTATATTGGGCCCTGATCGTAACTGACCGCTTAATTCGTAGGTCCAGGCGTGATACGGGCAAACAAGTATCGTTGCATTACCCGAATTTTTAACCAGCTCGTGCCCGCGATGCTGACAAACGTTGTAAAAGCCCTTTATCTGCTTATCGTTTGTCCGCACACAAAACAAGTTCTCTCCTGCTATTGAGAACGTAAAATAGTCACCCGAGTTAGCTAATTGGGACACGTGACCGGCAAACTGCCAGGTTTGTGACAACACGCCAAGGCATTCGGCTTTAAAAACTAGTGGGTCTGTGTAGTAACGCGCGTCCAGAGACAATACCGGATTGTTTGCAACACCCATGATTATTCCTCTTCGTACAAACCCAGTTGATGGCGACGTTCGTGAAACGTTTTAACGCGCTCCACCACTTTAGGAGTTGCCATAGCTATAGCAAACGATAATAAAGTTTCCAACAGCGCGATAGTCGACACCGAAGATGGAAAAAACTGTGGTGTATCAACAGATACAACAAACCCATGTTCCGAGCCAACAATAATAGGTGATGCGGCGCTGTCTGATATACCAATGACCTGCACGCCTTGTTCTCTGGCTAATTTTACAGCAGCCACCACTTCGGTTCTGTAAGGCTTGCAAGTCAAAGCGATCAGTACATCGCGCTGGTCGGCCCAAGCCAGATCATCGATGGGCGTGCTACCGCTTTTAGGAATTGAATGAAAGTTAACCATGCCGGTACTGGCAAGGTAGGTGAAGTTATTTGCATTCGAGCTGTTGACACCAACGCCCAGCGTGTAGGTGTTGCGAGATTTTAGTATGGCGTTGGCAGCGGCTTTTAACGATTGGGCTTCAATGCCGGCAAAAGTATCCTCAATATTACTGATGGCCGAGCTAACCATGTCCCTGTACAGGCCACCCAGTTTGCCGCTTTGTCCAAGTGATTGCAGCCAACGAGCACGATCTGGAAAATTCAGGGCGCCACGTTTAATTTCCGTCCTGAATGGCTCTCTGAATTCTTCATAGCCATTAAAACCCACGGTGCGGGCCATGCGCACAAACGTATTGGGTTTGACGTTTGCAGCTTGTGCTATTTCCCTTATAGATGAAACGCCGACATCGTTGGGGTTATCCAAAACATACGATGCGGCCTTGCGAACCTCGGGGGTTAATTCCAATAGCTCAGTAGAAAGTGCCGCTAAAACATCCACACTTTCCAATTCGCGCCTTTTTGGTACAGTTATACCATTCATGGTTGACGAGAGTACATTTGTATAACTAATATGGCAACCACGTTATCGCGCTTTTTTAATTAACTTCATAATGCGAGCACACCACGGTGAGTGATAAAAAATTACCCTCTCAGGCCAAGGTCGTTATTGTCGGTGGTGGTGTTATGGGCTGTGGTCTGGCCTATCATCTGGCTCACGAAGGCTGGACCGATGTTGTGTTACTTGAAAAAGCTGAACTGACATCGGGCTCTACATGGCACGCTGCGGGTCAAATCACCCACTCAACTTCAAGTTTCAGCTTAGGTAAGTGTGTGGACTACAACATAGGCCTGTATTCAGGTGCGCTTGAAAAAGAAACGGGACAGAACGTGACGTGGCATGGCTGCGGTTCTTTTCGACTTGCCTACGAGGAAGATGAAATGGATTGGTTGCGGCACACGCTTAGTGTCGGCCGTTCACTGGGATTCAATATTGATCTGGTAGACCCAGCATTTATTGCATCAAAGCATCCGTTTTATAATTTGGACGGTGTTTTAGGTGGGTTGTACACACCCGATGATGGGCATGTTGATCCATCGGGCGTAACTCAGGCTATGGCCACAGGTGCGCGTGCATTGGGTGTCAAAATAATCCGTCGATGCCGTGCAACCAACATCCAGCAACAACCGAATCAGGAATGGTTGGTCTCGACTGAACACGGTGACATAAGTTGCGAACACGTGGTTAACGCTGGCGGAACCTACGCTCGTCAGATGGGTGAATGGTCTGGCTTACAGTTACCCATGACATCCATGACGCATCACTACTTCGTTACCGATACTGTTCCTGAATTTGAATCACTTGAACAAGAATTACCGGTTATCCGTGATGATAAAAAAGTCTCTGGCTACATCCGCATGGAGCAAAAGTCCGGTCTTATCGGCATTTATGAAAAAGAAAAACCAAATTCTGTTTGGGAGGATTATTGTCCATGGGAGGCTGAAAACGAATTGTTCGAGCCTGATTATGATCGCGTGATGCCTTGGTTAGAAAACGCACTTGAGCGAATGCCTTTGTTTGCCGATCTTGGCATCAAACGCGACGTGCACGGAGCCATATCACACCCACCCGATGGCAATCCATTGATTGGCCCTGCTGCTGGAGTTCAAAACTATTGGTGTTGTTGCGGTACTCAAATAGGCATCGGCTGGGGTCCAGGCTTAACACGCGAATTAGCAAGATGGATGGTTCATGGAGCGGCTGATATCTCAATGCGAGATTACGACCCTCGGCGTTTTGGCGATTATGCAAACAAGCAATGGCAAATTGTTAAAGCCAAAGAAGACTACTGCTTGCGCCACGAAATTCCTTTCCCGCATTTTAATCGTCTGGCAGGAAGGCCTATCAAGGCATCTCCTTTATACGAGCGATTAAAATCCAAGGGCGCGGTATTTGAGGAAGTCTATGGTCATGAACGGCCTCGTTGGTTCGCTAAAGACGGAGTCGCACAACATGATCACTACTCTTTCAAGCGTAACCTGTTGCATGATGTACTGGCCACTGAGGTCGCGGCTGTCCGGCATGGCGTTGGCATTATGGATATATGTGCTTTCACTAAAATTGAGGTCAATGGCTCTGATGCGGCTACCCGACTCGAGTCATTAGTTGCGAATAAACTACCATCAAAAGTGGGTGGTATTGTATTAACGCATTTTCTCAATGAACGTGGTCGTATTGAGCTTGAGGCCACGGTGATTCGACTCAGTGAAGATCGCTACTATCTGGTTTGTGCCGCTTTCTTCGAACAAAGGTTGCTTGATCATCTGCATGCTAATGGTTTATCTACTAATGATACGAGCAATACCACAAACGTAATAAACCGTTCGACAAGTTGGGGCGCTTTAACCCTGAACGGACCACGATCTCGTGATGTTCTATCACAATGCACGTCCTCTGCCCTGGATAACAATAATTTTCGTTGGCTAAGTGCTCAGAAAATTAATATTGCTGACAAACCTTGTTGGGCATTCAGGCTGTCTTACGCCGGCGAACTAGGCTGGGAAATTCACACTGACCGCGACAATTTATTGAGCGTATACGATGCTTTGTGGCGTGCTGGTGAATCCCATGATATCGCTGACTACGGCTCTTTTGCTATGAACACCATGCGCATGGAAAAAATGTTTAAAGGTGCGGGTGAACTCACTAATGAAGTGACCCTGCCCGAAGCCGATGTCATGCGCTTCGTTAAACTGGATAAGGAATTTATCGGCAAATCCCAAACAGTGGTAAGTGCTGATAACGAATTACCCTGGGTTTGCGCCTACCTGAGCATCAATGCCAATGGGGTTGAAGACGGACACGGTGGGGAAGCTGTGCTGTTAAACGATAAGGTTGTCGGTTCTACAGCCTCTGTTACGTACGGGCACACAGTGGGTAAAATTTTAGCTTTTGCCTACATCAAGCCTTTTGCCGCAAAAGTGGGTACCTCTCTCGAGGTTGTGATTGCAGGTAGTCCTCGTCAAGCACAGGTTTTGGATAAACCCGTCTACGACCCAGACAGCCTATTACCAAAAACAGATGCAAAGTCATCATTATGAACATCCCCGAAACTATGCAGGCTTGCGTGTTGACTGGTCATGGCGGTATGGAAAAACTAGTCCATCACACAGATTGGCCAACCCCGACTCCCACCAAGAACGAGGTATTGATAAAAGTCGCAGCCTGCGGAATGAACAACACTGATGTTAATACCCGTTCTGGATGGTATTCAAAGGAGGTCAGCGACGCCACCACCGGTGGCGCTTACGATAAGATCAGTGAAGACGATCCAACATGGGGTGGCGCACCTATTACATTTCCCCGTATTCAAGGCGCTGATGTCTGCGGTCATGTGGTTGCTGTTGGTGATAATGCTGACGCTTCACTGATAGGAAAACGCGTCATTACTGACTGCTGGCTACGTGATTGGGAAGACCCATTGAATGTGGAGTCGACTGGTTACTTCGGTTCTGAATGTAACGGTGGGTATGCGCAATACACCACCATTGATCATCGTAATGTTGGCGTTGTTGATAACGCTTACACCGATGCAGAATTAGCAACGTTCTCGTGTTCTTACACAACGGCTGAGGGTATGCTGTCCCGAGCCAAGGTTACCAAAAACGATACCGTATTAATAACCGGTGCGTCTGGTGGTGTAGGGTCAGCGTTAATTCAATTGGCGAAAAGACGTGGTGCAACCGTTGTTGGTCTGGCATCTGAAGCTAAGCACAACACCTTAAAGGCCTTGGGCGCCGATGCTTTGTTACCCCGCAATCCAGAGAATATACACGCGGCCCTAAAGCAAGCTATAGGGTCAGAACATGTTTCGGTACTGGCTGATATTGTCGGTGGTGACGCATTCTCAACCCTGCTGGAAACACTAGAGCGCGGTGGGCGTTATACGTGCTCCGGTGCCATCGCTGGGCCTTTAGTCGAAATGGATTTACGCACTTTCTACTTGCGCGACCTGACGCTATCAGGTTCTACTGTCGTGCCACCAAACATTTTTAACGACTTAATCACATACATTGATCAAGGTGAGATCAAGCCAGTTTTGGCCGCTACCTACCCCTTAAAAGACATACAAACAGCTCAACAAGTATTTATAGATAAAAAGCATAGCGGCAACATCGTTGTGATCATGGAGTAGCATGATGAAAATCACCCGACTATCGGTGTATCAAAAAGACCTGCCGCTTAAGGATCCTTATTGGCTCTCCGGTGGTCGCTTAAAATTTGAAGTGCTCGATGCCACTTTTATAAAAGTCGAAACCGACAGCGGCATTGTTGGCTGGGGTGAAGGTACCCCATGGGGACACACCTATGTCCCTGCACATGGCCCAGGCATACGAGCAGGTATTGAAACTATGGCCCCAGCCATTCTGGGTCAAGACCCCAGAAAAGTAGAACTTGTAGAGCGTGCAATGGATGCTTGCTTGCCTGGTCACTTATACGCAAAGCAACCGGTTGACTTAGCCTGTTGGGACATCATGGGCAAAACATTTGATCTGCCTATTGCCGATTTGCTTGGTGGAAAACGTAATACTGGTACACCAGCCGCATCATCTGTGTCATCAGGTGACCCAGACTACATGCAAGGCATCATTAACAGCTATCGCGACCGAGGCTATGTTGCGCATTCAGCTAAAGTCGGCGGCAGCGATACAAACAAAGACATCGAGCGCATTCGACATATTGAGTCCAATCGACTGGATAACGAGATCATTCTTTACGATGTCAATCGCGCCTGGACACGCCGCGAAGCCAGTATTGTCATGAATGCAGTTTCAGACTTAGGCGTGACATTTGAACAACCGGGTGAAACACTGGATGACATTGCACAAATAAGATCGGTCACAACATCGCCTATCAGCGTAGACGAAACCTTGGTGACGCTACAAGACGCAACGCGCATAGCAAGAGATGGACTAGCCGATGTGTTTGGTATTAAAATTAATCGTGTTGGCGGACTCACTAAAGCCCGCCGAATGCGTGATGTTGCTATTGAGCACGGCATACAAATGTTTATTATGGCCACAGGTGGATCGGTTATGGCGGATACCGAAGCTGCACATTTAGCGCAATCTATTCCCGATGCATTTATTCGTGCCTGTTGGTCGTGTCAGGATATGCTGACAATCGATGTTGCACCTGGCAGTGGTCCGCGTTGCATAGACGGCTTTATTACTATTGATGATGCACCGGGGCTTGGGGTAATCCCTGATGAATCACTGCTAGGCGACCCTGTAGCAGTCTTTGGTTAATGTCAACATTGAATATCACCGGCTAAACTCAATGACAAGACTAAATAGGCAAAAAAAATGACCAATCAAGCGCACTGGATTAAGCGAGCCCACCAGGTATTACCTGCAGGTGGCTTTGGCAATTTTGATCACAATATCATTATTAAAAAAGGCGAAGGTTCTCGAGTATGGGACGAAGACGATAACGAATACGTTGATTACTTAATCGGATCTGGCCCGATGTTATTGGGTCACGGTCATCCAGAAGTGCTTGACGCAGTGCAAAGTCAGCTGGGTAAAGGTTTAACCTTTTTTGCTAATAATGCAGCTGGTATTGAACTGGCTGAAGACATCTGTTCGGCGGTACCTTGTGCTGAACAGGTTCGTTACCTGACTTCTGGTGGCGAAGCCGATATGTATGCATTAAGGTTGGCACGAGCCTTCACCGGTCGAACAAAAATCATGAAGTTTGAAGGTGGGTATCATGGCATGTCAGCAGAAGCTCAAATGAGTCTGGCACCAGAGATAAGAGCCAATTTCCCGCAAGCTGTACCTGATAGTGCCGGGATCCCCGATTCGGTTAAAAATGAGATGGTCATTGCACCCTTTAATGATGCTGACACTGTTAAGTCTCTGTTAGATGAGCACGGTTCTGATATTGCGGCAATAATTGTAGAACCATTGCAACGAGTCGTACCACCTGCTCCGGGGTTCTTAGAACTGCTTCGATCTGAATGTACAGCGCGGGGTATTGTGTTGATATTTGATGAGATTGTCACTGGATTCCGGCTTGCCTACGGTGGAGCACAAGAGGCTTATGGTGTCACCCCTGACTTGTGCACATTGGGTAAAATCATAGGAGGAGGTTTTCCGTTAGCAGCCATTGCGGGCAGCAAAGACTTAATGGATCATTTTGACAAAGCAGTGGTTGGCAAAGACAAATTTCTGATGCAATTAGGCACCTTGTCCGGTAACCCGGTTGCAGCCGTGGCGGGTATCAAAACCATGGAAATACTACGACGCGACAACGCTTACATCAAATTAGCTAATATTGGCGAAAATTTGCAAAACATACTGTCCGATGGCTTAGAAGAACATGGACATGCACACCAGATTGTTGGTGACAAAACGCTATTCGATGTCGTTTTCACAGAAACGGATGTAACTGACTATAGGTCGTGGTGCACCGGCGATCAACCCAAAAATGCGTTGTTCAATCAATTGCTAAGACAAAATGGCATATTCAAATCTCCTGGCAAGCTCTACCCTTGCCTTGCCATTACCGATGAAGATTTAGCTAAAACAAAAAATGCCATCGCTATTGCAGCATCGGCTATAACGTAGCGATGTTAACAAAAGTATAAGGAGCAACCCTTGTCTGATTCGGTAAAGAACAAAAACGACCCGCTGTTCCAACCGCTTCAGATCGGCCATCTGACCTTAAAGAACCGCATCATGAGTACCAGCCATGCATCAGGTATGGACGATGGTGGTATGCCGGCCGAGCCCTACCAGCGATATCATGAAGAAAAAGCAAAAGGTGGTCTTGCGCTAACCATGTTCGGCGGATCATCAAACGTTGCACCAGATTCGCCCAGTGTGTTCAATCAACTGCGCGTTGACTCAGACGAAGTCATACCGCATCTACAGTCTTTTTCGCAACGAATTCACCAACACAACACAGCCCTTATGTGTCAGATAACGCATTTGGGTCGGCGTGGTGATGCAACTAATGATTACTGGCTACCCACTATTGCGCCCAGCGCCATCAGAGAAACATTACACCGAAGCATCCCCAGGGAAATGGACGAACACGATATTAAACGCGTTGTAGACTCTTTTGCCGCAGCTGCAAAACGTTGTTATGAGGGAGGTTTGGATGGCATTGAAACATTAGCAGGTGCGCACCTCATAGGGCAGTTCTTATCTCCCGATACCAATCATCGTACTGACAAATACGGTGGCTCGCTGGAAAACCGAATGCGCTTTGCTCTCATGGTGTACGAAGCAATGCGCAACAGCGTCGATAAAAACTTTCTTATTGGTATTCGCATGTCCATGCATGAGAATCGAGGTGGACTAGCTATTGATGAGGCGTTAAGGGTCGTCGAAATTCTGCAGGCAGAAGGTGCAATCGATTTTTTAAATTGTGTTTTTGGCCGCATGGATACTGAACTAAGCTTGGCTGAATACAATATGCCAGGTATGTCGCAGCCTTTAGCGCCGTTTCTCGAGCAAATGCGAGATGTAAAAAAAATAGCCAAAGTACCGGTATTTCATGCAGCCCGAATAGTGGATATTGCAACCGCAAGACACGCTATAAAAACTGAGTTGCTGGACATGGTTGCCATGACCCGCGCGCACATTGCCGACCCTCAAATTGTGAACAAGATTGCGCGTGGTGAAGAGCACCGCATCAGGCCTTGTTTTGGCGCATCACACTGCATGCATAAAAAACCGTCTTGTATACACAATCCGGCATCAGGTAGAGAAACACAATTACCGATGGTCATTGCTAAAACTCAGGGGCTTGTCAAATCGGTTTGTGTCATTGGTGGCGGCCCAGCCGGGTTGGAAGCTGCTCGCGTTGCAGCAGAGCGTGGCCACAAAGTGACATTATTTGAAGCTGCCGCAAAGCTCGGTGGACAATTACTGTTGGCCACAAAAGCCACTTGGCGTCGTGACATTATTGCTGTTATCGATTGGCGCGTGGCAGAACTAGAACACTTGGGTGTGAGCGTGCATCTAAATCGTTACATAGAAAGTAATGAAATACAGGCATTGGAGGCCGATGTCGTTTTAATTGCGACCGGCGGGCAGCCTAAAACGGATAATATTGAAGGTAACGCTCATGTTACTAGTACCTGGGATATATTAAATGGTGATGTTGCCGTTGCTGAAAATGTGCTGGTCTGGGACGGCACTGGGCGACATGAAGGCGTGTCATGTGCGCAGTACCTAGCCAGCAAAGGGGCAAAGGTCAGCTTTACCACTATTGATGACAGGCCAGCTGCCGAACTTGGTTATGCAGAGCGACCTGTATATCGAAAGCAACTCTATAGAGACGGTACGACCGTCCATCCTGATTTAATGCTTATTAAGGTTCAATCATCCGGGAATAAACTCAAAGCCACGTTTAGAAATGACCTGACTGATGATAGCGTCGAGCTTATTGCTGATCAGGTTGTTGTAGAACAAGGCACCTATCCTCTTGATACACTCTTCACTGAACTTCGCGAAGCATCATCAAATAAAGGTGTCACCGATATCGATGCCCTGCTTCAATGTAAGTCCCAACCCGGTACTGATAGCGGGTACGCATTGCATCGTATAGGTGATGTCGTATCAAGTCGCTCTTTGCATGCAGCCCTTTTGGATGCCTATCGAGTGGCCGTGGCTTTATAAAATGGTAAATAGTAGAGCTTGCAGTTCAACTGGCTGGCTAATTTATCTTTTACAATAAACTTGCGATAAAAAATGGATAGGTTCAGAATAAATGAAAGTGCGATTATCCGTTACACCCGCAGGTAAATAACAGACACTCACTCACTGCACCCAACACTAAGCCGAAAATATATAATGAAAAACCGTCCCCTGTCAAAGCGACAACTTGGCAACACCACATTACAGCTGTCTGAATTTGGCCTTGGATGTGCTGCTATGGCAGGTAATCATCGGCTGGTTAGTAATCACGACATAAGACATGCTATTAAGTCAGGGCTTGACGCAGGAATCGAATTTGTCGACACCGCACCATTCTATGGTTTTGGTCGCAGTGAGCACTTTGTCGGTGCTGGGATTCGCGACAGAAAAAACATTGTGCTCTCCACCAAAGCCGGCAGACTGCTAAAAAAAGAACCGATACCAGCAGAACTTGCCGCTGACTGGCCTGGTAGCTTTCCATTTAATCCTGTTTACGACTATAGCTATGATGGTGTCATGCGTTCTTATGAAGACAGCATGCAGCGTCTGGGTGTGGACAAAATTAATGTGCTGCTGTTGCACGACATTGGCGAAATGCAACACGGACCCGAGCTAAACAAACGTCTGTTTGCTGATGCTATGTCTGGTGGCTACAAAGCTTTGGACGAACTGCGCTCATCAGGGGAGATCGAAGCTATTGGGTTGGGTGTGAATGAGCGAGAAGTTTGTATTGCAGCGATGGAGCACGGACAGTGGGACACTTTTTTACTGGCTGGTCGGTACACTTTACTTGAGCAAGCACCTATCCATGACTTACTGCCAGCCTGCGAAAAAGCTGGCACAGGCATCATCTTGGGCGGGCCATACAATTCTGGTGTACTCGCTGGTGGAGACACATGGAACTACACGAAAGCACCTGAAAGAGTTATCCAAAAGGCGCAGGCTATCGCCAAAGTGTGCGAATCTCATGGTGTTAATCTATCTGCGGCAGCCTTGCAATACCCACTGGGTTGCGACATTGTCGCAAGCATAATTCCCGGTGCCAGAAGTGAAGCAGAAATGATGCAAAACCTCGAATGGTTTCACTCACCCATTCCAGCATCACTTTGGAGTGATTTACGCAACGAGAAGCTTTTAGACGAAGAGGCACCCATACCTACATAACTCGCCTTTTACTGAAGTATGGGAACAAATGATTTAAACACTGTCTACGCGAGTTGGGCAGCGTTTCTGCACAGGTCTGTGCACATAGTTTGCGCAATTGAGTGATAAGCTTGCCAAATGCATACACTCATCCATTTACCTACAAGAGAGTTTTAATGAGTACAAATCCCAAAGAAATTGAAGCCCCAGTTGATATAGAAGATCTTGAAATCGATTCGCGAATTTATGATCTCTATGACAAATACTGTCATGGGTTTATGAGTCGTCGCGATTTTCTAAAGCGAGCCAGCGCTATTACAGTTGCAGGTGTTTCAGGCTTGACCATGGCACAGGCATTGTTCCCACGCTATGCAGAGGCGCAAACTATCTCATTTACAGATGAGCGCATCAAAGCAAACTACATCACCTATCCGTCTCCTGGAGGCAATTCAGGCGAGATGAGCGGTTACCTGGTACAGCCAACAAGTGATGGGCCTCACCCAGCCGTTATCGTTATTCACGAAAACCGTGGGCTCAACCCTTACATAGAAGACGTTGCCCGTCGTTTAGGCTCGATCGGATTTTTAGCACTTGCACCCGATGCCTTGCACCCAGCTGGAGGCTATCCGGGCAATGATGACGATGGCAGAGCAATGCAGAAAAGCCTGGATCGAACCAAAATCATGGTCGATATGTTAAACAGCGCCAACCACGTACAACAACACGAGCAATCCACTGGTAAACTTGGTGCTGTTGGTTTTTGTTTTGGCGGTGCCGTGGTCAATTTTCTAGCCACCAAAATGGGCAGCGACATTCAGGCTGGGGTGCCGTTTTATGGTAGTGCTCCACCAGCCAAAGCCATAGCTGATATCAAATCTGCACTCATGATTCAAACTGCCGAGAATGATGACCGCATCAATGCTCAGTGGCCAGACTTTGAGGCTGCGTTGCAAGCTAACAATGTTGAATACGAGAGATTTCTGTACGAAGGTACTGGGCATGGATTTCACAACAACTCAACAAAACGGTATAACGAAGAGGCTGCAAATCTGGCCTGGGAAAGAACCACCACGTTTTTTAACGAAAAGCTTGCGTAACTGAAGGCCTGTGCGTTATGCAGCGTGGATGCTCAGTCACCCATGCCGCATAACGCACCCTTTCATTTTTTGCGATACAAAGTTTTCAGCTTATAAGTATTGAGCTTAAAAGGTTCTAGTTTCCAAGTTTTTAGTTTTCAAGTTTCTAGGTTTTTGGTTTCCAAGCTCAGCCACCAAAAACATCAAGCCCAGACTTGTGCATTAGTTTCTTAAACGACGATGACACAGAGCTATCCAATACAATCCCGGATGCGTCATTCAGCGGCATAACCACATAAGGTGACGCTACTGATAATTTCTCTGCTGATGCCAACACAATAGTCTCGGCTGAACGTTTGCTCAGCGCTTTTTTCGTGTGAGCTTCTTCAAGGCAACCTGTGCTTAAGCCGGCATTAACATCAACGCCTGTCACACCCATAAAATACGTATCAGCGTTGATATGAGACACAGCTTCAATCGCTGCGGCACCAACATTAACCATAGAATGCCGATACAGAGTTCCACCAATCATTATCACGTTAATATTAGTCAGCGGTGCTAATGCCACGGCAATAGTAGGACTGTGCGTAACAACCGTTATATTTAACTCGGGCGATAGGTGCTGCACCAATTGCATAGCAGTCGTGCCGCCATCGATAATTACAACCTGCCCCGGTTTTACCAATTGCGCAGCTGTTTTTCCAATGGCTTTTTTCGATTGTGATGCAATGGTTTGCCTTAAGTGTAAGTTGGCTTCAGCTGGAGACTTGGGAAGTGCGCCACCATGCACTCGCTGGAGCTTTCCCGCTGCTGCTAACTCCCTTAAATCTCTTCTAATTGTGTCGATCGATACGCTCTTGCTATACAACTTAAAACCTTTTTAGCAAACCCTGATTTAACAGATCCTGACCTTGTGTGGTGACGCACATCAACAACCCATGCTTTTGGCTAGCTAATCAGGACCTCATATACACTGTTACATATTTGAGTACGCAGCTTCTAACATACTCCAATACAGCATGATACGCTCAACGACTATGTCGGTAGTGACTATCGCTCAACTTATTCTAATGAAAAAATGTCTTTGATTGATTACAAAAGCATTCCTCAGCTATGCAGTTGCGCAAGCCTTATCGTATTGCTATCTGCGTGTGGCAGTTCGTCTTATAACGACGCCATTGAGCGTAAGTGATTGAGCACGTACTGTTGATACACCAAAAATCAGAGAGGCAAACGGTACGCATGCGATTTTCATCAGTTATATGGCTTTATCTTCAAGCAATTGGTTAATTTTCAGTTTACTGGCTTGTTATGGTGGGCACGTCTACCATACGGAATCCAGGGTAGAACTCTTGAGAAACTGTTTGTCCGGTTATCGAGTCGACAATTGCAAGAAAAGCACCTTCGCGCGTCCAACCAGACAACCCCGCCGTATCGCCTGATGCGTTTGCTTCGTAATATTCCCCAACAATATGCAATCGCCTTGAGTCACTATCCAGAAACGGATTGTTTGTCGTTACATCTCGATCTGGTCCGCGCTTGATCTGTAAGTCCGCGCCGTCAAGGTTGATTTGTCTGCGCATTGTTTGCTCACCCATGGCTTGCCCACCCATTGTTTGCCCGTCCAGGGTGGAGCTACCTGAGCTTTTGATGCTGTCTAATATAGGATAGGTGTCTACGAATGTTCCAGACCCTTCAAATCTGGAAATTTCGTACTGCGACTGGCCAAACTGTGTGGTTACATCTGCAACCAGCGCAAATTCTTTAGTAGTATAACCATGCGGTTGATTTGATGTGTAGAGAACAGCCAATCCTTCAATATTATTGGTGGCATTGTCACCAGGAAGTTGAAACTCCCAATTCAGATTTACACTTCCTTTTGACGAATGTATGTTGTAGGAGAACTCCATTAAATACCGAGTCGACGGGCTGAAACAAATTGATGACCAGCCTACAGCGAACAAGCAATCCGATGGAAATGCATTCTGATACTGTACTGGAATAGAATCCCAGTGCTCAAAATTAAAGGTGTCGCGATTCTCCGGTCGACCATAACCAGCGATAGTTTCTAAAGGCCCCTCAGTTGTAAACTCTGTTGACCCAACTAAACGCTGTGTTCCGTCTGCGTACTGAGCGTTCACATCTGTAGTGTACTTAGTCCCGCGTGATATATTTGAAACAACCAACCTGTTGTTTGTTGTATCACCAATGGTTTTACCATTTATTTTTACGTTGTAACCGACGGGAGATTCAAGGTTGTACACGATGTCATTCCAGCGTATTTCAATTTCAAACGGACCAGATTGTGACACACCAACATTGGTTTGGCCAACACCCACACGCTGCCACACCTCACCTGAGGAATGGTTAACTATTTGATAGTATCCGTCATCCAGTGTGCACTCAGATACTCCTTCGCAGACACTCTTGTAGCTTCCCTCGTTCCATAAACCCGCAGACTGCACCTGATACCAATCATCGTTGTCGAAAGTCAGAGTGTTTTCTCTTAATGCCCAACTCCATTGAGCCGAGTCCAGAGTTGTTTCTTTTGTATCCTCCGAGGCGTCTGAAGCGGGTACTTTTATTTGATCGAATCGTTGGCCCGTGTGATGATTAATAACAGTGTAAACACCATCTGGTACGACACAGCTTGAGCCACCTTCACAGAGCGATTCATATGTGGTGGAATTTTGTACTTGATACCAACCATTATCAGGCCAGCTGATGTTGTTGTCAGTTACTAATGGCTGCGCTTTGGTACCTGTTGAAAGTGACAATAGTGCTGTTGTAAATATGATTGCACCACAACTTTGCAATGTTTTCGATTGGTTTGTATTCAGTACTTTTGCATCCGATTCTAAAGTGTTTTTCATTATATTAAACCCAGCTTCTTTGTCGTTTAGTGACCACAGAAACAAGTTTATATAAATAGGCTTTTCGACAATCGGTATAAATACTCGAAAAGGTGTGAAAAAATCAGGAAGCGGTATTTATACCGTCGAATTTACCAGAACCTGAAACACGCCATGAAATTGGCATGCATTAGTAATATTAACCAAACACCGATCTCTGAGTCTACAATTTCGTATCCTATAAAATTTGACTTAAAAACTCTTTGGTTCGCTCATCTTTGGCATTATCGAAAAACGTTGCTGGTGAACCGTGCTCTACAATGACGCCGCGATCAGTAAAATATATGTGATCGGCGATTTCTTTGGCAAACCCCATTTCGTGGGTCACCAACATACAGGTCATGCCTTCTTCAGCAAGATCTTTTATCGTAACCAACACTTCTTTTACTGTTTCCGGGTCTAGCGCCGCTGTAACTTCATCGAACAACATAACATCAGGATTCATAGCAAGCGATCGTGCAATTGCCACTCGCTGCTGCTGCCCACCTGAGAGCTCTCCCGGGTAGCTGTTTTCTTTACCTTCAAGTCTGACTTTCTTTATCAAATTTCTGGCAATGTCTTCAACTTCTTTAGGTGATTGCTTTAACACTTTAATGGGAGCCATCATCACATTTTCAATCGCGGTTTTATGAGGAAATAAATTGTATTGCTGAAACACCATCCCGACTTTTTTACGAAGTTCCAATTTGTTTAGTTTCTTATCGTTAACTTCAATGCCTTCCACCTTTATTGAGCCACTTTGTATGTCATTGAGTGCGTTAATGCAGCGAATCAGCGTTGACTTTCCAGATCCAGATGGCCCAATAATACAGACAACCTCACCTTTCATTACGTCCATCGAGATGCCCTTCAGTACTTCAAGTTCACCAAAGGACTTGTGCACCTCTTTAATAGACACGATGGGTTGATCGTCTGACCAGGCTACTTGATTCATCGGTTTACCTATAATTTAACTGCAAAGCGGCGTTCGAGCGCGATAGTTGCACGAGCTATCGGATAACAGTAAGCAAAAAATATCAACAATGCGAATCCGTAGAAAGGGACTAACAATTCAGGCCGGTTGTTTTCTGCTTCTATTGCTTGCCTACTGAGTGTGATCAGCTCTTCAACCCCTAATAACGAACACAATGGTGTGGCCATAGTTAATATGGCGTACCAGTTCATCCATGGTGGGATCATGCGTTTAAAACACTGCGGTAATATCACCTGCCAAAGCGTTTGCTGGCGCGTGTAAGCTAATGATTCTGACGCTTCCCATTGACCGCTGGGCACTGAGTTAATAGCACCGCGAACCACTTCTGAAATATTCGCCATGATAGGCAGGCAAAGACCAAATACGGCTTTCATCCAATCCGGAATACGTATGATCTTGTCACCAATTTCAATTTCAAATGGCAATGCAAGCAAAACAATAAACAATAGAACCAGCCAGGGAGAATTACGAAACACCTGGGTAATGATTTTCGCTGGCAGACGGATAAACCCAGATGGAGAAATCTGCATCAAACCCAACACCACCCCAACCAAAGTGCCAATTAACATAGCGAAAAAAGAAATTATAACGTTATAAAAAAAACCATCTTTAACAATAAAAGGTATCCAACGCCACAGTGCTTGAAAGGCTTGAGTCATTGTGTAGTTGGTTGCCGCAGCCGTTACACCAGGCCAGGCAACTATTAGCAGTACCAACACCAACCAGACCCACGCAGGTGTTGATGCTAGCCAACGAGAAAATAATAAATCATCTACCTCCCCTGCAGCTCTTGCGGTAAATGGCTTAAGCACAGGAAGATCAGTTCTGGGTGCGGATTGTATACCTGGAATTTTAGCCTGAGGTTTTGAGCGGTTTTTCATGCCTAACCTCCGTATCCTGGGATGCGTGCATTCTGCTCCCATCGATGCATGCCAAAAACCAGAATACCCACCAGTATGATAAAGGACACAAATAGCAGCAGCATGGTTGGGTACAGAGCACTAGGGTAGTCATTCCAGATACTCACGCACTGGTAAAGTAACTCTGGCACGGCTATCCCAATGGCTTGCGTAGTGGTTTTAACCAGATTGACTAAATTGTTATTCAACGCAGGTAGAGACACCCTGAACGCTAACGGCAGAACGACTTCTGTATAAGTCTGCAGTCGTGTAAATCCTAGAGCGTCTGCCGCTTCCTGTGTGGATTCAGGGACAGCTTCAATGCCGGAACGAAATATTTCAACGTTGAATGCACCTGCAAACATCGATAATGAGATTATCGCCCACCCTACATTGGAGATGATCGGGATCTCTGTCCAGCCATCAGGGCCCGTTACTGCTGGGGTAAATTGACCCAGAGCAAAGTAGAAAAACAGCAATTGCACAAACGGCGGTGTGTTTCGAAAGAATTGAATATACCCTTGAACGATGCCTCGCACCCATTTGGACGGAGAGTTTTGCATCCACGCGCCAACTACGCCAATGATCACAGATAGAAACACGCAAGCTAATGACAGCCAAAGCGTGTATTGCAATCCCTTGACTATTCTCGCCCACTGTCTTGGCTCGTGAAAAAAAATGAAATTCCAACGCGGATGATCATCAGCCAACTGCCGGAAAAACTCCATAAACGCTTCTAGCATTCAGATGTTTCTCTTATGTACTCGAAAAAGAAAGTTAAAAGTGAAATTATATAGTCTTAAAAAATAAATCAAAATTGTGGTCGCGACTAATGCCAAGATATAAACCAGAAGAAAAAAATAAGGGGCGAATCAACGCCCCTCAATTCTGCATTAGCAGCAGTTCGCTGTAAGAATATCTACACTGTTTTAAAACTAAGAACTCATTTATGGCTTTGAGTTATTTGTCAGCTAACCAATCAGCGTAAGCTGCATTTTTGTCTTGTAAGTAAGCTGTTGGCTGGATGCCCCATTTCTTTTCAAGCTCAATCAACTGACCACTTTGGTGCATGTTAAACGTTAAACCTGACATAAAGTGTCCGAATACGCAGTCCTTTTCTGCCAATGGTACAGCCAGTGCCCATGGGTTGTCATCTTCTGACGCCAATGGCATTTCAAAATCATCAAACTCACCCGAAGACAAATCGGAACCGATTGATGAATCATCGTATACCCAGGCAACGCATTTTTTGTCACGCAAAGCTTGCTTGGCTTCAGCATTACCAGTGAATGCGATGATTTCCACACCATAACGCTCAGTCACCACCTCGTTATAAAATGCACCTTGCTTACCACAAACAGGCTTGCCTTTAAGCTCATCCCATTCTTTAAATCCCAACGCTTTAGGAGCCATTATATTAGTACCTGACGTGTAATAGTTAGGTTGAGTAATACCGACAATGTCTCGGCGGTCGGCTCTGTCCGACATAGTGGCGATCATCATGTCAATTTTGCCTTGCTCTAAAAACTGCATTCTATTAGACGATTGCACGGCGACTGTTTCGAGCTCTACACCCATAGCATCTGCAGCAGCTTGAGCGACATCGATTTCCATACCAATAATACTACCGTCGGTGTTTCGATATCCCCATGGCTTGTAGTCTGCCTTTACGCCAACAACTATTTTGCCGCGCGACATAACCTTATTCCAAGTGTCATTAGTACAGGCCGCGTGTGCTACTGAAGAGATGCTTCCGAGGGTGGCGGCAACGAATCCTGCGACAACGATTTTTTTTAATTTCAAAGTGGTTTCTCCTGAGTTGGTAAATTGACAAATAGCAGCGGACAACCCTGAATTTTGTTTGTGTGCCAATTATTTTTGCAACGATGGGTGTCAGCGTTGCTACAAGCTAACCGAATGGGCTTGGGCACGCAAGATAATCAATGACTTTGAGTGCAGAATATTGATGATATAGATAAGATCTGAAGAATTCGGCTTTAATTAGAGCCCTGCAATAACATAATCCAACTTATTGCAAGCCAGCTTTCCGCAAGCCTTCAACAAAGGCTTGCGTATGCTCAGGCCGCCTGAACACCGATTCATCTCGGGCTACCGATAACGAATAATCGGGTCTCAGCACCAGAAACTCATCCAATTCCCATGCCGCATCATCAAGCATGCCTAGCTGACCGTAACTTGCTATTAGATAAAGGCGTCCCAAAGCGTACTGAGGATTCCGCTCCAAAGCTTGTCGAAAGGTTTGAGCGGCTTCTTCATAGCGCTTGGTTACATAGAAAAATTGGCCCTCAACTCCCATGTAGGAGAATGGATAGTGGGGATTCAGAGATTTTGCTCTGGCAATTTGTGTCTGTACTTCCTCAAATTTCCCGTTATACGTCAACGTGTTTGCCAGCAATATGTGGCCGTCCGCGTAGTTGGGATCCAGTTCAATAGCCCTTCGACTGGAGGCTTCCGCAGCATCGTAATCCCGTTGCGCCTGAAACAAAACGGCCCGCGCAAAATGTGTTTGGGTCAGCTTGTCGTTGATAGCCTCTGCACGATCGGCGAACATCATTCCTTTGCGATTCGAAGCTTCGCTGTATTCTCCAAACACAAACACTGACTCACGCGCATAAGTCAATGCGAGGTTGGCATAGGCTCGTGCGTAGTTTGGGTCCAGGGCCACCGCTTGCTCAAAGTACTGTCGAGCAAGCAAATTCCCTTCAATACTGAATTGACGAAGCGGTACCAGACCGCGAAGCAATAGATCATATGCATCCTGGTTTATTTCGCGGGTTCTTGCAAGGTATCGTTGCTCTTCACTGGTCAAATTGACTGCCAGAGCGGCAACAATCGTGCGGGTGACTTCGTCCTGCAGTTCGAATGCATCTTTTAAAGTGTGTTCATAGCGATTTGCCCAAATATTTGTACCTTTGAAGATATCAACGAGAGAAGCATTTACGCGCACCCTGTCTTGCTGGCGTCGTACGCTGCCATGCAGGATATATCGCGCCGCCAAAGCCTTCCCAATCTTATAAATATCTGTTGGTTCGTTCTTGTAGGCAAAAGACGAGTGTCTGGCAATAACGTTTAAACTGGAAATTCTGGACAAGTCAGTGATGATATCCTCAGTCAGCCCATCACTAAAATATTCTTGATCCGCATCTGCACTTAAATTAATGAAGGGTATGACAGCAATAGTGGGGAGCTCTGTGGTAGTGAGCTCGGCAACGGAATGCCTTTGATACCAGAGCAATGAGCCGGTAATGACAATCGCGATTAACGCAATTGCCCCAACTACAGCAAATTTTTTTCGACTCTTACGACCAGACTGGCTGCTTAGTACAGTACCAACACCAGTGCTCCCAGCTTCTGGCATGATAGCTTTCGATGGCGCTACAACCCGATACACATTAACGGCATCTGCAATGTTCTTGAGAGAGAGCGCCCCCATGTCTTCGTAAGACACGGGAAGTTTGCTGCCAACAGCATTCCTGGCTGCGTGAGAGACACAGATTCCACCCGTTTCCGCTAGTGGTTCAATTCGTGCGGCAATATTTACCCCATCGCCATACAGATCATCACCCTCGACTATGACATCACCCAGGTTGATTCCGATTCGGAACTCAATGCGTTGCTCGACGGGTGTGGTTGCATTTTGACTGGTTATCTCCCGCTGCAATTGCACAGAGCATGCAATTGCATCCACTATGCTTGAGAATTCAATGAGCAAACCGTCGCCCATTAATTTGACGACCCGACCGTTGTAACGAGCGATCATCGGTTCCATCAAGTTTTGACGGAGTGCCTTGAGTCTGCTGAAAGTACCAGTCTCATCCTGCCCCATCAGTCGACTATAACCCACAACGTCTGCAGCAACTATCGCTGCAAGTCTACGTTTATATAACTCGTTTTCCATTGATCATAATTTTATGGGTTTAAAATCATTCAAAAACAGACAAGGCGAACTATACTTCCCTTTTTATGCAGTTGAAGAATTATTTATCGAGGCGAACAACAAATGGCGTTTCAGGAAGAAAAGAAATTTCTTCAGCAGGTTACCATCAGCGACCTCAGTCAGAAGGCTCACGATAATAAGCAGCATCGAATTCTGCAGGGGTAGCCAAATTACGTGCTGCTAATTTACTACAAACCGTGTTGTATTGGCAATTGCGGCAGGCTGTCAAAATTTATAACTTGGAAGAAGCCCTAATAATGCAAAGCTGATCGCTCACCTTGTCGCAAAAGTGATGTATCCCCGTGCTCCGAATCGGGCTTGCTATTTGTATCTATAAGTGCATCGTTCTTCACTGCCGAAATGTATTCGTTCAATCTAGAAACACCATCCTCACTTATCGCTAAACCTTTTTTACTTCGTCTCCACAGAATATCCTCGACCTCTTTCGCCCATTCATATCTGATTAAATAATCTACTTCTCGCTGCAAAAGCCCTCCGCCAAAATCAATTCCCATATCTTCCATGGATTCTGCAGAGCCGATCAGTGGGGTTATCCTTGTACCGTAATTTCGGGTGTAATCATTCAGAATATTATTATCCAGCCACGGGTATTTATGACGCATTTGGCTCACAAATTCTTCAAAGTCCAAACCTGCTATATCCCCACCCGGCAGCACCGCAGACGAGGTCCAGGCGGGATAATCTATGTCGAGTACAGAGGTCAGCATATCAAGAGCATCTTCTGACAACTTTCGATACGTTGTTAGTTTACCGCCGTACACAGAAAGAATTGGTGCACCGCTATTCGAGTCCAAATCTAACTTATAATCCCGAGTTACCTTAGATGCGTTGGCAGAGGCATCGTCGTATAATGGCCTAACCCCTGAATAAGCCCACACGGCATCATTTGGATCAATTTTCTTATCGAAGTACGCACTCGCCGATTCGCAAATGTAACTAAGCTCCCAATCTTCTATTGATTGTTCGCCGGGCTGCCCACCTACTTCAACATCGGTGGTGCCCAACAGGGTGTAGTTTTGCTCGTAAGGAACAGCAAAAATAATTCTATTGTCTTCGTTTTGAAAAATGTAAGTATAGGGATGATCAAACAGTTGCGGTACCACCACATGACTTCCTTTGACTAATCGTATTGCGTGTTTAACCACGTGTTTCTCATCCAGGGATAAGGTCTTTTCAACCCAGGGACCAGTGGCATTTACCACCGCTGTCGCTTTTACAATGCGTGTCTTATCTGACTCATTTTCAAACAGTGTGACCATCCATTGCCCTTGAGATCGTTTTAAGTCAGTGACTTCAGTACGCGTTAACACGGTACATCCCTTTTCAGACGCATCCATCGCGTTTAATACAACTAATCGCGAGTCCTGAACCCAGCAATCTGAATACTCAAACCCGGAGGTAAATTCATTTTTTAACGCCTTGCCAGCTATGTGTGCACGCAAATTGACAGAATTTGACGCTGGAAGCATTTTACGTCCGCCAATGTGGTCATAAAGGAAAAGTCCCAGTCGAATCAGCCAGCGTGGACGAAGCGCTTTATGATGAGGCAGTATAAATCTAAGTGGCCAGATGATATGGGGTGCTGCGCGTAATAGCACTTCACGTTCTTTAAGCGCATGTCTGACCAGTTTAAAATCGTAATGCTCGAGGTAGCGCAGGCCACCATGAATAAGTTTGGTACTGGCCGATGAGGTGTGTTCTGCAATGTCGTCTTTCTCGCACAACAAAACTTTTAATCCGCGACCTACGGCGTCTCTTGCGATACCTGCGCCGTTGATGCCGGCGCCGATCACGACGAGATCAAAGTCTGTTTCGGCACTACCTTTACTGTCCATTGCGACCAAGTAAGTTGAAGTTGTAATTCTAAGCGTGGTTTTTATATCTAACTAAACTTGAAAAATCAGATTGATCGAGGAGGAGTGCTGATACACACCCCTCCCCTGCATCACTTAACTCATTACTGAGTCCAGCTCTTAACCAGCTCATCGTAGGAAATGGTCACGCCGTCAGGCTTCTCATTTTCTAGTTTCGCTTTTGGGGAACCAGGTTGTGCTAACCAGTATTCAGCACCTTTTTCTTCGTTCAACTTAGGGCCAAGGTCACCCTGAACACCAGCACGTTCGATTCGGGCAAGCACTTTTTCCTGAGCTTCGCAAAGACCGTCCAACGCACCTTGAGCTGTTTTAGCTCCAGACATGGCGTCACCAATGTTCTGCCACCATAGCTGCGCAAGCTTTGGATAATCTGGAACGTTAGTGCCTGTGGGTGACCACTGTACTCGAGCAGGTGAACGATAAAATTCGATCAAACCACCGAGCTTGTCAGCACGATCAGTAAAGTGCTGTGAATTAACAGTGGATTCTCGAATAAAGGTAAGACCAACATCGGATTTCTTTAGATCGATCGTTTTAGATGTCACGAACTGAGCATATAGCCAGGCCGCTTGAGCACGATCTACCGGCGTTGACTCCATCAAAGTCCATGAACCCGCATCCTGGTAACCGATTTTTGTACCTTCACTCCAATAAGCACCATGCGGCGAAGGAGCCATACGCCATTTAGGCGTACCGTCTTCATTCATCACAGGCAGATCAGGGACAACGGTCGCGGCCGTAAAGGCTGTGTACCAGAACATTTGCTGCGCCACATTGCCCTGTGCAGGGATAGGACCCGCTTCACCAAAAGTCATACCAGCAGCTTCGGGCGGAGAGTACTTCTGTAGCCACTCAATGGCCTTTGTTACTGCATATACTGCAGCCGGAGAGTTGGTGGCGCCACCGCGAGCAACACAAGACCCTGTAGGTTGAGACTGATCGTTTACACGAATGCCCCACTCGTCAACTGGCAAACCGTTTGGCTCACCGACATCTCCCATGCCAGCCATGGACATCCAGGCATCGGTATATCGCCAGCCTAATGATGGATCTTTCTTACCGTAATCCATATTGCCGTAGACTTTGCCATCGACACCAAGACGAGAAAGGTCGCGACCAGTAAAAAATTCAGCAATATCTTCGTATGCTGACCAATTTACTGGTACGCCGAGATCGTAGCCGTATTTGGCTTTGAAGTCGGCTTTGTTTTGGTCGTCGTTGAACCAGTCGTACCGGAACCAATAAAGGTTAGCGAATTGCTGATCAGGAAGTTGATAGAGCTTCCCATCAGGCGCTGTGGTAAAAGAGGTGCCGATAAAGTCGTCTACATCTAATCCTGGGTTAGTAACGTCCTTACCATCACCTGCCATCCAATCTGTCAGGTTGCGAACTTGCTTATAACGCCAGTGAGTGCCGATTAAATCGGAGTCATTAACGTAAGCATCGTAGATGTTTTCGCCTGTTTGCATTTGGGTCTGCAGTTTCTCAACTACATCACCTTCTCCGATGAGATCGTGGGTAACTGTAATGCCCGTTATTGCCGAAAAAGCTGGAGCAAGAACTTGCGACTCATACTCGTGAGTACCTATTGTTTCTGATACCACTTTAATTTCCATGCCGGCATAAGGCTTCGCAGCATCTATAAACCACTGCATTTCAGCTTTTTGCTCAGCATCACTGAGCACCGACAATCCGCCTATCTCGTCACCGAGAAAAGCCTCTGCGGCATCCATATCTGCATGAGCTGCATGGGTACCACTAACGAATACAGCGACCGCTAACGCGGTTTTATTCAATCTATACTTACGCATTGGATTCCTCCTCAGGTTGTATTAATGCGTACTACAAAACACCTTTAAACGAAATTGAACACTAATATTGCGTAGAACAATGAAACGCCAAAGGCCCACCACAAATTCGACCCGACAAGCCCGAGCCATGCCAGGTGTATGAAAGCGCTACCAAGGAGCGACAGGAAAAGACGGTCTCCTCTGGTGGTCTCAAATCGTAAAATACCGACTCTGGGTCCACCGCCAGGCTTGATCGCCTCCCACACGCACATGAGAGAAAGCAAAGCCAGGATTGCAAGAAAGAAATAAGCGGTGGGGTTTGTCCACGCCATCCAGGAAAGATTCATGATCTTGATCTCCAGTTAGACACGTCCAAGAGCAAAGCCCTTCGCAATATAATTTCGCACAAAATAGATAACCAGTGCACCCGGTATAATCGTTAATACGCCAGCCGCAGCAAGCAGGCCCCAGTCCATGCCAGCAGCCGATACCGTTCTTGTCATAATGGCTGTAATAGGCTTAGCGTCCGTTACCGTTAGTGTCCTTGCGATCAACAACTCCACCCATGAAAACATAAAACAGAAGAAGGCTGCGACGCCGATACCGGATGCAATGAGTGGCATGAATATTTTCACAAAGAATTTTGGAAACGAGTAGCCATCAATGTAGGCCGTCTCATCAATTTCTCTGGGCACACCTGACATAAAACCTTCCAATATCCAAACCGCTAGTGGCACGTTGAATAAGCAATGCGCCAATGCCACGGCGATATGGGTATCTATCAATCCAAAAGCAGAATAAAGTTGAAAGTACGGCAATGCGAATACCGCTGGCGGGGCCATCCGATTTGTGAGCAGCCAAAAGAACATATGCTTGTCGCCCAAAAATCGAAAACGACTGAAGGCGTACGCTGCTGGCAAGGCAACTAAAAGAGAAATGATCGTGTTCAGAACTACATAGGTAATCGAATTTATATATCCGCCGTACCAAGACGGATCGTTAAAAATCGTCATGTAGTTTTGCAAAGTTGGGTTTTGAGGCCACAACGTAAAGGTATTTAGTATTTCCTGATTTGTTTTGAAGCTCATGTTGATCAGCCAATAAATGGGTAACATGAGAAACACAATGTATATAGTCGGTGTTAACCACCTAAAATGCAGATTCAGCCTTGATTTTTTAGCCTGCCGTGCATTTTTATAATCAATAGAGTTGTCGCCGGCGACAGCACTGCTTTCCTGGTTGCTCATCAGTCTTGCTCCACTCGTGGGTCTTGCTTTTCAGCGCCATAATTCTCCATAACGGTGTAGAAAACCCAGGATAGAAGCAGAACAATAAGGAAATATATAATTGACATGGCCGCGGCCGGTCCTAAATCGAACTGCCCAATGGCTGTCTTAACCAGATCGATTGATAAGAAAGTAGTGGAATTACCTGGACCGCCTCCTGTTAACACAAATGGCTCTGTGTAAATCATAAAGCTGTCCATGAACCTGAGCAGAACGGCGATAAGCAGAACCCGCTTAATCTTTGGTAACTGGATGTACTTGAATACTTTCCACTTCGATGCACCATCGATACGCGCGGCTTGATAATAAGCCTCTGGAATTGAGACAAGTCCTGCATAGCACAAAAGCACAACTAAACTTGTCCAGTGCCAAACATCCATCACGACAATGGTTGCCCATGCGTCAAATACATTTGTTGCGTAGTTGTAGTTGACCCCAAGCTTCATTAGCGTGTTACCTAACAGACCGATATCCGCTCTTCCAAAAACTTGCCAGATGGTGCCGACAACGTTCCATGGAATTAACAGAGGTAACGCCATTAAGATTAGGCAAACAGGAACCCAAAATCCTTTTTTGGGTAAACTCAACGCGATACAAATACCCAATGGAATCTCGATAATCAAGATGATTGCGGAGAACAATAGATTTCGACCAAGCGCATCATGAAACCGACTTGAATGCAGAACCTCTTGAAACCACTCCGTTCCCACCCAGTAAAATACGTTGTTACCAAACGTATCTTGAACTGAATAGTTAACGACAGTCATAAGCGGAATGATTGCGCTGATGGCCACTAAAACAAAAACCGGCAACACAAATAACCAGGCTTTGTTATTATACGGCTTACTCATCTAAGCTATCTCCGTTTACAAGGAACGAATCTTGATAAACGCAAATGCGCTCCGAGTTAAAGTTGGCATAAGGTTCACTCGGTATCTCACCTTCTTCATCGACAATGACGTTGACGCTAACACCTTCAACGGTTCCTCGAATGATTTTTTGTCTTCCCACATCTTCAACCGATTCGAGGTCGAATTTCATACTCTGAGCACTGGCCTGGCTTGCTGGTACGAGTGTTACGAATTCAGGTCTTATACCGATTTCTGTTTTACCGGAGAGGTTTGAGTACCCTTTGGCTAGTTGTATACTTACGGACCCTATTCTCAGCGTGGCTCCTGTAACCTCCCCTGATAAAATATTCATACCGGGTGATCCAATAAAATACCCAACAAATGTATGCGCCGGGTTGTCAAAAAGCTCTTCTGGCGTTCCAACTTGTAAGACGTTGCCTTCCAGCATAACGACAACCTTGTCAGCAAAAGTCAGTGCTTCTGTTTGATCGTGAGTAACGTAGATCATCGTATGACCCAATTGCTCATGTAACGATTTCAGCTTTGTGCGTAATTGCCACTTCATATGCGGGTCTATAACCGTTAACGGCTCATCGAACAATATCGCACTCACGTCATAGCGCACTAAACCACGCCCTAACGATATTTTCTGCTTTTCATCAGCAGTTAAGCCCTGGGCACGTCGATTGGCTTTGTCTGCCAGATCCAGGGTTTGAAGCATGTCGGCAACGCGTTTATCGATCTCTGTTTTATTAACACCTCGATTGACTAATGGGAACGCCAGATTTTGTGCAACAGTCATCGTGTCGTAGATGACTGGAAATTGAAATACCTGCGCAATGTTTCTCTGCTCTGGAGTCAACAATGTCATGTCTTTGTTGTCGTAAAAAACTTGTCCGTTGGACGGTGTCAGCAAACCAGAAATTATATTTAGAAGAGTTGTTTTACCGCAACCAGATGGACCTAGCAGCGCATACGCTCCACCATCCTCCCATTGATAGTGGATGTTTTTTAAAGCGTAGTCTTGCTCAGATTTTGGGGCTGGATTAAACGAATGCGCTATCCTATCGAGAGTTATTTGCGCCATGGCTATGCAACTTCACCATCTTGCGAAGACGAGTCATCAGAGGAATGTGCAGAAGAGCATTCAGATATGTGATCAGACGGGTGCACGTACAAGCGCTCGGGCGAGCGCACTAAAGCGCCAGCTGAATTGAAAAAGTAAAAACGTGATGGGTCCAGATACACATCGATTGCATCACCTGTGTTTACTCGATGCACACCATGAGTGAGCAACACCCATCGATCATGCTCGGTTTCGACGTGGATAAATGTTTCAGAGCCTGAAATTTCACTGGTGGTCACAGTCGCGCTTACCTTCACCGAGTAATGCGCGTTCGATGAGAGGGATACATGGTGTGGGCGTATAGCTACCGTGTATGAATCGTTTGGTAATTCAGTTAAAACAGAACTGAATTGTTGGTCAGCGTAAGTTAGCCCCGCATCTGTTTTTAATACATTGGCTACGTTTAAAGGTGGGTCTGAAAATATCTGTGCTGTTGTCAAGTCTACCGGCTGTTTGTACACATCAATAGTTGAACCAAACTGTGTGACACGTCCTTCGCAGAGCGTTGCCGTGTGCCCACCCAACATCAGTGCCTCATACGGCTCAGTGGTGGCGTAGACGAGTATTGCACCTGTTTCACTAAAAATTTTAGGTAACTCTACGCGTAACTCCTCGCGCAATTTGTAATCCAGATTGGCTAATGGCTCGTCAAGCAGCACCAGCTCAGCCTCTTTGACAAGTGCTCGTGCAATAGCGGTGCGTTGTTGTTGGCCACCTGAGAGATTAAGAGGTGTGCGCTGTAAATAATCGGTGAGCTTGAGTAAGTCCGCAGCTTCTCTGACTTTACGGTCTAGTTCCTTTTTATCCAGACCGGCAAGACGTAGCGGAGATGCAATATTTTCGTAAACCGTAAATGCTGGGTAGTTGATGAATTGCTGGTAGACCATAGCGACGTTTCGGCGACGAACCTGCACGCCAACAACGCTCTTCCCATCAAGCGATATGTCACCACTGGTTGGTCGATCGAGACCAGCCATAAGTCGCATTAAGCTGGTTTTACCAGAAAGAGTCGGCCCCAACAGAATATTCAGTGAACCCCGCTCCATTTTCAACGATACATCGTTGATATGCTGCTCAAGCCCAACCTGTTTTTTTACACCAGTTAACTCAAGCATTGCAAAGCGTCCGCATTTCATCAGCGAGTGCGGCGTTTTTCAGGCACTGTTTCGGCGTCATCTGATTTCGCTACATCTTTCTGATTGATATTCGATACAGACATTAAATTGCTACATAACGAAAGTCAATCGAAACAACAGCGAATTTTTTTAAGAGCTTCTTAGGTTGAGGTTTCGGTTGTATGAACATCGAAACTATTAAGTAGCCTGCGAAACTCGGGATTCGTTACTCGGTCGGTAACGAAACTACCGATCTTTGAAATATGTCCAATCCGAACCGGAGCTGTTCTTTCATACTTTGTGGAATCAGAAGCAAGAATAACGTGCTTGGCGTTTGACACTATCGCTTGAGAAACTTTGACCTCTCGTATATCAAAGTCCAGCAGGTCACCGTTCAGGTTTACAGCTGATGCACCGATGATCGCGTAGTCAACCCGAAATTGATTAATAAAGTCTATGGTGGACTCACCCACTATACCCCCGTCACTCGAACGCACTTTCCCTGCTGTTATAAATACCTGGTTTTCTCTAAGCGGGCTTAATATGCTTGCTATGTTGATATTGTTTGTAATAACCATGAGTCGCTTATGACGCACCAGAGCTCGAGCGATAGCTTCATTGGTCGTGCCGATATTAATAAAAAGTGATGCATTACTGGGAATGATATTCGCCACAGCTTCACCTATCGCCTGCTTCTCTTTATATGCAATGACTCTGCGTGCTTCGTAGCTGACGTTATCAACCATCGAGGCCAATCGGGCGCCACCGTGAACACGTTCCAGTAAGCGTCCTTCACTTAATATCCCCAAATCCTTTCTAATCGATTGCGGCGTAACACCAAACTGCTGAACTAATGAGTCCACGGAAACTTGACCTTTTAACTTTGCGACTTCCAGTATTTCGTTTTGGCGAGGCGTGTACATAATAGATAGAGTTTTCGTTTTGCTTGCGAGAATACTAAACGAAAATGAAACGAAACTCGAAATCCCCGTCAACGACAAAGCTTGTTAATTCGAGCAGAGCCGTTATGACATCGTCATTACGAGCGTTCTGGCACATATCAGCCACATAAAGTACAAATGCGTTCTTTTGGGAACAAATGAACTTGGTTATAATTTACTGCAAGGAGCGTAAAAATTGAAATTCGCTCAGTTGAAGGTTGCCTGAAAAAACTCGTCATCTACCCGTTCAAAGAAGTCTGGGACGCTTTATGTGCCGTACAGGAGAAAGTCTTGTATCCGATCGCGCAAGCACAAAGAGCGGATTTGCCATTCGAATTGTTCTGTGATTGCCGTAATACGACAAAATCGGTATGAATCCCCCGCCAGTCGGCCCTAAATGGCCGATAAATCGCATGTCAGTTCAGGTAGCTCCACAATCCGGATTTTGAACTTTAGTGCTTAATTGTGTTGCACACGGTACAAAGTCGGCTCAGGTAAAATGTGCTAATAAGAATTAAGACGTAGACGTATCATGAATAAAGAATTTGGATTAGTTCGCGTGACCACCGCCGTACCCAGAGTGACGGTTGCTGACCCTGCCGCAAACACAAGCGAAATTTTAAATATGCTTAGTGGTCTGCCCGACTCCGATGTGGTTGTATTTCCTGAATTATCAATTTCGTCTTATACCTGCGGCCAGCTCTTTCATCAACAAGCGTTACTGGATGAAACAGAAACGCAACTGCAGCGTTTGGCTGCCGATGCTCCAAACAAAAAACAACTCATCATCGTGGGTGCACCGCTACGAGCTGGCTCTGCCTTGTACAACTGTTCGGTGCTTATGAACAATGGACAAATCATTGGCGCAACGCCCAAACAGTTCGTACCCAACTATAACGAGTTTTATGAATCTCGCTATTTTGCCTCTGGAGATGAATTCACCGCAGACACGGTCAGTATTGTTGACGATAATGTACCGTTTGGCACGCAATTGTTGTTTACTCACAGTGGCGGTCACGGCCAACCCGAATTAGTTGTGTATGCAGAGATTTGCGAAGCCATTTGGATGCCAATTCCACCGTCCAGTATGGCAGCCATTGCAGGTGCCAATCTGTTGTGTAACCTCTCTGCATCTCCTGAGACGATCGGCAAAGCCGGCTATCGCCGAGATTTGGTAACAGGACAATCAGGTCGTTGCATTGCAGCCTACGCTTACACCAGTTGCGGACCAACCGAGAGCACAGCCGACTTGGTTTTCGGCGGTCACGCCATCATTGCACAAGGCGGGCATCTAATAGTGGAATCGAGTCGCGTTGGTGACACGCAAGCCACCAAACGAGATTCATACTCAGTAACCTGCGACGTCGATATAGAAATGTTGCAGACTGAAAGACGTGCGACAACAACGTTCATCGATGGTGAACGGTATCTGGATGGTCGCCAATACCGTCATATTGCGTTTGAGCTTTCCAGCAATGACACCGACTTGGTAAATCCTGTCAACGCCACACCCTTTGTACCGAACAATCCAGGTACGCTGGCCGATCGCTGTACTGAAGTTTTCGGAATCCAGACCTCCTCTCTTGCCAAGCGGTTGGAATATCTGGGCGACGATCCAAAAATGGTCATAGGCATCTCTGGCGGATTGGATTCAACACTCGCATTGCTGGTCGCTACCAAAACGTGTGACTTATTGAACATCCCCCGTCGGAATATACGCGGTGTCACCATGCCTGGTTTTGGCACGACCAGTCACACACTCAATAATGCGCATGACCTGATGCAACATCTTGATGTGCAAGTCAGTGAAATTGATATTCGCGATGCTGCCTTGCAGGAGTTCTATGATCTTGCCAGAGCCACAGGGTATAAACCGTTTGGTGTAATCGATCTAATGGCATCAGAGAACAGCAAATTAAGCGTAGATGCTTTCATGTCTCTGGTGAGCAAAGTACCAGAGTCTGATCGTCAGGACTTGGTTTTTGAGAACGTGCAGGCACGACGCCGAACTCAACTACTAATGAACATGGGTTTTGTATTGGGCACGGGTGATATGTCTGAAATGTGGTTAGGCTGGTGTACGTACAACGCAGATCATCAAAGCATGTACAACGTTAACTGTTCAGTGCCAAAAACATTGGTCAGATTTTTGGTGGAATATGTTGCACAAAATCAATTTGATGGTTCTGTGCAAGATACGCTTAACTCCATAGCCAACACAGAAATTTCACCTGAATTACTACCAGTTAGTGAAACGACAAATGAGGCTCAAAGCACAGAAGATTCGGTTGGCCCCTACGAGTTGCACGATTTTTTTATGTTCAATCTTGCACGTTATGGCTTCAGTCCAAAAAAGGTACTGTTTTTAGCTAATCAAGCTGAGGGTTGGTCAAAGGACTACACACCTGAAGAACTAAAAAAATGGCTGAAAGTGAACATTCGGCGAGCCTTTTCGCAACAGTACAAACGCGATAATGTCCCTAATGGGCCTAAAGTTGGCTCCTTAAGCCTGTCGCCAAGAGGCGATTGGCGCATGCCGAGTGATGCATCAGCTGCGGCTTGGCTGGACTCCATTGATTAGTATGCGCAAATTTACCGACGTCATCACTTCGGCAGACCATTAGAGCATTAACCGCACACATTGATCGCCACAATTTTGATCTATGAGATCCAACGTTTCCGACAAATGCAAAGCGCTTATGTCATCCTTGAGCTGTCCAGGTAGTAGGGTCCACTTCTATCTACTGTAGAGTGAGACTGACATATGGATGAAAAATGGGGCTGTCTTCAACCATACGGATAGATGCCCGTACTTAATGAAGTTGAACTTACCCGATTTGCTTCATTAGTCAAAATTCCAATTACAAGTTGTGCTGATATCTTTCCGTAGCACTTCGATTGCACCAACAGATAACGCTGAATCTGGGCTCAAAATCTCTTCCACAGCCAAAGTCCGGTCATTTGGCGTACCAAATATCATGGCGAGAAATAGAACCTGACTTTCAGTTGAAAACGAGCTTTTAATGTTCATTAGAAAGCACGAACACTGCTCCGGAGTGGGTGATGATGATTTACCTTGAGCTGTAGAGTAATCACGTATAGCAGTACAGAACTTTTCCTCTTGTAAAAAACCGCTATAGTCTTTTGAATATTTTGAGGTTGTAGCAGTACTAGCTTCTTTTAACAGATCTGGCGGAGATTCATTTTCAGAAACCTTTTCAGTTACGTCAGAATTGACTGAGCTGTTCTTTGCATCGAACGTAACTGGAGGATTGGTATGGCTTGTTGCGTTCTTCTTTCGTTTCAATCGGGTCGAGCGCATATCAGTGCCACATTGCTCTATGGCAAGGGGATTGACTTTGTTTGTCTGGGCCAACACATTATGAGCGCCATGCTTGATCATCAGATCCCATTCGAGATTTGATCGTATCTTGTGATCTGGCTCCTTCAGGTATTCAATTTGAACTGCCAGCACTTCTTCAGACATGTGTTCATGCATCAAAGAAAGCACACATTCGCATTCAGCTTGACTGGCATTTAAGACCTTCGGATTTTTCACTATTTGCTCGCAGGGGATGGCTATAGCAGGCTCTACAGAGTCGTTGGCTGCATGCACATTAATATCAGCAAGGAAAGCAGCCGTCAAAACAATATATAAGAAAATAAAGGTAGTGGCTTGCTTCATGGATAGTCTCCTGCATCGATGTTCAAATACCACAATTAAATCAGTACTGTCCCGATTGGCATTTATTCTCACCCGACTCGGTTGCAGAGCAAATAACATAGTCGACAATCATGTCACCCGTTCTAGGAGACGACCAATTCAGATTTACTGATAGCTCAAATGCTGGGTCGGTGAAATCTTGCTTATGCTCTGTCCATGATAGATTACCAGAGCAATCAGGGTTTTCCTGATAAGCCATAGTCGATCCAAAATTATTGAACCAATCCATTTTCTCTGTCCCGTCAGATAATCTTTGCACATCAGTATCCGCGCTGACCTCGTTTACATTCGGATTTATCACTGACACCTCAGAACTGGACAAATTTTCATCGGAAAAAATGTAACTGGTCAAGCCAGGTTGTGTCGGCGTTTCTACATCAAATGACAATCGAGTGCCAGAGAGTTCAATATTGGAGACGATGGGAAACATTCCGGTGGTAACCTCATCTGGCAACTGATTGACTCCGGGAGAGTTTGTGATATCACATCCGTGCAGGGCGTACAGCGCATGACTACAAATTGCTGCACCACCGACTGCCATACCCATATTAATCGCGGTAGCGCGGAATGCCGCATTGATTGTGGTTTGGATCAGATAATCATCAACATTACTTTCGGTCATGGCTTGCACTGGAAGAAATCCGCGTTTGGTTAACGACGTATTCTACTGGTAGATATCCTTGGTATTTAGATTTTTGGCTTTGGCATAGTCGACGATGCTGCCGTCATAGGCTGCGGCAGCCAAGACGTGATTAAGCCACTGTTGCTGGCGTATAGTTATGGGCTTGGTATTCATCGCAGTCTCGTGTCCAGTTGACTGCGCTTAGCTTGGTCTTCGATGACCAAACATTTAATATGGCGGTAAATTTGCGCTTACATTGATTAGACAAAATTAGTCAGACAAAGATGGCATGTCAAATGATCAGTATATAAAGCCATGCACTAATAGTTAACACCGATAATCCGGTACCCAGCAAGACGGTATTGGCAGCAGTGCCCACGCCGCGCGAATACAGTTGGGCGAACAGGTAAGCATTCACTCCCGCCGGCATAGCAGCCATCAGCACGACAACATTGCGACCCAAACCATCTAGTCCAACCAGAACGCAAAACAGGAATGCCAGTATGGGGTGTAAAAGCAATCCTATCGCAGACAGGTATCCTGCTTCTTTAAGATTGTTATTTAGCTTGTATCGAACCAGAATTCCACCTAAACCAAACAGTGCACAGGGTAATGCCGCCTGCTTGAGCATGTTAATAAAATCCAGCAACATTTGCGGTAGTTGCAAACCCGCTATATTCACAGCAAAACCTAGAATAAGGCCTATCATAAATGGGTTCTTAAACATCGCTCCAAATGCGACGGTAAGGGTTTGCGCAAAGGTACGACCATCTGCTCTGACCCCTTCCATGACTAAAATACCGATGAAATAACCCACCACTCCATGAATTGAGATAAGCGTTACTGCCAACAGCAATCCTTCTTCGCCAAAAGCACGTTCAGTGATTGGCACGCCTAACAGAACCAGATTGAAGTAAAGCGTAGAAAAACCAACAGCGACAGCTTCACCAGGTCGGCGATTGGATAACTTTTGTGTTGATATAACTGCCAGTAAGAAACAGCTTATTGCACTGGCGTAATAGGCCACCAGTACCCGCCAGTCGTAGGCGGTATTAAGATCTATCGTCGATGTTGCATGGAACAGCAGACAAGGTACCGCGACCACACTTGCAAATCTCATGACGCCGTCAATAACCATATCGGAGGTGAGCCGCGTCTTGACAGACAAATAACCTGCGATCAAGAAAAGAAACACAGGTGCCACAATATTAAAAATAAACAAAAGCATGCTTTGAGTTTCAGCTTATGCTGTAGTGGCTTTTCTTTTCGCTGTTATGTTTCATATCAAAACATTTTCAGATTTTTGCAGTGCAAAATAAAACGCTGAGGCATTCTGTTCGCTCATGTATTCATCGTGCTGTATCGACGCGTTACTGATTGACTTATCTTTTAATAGTTGGGCTATTAATACGGCGACTTCTTCGTAATACTGCTCTCTGCAGCTAAATACGAAGTAGCCTGATGGACGAATAATTCTGATCATCTCGCTGATAAAATGCTGCTTGAATCGTTTTGTGTAGACGCCTATCGAAATAGCGGCGTCGTATCCATTGTCGGGTAGTGGCAAAGCCGCCGCGAAATCAAGACTCATTAATTGGGAGTAGCGGCTAGTGTCTTTGGCTTTTTCAAGCATTTCTTCAGAGAAATCCGAACCATGAATATTGGTGTACCCGAGTTGCCCGAGTAGTTCACCCACTAAACCTGTTCCACAGCCAGCATCGTGTATCAGCGATTGTTTGTCAGCATTCTTTTGCGTTATGAGTTTTTGCACAAACAAATTGACGCCGATCTGTGGAGCTACATAGCCAAAAGTATGAAGATCAAAGTCGTAGTCGTTTGCCCAATGCTTGTAAGCAAGCTTTACTTCTTCGGCATCAGTTGCAGCGACCAGTTTATTGACAGTTTCATTAATACGTTCTTTATTCGACACACAACCACCTCCAACTTTGAAGCTGCAGACAGCATACAACGCATTTTAATGGGGACGGAGGGATTTAATATTGTCCACGCGCAGCGTGTGGACAATATTAAATCCCTCCGTCCCCATTAAAATGCGCTGTAAGCTATTGATTAATGAGATACTAGCCTCATTTTAATTAGGCACGCAGCTGCTGTTGCTGACCTTACGATAATTAACCATTGATCGAGATAATCATCATGGCGAATCAGGGTGGGCCGCCAGATCTTGAAGAGATGTTAAAACGTCTCTTAAAGCAAGGCTCAGACAAAATGGACAATTCAACAAAGCGCGAACAGCGAAATGCACCCGCGCCCAATCCGTTCGCTGTTAAAAACCGCGATAACGAAGTTGAACTCGGACGCGAAACCCGCAAGCGCCCTTCAATATTTTTCTATCTTGTTACTGCATTTATAGGCTGGGGCATCCTGGATACTATTTGGCCTGGATTTATGGAGAAAATATTTTCAGGTCAGATTTTCAGTGATTCAGGATTAAATTCTGACTTGCCAACAAATTTACCGATCATCGATCAATTAAAAGAATTCTTGGGAGAAATTAATATGTTTGAGTCTATGGGGTTTGCTGTTTTAGTAGGCGCGGTTGTTCTTCTGTTTTTGTTTTTGCGATCGTTTGTTCGTATCGTGCCGCAAAACGAAGCTTATGTTGTTGAACGCCTTGGTAAGTACGATCGAACATTGCTCGCTGGCTTTCACATAACCATCCCCGTCATTGAACGAGTAGCTTACAAGCATTCGTTAAAGGAATACGCCATTGATGTTGCATCACAACATGCAATTACTCGTGACAATGTGGTGCTCGGTATTGATGGTGTGTTGTATTTGAAAATCATGGATGCTAAGGCCGCATCTTATGGTGTGGAAAACTTGCAATTTGCTATTACGCAATTGGCGCAAACCAGCATGCGTGCAGAAATCGGTAAGTTATCACTCGATGATACGTTTGAATCACGCGAAGTCATCAACGCACAAGTCACTCGGGCAATCGATGAAGCATCAGAAGCCTGGGGCACAAAAGTGCTGCGCTACGAAGTTAAAGACATTACCCCTCCAGCCTCTATTCTTGAAGAGATGGAGAAACAAATGGGTGCTGAACGTCAAAGACGTGTGGCTGTAACAACATCTGAAGGTTACCGCCAGGCTGAAATTAATCAAGCAGAAGGTGACAGAGAGGCTCAAATACTGCGCGCTCAGGGTAACGCTGAATCGCTCACCATTGAAGCGACCGCACGCGCCGAAGCTATCAGACAAATATCGCATGCGATTAACGAAGAAGGCGGCTCTGCTGCGGTGGCGCAACAACTGGCTGAGCAATATGTTGCTGCGTTCGACAAGTTAGCTCGTGAAGGCACGATAGCATTGTTACCGGGTGATGGTAGTGATGTGGCCAGTATGGTTGCCAAAGCTTACACCGCATTTGATGGACTAAAAAATACTGTTGGGGCGGTTTCCAGCTCACCTGCCGGTAGCCGATCAGCCGGTGGTAACTCTCCAGATCAGGGTGGTACGCCGTCATGAGCTTGAATCCGTTTTGGTTGTTCTTAATTACCGGCGTAACCTTAGTTGCTGTAGAAATGCTGGTGTTTCAGTTCGCGACTTTCTGGCTGTTTTTTCTTGGCCTGGGTGCGCTAGTTGCCGCTGCGTATGCATGGTTATCAGGAGATGTTACCTACACGGTTACAACAGCCGTATTTTTGCTTGCCTCGGTTGCCTTCACCGCTTTGTTGTATGCACCAATAAGGCGCTGGCAAAAACAACCCTCCGGCCTGGAAGATAACAACGCTGTTGGGCAACGAGCTGAAGTCAAAGAGCCGGTTGGACCATCCACTCAGGGAACCGTTACCTGGTCAGGCAGTGACTGGCAAGCTGAATTGGCCAAAGGTGAGACGGCAACGTTAAACGTTGGTGACAATGCAACAGTGGTATCTGTGAAAGGTATTCGACTGTTCGTTAAACCAGAAGCGTAAATTAAGTCTTTATCGCTAATCAAGAGCCACGCAACACCAGCTTGAGTTTGCTGGCGTTGCGTTTTCAACTAAGTGTAATCATGCGCCTAGCTGGCGAATTAGCCGTCAATACCCAACATACGCCTATTGGCCGCCTCATCGGTTCCGCCATCAGCAAAATCATCAAACGCTTTTTCAGTAACGCGAATAATATGATCTTTAACAAACTGCGCACCCTCTCGCGCTCCATCCTCAGGATGCTTTAAACAACACTCCCACTCAACTACTGCCCAGCCATCAAAATCATAAGCCGACAGTTTTGAAAAAATACCTTTAAAGTCGACCTGGCCATCACCAAGGCTGCGGAACCGTCCGGCGCGATCTACCCAGCTTTGATATCCAGAGTAAACACCTTGTCTGCCGGTAGAATTAAATTCTGCATCTTTTACATGGAACATTTTGATGCGTTCATGATAAATATCAATATTTTCCAGGTAATCGAGTACTTGCAATACATAGTGCGAAGGGTCGTACAGCATATTGCAACGCGGATGATTGTTAACCCGCTCCAGAAACATCTCGAACGTGATGCCATCGTGCAGGTCTTCACCAGGATGAATTTCGTAGCACACGTCAACACCATTTTCGTCAGCAACATCCAGAATAGGTTTCCAGCGTTTGGCCAACTCATCGAATGCCGACTCGACCAGACCCGCGGGGCGTTGTGGCCAAGGGTAAACATAGGGCCAGGCCAACGCACCTGAAAATGAGGCCATAGCACCAATACCCATATTGTTTGACGCCTTGATAGCTTTGGTCACCTGATCAACAGCCCATTGCTGCCGCGCGTTGGGATTACCTTGCACCTCAGGCGCTGCAAACCCGTCAAATGAGACGTCATATGCTGGATGAACGGCCACTAACTGGCCTTGCAAATGTGTTGAGAGCTCGGTTACTTCCACACCGTTACTTTTGGCCACCCCAAGAAATTCGTCACAATAGTCTTTTGAGGACGCCGCCTTTTCCAGATCGATGAGTCGCGCATCCCAACTGGGTACCTGAACACCGGCATAGCCGCAATCGGCAGCCCATTGAGTAATGCTGCCCCAAGAATTGAAGGGCGCATCATCGCCTGCAAATTGAGCCAAAAACAGCGCAGGGCCTTTAATTGCTTTCATTTTCTCTATCTCCCGGTTTTCTAGTAGCGACACCTAAGCCTGCCTAAGTGTGCCTTTATAGTACTATTCAACCTGTATTTAGTCGAATCCTCCAACGGACCCTGAAATGGCCAAAAACACTCCAGAATCAGCACGCGAAAAACCACCCCAGCTCACCTGGGAGGATGCGTTTCTGCTTGAAGATCAACTCAGTGAAGAAGAGCGCATGATTCGCGATACAGCGCGTGGGTATTGTCAGGATGCGCTGAAGCCGCGCGTCACCCTTGCCAACCGTGATGAGACTTTTGACCGAGATATTATGAGCGAAATGGGCGAGCTGGGTTTGTTGGGAGCTACCATTCCTGAACAATACGGTGGCGTCGACGCTAATTACGTGTCATACGGTTTAATAGCACGTGAGGTTGAGCGTGTGGACAGTGGATACCGATCTGCGATGTCGGTTCAATCAAGTCTGGTAATGCATCCGATATTTGCCTATGGCAACGATGCACAACGCGAAAAATATTTACCAAAATTGGCCAGCGGTGAATGGGTGGGTTGCTTTGGACTAACCGAACCTGACCATGGGTCAGACCCTGGTGGCATGCTAACGCGCGCAAAATCTGTTGACGGTGGCTATTCGATATCGGGGGCAAAAAACTGGATAACCAATTCACCCATAGCCGATGTGTTTGTCGTGTGGGCCAAGTCAGACGCACATGATGGCAAAATCAGAGGCTTTGTTTTAGAAAAAGGCATGAAGGGCTTAAGTGCGCCAAAAATTGAAGGCAAATTCAGTTTACGGGCATCGGTGACAGGCATGATTCACATGGATGATGTTGTCGTATCCGAAGACCAGCTACTGCCCAATATCAGTGGCCTGGCCGGCCCTTTTGGTTGTTTAAATCGTGCACGTTACGGCATTGCGTGGGGCAGCATGGGAGCAGCTGAATTTTGCTGGCATGCAGCCAGAACCTACACACTGGATCGCAAACAATTCGGCCGCCCATTAGCTCAAAACCAGTTAATCCAGAAAAAACTGGCTGATATGCAAACTGAAATAGCCTTGGGCTTACAGGGGTGCTTGCGATTGGGCCGCCTTTTTGATGAACACAAAGCCCCTGCCGAGCTAATATCGTTAATGAAGCGAAATAACTGCGGTAAATCACTTGATATAGCACGCGTTTCGCGTGATATGCATGGTGGAAATGGTGTGTCAGACGAATACGGTGTTATTCGCCATGTTATGAATTTAGAAGCCGTTAATACGTACGAAGGCACCCATGATATTCATGCTTTGATCTTGGGTCGAGCGCAAACCGGGTTGCAGGCTTTCTTTTAATATTAGCTCTGTGTCGCTGTCTCGGTCATTATCCATTGCTTAAAAGCTGATACGGCAGCAGCTGACTGCGCGCCCTCCAGACTCACCAGGTGATACCCGTTATCGACCTCCATGGGCAAATCAAACAATCGCACTAAATGCCCTTTTTCGATGTCGTTTTGCGATAGTTTGTCCAGCGTTAACACAACACCCTGACCCTCCACGGCTGCTGACAGTGCTAGCAATACGCTGTTGAAATACAGGTTACTTTGGCAGTCTATATCGTCTAATCCGGCGTTCTTAAACCAACTCTTCCATTGTGGTCTGCCTTCGTAAGGGCTTTCATCATGCAATAAGGTGTGATGCTGTAGGTCTGCAGGTTCTTTTAACGGCTTGTCCATGCTTTCTAATAGCGCAGGACTGCACAGCGTTATCGCATCCACTTCCATAATGCGATCAACAATACAACCGGGGTAGTTACCACTGCCAAATCGAATGGCAATGTCAATATTGTGCGCTTTCAGGGTATCGGCACTGAGTGACGGCGCGGTGGTGTCCGAGTCGATAAGCGTGGCACTGCCAGAAATGCGCAGATCTATATCCGGGTGCGCCTCTCTAAAGCGAAACATTCTTGGCATGAGCCATTTTGATGCAAACGATGGCGACGTCCAGATACTGAGCTCGTGTTTATCTTCACCACCCTTAATCTGCAGCACTGCATCATTAAGGCTTTGAAAGCCTTCCTGCATTTTTACCAGACCCGCCTCACCAGCTTCGGTGAGCGTTAGTCCTCGATGCAGACGGTGAAATAGCTGCACTCCCAGTAGATCTTCCAGGGTACGAATCTGCTGACTTACGGCCGCCGGTGTGACGTGTAGCTCATCTGCAGCCTTGCTAAAACTGCCTTGGCGGGCTGCCACGACAAAGGCGTGTAGCGCATTAAACGGAATTTGAGCGGCCATGTCAGGTTGCCTAAAGATTTTCTAATACAGGGTGTAAAAAACTATCGTTTGTAGCACGGCAATATAGCCTTTATCTTCTTAATCAAAGGCCGACACAGAGTGTAGATTTTCTGTACTGGTTCTGTCTAACTTTACTTTATAAGAGGTATAAAATGTTTAAACTATTATCAGGATTTGGCACTACTTTCGAAAAATACATGACTCACCGCGGTCGTGTTGAGGCACTTAACATTCTAAAAACGCAGAGTGAGAAAACACTGGAAGATATTGGTGTTTGCCGGCACGAATTGCAAGGTGGAGTTAAGAATTGGCCTTGGGATGGTTCTGTGACAAAAATGGCAACAACGGCCGCTAGCCCAATTGAGCAAGTCAAAGCCGTGCGTGAACTCACAAGCTATTCCGACAGAGAGTTACATGATTTAGGGATTAATCGTGGCATGATCGCAGATGCCGTGGCTAATGGCCGTGCCGGCATTGACAGCGATTTGCCTCCAACCCGCCCTTCTAACACTGGTGATGAGCGTCAAGCAGCGTAAGCTGCTGGCGCAACGCCAAGCGGGCCATCCAAAGAGTCAGAACTTTTTGCAGGAGAGGTACTGGCTCGGTGATGGTTTAGTGCTGCACTGGTGTTGATCAAAAAGATTGCCTGCAATTGTGGCGCTGTATCATATAGTGCTTACAATGGTGTTGGTAGTAGTTCAGGTTCTTGATTACCCATGGCTTCCTTGCGCTTTATAATATAAGCCTGCAGTGCTTCTTTTCTGGACACATCCAGTTCAGGCTCTTGATATTCATTCAGGGCTTTTTGCCAAAGTTCCGTTGCTCTGGCCGTGGCATCTTTAGCGCCACTTAACTGCCAGTTCTCTTGATTTTGCCAGTCGCTCAGTATGGGTTCGTAAAACGCTGTTTTAAAGCGTTGCATAGTGTGTTCACAACCAAAGAAGTGCCCGCCCGGCCCGACTTCCTGCATGGCATCCAAACCAATTTCCGCTGTGTTAATTTCTATGGGTTGCAACATGGCTGACATGTGTTGCAACATTTCGCAATCCTGAACCAGCTTCTCAAACGATGCCACCAACCCGCCTTCAAGCCAACCAGCTGCGTGATAAATAAGATTGCCATGCCCCATCACGGCACCCCATAAAGACATCTGGGTCTCCCAGGTTGATTGGCTGTCTGTTGTGTTTGACGCATTGCATGCACTGGTGCGGTAAGGTAATTTATAACGCCTTGCAAGTTGACCGCTGGCGATGTTAGCAAGAGCGTTTTCGGGTGTGCCAAACGCAGGTGCGCCAGATCGCATGTCCACGTTTGATGTAAACGCACCGTATATCACCGGAACACCAGGTCGAGTTAACTGCACTAGCGATATACCCAATAGCGCTTCCGCATTTTGTTGCACCAGAGCCGCGGCCATTGTTGCAGGCGTCATAGCGCCCATTAGTGTGAAGGGTGTGACTACGGTGGGTTGCCCCAGCATAGCCATCTGCATAGCACCATAAGCCATCGAGTCATCCAGCTTTCTGGGCGAATTGATATTGATGTTGGTCATAACGGTTGGCACGTGTTGCATCTCATCCAGAGTCATGCCTTTAGCAATAGCATTGAGTTCTACCGCATCTCTTGCACGACCGCCGCCAATGCCAGTGGCGAGCATCGCTTTATCTGCAAGAACAAGATTTGTATAGGTTGTGTCAAGATGACGTGTGTTAACTGGCAGGTCGGTAGGCGCCAATGCCTGGTTACCAAAAAAACTGATGATATTAAAATGCTGGCCAAGTTTTATCAGTGTCTGATAATCCTTAAAATTTCCTGCACGACGACCGTCAATACAGTCATGTACATTTGGCGGACCAGAAACTAAACCAAAATTAATAGCGTTACCGCCACAGGCAATAGCATTTTTTTTATTGCGAGGTGTTACGTCAAAATTTGTCGGTGCAGTCGCAATTGTTTGCATGACTAAGTTTCTGTCCATGCGCACGATGCCATCCCTGGACACATCTGCTCCTGCTCCAACGAATTTTTGCAAGGCAAGCTCGCCCATAACTTCTATGCCTTGTTCCTCCAGCAACTGCATGGACGCATCATGAATTTCATCAAGCTGCTCATCGCTTAATGGATCAAGTGGTCGAAAAGGATTTCGCAACTGAGAAGATTCAAGTTGAGCAATCGGTCGTATGGTGGGAGCACCGCGTTTGCGTCGGCGTTTTTTTTTGGTCGGACCCGATATTTTAGTCGTAGTTGATGTGTTATCGACCATTAATATACCTTCGTGCCGCTCGCGGACTTAAAAACACCGAATTTGATGCATCCTAAACATTAAGGGTAATTATTGATACACAGGCAGTCGATTTTAATAGAATAATTTTTATTATCAATAACTTACAACAGCTTCTGTGGTTAATATGACGTCAACCAGACACTTTTATGTGCTAGCATTATTGCTGTGGTTGAATAACAAACTACAGATTTCTACTTTCGCACCACAGGCTTTTTCAAAATGTTTGTTAAAAAGTGGCATCAGGTTTATTTTTACTTAGCGGAATTTTATTTAGTTTTTAAGCCTTGTTAGTCACACGTATTTTTAATTCAAGCGCATTTTTATTTGCGCATATTGATAACACATTTCGAAAAACGCATTTTTTAATTACGCATTTTTAAATAACGTATTTTTAAATAACGTATTTTTAAATAACGTATTTTTTATAGAGTCGAGCAAATTCAACAATCAGTCTTAACACCAGTACAACACCATAAAATAACAGCTTAAGACGAACACCCATCTCGACGTTTCTTAAAACATCAGGAGAAGGTATGTCAGGTATAAAACGAAACGACCCAACTATGGCCAACTTAAGCCAATCTGAACAGCGTGAAATGTTGAAGATGGTGAAGCGCGGTATTAACCGACGTGAATTTATGGGCTGGATGATGGCTGCAGGCGCATCAGCAAGCTCGGCGGGTATTTTGTTTGGGAACATGAATGATGCAGTCGCTGCAACTCCAAAGGTTGGCGGCAAGCTCATTATGGCCGCTGATCAGCACGGCCCCAACGACACGCTAGACCCCGCTCTGTTTACCTCTGCCGCTGACTACTTTCGTGGTCGCATGTTCTTCGGCTCGTTAACAAGCCTTACGCCAGAACTAGGTTACGAACCAGAACTGGCAGAGGAAATCCTTTCAAACGATACTGCCACTGAATGGACCTTTAAAATTCGTAAAGGCGTTGAATTCCACGATGGCAAAGAGCTCACTGCTGACGATGTGCTATTCACTATGAACCGGCATTTGGGTGAGGACTCAGTCTCCAAGGCCTCCTCGTTAGTGTCAATGATCGAAAAATGGGAGAAAGTAAACAGTCACGAAGTCAAAGCTACTCTGTCTTCTCCCAACGCCGATTTACCTATTGCACTTGGTACGTTTCACTTTAAAATTCTTCAAGACGGTACGACCGATTTTGCCAATCCTGTTGGTACGGGCCCCTATAAAATCAAGGAATTCAAGCCAGGTGTCCGAGCCGTGGGTGCACGATTCGAGAACTACTACGGTGAAGGTGGTTATCTGGACGAGCTCGAGCACTATGGCATCGGCGACCCGGTTGCTCGACTTAATGCCTTCTTGGCTGGTGATGTTGATGCCATGGTGAACTTACCTCCCAAAGCCATTGGTCAGGTAGAAGCGGCGGATGGAAAAGAAATTTGGGCGTTAGAGTCCGGTGCTTACATCAATGTGACACCTCGTCTGGATGTAGAAAGTTCAAGCAATGTGCATTTGCACAAAGCCATGCAAATGTTAATGGACAGACAACGTCTGGTCAAAGGCGTCTACAAAGGTCAGGCCTCGTTAGGTAACGACCATCCCATTGCACCAGCCTACTTTGATCACTGCCCGGACATTCCACAGCGCGAACTGGATCCGGACATGGCAAAGTTCCATTTTGAAAAGTCGGGCATTGGCTCGGCAGCTATTCCAGTTGTCGCCGCTGAAGTGGCACCTGGTGCTGTAGACCAAGTGCTGTTCATGCAACGAGAAGGCAAAAAGATAGGCATGAACTTCGATGTCAAAAAGGTAACCACTGACGGTTATTGGGGTTCGGTATGGCTTAAAGAGCCCATCTGTGTTGCCGCGTGGAACATGCGTCCAACAGCCAACATTATGATGACCCTGGCGTTTAAAGGCGATGCTGCCTGGAACGAGACCCGTTGGAAAAACGATAACTTCGATCAATTACTGGTTAGCTCGCGCGGTATCACCGACCCGACCGAACGCAAACAAGCTTACTGCGATCTGCAAACCATGATCTATGAAGAAAATGGTATGTCTATCCCCATCCATAGAAACTATGTGGATGCAGCAGCAAGTCACGTACAAGGCAGAACCACGGTACCACTAAATAATTTTGGTGGTGCCGAAGCTCCTGTCACCTTATGGCGCGATAGTTAAGCCATAAGTTACAACGAATAACCCGCAGCCACTAATTGCAAATCCGCTGATTGGAAAAACGGCTGCGGGTTTTTTCCAAGCCTTTCTCTCTACTCTACTTATGCTTCCTTTGATAGCAAAACGACTGGCTATTGGCTTACTAACGGTGTTGGCTGTGTCGATTATCATTTTTTTTGGCACCAAAGTACTGCCAGGTGACGCGGCTCAAATCCGGTTAGGTCAAGCGGCAACTGCTGAAAACATCGCAGCTATGCGCGAACGGCTGGGACTTGATCAGCCTATGATCGTTCAATACTGGAACTGGCTTAAAAACTTCGTTTCCGGCAATCTTGGTGTATCGCTGTCCGCAGATGTGCCTATCACCGAGCTGATAAACGACCGTTATAAGTACACACTAATAGTCAGCGGACTCACCGCGCTAATTGGTGTGCCAATCTCGTTAATGCTCGGCATTCTGGGTGCCATGTTTCCGGGTAGCCTCTACGATCGCGTATTAACCTTTATATCAGTCTCTTTAGTAGCTGCACCCGAATTCTTCACCGCCACTCTTTTGGTATTGCTGTTTGTATTCTGGCTTGGCATGGGCAACGCGGTAGTTGTCGGCAGTATTGATGACAAAGGTTTTTTCGAACTGATTAAACATTTTGCTCTGCCAATTACTACTTTGTGCTTTGTCATTGCGTCTCAGTTAATCCGAATGAGCCGTGCTGCAGTACTGAACGTCATGAGCTCACCGTATGTAGAAATGGCTATTTTAAAAGGGGTGCCCAGAAAGCGCATTATTTTTAGACATGCGCTGCTCAATGCACTTGGCCCAATTGTTAATGTGGTAGCGCTTAACCTTGCCTATCTGGTCACCGGTGTCATCGTTGTTGAAGTCTATTTTGGCTACCCCGGCTTAGCGACACTTATAGTTCAGGGTGTACAAACGCGAGACTTTGTGTTGATACAGGGTCTGGGTATGCTGTTTTGTTTAACGTATGTTGTTTTGATGCTCATCGCCGATATCGCAGCCTTTGCCTCTAATCCAAGATTAAGGCACCCTAAATGAACGAGCCAACAGAACACTACGTTGCACCCTATGATGCTGGTGTCAGCTTTGATGAGCTGCCGGACAGTGCACCCAGTGGCAAGTTCAAGTTCACTTTTACCGGGTGGCTGGGTGTCATTATCGTTACGTTCTGGATTTTTGTCGCCGTGCTTGGACCGTTCATCGCACCTTATGGCGAAAACGATTTACCGTTTCCTGATGCTTACAGTGAATTTCAAGTACCACAGCCCGGCGCTTGGTTAGGGACGGATGATTCAGACAGGGATGTATTGTCGCGCTTGATGTACGGTGCAGGTCGCACCATGGGGATCTCATTTTTAGCCACTGTTCTGGCCTACTTTATTGGTGTCATTCTTGGTATTGGCGCGGCTGTTTCATCACCTAAAGTCGATATGGTTATTAGCAGGATAAACGATGCACTTTTAAGCTTGCCCAGCATCATGCTTGGGCTTGTGGTGGTGGCGGCTGTGGGTTCCTCTATTCCAGTGCTCATCGTGACAGCCGGGTTAATTTACTCATGTGTTATCTTCCGACTGTCTCGCGCTTTGGGCATGGAAATAAAAGTGTCTGACTTCGTAGAAGCGGCTCAAGCCAGAGGTGAAGGACGTTGGTGGATTATCACCAAAGAAATCTGGCCTAACGCTCGTATGCCGCTTATAACCGATTTTGGATTACGATTAATTTACGTCATCTTGTTCATTTCAAGCTTGAGCTTTCTGGGCTTGGGCGTTCAACCCCCACAAGCTGACTGGGGTTCAATGGTGCGGGAGAACCTTGGTGCTCTACAATACGGCGAATCGGTATTTAGCGTAATTGCACCTGCCCTGTCTATCGCAACTCTGACTGTTGCTATCAACTTAATCGTAGACGATGTCTCTGCTCATAGCGGCGGCCGGCTATCAAACAGGTTATAGCTCGTGTCAGACTCAGATAATCAAAATAACGATATTGTTTTTGAAGCTATTAATCTCAGTATCAGTGCACTGAGGGACGATCGAAGCGAACTACCTATTGTAAAAAGCGTTAACTTTAAGGTACGACGAGGAGAGGTTGTCGCCCTGATTGGTGAATCCGGTTCAGGCAAAACCACTATCTCGCTTTCAGCGTTAGGTTACTGCAAACCCGGATTGGTATTTGCAGGTGGTGAAGCTGTGTTGCTGGGTCAGGATGTCACAAAAATGACTGTTGATCAATTACGACCGCTTCGCGGTGAAAAAGTTGCTTATCTTGCACAAAGCGCGGCAGCAACTTTCAACCCGTCCATATTGATTAACGAACAAGTGACAGAAGCCGCTGTCTTGCACGGTACTAAAACGCAGCAAGAGGCTGATGAAAAAGCGTTGGCCTTGTATAAAGCACTAGAGTTACCCGATCCGGAAAATATTGGTTCGCGCTACCCGCATCAAGTTTCAGGCGGCCAACTGCAGCGCTTGATGGCAGCAATGGCATTGTGCGGTGACCCTGATCTGCTGGTATTAGACGAACCAACCACGGCACTCGATGTAACAACGCAAATTGAAGTACTCAAAGCTTTCAAACATGTTATCAAGGTTGAAGAAGCGGCAGCCATTTACGTCACTCACGATTTAGCAGTGGTTGCGCAAATTGCTGATCACATTGTGGTGTTGTACAACGGCGAAGTAAAAGAGGCAGGGCCAACAGAAATCATTATTAATTCGCCTCAGCACCCGTACACAAAAAGACTCATGGATGCCATTAAACCTTTGCCAAAACCTGGCCAGGGAGAACAAAGTTCAGACAAACACCTGCGTACCTCTCCTGCACTGGAAGTAAAAAAAGTTGATGCCGGATACGGAAAAATCCGCAATGGCCGCGCAGCTGTACAGGTATTAAGAGATATAAACGTTGCGATAGAGCGCGGTAAAACCGTTGGTGTGATTGGTGAGTCGGGCTGTGGAAAATCAACGCTGGCCAGAGTCATGGCTGGACTGTTGCCTCCGGCCCAGGGTGAAGTTTTACTAGATGGAGTGGAGCTTCCGGCCTCTGTTCGTGAACGCTCCACAGACCAGCTGAGAAATGTACAGTTCGTTTATCAAATGGCTGACACAGCACTCAATCCGCGGCAACGTATAAAAGACATTGTTGGTCGACCGGTGCAGTTTTACAATATCGCCACCGGTAAAGATGTAAGAAAACGAGTAGACGAACTACTCGAACTGGTGGAACTACCACTGCAGTTTGCCGATCGCTATCCTCACGAACTCTCAGGTGGTCAAAAGCAGCGAGTCAGCCTGGCAAGAGCGTTAGCCGCAAACCCTGAGGTGGTGCTATGTGATGAAGTCACGTCAGCGCTTGACACCATAGTCGGTGCAAATGTGATAGAGCTATTAAAACGACTGCGTAGAGAGCTTGGTGTATCCTTTATTTTTATCAGCCATGATTTGTCCACGGTGGCCTCGTTTGCGGACGAAGTGGTGGTGTTGTATGCAGGCCGAGTCGCAGAGCAAGGGCCAACCGATCGTGTGTTGTCTCCGCCTTATCATCCTTACACGCGACTGCTCATATCATCCGTACCGGAAACTCGTGTGGGTTGGCTGGAAGAATCGGCACAATCACGAGAAGCTCAGAGTGCCGTACAAGGTGTGGTTGCCCTTACTGAAAAAGGTTGTCCGTTTCACACGCGCTGTCCAATGGCTATCGAAGGCACTTGTGCCGAAGTTGACCCACCTCGGCGAATTGGGGAATCAGGGCATGTCATTGAGTGTCATCTGGAGTTTGACGGCATGGCATAAGCTCAGTTTGTCATACCGTCGTCTTAAAATGCTAAAACTATGAATAACACAAGCGGCGTGATACTTAATCCATCGCAAAATCCAATTAACGAGCCTGCCTTCGCCTTACAGTGCAAACAAGTTCTGGATACCAACGGCGTTTTGGTACTCAAGGATTTTCTGAGCGATAAGGCGTTGGCATTAATTAGATCAGATGGCCTTAATAACAGAGAGCAGGCTTACTACACCTCCGGTACTCACAATGTGTATCTTTCTCCCACCGATGATAAATATACCGATCAGCACCCGAGAAACCGTGCAGTAACATCGTCCAAAGGCTGTATAACAACCGATCAAATTCCGACAGACTCTGTACTACACACACTGTATCAAGACGAGAAATTTAAGTCATTTCTATGCGCAGTACTAAACGAAAAAGAGTTGTACGAATACGCTGACAACCTGTCTTCAATAAACTTGCATTACGCCAGCGAAGGACAAGAACTTGGATGGCATTTTGATAATTCCAGCTTTGCTATAACACTGCTAATAGAGAAACCTGAAGCTGGAGGGGTGTTTGAATTCGTAAAAGATGCCAGGGATGCCGATAAAAACAATATGAATTACGAGCTGGTAGGTGATGTGCTCGATAAGAAAGTTAAGGCCAGCCAACTGGAAATGAATGCTGGTGACCTGGTGCTATTTCGTGGCAGAAATTCTATGCACCGAGTCACACCGACTGTTGGTAACACAATCCGCATGCTGGTTGTGTTGGCCTATAACACGAAGCCTGGCATATCGTTATCTCAGTCTGCACGACAAACCTTTTATGGCCGGTTGAGCTAGCCTGCCAGTACGCTCACAGAACATACATCAACGTTCGCCCAACACACCCATTACATAACTTGTGATTCCAGTGCACGTGTCAGTGCATCCGCTGACATACTTTGCGTCTGAATAGTACTCAACAACGACGGCGGAGATACGCTGTAATCGTACTGCTGCAAGCTAGTATCAGTAATAACATACAAGATACCATTAAAAGCAATCACGTCATTGCAATCAAGCCCGTTAATCACATCTACAAGCTGCGGATCTGCAGGGTTATCCAGATTAAACTGTTTCAAGCCTGCTCTCCCATCACAAACAAATAACCGATTGTCTATCGTTGCCAATCCTTCGGGCGATTGCATGGATTCTTCTTTAACTAATATCGGGTTGGTTGCATCAGTAATATTTATCACATTCATCTGGTCTTGAACCGAACCAAAGCCATCGGAGTCACTTTTTAGCGTGACATAGGCATAGCCGTTCGCCGCCACAACCGGGTCTATAGCTCGTGCATGCTTGAAATCGGTTACAAATGTGGGGCTTCCTCGCCTTGAATTGTCCATTATGCGCACACCATCTGCAGCACCGACCAGCAAATACGGTTCGTACCAAAAAAGCGTTTGGATATCCCAATCGAGCGTTATCCTGTTCCGGGGAAACGGTGTTGAGGGAACTTCGATATCGAATAGCTGAATTTTGTCCCCTGCTATCGCGTAAATAAAATTATCAACAATAATCATGCGGGCAGTTGAACCGGCAATACCAGTTCCTCCAATTGGGCCTGAGCCACCATCAGATCCACTGGAGCTCTCACCCTCACAAGCACTGAGTGTTAACGCCGCAAGACACAATGTAGCTACAAATGTTTTTTTGATACTCATCATCGCCTCCTTGTTTTAGCGCTGGTAACCAACAACAACACCGAAGCTGCTGTTGATATCACCAACCAGTCGAACGTTATAGGGTATGTTTTGACGCGAGTTATAAGGGAATATTGTTTCCTCTCTGGCGACTTCGATAATATTGTCTATATTGCTCACATCCAGCGTGACCAGATCGATATAACTATCAGCATAAAGGTAATTGTCTCTAATACTGAGTTCGGTGTTACCAGGAATTTCTATAAATGCAATGGATACCGGAGACGTTGGAATTGTATTGTCGATTACATGAATACCAGCATTACGTTCATTGGCAAACAATAAGTTCTGATACAAGTAGATTCTACTGACAGATTCAAATTCTCTTGGATCGCTCATTTTGACCGATGACCTTAATACGTCATACGACATGTAAACCGGAGAAGCTGATATTTCACGTTCAATGCATGCGCCGTTTTCGTCAAACTGGATACAACCGTCATTGTATACTGGGTCATATGCAGACGTACCAGTGGCTAAGGATGCTGAAACAATCATTAGTGCTATGAACTTAAAGCGCTCAGAACGTTTATGTAGCTGTGATAACCAGGTAGTTCCATGCCGATAATCGGTTATTCTATTGGATGTGTGTTCGGCAATAATCGGCTGCACATGACTCGATACACACACCGCTAATAAAAGAATCATCGCCAGAACTGCACCCAGTACTCCGGCCAATACATCTGCAACTGCAAAAGTGCTAGCCATAATTTCATGTGTTAGCCCAATGGCAAACACAGCCAAAATGGAAACTAACGAGCGAGCGACAGTCAAGCGGTGCATACTGATGGCAATCAAGCCCATACTTAAAGTGAAAGCAAAACTGGGGTAGCTTCCCATGCTTGGGTCAATGAGCCCGGGGAGTCTTGCCCACTCAAATGGTAAAGTCCGGAATGGCCACGGCAACTGATCGCGAAAGACCATGTAGTAGATAAGACCACTAACTAGTGTGATCAGTCCATAGATAAAAGTTCGCCGTTGCCATTGCAAAGACACTTGGCTCTCCTGCCGTAGCAGGCGCATAAACTTGTGTATCAATTCCATTGTAGAAAATCGTCTATGGATGGTATCAGTTGAGTTTAGCAGTAGTATCAGATCCCACTCTGTAACTGCATGTAGTACTCATACATGAGTCTAAGAAATCTGCGCGATTTGTGCGCCAGATGCGACGAATATGTACAGAACCAGGCCCTGTTACTGCCCGCACCGGGCATGTTCAAGGTTAAAATTACACTAAGATCAGTCCAGCCTCAGCGCTGAACAGCGAGCGAGCAAAATTTATGGCCGTATTTCCAGGTAAAGCAAAAGTTGTCATTATTGGGCAAGGTGGCATAGTCGGCGCCTGTGTCGCACATCATCTCATTGAGCGCGGATGGGACGACATCGTCGGGATTGATAAATCGGCCATACCAACGGATATTGGTTCAACGGCCCATGCCTCCGATTTTTGCTATGCAACCGCACACGATCACATGACCTGCTACACCACCATGTACAGCATCAATTTTTACGAAAAAATGGGTCGGTACGAAAAAGTCGGTGGACTTGAAGTGGCTCGTGTCGGTGACGATGATCGTATGGCTGAGCTACAACGCAAGGTGGCCTCTGGTAAGGCTTTCGGTACTAATGCCTACATGATCAGCGCTGCCGAGGCTAAAGAAAAAATGCCTCTGCTCGAAGAAAACATGATTCAAGGGGCGCTTTGGGATCCAGATGCAGGTCTGGTTGCTCCTCGATCGCAAATTGCGGCTGGTGAGCTGGTAGAAAACGCAGAAAAGACGGGCAAACTAACTACATTCGCAAACACGTCAGCCACAGATCTTAAAATTGAAAATGGACGCATCGTCGCGGTTGAGACTACACGCGGCACCATTGAATGTGAATATGCTGTAGTTTGTGCAGGTCTATGGGGACGTTTGATTGCCGAGATGGCAGGCGAAGATTTGCCGGTCATGCCAGTTGATCACCCCCTTTTGTGGTTCGGTCCTTACAAAGAGTTTGAAAACACCGGAAAGGACATTGGATATCCGCTGTTGCGCGACCAGGGTAACTCTGCTTATCTCCGTGACACGGGCGATCCAACGACGCCGGAAGGCGGCATGATCGAGTGGGGATATTATGAAGAGCAAGACCCACGCATGTGCCACCCAAGGGACCTGTTAGAAAAAGAAGAAGCGCGTCTCTCCCCGTCTCAACGTGATCTTGAGATGGAACAAATTATAGAACCGTTAGAGCGTGCCATGGAGTTAACGCCTGTTCTTGGCGAGTTAGGCTTTGATGAAAAACGCTCTTTCAATGGCTTATTACAAGTCACCGCCGACGGTGGACCTTCTATCGGAGAATCTGCCAATGTTCGCGGTCTTTGGTATGCCGTGTCTGTTTGGGTAAAAGACGGCCCTGGCACTGGCAAAGTGATAGCAGATTGGATGACAGATGGGCATACAGAGCTTGATCACAGCTCGATAGACGTGGCCCGATACTATCCATTTCAACAACAAGAACAATACATACACGACCGGTGTTACGAGACTGCCTTTAAAATCTATAACCCGGCAGTACACGACCGAGAACCCTACACCGCCGGCCGTGGCCTGAGGCATAGCCCGTTTTACGAACGCGAAAAAGCGCTGGGTGGTTACTTCATGGAAGCCGCAGGATGGGAACGCGCGCACGGTTACGCCAGCAACGAACATTTACTGGAAAAATTTGCAGACAAAGTACCGGTGCGCGAACATGAATGGGATAATCGCCATTTTTGGCGGGTATCCAATGCCGAACACCTGCAGCTTTCACAAGATGTTGGCATGGTTAACTTGTCGCACTTTGCCATAATCGATATTGAAGGACCAGATGCTGAGCAATTGATGGAGTACGTTTGCGTGGCAAAAGTTGGTGCAGACACTCCGGTAGGTAAAGGTGTTTACACGCACTTCTTAGATCACAACGGTGGCGTTCGCGCCGATTTAACCATAGTGCGACTCAGCGAAAATCATTATCGTGTGATGGACGGCGGCGATTCTGGTTCAAGAGACTATGTTTGGCTCAAGCGCATGACAGATACGCGCGGTTTAAAAAATGTTGAAATTGAGGATAAGACCACCGATTTTGCTTGCCTGGGTTTGTGGGGCCCCAATGCCCGCACCACGTTGGAAAAAGTCGTTGATAAGCCAGACGAACTCAGCGATGCGAACTTTCCTTTTGTGGCCGTTAAAACGATCACTATAAAAGGTGTTAGTGTTGCCGCATTTAGAATTTCGTATGTCGGTGAACAGGGTTGGGAATTGCATTTCAAATTCGATGATGGCTTGACAGTGTGGGACGCATTAGCCAATGAAGGTGTTACCCCCATTGGTATTGAAACTTACGCTAATAGCAGGCGACTTGAGAAAAGCCTGCGCTTGCAAAATGCTGATTTACTCACTAACTACAATTTGTTTGAGGCAGATTTGGCTCGCCCCAAAGTCAAGGCGGCCGACTTTCACGGCAAACAGGCGCACCTGGCATTTAAAGAAAAGGAACACCAAACTGCCTATTTATGCACGTTTACGATGGTTGACAACGTCGACTCGGCAGGAATAGCTCGCTACCCGGTTGGTCATAGCCCTATAATGGATACCGATACCGGAAAGGCACTGATTGATTCCCTGGGTCGTCGTTCATATACAACCAGTATTGTGTACGGACCAACAATCGGTAAAAACATTGCTTTGGGTTATCTGCCATATGAACACTGTCAGGAAGGCCGTGAGTTTTTGATGGAGTACTTTGGCGAGCAATACAAATTGAGACTTGAGTCAGTAGGCTACAAGCCGCTGTACGATCCTCAAAACTTGAAACCTAAATCATAGTGGCCCCGTAGTGGCGGTCGTAGTGGCGGTCGTAGTGGCCATCTTGTGGCGGTCGAAGCGGTGTGCGTGGTATAAATTACCGATAGGTTGAATCGCCAGAAGTGTTAGCGACTAATGACTTAATCCAGCTGACATAAAGTTGCATCTTAATAAAGGATATTAATTTTGAAACTCTCTATAAAAAACAAAGTACTTGTTCCTTGTTCTGTCGGAGTATTGCTTGCCACCATAAACATGGGTGTGAACGCTGGCCCGGTTGATGATGCTGCAGAGGCCTGTATCGATGCCGCAAGATTGATACAAGAAGAAGACGATCTTGAGGGTGCCATTGAAGAAGCTACCTGGTGTTTAACAGGTCTGACTCAACTCCGTGAAGAAATCAAACTTTCACTTTTCCCCGATGAGCTAAATGGCTACACCGGTGGCGAAATCGAAAATGAGAATGCGTTAGGTCTAAATATTATTAAACGTTCATACACCAACGACAACCGTTCAATTGACCTGACACTAACCACTACCAGTGGTGCGGGCGCAGGTGCTTTCGGTGCCCTGGGTGAACTAGGTAAGTTGTTTGGTGCGATGGAAAGCGCTGGCGGTATGGGCCTTGGCAACGGCAATGGCAAGAAAATTCGGATTCAAAAACGCACGGTCATTGTGACTGATACCGCCGGCACAGGCTCACTCAATATCCAGCTTAAAAGCGGCGGATCTTTAATAGTTGAATCCAGCTCTCTCAATTCGGACGCCCTGGTTGAATTTATGCGCGATTTCCCAATCGCTGAACTTGACGATGCCATGGAGCGCTAAAGCTCACCACCGCCCCGCTATCGGGTCAGTTCTGCGGTTCGTCATGATGCAGAACTGAGCACCCATCTGTCACCCCCCAAATGTGAGAACTAACCCCCAACTCCCACCTCAATAAAATACAGTTGTGCATTCAGCTGGGCCTATTGGACACTTTGTTGCTGCCAGATTGCCAGATTTCGCCACGGAAACCGCAGGAGCGGGAACAAAGGATATGAAGGCAAGCATGGCCAACAGAACCACTACTCTGTACAAAAAATTTGGTAAAGCACGATTTAAGCTCAACATACTCACAGCAGCAGTGCTGATTGCAAGCAGCACCGACATACACGCCGAAGGCGTCGTGCAAATGGGTATAGGACAAAACTTGCTGGACTACGAGGCTTCACTGGGTCAGGGATATGCGGCCGATGATACCTCAGCTTCTGTTTATATCGATGTATTAACTGCCGGTGAAGTCATTAATGTCTCGTTATGCGGATCTGTTAATACCGATGCAATTACGGTTGAGTTCTACGCGCCATCGAACAACGCCACGCCAATTGATACGCAAAGCATTGCCGGTAGTAATGTCGACTGTGCAGACCCAATGGATGCACCATTAACCAACCCGATGCGCCACATCACCACTGAGTCTGGCGCTTACAGAATGGTTTTACAGAACACGACCCAGGCGTCTTTTGCCAACAGTAAATTTCTGCGTTACGACTTTACTGTAACCCCGGATGCCACCACTAACCCTGATCCTACAGCCGCAGGTGGCCGTTTCTGGGGTTATACATTTGGTGTAAACGCTGGCAGTTTTGACGAAACAGCTGCCACAGATGCTAACTATTACGCATTGATACCCGGTGGTCGGCCCAGCACCAATTATGTGTGGCAACTGGATCTGAATAATTTTGCCGGCTACGGGTATAACCTGGTTGCAAATTCTGTTGGCGTTAGAGCGCCAAACTCGAGCTACAGTACCGAAACAACCGACAACGGTGTTGATTATCAGCATCCTTTGTATCTGTCTTACCCGGCAATATCTGACCCGAGGCCAACTACCGCACCCACACTAACTGATGTTCGTTTTGTTGATAGTGACGGTGATGACTACGGTATTTCGCCAGGTGCCACTGTCGGTGTTCAGGATTCCGGTTTTTTCGAATTTGTTAGCGACGTGCCCGGCACCTACTCAATATTAATTGATTTAAATCAGGATGGAATCTATGGCAACGCTGGGGATCGCCAGCTACTCGGCGAAGCCGTAACCGGTTTTAACCAAGTGCTTTGGGATGGTAATGATGCTGCGGGTAATGCGCCAGCTACGGGTGTTTATTACTCTAAAGTAGAAATGCACATGGGCGAATACCACTTTATCGCCAATGATGTGGAAACCAGTGGCGGAACAGAATCGGGCCTGACCATTAATCTTGCAAACCCAGATGGCACAACCATTCCAGCGCGAGTGTACTGGGACGACATAACGTTACTCAATGCAGGCGGCACCAGCAACACGCCTGAAGGTGCTTTATCGAATACACCAGAAGGAAAACACACTTGGGGTAATTTCACAGGCACAGGCTTTGGCAACCAACGGTATATCGATACCTACGTTTACGGCTTAAGCACAATCCATTATTCGCCCGCCGCGGTTGTGGACGGTGAAGGTATCTTCGTTAACTACGATGGCACCGTAACGGTCAACACTGAAAGCCAGCCTGGGGATCAGTTAGACATTGTGGTAAGTGATCAGGATCTAAATACTGATGCTGCCGTCATAGAGACAACCTCGGTCGCTGTGGTCAATGATGCAAGCGGCGAATCTGAAACCGTGGTTCTTACAGAAACCGGTAGCGACACTAGTATTTTTACTGGCTCGTTACCCACTACACCCAATAACAGCATCGATGACGACGGTATGCTCTCATCCACGGGTGGCGATACGATTACCATTAACTATGTCGATTTAATTGGTGCTGATCTAACTTCTCATATTCGCACTGCAACAAATAATGTACTGATTGACACCGATGCTGATGGCATTGCCGATCTGTATGATACCGACGATGACGACGACGGTATAAGCGATGTCATCGAAGGCAACGCTGATACCGATAACGACGGCGTAATCAATTCGCTCGACACAGACTCAGATGACGATGGTATTTCTGACGCTTCAGAAGGCACAACCGATACTGATGGCGATGGATTTGCCAACTACATTGACGCCGACTCTGACGCGGACAACATACCTGATGCTATTGAAGGTGTGGTCGATACCGACAATGATGGGGTGGCTAACTATTTGGAAACTGACTCTGACAACGACGGCATAAGTGACACAACCGAAGGCATTGCCGATCCAGACGCAGATGGTCTTGCGAACTACGTTGACCTGGACTCCGATGGCGATGGAATAGGTGATGGCGATGAAGGCACTGCTGATATTGATGCAGATGGTCTGGCCAACTATGTTGACACCGACTCAGATGGTGACGGTATCGACGACGTTATTGAAGGCTCAAATGACCTTGACGGCGACAATATCCCAAATAATTTAGATACCGATTCGGACGGTGATGGTATTAATGATATCGATGAAGGTGTTTTCGATACAGACGCTGACGGGCAAGCCAATTATTTAGATACAGACTCTGATAACGATGGTATTAATGACAACATCGAAGGCACAGGCGACACCGACGCTGACGGCGTTGCTGATTACCTGGAAACTGATTCGGACGGTGATGGAATTGGTGATTCAGCCGAATCCACAGCAGATGCTGACAATGATGGCATCCCAAACTACCAGGATATTGATTCTGATGGCGACGGCATAGATGACAGCAATGAAGGTGTGCTGGACATCGATGGCGATAGCTTACCCAATTACCTTGATGGTGATGCTGACGGCGATGGAATCAATGACAGTGCAGAAGCACCTAATGCACCAATAACAACCGACACCGATGCTGATGGTATCCCGGATTACCAGGATTTGGACAGTGACGGAGATGGCATCAATGACTCAGTTGAAGCAGGCACTGACGCTGCCAACCCTGCTGATACCGACGGAGACGGACTGCCTGATTTTATCGACACCGACTCTGACGGAGACGGCCTTGACGATGCGTTAGAAGGTACTGTTGACAGCGACGGTGACGGTATTGCTGACCTACTCGATTCTGACTCAAACGACGATGAAATCGCTGACGCTGATGCCGGCAACGGTGATGCAGACAACGATGGAATACCCAACTTTCTTGACAATGACATCGATGGCGATGGCATACCCAATATTGGCGAAACCGCTAACGACGCTGACGGCGACAACATCCCGAACTATCTTGACCTGGACAGTGACAACGATGGCATTGATGATTCAGTAGAAGGAACTACCGACTCCGAAGGCGATGGCCTGCCCAATTTTCTGGATGTCGACAGCGACGGTGATGGCCTGCCCGATACACTCGAAGCCGGCGACAACCCCAACTTACCGCTTGATTCCGATGGTGATTCAATTCCTGATTACCTGGACGAAGACAGCGACGCCGATGGCATTAACGACATTATTGAAGCGAATGGCGGCAATAATGATAATGATGCTGACGGTATACCTAACGTTTTAGACCTTGATAGCGATGGCGATGGTATTCCAGATAACGTTGAACAAGGCCAGGACACTGATGGTGACGGTACACCAGACTTTATAGACACTGACAGTGATGGTGACGGTATTGGCGATGCACTTGAATCCGATGTAGACACAGACGCTGATGGCATTCCTGACTTTCAGGATACTGATGCTGATGGCGATGGAAACCTGGACATCAATGAAGGCACAAGCGACCAGAATGCAGATGGTGTCCCCAACTATCTGGATTTAGACAGTGACGGTGACGGCATTCCAGATTCAGTTGAAGTTGGTGATTCACCGAACGAACCAAGCGATAGCGATGCTGATGGTGTACCTGATTATCTGGACACCGATAGTGACGGCGACGGAATTGATGATGCTGCTGAAGCAGGTACCAACCCGGGTGCCCCAAGCGATACTGACAACGATGGCGTACCAGATTTTCTGGACACGGACTCCGACGGTGATTCAGTTTCAGATAGTGACGAGGGCACGATCGATACAGATGGCGACGGTGTGATCGATGCGCTAGACCCAGACACATCTATAGCGAATCCGGTAACTGGTGTGCCACCGGGTGAGCAGGATACAGACAACGACGGCATTGCCGACAGTCTGGATGCTGACATAGACGGTGACGGCATTCCAAATGACAGTGAAACAGATGCAGATACCGATGGAGACGGGATAAGCAACGAGTTTGATATAGATAGCGATGGCGATGGTATTAACGACAATATTGAAGGCACAGGTGATGTTGATGGCGATGGCACACCAAACTACTTAGATACTGACAGTGACGCTGATGGTATTAGCGATGCGGAAGAGGCCGGAGATAACCCAGCCCAGCCAATCGATACTGATGGTAACGCGCAACCTGATTATCTTGATGCTGATTCGGACGGCGACGGCATTACCGATGCAGTAGAAGGCAGCATGGACAGTGACGCTGACGGTACTGCCGACTATCTTGATTCAGACGCCGATAACGATGGCATACCTGACAGCATTGAAGGCGCTATTGATACTGATGGTGATGGAACTGCAGACTTTATAGATACTGATTCTGACAACGATGGTGACAGTGACAGCTCTGAGGCTGGAGACATTGGTGACACACCAATTGACTCTGATCAGGATGGCATTCCGGACTACATAGACACGAGTACTAATACAATCAGTCCATTCAACCCAGCTGAACCAGTTGATAACACAGTTGACTCTGACGCCGATGGTGTTGCAGATATCATTGATCTGGATGACGACAATGACGGTATCCCCGATGCAATTGAAATCGGCGGTGATGCCAATAACCCGGTAGACACAGACGGTGATGGCGTGCCCGATTTTCTCGATCGCGACAGTGATAACGATGGGATTACTGATTCAACCGAAGCTCACGGGGTTGATACTGACGGAAACGGCATCATCGACGAATTCACCGATACAAACAATGACGGCCTGGATGATCTTCTGAGTATTACGCCACTGAATGTTGATGATTTTGACAATGATGGCGTGCCTGATTTTCAGGATTTAGACAGTGACAATGATGGCTTGTCAGACCTGTTTGAAACGACAGGTGCCAGTGCAGATATCGATTTCGATGGCCGTATTGATAACTTTACCGATAATGATCAAGACGGTATCGATGATTCTGTGGCGCTTGAACCAGTCAATGAAGTTGACACCGATAACGATGGCTGGGCTGATCAGTTAGATCTTGACCGGGACAACGATGGACAATCAGATTTGGAAGAAGCTGGCGGTATTGATGTAAACGGTGACGGCATCGTAGATGAATTACAAGACTCCGACAGTGACGGTATTCCTGATTCCGTAGACGTTGACAATACCGGCGGCGTTGATGCCGATGAAGATGGCATTGATGACAGCGCTGATGCAGATTTCGTTACAGCCGAGGGTGATTCAGATTCAGATGGCATTATTGATTCTGCTGACCCTGACAGCGAAGGTGACGGTTTTGTGCAAACCGGTTTTTCTTTTGATCCGTTGCAACCGTTAGGTTCCAACCTTCCTGATACCGACGGTGATGGCGTACCTGATATCAGTCAAGCGGTAAATGCAAATGGCGATCTTGAATGGCACACCGGTGTTGCCGGTAGCGGGTGCAGCATTGATTCAACGGGTAAGGCAAAATCTGATACGGGATTACTGGCCGTATTAATAATGGCTGTGGCAGGATTTTTATTCCGGACTATTGTACGGGCGAGCGGGCGGACAAATGTGCAGAAAAATGTGCAGAAAAATGCTCACACAGGCGCTCGTCAAAACGCCGGCAAACTTACCGGTAATCAAAGCTCGCTACTAATAGTGCTGGCAAGCGTGCTCGGCCTTAGTGCCTGTGCAAGCAATGCCAACACGCGCGCTGCTGACGCACGTCCACAATCTCAACAAGACCAACTTGGTCGACATGTGTACGCCGGTTTTGGTATAGGTTCGAGCGCTTTGAATCCGGTACCGCGTAACTCAGATAACGCTTCGGTCACAGAATCTCGTGCGATGGGTGTGCAGATTAACTTAGGCCTCGATATCAACAAATGGACTTCACTAGAACTCCATGGTGCATCGCTAGGTAACGCCGAACTCTCAACTGGTGGCAGTATCGGCTATCAGAACTTTGGTGGAAGCGCACTGTTTTATCTAGGGAAAAATCGGCATAAAGTGTTGCGTAATGGTTTGTCTGCTTACGGTCGAATCGGTTATGGCTTAACTAACAACACCACGCAGGGCGACGTGAACCTGATTCAGGACCATAAGGCAGCGTTGCTCGCCGGTGCAGGTGTGGAATATTCGAGCCGCAAAGGTTTAGGTGTTAGAGCAGAATTTTATGCCTATGAGGAGGACGTTAACTACCTGCAGTTAGGGCTAATTTATCGTTTTGGTAAAAATGCTGATCAAAAGCCGCTGCCACAGATTACTAAACATGTTGAACCTGCTCCAGCGGTAGCGCCTGCGCCAATGCCTGTACCTAAGCCGGTACCTGCAGTGGTCATTACCAAGCCTGCCGACGAAGACAATGATGGCGTGCTCGATGCCGCCGATAAGTGTGCCGGAACAATTAGTGGCGCTGCAATTAACGCGTTGGGTTGTGCGTTGTTGGCAGGCGTCATAGACGGCGTAAACTTTCCAACCAAATCAGCTGAACTGACTTCATCAGCAAAAGCCAGCCTGGATGAGGTTACCGCTAAACTGCAATTACACCCTACGTTGAGCTTTGAACTGGCCGCGCACACAGATGATATCGGCACAACTCAAGCCAATGCATTGTTAGCAAAACAGCGTGCTTTGTCAGTTGCAAAGTACTTATTACAACGAGGTGTTGCTAAGCAACGATTTAAGGTCAAAGCTTATGGTGAGTCGCAACCTGTGGCAAGCAACGCTACAGAGAATGGTCGTCAGAAAAACCGTCGAGTGGAACTTATGGTGCTAAGACAACAGTAGTTTTTATGCAACCTGGTTGAACAAAAAAAAGGACCCTTACGAGGGTCCTTTTTTTATATAACAGATTTTTGCCGTAAGCCTATTGCTTGGCAAAAAGCGAGCTTTACACTATCGACTTCATACCTGTCATGTGCCCACGCAACGTTGACCCAACCTGCTCTATCGGGTGGTTACGAATCGCATCGTTAATTTGCACCAGCTGGCTATTATCAACGCTCATATCATTCACTTGCAATCCCTTACCGATAACGTCTGCCTTGATAGCCGGCATAAATTCTTTTTCCAGTAGCGGTCGCGCTGCCTGATCAAATAAATAACAACCGTATTCAGCCGTATCTGAAATCACCACATTCATCTCGTACAATTTGCGTCGAGCAATCAGGTTGGCGATAAGTGGTGTCTCGTGTAACGACTCGTAATAAGCCGAATCAGCGATGATTCCAGCATCAACCATGGTTTCAAAAGCCAGTTCAACACCAGCACGAATCATTGCCACCATTAAAATGCCATGATCAAAATATTCCTGCTCGCTGATTTCATCCGTGGATATCGCTTGCTTTTCAAAAGCAGTTTCAGCTGTGTCTGCGCGCCATTTCAACAAGTTGACATCGTCGTTGGCCCAGTCAGCCATCATCGTGCTTGAGAAGTGACCTGACATAATGTCGTCTTGGTGCTTTTGAAACAACGGGCGCAGAATGTCCTTCATTTCCTCTGACAATTCGTAAGCGCGAATTTTGCCAGGGTTAGAAAGACGGTCCATCATGGTAGTTATACCGCCATGCTTGAGTGCCTCAGTGACAACTTCCCAACCGTTTTGCACAAGCTTTGCAGCATAGGGTGCATCAACACCCTCCTCGATCATTTTGTTGTAGCAAAGTAAAGACCCCGTTTGCAGCACCCCACATAAAATAGTTTGCTCGCCCATCAGGTCCGACTTTACTTCTGCAATAGGTGACGACTCTAATACACCAGCACGATGTCCACCAGTACCAGCAGCGAGTGCTTTGGCAATTTTAAGTCCATCACCGTTGGGATCATTCTCACGATGCACAGCAATCAGCGTTGGCACACCAAAGCCTCGAACGTATTCTGCTCGCACTTCAGAACCCGGGCACTTGGGACACATCATGACAACAGTAATTTCTTTGTTGATTTGCATGCCCTCTTCGACCAGATTAAATCCGTGGGCATAGTCAAGGGTTGAGCCAGCTTTCATTAACGGCATAACCGCGTTGACCACCTGGGTATGTTGCTTGTCCGGGGTTAAATTCATCACAATATCGGCATCGGGAATGAGTTCCTCATAGGTACCAACAGTGAAACCATTGTCTGATGCATTTTGAAACGACTGGCGTTTTTCATCAATGGCGGCCTGGCGTAACGCGTAGCTGACATCAAGTCCTGAGTCGCGCAAATTTAGCCCCTGATTTAAACCTTGCGCACCACAACCAATGATGACAATTTTTTTACCACGGATATATTTAACACCGTCGGCAAACTCGTCCTGACCCATAAAGCGGCATTTGCCAAGCTCTTCGAGTTGCAGTCGCAGCGGTAGAGAATTGAAATAATTTTGCCCCATAATGGCGTCTCCGAATAAGTCGTGCGGTTAGGAAACTTGCATCATAAAGGAGCTGGGCCGTTGCGTAAATCGACATATTTGCGATACAGTGTTGCTTTAATCGCGATGCAAGATGATTTAGTGCAGGCACTTTGGGATCAGTGTAAGTAAGCCTGTTATTGCAATATAAGGTATACTGATGCGTCGAATATTGCAATATTTGCAACATAAAGTAGTTTCCAGACATAATTTTGCGAAAATTTGGACATCCGCACCTACAAAGTTTTTCTTAACCTCGCTCAGACACTGCATTTTGGCCGCACTGCGGGCCAAACAGACTTGAGCCCGTCTGCCGTAAGCCGACACTTGCAAAGACTGGAAGCCCATGTTGGACAGATTTTAGTAGAGCGCGACAACCGACAGGCTCAACTAACACCGGCTGGGCGACATTTCCTTGAATACGCCAGAAAAGCTGTCGACGACTGGCAACAAATCCGTACCGATCTTGATGCCAATACCGAAAAGCTTAATGGCGAGGTAAGTGTGTTCGGTTCGGTGACGGCGAGCTACAGCATGCTCAGTCAAATTCTGCCTGCTATGCGTGACACTCATCCAGGCATCGACATTAAACTGCGAACCGGTGATCAGGCCGACGCCATGGATCGTGTGGTTGACGGCTTTGATGACTCAGCCATTATTGCTGTGCCGAAGAAACTGCCCAAGAAATTAGCCTGCTTACCACTGCGGCGCACACCGCTATGCCTTATTGGCCCAACCATTCCCAGTGCATTGTCAAGAAAACTCGATACATTAGTAACGAATGAGAAAGAACCGAACTGGAGTGAATTGCCTATCGTGCTCGCGGAACGCGGTTTGGCCCGCACACATTTTCTGGAGCGCATGAAAACACTTGACTATGAACCGCGCATTTATGCACAGGTCGCCGGACATGAGGCAGTGGTATCCATGGTTGGTTTAGGCTTTGGTATTGCCGTGGTTCCAAAACTGGTCATTGAACACAGCCCAATACGCAATAGTATTCGCGTATTGCCGTACATGAAAGACTTGCCACCGTTTGAGCTTGGTTTGTGTGCTCACGAAGAACGCCTTAGCGACCCCTTGCTAAAAGCATTCTGGGACTGCGCAGCGCAAACCTACCCACAGCACTAGCCACATTTTTATAAATGCGATTGCGATTGTCCTGGCTATTACCATAAACAACGCGATAACTTAATTAGACTACCAACCATGTTCAACGCAAGCTTCAATAAATTAAGCGTTAATTTTGACGATCACTTTCTTCTACAAGCACTTGACTGGTCTTTCCATGATAAGCAGCACTGGGTCATTACCGGTGCTAACGGTTCGGGAAAGTCTGCATTAGCTGCAGCCATTTGTGGTGCTGGTGATATCGAATCCGGCTTTGCAACAGGCTTACCACAGCGCATAGCGGTCGTGTCTTTTGAGGCACAGGCAGCGCTCATTGAAGCTGAGCGTAAAAAAGATGATGCCGACATACTCGACGTTATCAGTGAAGGCACTTTAGTAAAGGACATTTTAGATGAAGACTGTGTCGACACTGGTATGCAACATAAATTGATAGGGGAGCTTGATTTTACTGGCATGCTAGGACGCAGTTTCAGAAAATTATCGACCGGCGAAACGCGAAAAGTACTGCTGATAAAAGCATTAAGTAGCAAGCCGGAATTATTAATACTGGACGAACCGTTTGAGGGCCTGGATGTTCAATCCGATAAAGTACTACATGGATTGCTAAACGATTTCAGCCAAACCACACCAATAATCATGGTGCTTAATCGTTTTGATGAAATTCCCGATTTTATTACCAACATTGCGTACATGAACCAGGGCCAACTCACCCACACGATTTCCCGATCAGATGAATCAGCGGTTGCCGAGCTACGACAATTGATGCATTTGAAAACCACCAAATTGTCTATTCCGCCAAAAGCTAATTCAACGCAAAGCGATCAATTTAAACATGCAGGCGATAATGCCAGCACCCTTGTTGCCATTAAAAATGCTCGAATAGCCTATGGCGAAAACGTGGTGTTCGATCAGCTCAATTGGCAAATAAACTGTGGCGAACACTGGCAAGTCAGTGGTCCTAACGGTAGTGGAAAAACCTGCCTGCTAAATTTGATTACCGGTGATCACCCACAATGTTATGTAAACGATATCAATATTTTTGGCATGCAACGCGGCCAGGGGGAAAGCATTTGGGATATCAAACAACATATTGGTTATGTGTCCAGCGCACTGCAATGGGAGTATAAAGTTAGTGTTAGCGTTCAAAACGCGATTATTTCGGGTTTTTATGACAGTATTGGTATATACCAGCAATACAGCGATGAGCAACAGAGTATTGCCAGCCAATGGTTGGCGCTGCTTGGCTTAGAAGCGCAAGCAAACAGACCCTTTAATCAGCTCTCATTCGGTGATCAAAGACTCATACTAATTGCACGTGCAATGGTTAAACACCCTGTTTTGCTGATTCTTGATGAGCCTTGTTTGGGTTTAGACGATATAAACCGGCATTTGGTACTGGCACTGATAGAAAAAATCTGTGCCGACTCAGAGAGTACAGTACTTTACGTTAACCATAGACTCGAAGACAACATTGCAGGCATTGAAAAACATTTAGTCCTGGAACCTAACCCATCATCGGTTTTAAGTGACCGAAAGGATACAGCATGATTAAGGGAAGTTGCTTGTGCGGCCTGGTTAGCTATCAATACGATGGCGACATTAATGAAATGGCCATCTGTCATTGCTCACAGTGCCGAAAAGCACAAGGCAGTGCTTTTGCAACCAACAGTCCGCTTGATGCCAGCAAATTAATCTTTACAGGCACAGAACACATAAAAGAGTTTGCGTCCAACGCAGACAAGGTTCGTGCTTTTTGCTCAAACTGCGGAAGCCCCCTGTACAGTGCATTGAAAAGCTTGCCTGGCACAAAGCGGTTACGCCTGGGGACTGTTGATACTGATTTTATCTGCAACAATAAATATCACATCTACACAGATTCAATCGCAACTTGGGATGCAATTACTGATACCCATGTTCAACATAAAAATAAAAATCCGCGAAGTTGAATCAGCAATGAGACAAGCCTCTGCATTAGTGCGCTTTACAAAATGGTAGAGTTCCAGCAATAGGCTAGTAATCTCAGGCATTGCACCGTCTATAGGGTTTAGCAGTCGAGCATAATGTTATAACGAGCCTTTATCTTTGCATCAGCCTCGCTACTTAGATGCTCAGGCTTGTGCTGCGCTAAGATGTCACGCACTTTCTCATTAGCCCGTTGCCACATATCTTGAGAGCCGCCTTCTTCCCACGCTACTGGTTGTTGACGATCGGTTAAGGTACTTGGCCAGAAATAGTCTCGCTGCATCGAATCCATGGTGTGTTGCGCACCAAGAAAATGCCCTTCTCCATACACTGCCTGTTCGATGGCCTCAAAGCCAAGCGTTTCGTCGTTAACTTCTATACCGCGCAATACCCGATACACTTGCGATAGCATCTCATCATCAATCAGCATAGCTTCAAACGATGCGCCAAGCAGGCTTGCCATCATGCCAGATGATTCATACACCATATTGCATCCTGCCAATCCAACGCCTAATGATGACATGGCTTTTTCCAAACCCATTTGCGCATCAACCGCCTTTGCGTCACTCATGCTTGATGCAGCACCTGAAGGCAGGCCAAGCGCATTGGATAACTGAGCAGACGCCGCGTTGAGCAAAGTGATTTCACCGCCGCTGCCACAGAACGAACCGGTGCGTAAATCAATCACAAACGGCCAATTAGAAAAGATCATTGGATAACCCGGTGCAAATACGTTGACCATCAACAATGCAGCCAGCGTTTCAGCCAAGGTAGCGCTTAGCATGCCAGCAATGGTGGCAGGTGATGTTGCACCCGACTGCGCTGCAATGATGTTGTTTAGTGGCACACCTCTGTTAATGCACGCCATGGTTACGTCAAACGCGTCCTCACCGTAGCGCAAAGGAGAAATAACCGGGCTAATGTGTGCCTTGCAAAAGGGCCGTTCTTTAAACTTACCTTCTCCACCGAGCGCGGTATCAAACATGTCTATGATTGGGTCTACGGTACTACCCAAAGTAAAGCTTGTACCAACTGGTTTGTTTGTGCCCTTAATTAAAGCGTAGGCGGTGTTAATGTCTAAATCGGTAATGTCTTCCATGTCGGTTGCAACACAACAGCGAGTAAACCAACTGACATTAGTTAAGTGATCAGCTAGTCGGGTAAAGTCGTACAGATCTCGCAGTGTCGCAGCTCGATAATTTCTGGTATCCAAATCAAGCGTTTGTACCGCCGCACCACCTGTGCCGAAGTAGACCTTATCGCCACCAATTTCAATATCATGCTTAGGATCTCGGCCGTGCAATACAAAATTCTTGCATGCACTGGCAATAGTGTCTTCGACCATACTTGCTGGAAAACACAATCGCCCTGCTTTGTTTAAAAACGCACCTTTGGCTAATGCTTGTTGTTCTAAGGCTGGCGGGGACTCACCCATGCCAATTTCACTAAGAATACGTAACGATGATGCGTATATTTTCTGAATATCGGCATCACTTAAGGGCTTATATTGGCCCCCACTAGGCCCAGGCGGGCAAGGGCTTATTTCGGGTGCTTTCGATCGTTTGGCATGCATCGCTTCACGAGCTGTCATCTGCCCTGAGCGGCGTGACCTAGCAGTCATTCTTAAATACAGCTATATCGCTGAATGCAGCTTGCCACGTTGCATAACGATTCATCAAAGCAAGACTCATGATCTGACCATTTCGTGCGGCTCATCGTAAAGACAATGTTCGCAGACGGTTGCCTTATATTGTTGCCCCAATATACCAATGCTTAAGTCTCTGCCTATTTCATCGTGTTCTGGGTCGATCAAGGCGTAGGCAATATTTTTATTCACGCGATGCCCATAGCCACCAGAGGTTACCGTCCCAACCAGCTTGTCGTTGTAATACACAGAATCACCCGGGTGGGCTGCGGCAAAATCGCAGTCAATAGTCATATTGATAAATACTTTTTCGTGTCCACGAGCAACTTCCTGCTCCAGTGCAGCCTTGCCAATAAAATCCGGCTTGGACAGGTCAACAAAACGATCCAATGCCAGTTCCAGCGGATTTCGCTCATAGATCAGATCGGCTTTCCAATGCCGGTAGCCTTTCTCAATGCGCATTGATTCTGTCGCGTATAAACCGAAACGACTCAGACCAAACGCTTTGCCAGCTTCATTGATTAATGTCCACGCCAAATACAACTGCTCATTTGGAATGTGCAACTCATAACTTAGCTCTCCGGAAAAACTGACGCTAAACGCAGTAATCTCAGCGTGCCCTATGGTCATGGTGCGCACACTCATCCAGGGGAATGCTGCTTTTGACCAGTCGCAACGCGGCGATATAGCTTGTAAAAGATCACGCGATTTGGGGCCAGCCACCACCAGTATGGTATGGGTCGAGGCCAATTCGGTTAAAGTCACTGTATCGGGTATATAGCGCTTGAGCCAATCCCGGTCGTGCCACTCTGCAGCCGCAGCAGAGCCATACCAATAATGCTCTTCACCTAGCTTTGCGATAGTTGCTTCACCCAGCACGTGACCATGTTCATTCAGTAAATACGTCAGTGACACTTTTCCAATTTTTTTAGGGATTCTGCTGCACACCAATCTATCAAGAAATTCAGTCGCGCCCTCGCCGCTAATTTCGTAGCGATTAAAACCCGACACCTCCATAACGCCGACGTTGTCGCACATGGCTTTTACTTCGGTAGCCACCACATCTTTTGTTGCAGTAAAACGAAAGCTGTGTTCATCTTTAAAATCGGGTTGATCTTCTGGTTTAAAACACAGCGCGCGCTCCCAACCATTAACAACACCCCAAAGTGCACCTTCATTATTCAGCACTGGGTACAGCGGTGTGGTTCGTGCCAGGCGCGCTGCAGGACGATGTTCGTGCGGCATGTGATAGTGAAACTCGTTCTGATAGTCTTCTATAGCTTTTACACAAGTGTGTTCTGTATTGGCGTATTGGGTGAAGCGCCGTGGGTCAAGACACCAGGCGTCCCATTCACATTCACCGTGCACTATCGTTTGGGCCAGGAGTTTTCCATGGCCTCCGCCTTCACCGATACCGGCACGAAGGCCAATAATGCAATAGGCATTTTCAATACCTGGAATTTGACCAACCAGCGGTAATCCATCAATGGTGTAGGTAATCGGACCATTGACCACGGTGTGAATACCTGCGTCCTGCAATGCAGGCATACGCTCAAAAATGCGCTCCATATTATCCAGACAACGATCAAGATCAGACGGACACAATGCTTGAGTAAACTCAGGATCAATACCGTCCATACCGAACGTTTTACACTGTTGCTCGTAAACGCCAACCAACAACCCCTGTTTTTCCTGTCGACTATAAAAGTCATCACCCGGGTCGCGGATGACCGGTACTTGGTAGTCTAATGCGGCAATTTCAGGAATAGCATCGGTCAGGAAGTACATGTGTTCCATTGATGTCACCGGATGCTCTACACCCAGCATATTACCGACCTCATTAACGCGATAACCAGAGGCGTTAACCACTTTCTCGCAGGTTATATCGCCATACTTTGTATGAACGATAAATTCACCATTAGTTTTACGCGTGACGTTTTCAACAGGGTTAAAACGATAAACCTCTGCACCGGCTTTTCTGGCATGGCGTGCCAAAGCCATCGTAATACCCGCAGGATCAATATAACCATCCAGCGGATCCCACCAGGCCCCCAGCATTGTGTCGGTGTTAAGTAATGGGTGACGCTTACCCACCTCGTTAGCATCGATAATTTCCATATCAATACCCATTCCTCGCGCAACACCAACATGGTAATGATAGATATCCATTTGATCTTGCGTGTATGCGGTACGCATACCACCGGTTATGTGATAAGAAAAAGGATGATCAGGGTCAGCTGCAAGTTTTTGATAAAGATCAATGCTATGACGCTTTAAGCCAAACATTGTTTGATTGCCACCAAATTGTGTGACCTGCGCCGCGGCATGCCAGGTAGAACCCGAGGTCAACTCGTCCCGCTCAACCAGCACCACATCATTCCAACCTTCCTGAGTTAAATGATAGAGCGTTGAACAACCTGAAATTCCACCACCAATTACAACTACCCGAGCATGGGATTTTACTGATTCACTCATCTAATTTCACATTCCCACACATATTTCGAACGCTGTCCAGCTGTCTGTACCAACGGCTGAACACTAAATTAATCAGTGTAAACCAATTATTGCAGACAGGCCTGCCGAGCAGTACCTTTACTTGCTGCGAAACGACATTAATTGCACACACAGCCATATCAATTACAGCAGTAAAATTGCACGGAACTTATTTGGTTTCCTAACTAACTTTGATTTTCTAACTACCTTTGGCTTTCCAATTACGTTCATGGTTGCAACCTAAAAAAAGATGATCATGAGCACCATGGCCATGATCATCACGTTTGATAACAAATCACCTTGCCACTGATGCAGTCACCGTTACTACATTTGCAACCGATGGCCAAGCCACCACCTACTTGGTTGTCGATTCAGGTGAATCCGCCATAAAGCGATTGAATTCTTCCTGATCAGCACGTCGTTTTACGTCCTCACGGAATGCATTAAAACGTTCAGCTCGCTGTTTTATCTCGTGCTTTATTTCATTAATACGATCGTACTGCGTCTGCTGAAAATCATTAAACACGACATTGCTACTGCCTTCACCAGACCCAGCTCTAAAACCACGCCATTTGTCTGCGATTGCGGCTGGTAGTTCTCTTGCCTCTCGGCCACTGAGAATCCAGAACAAAACTAACAGGCCTATTGGCCAAAAAAACACAAATGATACGACCATGGCTGCAATGTTGAAGCCTGACCAGTTCGCTTTTGAACTGGCCTGCATGGACAAACATGGGCCCCATGAGCGGTTATTTGATTGATTTACAGTTGATCCATTTGATGGACTCATTACTTTTATCCTCTCAATTAAATGTTAATGCGCGGAAATGCTTATTAGCGTTAGTTCCGGCTTCAGTGATCGCCTACTTTTTTGCCGGGCACGCATTTTTTTCAATCTATGCGATCACTGTTCACATATAATATACACGAATTTGCAGGGTATACAAGCAAAGTTGGCGAAAAAAGTGAATAATGTTCACATCGGCATTATTATGCGAGAAGCGATGAAAAAGGGAAAATCAGGGTATCACCACGGCAATCTGGCCGAATCTCTGCTGGATGCTGTCGATGAGCTGGCGTCCAAATTCGGATTAGAGGCTGTCACTTTGCGTGCCTGCGCCAAACTGGTTGGGGTAGCACCTTCTTCGGCGTTTCGACACTATGCAGACAAACGAGCGTTGATGACGGCATTCGCGGCACGGGCATTACTGAACCTTTCTGACTCTATGGAGCAGGCACATAAACAAGCTAAAGATAACAATCAGAATGCGTTCGCTGCTGTGGGGCTGGCTTACATAGAATTTTCGCTGGACAAGCCAGCCTTTTTCCGCGCCATGTGGAATGATGAGACCATCTATTCAAACAGCGAAAACTACGTTGAGGCCGCCAATGAACTGAGTTCGCACCTGAAAGGTGGCTTTGCCGATACCATTGAAGATGCTGATCCAAACAGCTTTAGTTCGGAGGAATTACTGGCTTGGTCGTCGGTCCATGGACTGGCCAACCTTTTTGTCGACGGACCTATTGGAAAAGGTTTATCCAAGGCCAATAAAATGAAAATGGCCAAAGACCTGATAGACACTTTAATGCCGGTACTCCAAAAGCCGCACGCAGCCACGCCCGCAACGTTAAATGCATAAGAAATCACGCTGCCAAGTTGCTATAGTTTATTGACATACAGATAAGCAACACAGGTTCTCTCAAGCTCATGAGCATCGACACACCAAAAGGCCATTTGTATCTGGGTACAAGCCCCGAAAAAAACGACCCTGTCTTCTACGACTCTGCCAACCTGACCACCCATGGTGTGATTGTTGGTATGACTGGTTCAGGTAAAACCGGGCTCGGTGTGGTCATGCTCGAAGAGGCACTGCTTTCCGGCATACCCACACTTATTATCGACCCTAAAGGGGATATGGGTAACTTGCTATTAAGCTTCCCAAAATTACTACCAACCGACTTTATGCCCTGGATCAGCGAATCTGAGGCCAATGGCGATGCGGCCGCTGCTGCTGTTGAAAAAGCGTCTTTATGGAAGTCAGGACTAGAACAATCAGGCATATCACCTGAACGCATTCAAAAGCTGCACGATACTGTTGACTTCTCAATCTACACACCCGGATCTATGTCTGGTATCCCACTGAATATAATCGGATCACTCAACGCACCGGAAGACGGCAGTGATACTGAATCCATGCAAGATGAGATTGAAGGCTACGCGTCATCGCTGCTTGCGTTAGTTGGCATTGACTCAGACCCACTGAGTAGTCGCGAACATATACTGTTATCCAACATCATCAATCACTTTTGGTCGCAAGGTAAAGACCTGGACCTGGGTATGTTGATCGGTTTGGTTCAGCAACCACCTATGCGCAAATTAGGTGTCATCGATTTGGATACGTTTTATCCACCCGGTGATCGAGTTAAATTAGCTATGAAGCTAAATGGTCTGGCAGCATCTCCCTCTTTTGCCAGTTGGACTGAAGGTCCCGAATTAGACATTCAACGCATGCTGTACAGTAATAATGGTAAACCTCAATCAGCCGTGGTTTGTCTGTCGCATTTAAGCGAAGAGGAAAGACAATTTGTTGTTACGTTACTGTTATCAAAAATGGTGACATGGATGCGGCGCCAGCCAGGTACCTCGGACTTACGGGCGTTGGTTTACATGGATGAAGTCTTCGGTTACGTACCACCGGTAAGTTCACCACCATCTAAAAAACCCATACTCACTATATTAAAACAAGCGCGCGCATTCGGTGTCGGTCTGGTGTTATCGACGCAAAATCCAGTAGACATTGATTACAAAGCCATATCCAACGCTGGCACCTGGATGATCGGGCGATTGCAAACCGACAAAGATAAACAACGTTTGCTGGACGGCATGACAGCATCCGATGGCTCTGTCGATATCAAAGCCATAGGTGACACCATATCTGGTTTGGATAAACGACAGTTTGTTCTGCATTCAACCAAAGCGTCCAAGCCACAACTGTTTGGTACGCGTTGGGCCATGTCATATTTAACGGGACCACTAACACGTGATCAAATAAGTCAACTGACCAGCGACGAACAACGTCAAGCCGGAGTTAAAAGCAGTGCAGGAGCATCAGCCTCTGCCACCCCGGCCGCCCTTGCTGATAACGAAAGTGCTGTAGCACCACAAACCGCCGACAACATACAAGTTAAATACCTCGACCCAGGCGTGGACTACGCTGATGCAATTGGTGCCTCCGCTTCGGGCAAACGCTTAAAAGCAGGCTTGGCTGTACGGGTTGAAATGTTATTTGACGACACTAAAGCCAAGCTACGCCATGAAGCTGAGTGGGAAGCCATCATTACACCGTTAGAGGGCCCAATCGACCCTGATGATGCCATTGTGGTTGACTATGACGATAGAGATTTAATATCAAAAGAACCAGAAGGTGCGATCTATGTGCTGCCCGATGCGAAAATAAAGAATAAAACTTATTTCACTTCAGCCCAAAAGGCCATCAAAGATCATATATACGCTGAAAAAGAGCTCGAGTTGTTTTACAACTCTGCACTAAAAGTGTATTCGCGCATTGGTGAAAGTAGCGATAAATTTGAAGAACGCTGTCGGGATGTTGCTGATGCGGGTGTCGACAAAGATGCAGAGAAGCTGCGCAAGGTTTTGATCAAAAAAATGGATCGTATTAATGCGTCCATTCAAAAGGCGCAAGACAAAATGCGTGAAGTTCAATTTGATGCTATCAGCCGTAAGAAAGATCAACGCACCAGTCAGGTAATCGATATTGCCGGTGGCGTCTTAGGCAGTTTGCTGGGCGGTCGAAGAAGCACGCGCTCCATGATCACCAGTGGAGTCAGACGCAACCAAAGCAAAGGGCGGATGGCGCAGAAAGCTGAAGAGCGACTTAAAACCGCAGAGAATCGTTACGCCAAATTGGTAGATGACAAAGAAGAGCTGGAAAGTGAAATTGAAGACGATTTGATTGATATTCAGGATGAGTGGTCTGACAAAGTACACGAAATTGAATCCATCACTGTAGGTCTGGAAAAAACAGATATTCGAATTGACGACGTTGCGCTTATCTGGATTCCTGTGGACTAGTGGCGAGTACTAGCAGCGTTCTTGATGTAATGTCAATTTCAACCCTGGCCTATGGCGGATGCCCCATCCCCTTTTATCAGTTCGCTTTTGTAGTTTCTAACAGTCTATAAAAGTGCACATAATCAAGTTCTTAATTGACGGTAATCACGAAAAAATCATCATAGACGGAACTCATTAATACCTACTGGGTCACACCCCCATCTGCACAGTTTTGCAATAAAGCACGCATGGGGCCAATGACTAGCGAATCGACAACTAAACCGTCTGTATATACTGAACTATCCGAGGTTATGTCGCGATACAGTGATACTCGCGTTCAAGGCAAAGTGGTTGATTACCACGACTATGCGTCCCTTAAAAGTAAATTAGAAAACCTCCCGATAACAGAAGGTTCACAATCATGGGACGACATCTGGACTACCGTAGATGCCTATCTTTCGCACAGCGTCAAAACTGCTCACCCTCAATACTTCAATCAGCTTTGGGCAGGTCAATCAGAGCCATCGTTTGTTGGCAGTGCCATTGAAGCATTCGCCAACACTTCAATGTATACCTTCGAGGTCGCACCGGTTGCAACATTAATTGAGAACGAAATTCTAGACAGGTTTAAACAGGTATTTGGTTTTGAATCAGGTGATGCTCAAGTGACTACCGGGGGCAGCAACAGCAACTATCTGGCTTTGTTGTTAGCCCTGCACGCAAAATTCCCAAATATAAAATTCGATGGTGTCCAAGGCTTACCTAAATTGTCTGTGTTTGTATCTGCCGAAGCACACTACTCTATGGACAAAGCCATGGTTATGGCTGGCATAGGGCTTGATTCACTTGTCAAAGTGCCGGTTGATGAAGATGGTGCAATGAAAACAGACTCGCTGTGTGCCCTTTTGCAAGAAGCACAGCAAAACGGTCGTGTTCCGATATCCATTATTGGTAACGCAGGAACCACAGTTCGAGGTGCGTTTGATGATTTCAATTCGCTTTCTGATATTGCAAAGCAACACGATTGCTGGTTACACATAGATGGTGCATGGGGCGGAGCAGTCGCTTTTTCCAAGACGCAAAAAAAATGGCTTAACGGGTCTGAAAAAGCTGATTCGCTGAGTTGGGATGGACACAAGATGCTCGGAGTGCCATTAATGTGTGGCGTCTTATTTGTGCAAGAGAAAGGACATTTTGATCGTGTGTGCAACCTGGGTGATACATCATATATTTTTCATCAAGGCGGAGAGCGAAAAGACCTGGGTCCCTACTCGCTGCAATGTGGTCGCCGCGTAGACATGTTTAAAATGTGGCTCGAGTACATCTACTACGGCGAAGCTGGTCTGGAATCACGCATAGATCACTTCATGCATTTATCCGCTGTTGCCGAGCAACGCATACAGTCAGAACCCACACTTGAACTGCAAACCAAACGCTGGATTAATAACATCTGCTTTAAAAGTAATCCAGCAATACCGATCGATTCAACTCATTTCAATCAGCAAGTAAGAGAGCGTTTGTATCATTGCGGAGAGTCGTTGGTCAACATGGCTTATCTTGGTGATGAAATGACAGTCAGACTCATTATTACTAATAAAGATGTCACCGGGGCTGATATCCATACTTTTTTTGACAACTGGCTGGACATGGCAGCAACTATCCAGAGAGAGCACGTGCAATGTGCCTGAATCCATTACCACATGGCTTGCTAAACGAGCGGACCTTTGACGCGCGTAATCAGTTTGAAAATTTATTCAGCGAACTGTTGAATGTGCGCTTGCTTGCGAACCATCAAGACAGCGCTCAAACCAGCATTGCTGAAAACAGAATTTGTTCCAGGCTTCAAGCGATTGCACTACAACACACCGAACAGTTGTTTGCGCTTGCGCGCCACGAACAATTCAGCCGTCACATTATCGGTACAGACGGTAGCTGGATGGGTTACGTGATTTGCTGGGAACCGAACGCGCAGTCATCCATTCACGGACACCCGGATTTCGCCTACTACCAAGTGATTGAAGGGAATTTTTTAATGGATTTATATAATCCTGTCTCACCCGGTGTAGCAGAACACACCGGCTCCACGAGATTAAAGCGAGTAAGTGTGGTTTGGCAACAAGGCGAGCGAGGAAGATACGATAATCTGGTACATCGAGTTAAAACCAGTGACGAACCCGGCTTTACCTTGCATCTATTTTCAGATGATCCATGTCGTGGACAGCATTTTCGCCTCTCTTCATAATACTGGGCTTGATAAACTTAAGCCTGTCAGCGACGCATCAATTTTGATTTTCAGACATCGAGTTTAGATAGTTGGCCTGAAAACTCGGCTGTTAGTCACCGATGTATTGACTGGCACTGCAATTGCATTGAGATTTCAAGAAATCCAATGAAAATGCAAAAAAACACAATGAACAAAGTACTCAGCGGTATCACAACTCTTTCCACTCTTTTTCTATTAGCCTGTGATGGCGCCACCTTCGCTAGTTTTACAGCTGACGAAGAGCTACCAGCAACCACAGTAGAAGGCGGTGGATTAGTATCGATTTTGCCAACAGCTTTCACACCTTTTTCGTTAGATGTTAAAAATAGCGCTGCCTTCAATTCAAATGATTACGATTACCTGAATTCGATCAAACTGACCGATATCACACTAGCGGTTTTACCAGAATCTGAAGATACGCGAAGTGATGCGAACGAAAACGGCGTACCGGATGACTTTTCGTTTATCGATACATTATCGTTATTCATCCGAGCGGATATAAACGGCATGGACAGTCGACAACTGATCGCTGAATTACCAGAGGACTGGAATGAGATACGTGAAGGTATGCAGGAATTTTCGATGACGATGCAATCGGTTAATATATTAGATTACGTTGAAGCACCAAACGGCTACACCATTGAGTCTGAGGCGAGCGGCACTGCTCCGGCGGATAACGTTATCTTTGGTGGCTCGGCCGAATACAACGTCAAGGTTGGGTTTCGGTAACGGCAGCGGCATGTACTGTCCAACAGTACACAAGTCGAATCAGGATTTATAATCTCGCATCCACCTCAACCCTGCATCCGTAGTCGTTGCAGGTTTATACTCAGCTCCAAACATACCGTCATATCCAGCTGCAACAAATTCATTAAGCAGCCACGGATAATTAACTTCTCCAGCAGTAAATTGACTATCAGTTCCAGCACTTGGATCAGATCGGGCTGGCACACTGGCAAATTGAACATGACCAATGTGATCAAGCGCCTGTTTAAATCGACACAATAAATCACCACCCATTAATTGCTGATGATAACAGTCAAACATTATCTTTAAATTGGGTGCACCAACTTTCTCAATAACCTCTAGAGCATGCTCGAGAGTGGCCAGATGATACCCTGGTGCATCGTACTTATTCAGTGGTTCGATCAGTATGGTTTTATCTTGCTTAGCGGCGGTAACACAGGCATTGTGAAGATTTTTGGCGAAAACGTCCTGAGCAGCTGCATCTTGGCTATCAGAATTCCCGGCCATAACATGGATGTTGTCACACGCCAGATTCACGGCAAGCCCTATGGCCTCTTCAATGAATTGTTGTGCTTGTTGTTCGTGACCTGGCAGAGCGGCCACACCGTTTTGACCATTTGCGACATCACCTCTCCTGGTGTTTAACGAAAGCATACGTAAGCCTGTGTCTTGCAATGCTTTATTGATGTCTGCCTCCGGCACGTCATAAGGCCAATGGCATTCAACAGCGTCGAAATTGTTAGCCTTGGCCGCACGAATGGCGTCAGGCAGAGGAAGGTCCGTCCACAGAAATCCGAGATTAGCAGATACCCTTATCAATCAAGCGCTTCCGTTGAGTCATTCGATTGTCTAACTTCCGACAACCTGGCACGTACGATAGCCGTACCAGGTTGCAGTGTATAGCTCTCTGTTTATAGCTTATTGCGAAACTATAGTTGCACAAATCGCCGTTGCCGTTATTTCAGTACCTTGGCCGTTGTTAAAGTCGTACTGGCTGGCAGTATATTGATAACCAGTATCAAACCTGCATTCATAAGCACTTTGTGTCGGTGTCTCAATTAACGGTTGGCGTATATCAGTCAGGAAAATACCATCGTTTGTGGCATTAAATGTTCTTACACTATCTGTGGTTCCTCGGCAATTACCACCAGTCACTGTATAGCCACCCGGACATTGTGCAGCACAGAGGGGATTGCCCAGTTCGGCAGGTCGACCAGGCTCTGGAACAAAACACACTCTGGTTTGAATCAACGTCTGAATATTATATTGTGCATTTGGCGGCGGGTCTGGGTCTGGGTCTGGGTCTGGGTCTGGGTCTGGGTCTGGGTCTGGGTCTGGGTCTGGGTCTGGGTCTGGGTCTGGGTCTGGATCAGGGTCCGGATTTCCGCCGGCAGGACCAGCGAAAGGAAATGGCGCACCACCACCATAGGTGTATCTAACTGTGCCATCAGTTCCGATTGTTATGTAGACACTATGCTCATCGTTAAAACCTATTAGCCGATATCGGCCAGGTGACACATCACATGTATCCGGTGCAAAACAATCGATATTTGATGTGACAGCATTTCTGGCAAGGTACGCGCCATCATCATCACTCTGGAAGGTAACATTTACCGCCATGGCCAACGAGCTGCTACACAGTGCAACAACTGCAACGCCACAAGACTTAATCAAGTGCATCGTTTAATCTCCTTTTTCAATTACGCGACCATTTGGTCCCAATCGAGAATACCTTAAACTCAGGGCCTGAAACTAGTCCTAAGGATAATTTCTATGGCATTTCTACCGTCTTACTCTACATATAAGTATAAATACCTATGGGTAGACAATATCTACAGTAACAAAAACACACGTTCTGCCACTTGCTCAAATGTGACAACTACTTCTTCATTAAATCCGCCGCCCGGCTGTATTCAACTAATAAAGACGAGTTACAAACTTACTTTATTGCGTCTTTCGCAAATTAGGTGTATCCCTTGTCTACTTGGTATCCTGTGCTGTGCTAATACACCTAACGTGGAAAAATCAATATGGCTAGTTTAAAGAAACCGGTATCGCAAATGGTCGATCATGCCCGAGAGGCTATTGAAGAAATTTCGACAACAGATGCGATAGCGCTTTTGGAAGACAGCAATGTACAGTTTGTAGACTTACGGGACATCCGGGAACGTCAACGTGGCGGCTTCATTCCTGGCAGCTTTCACTGCCCACGTGGAATGGCTGAATTTTGGGTCGACCCCGAAAGCCCGTACTTCAAAGAAATTTTTGCGCAAAACAAACGTTTCGTGTTTCACTGCGCGTCCGGTTGGCGTTCCGCGCTGACAGTACAAACACTCAACGACATGGGCTTTCAAGCCGCGCATCTTAAGGATGGTTTTATGGATTGGGAAAAAGCTGGTGGTCCGATAGAGAAGATGCCTGAGAATAAATAGTTGCTATCAGTAATCGCAATCATCAATCATGAACAGCAAAACGCAGTTTATAAGTTCGGAAGCCATTCTGGAAAAGCTCGTTGCTTTTGACACGACGAGTCGACATCCTAATCTTGCGCTTGTTGAGTATGTTACCGGACTGTTGGAAAAGCACGGTATAGCATCAACACTACTTCACAACAACGAGAAAACCAAAGCGAATCTCTACGCCAGCGCTGGACCCAAAGTAGAAGGTGGCGTCATGCTATCTGGTCACACTGATGTTGTTCCCATTGATGGGCAAGACTGGACTTATCCAGCTTTTAAAATGACCAAAGACAAGCAACGTTTGTATGGGCGTGGCACTGCGGACATGAAAGGGTTTGTAGCGTGTGCAATTGCGGCGTTAGTAAAGTCCACCGCACATCAACTGCAAACACCTTTGCACCTGGCCCTGTCATACGATGAAGAAATCGGTTGCGTTGGCGTCCATTCTTTACTCGACATGCTCAACAACGCACCCACGAAACCCGGGATGTGTATTGTTGGAGAACCTACGCAATTGCAAGTAGCCACAAAACACAAAGGAAAGCTGGCGGTGCTCGCCCACTGTCGTGGCACAGAGGGCCACTCAGCACTAGCGCCTCACTATCAAAATGCCATCCACTTGGCTTGTGACCTTGTGGGTATTCTACGGTCAGTGCAAGACAAAATAGTCGCACAAGTACCACACGACGCGCAGGCTGACATTCCGTTTACAACGATTCACGTTGGCCGCATCAACGCCGCGCAAGCGTTAAACATTGTTCCCAATCTGTGTACAGTTAACTTTGAAATTCGACACCCTGCAAGCGACGACCCACTGAAAATACTTGAAGGTATAAAAATTCAAGCAAAGGAACTTGCCGAAAAAGCGAAACTCAAATTTCCCACTGTAGAGATCTGCTTTGACATACTCAACAGCTACCCGGCCCTGGACACACCAGTGGATAGCCAGGTCGTAAAATTTGTTCAATCCCTGCTTAAAACAGATCAAACCAGCTTTGTGGCTTTCGGCACCGAGGCAGGTCTCTTTTCGTCCGAAGTTGGGATTCCCACTGTGGTTTGCGGACCAGGTTCGATGAATCAAGGCCACAAACCCGACGAATATCTCGAGTTACACCAATTGCAGCAATGTGATCGCTTGCTCGATCAGCTTATTGCGCGGCTAATCACATAGCCACCAGTGCTGACAGGCTAAAATTCGCCCGTTCCAAGTGCATGAGAACCGTCATTGCAGAAACTGCCTGCTTATAAGTTGCTGAAGGTAAAATTAACCCCTCTGACACACCATAATCTTTATACTTTCCGAGCTGCAACGACCGACGATTGACAGCCAACGACTGGCACCCAACACTTACGCAATTCTAATAAGAGTCACTAAATGGATATGAAATTTACCCTGAAATCCAGAATTACCGGCTTCACCCTGCTTTGCTCTTCATTTGTTTTAATGGCCTGTTCAGATTCCGGCAACGCAGTGTCAGACTCAGGGACCAACGAGTCGCAGAATGGTGTTCAAACCACCAGCGTACCAGACAACAATGGCTCATCAACAGCTGATGGTTCCAATACAGCTGAGACAGGCGAAAACAATACTCAGTCGACTGCAGGTGGTACCGAGGATGGTACTGATACAGACGATTCAGGTTCAGGCGATTCAGGTTCAGACGATTCAGGTTCAGACGATTCAGGTTCAGGCGATTCAGGTTCAGACGATTCAGGTTCAGACGATTCAGGTTCAGACGATTCAGGTTCAGGCGATACAGGTTCAGACGGTTCAGGTTCAGGCGACTCAGACACGGGTGATTCAGATACAGATGCTTCAGGCACTGGCGACGCAGGTTCGGAAGATACCACTGGCGCTGAAACAGGTACAACTGACGGCGGCAGTGGCGGCAACGCCACCGGCGGTCAAACGACAGCCCCTGAATCAACTGAGAATACAGTTGAGGCCAACGCTACTGGCAGCGACGCATCAGGTGGGCAGGATGACAGCCCTACGGCCACTGAGACTGCATCCCTGGTTGGGCCATTTATTAAAGACACTTCCCGCAGCCCGGGACCGCCATCTGTTCCCGAAGGCCTGACGCTACTAATGAGCGGCGAGAACTTTGTCGAGTTTAGCTGGATACCCTCTACAGACGACCAATCAGTTGAGGCATACGAAATTTATCGTGATGGGCAATTGGTCTACACCCTCAGTGGCTTATCAACTTATGAGTTCGACTATAAAAGTTGGATTACAACCTCTTACATGGATTGCAACTACACACGTTACACTAACTGTGGTGACAACCCAATCGCACCCAGCAGTAGTTACTCCTACCAAGTCGCGGCCATCGATAACGAGGGCATGAAATCTGCTCTCTCTGCTCCAGTCGTGTTGCAAATGGCTCAACGTCAATCCGGCAGTGCAGACTTAAGTGGTTATTCGCAAGTTTTCTCGGAAGAATTCGAAGGCGATAGTCTTGATCGTTCAAAATGGAAAACAGCACTCCCATGGGGCGAGAATCAGATCATAAATGCTGAGCGACAGTACTTTGTCAATATTTTTGGCAGCGACCCACTGCCTGTGGACCCCTTTGTTTTCAACGGTAGCACGCTAAAAATAACTGGCTCGGTCACGCCGACTAATTTACTTAGCCGAGTAAACAACCAACCTTATTTGTCGGGCGTCATAACCACGTCTGATAACTTCAAAATGACTTATGGCTACGTAGAGATGAGCGCAAAGGTCACGAGCGGTGAAGGTTTCTTGTCTACTTTTTACCTGTTTAACCAGGACTTTGAAAAGAACAAACCAGAAATCGATATTATCGAATACATCGGTAGTCGACCTGACAAGGCTTATCAAACCTATCACTACTATGACAGTAATCGTAATCGCTGGGCCACGGGTGAACGGCACTCAACGCCCACTATGGAAACGCAGTACGGTAGTGATCTTGGTGCCGGTTTTCACACCTACAGCGTGTTGTGGGAACCTGGTCTGATTGTTTGGTATATCGATGGCAGCGAGGTTCGCCGTATAACGGGTGTCCGTGTATCTGACGAACCAATGAATATTATTGCTCAATTGGTTGTAGGTAGTGAGTGGATTGGTGAACCTGATGCAGCATCACTTCCAAAATCATTTGAAATCGATTACATACGCGCTTGGCAGAAGCAGTAATCCCCAGTGCAATAGCGTTATAAAATTGCTTGTAGAGCCATAGCATACAGACATATTTCATATTGCATTTACTGAGTCAGGCCCTGCGCGGGCCTGGCATCTCTTAGCAGTGCACCTGTATTTAGCGATTGGCGTAAACCATCAGCCAGCCTGTCCAATGCTTGCTCAATTGAACGTTCATAGCGCAAATCACTCGATGCACCTGGCCGCAGCGAATCCAACCACCAGCCTCGGTACGCATCACTGCTAAACAGACCGTGAACATAAGTGCCCTCCACACGACTGTCGGCGCTAAGAGCTCCGTCTTCATTATTGTATTCACCCTTATCGGCCGTATCCTGACACTCGGCCAGCTTAAACAGAGGTGTTAGCGCGTCTTTTCCGTTGGTGACACCCATATGAATCTCATACCCGCTGATGGGTAATCGGCTTCGTGCACATATCCCCTCGACCGGTTTAGTGCTTTTATAAGCCATCATTGTTGTGGAAACGGCAAGCAAACCCAGCCCATCAATAGCGAGGGTATCTCCTTCAACACCTTGCGGATCGTGAATGCTTTCACCGAGAAGCTGATAGCCGCCACACACTCCCAGAATCCTTCCTCCGCGGCGGGCAATGGCAATTATGTCATGGTCCCAGCCCTGTTTAACCATAAACTGCATATCAGCAATTGTTGACTTGGTGCCTGGAATAATTATGGCATCAGCATGAAGCGGGAGGGGTGTACCCGGACGCACAAAAACCAAATTGACTTTTGGCTCAGCTTTTAATGGATCAAGATCATCAAAATTAGCAATGCGCGATAGCATCGGCACAGCAATTAGCAGCTTTTCGTTTTGTTTAGTTTGGTTGTGTTGAACGTTGTCTAACACCACAGCGTCTTCCTGAGGTAGTTCAAGCGCGCTGTTTAACCACGGCACAACACCACGACAAGGCCAACCAGTTATTGATGCGATTGCGCGAACACCTTCATCAAACAAGCTGGGATCACCCCTGAATCGATTAATAATAAAACTACTGATCAGCTTGGCATCGCTTCTGTCAATAACTTGTTTTGTACCTGCAATAGCCGCAATAACACCACCACGATCTATATCGCCAACCAAACAAACCGGTGAGCCGACCTCTTGCGCGAATCCCATATTGGCAATATCGTGTGTGCGTAAATTAATTTCTGCCGGGCTACCAGCACCTTCGATCAAAATTAAATCATACTGGTCGCTTAAACGAGCAAAACTTTCTAATACAGATTGCATTAGCATGGCTCGTTGTTGGGTCATGTAGTCTTTCGCGGACACCGTCTTTAATGCATGACCATGAACAATAACTTGCGCTGTGCGGTCGCTCTGGGGCTTGAGTAGTATCGGATTAAAATCAACGTGCGGCTCTTGACCACAAGCCCTGGCCTGTAGGGCCTGAGCGCGACCTATCTCACCTCCGCCTTTACAGGCAGCCGCATTGTTTGACATATTTTGCGGTTTGAAGGGTGCTACTCGTAACCCACGCTGGGCTGCAATTCTACACAGGCCGGCCACAAGCGTTGATTTACCGACATCTGAGCCAGTTCCCTGAAACATTAGTATATTGGCGCTCAAGCGTAAATCCCTTATTGAATAAATACAGTGAAGACAACCAGCAAAGCAAAAACGATTAAGGCACATTTTTGACACGCTGTCATCGAGTCAGATACACTTTTATTTAAACAAATTGCTTGACTTAGCAATATCTGTGGGCTTATTACATCGTGAATTTAAAACAGCTGTCCGAAAAATTAGGGCTATCACAAACTACCGTAAGCCGTGCGCTAAATGGTTACCCCGAAGTCAATGAGGCCACACGGCTGCGCGTCAAGCAAGCAGCTGCAGCAGGCAATTACCGCCCTAATGTTCGTGCAATGAGTTTAGCCATTGGCAAAGCGATGACAATTGGGCATGTTATTCCAGTGGCGAACACTCACGATGTTGTTAATCCGATATTTGCCGAGTTTATCGCCGGGGCAAGTCAAACCTACGACGTCAACGGTTATGAGCTCAGCCTGACGGTTGCTGAATCCAAAAACGAAGAATCTATATACAGAAGTATCGCGGCAAAACGCGCGGTTGACGGATTTATCGTGCACTCACCACTACGCGATGACCCACGGATAAAACTGTTGAAAGAAATAGGTTTACCTTATGTTGTTCATGGCCGCTCATGCGATAGCTCTGAACAATACAACTGGATTGATATGAACAATCGCAGTGCATTCAAGCAAGCCACAAAACTATTGATCGATTTAGGACACAAAAACATAGCGCTAATAAATGGTCCTGAGACGTTAAGCTTTGCGTGGTTACGCCGGCTTGGGTTTGAGGAAGCCTTGACTGAAAGTGGTCTTAGACATCAATCGAAATTAATGTGCTCTGATGCTTTAACCGAAACTTACGGGTATCGTGCAGCCTCGCAGTTACTTTCTCTTGACGAAAGACCCACCGCATTCCTGGTGTCATCCTACATTGCCGCATTAGGCATCAGGCGCGCGCTTGCTCAGGCAGGACTTACTATTGGACAAGATGTGTCAGTTATTATTCATGATGATGAATTAAGGTACTTTGACAACGGCGGGCATGTACCCCAATTTACGTCTACTCGTTCGTCAGTTCGCGAAGCCGGTGTCATCGCTGCGCAAATGCTGCTCGATATAATAGATAACCCTCACATGGAACCGCAAACCCATTTGCTGCAATCACATTTAATTATCGGATCATCGACTGGGCCATGTCTCAAAGGCAAAGTCAGCTAAATACATTTCCACCGTCGACATTAATGGTTTGTCCAGTGATATAACTCGCTTGCTGAGACGCCAAAAAAGCAACGACACCGGCAACGTCCTCTGGCGTGCCCATTCTTCCCAGTGGCACCGCCTCACCAACCAAACGCTTTTTCTCACCTTTAGCCAGACCTTCGTATTTTGCAAATAAGCCATCAACGGTTTCCCACATCGGTGTATCAATAACCCCGGGTGAAATCGCATTGACTCGAATTTGATGTTTACTCAGTGCCAGAGCTGCGCTTTGTGTATAACTGATCACCGCGGCTTTACTAGCGCAGTAGTGAGACACCAAAGCTTCTCCTCTTCGCCCGGCTTGTGAAGCCATATTAATAATTGAACCGCCCTTACCCTGTTCTATCATTTGTTCTGCTACTCGTTGCATAACGAGAAACATCGCTTTAACGTTGACAGAAAAGATTCGTTCAAACATAGCCTCGTCAGAATCAAGTAGCGGTGCCATGTCAAAAACAGCCGCGTTGTTGAAGAACACATTGATTTGACCCATGTGCGATAAGGCAGCGCTAACAACATCGTTGGCCGCAGTCGCACTGGTTAAATCGGCCGTCAAATAGTGCAGGCTATTATTGAATTGAGTCTGCAAATTAACGATGTCCGCTGATGCCTCTGGCAAATCCACGACACAGCATTGGCATTCAAGCTCAAGCAAAAGTTGTGTCGCAGCCAATCCAATACCGCCATTACCACCGGTTATTAAGACCGATTGTCCTTTCAATGTGATCATTACAATTGCAGTTCCATTGTTTGAAGTAAAACTGTAGTTTGGCGCAAAGCATAGCTTAGCGACTCGAAAAAGCTTGATTCGAGCAATCTTTGTGTGCCGCTATTCAATAAAACGTAAGTAACCGCGCGTGGCTGTAACGCTTGAATGGGCGTGACATTAGTGACACCAGCGCCTTTTGCGGTGGGTAACCGTCGCACTTTTAATGCTGCCATTACGCAAAAGTATTAGCTTAAACAGGCATGGCGCACAATTATCTAGTATATACGCCAGCCGTATTATTACGGCTGTGCTCATACGGCTTTTCTGCAAATTCAATTCGAAGCATCCTAGCCGGTCACTGCCATGAAACAGTTTGTGAGAAAAGCACAAGCCATTTTGTAAAAGGCAGAAGACTCAATAAGGCCGTGGAGGCAAATAAATGACTTTGAATTTCAAGAAACCTGTGCTCGCAGCAGGTATTGCAATCAGCTCGGTATTGACGGTCGGCACGGCCTCTGCTGAAACGTTTGTGACTATCGGAACAGGCGGCCAAACGGGCGTCTACTACGTTGTTGGTGGTTCCATCTGTAAGCTGGTGAATCGCGGGACAAAAGACCACGACATTAAATGTACACACACGACCGGTGGATCGGTCAAGAACATCAATGGTATCCGCGCTGGTGATCTGGACTTGGGCGTAGCTCAATCAGATTGGCAATATCACGGATACAATGGCACCGCTCCTACTCAATTCCCTGATGGCGCCTACGAAGACCTGCGAGCTGTATTCTCTGTTCATCCAGAACCATTCACCGTAGTCGCTCGTGCTGACTCAGGTATCAAGACTTTTGAAGACCTTGTTGGAAAACGCGTCAACGTGGGTAACCCCGGTTCAGGTGCTCGAGGCACTATGGAAGTGGTGATGGAAAAAATGGGCTGGACAATGGACAGTTTCAAACTAGCCGCCGAGCTTAAGTCGTCAGAGCAATCACAAGCATTATGCGATAACAAGATTGACGCAATGGTTTTCACCGTTGGCCATCCTAGTGGCACAATTAAAGAAGCAACCACTTCTTGTGAGTCTGTTTTAATACCTGTAACAGGTGAGGTTATTGACGCATTGATTGCCGACAACAGTTACTACTCGGGCACTGCTATCCCTGGTGGCATGTACACCGGAACCGATACTGACACAGCGACATTTGGTGTTGGCGCAACATTCGTCACAGCTTCAACTGTTAGTGAAGATACTGTTTACGAAATTGTCAAAGCCGTGTTTGAAAACTTCGATCGCTTCAAGCGTCTTCATCCCGCGTTTGCAAACCTGAACGAAAAAGACATGATCACGAAGAACATCTCTGCCCCATTACATGATGGTGCTGCTAAGTACTACAAGGAAAAAGGCTGGATGTAAGTAATTAGGCTGAATGCTCAGGCTGCGCAATTTGTGCAGCTTGAGGTTTACCGCTTTAGGTATACGATTTTGAGTTATAGAACAACACGTTTCGGCGTGTTTTTTTTGTCCACAAACATTGTCCATAAACTGATCTAATAACTTTATCTAATAACTTAGTAAATAAACAGTTGACCAGACTTGCTCTGCCAACCTGGTCAATTAATATTGTCTACAAAACATAGATGTCAGAGGCGAACTAGCTATGAGTGCCAATCCCGAGCATGTTGCACCCGAACCCGAAGTCGATCTAGATGAGCTAGTCGCCTCTTCAGATACCGGTGGACGAAATCCAAGTAACCCATCCATTGCAAAGTTAATAACAGGGGTTGCACTTGCATGGTCCTTGTTTCAATTGTGGATAGCATCACCGCTACCCTTTATTCTCGGAATCGGAGTTTTTAATGATACCGAGTCTCGTTCCATTCATTTGGCATTTGCAATTTTCTTAACGTTTACCGCTTATCCTGCATTTAAAAAATCACCACGAGACTACATCCCGACTATCGACTGGGTCATGGCCATTGTCGGTGCATTTTGTGCCGCTTACCTGTTTTTGTTTTACGATTCTTTATCAAGCCGTCCAGGCAATCCAAACACCTTAGACATTATTGTGGCGTGCGTTGGGATGGTTCTGCTACTTGCGGCGACATGGCGAGCACTTGGCCCGCCGCTGATGATTGTTGCTATCATCTTTCTTATTTATTGCTTCGGTGGGCAAAGCATGCCAGGCATCCTGGCCTGGAAAGGCGCATCATTTGGCGCAATCGCTGACAACCAATGGTTATCAACCGACGGTGTATTTGGTATCGCGCTGGGTGTATCGAGTGGATTCGTGTTTTTGTTCGTTCTATTCGGTGCATTGCTCGACAAAGCGGGCGCGGGAAATTATTTCATCAAAGTCGCGTTCTCTTTGTTAGGGCACTTCCGAGGCGGTCCTGCAAAGGCAGCTGTTATCTCATCAGCAATGACTGGCCTGATCTCGGGTTCATCAATCGCTAACGTAGTGACAACCGGCACGTTCACCATACCCATGATGAAACGCGTTGGCTTTAGTGGTGAAAAAGCCGGTGCGGTAGAGGTAGCTTCATCTGTAAACGGTCAAATCATGCCGCCAGTGATGGGGGCTGCAGCCTTCTTGATGGTCGAATATGTTGGTATCTCTTATTTCGACGTGGTGAAACACGCGTTCATACCTGCGCTTATTTCGTATATAGCACTTGTCTACATCGTCCATTTAGAATCAATGAAGCTCAACATGCAGGGTTTACCGCGACGCACCGAACCAAGACCTTTGGTTCAGGCTGCCATGCGTTTTGCACTGGGCTTGGTCTTCGTATGTTTATTAAGTTTTGCTGTGTATTACGGGCTAGGCTGGCTGAAACCTGTAGCTGGAGATAGTGCAAGCTGGATTATCGCAGCTGGCATTGGGTTAGTTTATTTATTGCTTGCCATGACTTGTTCAAAATACCCCGATCTTGAAATCGACGACCCGAATGCGGCCGTCGTTGAACTACCCGACCCTGTACCCACTATTCGTTCCGGTCTGCATTACTTGTTACCAGTTATCGTACTTATCTGGTGCCTAATGGTTGAAAGACTGAGCCCAGGCTTATCAGCCTTTTGGGCGACCGTGTTAATGATCTTTATCCTGCTAACTCAGCGCCCTTTGTTCGCTCTGTTCCGTGGCAACTTCAAGTTAGGTCCGTACATCAAGCAAGGTTATAATGAATTAATTGATGGATTGGTCACTGGTGCCAGAAACATGATCGGCATTGGTATCGCTACAGCCACAGCAGGTATTATTGTCGGCGCAGTGTCATTAACAGGTGTAGGACTGGTATTAGCAGATCTTGTTGAGATTATCTCAATGGGTAACCTGATGTTGATGTTGATATTCACCGCTGTCCTAAGTTTGATTCTGGGTATGGGATTACCAACAACAGCAAACTACATTGTTGTTTCATCACTTTTAGCACCGGTTATCGTGACCCTCGGTCAGCAATCAGGATTGATTGTGCCCTTGATCGCAGTGCACTTATTCGTGTTTTACTTTGGCATCATGGCGGACGTTACACCACCTGTTGGTTTGGCATCATTTGCAGCAGCGGCCATCTCAGGAGGCGATCCAATAAAAACTGGTTTTGTCGCCTTCTTCTACAGTTTAAGAACAGCTATGCTGCCTTTCCTGTTTATCTTCAACACTGACATGCTGCTTATTGATGTGAATTGGTTTCAAGGAATCATCATATTTATTGTCGCAACGGTTGCGATGCTGTTATTTGCAGCGGCAACACAAGGCTATTGGTTAACGCGCAACAAGTGGTGGGAAACCATTGCCTTGCTACTAATTGCGTTCACACTATTCCGCCCTGGCTTTTTCATGGACAGAATATCTCCACCGTTTTCCAGTGAATCGCCTGCCAACATGGCAGCAGCGTTTAACGATCTGGAGCCTGGCTCACAAATGAGACTGCGTATACTTGGCGAAGACGAAGTGGGTAGAGAACGCTCATTCGTTGCACCATTGACCGTTGGAGAAGGTGCGACCGGAGAAGAAAAACTTCTGGCCACCGGCCTGGAGTTGTTGGAACAAGATGGTCAGGTCATTATCGACGGCGTTGGGTTTGATAGCCCTGCCGAAGCTGCAGGCCTCGACTTTGATCAAGTGATTCAAGACGTTCAGGTACCACAGCCATCTCTCCCAAAAGAGCTTATGTATATACCGGCTCTTGGATTATTATTCCTGCTATGGAAATCTCAATCTGCTCGAGCTCGACGCCGAGAAGAGACCGACTTAGCTAACTCGGCATCAACGGAGGCCACAATCTAATGTTTAATAAAATTCTGGTACCCGTCGACATGTCATCGCCTGAGCCTGGTGCAAAGAGTTGCGCCCAGGCCAGGCAGATGCAAGAGGCCTGGGGCGCAGAGGTTAAGTTACTATCTGTGGTTCCAGGTTATTCCATGCCGCTTGTATCGACATTTTTTCCTGAAGACGCTATGGAAAAGATGCAAGCAACAGTGTTGGCCGACCTTCAAAAAGTAGCTGGCAAGTATTTTGACAACGTTCCCGAGTGCGAGGTCATTTCGGGTAAACGTTCTCAAGAAATATTGCGTTATGCGGACAAGTGGAAGCCTGACTTGATCGTATTCGGCTGCAGACCAAAAGACATGGTTGGTGGTGAGCTAATGCTTGGGTCTGTTGGTTTATCAGTTTCTGAAAAAGCCAAATGTAATGTGCTAATCGCACGCTGAACGCTAATCTCTGCTCCCGTTTTACATTGCTGTTGGATTTTTCCAATGGCCGATTTTTCCAATGGCCTGACATATCGTTTAATTTCAGATCGGTGCACAGGGAAGTGAACATCGATTGTCTACGTGCTACTCAATGCTTTGAATGTACGACATGCCGTATTATCGAGCGACACTAAATCAGAGATAGGATATGTTTAAAAAGCGATCAGTGTTACACCTAGTGGTTTCTGCTTTTATTAGCGCCTGGGTTTTCTCAAGCCCAGTACAGGCTGACAATCGAATTGATGCTCAGCGACCCGATGCACCAGAGCTTGCAGCCTACGGTGACCATGAGATTGGCACACGCCCCTTGCAACTGGTCAATCCAGATCAACTTGATGTGCTCGCACTAGACGCTCAAACTGATCAGCCGGATCCGCTTCCCACCTATAATCGAGAACTCACAGTACAAATGTGGTATCCCTCTTTTCCAGGTGCCACGGGTAGTAACGCACTGCGCGCGTTTCTGCGCGATCCCACTACCGAGGTCTCTTTGTATGGTCAGGCAACACTTTGGGCCGCACCTATTGTCAATGTGGGTCCGTTTCCGCTGGTCATAATCTCACACGGCTATCCGGGCAATCGATTCCTCATGTCTCACCTGGCAGAAAATATCGCATCCAAAGGCTATATAGTTGCATCGATCGATCACACTGATTCAACTTATCGTACGCAGGCCGCCTTTGGTTCAACATTAAGAAATCGGTCATTAGATCAACTGTTTGTGCTTAACGAGATGGCCAAACTCAATAACGATCAGGGCAGTTTTCTGCATGGACTCATTGATACCAACAGCACCGGAATCGTCGGCTACTCAATGGGTGGATACGGTGCTGTAATCACCGCCGGCGGTGGCGTAACTGAAGCATCAGTAAATTTTGGATTCAGCCCCCCTTTTGGCACTTTAGGCATTCATCAAAGTGGTAGCGACTCGCATAACAACTTGTTTGATTCGCGTGTAAAAACGGCGATAGCGATTGCACCCTGGGGTCGCAATTTTGGATTCTTTGATGCTGAAGGCCTAAAGGGTGTACAAATTCCGATGCTGTTTATCGCTGGGTCTGAAGACGATGTTTCACTCTACGAGGGCGGGATTCGCTCCATCTGGGAAGAATCTGTCAACGTCGATCGAGCGCTTCTCACTTTCGACAATGCCAACCATAATGCTGCGGCACCGATTCCAGCACCTGCCGAAAGCTACGAATTCAATGCGCAGCTTGGATTCTCCCCATTCGAACACTATGCCGATGCAGTCTGGGATACGGTTCGAATGAACAATATTCTTCAACATTTCTCCACAGCCTGGTTAGATTTAAGGCTTAAAAACGACAGCGATAAACAAGCCTATCTGGATTTGATACCTGACTCCAATGAAGGCGTTTATTCCACTGATGAAGATGGAGTATTTACAGACGAGCACTCCTACTGGTCAGGCTTTCAAAGCAGAACGGCCAAAGGCCTTCAGCTGGAATGGATTAAAGCTGGCGAAAGTGCGGCCGAGTAGTATTTTAAATTTTGGCAGCCGATCGGCGCATGCTGGCTCGATCGGCTTAAGCGGATTCAATCATCCGGAGCCGCTTCAAATGCACGACGCTTTTCAGCCATGTATTCTTCCATAGCACCTGGTTTTTCCATCATGGCTTTCATCTCTCCCATTATGGCCATGTGGGCCGCATCCTGTTTTTGAAACATAGCCATACCATGCGCTTTGCTCAGCTCAGCCATTTCTTCAAATGTTTCAGCGCTAAACGTTTCATCGCATGCACCGCCCATTTGTTTGCATGTCATTACTTTCATAACTATTCTCCGTGATAAATTTAAATTGGTAATTAGACAATAGCAAAGATTGATAAAGCTGCCCTGCTTTACGCGGAGGTCAAAGTCTTAAGAACCGTTAAAACATGGACTGGGTCTGTTTGAGGATTAACCACACATATCCGCAGTACTTTTTCATTATCCCATGTTGTCGGTAAACACAGCAATGCACCCGACCGACGTTGCTTTTCGGCCCAGTCGTCAATGCTCTGACCACCTACTTCAGTGGCGCGAAACAATATAACCGTCAATTGTGGTCCTAATATTAACTCGAGCCCATTCATCGAGTCGATTCCGTCCGCTATTCTTTGCGCTATCAAGCATGTTCGATCAATCGCGTACGCATAAGCGGCAGTACCATAGGTAACGAGTGAAAACCACAAAGGCAGTCCACGCGCGCGTCGAGTCAGGTGTAATGCATAATCAGAAGGGTTCCATTGACCATGGTCCAGCGTGTCAAGGTACGCGCCTTGCTGACCATGTGCTTGTGCACCGTCCAGTGGGTTTCGATACACCAACGCACAACTATCGTAAGGCGCAAATAACCACTTGTGTGGGTCAACAATAAAGCTGTCGGCTAATTCTATGCCGGCAAATTCGCCGCACATATCGGGGCTGGCTAATGCAGCCAGACCATATGCGCCGTCCACGTGTAACCAAATGTTATGTTCTCGAGCAAGATTCGCCAGGCCGGCTATATCGTCGACTGCACCGCAATTGGTCGCACCGGCATTAGCAACAACAACAAACACTCCATCGGTAGCAAACAATGCATCACTAGCATCTTGTGCAGACATACGACCATGAGTATCAGTGGGTACTTTAACTAAATCGGCGTCCATGACACTGGCAACTGCAGCAATACTGCTATGAGCTTCAACGCTACACAAAATTTGCCAACGTGCAGGTTTTGAATCCAGGTTTTTTAAACATCTCACTCTGGCCGCATGCAACGCTGAAAGATTCCCCATCGTGCCACCCGAAACAAACACACCACCAGCGCTATCTGGCCAACCTGCTAATCCAGCTAGCCAGGCCAGGGCTTGATTCTCCGCATGTATGGCGCCCGAACCCCCGTCCCAATTACCAGCAAATATTTCGGCCGCTCCCAGCACAACATCCATACCGAAGGATGCAGGGGTGGGTGCGGCGGCAACAAACGCTAGACTGGTTGGGTGGTTAAACGGTCGAGTGGACGGTGCAATGACGTCCGCAAATAACGAGAAGGCATCTTCACCTGTCATTCCTCGCTCAGTAATCGCACTGGATAACGATTTGCGCAAGACATCAATGTCTTGAGCACCATTACGAGGATCTGGTCCATTGATGATACGCTCCTGTGCCCACGCAAACATACGCTCAAGAGCCGCTTCGTCTATTGGAAACGGTTGCCGATCGATTGAAGTCTCATTACTCACACACTATTAATCTGATTAAGCAAACTAACATACTGTATTCAGTGAATCGTCATTTAACACTTTACGGAAGATATGTGCGCTACCCGGGACTTGCTCTCATGGTGTCGGGCAACCATGTTGCCAGCTCTGGTACAGCAATCAGCACAAACACCATGACGACCATTATCAGAAACATGGGTATAGCGGCTTTTGCTATATATCCCATTTCGTGGTCTGTCATGCCCTGAAGAACAAACAAGTTGAAACCAATGGGTGGTGTTATCTGCGCCATCTCGACAGCAACAACCACGAAGATACCAAACCAGATTACATCAATGCCTGCCTCTCGAATCATTGGCTCTACTACGGCCATGGTTAAGACCACTGATGATATGCCATCGAGAAAACAACCCAGGATGATATAAAAAACCAGCAACGCCATTAACAATTCGAAGCGCGATAAATCCATGGTGGCAATGAAATCTGCCAGCGCACGGGGAATACCGGTAAAGCCCATAGACAGGGACAAAAAGGCTGCACCTGCCAATATTAACGCAATCATTGCAGAGGTTCGAGTTGCACCCATCAAACTTTCGGTAAACGTATTCCAGTTTAGCGACCCTTGCACTGCAGCAAGTAGTAATGACCCAATAACACCAAACGCCGCAGCTTCGGTTGCTGTTGCAACACCGGCATACATTGACCCTATAACCAGCATAATCAGCGCTATAACAGGCAGCAAGAAACGACTGTTCTTCACTTTATCGATAAACGATGTTCTGGGTTCGGGGTCAGGATTAAACTGCTTTGACACACGAGACATAATGGCAACGTAGCTCATAAACAACAACGCCAATACCAAACCAGGTAATACACCTGCAAGAAACAGTTTTCGAATAGACTCGTTAATGGTGACGCCGTAAACGATCAAGGTCAGTGACGGCGGTATCATTAAACCTAAGGTGGCAGCACCAGCAAGTGTGCCAATAATCATATTCTCAGGATAGTTTCGCCGACGTAATTCCGGAATAGACATCTTACCAACCGTCGTTAGCGTTGCAGCCGACGATCCTGAAACGGCGGCGAACACAGCGCAACCCACGATGTTGGTGTGTACTAAACCGCCCGGTAATCGCGCCATCCACGGCGCTAAACCTTTAAACATGTCTTCAGATAAACGACTGCGATACAGAATTTCCCCCATCCAGATAAACAAGGGTAAGGCGGTTAAGGTCCATGAGGATGATGCGGTCCATATGGTGGTGATCATGGCGTCACCGGGAGGTCGGGATGTAAATAAAATCATGCCAACAAATGCCACGCCAAGTAGCGCAAGACCCACCCAGACACCACTGCCAAGCAGCAGAAACAACACAAACAAAAATATACCTATTGCGCCAAGTTCTTCCATTGCGTTATACCTGAATTCTGTTAGCAGTGTTGATTAGTGATGCTTGATAGTGTCGGCTTTTATTGCATGTTCTTTCAACACAATAAGACGCACCAAATTATCCCAAAAACATATGGCCAACAACACAGAGCCAATCACCATGCCCATTTGCGGTATCCACAATGGTGTTGCATCCTGCCCCTGACTGATGTCGTTAAATTTCGCAGACCAGCTAGTAGCTTTAATGGCATACCAGGCCAAATAGCTTGCAGCAACCGCCCCTACTCCAAAACACCAAAGCTCTAGCAAGCGACGAAATCGACCCATGACGTTGAGTAACAGACTTACGCGAATGTGCGCGCCTCGATTGAGCGCATGGGCAAAAGCTAAAAAGGAAGCTGCCGCCATGCAGTAGCCGGCATAATTAGGTGCACCACTAAAATACTGACCATAGCCTGTCCAGCGAGACACCATCTGAATAACAATCAGCACTAATATGGCTATAAGGAACAGTGAAGCTAGAACGCCACCTGCCAAATACAAGCCATCCAGAACACGCAGCACGCGCTTATAGACAGTCACAACTGTAACCTCCAAAACGACAACATCGCCGCTTAAAACGAAAACACACCATTTGAAAACAAAAACACAGCTGCATAAAACAGCAACACCGCCACGGGGACGGTGTTGCACTTACTATTTAAAACTAAACATCAAGTTAATAATAAATACTTAACTATAATATACGGTAGATCTTGTTTATGTATTTACTTTGACGCGTTAAACGCATCGACAATGGCTTGACCTTCATCGCCAGCAGCTTCTAACCATTCTGCAGTCATGGTGTCACCAATGGCTTTTAATTCTTCAACCAGAGCGTCGCCAGCAGGACCAACGGTCATCCCACCTTCACGCAACCCAGCCATTGTGAACCCGGTGTACTCTTTTGAACGCCAGTTACCAGTGTACTCAGCAAGTGCTGCGCAACCATTGATAACGTTCTTGATTCCATCATCAACACCACCCCAGGCATCTTTATTAACGATGACATAGTTGCGCGGTAACCAGGCATCTACTTCATAAAAGTGAGTCAGACTTTCCCATACTTTACGATCGTAACCGGTTGCACCAGAGGACACCATGGCTTCAGCCACGCCTGTTGCAAAAGCCTGAGATATTTCTGCAGCTTCAATACTGACAGGTGCCATCCCGGTAAGCTCTGCAAGTCGGGCAGTTGCATTGTTGTAAGAACGAAACTTGATACCTTTCATATCAGCTACGCTGTTAATTTCTTTTTTGAAGTAAAGCCCCTGTGGAGGCCAGGGTACAGCGTAAAGCAGATGCAATCCCTGCTCATCAAGAAGCTTGGTTAAGGTCGGTTTTGCAGCTTCCCACAATTTTGCAGAATCATCAAAAGACGTGGCAAGAAAAGGAATGGAATCAAAACCAAAAAGAGCATCTTCGTTTTGATGACCAGAAAGCAAACGCTCACCGATAGGTGCCTGTCCAGTTTGAATCGCGCGTTTTATATCCCCGCCTTTAAACAGTGAGCCCGATGGATGAGTAACAATCTCAAGCTCACCACCCGTGCCCAAGCCAACGCAGTTAGCAAATTCTGCAGCCACTGCCGAATGGAAGTTGGTGGCAGAATAAGCTAGTGGCATATCCCATTTTTCAGCTTGTGCGGCACCCGATACAAACACTACCGATGCGACCAAAGCCGCGCTAACACTTCTTACTATCGTCGTTTTTTTCATTGTTCCTCCGGTTTATATTTGGTTTTCTTTGTCGATCTAATCTGAGCCTTACCCTCTCGGGCTACTTTATCCTAACTGTTTTAATTTGGCGAGACTAATCTGGCAGCTTCGCTGACCTGAAACCAGAACCAACTCGAGCAATTTCTGGGATCGGTACAAAACTACCCATTTCGGGCACCAGCATCAATGCAGACTTAAACTAGCTTTTGAAGACCATATACTTTTGCACCCGCTCCTCGTCCACCATCATTCCCAAGCCTGGCTCATCAGGAACTACAACATGGCCGTTTTTAATTGGAAAGTCGGAAACCAGAAGATCTTCCTCCAGGTAGTAAGTCGCCTGATAAAACTCACAGCCTAAAGAAATATTAGGCGTACTTGCAATCATATGAACACCAGCCAAGTGCGCAACACCCGTTTCAAACATATCGCCACCGTAGGCTGCTAACCCTGCAGCTTCGGCTATAACGGCAATCTCTTTTCCGCGTACCGGTCCACCACACTTCATTATTTTGACAGACACAGCATCGCAAATTTCTTCTTGTACCGCGCGCATCATATCGGTTGGCGTGAAAACACTTTCATCGGCCAGCAATGGCGTGCTTATAGCCTGCCGAAGTTCGCGCATGCATTGCCAATGACGGGCAGCGACCGGTTGCTCAATAAAACTGACATCGAGTGCATCGATATCTTGCAACACGCGAACCGAATCGAAAGGGTCTAAGCCCTGATTATAATCGATACGTACTGCAAAATCGGGAAAGTTTTCTTTAAGCCACTCAATACGCATAACATCAAACGCATGGTCTTTGAATCCGGTTTTAACTTTTACTAAGCGGATACCATCAGCATATATGCGCTCTGCCAAAGCCTTATCCTGATCAAAATCTGGATTGGCAATCGATACAGATAACGCAATGGTGTCACGCACCTTGCCACCGAGCAGGGTATGCACGGGCAAAGACAACAACTTACCAGTTAAATCCAACCAGGCGGTTTCCAATGCAGCTTTGGCATCACTACTGTGTACTACGCATTTTTCACAAACGCGCATAACCTTGTTCATATCCGCAACAGATGCGCCTATGACATGCGGAACAAAATAACGACTGAACGCCGCTATACTGGATTCGGCAGTGCCACAAAACACCGGCCAAGGCGATGCTTCGCCATAACCCTGCTCACCTGACTCACTGGTCAGCCTGACGATAACCACATCGACATTACCCTCAACACTACCTATGCCGTGATCGCGTCTGGCATTCACCGGAACCGAGCAATGCCATGCATCCATAGCAATGATTTTTTGTGTCAATACACCGCCCTTCGTTGACACAATGTCTTTCGTTGTCCCACCGCGCATTGATGGCACCGCCACGTTACTCTTGACACACTAATTTGCCTGCTCCGTCGGCAGATTGCAAATAGTGTGTGCAAGGATTAGACAGATGGCGATGACAACAACGAGGCTTGGCTACTATGGTAAGAATTTACGGAATAAACAAATTTTGCGTTGATTAGCCTCCGTCAGCAAGGCAATAGCAGTCAAATCTACGACGTGTGCAATTTTTAGCCGAAATCGCAAGATCAACTTGCTAGTGCACTGGCCTAAAACAACGTGCCTCCCTGCTCTGCAGGGTTCTCACTAGTTAATATTTTAGGGTCCGGTTCAGCCAAACTGCCCATAAGCATAGTAAACTTAGGGGGTCAGTTCGTACTGATTGCCAGCACGTCCACTTGCACAATCAGCAAATAGTTTTCTGGAGGCAGTAGCTTGAAACACACTAAGTTTTTTTGTTTAGCGGCGACCACCGCTGCACTGACCATAAGTCAGTCCACTATGGCCGCAGGCTTTGCTGTATCCGCACAATCGGCATATGGCATGGGTAACGCGTACGCAGGCAACGCAGCCGTTGCAAGAGACGTATCTACCGTTATTACAAACCCGGCCGGTATTTTCGAGCTAGAACACCCTACCTTTGGCATTGGCGTCTCTTTGACTGCCACAGCCTCCAAATTCACCGATAAAGGTACGCGCACCTTCGCACTAATAGGCGCAGAACCTGTTGATGCACCACGCGGTGCCAATGAGGGAATTTCTGGCAATAACCCTTCACCAGGTGTCTATTACGCGCGCGTGCTTAATGACAAGTGGGCGCTCGGTTTTGGTGTGAACGTACCATTCGCCAGTTCGTCAAAGTATGACGATGACTGGATAGGCCGATACCACGCCGTAGAAACCAGCGTGACGGCAATCGATTTATCACCCAGCATTGCTTATAAAGTTAACGACAAATTTTCGATAGCTGGTGGACTCATCATTCAATCTGCCTCAGCATTGTTAACCAACAAGCTTGACTCTGGCACTACGTGTGTTCTTGTCACCGCCCAGGCAGGAGCTCCTGTTAACACGTGCGGAGACTCAGGTCTGCAAGTAAACGATCAGTCGCGAGACAGCAACGTGGAAGTCGATGGTTCCGGAACCGAGCTTTCATTTAATATTGGCGCTTTATTCAAACCCAGAGAAGGTACTCGCATTGGTATTGCTTATCGTCACGGAACACAGCACAGCCTTGAAGGCAACACCGACTTCACAGTAGATCCTGTCCTGGGCGGTATTCTTGCCGCTGGTGATTCCACGTTTCTCTCTGATACTGGCTCAGCTGTAGCGGCTGATCTGCCTGCAACGCTAGATCTATCGGTTGCGCAAATGGTGCGAAGCAATGTGGAATTGTTAGGGACAATAAAATTCACCCAGTGGAGTTCGTTTGACGAATTGACCACAACATTCGATAACCCAGAACAAGATGCATCGAGCCTGGCACTGGACTGGGAAGACACTGTAACCATCAGCACTGGCTTCAACTATTCGGTAAACGAAAAATTAACGTTAAGGGCCGGCTTTTCTTACGATCAAAGCCCCGTTCCAAATCCACGTGCCAGAACAGCACGCGGTCCTGCAAACGATCGCTACTGGTACTCAGCTGGCGGTACTTATAGTTTCACTAAAAAATTAAGCGTTAGTTTCGCAGCTGTACACATACAAATCGATCAGTCAGCCATTGACAATACCGGCTCCACTGGTTCACCAACTTTAAGAGGCACCTTTGACATCGATGCCAACTTGCTCGCCGCCCAGCTTAACTGGCATTTCATCTAAGGCAATGATCATGAATAGTCCTATGAAAAACCCAATAAAAGTACTCGCTGTTGTTGTTACAACCGGTGGCTTGCTTGCCGGCTGCAGCAGTAGCTCCGACTATAATTTTGAAGCATCAGAAGCGGCTCAAGTAGCTACTGCCACAGCACCGATTGGCGCATACGATCCAGCCAATGGCCTATTACCTTTACCTAACGACTTGTTGTTTACAGGCCAGCAGGACGGCACATTAAATATCCCTGGTGTAGATGACACAGACTTCTCTAACCCTCGAGCGGCTCTTAACGCGCTTGACGGTTGGTCGACCATCGAACCCATTGTTGCCGACTTCAGCCAAACCTTCGCAGGTTCTTTTGGACTGGTTGGGCAAGACGAGCCCGCCGAATTACTCGATGCTGCATCCATTGCAATTCAAGACAGCGTTCGTGTGTTTGAAGTGTCTCGAACACAAGAAGGTCTGGTTACCGGCGTAGATGCTGAACTTGATGCCACGCAGGCATTTGCTACACCTATCCCAGCCGATCCAACAGTGAGCCCTAATGGTTCTCAGTTGGCGATATTCCCTGTACAACCTTTGAATGAAAGCACGACGTATATGGTGTTGGTTACAAACGGTGTGAAAAACGAGTCCGGAACACCATTAGCACGCGGGCTCACTTTTAATGCTGTGGCTTCAACCAATCCAATCGACCCTGCATCAAATCCGGCCGGCGCTGGATTGCAAGCAGCCGTAAGATCAATGCTGGAAGCTGGGAATGATGCGGGCGTGAGTGAAAATAGCGTTGTGCTTGCATGGACTTTCACCACGCAAAACACCACCGGTGTATTGCAGACACTCAAAGAAGCAGCTATTACATCGCCAATTGGCATGGTAAACACTCAATTAACGACAGCCATTTTACCTGGCAGCCCGGGTATCGCGAACATATTCGCTGGCGCTATGAGCGTGCCTTATTATCTTGAATCCCCAAGTGCTGAGGATCCGACCGCGCCGCTTACAACATTCATGATGAATGCGGATGATACTTTTTTAACGCCGCTGGACAGCACACCTGTTGTGAAGAGCACGGTAACCATTCCTGTTTTAATGACAGTGCCCAATAACGTTGAAGTACCGGATACCGGCTGGCCTGTGGCTATTTTTCAGCACGGCATTACTCGCGCGCGTACTGACGCTTTAGCCATAGCAGATGCGTTGGCCAGTGCGGGATACGCAACGATCGCCATCGACATACCAATGCACGGAATTTCGCCCGATGACGAAGCGCTTGCAGGCTTTAGAAGTGCGGGCATCAGCGAGCGACATTTCGATGTGGATTACGTCAATAACGACAGTGGCGCACCTGGCCCTGATGGTTCGGTTGACAGCTCTGGCACGCACTATATTAACCTGAGCAATTTACTGAATACCCGAGCCAACAATCGTCAGGCAATTGCAGACTTATTTACGTTAAGTGCCAGTATCGGTAGCATTCAGGGTATCCCAGTTAATGCTGCTGAGAAAATCTTTATAGGGCACTCATTGGGCGCCATCATCGGTACCTCTTTTCTGGGGTTCGATGACACGATCAGTCGGGCCTCCCTTGGCATGGGCGGTGGCGGCATACCCCGCTTTTTTGCCAGTTCACCCGCATTCGCACCCCTTATCACAGCTGGACTGGCATCGGCCGGTATCGATCTCAACAGCGCCGATGGCAATGCATTCATCAATGCTGCGCAAACGGTGGTTGACTCTATCGACCCGATAAATCATGCACGTGCTGCTGGTCAAAATACCATAGTGCATATGATGCAGATTAATGGAGATTCTGTGGTGCTAAACAACGTGCCTGGCTTTCCGTTAGTGGGCACTGAACCATTGGCTCGCATCATGGGGCTGGCGCAGGTAAGCGAAACAACGCAAGGCAGTGGCTTTGTTAAATTTTCCACTGGCTATCACAGCTCAATACTTAACCCAGCCGATGCAAACACTGAAGACGATATCGATGCTGCGACATCGTTAGCTGTGTTTCAGGAGCTCCAGTCGCAGGTAGCTCAGTTTGCCGAAGCAGGGACTATCGTAATCGGCAATCCTGATGTCATTGAGGCTGTTGAAGAAACCGCGGCCGAGTAGCGCGCCGCGCTTTATTACATAAAATAGTGTTTAAATAGAACACTGGTCTGACCTTAAGACCAATTTAACGACAAGGCTATTCTATTGTAGGATGGCCTTTTTTATGTCTGACAAAAAACTGATAATGTAGTTGGGTTACGCATTTAGCAAAGGCAATGAACACAAACAGCACACCAGACTTTACAAGTCATGCATTTTTAGAAGAACACGCACAGTTTATACTGGCATTTTACGAAAATCGCGTGCAGGCACCTGCTGGGTATTACCAGTGCTTTAAAGACAACGGCGATGTATACGACGAGCAAACACGCCATTTGGTGAGCTCTACTCGATTTACATTTAACTACGCTAATGCTTTTATGCGTTACGGTCATCATCATCACAAGAGGCTCGCACAACACGGCTTTAAACACCTTTTAACACACCATAAACAAGCCAATGGGAATTACGCCTGGGAGCTACATGGCTCATCTGTATCACAAGGTAATGCCATGGCATACGGGCATGCGTTCGTCATGCTGTGCGCAAGCGCTTGTGTCAAAGCAGGTATTACAGAGGCCGAAAAAGTTATTGATGAAACATGGGCTTTCACAGAAGAATATTTCTGGTACCCAAGCCATCAAGCCTATGCCGATGAACGCAATGCCGACTTAACCGTCTTAGACCCCTATCGCGGTCAAAACGCCAACATGCACATGTGTGAGGCACTCATTGCCGCTTGGCATACAACACATGAGCAACTGTATCTTGAACGTGCCCGTACACTTAGTAATAAGTTTTGCTTCGAATTGGCACAACAATCAAATGGTTTAATCTGGGAGCACTACAATACCGACTGGCAAGTGGACATGCAGTACAACATTGATAAGCCAGATGATTTATTCAAACCTTGGGGGTTTCAACCAGGTCATCAAGTTGAATGGTCTAAATTATTATTACAACTCAACGAAATTCAGGCTGACCAACGCTGGGTAGATAAGGCTGTGATGCTTTTTGACACGGCCATGGAAAAAGGTTGGGACAAAAAACATGGCGGCTTGGTTTATGGGTTCGGACCCGATGATAAGTTTGCCGATACTCACAAATATTTTTGGGTACACGCCGAAGCTATCGCTGCCGCCTGGCGTTTATACAAAGTGACAAACAAGCCGAAGTACCTTGAACACTATAATGCACTGTGGCAATGGAGCTGGGATCACCTTATCGACCATCAATACGGCGCGTGGTACAGGATTCGAAATCGTGATGGCTCAGCATTCGATGATTTAAAATCACCACCAGGCAAAACTGACTACCACACGCTTGGTGCTGTATGGGACGTTCTCGATACGATGCAAGCTTGATGGCAAGAGACTGAACCGGTAGATCCTAAAACGGCAAGATTAAAAAAATGGCTGAAGAACACGATAAATCGGTAATGGAAAATTTGTACTGGTGGGGCGTTCCCACTTTTTTCCGATGCCCTCACACAGACGCAGATGATCATGACATTGCGATTATCGGCGTACCACACTCAACTGGTAACGGCACCACTGAACGTGACCAGCACCTGGGCCCTCGAGCCGTCAGAAACGTCTCGGCAGTCCTGCGTAGAATGCACAAAGAATTCAAGCTTGATCCCTGGTCGCGATGCAAAATCGCTGATGTGGGTGATGTGCCTTTTCCACGTGCCAACGATAATGAGCATTGCATTCAACAGATAACTGATTTCTACAAAAAGATTGACGCTGCAGGCGCACGACCAGTGTCTATTGGTGGCGATCACTCTATCACCGGAGGCATTGTCCAGGCTTTGGGCAAAGGTACCATCGCTAACGGCGAGCCCATCTGCTTTTTACATCTGGATGCACACACCGATGTGTTCACCAAAGTGGACCACTTTCTGGGTGCAGAGAAGTCGGCAGCACACTGGGGGGCGTACTTAGCCGATAATAATCTGGTGGACCCAACACACTCAATGCAAATTGGTTTGCGTGGTCATGCTCGGACGTTGGATTGGCTAGAGCCCTCGTACGAATATGGCTACAACGTCGTCACAATGAAAGAATACCGTAAGCGAGGAGCAAACGATGTTATCGCACAAATCAAGCAAGTGCTCGACGGCAAACCGGTGTATATCACCTTCGATCTGGATTGTCTGGACCCGACAGTTGCACCTGCTGTAGCCAATATTGAACCCGGAGAAAAGGGTTTTGATATTGATGAGGCCATTGGCCTGCTGCATGCGGTGCGGGGCATGAACATTGTTGGCGCGGATGTTGTTTGTATGATGCCTACAAAAGACAGCCCGAACAACATTACAGCATTGACGGCATCAGCTATATTATTTGAGATGGTTTGTATGATGGCGGAAAACACCAGGGCCACAAGTCTTTAAAAATCATTCATTTTGAACAAATTTATTAAAGAGCTAGAATTTTTAGAACAACTTACCAGCACAATCTAATAGCACAATCTATTTGATAATTATGATCAGCAATAACACTCACCCCACTCCATCCATACGATTAATTAATAATACCTATTATTACTTTGTGGCTTTGCTATTGTGCGCGTTAAGCCTATTTGCCAATCCAAGCAATGCTAACGACAACAACAAGGGTACAGACAACAACAAGGACAAATTGGTTGAGGGAAGGGACCATAAAGTTATGCACCATGACGACATGAAGCACGACGACATGGAACATGACGAGATGAAGCATGGCGACATGGAGCACAACAACATGGTAGACGGCCATGGCCATACCCCAGTTGATGTCTCAGACTGGCCAACAACACCATCACTTACGCTAACGGCTTATAAAGATGCAATGGCCGGTTGGAATTTGCACATCGAACCTGTCCATTTTGTCTTTGCACCCGATCAGGTGAATGAGGCTAATGTGGTTGGCAAGGGTCACGCTCATTTGTATGTCAATGGCAAAAAAATAACCCGGTTGTATGCAAGTTGGTATTACCTGAATAATTTACAACCGGGCATTCACTCTGTCACTGTCTCATTAAACGCCAATGATCATGGACCACTGGTGCTTCATAACCAGCACATATCAGCCACTATTAAACTGGTTCAAGAGTAGACTTCTATTTTGGGGCTGATAGGAAACGCCGGAATTTCAGACTCATTAGCGGACCAAAACGATCAAGCATTGCCGCAATTAATATTGCCGCAGCACCAAGCGATGCAAAACCCAACCAACTTGCCTCAAAAAAGTAGCTGCTTAGCATCGAACCGTTCAGCAATAAAACAGCTAGTAAGGTGACACTGGTAATAGCCACTTTTTCTTTTGATTGTTGCAAGGCCGCTATCGACAACATCACTCCAACCAGAACAACCCCGATTGCCAGCACCAACAAACCACTGTAAACCAGCTGATGAAATACAACCGCCATGGCAATGATTAACGCGGCGCTTATGCCCATGATCTCCGCCAAGTCTGCGCTAAGCACTCGATTTTCCAGTTCGAACATCAAAACACCGAATACAACGCAAAACAACACAATTGCAAACTTGGCACCTATTATCGGCGTAACGGCTGCCATGATATAGACACCCGCTACAAACGCTGCCAAAGAACTGATTAAATGAAAAACATTAATCACTTTACTGCCAGGACCAAACCGTTTGGACATGTAGCGTAAACAAACAAAAACTGTGAGGGAGACAACAGCTCCGGAGAGGGCCGTAACACCATACAGCCAAAAGCTTCTAACCAGCATAATCGCTGGCGGCAAAAATAACAGCGCCTGTACAACCCTGCCTTCCAAGGTTTTTAGTGTTACAGCATTTTCGCCCTGACGCTTGATTATCGCGATAAGTAAAAACACCGTTAAAGCCACAATAGGTGCAATCCAGGTAGCGTCTCGCACTGGTATTAGCATCAAACTGCTGCTGATCAGCAAAGCTGCACTAAGCCATACACGTTCCCGACGCGCCATCACTGACACACTAAAAACCGTAACAGGTATGAGCGCGGCAAACGCGATTAACATCGTATTACCCAGCGTTTTTATATCCGTAATTTTCCATTCTACCAATGACGGGTAAACACTCAGTGAAGAGTCAAATTGAAACACCGAGTAAAACAAGGCGCCTAACACAGCAAAATTAACCGGCACGGAAAGTAGAGCCAACCCAAAGAATGAACGCGCACCGCGTTGCTCCTTAAGCACAAATCCCAGAGCAATTCCACCGGCACTAAGCATGCCCGTCATCATCAGCATGCTGTAAAAGCGCATGGTGTTATTCACCGTTGTTAAGCCATCAAAGAGAAACAAGCACATTGATACAACCACAGCCGCTACACCGACTTGTCTTATCAGACTGGACAACGAGCCAAAGCTGTCGATCAACCTACCAACATGACTACGTTTGTCACGCTGCATACTTGTTGTAATCGATTCTGGCGTGGGTTCTGGGTTGGGTGGGCCATGTAACTCAAATTGCAATGCGGCACTCATAACGCACCCGTGTCTTGCTTAACATCACAGGCAATCAAGGCATCAAGTTCAGACTCCAGTTCTGCTTGTTGTTCAGCCGCGACGAAGCGCGCGTCCAGTTCATCTGTGGTATGAACCAAAGACGTGGCACCTGCGCTGATCTCGGTTTCGATTATAGACAAATCCCAACGCTCGAAAGCATCATCGATACCGCCTGAATCGTTACCTTCAATTCGATTCATAATACGAAGTGCTTCAGCAGCAGCCTCTCTGCTGCGCATTTGATTGCGCTGTTGAGACATCGTGGTCACGCGACTTTCAATGCTTGAAATACCCATGCTGAGCTGTTGCTCAAGCTCGGTGTGCTGCGTTAAAGCTAACTGTACGCTTTGTTCTTGCGCAATACATTGCTTTCGTCGTGCAATACACTCAAGTGCAAGCTCGCGATTGTGCGAATGATTCTGCCTGGCACGTTCGGACCAGTGTTCGATTTTTTGTTTTAAGGCAGTTTGTCTTTCGCGCAGGTTCTGCCCATCGCGCATTACTCGCTGGAGTCTTATTTTTGCCCTTGCAGCCGCTCGCTGGGTTTCTTTTAGCGAGGCCTCCACCACCGCATCGTGGTTCTCTATCTGTGAAACCGTTTTATCCACACCGGCCATCAGCGTAGCCGAAAATCTTGAAATAATATTCATGACGTTCCTGGTCTTGCGACCAATCTATTGAGGAAGCATCACTATCGATCAAGGTGTTACTCAGCTCCACCTCAAATGCAGGTTGTGCAAGAAAGGAGGCTCAAAGGTCTGTATAAACTGTACTTTCAAGGCCATAAGGGTCACGCAGAAAGATTGTTGGGATACAATCAGGGCGAAAGCAGCAGCCAAATAGCCACCGTGGGTGATCATTCTTGAATAAACAAATGCCAACCGGCGGCATACTCGAACCCGTTAGCCTGACGGAGTTCTTCGAACAATACTGGGAACAACAACCCTTGCACATTGCTCGGGCAGGCACAAACCCATTCGCGCAATGCATGAGTATTGATCGTATTGAAGATCTACTATCAACAAACGAATTGAAGTTTCCAACACTGCAAGTGACCCAATCAGGCCAAAGCATACCTGTCTCTGATTACACAGATATTTATCACAACATAGTTAGTAGCAGAGTTATCGATCGATACCGCGATGGCGGCACTATTGTTTTATCTCATGCTCATAAACTGCAAACTGAACTTATGCAGCTTTGTCGAATAGTGCAGGCAAGCTTTATGATGAGCTGTCAAACCAATGTGTATTTGTCGCCTGCCGGTAACCAGGGATTTAACCCCCACTTCGATACCCACGACGTCTTTATTTTACAGGTCAGCGGCAGAAAAACCTTTAACTTCTATGCTGGCGGCGCAAGCTTCCCGACAAGCGCCGATCGATTTAACAGCGATGTACATAAGGTTGGCGATAAAACTGAAACTATAGCGCTTAGCGCGGGTGACACCTTGTACATTCCGCGCGGTGTAGTGCATGATGCCGTTGCAGATAACAACGAACCGTCACTGCACATTACACTGGGCGTATACTCCATTTTGATGCACGAGCTACTTGATGAAGTCGTTCAAGGCGCAATTGCTTCTGAGGTGGCTTTGCGAAGATCCATACCGCAACCGCTTTGGACCAACTCGGTTTCTAGCCCCCAATCAATCAGCGATATCAACTCCGTTATAAAACGACATTTAAATGAGGAAGGGGTGCAGCGTGCGTTATCACGAATACGAGACGACGCAGCACTTGAATCCATTCAGAATTCGCGTGGCTTACTAGAACGGCCACCGTCCGACATACTAAACACTAACGCAACGGTACAGCTGGACCGCGCACGTATAATTGGGTTTGAGCGCGTGGATAGTCTGTTGAAACTCCGCACATTTGGTGCAGTTATCGAATTTGAAGACCCGTTCGGTGCAGCCGTCGAATGGTTACTAAGTCAAGATGAAGCAACCCCGGCCGAGATTCCTCACTTAAGCGGCCACCAGCGTACGGCTTTGCTCGAAAAATTGTCTTCTGTGATAGGAATTAAATGAAGACATTGAGTCGGGAACTCTGCATTGCTATGCCTATAGTCATTTGGCAATTTGTGATGATAACAATCTGATAATTGACAACACAGACGCAAGTTGCTAGGTTCAACGTTGTACCCAGCAAGGTGAAAACGATGAGCGACACAAAAAAAAATGAATTGGTTGCACAGGATCAGCTTGTTTTCGAAGATCAAATGACTTTGAAAGATAAATCAGGCCGACGACAATTCATCCGCCGAGGGGCCGCTTTCGTGGCTGTCGGCAGTGGCTTGGCTGCTTCCAGTCAAGCGGTCTATGCAGACGACTGCGACCGTAACCAAGGTCAAGAGAAAAATGCTCAAGCGCCAGGTTCAGACAGCGACACTGGGGCCAGCGCCGACCCAACAGGCTGTGGACGCCGAGAGCCGCCGAAAATCTCAAGCAACGCCAATTCACCAGACCCCACCACGATAAAGCCGGTTAAGACGATAAACGCCTGATATTTGTTTGTAATCAACTAAGAAGAGGCGATCGAAAAACAGATTATCTATATATGTAGATGGACTAGAAATAAAGATGTTCAACTAGATGTAAACGTGTCGCCCTTTCATCCTGCTTGCCCTGACATATAACAGCAACGGAAGCAGCAAATACAATGCACCGCCACCAGAGCCGCTTGTTTGTGACATTGGCTCTCCATTACTTTCGAATGGTTGTACCGTCTCAGTGTCGCCAGCAAAGGCTTGAGTTGACAAGGTGTAGGTGGCATCACGAAACCCGTGCACGATCGCATAAGTAACCTCGTCTAAATTACGCATGGTGCATACGTCCAGTGGTTCAGGCGACTCTGATACACACCGAACTGTTTGTGAAGATATCGCTTTAAAGTCGGTAGTGTTGGTAATGTACAAATCAGCATCGCCCGTGTTGGATGTCAAACTGATTTGTGCGGCACCAGTTACTTCATAAACATCCGCAGCTCTGGATGCCACATCGCTTTCCACCGATGTGTTAACGTCCACTTTGGCAATCACCGTATTGTTCAGATCCTGCAAATTCTGTTCGCCTACGTACTCTAATGTACCCGACGTTTGGCTGGTGATCCAATCAGTAAATGCTTCAACGCGAGTGTACACTCCCGGTACACCTGGGCGTCCACACCCATCGCCGTAACTGACCAGGCCAGCTATCACGGACGATGAATTTCTGCTAACTATCAAAGGCCCTCCGCTGTCACCCTGACACGAGTCCAGGCCGCCCTCGGTTGCACCACCGGCACAAAAGCCAACACTGGAATCGAAACCGAATCGATAGTGAGAGTAGCAAGCTGCACTGTTGTAAATGGGTAGCGTTACTTCACGCAATCGAATAGACGCAAAGCCGTTTTCAGTCAGAGCACCCCAACCCAGAACAACGCCAGCATCGTTTGTAGAGGGTATTGGACTGTTTGCGGCCGGCAACACTGCCAGCGGTGATGGGTATGGGTTTTCAAGTTCGATTAATGCAATATCGTTTCGGCTTGTCAGGCTGCTGTAGTCCGGGTGCAAAATGAGCCGCGCCGCTTTGATAAAAGTACCTTCTTGACGCACTAAGTTCGCCGAGCCCAGAAAGACTCCAATCCGATCAGCAGATTCAGGTCGATTAAAGTCGGTGTTATACAGGCAGTGTGCAGCCGTTAAAACCCATCGTTCTGCAATGAGCGAGCCACCACAACCAGGGCGAAAAATTTGTTGGCCAGTAACATCAAAATAGATCGCCGCCATAAATGGATATTGCACGATGTCATTTACGACAGTCCCACCAACAATAAAATGCTGATGTGTATTTGACTGACTTGCAGCTGACTGCTCAGCATTCAACGACGATTGAGCATGCACAGAAAGAAAACCGCCAGTGGCGATATACAAAACCAATACCTGAATTAATTTATGCACAATAAAAGTATGTAGAGATAAATGGCGCATGCTTATTTCACACGCTTTTGAAGAAAACCGTCTACCGGCGTAACGAGAACGGGGTTATCAATAACCACCGGCAAATCGCTGCATAGCTCTGGCTGTGTCCAGTCCAATTTAACGTCTGCTATAAACGGTGCACGTCTGCACATGTCTGGCATATTACGCTTCACTCGCACACGACATACTCCGTCCACTACCTGATGTTCAACACTAAAATTTTCAGCACCAGTGCAACCAGTGCTTATGACGCTAAATGAGATTTGCACGCCATTAAAACTAACAGAGGTGATCCGCTCGAGTTTATTTTTACTGCTGCCTTTATTGACAATTTCAGTGTTGCCTGTTTGACCGGCTTTTTGCATAGTGATTTTTTTACCTTCCGCCTGCGATACTCCACATCCAAAGATCAGCCCTGTACTGAGCAGACTGGCCACGATGAGAAGAGGCTTAAAATACCTTGTAAGAGACATATGAGACTTCCTTTAACAATCAGATATTTACGATGCCTTCAGCCGCCCATTCTAGGTAAATATCCAGGCCATCGGGGGCGACTGAGCGACATTTTCCAATGATTAATAGGATTTAACTAAAAAAAGGGCATCAAACGCATTTGGTTGAATATAAAAACGCATGATTATGCGAAATAGATGGCCATCATCCAGTTCTCATTCCTGAATCGAAATTGCAATTTACTCATAATTTGCTGCGTTTTGGTTAACAAATGGACAACCGGAATTCCGATTTTTTGTGATCGTCATCACGCTTTACTATCAAACCGAAGCAATCTTCGAAGGATCGATTGCTTTGCGGATTAAGATCTAGCAATATCCCTTTAAAAATAGCTGCTCCGGCCTTTTCGGAAGGATATTTTCAGTCTCGTTTCAGGTTTCTCGGTCAAACTCTTGCACTGTCTCAAAGTGACGGTAAAGGGTAAAAGTTTTAACCCAAGAAACCGCGCGTACTAAGTTCGTCCGTTGCGACGTCAATGCCAGTTCATTGTCGAAGACAACCAGAAGTCGAATAGAACTTGATCGATTGATCAGCTGCTGCTGCTACATCCATCACCTTGCAAACCTTAGAACACGAGAGCTCAACCCAATATGACTGCCGAAACGTTTACTCGCGCCGCTTCCAGAGCGCTTGTCGCATCCGTTTTTCTATTTCACTCTGCCATTGCCCTTGCCATTGATCCACCCAAGAACCCTCGTGGCGTTGTTCAAAGCACCACTTCAGTCCAGTGGGAATGGGATTGGATGCCAGATGCAGCTCAATATGAAGTGACAGTTGATGGACAATATCGTGGCCTTACGCCTAATCCCAACTTCCTCACCGACGGTCTTTGGCCCGGCGAGCATTCTCTCCAGGTCAAAGCGGTTGACTGGAACTGGCAGTACTCAGCGCCATCACTCTCAGTCAAAGTCAATACGAACAATGCGGGTAACAACTCGGTCCAAAATGATGCGAATGCTAACCAAAGCTTTAACCAGCCAGCTGACAACATAAACGGCTCGGTGAACATACCAGGTAATCCGCGTGGAACCGAAGTTGAAGCCGGCACGGTTCAGTGGCAGTGGGATTGGACACCAGACGCGGCTTCCTACGAAGTTAATGTCGATGGTGCAGTCGTTGGCAACACCACGGACACCCAATTTTACAGTCAAAATCTGTGGGTTGGTGAACACTCAATGACAGTTAAAGCCATCAACGCTGGAGGCCAGACAGGTGAAGCAACCACCACGATAAAAGTTAATGTCACAGGCAACGCCTCCAGCGGTAATAACGTAACCAACGCAATAGCGCCGCCTCCTCCGCCTGCAGCAGATGACACAGGCCTGATCGATCCAGCCTCGTATGCTTACAACGAAATCTATCAACTAGACGGCTACGAGCTTGCATTCAGTGACGAATTTAACGGTAACAGTCTAAACCCGAACCGCTGGAATACGCAATTGCGCTGGGACGGTGATTGGAACGGTGAGCGCTATGAATATCGACAGATCAACGGCGAACATCAGTTTTACGTGAATACGCTGGGGCCTGACCAGGACCATGTTAATTTTGTTGTACCAGCTCATAACCCGTTCCAGTTCGACGGTTCTCGACTGGCGATCAGAGCGGTAAAGAACCCGCTAAAAACGACCAATAACAAGGTTGGCCATGGCCCTTTACGTACTATGGTTGCGCAGCAAGAATTTCTCTCTGGCGCAATCGCCTCCTACGACAAGTTCACTCAGAAGTACGGCTACTTTGAAGCACGCATTAAAATCCCCAGCCACGTGGGCACATTCCCGGCATTCTGGTTACATCACCAAAACCGTGAGCATCAGGATACGCAAAGAACAGAAATAGACATCATGGAAAACCTTGGCCACGCGCCCTGGTTTGTTTACAACTCGTTCCACTACTTCAAGAACGTCAGCTCCTCTTATCCAGGAGATGCGGTGTTCCTGAAGCCTCAGCCAGAAGGTCAAATACGAACCGGAGACGATTTTAGTCAGCAGTACCATACCTACGCGGTTAAGTGGGAGCCTGGCCATATTATCTGGTATGTTGATGGTCGTCAGGTCAGCGAGCTGTACAGCAATGAAGCCAATTATGAAAACCTTTACGTCATTCTGAACTTGGCCATGGGTGGCAACTGGACTAACTATCCAGCCAATTCGGGTGGATTAGGTCGCACTGGTAACGACTTTTTTCCGAACCAAAACGACCTGAACAACTTTGCCAATCCAGCTCTGGAAATTGACTATGTCCGAGTGTATAAGCGTAAGTAATTTCGCAGCAAAATGACTATCTCACGGGCCGCAATTGCGGCCCGTTTGCGTTGTGGCCTGCAGAGTCTTGTAGTATGGGCAGTAGATTTCATTGGAACGCCGCTGCGTATGCCGCATATTCACATAACCTACTCGGCCAATCTCGAGGATGTGATCGACATAACTGGTCTATGTAATACCTTGAGATTAGCCTGCATTGAATTGGCTGTTGCGCCTGTAGCCGGGGTTCGCGTTAGAGCCGTCCAGTGTGATCATTATTCCATTGCCGACGGCGATACGAAGCACGGTTACATTGATTTCTCGGTTCGATTGCGAGAGGGACGCACTGATGAAATCAAACAAAACTTAACCAATGTATTGTTCGCTGCGGCGCAATCATATCTTGCCGATCAATTCAAAACACACTCTATCGCCCTGTCGATGGAAACACGCGATATTAATGCATCCCTGAGCCCAAAGTTTGGCAGCATTCGTGATTTTTTGAGCGGCCCATCGAGCAGTCAAGGCTAAGGTCTTTCGCAACGTATGTTTTCTTTAACACGCCTTTACTTGCCCCTGTTCGCCATACTGCTCATTGCGCCAACTGGTATTGCGTTTGCACATGTGTCCGAACAAGCCTTTGTATTACTCTTACCAACCAAGGTCTACATCGCCTCTGGTGTATTAGTGGTGATACTGACCATTGCCTTACTGGCATTTCTACCGGCCAACTGGACACACAAACTGTTTACACCCAAGTCGGTTTATACGCATAATCCAGTCACGCTAAAGTTATCAAGAAAAATTTACGCAAGCGACTTAAGCAGTTTGGCGTCTATGTTGTTCTTATTCGTTTTACTGGGAATCGGATTCAGCGGCACACACGACCCTTTAGGAAACGTACTGCCTTTATTTATCTGGACAATTTTCTGGGTCGCGTTTGTTGTGCTGCACGGCCTGTTTGGCAATCTATGGCGATGGGTCAATCCATGGACTGGCATCTATAAAATTCTGACAACATCTGACATCGCACCCATACCGTATTTACTTCCACCTCGTTTAGGCGCCTGGCCCGGCGTCATCGTTATGCTGGTATTTGTTGTGTTTGCATTGGCAGATCTCGCACCCGATGCTCCGCAGAGATTAGCAACGGTTGTGGTCTGCTATTGGTTGTTTACGCTGTTGGGAGTGTTCTTGTTTGGCGAACTTTGGCTGCAACGCGTTGAGTGCTTCAGCATGTTGCTGGATCGCTACGCACAGCTGGCACCTCTTAACAGACTTAACCAAAAAACATCAGTCGGATTTTTTGGATGGTTAGCGCGCACGCAACCAGCGACCACTATAAGCACTGCCATTTTTATTCTGGTATTACTGGGAACCGGTAGTTTTGACGGCTTAAATGAAACCTTTGCCTGGTTAGCAATGATCGGGGTCAACCCACTTGAGTTTCCCGGTCGTTCGGCAGTCGTTACCCCAACAGTGCTGGGCTTACTTGGTGCAAACATACTGCTGATCGCTACCTACGCGATTTGCGTTTATTTGGGTCTTTTCTGGGCCACTAAGTCGGCAAACAAGTCTGCTTACATATCTATAAACACATCAGCAATCAAGTCGGCAAGCAAGCCACTCGACAACCATGCAGGCACAGATGAACCGGTCTCATTTAAAACGGCGTTTTGTTATTTGGCCATATCGATGCTGCCGATCGCGTTTGTCTATCACTTTGCGCATTATTTGACCGCTTTTCTGGTTAACGGTCAATACGCGCTTGCGGCCGCCTCAGACCCACTGGCCAACGGGCAGGACCTACTGGGGCTAGGTACCTTTTACGTGACAACAGGCTTTATGAACTCGCATCATAGCGTGCAGGCTATCTGGTTGATTCAGGCGGCAGCGGTGGTTGCAGGACACGTTTTGTCGGTTCTGCTGGCGCACGCAATAGCATTAGATTTGTTTGGCAGCGCTCGTCGGGCTATTATCAGTCAGGCGCCGCTAGCCGCATTTATGGTCGGGTATACTTTCATTGGGCTTTGGCTATTGGCAGCCCCAAAAGGCGCTTAAATCGCAAGAGGAGACAGACCCATGACAGATAAAAAAAACACATTAATCGACAATAAACTTAACAGCACCAGTCGACGCAAGGCACTCAAAAGCATTGCCGCCGGAGCAGGCGTCGTTGCGGCCACTGGCAGCCTGCCAGGTTTACTGGGTCACGCTCAGGCACAAAGCGCCGAACCTGTGCGTATTGGCTTTCAAGTGCATCGCACCGGCATTGGTGCAGCCTATGGCCGTTGGTACGATCGCACCACTGAAGCCGTTGTTAAACGAATTAATGACGCTGGTGGAATCAATGGGCGGCCTATAGAAATAGTCGCTGAAGACGATGGCACCGACCCCAAACGCGGCGCAGAAGTACTCGAAAAATTTGCTAACCAGCATAATTGCGACTTGGCATTTGGCACTCTGTTCTCGCATGTGGTGGTAGGTTCTTCTCCACGCGCCGCAGAACTGAAGCTTCCCTACTTTGTAGTATCTGAAGGTCATCACGTGGCCAGCGGTAACTTAAACCGATACACATTACAGCCTGGCATCACTGACGTTAAAAGTCAGGTAGAAGCCATGGCGCCATTTATTGCAGAAAACCTTGGTAAAAAAGTCACGATGATATTCCCTGATTTTGCTTTTGGGCACGATCACCGGGACTACTTCACCACAGCATTTGAAAATCAAGGTGGGCAGATACTGGAAAAAATTGCCATACCACCAACAGAAACATCGTTTACCAAGTATTTTCCAAAGATACCCAGAGAGACAGAAGTTATCTACCACGTGATGGTCGGACCGGCTGTACTCACATTTGTTAAAGAGCTGGGAGAATTTTTCGGTCCAAACAAACCTGAAATATTTGGGTTTATCGACAGCCTCGAAGCTGTTGACATGGCTAGCCCAGGATTGGAATTTCTTGAAGGCACCTATTTTTGGGAGGGCAACCCGCGATACGCTCAAGAAAATCAATCCGAATTCGACAAGCTCTACCGAGAGGCCGTTGGCGTAGACGAGAACGGCGCTTCCGTGTCTGATTCAAAAGACGTCTCTACTTATGCACATATGTTTGGGTGTTGGGAAACACTCTACATTGTTAAAGCGGGAATGGAAGCAGCTGGCTACAAGGGCCCGCAAGACAGACAAAAGTTAATTGAAGCTGTCGAGGCAATGACTGATATGCCACATTCAGCCGAACACCCACAGGGGGCGAAATTATTCAACGGTAAAACACATCAGGTTTTCGGACATCAATATATTTCTAAAGTGGAAGGTAGTAAATTAGCGCTGGCTCACACTACGTCTATCGAAGACACGCTGTACGAAGATGAAGTTGATTACACGAAACAAGCTTTTTAGTTAGTTGCTTTTTAGTTGGTTAATGTATGCACACGCTTTAGATAAAAGCCCAAAGATAACGCTTGATCTTGTCAGCTCGTGATACACCCTTGTATCACGAGCCTCATCATGTGTAGCAGCGTTATGACATTCTTGTTTATCTAAAAACCCTTCGGCTCTGGAAATCACATTATTCGGTTATGGAATTTGGCCCTTACCTATTCATTGCGACGCTTGAAGGTGCAATAACAGCCGCGGTGCTGGCGCTGACGGCTGTGGGTCTCAGTATTGTTTTTGGCATCATGCGTGTGGTGAATGTTGCACACGGCGAATTTTTCATGTTGGGTGCAGTAATGGCTTGGTGGATCACCAATTTAATTGGTGGGCATCCAGCTATAGGATTTGTGGCCGCTTTGTTTATTGCACCATTGCTCGTCGGCATTCTGGCTGTGGTGTGTGATCGGTTCGTGTTGCAAAAGATCGAATACGACCCCGAGCGGACCATAGTCGCTACCATCGGTTTGTTGTATGTCATACAACAAACTACACTCATGACTTTCGGACCCGATGCCCGACCGGTCGAAGCTCCTTTTAACAAGCGTATCGCTCTGCCATGGTTTGAGTACGGTGAACAAGGCTTTGCGCTCACTTGGCCGTGGGGGCTGAGCACTACCACTTACAAATTGGCTGTTATTGTTGCAGCTATAGTTGTTCTAATGGCACTTTGGGCAGTCATGTCAAAAACACGCCTGGGCTTGATAATGCGAGCCACACAACTGGATAGCGAAATGGCGCAAGCGCATGGCATACCCGTTAAAAAGGTGTATGCACTGGTGTTTGGATTTGGTGCTGCATTGGCAGCGCTAGGCGCAGTGTTGGTTGTGCCGGTGCAACAGGCGCATTATTTGATGGGTGGGGACCCTTTGTTGCTGTCGTTTATCGTGGTCATTATTGGTGGCTTGGGTAGTATTGCAGGCACTATTGTCGCTGCTGTTTTGATAGGTTTAAGCGATGGCATTGTCTCTGTTTTTTTCACTCCCACACTAGCTAAAATTGTGGCCACCTTACTGGTGGCTTTCGTACTGGTGTTTCGGCCGCAGGGGCTCTTCGGGAAACCTGAGCGATGAGCTACAGTTCAAGAGCGTTGTTATTGCACGCGCTTACTCTGTTTGTGCTATTTGGCCTGTTTTTTATCCTGTCCGACTACCACAGCGGCAACCTGGCTCGCATATTAGTGTTAAGTGTTTATGCAATGGGGTACAACTTGTTGTTTGGCTATACCGGACTGCTTAGCCTGGGACACGCGCTCTTCTTCGCCGCTGGTATGTACGGACTTGGTCTGACCATCGAACATGTTGGTCTTTCGGCACTACCAGCGTTAGGAATGGGTTTAGTTACCGCACTGGTGGTATCAGCCGTTATCGGACTTTTAGCCCTGCGCACCTCTGGTGTGGCATTTATGATTGTCACTTTAATGTTTGCACAGGCTGGTTATCTCACCATCCTACTCGCTGGTAAATACACCCGCGGTGATGAAGGTTTTGTGATTAAACAAGCTGACCGTTCAATTGCTGGTTTTGATTTGTCGCTTAGTGATAATCGATTCTTTGCGGCGTTGATCTTATTTGCTATTGTTTTTTTGTTTATCGGCTGGATAGTGCAAACCCGCTTTGGTAAAACACTGGTGGCTATCAGAGAAAACCCGGAACGAGCTCGTATGCTCGGTTACAACATTCAACGCCATAAGCTGATAGCGGTCATCATCTCCGGGACTTTATCTGGTGTGGCAGGTGCCGCTTACGCCTTGTTGTTCGGTTACGCAGGCGCATCGTTTGCGGCTGTCAATTATTCTATTTATCCATTGCTTTGGGTGCTGTTAGGCGGAGCTGGAACAACTATCGGCCCTCTTATTGGTACCCTCTTTATGACCTACCTGATTGACATTTCCAGTGAATACACCAACGCCTACATGTTAATCGCGGGTGTCGCGCTTATTCTTTTAACCTTGTTCGCTCCTCACGGCTTGGCCGGCTTAGTGCGAAAAAAATGGCTGCCCTGGTTGCCATGACATTGTTATCCACCAAAGGTCTGACCAAAAACTACGCTGGTCTGCAAGCGGTTAATAACGTGGATTTTGATTTACCTGAAGGTCAGGTACGCGCATTAATCGGTCCTAACGGGGCTGGTAAAACGACGTTTGTCGGTATGCTCAGTGGAAGAATAGAATCCAGCAGTGGCTCTGTTACGTTTGACAACACTGACATCACCACCTTGCCTGCTCACAAGCGTATGAACATGGGCATGGCCTACACGTTTCAGATAACCTCTGTTTTCACGAAATTGAGCGTACACGAAAACATCGCCTTAGCTGCACGTCGCATCATTGGTAGTAACAAGAAAGCTGTTAACGCTCGTGTAGATGAAGTATTGGATAAAGTTGGACTTATCGAGCGCTCAACTCAAATTGCAGGCGATCTTGCATACGGGCATCAACGCTTATTAGAAATAGGCATGGGGCTAGCGCAAACGCCGCGACTGTTTATACTCGACGAACCAACACAGGGCTTGGCAAAAAGTGAAATCGATGATTTTATCGAACTTATTGACTCGCTATCCGCACAAACAACGATCCTGTTGATTGAACACAATATGGATGTCGTGATGCGGTCCGCTCATTGCATAACCGTGCTTAATTTTGGTGAAATACTCGCTACTGGAACTCCCGAGGAGATACGTGCGGATGTATCGGTCCAGGCAGCATACCTGGGTAACAGATAATGCTTAGCGTCGAATCAATAGACGTGGCTTACGACAAGGTTCAAGTGCTCTTTGAATTAAGTCTGCAGGTCGAGCGTGGTGAAATTCTGTGTTTAATGGGTCGTAATGGCGCGGGTAAAACCACCACGCTAAAGTCCATCATGGGACTAGTGCCAACGCGTGCTGGCACAATCAAATTAGACGCAAGCACGTTGAGCACCATACCTGCTAGTAACATACCCAAAGCAGGCGTTGCCTACGTGCCTCAGGGCCGTCGACTATTCTCAGAGCTCAGTGTTAAGCAAAACATGCAGATTGGCCTAATGGCTAGTAAAGCTGGTAAAGACACATACGAATCTGTGTTAGATATGTTTCCAAGACTAAGAGAGCGTCTGAAACAAAGAGCGGAAACCTTGTCAGGTGGTGAGCAACAAATGTTGGCAATGGCTCGCGCTTTGTGCATGAAACCCGAATTTATACTGTTGGACGAACCCACCGAAGGATTGCAACCGTCCATCATTACATTGGTACATGATGTTATTTTGCAACTAAAAGCCCAGAACGTTGCCGTTGTACTGGTGGAACAGCATATAGAATCTGTATTGAGTTTGGCCGATCACGTCAGTTTTATCGAACACGGGCGAAACGCACAAACACTGACCGGCGCCGAACTACAATCTCAGCCTGAGCTATTTAGTCGCTACTTAGGTGTTGAATAGAATGTTGAATAGCATGTTGAATAGCGTGTTTTGCACGCTTGGCTGGGAGTCGCAGTCAAAAATCGTCTTTTTATCAGCCAGCAGTAAGCGCCTGTTGCGATCTTTCTTTCCTATTGGTGCTTATGGTTAAATTCTCTGCTAATTTGACCAGACCAAATGAAAAGCCCCACCAATGCCACAATACCCACCACCACACTTGTTCCCAGCACCTGTGCCAGAGCCACCCAGTTTAGTGCCTCTTTCCCTACTATTAGCACTGACAGCATCATTAAGCCAAAGGCAAGTGTCGCCCGCCCGCTAAGACTCAGTACGGATAAAAATGTTGCTCTTTGTGAGCTGGATACATGCGGTGCTATAGCACCAAGCATAGGACCATGTGCCATTGACATGGAGAAGTTTCTAAACATAATTAACAATAACATCAAAGGGTGTAACAGCAAGGACATACCCCCAATGATAATCAGTTGACACGCGATACTCAGTAATAATATCAGGCGTAATCCGACGCGCTTCATTAACCGCTGACTCACCGCTGCGCCTACCGCACCACCAAACATAGAAATACTAATGACGATCCCTGATACCAATGGTGCGGAGCTAGTTGACAACCAACCAAGCGTTTCGGTTTCACCCAGCAATTTAAGATAAGGTTGATAGAACTCATATGGAACGTGTTCCAGTGAGTAGCCAACGATAAAAAAACATAAAATCCACCCTAGTAGTGGGTGCGAGAAGTACTTCATCGTTTCTCTGAGCTGGCTTACAAACCCTGCTGCTTGCTGATCGCCAACAGGTGGCTCTTCAAATTTAACGCTGAGAATTAAGGTTATAATAGCTGCCAGAAATCCTGCTAAGTAGACAAGGCGCATATCTACCATGCCGAGTGCACCACCCAGCAGGCACGAGAACGCCAACGCGGTCATGCTCCATTTCTGAGCAACAGTTTCTCGTTTGGTGTATTCGTCTTCACGGCCCAATACGCATAACGAATCGTATAACAGCGCGCTGTCACTTCCAGACTGAAAAGCGATACGCGACGCTAACATTAACTGCGCGATCATCAATACAATAAACGAGCTCGCTACTATAAAAAGAGCACAAGAGACCAGCGTCATCAAGGCGGCAAAAATCAGCGTGGGACGCCGCCCATAGCGATCAGAGAAATAACCTGAAGGCACTTCAAGTGCGAAAACGCAAAAATAAGACGCCGAGCCGAGCAGCACAGCGTCACCTAAAGAAACCCTTTCGAGAAAATATAAGAAGAAAACAGGCAACCAGGGCATAGCGCTGGTTGCTGCTTTATAAATCGAAAAAAGCGCAATATTGCGCTCCATTGCTGTGGCATTGCTGGACATGATTATCGGATTTGCGCTTGTCGAGGATACATTTTGCTGGGTGTACTCGGCTCGGTGTACTCGTCAGGTGCAAGCAAGTAAATTTACCTTCTGGCGTTTTCAGTGATAAAACTGCCCGATTTTAAATCGCTTAGTGCCTGCATAATTTCCTCTTGCGAGTTCATCACAATGGGACCATGCCATGCAACGGGTTCTTGTATCGGCTTACCGGATATCAATAAAAATCGAACGCCATTATCGCCACTATTAACCATGACCTCATCTCCGGTGTCGAACATAACCAGCGTTCGGTTTCCACTGTAATCGCGCAATTGTACTTCTTCGCCTGCTACTTCCTTCTCCACCAATACACCAACAGGCTTTGACGCATCGCGAAAAGTTGCCGTACCTTCAAATATATAGGCAAACGCAGAGCGATAAAGATCGACTGGTAAAACTTTGCGTGTGTTTGGGGGAAGACTAATATCAAGGTATTGCGGGTCGGCTGCAACACCATCAACTGGCCCCTGCTTACCCCAGAACTGACCAACCACAACGCGCACTACTGTGCCATCGTCATCGACTATCTCTGGCACTTCACTGCCCGGGATATCTTGATAACGCGGGGATGTCATTTTTAATGATCTGGGCAGGTTGGCCCAGAGCTGAAATCCATGCATGCAACCGCGCTCGTCACCCTTGGGCATCTCTTGATGCATTACGCCACTGCCTGCCGTCATCCATTGCACACTTCCTGGCCCCAGGCTGCCAGAATTACCTAAACTATCTGCATGATCAACGCTACCCGCCAAAACATAGGTAATGGTTTCGATACCACGATGTGGGTGCCATGGAAAACCTGCGCTGTAAAGCGCCGGGTCGTCGTTGCGAAAATCATCCATTAACAAGAATGGATCGCTTAGGTCAGTATCACCAAAGCTGAATACGCGATGCAAATGAACACCAGCACCTTCTTCGGTAGCTTGTGTACCAGATACAGACTTTACGGGTCGGATTGACATTGAATAGCCTTAAACAATTTCCTGACTCATGATACTACTATCACTTGATTAACACTGAAAAACGGGCGGAGATTGCGGATGTACAACCAATTGGGGCACGATCGGGCTTTTGGGACATTTCCATTACGGGGTAATGAGCTCGCTACCGCGCTCATCACAGCGCTGGACACAGGCTATCGCGCCATAGATACAGCGCAGATGTACAAAAATGAGAAGGATATTGGATTCGTTCTTTCAGGCTCCAGAATTAAGCGCGAAGAGCTTTTTATTACCAGTAAAGTACCAGTAGACAAATTTAGCCCTGACTTGTTTATACCGTCTGTAAAGCAGAGTTTAAACGACTTACAAATTGATGAACTTGATGTTCTTTTGCTACATTGGCCACCTGCTGATGGCAATATCAAGCCCAGTGTTCAACTATTGCTTGAAGCCAGGAAAATAGGGCTTACCAAACACATTGGCGTCAGTAATTACACCAGTCATATGCTTGACGAGCTCATCACCCTCAGCGATGAGGACATCGTTTGCAACCAAGTAGAATTTCACCCATTACTGGATCAAAGCGCCCTGCTAAGAGCCTCAGCTCGAACCTCAATCCCGCTATCGTCATATTGTTCCGTGGCGCGTGGCAAAGCTTTGGCAGAACCTTTGATCATTGACCTTGCAGAAAAATACCAGCGACAGCCTGCACAAATAGTATTGAAATGGATTCTACAAAAGGGGGTCAGCATCAACACGATGTCCACTAACCCGAAGAACATTAAGTGCAATTTCAATGTATTAGATTTTCATCTTTCAAACACCGATATTAATCAGATCGACACGCTCGGAGAACGCAAGTTTCGCATCGTCGATAAGGAGCTGGTTCCCTGGGCCCCTGATTGGGACTGAAATGCCACTTCCCAAAACGAGGTTAGATCACAGTTTTTGTACCGAAGATGGCCGTGTTTGGACTCCCATCCCACTTTTGAGGCCGCACCGGTGTAGCTAATCTACTGCTCGGTCGATACAGATAGTATCCGCAAAACTCATTTTAAGGCTGGTTGAAGATGGAATCCGCATACCGACTCGTTACCCGCAGTGACTTCGATGGCCTTGTGTGCGCTGTACTGCTAACGCACCTGGAGCTTATAGACGACATTTCGTTCGTCCATCCAAAAGATATGCAGGATGGAAAAATTGAGATAACGTCCCGCGACATAACCACCAACCTGCCCTATGTCGAAGGTGCTTATCTGGTATTCGATCATCATGAATCGGAAACTGAGCGTAACGATACGAGCGCTGAAAACTACATTATCGATGCAAAAGCGGCATCTGCTGCACGCGTTGTCTGGCGACACTACGGTGGAAACTCTATCTTTCCGACCGCATGGAACGACATGATGGAGGCTGTTGATAAGGCAGACTCAGCACAATACTCGATGGATGAAGTTTTGAACCCCCAAAAGTGGGAGCTTCTGAACTTACTTATGGATTCACGTACGGGTCTGGGTCGTTTTCGTGAATTCCGAATTTCAAACTATCAATTAATGATGGAACTTATTGACTATTGTCGCACCCACACTATTGATGAAATACTTGAGCTACCGGACGTCAAGGAACGCGTTTCGCTGTACGAGCAACACAAACCAGCGTTTGTCGATCAATTAGAACGCTGTAGTACAGTTCATGGAAACTTGGTGGTACTGGATTTACGTAACGAAAACATCATACACCCTGGAAGCCGATTCCATATATATGCAACATTTCCTGAGTGCAATATCTCTATACATCAACTCAATGGTTACAAAAATCAGAATACGGTTTTTGCCACAGGAAAATCTATATTTGACCGATCGTGTAAAACCAATGTTGGAGAGTTAATGCTGCAATACGGCGGCGGCGGCCATAATGCGGCTGGCACCTGCCAGGTTGATAACGATAAAAGTGAAAAAACACTTGGCGAACTGATATCCACTATTAACAACAACGAACAAGACCTTAAAAATACCGGGTAATCGTGTCATAGATACAATGAGTTTTATCAAAACAGGCTAGATAATTTCTAGCCTTTTTTACGGCCTCAATAATTTAGCGTATAAATTTATTTTTTCAAACACTGGGTAACCCCGTTTCTGTCCAGACAATATTTTTTTCTCCCTAATCTAATCTGATTACCCTCATCTGACTTTCAGGCCGAGAACGCACTCATTTTACGCACACAGTTTACGTTCTGCATTTTTTGCCCCTCCTTAGCGTCGTCCGGATATAATAAGCTCGAAGCCAATCTACCCTATTCGGACAGCCACAACACCATGAGCAAAAAAACTCAATATAAGCCACCCAAGGTCTGGAAGTGGGACGATCAGGATGGAGGTCAATGGTCAAAAACAAACAGACCCATCGCTGGTGCAACACACAAGAAAAAACTGCCCTCTGGCAAGCACCCAATACAACTGCACTCGCTGGCCACACCAAACGGCCAAAAAGTGACAATTATGCTCGAAGAGCTACTGGAGCTGGGTGTCAAAGGGGCACAATATGATGCCTACAAAATAGACATCGGTAAGGGCGAACAGTTTGGTAGCGGATTTGTAGACATTAACCCAAATTCAAAAATCCCTGCCATGCTTGATCGCAGCACCAAAACACCAACCCGCGTTTTTGAATCGGGCGCTATCTTGTTATATCTGGCTGAAAAATTTGATGCGCTTATGCCGAAGGACAACAAAAATCGCCCTGAATGCCTGTCGTGGTTATTCTGGCAGATGGGCAGTGCACCCTATCTGGGTGGAGGATTTGGACATTTTTACAAATATGCACCATACCCAATAGAATATTGTATTGACAGATTTACCATGGAAACCAAACGCCAACTGGATGTACTGGACAGACATTTGGCAAAAAACAAGTACCTTTGCGGTAACGAATACACTATTGCTGATATCGCAATTTGGCCATGGTATGGACAAGTGGTTCTGGATATCGTGTATGAGGCAGCTGAATTTTTAGATGCCAAACGATATAAGCACGTTATCCGTTGGGCAAAAGCGATTGCCAAGCGCCCCGCTGTCATACGCGGTTGCATGGTCAATCGACCCTCGGGTCCCGAAGACAAACAGGTAGTCGAGCGTCACAGTGATGCTGATTTTTCCGGCAAGGCCACAGGTAGTCAGAAAAAGACTCAGAAAAAAACCAAGAAAAAAACCAAGAAAAAAGGCAAGGCTGGCAAAAAAGCTTCTACAAAAAAGACCAAAAGCAACAAGACAATAAACAAAAAGAAAAGCAAGAAAAAAGCATCAGGTAAAAAGAAAGCCACGAGTAAGAAAAAAAAGGCGAGCGACAAAGCTTCAAATAAAAAAACGGCTGCCAAAAAGCCTTTGAACTCCAGGAAAAAAGTGTCTGAAAAAGGCAAAGCTACAAGCAACAAAAAAATCTCCAGTAAAAAGAAGACTGCTGCGAAGAAAAAGAAATAACGACAACCGGACCTGCAACCATGCCTGCACCCATTAACAAGTTTAAACAAAAACTCACTAATCATCAGAATCAATTTGGCTGCTGGCTTGGGCTGGCAGATGGTTACGTTGCCGAGGTTGCAGCTACGGCTGGCTTTGACTGGCTATTAATAGATGCCGAGCATGCTCCAAATGACTTACCCACTATTGTCGAGCAATTACAGGTGATCAGTAGCTCCCAAAGTCATCCTGTTGTGCGGCTGCCAATTGGCGAAACACATACTATTAAACAAGTACTGGATGCTGGCGCTCAAACACTGCTTATCCCCATGGTTGAAAGTGCCGAGCAAGCCCGGGATTTGGTTAAAGCTATGCGTTATCCACCGGCTGGTGTCCGAGGTGTCGGTTCGGCCCTGGCGCGTTCTTCAAAATTCAACGCAATCACAGATTACTTGACCACCGCTGACGATCAAATGTGCCTTATTACTCAGATCGAAACCCGCGCTGGTGTTGAAGCACTTGATGACATATTGGCTGTGGAGGGTGTGGATTGCGTGTTTATAGGTCCTTCGGATTTAGCTGCTGATATGGGCATGTTGGGCAAAAACGACACCCCTGAGTTCCATGAAACCCTGAACGATTTGTACAAAAGAATTCGCGCCTCCGGGAAAGCCGCTGGCACGCTTGCGCTAAACAAACACTCAGTGGCCAGCGCACTGGATTCAGGCGCAAGCTTTATTGGCGTTGGTATTGATGTTTTACTCTATGCAAACGCTATGCGAGATCTGGCTGCAGACCCAACTATGAATGGCTAATTTTTTGAGTTCTCGCATGGCGTTAACGCACAGTAAAATTGTTCTGACCACGATCAACGCGCGCTACATCCATGCATCGTTAGGGCTTCGGTATCTTTATGCCAATATGGGTGAGCTAAAAGCACACACCAGCCTGGCAGAGTTCACGTTACATCAAAGGCCAGACGATATCGTCGAGCAGCTACTGCTGCTTAATCCCGCTATTATTGGCTTCGGCGTTTATATATGGAATTGTGTAGAAACACTTGAAGTCGTTCGCACATTAAAAATTATCAGGCCAGATATCATCCTTATTATTGGTGGACCTGAAATCAGTTATGAGACAACTGAGCAAGCGCTTTATAATCTGTCCGATCATGTCATAACGGGCCAGGCAGATCTTGCCTTTGCACAAACCTGCGAAGAGATACTGCAGGGTAAAACACCGGGCAAGCTTATTAGCTCATTACCCTTGCAACTCGATTCGCTGAAAAGTCCATACCCGGAGTACACCAGCGATGATTTAGCCAATCGCGTGTTGTATGTAGAAGCCTCCAGGGGTTGTCCTTTTAAGTGCGAATTTTGCCTGTCCTCGTTGGACAAAACAGCTACCGCATTCGATATTGACGACTTTTTAAACCACATGGATTCATTACTCGAGCGTGGCGCACGTCATTTTAAATTTGTAGACAGAACATTTAATCTAAAAGTGGCTACAAGCCAGAAGATATTACTTTTTTTCCTGAATGCGATTGAAAACCAACACAAAGAATTGTTTCTGCACTTTGAACTAATACCTGATCGATTACCCGATTCACTCAAAGAGCTGCTACCACGGTTTCCTTCGGGGTGCTTACAATTTGAAATTGGTATTCAGTCCTTTAATCCCGAGGTGCAAAAACTAATCAGCCGTAAGCAACAGCACCATAAAACGTGTGCAAACTTGATTTGGCTGCGAACAAACACCCATGCACACATCCATGCTGATCTTATTTTTGGCCTCCCCGGTGAATCTATACAGAGCTTTGGTAGTGGATTTAACGAACTTGTCGCCCTGCAACCACAGGAGGTGCAAGTCGGTATACTAAAACGGCTGCGAGGCACCCCACTTGCACGGCATACAATACCTTTTGACATGCGATATCAATCGTCACCACCGTATCGCATTTTGTCTAATAAGGATAATGACTTTGATCAGGTGCAACGCATGGTTCGATTTGCCCGGTACTGGGATCTCATTGCCAACTCTGGCCGCTTTCCACATACCTTGCCATTACTGCTGGCAGATGATCCCTTTGACCGATTTATGCAAAGCAGTAATTGGCTTTTTATACGCACAGCTCAAACGCACAAAATCGCGCTACCAAAACTATTTACGCTAATTCATCAACTGATGATAGAACATTTTCGCAGTAATAATGACGAGGTTCAATCAGCTTTGTTAGATGACTTTTTGCATAACAAATTAAAGGGTCGTCCTAATTTTATAAGCTCAGATCAAGAAGTACCGAAAACGGGTGCCGTTGCCAAGCGACAACGGCGGCATGTTGTTCAGCAAGCACATGGACACACTGGGGTATAGTCAAGTTGTCAGCCAATCTATCAGTGAGTAAGACATGAATACTGCTGTTCTTCATCATCAGTATCTAACTGACTTTTATAAATCACTTAGCGATGCAATAAAGGGTGAGCTGGATTTTAGTTCAGCTGGTGTGGCTATGTATACCAGCGATGCGTCTAACTACCGCCAAGTACCAATGGGTGTTGTTTATCCAGCTGATGCGCAAGACATTAAAACAACCTCAGCGCTGTGCCATACTCATAGGTACCCCTTACTGATGCGTGGAGGCGGTACATCGCAAAACGGTCAATGCGTCAATAACGCTGTCATTATTGACTGCTCGCGGTTTATGCACAGGGTACTTGAAATAAACGTGGAGCAGCGTTGGGCGTTGGTTGAGCCGGGCATCGTATGTGATGCACTAAAAGCGGCTGCTGAAAAACACAATCTGACTTTTGGCCCAGACCCGGCTACTCACAGTCGATGCACACTTGGCGGGATGATCGGCAACAACAGCTGCGGACCACATTCCATGCTGGCCGGGAAAACCGTTGAAAACGTATTGGAATTAGAGATACTGACCGGCGATGGACACAGTTTTTGGGTAGGCCCGACCACCGATCAACAAATGCAAGACATTATTGGCAAAGGTGATAGACGAGCAGAAATCTACTCGCAACTTAAAGATTTGGTTACTGACAATGCAGAGGATATTAGAAACAAATTCCCGAATATCAAACGCCGCGTGTCTGGATATAACCTGGATCAGCTTTTACCCGAAAACAATTTTAATCTTGCACGAGCTTTAGTCGGTACCGAAGGCACTTGCGTGTCCATTCTTCAAGCGCGGGTACGGCTGATTGAAAATCCAACGCATGTACGGCTGGTGGTTTTAGGGTTTAAAGATATATTTCTGGCAGGCGATGCCGTGCGAAGTATCCTGCCATTTGCACCAATAGCGATGGAAGGTCTGGATTGGAATATTGTTGGCGGATTAAACGAGCGCAAGCTGCAGCAAGAAGAGATTGCCTTGTTACCTGAAGGACGAGCATGGCTACTGGTGGAACTGGCTGCCAACTCTGAAGAATCTGTTAACGCACTGGTATCAGACTTTACTGAGGCCATGACAAACGACGCCCTGGTAGAGTCTGTACTTAAAGTCGATAACGAAAACGATGTAAGAGCACTGTGGACAATAAGAGAGCAAGGGGCTTCTGCTACAGCGTTAGCACTCAATCCCAATGAGCCCGACCCTGTGGTTGGATGGGAAGACACGGCTGTCGACCCAATGCAACTGGGCGACTATTTGCGCGATCTCTATGCTCTGGTTGACCGCTACGGGTACAAGACCAGCTTATACGGTCACTTCGGAGATGGCTGTATACACGCAAGAATGACCTTCGAAACTCGTACTCAAGAGGGTGTTAAGAAATGGCGCCGATTTAGTCACGACATTGCTACTTTAGTGGTTAAATTTGGCGGTTCACTATCAGGCGAACATGGCGACGGTCAGGCTAAGGCAGAGTTTTTGCCACTTATGTATGGCGATACGCTGATCAAAGCATTCGAACGGTTCAAATCCATTTGGGACCCGGCTGGCCAGATGAACCCCAGAAAAGTGATTAACTCTTACCGCATGGATGAAAACTTACGCTACGGGCCTGACTACCAAACGCCCATTGTCATCAGCAAGCTGCATTCAATGCATACGGCTAACGGATTTGGCAGAGACATGGAGCGTTGTATTGGCATGGGCAAATGCCGCGCCGCCACCGGCGCTATGTGCCCAAGCTACCAGGCTACCGGCCAGGAACGCTACTCTACACGTGGTCGAGCGCACCTACTCCACGAAATGATTCGAGGCGAAATTATTGAAGACCAATGGAATAATAGCGACATCGCTGACTCTCTAGAACACTGCCTGTCTTGCAAAGCTTGCCAGTCGGCCTGCCCCACAAAAGTCGACATAGCTGCGTACAAAGCTGAGTTCATGCACAAACATTACGCCGGTAAAAACCATCGACCAATACACCATTGGGTATTCGGGATGATTGGCAGCTGGCTGCCTGTGGCGGCGCGGGTAAGACCTTTTAGCAATATGTTGCTTCGCAGCCCGTTAGGTATAATAGCAAAATCCGTTTTGAAAATTGAATCCAGCAAGAACCTACCCACCATAGCTCCATTGAATTTCGCAAAATGGGTAAAACAAAATGCGGCACATGAAGACGGCCATTTTTACTGGCATGGTGAACAAGGTCAGCAAGCTGTGGTTCTCTGGGCAGACACGGTCAACACGTACTACTCTCCTCATTTATTAATAAGCGCAATCAATACATTAAACCGCAGTGGATGCAATGTTGCTATCGCCAAGTCTCACTTTTGCTGTGGTCGCCCCTTGTTCGAATATGGCTTACTGGATAAAGCCCAAAAACACAGCGACAACATCATTAATCAGTTTTATCCAAACTTACCCAATCAGTCGCCAGTCATCGTCTTAGAGCCATCATGTTTGTCTGTGTTTAAAGATGAGATGGTGAAGCTACAAACCAATAGCCAACCTGCACAAGACCTTGCTCAACGTTGCATGTCACTGGCACAGTTTCTACAACAGCACGGTATAACGCCACGCAAAAAATTTGCAAAAGCGATTGTTCATTTTCATTGCCATGACAAAGCCCTGCAAACGCACAAAGCGGATGCTCTGTGGATTAAATCCTGCTTTGAAGACGTGCTGGAACCTGAACCAGGCTGCTGTGGTATGGCTGGCGGCTTTGGCTTACAAAAAAAGACAAGCGCGATTAGTCAAGCATTACTTCAAAAAAACCTGCAATCGACCATTACGAGGCATGAACCTGACACCATGGTTATTACCAATGGATTCAGCTGCCGGTCGCAATTTTCGGCTATCTCACCCGATCACATCTATCACCCTGTCGAAATAATAGAAAAAAGTCTATGATTTCGTGCACTTGAGCGTCGATTGACAGATACAGCCTTTTTTTTCGCAACCGAAACACATACACTACTGTCCAACACTGGCAGACACACAAACATCAGGAGACAATATGTTGTCATTCAAAAAGTGGTTGATCACTGCAGCTTTGGTCTGTGCCACAAGCAGCGTCCAGGCAGCCGATGTATTCGGTGTCTGGATTACCGAAAAGTCCGACAAGGGTTCATCCATGGCTGTTGAAATATTCGAATGCGATGATCGTGTTTGTGGCAAAGCCGTAGATGTGTTTGACGCAGAAACTCGCGACAGCGTTGGCTTGGAAATTATAAAAGGCATGCGTAAGAAGTCAGATACGGCATACACTAAAGGCAAGATCTATGCGCCTGATACCAAGAAATGGTACAAGTCCAAAATGAGTCTGAAAAGTGACGACAAACTTAAAGTATCTGGCTGCGTATTGGGCGGTGTGATTTGCCGATCACAAACGTGGACTCGCCAACCTTAGATTGCTGACTAGATTGCTGACTAGATTGATTGCTAGATTGATTGCCACTGGAAAATGTCAATATCGTGTGGTGTGTTGACCACACGTTATTTTCGAGTACTTATCAAAAGTGATAGCGATAGTTGACGCCCATACTGGTCGTGTCGTCACCGCTACGCGACAGCGAATTCGGTTGGGTATCGAGAGAGAATCCAATACTGAGCTCATCACCACCCAACACTCTAATCCCTGCTCCACCATCCAACTGTAGCCCTGTCGTCGAACTGGGCCACTGGTGCCCGATATTGGCGTTGAAGTAGTATCGCGGCGATGATGTCTGCGGGTAATTGCCTTCAGTGCCGCCGCGAGACAATGATGCACCTAAATTAACTGTGGTGGTTTTTTCGCTTAGAATATTGCTGGCAGATGTCCCTGGTACAAGCGCCAACTCAGCAGGCAGTGTATTTTCGATTTCGTTCTGGCTACGGGTTCCAGCTATACTGGTTGACCACACATTACTGCCTATCGCACCACGCATACCAACCTCTACCCTGCCCTCCAGACCTCGAGCAATTCGGTTTTGTTGCACACGTGAGTTAATGTCCTGAGCATTGACAGTAAATTTAACGTATTCGCGAAAACCTAAAGACTGCTCATACCCTATCGTTGCACGGTGTTGCCTGGCAGCTATTCTCAATGGGACAGATGCGGTACTGGCTTCGTTATAGGCCAGTTCGGCAGTGAGTTTTCGTTTACCAGACAAATCGCTCAAATGATGACGGGTACCAGCGTAGGTTAAATCATCATTTTCATTGATTAAATAGCCGGCACTCACGCTGCCGCCAAATTGCCTGTCACCATGATATAAGGTCAAAGCAATATCTGATTGTTCGCGATTACCATTCAGGTTATACCGATCAGATTCAAAATTACGCTGCGCAAAATCGATAGAAAAACCCAGGTTCATTGAATCAAATGAATGGCGGATGGTAAAACCCGATTCACTGATACCCAGACCGCTAATAGATGTTTGTTTCACTTTCGCTGCAGTAAAGCTAGGACGTTCGCTGCGCATAGCCGTATATTGACTACGTGCCACGTTTCTGTCTCCAAGCGTGGGCGCTTGATTTACTGAGTTTTTAGCTAAAGTGTAAGCCTCTTGATCGTATCCAAGTTGCCTTAACGCTAATACATGATTACCCACAGAAACTTTGCCAGTCCCGTTAAGCACTTGTTGTATTTGCGCAAGATCGTTCGCCGCCATAGCAACTGACAAGGCTTGCCATGCGGGCGCTTTTAATCGCTCATTATGCAATTTACTCATGACCAAACGAGCATGTTCATGGCGCTGTGTGGCCATCAACCAGGATATCGCAATATCCTCTCGCCAAAATTCGTTGGACGCCTGTTTAATGGATGCGTCTTTAAGCATTTTATGAGATAGCTGCTCTTTGTCTTCTGCACTTCCATAACGGTTTATCAGTTGTGCGTATTGACGCAGTAGCTCACTTTGATCTTGCGTGGCGCTCTCAGCTAACACGGGTCGCAACCGCTTAATCGCATACAGCCGCACCTTATGAGCAGGCTCGGCACGTCCGGAATACTCAAGCGCATCGGCAAAAGTGAGTAGCATATTGTAATCGGCTTCAATACGATCAAGCTGTCTGTCAAACCAAGTGAGACTGAGCTCTGGCAACCCTAATTGCAAATAGGCAATCGCCATTGGCGACCACAGATCAGGCTCGGTTTGCGCAGTGCTTTGATGCGTTTCAATAAACTTTCCGATAGCGGTAAGATTCTGGTCATTTATATGCGACCACAATAAGCCGCTTAAGGCGCTGACATTGTTTTTATCCAACGCCAATGCGTGGTCATAGGCTGCAAGGGCGGCTTGCTTATCGTCATTTTTCAAATGCAGTGATGCTGCCAGCACCCAATACTCAGGATTTTTCTGAAGATCAGTTGTATTTTCATCACGCACTAGAAACGCTGCAGCACTTTTTGCGTTTCCTGTTCTGATGGCTAAACTCATGGCTGAAAATGCAACCTCGTTAGATTGCGTGTTTTGCCATAATCGCGTAGCTTCAAGTATGGCTTGTTCATTTTTACCTTCATCTTCAAGTGATTGCACAAATCGCTTACCGGTGAGCATGGCAGCATATTGGTCTTCAATATCACCAAGATGAGGTTTAACCAGCTGAGCCAGCTCAGGCATACGGTATCGCCAGGCAATTTCAGCAACAATACGCACCTGATAATTAGAGGCTTCACTAACATTGCTTGTACCCGCAAGGTAACTGGCCACATCTGCAGCCTGGCCTGGTTTGCGCAATCGCCAAAGCATTTCCATTCTATGTAAGGTTTCATCAGTACCGCGGCCAAAACTGGTTGCAAAATCATTCCAGGCTTCAAGCGATTCCTGAAAATAAACATGATGCTCATAGAGCTTTGATAGTCTTCGCTGCGTTTCTGCGCGCACCCCATGATCGCTCTGCAACTGCTTAAGCAATTGAGCCGCAAGCATGGGCTGGCCTTGCGCCTCATAAAGATCGACCAGCTTGTCTATTAGCTCATCATTTTGAGGGCTCTGCCTGACCAACTGTACTAATGCAGGCAGCGCAACATCGTTTTGCCTGTTTAACTCAGCTAATCTTATAACTTGTTCGTAATGCTTTTTTTCCGGATGATTTTTTGCAATCCACTCCCATTGCTTTTGTGCAGCCACAGGATTACCGTTCCACTCAGCGATCTGTGCGTATTGCGTTCTCACGCTTAACGAATTAGGTGCGATACCTACCGCAAGACCAGACCATTTGGCCGCATCGGACAGGTCACGGTTGGCCAACGCCAGCGATATTTGCGTATTAACTGCTTCAATATCAGTTGGGTTTGACATGACCAACTGTGAGTTCCACTTGGCTGCATCAGCAGATTTGCCTAGCGATCTTGCCAGAGTGACACCTGTTCTGAGAAGTTTTTGATCAGTGGGCGCACTCGCGATGCGCTGTGATAAAACCTTAAACGCTTCCTCATTGTTACCAGCTGCAATCAGAAGCTTTTCATACTGTGCATTTATTTTCTGTTGTTCAGCACCATTACTGATAGACGCTGCTTCCTTTAGATAGTCAGCCGCCTGAGGGACGTTGTTAGAAGCTTGTGCCCATTTTGCTGCTTTTTGTAACCATTTTACTTGTTGTGCTGAGTCGGTACGAGCAAGTGTCGCGTACACCTTGTATGCCTCGTCAGGTCGGTTATAAGCTAACAACGCTTTTGCTAATTGCTCTCGCTGCACAGAGCGCAAAGGTTTGTGATCTATCAATTGCTCGAGCACAACGTCTGTTTTTCTTCTGTCACCCGATGCTGCCAGACTGGACAGCTGCGCGATGCGTAAATCGAAAACGGTATTAGCCGACGATGCAGCTGCGATAGCATTATCAAAGCAGCTTGCAGATCTGGCATTCAATGAGGTAAGCGCACTGTTTTGTGCACATTTTAAATACCATTGACTGGCGTTGTCAGCGTCCTGCTCAGCCAACAAACTGTACAAATGAGCTGCCGTGGCAGGCTTACCTAATTGCGCACTCAGCTCGGCTGTTCGTATCAGTACTGCCGTGGTACGCAACTGAGGTCGCGACAACAGCAATTCAATACGTGTGAGTAGTTGTAATCGACTTGATTCTTTTTGCTTAGCGGTGTTCGCTGCAAAGTAATCAACACTGGCTAGTTCCAGATCTAGAGAGTATCGTTCGCGCTCGCCTAAAGAGACATCTGGCTGTTCTTCCAGTAAATCACGAGCGCTATCTATTTGACCTGTCCTTATCAAAGCGGATACTGCTCGTGATGTTTCTTCTGACGAGGGTGTGCCAACAGCCGCCCGAGCTCTTAAATAGGCTAAGTCAAGTTCGCCAATAACACTGTTCTGAGTATCTCTTTCGTTTTTTTCAGAGATAATAAACGCATCTTTTTTAGGTATCAGAAAGTAAAATGACACGGCAAACAGCACTGCAATCAGTGCCATTTGTACCGGGCCTACTAGTCTCTCACGCTTGACAGTTGAGGATGGCATCGCCCGTGTCTCTGGTTGTAAAAGAGAATAGAATTGTGCTGTCTTTGGTGCGTTGGCCCTGTACTACTTTGCCATTACTGCGCACAACGCAAGCTGCTGCAGCCTGACTCAGTTCAAGCTCAACAGGTACGTGAGCCGTTATTCGAAATTTAAATCCATTTTCCGATTGGCTCCAATTAGTCACCTTACCGTTGGCAGACACTAAATGCAGCATGTTTGGCCGTTTATCGATGGTATTAAATATCACTTGCTTAGACAATCCATCGGTATGAACATACACGCCATCGTGTAGTTGACGTGCACCAGCAAGTCCGCGACTGCTCCGAATATTTGGCCAGATATTTTTATCCAGTATACGGATAGATTTAATTTCGCTTAAACCATTTAATTTCCAGCTTCCGTCCAAATACCGACTGACACCCACCGATCGAAATTCAGGAACTTTTTTTGCGTAATAGCTGGCATATACCGGGTTGATATCCTGCGCAACAGACCAACTGTAAATTTCATCCAGTGATCGTAACGCTGACACTTTAGTACCCGCATAAAAATGATAATAGATAGACGCCGGCTTGAACCGTCGCGGCTTATCGGTCATCTCCAATGTCTCGATGACACGGCGAAACCCATCAAAGGGCCCCAACCACTCATTGGTATAGACATTTTCATTCATGATTGGTGCGTATGCCTGAACATAGGGCCCTACCGTTCTGGCCATAGGACTGATTAAACTCACTGACGGTCTTGCTTTACTGATTACGGTGTAACCACCGTTTAAATTAGTCAAACCATTATTGTGTGCAGCGGCTAGTGCGGATTCTAATGGAAGAGCATCACCGCTCCACAGCATCAGCTCTGTTTTCTTATTCGGTGGTGCTAATTGTGTATTTATAAATTGCGCTGAACCACCAATTTCTCTTTCCGGGGAAAACTGATAATTACCAACATCCAGGTTATATTTGCCCGACGTGCGTGCTAAGCCAACACTACCCCACTTATAAGGGTGGCTATAGGTGTGAGTCGCAATTTCTACCGACGGCATAGCAAAGATTCTTTTAGCCACATCAAACATGCGTTCGCGACGATCAGCGTAGGCTTCAACACCGACCATTTCACCCTCAACAATGGATATGCTATGCGGCATATTGTAACGCTGTAGTATCGTTTCATGAATCATCTCAGCACCAAGCTTACGCCCTGGCACTTCTGCCCATGATGGCAATGCATCTCCATCTATGTGCGCTGCCCACAACCGTTTACCGTTTTCTGTAGTCACATCTGGCATCGGCAGGCGCTGCAAACGCAGTGTTTTTTCCAAGAAAGTAAAAGGGTCTGTAACCCAACTGTAAGAATCATCAAAATCGACGTTAGCCGCCACAGGATGCATGGCGAACCCACCCCAGGAGCCCGTTACTACCAAATCAGCAGCCGAGCCATTTTTATCGGTGACTGAAAAATGGACTTCGTTATTTTTACTGTTATTGGAAATGGGTAAACCAAGATTACTGACCCTTACGGCCATTGGTTTTTCGTAGTCCATCATTTTGCTTTTGTACGTCGCCTTTACAGAGTCCATATCCATATTCTTCCCAACGCGTATGCCCAGCTTCTTGGCTAATTGATTATCAATCGAAACCATGGGAGTGCCGAACATAGCAAAAGGAATGTCGCTACTAAGCTGCTTTTTGAACCAGTCACTTAAGCCTGGCACTTGGTATTGTGAGGCTGTCCACGATACTATGCCAGCATATTGGCCTTTCAATTCACCCAAGGGCAAAGCGTCTCTGGCGACGTCAAAATAAACAGGAACGTAGCCGTAGTATTCAAGAATCGGTGCTACTAAGGCATGCACTTCCGATGCAGACTGAACTCCATTGACTGTGCTATCAAACAGCATCATGACTTTGCGAGGTATCACCTCCATAGCGCCAACACCGACATAGTCCAGCTCAGGTGTCGATACCCATGGGACAAATCCTTTGTCTGCTATTACTGTTGCAACCTGGCGAGCTTCGTCACGGCGTTCAGGAGGCAGGTATTCAATGGCAATGACATCCAGGCCATACTGGGATTTGGCGTTGTTTAGCTTTCCCATCAACCAGGACCTGTCGCTCTCTTTCACATCAACGTACTGCTGGGCCGCATTATCCCATGACGCATACAGTGACTCGGCAGCTATGGCTTCCAGATAAGGTCCGGTTGTATCCAGCACTTCGAATCCGCGGTTTGCTATTAGCCGTATACCTGGGTGTCTTTGTGTGACTCGCTGTATAAAAGCGCCAAGTGCGGACTCCTGCGCAGCGCGCAGCTCTGGCGTTTTAGCATAAATATGATAGCTATCCATTGTATCCAAAAACAAACCAGCGTAACCAGCTGCCATCAACGCATCAATGCGCTTCATTAAAAATGAAGTCCAGCCAGGATTACTGAGATCCAAAACTTTAGAATCCCATATCTCGTTCTCACCCAATATCCATTCATCTCGAACGGTGTTCTTGTAGCTACGATGCGGGCCCACTTCGCCTACGCTCAAATACGCATAGCTAGCTGCACCATGCTGAGTGAGTTTGGTTAACTCATCTGTTTTTATATTGTCTGGTTCCAGAACAATTCGATCGAACAGAGATAACTCGTCCACAGGAGGCGTCGCACCGTAAAAAATAGCGATACTTTTTCCCACAAGGTCTCTTTTTATTTTGTCTGTAAAGCCATCATCGGTAAACCCTACCGTTCTAAATCCCAGTGATGGTTGTACTAACAGGTTGGATTCGCCTTGACTGGAATCACCCGAGCCCAGCATGTCACTGGTCAACGCAACAGATTCTAGCTTTTGAACCGAGACCGTGGACTCACTCAAACCCTGGACCAGGTTCATGCTGTTAACCAGCTTATTCACAGATTTATTCGCAACAGCTGCAACCGAACCAGAAACGCGATTAGCCACAACTGAATTTTCACGCCACAACTCCGCTCCGCTGGTCACATCATGCACCACCAGTTCTATGTCGGCGCGAGCATCTCTGCCATTGCGTTTGCCACGACCCCATTGATTAACGGTTCCTGACACAGCGTACCTTGCGCCAGCTTCGCGGGCAATACTCAGCATAGACTCGGTATTGCTTTGAACTTCAGCATTAACGGGTAGATTGTTCACGTTAACAACGCCTCGGGCCCGTAAGTTACTTTCAACCATTGATTGCGCACTATAAGCACCAGAAGCAACACCGCTCAAATTCGTTAAAGGCAAAATGGCCCATTGGTCGCCTGCGTACATGACAGGCCCACTAGAGCTAAAAGACATACAAGCGCTGAGCAACGCTAAGCTCAGTACCGCTACAGCTTGCTTTAAGCTGCGATACCGCATCGATTGTATAAGCAGCAAGCGCTTTAATTTTTTTAATAGAGTATTCATGGTACTAGCCCGGCAACTCTTCTGGATGTCGTTCGCGCATAAACGTACGAAATTCAATGTTTTCCATCTCGTTAGAGACTAACCAAATTCCAATAAACGCTGTTAGCGTCATTGACAATCCAAACCCGTAGCCGTAGTAAGTCGGTCCAAGCTTGATTGTAATTAATGTAAATATCGTATTAGTTAATAGTAAGGTGGCGGTTAATATCAGTGCATCACGTAGTTTGTCCAGATAAAACGCAACGTTGAGTACAGCAAGCATCAACACTTGAGCAGCCACGCCGACTAAATCGATATAGTAAAGGTGAACAAATTTTTCAGAGATACCTAACCACTGAACAATCTTGGGACCCATTAAATACAACACCAAAACGGTGACCCCCTGAATTCTTATGATCTGGAAAATTCCCTCACGAACTGCGACCACCATGGCGTTACCCAGCGTTTCGATTTCGTGCAACGTGGCGTTACCGCGAACGGCGTTGAAAAAACCTTCGTAGGCTTCAGCAAAGTCTGTTTCTATGCGCAGTAGAAAAACCGCCATGCCGGGAATAATGCTTAAGTAGGCTAAAAAGATAGGTAAATCATAAATAACTGAACTGCGTAACGGGCCGATCACACTTTCAGATGTGGCCGGATACAGCCAAAATATAAGCTTGTCCGCCCAAATACCCAAGTTGTAGAAAAACCCGATGAAAATAAGCGCTGGAAATATTTGCTTGCGTTTTAAAAAGTCAAGTCGAACCGCCTCAACGACTGGGTATTCTGGAATTATGACGGCGAGCATCATAAACAATAGAACACCATGTCCTGCCAACAAACCAGCTAGTAATCCTGTTAACCCGAATTTCATGAAAACAGCTGATAAAACCACTGTTGAGCCGTAACCAACTGCGAATGCAACTAATATAAGTTTGAAACGCTTTAAGCCAGCAACAAAGATAACCACTATCCATACGTTGCTTAAAGTAACAAAATTAGCCACCATTAATGCTTCATAAGCAAATGATTCGGCAAAAATGGTAAGTGCTAATGCAACCCCAACCAACAGACTCACTATAGTCGTTAGCATGATCGCGCCAAATAAATTCGGGTTAACGATATGATCTTTACCTTCAAAAAGCCTGTCTGCAACAAATCGAGTAAACACCAGCTGCAACAAGCCCGTTAACGTTAACGAAGCACCCATTATCCAGGTCACGGAGGTGGTAAATTGCTTTACCTCTATACCACCAACTTTCTGCGATACGGCCACAATACCAATTAACATGACACCCAGAATCGAAAGCACCCAAGGTCCGGCACTGATCAGGCCTGCAAACCCATAGGCTTTCATGGTTCCGGTAAAAGAATCATCATCCAGGTATTTACGTAGTTCGAATCCTATGCCAGCCATGATCTAGGACGCCTTATAGATTGATGGGGAAATTGGTGGCGAAATCGATGACGAAATCGCTGGGTTTAAATCGAGCTGCGACTGATAGGCTTCCTGATATCGTTGAATCATGTCTTTTTCGTCGTAATAAGCCTCTACCCGCTGAATTGCAGCATCGCGTGCTGAACGCCAGTTGGCATCATTATTCAACAGCTCTATGGCCGCTTCTGCAAACTCCGAAGGATTAGCAATCGGCACGACAGCACCAGATGCACCAATAGCTTTGTCTTCCTCACTAACGCCATACACTAACTCGCTGCAACTGCCAACATCAGTAGAGACAGCCGGTATGCCAGCGGCATATCCTTCCAGCATGACGAGCGGTTGGCCTTCTGATACAGAAGTGAGCACTGAGAGACCAATACGCGGAAAAATATCATCTGGTGACTGGAAACCAAGAAACTTCACACAATTGCCCAGATCAAGGCTTTCAACCAAAAGCTTACATTCGCGCGTGTAATCCGGGTCTTCGTCCTGTGGACCAACCAACCAGCCTTCAGCGCCTGGTACCTTGGCACGTATCACTCGCATAGCCCGAATAAAGTTCTTGATGTCCTTTATTGGCACCACTCGACCAATCAGCGCCAACACAGGCGGAACGGGAGCATCATCGGCACGTCGAACTTTTTTAAACCGCTCGACATTCACACCATTAGGAACAACAGTTAGTTTATTCTCGGGTGCACCATCAGCAATCTGTCTAAGCCGATTACCGTTGTATAGCGTGTAAATATGATTGGAAGAAGCATAGGACATCCGACCCAGCGATTTGAAAAAACGAATCCAAACACTGCGCAAATAATTCATGTTGTCGTTAAGCCCCACTTTAAATGGGTCCAGCTCTTCAGGTATCCAGTCTACTTGCGCAAGGTCAAGCTCACGCTCTTTCGTATATATCCCATGTTCAGAAATAATATAAGGACTGCCAGTTTGTGTACTCAGCAAGCTGCCTAAAAAACCTGCATAACCCGTCGAGACTGAATGGTAGACGCTTGCCACAGGCGCGTCTTTAGCAATGTTAGCTAAAGTAAACAGCGGTCCGTGCATAGCCCGGATAGTCCAAAAAAAATGATTAAAATCCAAACCATCGGGTGCTTCATCGTACTTTTCTTTTATGGTATTCCAGGCACTCTTGCTATGCTGTAGTTCAGCTTTGCTTATAGCACCGGGACCAACTAATAATTTGCTAAAGGCTATGGCAACATCATTACTGATGGGGCCATCCGAATTTGCCAGCATCGAGTGCAGTTCACTGTTTTTTTCAAATTGCTCAGCCTTCGAGGAAGCACGCTTCCAAAAAGGCCGCTTTTTTCTCACAAGATTTTCGTCATCACCTAATAAATAATGCAGTTCAATGTGTACAACGTTGTCAGGAATATCGTAAGCTGGCTTTTCGTAGTCACCATCATGCGCACCTAGAAAAATAATCGAGAATGTCAGGTGAGGCATACCCTCAATAATCTGTTTAACCCAAGTCGATACGCCTCCGCGTACATACGGAAACGTACCTTCCAGCAATAAACAAATATCCGCTGTTGCTTCCGGGTTATAAATTAGATCTGATTTCACGTCCAATACCCCGCCAGATGGCACAGAGGAGGATACGCCTTGTAAGAATCTTCTACTTGTTCAATTGATTCAACCACCTTCTTATAATCTCTTGCCTGAAACGCAGCCTCTGCCCGATAAGGCATTGCTTTCTCAATAGGCATACCCAAGGCCATAGCCCGTTCAAATGCAACTGATGCCATTCGATCTTTACCTTGTAACAAGGCGATTCGACCAAGTGTAAAATGGGCATTTCGATTAGTTGGCATTATACGAACAGAGTTAATTGCAGCATCAGATGCTTTTTTTAATAGCTGTTCTCGCGCAATGGGCTCGTCTTTTTCCAGAGTCAATAGCTCCCAGTAATTACTGGCTATCTGTAACCAAGTATTCGATTGATCTTTTGCACCTTGTCCTCGCGCAATCTTTTCCAAACCTTGAATGTCTTTATTCAACTCAGTTACTTTTTTATCCAGGGTTTGATAGGCCGTTAATCGTATTCGTTCGTCAGAATGCTTGACGGCCGCTTTTAAGGTTCCTACCGACAGGGAATTTCGGATATTACTGGCGGCAAGGACCTTTTGATAAAGTTCGTCTGACTTACCAGAATAAGTCAGTTGCTCAACAAAACCTCGTCCATCCAGTTTTGACGCAGCTCGCCCAATGGGTGCGGTGAACGGCAATTCTGCATTTTTAGTGAATTGCCAATACACTGTCTCATCGTGCCTGTTATTAGAATGATAGATCCCATAGACAAACGCACCGAAAGCACCTATCGCTCCTACTAAGGGCATGGCCAAACTCAGGCTTAAGCAATATAAAAACAGGTGCTTTGGCTCTGCCGGGGTTAACAGCGATGCAAAGTAAGCTATAGCTGTGGCTGCAACACCGCAGGCAATGCAATGGCAAAGTAGCCAAATCAAAGGCATTTGGGTGAGTGCTGATTGCGTGAGCAGCCCAACAAAAAGTAAGGCCTGCACGCATAACGACACAAACAAAGTCAGACTTGCGATTAGCTTATGCAACTCGCTTCGTCCTTCGCTTGGTGATCGCTGTCGAGTCCTGCCTGGCAGGTTGAAAACCCGTGCTTTCATTGATAAAAGCAAGACAGCTTTCACGTGAGTCACTACTACCAATTTGCATTGTGGTCACATCAGCCAGTAAGTCTTGTAGCTCCAGGTCAAATTCATTTCTAACGGATTGCCCTATTCGACTCAGGTATGCATCACACTGGGTTTGAGCTATTAATGGCAATAGTATAACGACGGTGATTGAATCATCTTTGGTTTTTGGAAACCAGGAACTGTCCAGGCTTCGTATGTTAGAGCCCACCATTTCAGAGACGACATCGACATACTCGACCTTTTCAAATTGCAAACACAACAGAGAGGAAGTTACACTGTTTGTGCGTGCAAACCGCAGCGTTGTATCAAGCTCGGCAAGAAACCAGGCAGTGCGAGATTGAGCAGCACCATGAGAACGGGCCAGCATATCGCCAACATAGCCACCAAGTAGAGCAAGTATATTGAGGTTCTCTTGTTGAAACGCCATAAAGTGCATGTCACGCACCGCCAGAACACCATGTAACTTGCCGTGCGAATCAACTAAAGGCACAACCGCGAGCAATCCAGCTATGTGGCTGTCTGTTGCGTGCGAGCTTAATTTAACACTCACCAATTCGTGCTCTTCAATAGCCAATCGCAATAGTGGGTCAAAGGTAGGTAGATCGCCCATGCTTCCGTGCGTAGCAACGGGTGTCGGGTCAATCTGTGTATCATTTTTCATGGCATACAGGCCAGCCACCTGAACAGAACAAAACTGAGCGAATATAGCCATCAAGTCGCTGCCCGCCTGAATGTCATTGCCAGCCGCTGTCAAAACCGGCTTTGCTTGTTGCAATGCCTGCCGAAGGCTCAATCGTTGACCAGCCATGAACTCTTCCAGCTGGCCGTGTGAGACTTTTAATACATGATAGTCATTCGAAAATTCTTTTAATCTATGCCGTAAGTATTCGTTTTCTGCTTCCGCCCGACCACTTCGAGATCGCCATGTCGCAGCAACATCGCCTATTACAAGGCACATTATTAAAGTACCCACCGCCAGAGTAAGTAGTGCTATGGGTTGTGCCTCGTAAGCTGCCGAGCCAATAACAAAAAATGCCACTGCCGCCACTGCTGCACACGCTGATCCCCACGCACTACCGTACCGCGCAGAGAAAACGACGGGGGCAACCGCTGCCCATGCAAACCCGGAATTTATACCCAGAGGATCGGCTGAGAACAAAAGCAAACCGATCATCGGAACCGAAACAGCAAATACAAGCAACTCCAACAACTTCGCGTAGTTTCCAAACTTCTCGCGCGCAGCGTCGAATCCTGAAGGGGAATTGAGTTCTTTTGCTTTTTTGTTAAACAGTGATTTCATTTTTTGGCATTCACTTAAGCTTTTAGGGTTTATTATTGACTCTAAACACCTAAACAATTCACTGAATTTCAATTTGCTTTAGTAATTTCTCGATAGACTTATTAGCCACACTGGAAAGATTCGCGTAACCCCATCCTGTTTTGGCGGTTGTTGCTTGCCACACAACCTGACTGTTGCTCAAGTCAATCAATTTCAAACTCAATCCAACAGCTGGTTCTTTGTCAGGACCACTTTTGTAGTGCCATTCGTGTATGGTGCCGGTTAAACCATAGCGAATACCATTCTCACGTCCCCACTGCAAACCCTGATCTACCTGACGTTCAGCATCTAACAATGACACCAGACTCATGCCTTCTGGTGCTGCATACGTTTTTAACGTGTTTATGCCACGTGAACGTAACTGTGTCTCCACCATGGCTTTGGTTTTTTCGCCGGCACGTGGTGTTGTTGAGAGATTGTTTATGGGCAGCAACACCCATGATTGGCTTGCAGACACGCTGACTTTATCGGTTGTAGTCATTGTGCTGCAAGCAGTAACAGCAAAGGCTGTCAATGCTAGTAACAACAGGAGTATTCGATTACGCATGCCTAATTCCGGGTTGGCTGTTTGATATAGATAAGAGTTGCCAGCTATAAGCGACTGACTTGACTATGCTGCTTTACCGCTTTTTTTTTCGCGTTCCAGCAGGGTGTGTTCCCACGCCAACGACGTTTTAACGATAATGTCCAGTTCGTTATATTGAGGAGTCCAATCCAGAGTCTTCTGAATCTTGCCCACAGCAGCTGTTAGCTCAGGAGGATCACCTGCTCTGCGCGGCTCTTCAATAACCTTGATGTCTGAACCGTTTAACTTGGAAACTGAATCAATAACTTGTTTAACACTGTAACCTTGACCATATCCACAATTCACCAGTGTAGATTCACCACCATCACGTAAATAATCCAGTGCTGACAGGTGTGCACTAGCTAAATCAGTCACATGAATATAATCACGTACACCTGTCCCATCGGCAGTCGGATAGTCAGTACCAAACACATACAAAGAATCTCGTTTCCCCACTGCAACTTCTGAGGCAACCTTGATCAAAAGAGTGGCGTTCTTTGTAGACTGGCCAATTTTCCCGTCAGGATCACAACCGGCGACATTGAAATAACGGAGTATCACGTGCTTCAAGTCGCAAGCAGCACTTAAATCTTTGATCATGTGCTCCGACATCAACTTGGACATGCCATAAGGATTTATTGGTGCTGTTGGCAAGTCCTCTCCACAAGGCTTTGATGCATCTTCGGGGATACCATAGGTTGCAGCCGTGGACGAAAATATAAAGTTTGAGATACCGGCATTTTGACAACACTCCAACAAATTGCGAGTAGCAGCGGTGTTATTGCCGTAAAACTTAAGGGGGTTGGTGACACTTTCGGGTACGATCGTGTGTGCGGCAAAATGCATCACAGTATCAACGTCATGTTCTTTCAGGATTTTACTGACCAGCTCGCTATCAGCCGTATTTCCTTCTACGAATGTTCCGTACAGAACAGCTTCTCTATTACCCGTAGAAAGATCATCAAGCACAACAATGCGTTCAGAACGCTCACCTAGCAGCTTCACGACATGGCTGCCGATGTAACCTGCACCACCTGTGACCAGAATAGATTTACCGCTTTGTGTGCCTGACATGTTCGCTCCCAAAATATAAAACACGCAAAATTTTTGTTCAGTTCTCTAGGTTGCGTTTAGGAATATCTGTGCCACTGTGAAGACTGAAATCCAGCCGGTGATGGATTGTTGACTAACTGTGCTGAGCTTCTCGTTATCAAACACAATGATTAAAGGCGTAGCCATAAAAGTGCTAATAAACTGTGATCAGCACAACAAAAAATGTCTAAGTAACAGGTGATTTGAACTTGCTGTGCGTGTGTTTTTTTACAAGAAGTTGCATTCAGACGATCAAGCTTTTGCATTGCATCGTGCATTCTTAACAAAACAATTACCGAACACTTAACTTGACACATCTCGCCGATATTTTGACGATCTAATCGGGCGGCTTCAGAAGACTGAGTTTTCTCTACGTTTCTTGTGGGTGTTTCGGGGCCTGCAAGCCTTGTAAACGGAACTGCCCAGGAGACAAATCAAACGTGTCCTTAAAGTACAAGCCGAAATGAGATGCAGATCCAAAACCACTGGCAACCGCTATTTCGGAGATAGGCAAACCCGTTTGCAACAAAAGATTAGCGGCTCTGTTAAGACGAAGCCGCCGGTAGTATTTACCCGGAGACAGTGACAAATAACGTCCAAACAAACGGTCCAGGCTGCGATGCGTCGTACCAGATTGTCGTGCAATTTCAGCAACGGCTAAAGGCTGTTCCAGGTTTTGCGCCATTATTCGCAATGCCTCTGCAAGCACTCGACTCCTGCCAGCGTATCGATAAGCCTCGCTAACATTTTGGCTGATTGAACTATCACGAAGCTTGTCATGGAAATAGTTATCCGCGATACGTGCAACCACCTCAGTACCTAGATCTTGAAGAACAAATTGTAAAAATAAATCCAGACTGGCTGTGCCACCTGCGCAGGAAAACCGGTTTCCGTCCATTTCCAGGATTGATACGCGTGTATCTAAATGAGGAAATTGATGACGATACGCATCGATGCACTTCCAATGAATAGTCGATCGGTGCTTATCGAACAAACCGCTTTGCGCAACAACAAAGGCTGCATCCGAAATTGATCCGATCAACAAGCCCTGTTGAGGAAGAGATGTTAGCCAGTGAGGCAGCGCTGTATCGTTGACGACTCGAGAAGTGTCGCCACCACAAACCACCACAACTTTACTGCTGATATGTGTCTGTCTGCCGTTGATCGACGGCAATGGATGGCAAGCCATAGCCAAACCGCTGGAAGACTCTACGGCATCGGATTCACCAAGCAACTGCCATTGATAATCGGCGTCAGCCGACTCAAGATTAGCCGCTCTAAGAACATCAATAGCACCAGAAAGTGCCAACAGTGAAAAACCAGGCACAAGTACAAACAGGAATTCTCGGGAAACAGATTTTTCAGTCCTCATCTGTCTAAAACACCATATTATTTGTCTTATTTATTATAAGCCAAATGCCTGGCAGCAACCATACTTGTCTGACGTCTTTCAACAGGAAATCACTATGGGCATTCCGGCCAAAGCACGTTACGTTATCGTTGGCGCTGGTATTCATGGACTATCAACCGCATGGAAACTAGCTGAACTACTCGAAGCATCGGGTAAAGGCTCAGGCAAGGATATTCTGGTCATAGACAAATCTGGTATTGCAGCCGGTGCCAGCGGCATTGCCTGTGGCGTTATTCGGAATAACTATTTCCAACCCGCTATGCGTGAGCTGATGGCGCACAGCGTAAACGTCTGGGATTCCGACCCTGAGACCTTTCACTATCATCCTGTCGGATACATGCAAATCAGTCATGAAGGCATGCATGAGGACATTGTTTCAATCTTTGAGCAGCAAAAAGCCATCGGGTACGAGTCCACTCTTGTTGAGGGAAAGGATCAAAGTACAGAGTATATGAAAGGTCTGTTCAGCGACTGGCGCGCACAGGGCATAACATCTGTATTGCACGAAAAGCGTGGTGGTTACGCAAACAACGTTGCATCAATCGAAGGCTTGGCCAAAAAAGCCACCGCCCACGGTGTGCAAATCGAAACCGGTGTTACAGTCAAAGGCTTTAAAGGTGCTAATGGGTCGAGCTCAGCCATAACTGCTGTTGAGACTGACAAAGGCGCAATCGAGTGTGACGAGGTGGTCATAGCAGCCGGACCTTGGGTTAAGACACTGTGGGACATGATGGATTTACCCACCGAGGTATCGATAAAAAGCGCCGATGGAAAAACCCACGCCGGCATCCCGACGTGGCGATACTGGTGTCTGGAAGAAGGTGTTCTGGGTGTTGATCCTGATTTACAAAAAACCAACGACGGCAAAATGCCGCCGGTTATTCATGTCGACACAGACGCGCCACTGCACTCTGATACTGATGGCTCAGTGCTTCGCGAAGAAGCCTGGGGCATATATTACAAACCCGATTTCCACTTTGGTGGCGTTCAGGGCGGAGCCATGCCTTACGAAGTTATGACGCCAGCAGACAGCGTTTCAATTGATCCATACGGACCCGAGTCTCCAGAGTTTATCGTTGGTGAGGATTTTGCCAATATGTGGACCTCGGCACTGGCGTTTTGTCAGGAGCGGTTTTCCGGTAAAGGTGTAACATTTAAAAAGGAACCTTCAGGTGGTTTAGGGTGCTTTACACCAGATAGTTTTCCAGTGTTTGATCGTTTCCGTGAAAATGTGCACGTCATTGCTGATAGCAACCATGGCTATAAAATGATCGGCGTCGGGCATTTAATTGCAGAAGAAATCATGGGTAATCAACAGGCCTTGCTCGAACCATTCAGATTCTCGCGATACCCGGAAGGAAAACTTCACCCTGTCAGTAACAGCCCGTATCCCTGGAGTTAAAACGCGAGGCCCAATTATCAAGACACCTGCTTGATCAAGCATACCCATCTGGCATCCAGGCTTGCAGATGGGTATGTTGCTGAACGTATATCCGCGCAACTTGCCCCTTTTATGTAGCATCTTTTTATTATTGCTATCGACATTTGAACGGACTCACCATATAGTCCCGTAGATAAGCAAGTTAACCGGCGGTGATCAGGATCAGTATGGACAGGCTCAATTATCAGTGGCAAAACTACAATCAGGGAAAGCGATGCGCTGGACTCATTGTTCTACAAACCGATGAAGTCGTCGAAGCCGAGGTTCGTGCCTGGTTACCGCAGAGCATCAACCTCTACCATACCCGCATCCCTAACCAAGACATTGTAACCGAAGAAACCCTGGCCGAAATGGGCAGGCAAATTCCAGCTGTGTGTCGCTTGTTTCCCAAGCATGCACCTATTGACGTTATCGCTTACTGTTGCACATCCGGAGCCACGGTTATAGGGGAATCAGTTGTCGAGAAAGGTGTACGGGAAGTATTTCCAGATGCAAAAGTAACCAACCCACTAACAGCGGCTAAAGCACAACTTCAATCATTAAATACCAAGCGTATCGGTTTATTAACACCCTATATACCGTCTGTAACTCAGGCTATGTCTGATCACTTGCACCAACACGGCTTTGACATTGTCAGTGCTGCATCTTTCTATGAAGAAAACGATTTCGATGTTTGTCACATTGGCAGTGAGTCCATCAAAAGTGCCGTCGAGCATGTTGCTGCCAAAGCGGACTGCGACGCAATTTTTGCATCCTGTACCAATCTGCGAACACATGGAATACTTGATCTTATGTCCAGGAAAAGTGGCATACCGATTATATCCAGCAATGCAGCATTAGCCTGGCACATTAGTGAGCTCAGTGATTCACTCAGCTAGCCCGTTTGTGTTCTAAAATAGGCTGTGCAAGTTACCTATTTTAACTACGCAAAATTTTTCAGGCTATTTTTAGCAAGCTAATGTAATTGAAAACAAACAACGTTAGCAAAGCCAATCACACAAACTAAATTGAATTTATGAGTACAAACGACACAAGCGCAGGTGATACTGCCCCGTTAACTGGACTTAAAGTGGTGGAACTTGCACGTATATTGGCTGGACCGTGGGCAGGCCAAACCCTGGCAGACTTGGGTGCAGATGTGATAAAAGTTGAAAGCCCCGATGGCGATGATACACGTCGTTGGGGTCCGCCTAATATAGAAAATGGCAACGACAATAGCGCAGCCTATTTTCATTCCTGCAATCGCGGCAAGCGCTCCATTGCCGCAAACTTAAAAAACTCAGAACAATTAGCTTACGTGGTAGAACTGATAAAAAACGCCGATGTATTAATCGAGAATTTTAAAGTCGGTGGGCTACGCAACTACGGCCTGGATTTCGATGCTGTACACAGACTAAACCCAAGGCTAATTTATTGCTCTATAACCGGGTTTGGACAAACAGGCCCATATGCATCACGCGCAGGCTACGACTTCATGATTCAAGGCATGAGTGGCATCATGGATATAACCGGAGAACCCGATGGCAGCCCACAAAAAATAGGCGTAGCTTTTGCAGATGTGTTTACTGGGCTATACAGCGTTATAGCAATACAGGCAGCACTAAAACAAAGAGAAGTTTCTGGCCTCGGACAACATATAGACATGGCTTTGTTCGATTGTATGACTGCCGTTCTGGCAAATCAGGCCATGAATTATCTTAGTAGTGGCACATCACCAACGCGGCTGGGAAATATGCACCCTAATATTTGTCCGTACGAAACTGTACAGACCAGCGATGGCCACATTATTATTGCTACAGGAAACGATGGTCAATACCACCGACTGTGTGAATGCCTGAGCCTGAACGAACTAAAACAACATGAGCAGTTTAAGACAAATGCACTGCGTGTTAAACATCGTACGCTATTGATGAAAATCATTAATGAAAAAACCCAACAGTGGAACAAGCTGGACTTGTTAAATGCATTAGAGAATGCTGTAGTGCCTGCCGGACCCATCAACAGTATCGCTGATGCATTCAATGACCCACAGTTCAAGCATCGCGGCTTGCAAATTGATAATGATGGTGTTCCCGGTGTTGGCTCACCAATTAAGCTTGGTGGTAAGTCGATGTACGCCAAAACAGGGGCGCCTGAACTTGGGCAGCATAAAAACGCCAGGTTTGATTCTTAATTTATTTTTAACAATCCCATGCACTATCAAACCGCTTTTCAGGTGGATTGCAATACAGTGTTAGGCCACTGTTACGCATTGTAAGTTGGCTGGTCTACTTCAGATGGCACCTCATGTTCTTTGATAATATCCATTTTCCGTACTAAAGCTGCTGTTACAGCGGTAGTCAATCTTTCGGTGTAAACCCACAGTCACAGTTTGGTAAGATTTTTCTCCTCCTGTAGTATCTTAAAGGGCGCATCATGCGCCCTTTTTCTATCGAAATAAGCTGTTAGCTTATCCAGGATGGACTACGCTTATCCAAAAATGCGCTAACACCTTCCTTACCCTCTTCTGATTCGCGTATGTTAGCAATGATCTGAACTGATTGATCGATCATATCCTGAGAAACAACATCGTCAGACATTGAAAACACCAACTGTTTCGATATTGCCATCGCATTCGGTGAGTTTTCTAACAGTGCATCAACGACACCGTTTATGGCATCGTCTAATTGCTCATCGTCCACAACGCTGTGCAGCATACCAAGTGTCTGTGCAGCGGGCGCTGCAACTCGTTCACCAGAAATAAACAATCTGCGCGCAGCACGCTGACCAATCGCTCGAATTACGTAGGGTGCAATCGTCGCCGGCACTAACCCTATTCGAACCTCACTCATGGAAAGAACGGCTGAGCTAGCGCCAATGGCAAAATCAGAACAACAAATCAAACCCACAGCACCACCGTAGGCTGCTCCCTGAACACGCGTGATTGTAGGCTTGGGCACCGTGTTCAGCAATTGCATTAATCGAGCTAAGGCAGCTGCATCAACCCTGTTTTCTTCAAAACTGTGCTCACCCATTCTTTGCATGTAGTTAATATCAGCGCCAGCACAAAAGTGTTTGCCTGCAGAGCCCAGGACAACAATCTTGATTTCATCATTGCTCGACGCCTTTTCCAGCACATCACTCAACCGTGCTATTTGTTGCTCATCGAAGGCATTGTGCACATCAGGACGATCCATAGTGATTTTCAGTACACCTCTGGAATCGAGGTGAGTTATTAGCTCCTTGGACATGATGTAGCCTTTTTATGTGGATGGTAAAATTCAAAAGTTAGCAAGTTCGACGCCGACTACAGCGAATCGATACCTCATAGTCACAGACACCAACAATATTGGGTATCATTGTGGTGAACGTTGCGAGTGCGTCGATAGCGTCGTTGCCTAACACCTTTTCGTCGTCTTTTTAAGGTAATCACCATATTCTAAAAGGTACAACTATGCACGACTATTTATTAGCCCTGTTAGGAGGTTTGATGATCGGTGCAGCCGCCGTATTGTTAATGGCAGCTCAAGGGCAGATTATGGGGGTAAGCGGCATAATCAAGCGCATGTTACCACCTGTTTCCAGTGACTGGCACTGGAGAGCGCTGTTCATACTTGGCATTTTATTGGCGCCTATAACCGCAATCATTTTTACCGGCTCATATCCTGAAGTAATCATCACAAAAGATCCGATCGTTTTACTTATTGCTGGACTGATTGTGGGCGTTGGTACGGCTCTTGGTAACGGCTGCACATCTGGTCATGGTGTTTGTGGTTTGTCACGATTATCAATCCGATCTGTTATCGCAACCTGTGTATTTATGCTCACAGCAGCAATAACCGTATTCGTTGTCCGTCACCTATAAAAAACACATACGGATAACACATACTGCAAACATATACAGCAAACACACATACGGAAAAACAATCAGAATGAAAAACGTATCAGCATTGTTAATTGGTTTGTTATTCGGACTTGGTCTTGTGGTATCAGGTATGGTCAACCCTGCAAAAGTACTCGGCTTCTTAGATATCTTTGGTGCCTGGGACGCCTCTCTGGCATTTGTCATGGGCGGCGCGGTGATGGTCAGCTTCTTCGGTTTTCGCTGGATTGGACGCGCAGGAAAACCATGGTTTGATATTAAATTTCGAATCCCATCTCGTACCGATATCGATACGCCATTAGTATCAGGGGCAGCCCTGTTTGGTGTAGGTTGGGGACTGGTTGGTTTATGCCCTGGCCCTGCACTAGCGGCATTCTTTGTAGCCCCTGATGTACTAATAGTTTTTATGGCGGGGATGCTTGGGGGTATGTTAGTACCAAGAATTTTAGGTCTTCAATCTTAAACGAGACTACCGTCAATAATTTTTGCAGACCAGAAAGCTGTCAACATCATTATTTTCATCCTGGTCATGCAACTGCAGATGTTAGTCTATAACCCCAGACCAACGGCCAACAAGCAATGCTAAGTCAATGATATTCTCATTATTCTTAATATTTTTTGGCGCAGCGGTTCTGTCCACAGTTGCGCTGTATGCTAGACAAGCAATGATTTTGTCGTACATAGCTATCGGTGTACTGGTAGGTCCTTGGGGTCTAAACTGGATATCTAATCCAGAACTGATAGCTGACTTTTCCAATATCGGTATCTTGTTCCTACTGTTCCTGCTTGGGCTCAATTTAGAAATTGGTGAACTTAAAAAGCTTTTCCGAGAAGCCATTCTTATAACCGTCGTTAGTTCCCTTGTATTTTTCATCGTCGGCGCGTCGGTCGCTTTTGTATTTAAATTCAATAAAATCGACATCTTTTTAACGGGACTAATCATGGTGTTTTCAAGCACCATAATTTCGTTAAAGCTGTTGCCCACCAGCGCACTCCATCATCAGAGAATTGGAGAAATAATTGTCAGTATTCTGTTGTTACAGGATTTAGTCGCCATACTCGCACTAATCGCATTGCATAGTTTTGGCAGCGGCAAAGGTCTTGTGTTAGATTCAATCGTGTTAGTCATCGGTTTACCCGCACTCGCGCTGGGCGCATGGTGGGTTGCTAACAAAGTACTAACACCCCTGTTTGCTAAATTTGATCAAATTCACGAATATCTGTTTCTTGTGGCTATCGCATGGTGCTTAAGCCTTGCAGAATTAGCAACGCTGATTGGCTTGTCTCACGAGATCGGCGCCTTCATCGCTGGCATAACACTGGCCACTAGTCCCATTGCTCGATTCCTGGCTGAAAGTCTTAAACCATTGAGGGATTTCTTTTTAGTGCTGTTCTTTTTTGCACTCGGAGCCGGTTTTAATATTCATGGACTGTTGGCAGTTGCGGCGCCGGCACTGTTGCTGGCGTTGTTTGCTGCTGCGGGGAAACCCTGGGTTTTTAAGATGTTGTTGAAGCGTGAGGACGAAAAAGCACGCATGGCTCATGAGACAGGCATCAGGTTAGGCCAAATTAGTGAATTTTCTTTGTTGATCGTTGTCGTGGCTCTTGATCTTCAACTTCTCTCTGAGCGCGCAAGCGTCATGATTCAGGCCGCCACACTATTAAGCTTTGCAGCTAGCTCATTCTGGGTAGTGCGACACTACCCAACACCTATTGCGACCGACCCAAAATTAAGACGAGACTAATCATGCTTGCCGTTTGCATCGGTGGTGTGGCGTCCGCTACTGCACATTTCTGAACAACTAATTCCATTTCAGCCTGCTCATCGCCGTGCTGTCATTACTTTGGTTGCAAAACACTAACTCAGCCAAATCGTCCGCCCACAACTCGCGCACTACTATAGTGCAATTTACGTTTTACGCAGCCTCATTACAGTGCATGCAGTGGTTAAACTGGCAAGCCAAATTATACTAAATAATTGATTTAGTTAGCTATTTTAAAGTGGCACAGTCAGTGCGCCTCAGTTTGGCATAACCGTAATCCAAAGGACTAACTTAAATGAAGCTCGTAACCGCTGTAATCAAGCCCTTCAAACTCGATGAAGTTCGCGAAGCACTGTCGCAACTCGGCGTACAAGGCATGACCGTGACCGAAGTCAAAGGCTTTGGCAGACAGAAAGGACATACCGAACTCTACCGTGGCGCTGAATACGTCATGGACTTTATCGCTAAAACCAAACTCGATATTGGTGTTGATGACGATCAACTTGACGCCGTAGTGGAAGCCATTACGCAAGCGGCCGGTACCGGGAAAATTGGTGATGGAAAGATCTTTATTACTGATATGGAACGTGCAGTGCGAATTCGCACAGGCGAATCTGGCCCAGGCGCTCTTTAAAGCGCAATCAATTCAAATCGAAATACTAACTCTAAACATTAAAAACTGAGGAAAAACTAATGGAACCATCGATAGAGTTGAGTTATGCGCTCGACACATTCTATTTTCTTGTATGCGGTGCACTGGTCATGTGGATGGCGGCTGGTTTTGCCATGCTTGAAGCGGGCATGGTACGCGCGAAAAACACAGCTGAAATACTCACCAAGAATATTTCCTTATTTGCGACTGCCTGCATTATGTATATGCTTGTCGGTTATAACTTGATGTATCCCGGCGACAACATAATCAGTTCACTGCTGCCAAACTTGTCATTCCTGTTAGGCGCTGAAAATGCAGCTGATGCAATGACGGGTGATGATGCACCGTACTATGCCGCACGATCAGACTTTTTCTTTCAAGTCGTGTTTGTTGCCACAGCTATGTCAATAGTGTCTGGTGCTGTTGCCGAGCGAATGAAACTCTGGGCATTTTTATTGTTCGCCGTGGTTTTTACCTCTGTAATTTATCCTGTTCAGGGTTACTGGAAATGGGGTGGCGGCTATTTAGACCAAGCTGGTTTTCAGGACTTCGCAGGTTCCGGCGTCGTGCATTTATGTGGTGCTGTTGCAGCTCTTGCAGGTGTCATCCTACTGGGAGCACGCAAAGGAAAATACGGTGCTAATGGCTCTGTTAACCCGATACCGGGAGCTAACATGCCTTTAGCGACACTGGGAACCTTTGTATTGTGGTTGGGCTGGTTCGGATTTAACGGTGGCTCGCAGCTAAAAATGGCCAGCTTCGACGATGCAAATGCCGTCGCTGCGATCTTCGTAAACACCAATATGTCTGCCGCAGGTGGTGTTGTGGCAGCGCTGCTGACTGTTCGATTTATGTGGGGAAAAGCTGATTTAACAATGGCTCTTAATGGCGCATTGGCAGGCCTGGTTGCCATAACGGCAGAACCCTTAATGCCTTCACCACTGGTTGCCACCCTGATTGGGGCCGCTGGCGGTATTTTGGTGGTTATGTCAATCATCACACTCGATAAGTTAAAAATTGATGATCCAGTTGGTGCTATTTCTGTACACGGTGTTGTTGGCATACTCGGCGTTATGGTTGTACCGTTAACTAATTCAGACGCCACTTTTGGTGCACAAGGCTTGGGCATTGCAATGATATTTGGATGGACGTTTGTTACCAGCCTTGTTCTTTGGGGCTTGATTAAACTGATTTTCGGATTGCGTGTTTCTGAAGAAGAAGAGTACGAAGGCGTTGATATATCTGAATGCGGGATTGAAGCTTACCCAGAATTTACTAAAAGTTAATGAGTATTAAAGTAACTTAACACCACAACAAGGTTCGACTACATTTTCAGTCGGACCTTGTTAAGCAAATTAGATTATGTAAGTTAAGTTTAACTGCGCAAACGCTCACCTTTAGGGTCAAATGGAGCATCGCTCAACAACGTTGCATTGTGATTCAATCCCAGTAGAGCCACATGAAACTCGCCGCTATCTTTCACATGGTCAGTTTTAATAAACGCCAGCGCTAGTGATTTATCCACTCCAAAACCGTAAGAACCTGAACTAACACGACCTACCGGTGAGCCATCTTTTAAAAATACCGGTTCACCGCCACTGGCATCGGCATTATGAACAACTTCAATTTCCAGTAAGACCAGCTTTTCTCGCGGTGGATTATCCTTTAGCGCAAGGTAGGCATCACGACCCAGGAATTCAGGTTTATCCAGTTTTATCAATCTATCCAGACCCACCTCCTGTGGCCAGTACTCTGGTGAGTATTCGCGTCCCCAACTTCCATATCCTTTTTCGACACGTAATGACAGCAATGAACGACCACCAACTGGCACGACGTTAAAGGCGTCCCCAGCTTCGAATAGAGCATCGTATAAAGCTAGTTGTTGCGACTCTTCTACGTATATTTCCCAGCCTAAGTCACCCGTGAAAGAAACACGTAATCCAATCGCTTCAATACCGGCAATAGTGATTTTTCTGGAGCGCATAAAGGGCCACGCTTGGTTGGATAAGTCGCTGTTCGTTAACTTTGATAAAAGCGTGCGCGAATTTGGACCCGCTATGTTGAACCCACAATGCGAATCTGTCTGTGACTCAAAGGAGATGCTTTCTGGACGTGGGACAGATTTAAAAAACCGTTGGTGATAGCGTTCAGCCATGCCCGAACCGACCATCCAATAGTCATCTTGCGCCAACTGCGTAATAGTAAAGTCTCCGGCAATACCACCTCGTTTACCTAACATTGGTGTCAGGCACGAGTGTCCATCAATACGAGGTACTTTGTTTGCCACAACAAGATCTAACCAATCACCAGCACCTTCACCTTTAATGCGGTATTTACCAAAATTAGACACATCAATGACACCAACACTTGAGCGCAGGGCGCGACACTCTGCCCCAACGGGTTCGTACCAGTCCTGCCGATCAAATCCATAATTTTCTGTTGGTGATGTGCCATCGCCACCAAACCACAGCGGATGCTCCCAGCCGTAATTTAATCCGAACACCGCACCCTTATCTTTTTGCCTTTGATAGACCGGTCGTGTGCGTACAGGCCTGCCGGCCTGACGCTCCTCGTACGGAAAATGAATTTTAAATCTGTTTGTGTAGCAATCCATTGCCCGTTCCATAATGTAGGTCTTAGGTGTCCAGTCACCATAGCGAGCCATATCCCACGCAAACATATCGAGCTCGGTTTCACCCTCGACAATCCACTGTGCTAATTGGCTGCCCAAACCACCAGACTGGCTATACCCTGGAATAATGCCATTACAGCAGTAATAGTTTTTAAGTTCAGGCACAGGCCCAAACAAGGCTGAGCTATCCGGTGACCAAATCATCGGACCGTTGATTACGCGCTTAATACCCGCCTCTCCTAACACTGGAACACGATCGCATGCCCGCTCCATGTTAACTTCCATGCGATCCAAGTCGTCAGGCAACAACTCATGACCAAAATCTAACGGCGTTCCATCAACAGCCCAAAACCGACCATCTTTTTCATACGCACCCACCAGTAAACCATTGCCCTCCTGACGCAAGTAATACTCGCCATCGCGATCTGCCACCGATGGTAATCGTTCTGATAAAGCCGCCAGTTCGGGAATGGACTCTGTGACAAAATACTGGTGTTCCATGGTCATCAGTGGCAGTTCAAAACCCGCTAACTTCGCAACCTCCCGGCCCCACAGACCAGCCGCATTGACGACAACTTCGGCCTTTACAGTTCCTTTGGGTGTCACTACATCCCAGCCACCATCGCCGCGTTGATTAGTCTCAACTACGGGTGTGAACCGATGAATCTCAGCCCCTCGTGCTCTGGCACCAGCCGCATAGGCTTGAGTAACACCGGATGGGTCGACGTTGCCGCCGTCAGGCTCAAACATAACGCACCGGATACCGCTGTAATTGACTAACGGGTGCAATTTTTTTGCGTCCTGAATGGATACTTCATAAAAGTCCACACCAAAGTATCGTGCTTTTGCAGCTTGCAGTCTTAACTGATGTTCCCGTTCGACCGTTTGCGCTAAATACAAAGAACCAGATTGAAAAATGCCACAACCCTGGCCGGTTTCTTTCTCAAGTTCTTTGTACAAGTTCATGGTGTAGTACTGCAGCTTGGAGATATTATTGTGATCGTGCAAGCCATGTATGTTGGCTGCGGCATGCCAGGTAGAACCTGAGGTAAGCTCGTCGCGCTCTAGCAACACAACATCAGTCCAGCCAAGTTTGGTCAGATGATACAAAATACTACACCCCACCAATCCACCGCCAATAACCACTGCCTGTGCGGATGTTTTCATATCTGTACACTGTTTGTTTGCTGACGACGTGAAGACACAGTACCGCAGAATACGGTTACCGTACAATGACGTTTTGAATCAAGCCGGGCAAAATAAATATTAGCCCCATCAGATTGAGGAGTGTCAAAGGCCAAGATACAGATGCTAATTAACAGTCGATTACATTGGCCGCTGTCGGGATGTTGGCTGGATTAGCAGTTTACTGTGATAGAACAGCCTTCAATACACTACGGTTAGTACTAGTGGAAAGACCCAACTACAGATGCCAGGATACGGTACATTGTTCCTGCTGGCCTTACTCCATTCCAAGGACTCACGGCACTTGCAAAACCGCGCACACCTTCGTGCTAACATTCGAAATCATTTTCGTCCTGTATGTAGGTTGCAACACTCCCATCCGAATCTTCAATTTCAATCACATAGTAAGTTTTCCATTCTTCACCCGCGATACGCGTTGGATCGCAAGATGGGAAATCAGTCGGCGCTTCTGCATAGATACCCAAATATTGTACGGTATTCATTTGAGCACCGTAGACGCCTCCAAGTGGACCGAAAACATGATCATCAGCGAAATCATCGACCATTTGACGCCGGGTAATACTACGTGACTCGATGATTGACGGCATACTATCCTGATTATCACCGATGTAGCGTACTTCATGAACAGTGAGTGATATGGACGTTGGCTTCCATGCATATAGTTCAGGAAATTGTCTGGTATAGGCACCGGTATCAGTAAATTGTCCACCAGCTCTACTGACAATTCACGTTCAATCATATTATTAATCTGAATATTCTGTATGCGAATCAAATCAGTTTTATAACCGCAAAGATCGTCAATATCAATCATCGAGAATATTAATTTGTTTTCATTTATTTCATACGTCCCGGAATAATCACTGCAGTTTCTCCTGCCTGATATTCTCGAATCAGAATTTCCTTAATAAAGTTTGAACGCCAGATCTTAAAACGGGTTGATTACCGCCATCTGCGTAACTCCACGACTCTAGTAACCAAGTTCGATCAGTCATGCTCTCCAGATTTTGCTTTGCAGATTTCTTTATCGAGCATGCAGAAGTGAACAACAGGACAACCACAAGCGAAACCATTTTCATCATGCGTAACCCTCCTAGCTTATTGATTTGGAATAAACAGTATATAACCGTACAACGAGAGAGTGGAAAGGCCTACAAGTTTCCCCGGGTAACCCTAGCTCATAGCCAATGGCTCGCATTTAAGCTCGCAATTCAAGTAACAATATACTCGGTCGCTATAAGCGGATGTTCAGAAAACTAACCATCAAGCCTCCACAGGCACGTTATGTCTACATCAGGTTACTGCTTTCAATCACGCTTATACTAGCATCATGTAATAAGAACGCCGACAATGCTGCGCCTGATCAGGCTGCAGCACAACCGGTAGCCGCAGTTGCTTCGGAAGCACTGCGCCCTTACACTTATTCTGATGGACCGTATGCCGATGTAGCCCTAAGTGCGGCCAAACGCTACAGCGGCAATATCTCGATGGCTCGTCTGGATGTTGATAATGCCGGAGAAATGTTATCGGCACTTCGCAGCGGGCCGTTGTCAGACGCTACTCGGTTTCCTGGATCGGTTCCAGAACGCAAAGCAAAAATTTACAATCGCTGGGGCGATCTAGTCGAAGAGATTCAAATTGTGACAGCAGGTTTCCCCGCTGCATGGTTATCACTGTCTAACATTGGCCAGTCGGAAACGCCGCTACCGGGGTATGCAACCGGCTATATATACAAACAACCCTATTCGCACCCGTTCTGGCGAGTGTTTGAAAACCGAGAAAACGGCAGCGCTCAGTGCAGATCTGGAGGTCAGGTTGTCTGGTCAGGCGCACTTGAAATCGAAGGCGCGCCCGGGTCCGAAGAACGTAGCGTGACATGGAGCGGATGTACACTCGCCGGTGCCGTGATAGAAGGCTCTGCGCGTATGCGGGCCGACCCACTTGCCAGCGGCGGTTATGCATACACCGTTGCCTACGATGATTTACAGTTTAGTTTCGAAGAAGATCATTTTGTTGTCGTCGGTGTCGATGCTTGGCCAAACGGCGTAGGCTGTGACATCGCTAAACCACACCACAGTTACCTGCTTGTGGAAGCACAAAATGCCGGGGCTTCGTTCTTTGTTGAAAATCTTGCAACCTCAATCATTGGCCATCATGCTGATTCCCGCATCTGCTCAGCAGACGGCATCTTCGCTAATCATTGGCAGGGACGAGTTATCCACAGCGAACACGGTGCGATTGAGGCATCGACACCCTCCCATCTTGCTCATCTATCAACGAGCGAATTCTACGATAGATACGCTGAACCTTATACACAATCGGGTATCACTGGCCAGCTGGTTCTGTCCGGAGATTTAAATTCCCAGGTGATTCTGATCTATCGCAATGGCGGCCGATTCGATGATGTCATTGGTGCAGATGAGTATGTCGTTGCCCAGCGAGAAACTGCTTATATTGAAGTGCATCCTGGTGATCGCGCGCCGACGGTTTTCCAATTTACGATGCAAGACCAATGGCTCGGTGTGACGGGTGATCTTGCGGATAGCGACGGTGACGGATCGCCAAATGCATGGGAGCAACTACACGGCCTTGATTCGGCTGATGGTAGCGACGCTGTGCTGGACATTGATGGCGATGGAGCGACTGCCGCGGAAGAATCTATGCGTGCGACATCACCAAACGAATTCGATCTACTGACTGCCAGTGCAGATGAACAACTCGAACTCGTTGTGAACGTAGCAACAACGAAAAATGTGCTTGAAAAAACGAGCGACAATCGGCTAACTTCTTTTTACCGAGAGGACCTACGCGACGTTGTGTCGGTATACATGCCACCGGGCAATCAGGAATTCTACCCAAAACGGCATCGCTTCACGTTAACCATCGAGGGCGAAGCTCGATTTCTGTCAGCCGACCCTTTACTCGAAAGTACCCTTGGCTATTATTACCGACCCGAAGCATGCGAACTATCGCTCGATGCACGCAGTATAATTTGCGATCTTCCAGCAGAGCGGCAATGCAGCGGGTTTAGCATACGTGGTGGATACTACGCCTGCCTGGACGGGGGTCTGGACTGGCGTCGATTTGCTATTGTTGACACCACAGGCACGCCTTACACGCTAACAGGCACCCTGCATCCCGGGGCCTTTGATCTTAACCCAGCGAACGATGTGGTGGTGATTCAGCGTTAAAACGAAGTGTACGGTGCAACAATCGCCGATCACGCTACTCATTAAGCCGCACATCAGGCTGCTCATCAGGCAGCTTACCAATGAAACCAATGCTTCTGCATTGGCCAGGTATTACGCGCATCGACCGTAACGCAACGATCAACCTGACTGGCCAAACTTTCGATTGGCGTGATGTGATCTACGTGGCCGCCCATAGCGAGGTAGTCTGATTTTCTTAAGGTAAATTCAATGGGTGCAACAAGCGCAGGTGTTGGTACATAACCAAATGCATTTCTAGGCAGTTGCATCACATCCACCATCACCGTGATACCGCCACCGGGGTAAACATAAGCAGGCGCGCCACCACAGCTAACATGCGTCAAGCAATGCCTTACTGATTTGGTTAGTCCAACCGGGTTTTCTGTAACACCGGCTCGCAACGAGCCACCAGCCCCACCCATAAACATCACTGAACACAAGGAGGGCTCGCAATTTTCGGCAACGCGCTCAACAGAGGGTTTCAAGGCATCTGGCATATCAACTTCTATGGGCTTTAATTGATCGTTGAGTGTGTAAAACGCGTATTGTTCGCCAGTCGTTGACACCATTAACATACGCAAACCCGGTTTGGCTTCTTTGGTTTTAAATTCATCGAGTATGGTTAGCGGGTCATCGATGTTGGTACCACCCCAGCCCATGCCAGGCTCGGCCACTTGAAAGTACCGCCCGGGTGTCGACTTTCTGCCCTTGATTTTTATACCGGTGGGCTGCATGCCCAACAATTTACCGGCCTGATGCTCTGATAAAACACCAGTAATATGATCATCAACAACTACTACTTCATCGACATGGGGTTCCCATTGCTTTGCAAACATGCCAATCGTGGCAGACCCACAACCCACTCGCATCAAGCTCTCTTTCACACCATTAACAACAGGTGCCTCCCCTGCCTGCACGACTAAATCAACCCCGTCGTCAATTTGCATCGACACTGGCTCGCGATTACATAAATTCAATAACGCTTCGCACGTCAAACGTCCTTCTTTCTTGCTACCACCAGTTAAATGATTAACACCGCCAAGCGACAACATTTGTGAGCCGTACTCGCCAGTGGTGACGTGCCCAACAGGCTCTCCCTCGACCCGAACCAATGCGCGTTCAGGGCCAATGTGACGATCAGTATCAATTTTTACTTTTGCACCGCAGTAGCTAAAAATACCTTCCGTGACCACAGTCACCATATCAACATCTTCATATTGCTGACTAACAATAAATGGCGCAGGCTTGTAGTCAGGGTACGTCGTACCAGACCCAATCGCAGTCACAAACGATGAATCGTTCTTTATAAGTGACCCATCCCATTCAGGAACATCGTCACCTGGCAAAAATGAGACAACATGCTCGCCTTGATCTTGTTTTTTTTCAAGTATCGTAAACGCATCAAGCCTGACCAGCTCACCATCTTCGTTCGCATAACGATCACAAGCACCAGAGCGTCCATCTTTTATAAAACACAACACTGGACAGGCATCACATCGAATTTTACCGTTTGGTTCGATATCTACCTTTTGACGGATCATGAGTGCAACTCTGTTCGATCTGCCAAATGCGCAGGGTATTGACCAGCTTCATATGCTTTGGTAATAGCATGAAGTACTTTATCTGGAGTGGCCGGCAAACTGGTGACCCGCGCACCGCAGGCATGACGTATCGCGTTTAAAATGGATGGCGCGGTTGGAATCAATACGTGTTCTCCCAACCCTTTTGCCCCGTAGGGCCCATGGTTATCTTGTACTTCTACAATAATGGATTCAATCGGAGGCACATCGCCAATGGTAGGAATAAGATAGTCGTGCAGGTTTTCAGTTCCGCCTGGCACGTAGTTTTCCATTAATGCCAACCCAATACCCTGTGCTATGCCGCCGTGAATTTGTCCCTCTATTAAGTTCGGGTTGATGGCTTTGCCGACGTCGTGAGCCGCAATAAATTTATTCAGCTTTACAGTACCAAGTTCTACATCGACATCAAGCTCAACTAGATGCGCTGCAAATCCGTAGACAGCATAAGGTTCACCCTGTCCATTTTCATCCAATGGTTTTGTAGGTGCGTCATACGATTCTGCAGCACTGAGCACGTAGCCATCTTCATTGCTCTGCATACTTGACAAGTCAATGTGCTGTTCTGGCGATGACCCATCACGAATAACGATGCCATCTTTATCTATGCTGATATAACTGTCGGCTTGACAATTTGATAGTCGTAAAATCTCAGCTCGCAATGCCAAACCAGAAAGTCGCGCAGCATTGCCTGATATAAACGTTTGGCGCGATGCCGATGTTTTCCCGGCATCGGGGGTTACGTCTGTGTCACCACTTATGCGTACAACGCTATTCACACTCACACCCAACGCGCTTGCAAACATTTGCGTTATCACGGTGTTGGATCCCTGTCCTATATCAACAGCACCTTGATGCAGACACACATTTCCATCAGCACGAATCCCTGCTTTTATACACGATGGGTTTGGCAGGGACGTATTACCACACCCATACCAACCCGATGCGACACCCACACCCCGACGTACTGGTGTGCCCTGACTGGCAGCCATATAATTGTAACTATCAGCCTTTGTTGATAATGCTTGCCAGTGCGATTCCAAACTTTGTAAACAGGGCTTCATCCCAACTGACGTTTCAAAAACCTGGCCTGTAGCTGTTTGCTGTTTGTTATCCAGTGCGTTACTGATTCGAAAAGCCAACCTGTCAATTTCCAGCTTGTTAGCTAATTCATCGAATAAACATTCTTGCGCGATCGCCGCCTGCGGTACGCCAAAACCACGAAACGCACCTGCGGGCATGGTATGCGTATGCACGGCGACAGATCTTGCCTGATAATTTGGAACATAGTAAGGACCGGATGCATGCACCGGTACACGATTGGCAACCGTTGGCCCCCATGAAGCATAAGCGCCCGTATTAAATTCACCATCAAACTCTAACGCTGTTAGCTTGCCATTTTTATCAGCGGCAACTTTAACGTGCATGTTTGCCGGGTGCCGCTTGGTGGTAGATTGCATAGACTCGCGGCGCGTATAGGCTATGCGCACTGTTGTGTTTAACACCCATGCTGCTAACGCAATAAAGGGCTGATAAGACAAGTCCAGCTTCGAGCCAAACCCGCCACCCGTGGAGGTTGGTACGATTCTAACGGCACTATTATCGATGCCAAGAATATCTGCCAACGAATCCCTATTCATGTACGGCGCTTGAGTGCAGCCATGCACTTCTATTCGCTCGCCTACCCTTTTTGCAAAACCAGCTTCTGGTTCTATGTAAGCATGCTCGATAAATTCAGTACGATAATCACCCTCTACCACCGTATGACTGTTAGCAATGGCATTACTTGAATCACCCTTTTTGACAATGCCACGACACATAACGTTGCCCTGGCGATCTTGATGGACAAGCTCTGCATCTGATTTAAGCGCTTGCGTTGGCGTTAAAGCTGGCACGAGTTCTAACCATTGCACAGGGAAATCATTGATTGCTTCATCGTTAAGAGCCTTTAATGAACCGACTACAGCGGCAACAGCCTCGCCCCTAAACCTTGTTTTTTGTTCTGCGAATACAGGTTGATCTAGAAATGGAGGGATGACGCCGTGTCGGTTTACACCCGGTATGTCGTGCGCGCTGAGCACACAAGTTATTTCAGGGTGTTTTTTTAGATATTGCTCTGTGTCGCCGATGGTAAATTCTGCATAGTGGTGAGGTGACCTAATGATGACGCAATGCAAGGCATCAATCGGTGCGCCGTCATCACCGAAGATATCAGTGCCATCCACTTTCTCTTTGCCATCCAGTCTGACAATGGGAATACCCACACCGCCGGCAACAGGATCTGCTTGATTTACGCTTTGGCCGCCCATTGCTTTTAACACGCCATCGGATTCTGCTAAGGCAACTGAGCCGGTATTTCGATTTACATCTATTTGAGATGCGTACATCACCGCATCGATAATTTTGCGGTAGCCAGTGCATCGACAAAGCACGCCGCCCAACGCATCACACACTTGTTGTTCAGTCGGCAGGGCCTTTGTGCGCAGTAACGCGCATGCCGACACCAACATACCTGGAGTACAGATGCCACACTGCGCCGCACCGTACCGAAGAAAAGCCTCTGCCAACTGATGAGCCAGAGGGTCAGATTTTATCAAGCCCTGCAGCGTGTCCACTTGCTTATCTTTTACCTGCGCAACAGAGGTTAAGCAAGCACACACACTTAAACCATCAACCAAGACAGTACACGCCCCACAATCACCCGCATTGCAACCAACTTTAACGTCTGTTTGTGATAATTGATTTCGGCACACTTCAGACAGCCTTGTGTGCCGGGCAGCTTTGACGCTGACCTCTTTACCGTTCAGTTTAAATGATATGGCAGGATTGCCAGAATCAACTGCACTCATGATGCTTTACCTGCAATAATACGTTTTCTGATGCTATCAAGTTGCCGCTGTAACAAGATACCAAGTGCTTGCAGGCGATACTTTGCACTAGCGCGTACATCATCAATGGGTGCTAACTGATCAAAGTATCGGGCATCCATGGCCTGATGCCATAGCACATCGTTACATGATTGACCAACAAGATCATGTTCAAGCTCACTCAATCGTTTAGCGACCGGAGAACATGCACCAACAGCAATTGCAGCCTCGGTGATTACATTGTCACTATCCACTTTTATTCGGCTGGCACACATGACAATGGATATAACAAGATAACTTCGCGCACCCAGTTTGATAAATTCAGAACAATCAGTCGACAGCCCATCTGGTATGACAATGGCTGTGACCAATTCATTGGAAGACAAATCTATTTTACGCACACCAGTAATGAAATCTGACAAAGGCAATAATCTTTTGCCAGTGGTAGAGCTTACTTCGATCTGTGCGTTAAGCACTAACAAAGCCGGCACTCCATCAGCTGCTGGTGAAGCATTACAGATATTGCCTGCCACGGTGGCTGAATTTTGTATTTGGACAGAACCCACTTCTCTGCCGGCTTGTTGCAAACACCCGAAACAGGCAGGCAAAGTTGCATTAATAATGTCACTCCAGGTGGCCGCCGCGCCGATACGCCACACGCCACCGAGATTTTCGATAACACCCAAACCTTCGACACTGCGTAAGTCGATCAGGTTATCGCTTGGAGCGCCGTCATTTAAACCAGGATAATAATCGGTGCCACCGGCCAGCAGTCGCGAACCACCACCGGCCAGTTTTGTCAGTACCTCATTCAGGCTTAGATTAGCGCAAGCCATCTTTGCCTTCGGCTTGTTCGTGTGTCAGCCCACCCACGCGAGGTAATGGTCGACCCGAATCGGTTACGGCAACGGCAATCATAATTTCATTGGCGCGAGGCGCATCATTGATACGCACTTCCATGCCGTCAAAGTGGGATCGCACATACGCCGCCTCTTTATGGCCCAAGGGAACATCCAGCACCTGGCCAGGTGAGCCCATTTTTTTACTCGACGCAACCAAGGCTGCGCCTTTTTCAACCGCAGCACGTAATGGCTTACCAAGCTTGGGGTGTAAAATGGCAGCTGCGTGTTCCAACTCACCACTCTCACCCACCATGGCCGCTTTTCCGTAGCTTTGCGCATGCTTTGGTTCTATGCCCAACAGCTCCACGCAACGTTGACCCAACATGGCACCCATCTCTTCGCCTATGTCCATTAGCTGCGTTAAATCATCCTGATAACTTGATGCAAACGGATTCTCTACAACAGCAACCGCAGCTGCACGACGTGTTGCCGGTGAAATGGGCTGACCCATTTCTATGTGTGTCTCATCCATAAACATGACTATCTTTCGAATATTTGCCAAGCTCATGCTGTGCCTCTCTATTGGTTAAAAGCCTGCTGTTCGGCTTGCTTTGAAACTTGCTTTGTAGCTCTTTTTACAAATTGGCGCGTCACTTTATGCGACATCTGGCGTGTGTTGTTTTTTATTCGTCGGTGCGTAATAACTGAATTCTCGCCTTGCAGTGATAAATAAGCGCTGTCAATCAAGCCCTTGTCACACAAAATTTTCGCATAGCGCTCACCGGCTAGCAAAGCCTGACGTCGCTCACTTGCTAATAGCGGTTCAACATCCACGGTGACAGCACGAGAACCCAAGTCACTATCGGGTAACAGCTCGTTAGCAGCAACGGAATGGATTTTTGTTGAGCCCGGTAAGTTAATGCGATTGGCAATAAGTGTGGCTGCCACGTCGCTGGTGGCCGCAGAGTTTGATAGAACGGTGACGGCATCTGCAATACCCAGGCTTTGACTTCGCCCTTGCCAGCCACTGGTGGCAATACCCCTTATTGTCGAATCGCAGCCTATGATCACACTGGCATCCTGGCAAGCGCTTTTAAGATCACTGCAAATACCTACGGCGTATTGAGCGTTATCATTTAAGTATATGGCTATATCTCCCCCGTTATTGACGCTTGCCCGAGATAAATTTCTCTCCCAACATAACGCAAAGAGTACACATTGAGCAACCGATCCCGCGACTGCCGCCATTGGTGTAACGAAGGTGTCCGAGAACGGTTTAACTGCCTCCACCATGCACAGGCTTACCACGCTGTGTGTCGCTTGTTCGTTTGTTTTATCAGTTATGATGGATGCCGGTGATCGCAATAAGGGCAATTCGCTAACAAGGGACACCAACACGGTATCGAAGAAGGCCGCGGCTTGTTTAAAGGCTTCCGTGCGTTCGCGTATGTCACCATCAATCTGAATCACCAACTCTATTGGACCATGCTGAACTTGCAGCCTTTGGTGTTTTTGCAACCAATGATAATGCGGCGTTGATGGAGAGTTAACGCAAGCCATCGATGCCTTTAATATCCTCGGCCTTTAAACCGCCAGCCCGGTCGTGTACTCGACCACCGTTGGTCATCACCAGCGCATACAACAATTCGTTGGCCTTCGGCGAATCATTGCAACCAACCTCCATGGAATCGAAATGGCCTCGTACATATGAGGCGTTAATATGTGTAACAGGAATATCCAGTCTTGTACCAGTGGTACCGACTTTTTTTGTCGATGGTACTATCGCTTTGGCATCGCCCAGTAACTCGCGCATGGCGTAGCCACCAGGAACATGCCATAAAGCACCATGTTCAATTTCACCATTGACACCGACAATAGCGCCTTTGCCATACCCCTGGATTTGATCAGCACCACCCAGCACATCAATCAGACGTTGCGCGAGCTGTAAACCTAATGGTTTTAGTTCTTCCATAAAGCCAGCAATATCTTCAACGTATCGCCCGGCAAAAGGGTTGTCGATAACAGCGCAGGCCGACGCTTTTTGAAGTGGTTTATCAGCCACAGGACCGCCTTCGTGCCAGATTTCTTCAATGCTGACGTGCAATTTTCTTATGTTGATCGAGGACATATTTAAGCGAGTTTTTGGAACAGCTGATATTTATCCCCCAATCCGACCCTAGCGTCAAGTGGGCTGGCGTTTATGCGCATTTTGCTTTAGCTTGTTGTCAGACAAAACCAAAGTTAGCGGAGAAAACGTGTGAGCGACCAGATGGACAAACCAGTAAACAAACTCGTCATCAAAAATATTGGTCAAATACTTTCTGGAAAGCTGGAAGAGCCACTTATTGACGGTGACTGCGTCGTCTGTTTAGACGGCAAAATCAGCACCATCGGGCAGCACGCTGCAATGGACACCGATCAAGCTTCGACCACCGTTGACGCCAACGGTATTTGGCTATGCCCTGGTCTTATTGACTCCCACGTACATCCCGTTATCGGCGACTATACACCGCGCCAGCAACAAATCAGTTGGATAGACTCCTGTCTGCACGGAGGGGTCACCACGATGATCTCAGCAGGCGAAGTGCATATGCCAGGTCGCCCCAAAGATATCGTCGGCTTGAAAGCGCTGGCCATAGCGTCACAGCGTTGGTACGAAAACTTTCGCCCCTCTGGTGTGAAAATGATCGCTGGCGCACCGGTGCTGGAAGAAGGCATGGAGGAACACGACTTTAAAGAGCTGGCAGAGGCTGGGGTGAAATTGCTTGGCGAAGTGGGTCTTGGTAGTGTGAAGGCTGGCGAAACAGCGGCGCAAATGGTTAAGTGGGCCCGCAAGTATGGTATCCAATCAACCATTCACACGGGTGGCCCATCCATACCCGGTTCGGGCTTGATTGACAAAGACGTAGTACTCGAAGCCGATGCTGACATTATTGGCCATATAAACGGCGGACATACTGCGCTGCCCGATGATCAAATAATGTGCCTGTGTGAAAATTGTACGCGAGGTATCGAAATTGTTCACAACGGCAATGAGCGAGCCGGGCTACTGGCTATGCGCACGGCGTTCGAAATCGAGCAGTCCGAGCGCGTCATCCTGGGCACCGATTCGCCCGCTGGTTCTGGCGTGCAACCCTTAGGAATACTACGTATGATAGCCATGCTGTCGAGCTTGGGCAATGTGCCTGCCGAGATTGCTTTTTGTTTTGCAACCGGAAATACAGCGCGCATGCGCGAACTAGATACGGGCATTATTGAGGCGGGAAAATCAGCTGATTTTGTCCTACTGGATCAGGCACAACATTCACCCGGCAAAGACATGCTTGAGAGCATTCACCAGGGTAACTTGCCGGGCATTGGCATGACCATAATTGATGGCGCTGTGACATCAACGCGCAGTCGCAACACACCACCAGCTACTCGACTGCCGACTGTAGTATAACTCCGCCAAGGCATAGTAGCCTTAGATAGCCACGCTGTTTATCAGAGTCGGACAGGGTTACTCAGAACCAATAGAGTTAATCAGAACCGTACAGAATTAATCCGGAACGGACATAGTTATTCAGGAACGGACAGGCGTCTACCTGCGTGTGCGTGCAATTGTTGTTTGAACTGATCGGGGCTTATATTATCAATGAGGCATTTTTGTAACAAGACACTCTGTGGTCTGGGTGCCATACCATCAACCGGTGGGTCTGAATCCAGGTTGGTCGGAAACGAATAGCCTTCAGCAGCTGCGCAAACTATATTGTTAAGGTGCGTCTTAGACACACCCAACGAGTTTTTCAGCTGCAATAGCTCCGGATACAAGTGTTCCAACAGGCGTACACGATCAACCGTTTCTATGCTGCGCCCAAATGCGGAGCCCACTTGCAGCAAATTAGCAAGTCGATAAATATCGCTTGACTTGTTATCACCGGCCGCGTGCATAACGGCAGGATTAAAAAACACCATATCGCCTTTTTTCAATGCCAGTTGCCTGCGATGTTCGTTGAAGTAGGCCTGATATTCATCACGCGAAAATGCAATATAGCCTTCGAGGTGTAAGTGCGAGTAAGGCATATACAAAGTAGGCCCGGACTCCAGAGGCATATCACAATGTGCAACTGCACCTTGCAGGGTCAACATCTGACCAAACGAATGTACATGCTCTGGGTATTCCAGAATCTCTTCTGGCGACATAAAACCTAAATGATAATCCCGGTGTGCCGTTTGCGCAGTCCCACCAGGGTTTACTCTATTGACCTGTGCAGTTATCTGATACCCACGCCCTAACCACGCATGCGAAATCATCGCAATCGCATCATTGGCATAATAACGCGCAAAACTTGCAGGGTCAGCCACACAGTGTTTTTCCAGCGCGTTCCACACGCGATCGTTGGCGCCGGGTTTTGCAAAGTGATCGCCTGTACTTTCACCACTGTTGCGCTGCTGATTAATGATACTGATAAAGAGTTCATTGGCCGCATCAATGGCACCCATGTCGTCCATACCGTTGCTTATAGCTACAATGCCCGGGCCAACTGACAGTGCTTTGGCCCATTCATGCATCAGCGCCTGCCGTTGCTTATGGTCCACAGCTGCCTGCCGCACTTGCTCGCCGGTATACACCAATAGGTTCTGCTCGACCGCTGCCGCTAACGGCCAGTCATCCAGTCGGGTTTGCTGCGAGACTTGCGCTATAAAAGTGTCGATATCGCCCGCATTAACCTGTACCCAGCTTTCATTTGCCATGTTTAATTCTTCCGTTAAGCGCCGCGACATTCGAGCAATGTTTTTCTTTGAAGCCCAGCGTTATCAAAATTATCTTCGCTAAGCCAAAGTTCGAAACCCTCTTTGAGCGTGGGCCATTCTTTATCTGTTATGGAAAACCAGGCCGTATCCCGGTTTCTGTTTTTGTACGTTAAGGCTTGCCGAAAAGTACCCTCATAGACAAAACCCAGACGCATGGCGGCTCGTTTTGATGGCTCATTAAGCGCATCGCATTTCCATTCGTATCGTCGAAACCCTGATTCTTCAAAAACTTGATGCATCATCAGGTACATGGCCTCTGTTGCCAAGGGCGTGCGTTGCAGCAGTGGTGAGAAATGGATATGACCAACTTCAATAGAACCCAACGCTGGGCTAATTCGCAGGTAGCTAGCTATACCAATGTCTTTGCCTGAGGATTTATCTTTGACAACATGGAACAGGGGGTCAGATGCAAAACAAGTTTTCTCGAACCATTGTGTGAACTGCGCCAATGTGTCGAATGGACCATAGGGAAGATACGTCCAGTTTGTCCCGTGTGTGTCAGCACAATAAGCGTTGAACAGCGACTCGCATACATCAATGCTATCCACCGGTTTAAGGCTAACGTAACGGCCATCCATGAAGGTGCGCGAAGGCAAACTGGCACCAGCCCAATCGGTAACAGGAAAACCTATTGCCTGGCCGTATTCGTTATAGCCAATTTGGTTTTGATCTTGTTTCTTTTTATGCATGCACAGAACACCTTTGTGTGTGGTTACGGCCCTCACTCAATAAAGGTTTTTTCAAAAGTCGCCCTGCTCTACGCTTGTGCTGATGACGGTAACATCACTATCTCGCTTAGGTTCATCGATTGCTGATATTGCTTTAAAACGGCAACACTGCTATCAGAAAAACCTATACACACACTGTTTTTTTTAGCCAAGGCATGCCTGTGCTCACTAATGAATTGATCAATTTGGTTTCGTGAACCACACAGTGCGATTACCTTAGTGTGTCTGTTCATTTGCTGACAATTATATTGGTCAAGCAATTGAGTCATATCCACCTGCCCCGGTGCTACCGGTTTGCCGAAACTTGCGTATGTTATGGGTGAGCCAACACTCAATGCCAGTATACGACTGACCGCACCTACTTCACCCATCGTAAAACCAATACGCAAGATTTGCCCGCAAGCACCGCTCACCCAATCCATCATCGCGGCGGCATCAGCAAGATCTTTACCGGTCGGAATAATTTTTACAGCTGCTGGGGACTGCTGTTCCATGGCTGCAGTCAGTTGGGCAAGTTCTGGCTGGTCTAACATGCCAATAAAGTTGTGATAGCTTAGAATCATTGGTGCAGATTTTTGCAGCATGTGCATCGACGCAACGGTGCCATGCTCTAAGTCGATTACGTCAGCGCCTGCATCCAGCGCTTGCGAACAATGCGACACGCGCAGCTGCTCGTCGTCATTAAAAGTGCCACCTTGATCAGTGTGGCGTAAGGTGTACAAACAGGCTAAACCAGCTGATTTGATACGGGCAATTAAACCGATAACATCCTGATTTGACAGACCGGCACTGTGTAGCAGGTCGGCACGTATTTCCACACAGCGCAAACCCATCTCCAGTGCAATATCGAACTGTGAAATTGACTTGTCAATAATGCCAATGACGCCGCTAAGCGCGAAAGACGTTTTTGTAGCGTTTTGCGTCATAAAACCAATAAAAGCTTGTGTAGCCAGATAAACAATTAGAGCATGATCAGGCTTATAAATGTGCTACATTTTTTACTCAGTTTGAGCCAACTGCGACGCACATTATGTCAACACCTTCTGCCAATTTATCCCTCGCCAGGGCACAGCTACAGGATTGGCTGACAGAGATCCCCGACACTGAATCTGTTGCACACTTTCAGCCCGGCCCCGGCATTCAAAAGCTGCCGATAAAATTCGACATTATCAAACTTCGTGCAGCCCTTGATGAGGCTCTGCAGGTGGCCGAATTCAAGGGAGCAATTGAAGACGGTTTTGGCGCTATTTCATTGACCCGACGCCCTGGTGTCGAAGTAGAAACAGTCAATGATTTATCAGGCTTGTTTCACACCCGAGTCGATGATAGCTACGTTGAAGTGTCACGTGAGGAGCGAGTAGATGAATTTGCATTCACAGAGTTTGTTCCCAAGTTTCGAGATACCTATTTTCTTTATGTCTGGCAAACACTTAAAGCTTTAGCTCCAATAGGACGTACCAGAGTGTTATCCAAAGGCTTATACAACTGCAACTCCTGGCACCGCGACCCTGAACCGCGCATTCACATTCCAATCATCTCTAATCCGGGTTCGCTGTTTGTTGTTAACCATCACGTCACGCACTTGCCAGCGGATGGCTCGGTTTATTTTACTGACACACGCGGTTATCACACCGCACTCAATGGCGGTGAAACCAACCGAGTGCACATGGTGGCTGCACTGCCACAAGCTAAAAGATAAAAGATAAAACCCTAAACTTGCTTTGCAGCAGCGGGTTGAATTCGGGCAAGCCTGACACCGGCGTAGCCTTGTAATAAAACGGCACACAACACAATCGCACCACCAATCAACGTATTGCGCGCCGGAATTTCATTGACTGCCAGCCAAACCCATATAGGTGACAAGGCAGTTTCCAGCAAGCCAAGCAGTGGAACTTGTGCAGCAGGCACACTTCGCGAACCCGATGTAATCAGTATAAATCCACAACCAACTTGAATAGAGCCCAGACACAGCGCGATAAATAAATCGTGTATAGAGATGGATAGCAGAGCACCCATGGGTGCAATCATCGGAATGCACATAACCGCGGCAATGATTCCGGCCAAAGCAGTGGGTGCCATCATGTCGCGCTTTGGACCCAAATAACGTAACAACACGACAAAGCAGGCGAATGACAAAACGGCCGCAAAAGCATAGACAATACCTATGATGTCGCCAGGATTGATTCCGCCAGAAACCATCACACACACACCGGCGAAAGCCACAGCCATAGCTAACCAAGTAATTGCAACGATGGCTTCTCTTAAGACAAGATAAGCCAACACGCCAGCAGCAACCGGACCCGTGCTCAACACCAGCACGGTATTGGCAACACTGGTATTAAACAAGCTAAGCAGATAGGCGATAAAACCAAATGCCAGTAAAAATGAGACCAGCAAATCAACAGGTTTTATTGCAGCAAAGCGCTTAAAGAAAGTGTCGCGTTTGCTCACCCACAAAAACATAACAACCGTAAAACTGAACATCAGTGAACGGTAAAACAAAATATCCCACGGGCTGGCGTCTTCAATAAAGCGCACCAGCAAGCCACCCGTACTAAGAAATACACCACCAAGCATGATGTACAACACGCCTCTTGAGTATGTTTGGTTATTCATGCAAAACGACTGGATGGCACCGAGTATGGGTACGCTAAATGAAAAGGTAGCAAGGAGTGTACACGCACGGCATCAAAGCATGATAAGCCTCGCAACTTCTTGATCAATATTATTCCACCTGGACTGCTGCACACTTCGGCCGATTTCGTATAACCTAAATAGGTAATTCTACCTAATACATGGTAATGTTACGGTTTCATATTAGAGCGCAGATGGATAGACGCGGTAACACACTCGGTGCTCAACCAAAACATAAATATGGATATGACACTTTATGGTTGGAAATAGTCAGCAAATTGCGCTCGTTACTGAACACCCGGACGATATCCGACTTGCTCGCCACCTGCTTCGCAGCATCAAGCACGAACTCACCGTTTTTGATACCAGCAATCCCACCCACCGTACTCAGGTAGAGCAAATACAAAGCGACGTTGTTATCGTCTTTCATAGAGCGCTGAGAAATGGCAAAGATGATACGCCAACGGTGTGCTTACCCAAAACAAGCCCGAAACGATTAATCGTTCTATCCAATTGTCATCGCGAAGACACTATTATCGAAGCGCTCGACGCTGGAGCACACCATTTCTTCGATATAAACGAGAAAAGCTACATATTAAAGGTCAGAATTGAATCAGCACTACGTGCTCACCAGTTCCATGTTATGAGCACGCTTGAGGTGGCACCGTTTAAATTTAATGTTGAGCGACGCAAAGTCACCACCAATGGTAAATCAGTTCATCTGAGCCCAAGAGAATTCTCCTTAGCGTATTTCTTATTTTCTAATTATGATCGAATAGTGTATGACTCTGAACTGATGGTCAGTATTTGGACTTTGCCGTCCTCAATGGATTCTCGACGCATTGATACAGCTATTTGCCGCATCAGAAAAAAAATGAATTTGTACGAAGACAGTACCGATTGGAGTTTACAACGACTGCGCCAGGTTGGTTACCAACTAATCAACCATGCACCTTGTAACAATGAAGAAAACATCAAAAATAAAGAAGCCGCCCTGCATGTGACACAGCACCAGCATGCAGCAACTAACAATCAGCGGTCCATCGCATTGGCCCAGCCACTTTTAACCAAAACCGCTTATGCAATAGCCGGTTAAGTTTATTGTTTCAACTTGAAATAAAGCGGGTTTGAATGTCTTGTTTTAAGCCACGATGCTTTGAACAAAAAGCGTAGATTATCCGGGTAACACCTGCTCTATGGTTTTAGCTAACGCTATGATCATGGCTTCAAGCTCACTGTCACTACTAATAAAAGGTGGTGCCAGCAACACATGATCACCATTTTTGCCGTCGATAGTCCCACCCATTGGGTATATCATCAGGCCATTGGCAAATGCTTGTTTTTTCAATTTTGCATGTGTCTGTAAGGCAGCATCCAAGGGCAGTTTCGTGTGCCTGTCACTTACAAGCTCAACACCTGCAAAAAAACCGCGGCCTCGAATATTACCCACATTGGCATGCTTTGCCAGGTGCTCGTTCAGCAAAGACATCAGCTGAGGGCCTTTATCGGCGACACGCTCCACCAGGCTTTGTGTTTGAATTTCCTCAAGCACGGCCAAAGCCGTTGCACAAGCAACCGGGTGACCAAGGTAGGTGTGACCGTGCTGGAAAAAACCTGTGCCCGTAGCTATAGCGCGGTAGATTTCACTGCTGCAAAGCATGGCGCCAATGGGCTGATAACCGGCACCCAAGCCTTTTGCTATGCACACAATATCGGGGTTAATTGCTTCTTGTTCACTAGCAAACCAGCTCCCGGTACGCCCCATGCCACACATGACCTCATCGAGCAGCAATAGCACGCCGTATTGATCACAAATTTCTCGAATCCGATTGAAATAGCCTTCTACCGCGGGCACAGCTCCCAGCGTCGCGCCCACAACTGGTTCTGCCAAAAAGGCACAGACACTGGTTTCGCCCAGCTCCTGAATCTTTTCTTCAAGCTGGTTGGCCATACGCTGACCATAATCAAATGTCGATTCATTATTTTGAGCAAAGCGCCAGTAGTGACAGGCATCAATGTGATGCATAGCATTGGCCAGTAATGGCTGAAACTGACTTCGCCGCCATTGGTTCCCACCGGCGGCCAGGGCCCCCAGCGTGTTACCGTGATAACTTTGTTTTCGCGAAATAATGTGATGTCTTTGCGGTTGCTCAGTTTCTAAAAAATACTGACGCGCCAGTTTAATGCCGGCTTCAACAGCCTCAGACCCTCCTGAAACGAGGTACACGTGGTCAATACCATTAGGCGCAAGAGAAATTAACTTTTCGGCTAATGATTCTGCCGCTTCGGACGTGAAAAAGCTGGTGTGCGCGTACGCAATTTTTTGACTTTGCTCGGCTATAGCTGCTTGCACACGAGCATTACTGTGCCCCAAACATGATACTGCTGCACCACCGCAAGCATCAATATATTGTCGCCCTTGGTTGTCTGTTAAGTACACACCATCGCCTGATGCTATAACAGGCAATGCATAACTGGTGTGGCGCGGAAATACGTGGCTCATCGATAAATCGTGCCCTTTCGTTTAGATGACAATACGCTGATATCACGCAAGTGCATTAAATTTTTTCATTAATTTTGTGTTTGCTATTCAATCAATGAGAAAATAGAGGCATTCGCCCAATACGAGTTAACCCCTAATGGAAATTCTAGACTACTGGCAACAATTTAGAGCCTATCCGCAATCGGATTTGGTGCTCTTTGGCGTTGGCGGCATCATGCTGATTTTTAGTGTACTTAAAATTGTAAAAAGCAGCTTTGTCATGCTGTTATGGGTTGTCCTGTCAGGACTCGGGCTAACCAGCATATCGATTGGCCTGGACCAAAACCCCCTGCAATTTGCCACCGCAAGCAAAGACCGGGTAGACGGCTACCTGGATGCGGGCAAGGAATTATCAGCCGATGCATTGCAGGTACTGTGCAGAAAACTGGATGAGAATGCCGACCTATTGGAGAATCAAAGCCTCAACTAACACCTTGAAATATAACGCTCGACCAATTCACACAATGCAATCTTTCGTGCAGCACCCGATTTTTTCGAGTCGATGGATTTTCATCTTTTATGTAAACGTGAACTGTTGCATCAAGATGATACATTGTAAGGTCGCTCAACCGCTCCAAGCAGACCATTTTATAGATGGCACACACAGCTCGTAGAAACTGTTCCTGGAGATCATAATGTTAACTTTTTTATTCGCCCTTTTCGCAATATGGACCTTATTCTGGTTTGTGATGCTGATGCTCGATTGGGGTGATCGCACCCCGTTTACAAATTCAAAAGTGCTGTGCGCAACTTGTGCTGCTGCCAATGGCAAGCTATCCAATAACAATGCCAGGAAAAATGTCAAGATGGCTGTTAATAAAGCCAAGGCGAGTAACAATGCGAACATCGCTGCCAAAGACGCCAAGCCAAGCGCTGCAAGCACTAACGTCAAGGCTGCTGCCAGTAAAACAGAAAAGCCTTCCGCCGATGCTGACAGCAAATCAAAAGTTACACCTCTATTTGAGGCTCCAAAAGAAAAAGATGATCTGAAAATCATTAAAGGCATTGGCGTTGTCATGGAAAAAACCCTGAACGATCTGGGTATCACCACGTTTGCGCAACTAGCAGGCTTTAGTCAAAGCGATGTTGACATGGTTTCAGAACGATTGTCCGAGTCTAACTCAGGGTTTGGAGATCGCATCACTCGTGACGAATGGGTTGACCAGGCAAAAGTGTTAGCCAAAAAAGCAGCCTAGTAAAATAAGCCTGCAACGGTGCCGCTAAGCATCATCCAGCGGCCTTTTTCTGCAAACTATCAGATATTGCACTTGTATTAACGGGCGCGGCAAGGTCGGCAAAAGGTGCGCAGCTGATCACGTGATACCAAGTTATCGCTTGTACGCCTTTGTTTTTGCATCTGAAGATGACTCGTCCCACAGAGTGTACGTCTTTATGTTTGTCGTGTTAACAGTGTCATTCTTAGATTTTTAAATCAACATGGCAGGCATTAGTCAATTACCGGATATCGCCGTTTTCCACTTAGAAAATGGTCGACCGCCTTAAGAGCCAGTACAGAAGCTGAAATTAGCAGCAGCGTATACAGCACAGCGAGCCACACTGTAGTCCAGCGCCAGGCATGCCGCTCCCGTTTTAAAATCACGCATATGCGTATCGCAATGACTTCGACCTTCCGGAAAAATATACACAGCACCACCCTCCCTGAATCGCTGCTGTAATCGAGTCATCACCGCGGCATTATTTTTCACGCCATTATCACCCGCCTGACGATCAATTTTTCTTGATAACAATTCCGCTGAAAACGATTTTAAAATCACTTTTAAGAGCGGATTTTTAGCCAGCGTGTTTTTTGCGGTAAACGTAACCGTTCTGTCCAGCCGTGCTGTTAATAACAAAGGATCAATAAAAGCGTTACTGTGGTTAGAGACAAATAACACTGGCTGATCTTTTGGTATGTGCAAATGCCCGTGCATGTCTACTCTAGAATAAAAACAATTCAAAGCCGTTGAGAACAGTTTTTTCGCTATTGCGTACGTCATTTTGAGTAGCGTGTTTTTCATGTCCGGCAGTATCGGCTCAGGGATTATGAGTTTCTACTAATAATGACGAAGTATGCTTTTGCTTCTACTAAGGTGCTATATACCAGTACTTTATTGTGGCCGGTGCGCACAGACAGCAAAACGCCGCACGGTTCCAGTGGTTGCGATAGAAATCACCGCAGTCGCAATTGATCAGAATTGATCAGTTGAGCCCTATAAACGGCAGCTGTTTATTTGTTCCACTGTTACCAGACCCAGACACAAACGAGACCAGCTACATGAGACTCACCGTATCCAGCACGGCTATGATGAAACCGCTTCTGCAAAACACAGATATCAATCTCGATTCTCCCCCACCTATGCGCGTTTTGGGTTTATTGGAACGCAGGATGGAATCTTATAACAACAATCAATTCTGGCAAAAGCTGGTGCAGTATTACCGGCCACTCCGACAACAGCCTTGTTTGCAAGCTGCTCAATGGAGTCACTTCTTACACATTAACAACGCGAATGACGAATCATGTGTTGCCGTATTCAGCTATGAATTTGATGGTGTACAGAGCTGGTACCACGTTTGGAATAGTCGGGCACAGCGTTCCGTCTGGATAAGTCATCATGACGATATGATTTATCAACCCTATGCCATTGTCGCTATGAATGCACTGGTATCGCTGGTACCAAATTGGAATGGACTATTGCGCGCATCACCCACCAACGATGACAGCTCTAACACGACAATCAACTCGATTCATAAATACGAAGATGCAGATCGTCCATGTAACGTTCTTGTTTCAGACGCCAGCGCAGATGCAAACGGTGAGCTTTGGTTTCTGGTCACCATTAAACCGACTGACTTCGGTGAGTCAGACATGCTGGAGTCAAACACGCGGGAGACGAAAACGGGTTGGATAAGCCTTAATTTGATAAGGTAATTCACTATAAGTCGCTTAAACGCTGCGCATGCTAGTCTGCGTCTGTTAGCCGTAGCGCAAACATAATTGGCTAATTCACCCTATCGCAGGCTAATATATAGTTTAAGTATTGACTGAAAGGTATAGCGCACTGTTTTTTCCGAGACTGCATATAAGAAATATCGTTGGTTTGGCACGCCTGGCCTTGGTGCGGCAGGTGATGTTATTGCTGATGACGTGTTTGACTCTGCTGCCATCGCTGCCTATTGCAGACGAGTCCAGGACCCCAGATCAATCATTATTACGTTTGGGTACTGGCGGCTCGGGTGGTACGTATTTACCCATTGGGTCGCTCATCTCGCAAGCACTTTCAGGTAGCACTGAAGTCAATAAATCATCCCCCCACTACAATCCCGACTTACTGGTTATCTCGCAGCGTTCGACTGGCTCTGCCAGCAATGTCAGTGACATCAGTGAAGGATTGCTGGAAGCAGGATTGGCGCAAGCCGACGTTGCTCACTGGGCATACAATGCAAGCGGCCCATTTGAACAACAACAAGCACATCGGAGCTTACGCGGTGTTGCTACTTTGTATTTAGAAAGTGTTCACCTCATTGTTCGAACCGATGCCAACATCAACAGCATAGATGATCTCGAAGGGCAACGTGTCTCCCTGGATGAACTCGGCTCAGGAACGCGTCTGGATATCCTGCCCATTCTCCTGGCTCATGGTCTAACCCAAGAGTCCATCAAGGCGGTGTATTTAAAACCACAAGATGCTATTGAACGATTACAACAAAATCAGCTAGACGCCTTTTTTATCGTCGCAGGCTATCCGGTTGCTGCTGTTTCAAAGTTGGTATCTGAAGGAAAAGTCACTGTCGTGCCCATTACCGGAGTACACGTCGACAAAATAATCGAGACTTACCCTTATTTTTCGGTTGACACCATCCCGGCCGACACTTATCAAAATACAGCTGCGATTGATACGCTGGGCGTGCCCGCACAATTGTTTGTAAACGAATCTCTCGATGAAAAGCTGGTTTATAGCATGACCAATTTACTGTGGAGCCCGCCCACTTTAGCCCTGTTGAAAAAAGGGCATCCAAAAGGTGCCGATGTTCAGCTGGAAACGGCGCTCACCGGCATGCATATACCACTGCATGCGGGTGCTAAAAAATTCTATGTAGAGCAAGGTATGCTCAGCAATGATGATTAGCCTGATTTTTGCCTCGGTTATGCACTGCGACCAATGAGCGCTAATAAACCTCATACAAAATCATGGATGGTGGGCATCATTGTATTGCTGCTCTCAATCAGTATTGGTATTGCAGCTTTTGTGTATCGCTCAACAACTCAGGTAAGCGAGGCACTGGCTGCCGAAATTCTCGAACAACAACACGATATCTCACTGCTTATACAAGACTATGGCAGCGTTATGCTTGCTTTGGAACGACACCGTAATGGTAAAAACGATACGAACAAAACTGAAGTGGAAGCGATTATAAGATCGGCGCTGAACAAACTAGAAAAAATGAGATCAAACTACAGTTTCGAGCGCCTGGAAGGTGCCTCTCAAGCCAACACTTATGTTAAACCCGTATTAGAAGATGTTAGTCAGTGGACCACCGAGGGAATTTACGGGTATTCAGCAGACGATCCGTTTGTGCTAGACCTTTCAGTGCGACGGCTAAACGATCGATTCAGTGCTATTCAGAATATTTCGCTGGAAACAGATATCGTTGCAAATGAGCTCATAGCTGAGCAATCGAGCTTCTTGAAAAAATTTCGTGATTCTATGTTTATGTTGCTGGCAGGGTTTGCAGCATTGTCGGTCACCATTGCGGCATTGCTGATAAGGCAACGAAATTTACAAGCCCAACTTGCCATCGACCAGGAAATAACAGCGCAGAAATTAATCGATGCAGAAACGCGTGGTCGGCATAATGCGGAAGAAGCCTTGCAAGGTTCGGAACAGTTTCTGCGAGCAACGCTCGATTCGCTCCCATCTGACATAGCGATTCTAGATCAGCATGGTGTTATAACAGCGGTTAATACGCCATGGAAGTCGCTGGTGTCTGCAAACGAAGCCTCATATGCTGATGGCGGTATCGGACACCACTACAAATCGGTTTTCAAATCAACTGCCATGACCGACATGGAAAAAAACGGCATAAACATGGCAGCTGAACGAGTAGACCAAGTGCTAACCGTGCAAAGCGATGATATGTTCTATGAGTACCCCTGTCATCGCGACGAGAAACGCATTTGGAGTCGCGTGTCGATGTCAACATTTAACACCGATGAAGGTCGACATGCAGTATTGGTGCACGAAGATGTCTCTGAGCGAAAGCGTCTGGAAGAACGTGATTTAAGGCTGCGTGCCGAACTGGCACATGTCTCTCGACTAACCACCGCAGGCGAATTGGCAACCGGTCTTGCGCATGAATTAAATCAACCATTAACCGCTATCACACACAACTGCGATGCTGTGCTCTCAAGCGTGCGCGCCCAAACTGATGATCCCGAATTACTCGATACCGTCAATGATATTTCTGAGCAAGCCCAGCATGCGGGCAGCATTATTCGCAGCATGCGCCATTTAGTCAGAAAAGACACCACAGACAAAGTGCCCACCGATATCAATAGTTTGGTGAAGGAAACCGTTCGACTGACCGGCCCTGAAGCGCGTGAAAAAGGTGTGAACGTTATATTGAATTTAACCAACGAACTACCCGAACCGGTTATCGATCCAGTGCAGATTCAACAAGTGCTGGTTAATCTGGAACGAAATGGAGTAGAGGCCATGTGGCAACACAACAGTACCGTAAAGGAACTGACTATCCAAACCTGCATGCCCTCGGTCTCGGAAATAGAAGTCAGAATCAGCGACACCGGTCCGGGCGTAGCACCCGAATTTTCCAAACACCTGTTTTCCGCCTTCCAGACCACAAAAAAAGGCGGCATGGGATTGGGACTATCGATTAGTCGCACTATTGTCGAGGAGCACGGCGGCCGCTTGTGGATTGACCCTGACGCTGAGGGTGTTACGATGTTTAGATTCACGATACCATTTCAACAGAGGTAACTATCGCAAATGGACGCTCAACAACATGCTCAAGCCAGCGAAAAGATCGTTTATGTGGTTGATGACGATGAGTCAGTCAGAACAGCACTGACGCGTTCTCTTGAAAAACGCGGCTACAGCGTTTTTTGCTACGACAGTGGTGATGCTTTTTTGAATAACTATGTTCCTGGCCAAGCGGCATGCTTGATTCTGGATGTCAGAATGCCAGGTATGAGTGGGCTCGATTTACAAGAGCAGCTCATCAATCAACACCCGTCCTTACCGATCATATTCGTCACAGGTCACGGTGATATTCCCATGTCGGTTCGCGCTATAAAAAAAGGTGCCTTCGAATTTTTGGAAAAGCCCTATTCAGTTGACGCGCTGCAGCAACACATAGAACAAGCCATTACAAAGAGCAGTGTTTTACTAGAGCAAGAGTCTCACGCGCGAGAAATTAATCTGCGTTTTGCAAAACTGACAGCCAGAGAGTTGGACGTGATGCGCTTACTGGTGGCGGGTATCGCTAATAATTCCAACAAAGAAATCGCGAGGGAATTAAATATAAGCCATCGAACCGTCGATGATCACCGTGCCCGTATCATGTCAAAAATGGAAGCGCGATCACTTGCTGAGCTGGTTGAGATGTCAAAAATTTGCGGTATCCACGAACCGTAAAGCTAGCTATCTTCCGGCACCCCATCAAAAAACTCTACAACCCCTGTCTCAAGCGAGTACTCAGCGCCGACAACCAGCAGTTTATTATTATTGACCTGTTCTTCCAACATGCGCGAGCCATGCCGCAAGTGGTCTGCAGCCAGACGTACGTTGGCTCTGATACCGTGAGCAATCAACGCTTCTTTATCGTCCTTTAGTGGTGTTTCAAGCAAAGTGGATATAGCCGGCCGAATGCGGTCTACTATCGACCATAGGTTAGGCGTTTTCAAACCATCCGGCCTCTCCAGTTCGTTTATTGTTGCAGTCACTGCACCACAGTTTGAATGACCCAACACCACGACTAAGGGTGTCTTAAAACTGTGCACGGCAAATTCAACACTACCCACCTGAGATGGCGCAACCACGTTGCCGGCAACACGAATGACAAACAAACTGCCAAACCCTTGATCAAATACCAGCTCTGCTGGCACCCTGGAGTCAGAACAGCCCAGAATAATGGCAGCTGGATTTTGCGCGCCAGCTTGATTGACACGATCTGCCTGATTGGCTATTGCCTCACTATTTATATTGAGGGTGTTAGCAACGAAACGTGCGTTTCCTTCTTTGAGCGTTTTTAATGCGTCCAGAGCGGCCTGCATAGGTCCATTTAAGTGATTGTTCAGGAGATTCTATTTTGCCAGTTTTTCATCGATTCTGTGTGGTTCTAAACTGCCCTGGCTTAGAGGGTCAGCTACCCCAAGTGGAGCAGTTCCGTGGTGCCTGGTGTGCTATGTTGCTCTCGAAATAGCATAAATTTGCTGCAGTCGAGTGAAAACTGCCTTTCAGCCTATTCTTTAGGCTAATTTTTGCACTGAAAGCTAGAGTCTAAGCCCACAAATAGCCATACTGCACGTATGAACATTCTATTAGTTGAAGATCACCGGCTGGTGGCTGATGCCATGCAAGTTATGTTGAAGGAAATTGAGCCAGGTGTTGACATCACCGCCTGTTATTCCACCCAACATGCACTTTCAACCTTCGACTCTGGAAAAGAGCTGGATTTGGTTCTCACCGATCTATTCATGCCGGGGATTGACGGCATCGGCCTGCTAGCTGGACTGCGCAACCGCAACATCACTATTCCGGTGGTCATTGTCAGTGGCGCAACTGAAGATAAATACATTCGGGCTGCGCTGAGAAACGGTGCTTCTGGCTTTATTCAGAAAACGTTACCAGGTGCCGAAATGATGGCTGGCCTCAAACACGTTCTTTCGGGTGGTCAATTTTTTCCAGAGCGCTATCTGAACGAGACAGAACAAAGTAACGATACCAGCCTTGAACAACTTGACACTGATCGCCACGGCGTTAAGGTGCCACGTCCGGGCGAAAAACAACTTCAGGTTTTGCATTTAATGGCTGAAGGCAATTCAAACAAACAGATTTCGCAAATAGTGGGGATATCAGAAGCCACTGTTAAGTACCATACCTCGCAACTGTTTAAATTATTGTCTGTCAAAAACCGAACGTCCTGCGTTCGAGAGGCGCAAACTTGTGGCTTACTTGAGATGCTTGACGAGGCACAGCCGTGACTGACAGCACTCACCACATCGCGATAAAATACACATCAATACATTAACATCAACTTTATGGCCAATAGTTAAGGCGATACAACATCGCTTGCGCGGGTTCGGCCAGTCAGTAGTCCGTAAGGAACTAGCGCCACCAACGCAACCAACCACTTAACACCCAAATCGCCCACGGCCCACTGCTGCCAAACCAGGCCGGTTCCCACGAAAGCCAATGCATAGAAAAGAAATGTATCAAATACGGTGCTGATAACAGAAGATGTGAACGGTGCAATCCACCACTGCTTTGAACGCAATTTATCGAACACCGAGACATCCATCAACTGTGATATCAGGAATGCTGTTCCTGATGCCAAAGCAACGCGAATGTCGGCCGGCTCACCGAGTAAGTAGGCGATTAAAAAGGAAGCGGCAATACCAATGGCGAAACCTGCATAAACGAGCTGGCGCGCTTTATTTAAGCCAAAATACCGATTCATCAAATCAGTTATCACAAACGCGAATGGAAATGTCAGTGTGCCCCAGGTTAACCAGTCGTTTATCGGGACACGCACCAAAATATTTGATGACACGATGACAACGCTCATCGCGAAAATGGACAGAACTAGCGCAGTGCTGGCGTTTAGTGTTTTAGCAGTCAAAAGAAGGGCCTGCGTAAAGGAATAATAGTCGCGCATTGTAACGCTTTGTGTTGTGTGGCGACACTATCTGTGACGAAGACCCGTGAATTAGCGCACTAATAATACTTAAATTGCCTTTAGCCATTGATGCTTGTCTTCGGCATCTCCCCATTGAATAGCGTTAAGCTCTGCTCGCATGTTACGAATTTGCGGCCCAGGTTGCCCACTGCCCACTTGGTATTCCTTGCCTTTATAAATGAACGTGGTCACGGCAGCCAGCACTGCTGCAGTACCGCTTAGACCTGCTTCGGTCCCGGGCCTGGCGCATCGTTCCAGCAGTTCTTCCACCCCGAAGTCTCGTTCTTCAACTTTTAGTCCGCGTTCACTTGCCAGGGATAAAATAGATTCGCGGGTCACACCATGCAGAAACGAATCGTCCAGTGCCTTAGTCACAACGGTATCGTCGTCTACCAGAATAAAATTAGCGGCACCCGTTTCCTGAATATCACCGTCTGGGCAAAACAACACTTGTTGCGCGTTGTATTCCTGCTTGGCTCGCATGATGTGCTTAAGCGCGCTGGCATAGTTACCACCACCTTTAACCATGCCATGATCGGGACCACATCGAACGCCAACATCATCGAGTAATATGCGCAATGATGCTTCACCCCCGGAAAAGTAGTCTCCAACCGGCGATAGCAGTATATAAAGCAAGGAAGTATCACTGGGGTCAGCCGCTTTACCAATAGCCGCTTCGGTGCCAATGTGAGTTGGACGGATATACATTGATGCAGGCGGTTCGGGGACTTCAGCGCGATATTGGCCGACAATGCTGCGAATCATTTGTTCTGTCAGTTCCAGATCGAGGGCCGGCAGGTACAAAAGTTCGCTGCTTTGACGAAAACGTTCAATGTTTTTGTCCATACGAAACACGTTGACAGAACCGTCTTTATGTTTAAACGCTTTTAGGCCCTCAAAGCAAGTACTGGCATAGTGATACACATGAGCGCCCGGGTGCAGAGATATTTTGTCGCTATCAACGGTTTGGGATTGACTCCAACCGTCTTTGTATTCACTGATGGTCATTTGAGGCATGAACTGCGTGCCAAATTCACCGGCCATATGGCTACCCTTTTCTATTAGTTTAAAATTCTATTAGTTTAAAATTCTATTAGTTTAAAATTCTATTAGTTTAAATTTTACTAGGTTAAAAATTTGATCTTATTAAAATCTGTTTGTCAGGTATTTTTCGTTCAGACTTAATTTACACCAGCCCGGCAATGGCGCAAAGTGCTAATTGATTATAAGTTCTATCCAGGCATAAGCCCACAGCGCCAAAGTCACCAATACCGCCGCTGAGCCCATGTCTTTGGCTCGACCAGAAAGCTCGTGATGCTCAGTACCCACCCGGTCCACCAGCGCCTCAATCGCACTGTTGAGCAATTCGACTACCAGTATTATCACCGTCAGCCCAATGAGCACAATGCGCTCTATTGCATTTTCACCAATAAAAATCGCCAGTGGAATGACCATCACACAAAGCATTAATTCTTGCCGAAATGCAGCCTCGTTCCGGAATGCCGCTTTTAGGCCCAAAATGGAAAAACCAAACGCTTTGACGATACGCCTTATTCCTGTGTTAGCCTGCTTCTTGTCGTTCATAGAACCATCCCCATTGCAGAAACTCCATTGTAATAAAAAACAGTTTACGCGTTTACTATGACAACAGACTCTCCACTTCGCCAAAAAATTCGGCAACGCTACACACAGACTGAACCCGAAATTGTCGCTGAGTTACTCAATGAGGTAAACCTGACTGAGCGTGAGCGACACATGCTTACCGAACGTGCAGCCGATGTCGTGACAGCACTGCGCACTGAAAACAACCCCAGCATCATGGAGAGCTTTCTTAACGAATACGGATTATCAACCAAAGAAGGCGTTGGTCTAATGTGCCTTGCCGAAGCGTTGCTCCGCGTGCCCGACTCGCAAACAATTGACGAACTCATTGCTGATAAAATTGAGCCTTCCAACTGGGGCTTGCATCTGGGCCAATCCAGCTCAAGTTTAGTCAATGCATCTACATGGGCATTGTTGCTGACCGGTCAAATCCTCGATGATTCGATAGAAGATAGCCTCAATCCGGTTGGAGCGCTGCGTCAATTGATTAAACGTCTGGGCGAGCCCGTTGTACGCACAGCAGTAAGCCAGGCGATGAAACTACTGGGTACGCAATTCGTGCTTGGACAAAATATAGATGATGCTATTAAAGCTGCACGGACTCTTGAGTCAACGAGTTATACCTATTCCTATGACATGCTCGGCGAGGCTGCCCGGACCAGAGACGACGCTGATCGTTACTTTGAATCTTATAAAAATGCGATCGAAAAAATAGCTGCAGTGCCTGGTGATAATGTGGCCAGCAAACCGGGTATTTCTATAAAGCTTTCTGCCCTGCACCCGCGATACGAATACTCGCAATACGACGTCGTTATGAGCGAACTACTGCCACGCGTTCAGATACTGGTAGACATGGCTGCACAAGCCAATATTGGCCTGAACATCGATGCGGAGGAAGCCGATCGTTTGGACTTGTCGCTGGACATTATCGAATCGTTAATTCAGCAAACAGCAGTACCCGGCTGGCAAGGCTTTGGTGTTGTTGTACAAGCTTACAGCCGACGCGCATTACCCTTGCTGGATTGGTTGTTTGATCAATGTCATCAGCACAATCGACGCATTATGGTGCGCCTGGTTAAAGGTGCATACTGGGATGCAGAAATTAAACAGGCACAGGAACTTGGCTTAGCGAACTTCCCGGTTTACACCAGAAAAGCGCACACAGATTTAAGTTACCTGGTTTGCGCACAACGTCTTTTGGATAACAGAAACAGTGTTTATCCGCAATTTGCTACCCACAACGCTCATACCGTTACGGCCATTCGATACCTTGCGGGTGCAGACACAACTAGTTTCGAGTTTCAGCGATTGCACGGTATGGGTGAAGCCCTGCATCAACATGTAAAAAATAAACATGCCACGGCTTGCCGAATTTATGCACCTGTCGGTGCTCACGTTGATCTGCTCGCCTACCTGGTTCGACGCTTACTTGAGAACGGTGCGAACAGCTCATTTGTCAATCAAATTGTAAATACTGAACTCTCAGCACTTGATGTTGCTCGCTGCCCAATTGAAGAGACACTGTCGTTTGCCGATACCGAACACCCGGCAATCAAAAAGCCTTTGGCATTGTTCAGCCCGGAACGAATTAATTCAAAAGGCTTTCGGATCAATGACCCTGCGTCGATACAAGTTTTGCTTGACGCTCGCGAACAATTTAACACCACAACATGGCATGCCAGAGCGTTGATTGGTCAATCGCAAAAACCTAAAAAGGTTACCAGTGAAACAGAAGGCGCAAATGCACTTGATGTGGTCAACCCAGCCAATCATAACGACATTGTCGGTCAGGTAAATGAAGCCACACTCACTGATGTCGATAAAGCCATTGAAGTTGCAAGCAATGCAAACGCTGCCTGGTCTCAGACACCAACCACGACACGAGCTCAGCTCCTGCTTAGTGCTGCAGATCTTTATGAAGAAAACATTGCCGAACTCTGCGCGCTACTGGGTCGAGAAGCGGGCAAGCATTTGCTCGACGGCATTGCTGAAGTACGAGAGGCCGTGGATTTTCTTCGCTACTACGCTATGCAAAGTCAGGCAGTGGAACAGCACTACGAAGCACGCGGGCTGATCGTTTGCATTAGTCCCTGGAATTTTCCACTGGCCATTTTCACCGGCCAACTCTGTGCAGCGCTATCTGCTGGCAATACTGTCATTGCCAAGCCAGCTCAGCAAACACCACTCATCGCTGCGCTCGCAATCAGGTTGCTGCATCGGGCTGGCATACCAGCAGAAGCATTGCAACTCCTGCCAGGTGACGGTGCCCATATAGGAAATCAGCTGGTGGCCGATCAGCGAATAAACGGTGTTTGTTTTACCGGCTCTACCAAAGTTGCAAAGCATATCGAAAAAAACCTGGCCAATCGCTACAGCGAATCCATCGCATCAGAGGTCGATTGCGACCCAATGCTGATAGCTGAAACCGGTGGGCTCAATGCAATGATTGTGGACACCACAGCGCTTACCGAACAAGTGGTTCGGGACGTGCTTATTTCAGCGTTTCAAAGCGCAGGGCAGCGCTGTTCAGCGTTGCGTATTCTGTATGTACAAGAAGAAGCGCAAGATCGTTTACTCAGCATGCTAAGTGGTGCTCTGGATACTTTGAAGATCGGCGATCCCTGGCATATGAGTACCGACATCGGACCTGTAATTGATACCGCCGCTCTGGATAAAATACAGAACTACGTCAATGACAAGGGACAACAGGGTCAGTTAGTCAAGAAAGTAGCCGTGACTAACGGTGGTAACTATTGCACGCCTGCCATAGTGCGAGTGACTGGCATAGAGGAAATGTTTGAGGAAATATTTGGGCCGGTATTGCACGTAGCCACGTTCAAATCGGAACAACTCGATAGCGTAATAGATGACATCAACGAATCTGGTTACGGCTTAACATTTGGCCTGCACACGCGAATTGATGACCGTGTGCAACATATTGTTGATCGCATAAAAGCTGGCAATATCTACGTTAATCGAAATCAAATAGGCGCGATTGTTGGTTCACAACCCTTTGGTGGCGAAGGCTTATCCGGCACAGGTCCCAAAGCAGGCGGGCCTCACTATGTTCCGCGATTTTACAGTCCCGCGCGCAGCTGCATAACAGCTGAAACAAGCAATTCAACCAGGTCCACCATGCTTGAAAGAACCGCTAGCCTGGATAACATACAAAGTGGCCTGGATTGCCTGGTGCTACCAAAACAAGCAACTGCGCCACAGATGCAATGGTTATTGCCAGGGCCAACCGGAGAAAGTAATCAATTAACAGCGCATCCTGTGGGTCGAGTTTTATTGATCGCCAACAATGCCCTTTCATGTAAGCAACTGGTCGAAGTCGCCCTTGTCGTCGGTTGCGCTGTGCTGATTATTTGTCCAGAAGCGATAAGTTCAACTGACTTCGACATTTCGCTTACGAGTAACTCCCTTGCCTGTATTCAAGGCTCGCTCGACCCTGCGTCCCTGGCGTCTTTAAAAAACCTGGATGCCATAGCATTTGCAGGTAACCAGCAACAAGCTATTGTGTACCGAAAAGCCCTGGCTAACAGGGAAGGACGCATAATGCCCTTCATAACGCACAGCGATAACGTATATCGCTTTTGTATCGAGCGCCATGTGTGTATAGATACAACCGCAGCAGGCGGAAACGCAAGCTTACTGGCATCCGCAGAATAGCGCACTGGGCTGAGGCCTCTCGAACAGGCCGGCATTTGAATTTGCACTATTATGCACATGATCAACTGCTGACTAACCAAAGCTTGCAGAATTTGGGGATACACATTGGTCAAAAATAATACCCTCCGTCCCCATTAAATATGTTCGATACGGGAAAATGTGCGGGTTACTTTGTGCATTAGTTGGTCATGCTATCGGCCTTTATTCATTGTTGACAATTTAGCCAGTGCGGTTAGCGGGACTATGTGGAACAATTATTGTTCCTAATTTATCGTAGCAGCTTGTTCATCAGCGCTTGTCTACATCAGCACTGTCTGGGTACACTCTGTGACATTCACAATCCCTTACTTTGGAGATACTAATGATCTGGCTAATTTCTCTGTTTTTACTCGCGTTATTTGCGTGGCTACTACTAAACGGACTCAACGAAAAGCAATGGGTCGATGCGCACATGCACGATGAAAACGTCGCTAGTGATAAAGGGCTTTTCGCCAGCTTCACAGCTCTGGGTGATGGCAACGAAGAAGACAAAGTCGGCAACGTGGTTGCCAATCTGAAAAAGAAATCCTCAGAAGCCAGTGCGGTGATCGGCGAAAAAGTCAGCGACGCGCGGCAGTCAGACACTGCAGCCAAAATGCGCGATAAAACCAGCGGTATTCGTGAGCGCGTTCAAAGCGAAGTCCAAAACGAAGACGGCATGTTGAACAAAATCAAAAACAAAGTCGCCTCTGGTGTTGATACTGTAGGTAAGAAGGTTGACGAAAAAATCGTCAACAAAGACAAGTAATAAGCTTGCCAGACGCGGTAGCTAAACAGTCAACTTATTAAGATGACAAGCAAGCCGGTACAACTTAGCAGTACAACAGTCGGTATCACAAGTTGGCAAAACAAGTAAGTAATACAAGGGTCGAAATTTAAGCGTAATAGATTTACGTTAAAATTCGGCCCTTTTTTTTATGCCGGTGTGGCATCCGAGCATTCCTGGCGCCAATATCACTCAATTAAGTTATCCCCACAATTTTACCGGTGCTGGTGACATCACTGCACCTTCAAACGTGATGGGTGGCTCTCGGTCTTCGGCCAGCAATAGAGGACCATCCAAATCTACGACTGCCGCGCCCTGCGCCACCAATACCGCAGGTGCCATCGCTAGAGACGTGCTCACCATACAACCCACCATAATCTTAAACCCAGCTTTCTGTGCTGCTGCTTTCAATGCCAGTGCTTCTGTCAAGCCACCGGTTTTATCCAGCTTAATATTAATGTAGTCGTACTTACCGTGTAATCCGCTTAATGAAGCTACGTCATGACAGGACTCATCAGCGCAAATGGGTAAGGTTCTTTCAACCCCGGCAAGCGCATCATCAGCGCCCGCTGGTAAAGGTTGTTCAACCAGAGCAACACCCAGTTCAAGCATCACCGGCGCCATTTGCAAATAAGCTTCAATACTCCAGCCTTCATTGGCATCCACAACCAATCGACTAGCAGGAGCACCAGCCCGGACAGCTCTTAGACGTTCGATATCACCTTCCCCACCAAGTTTTATTTTTAACCATGGCATTGTTTTGTGTACGGAGGCGGCGGCTTGCATTTTTTCAGGTGTGTCTAATGAGAGCGTGTAACAACTGGTAATCGGCTCCGGTTTGTCTAAGCCTGCCAACGCCCAAACAGGCTTATTGACCTTTTTTGCTTCCAGGTCCCACATTGCACAATCAAGGGCATTTCGCGCCGTACCAGCGGGCAGCGCTGATTGCAGTTCTTGTCGTGTCATTCCTTCGCGCATAGATGAACGAACCGAATCAATTTGTGCATTCACAGACTCCATGCTTTCGCCATAGCGTGCATATGGCACGCACTCACCGAATCCGGCAAAGCCATTTTCTTCGAGTTTAACGGTAATAACTTCGGCCTCTGTTCGTGAGCCACGAGAAATAGTAAACACCTGCGCCAGACGAAACGCATCATTACTAACTGTGATGATCATGTCAGAGCTTCAGCTAACCGGTCTGCACTGTTACGAAATGGATCAACCGTGGGCAAGCCCATACGCGATTCTATTTCTGTTAACAACGCCGCTGCTTCATCATCATTGAGTGCTGCGGTATTGACAGATACACCGGTCACCTTGCAATCCGGGTTGACCACATGTGCCAGGTTAAGTGCCGTGTCACGAAGTTGCTCTAACGATGGCAGCGCGTAACCGGGTAACCCGCGCATGTGCTCTCTGGTGGGTTCATGGCACAACACCAACGCATCGGGTGCACCTCCATGTATAAGTGCCAGTGTGACGCCCGAGTAGCTCGCATGGAATAAGCTGCCCTGGCCTTCTATTAAATCCCAGTGGTCGGCGTCGTTATCAGGTGTCAGCCATTCGACAGAGCCTGCCATAAAATCTGCTATTACCGCATCCAGCGGAATGCCATTACCCGTGATTAAAATGCCAGTTTGTCCGGTTGCACGAAACGTTGAATTAACGCCAATCTTTTTTAACGATTTTTCCAGTGCCATGGCCGTATACATTTTTCCGACAGAGCAATCGGTTCCCACTGCCAGGCATCGTTTTCCAGTGCGTTTAACGCCAGTGGCTATTGGGTACTCGTGCTGTGGCACACGCACATCAATCAAAGCACAACCATTTTTCTCAGCCAATGTTTTAAGCCGCGGTTCATCGACAAGCAGATTGTGCAACCCGGAAGCGATGTCCATTCCTGCGTTAAGCGCTTCTTCGAATACGCTAATCCATGACTCGCTAATGATGCCGCCACGATTGGCCACTCCAACAACCAGAGTTTTGGCACCGCGCTCAACAGCTTGCGCAATGGTGAGATCGTCAATGTGCATATCAGCTTTACAGCCGTTTTGACGAAATTGGCCAGCACAATTCTCTGGTCGCCAGTCTTTTATGCCCTGCGCAACTTTCGCCGATAGCGGGTCAACTACGTCCCCCAAAAAAAGCAGGTAAGGTGGTTTTAATAACATACGTATCACTCTGTATTGTTGTGTCTGGAATGCATCACAAGGTTTTTATATACTCTATTACTGCATCGCGTTGTTGTTTGGTTAGTGCGTCACCAAACTGATGACCCGTGTTTTTATATCCAGCCTTTCGTGTGTCATACAACCATTGCTTAGGTATTTTCATTTGATCAGTCGCTAATTGATCGATATCGTCTGCCTCGCTCTGGCCAAAGCGCCAACCTAGATCACGCTGATTGTAGTGCGTTTTTGAGTTACTGTTCGTAGCCAAATGGTGCCACAAACCTGGCCTGCTGGCACTGTCCAGAACGGCCCTTATGGTTGGTACACTGCCATTGTGCAAAAACGGTGCGGTGGCCCAAACACCATCGAGCGGCGGTGCGACATAACCGCGACTGGGCGCAGCCTGCGCCAACTCCCCAAACGGGGAACGATTGAACCAATCGACATACACTTGTCCATCACCAAACGCGTAATCGATAAGCGTGCTGTCCGTGCCCACAACATCAATACTGACCAGTCGATTTGGATAACTCGGATTTTCTGTGTAAGTGCCGTGACAGGTAGAACACGCGCTTTCAAAAACAGCACGCCCCTGCTCGGCCAGAGAACGATCTATCGGGAATGGATAAGCAGGTGGTTCGAGACTTTCAATGTAGGCGCGAACATCTGGAGCTATTGCATCCAGCTGAGCCACTTCCTGAATCGAGTCGGAACATAGAATGGCGGCGGTCATCATGATACTGGCATGATCACCACGGCCTTCACCCATCGAAAACATGGCGTGCTTCTTTTTCATGCGCCACCAGGGTGGTACGCTAACCGGTGGAACATCTGTGGGTGGCAGAACAGTTTTTGGTTCATCTGACCACGCCATCGTATTTGGATCGCGATGCGCCATCAATGCAAAGGTGAGATTATTTGCAGGATTTACCCCCGCAGTTCGGGTTTGGGTATAAGGCGCAATGGCAGCAATCCGGTCAGCGAACTTCTCCCAGGCAAGGCTTGGCAGTTCACCGCTGACCAGACTGCCAGCGCGTTCAACCGCCACTGATGGATTAGCAGTGAAGTCCAGAAATTCGTTGCCTAGACCGATAACCAATTCGCCAAACAATGGAGCTGCATGACAACTCAGGCAATTGCTTGCACCCAGTTCGACACCATTCTTGTCAGCAATAAGATTAACGCTATACGGTAGGGGTGCAGCACGCCCGGTGCGTTCAGGCAACGTGATGACTTGCGTTTGATCTTGCTGTGCATACACGCTTAATGGTAGTCCGCATGACACAATGGGCTGCGTGATAAGCGCTTGCTTACCTTTGACCGAATCGCCCGAGCGTTGATCAACTTTTTCAATCACAACGTGCGCTGCAACTTCACTCACTTGCGCGCTTTGGATTTCCGCCTGTGCAGTGCTGACTTTCTGCGCAGTGCCGACCCTGTCGTCTTTATTGCAGGCACAAAGCAACATCAAACAGCAAAAATAAGTACTTGTTCGGAGCACGCGTGTTACTCGTAAATGTAGCATTTGTTCGAATTACTTATTTAACTGAAGGCTGAAGTTCCACAAAACCTGCACCCGCGTGACTGCCCTGGACCAGCACAGCTTGTAATCGAGGCAGCGCACCAGCATTTAAACGCGATGTCGGCATACCTTGCTGTTTACTTGTGTGCTGAACAAAGGGCACCAACGTTAAACTCATGGGTGGCTCATCATTTTGTCCGTCAATTTGTACATCGGTTCCATCGTACCAATGTATATCGGACTCATTACACGAATTCGCATCTGTATCAACGCGCCATTGCGGATTTACCTCAATGTTGTCGCTAACCGAACCAATAACTCGCAAAGAACCGCTCGTAAGCGATGGCCCGCGACCAGATCGGCGCCTCGTTCGCAACATCTGCAAGTCTTGCCCATCATTTAGCTTCAACCAGGCTCGATCTACCAGCACTGCTGAGTTATTCATAACCGGAGGCACTCCCCAACCATGTATAAACCAGCCATGACCACTTAAATTAACAACACTACTATCCAATTGATACGTGCCGTGCACCAGCATAGCGGCCCCACTCGAGACCGAAAAAGCTTTGGTATTCTCAATTTCAGGACAGATCGCTGAACTAAACGACGCTTTGAGCTTCGGCATGGTTAGTTCATAGGAGCGATTGCAATTTTGCAGTTCCTTTATCGATGCCTCACTTTCAGCCGTCGCACGATAAGCACCGACCCAGATAGCTTGTTTAGCAGAGTCAGTGCCTGCGAGCTCAAGAGCCACACGTTGCGCCTGACTATGTGTTTCGGGGCCTTTTTTATTCTGAATATTGAGTTGGTAATCTGTTGCCACAACCTCGGTGAATTGCCACTGAGAGTCGATAGCCTCTGCAACACTATTTGATATTCGCACCCGGACGAACCGTTGCTGCAACGCGTAGGCATTACCCTTGGCATCAAACAAAACAGCTATCCATTGCCAATATTCGAACGGCGCTTGCACTGCGATAAATGCGCCCTGAGCAATCTCAGCATGGTTATACCCCTGCTCGGTTGCGATGTCATTTGCACGTTGAATGAATGAAAAATACAGCTCATCTTCAACTTTCCTAGAATTCAGCGCCGGGGCTTCTGGTTTAGATTGTGGATTCTGCCCTGAGCACGCAGTGATACATCCGATCAGCAAACCCGGCAAAAGAGACCTTAAATTCACAAACTGCCCACCCGAGTCAATTGATACATCCTGCTGAATGCTCTCATTCCGGTATTTTCGCACGCCTGAACGTATCTCGGACTTACGCCAAAAAAATAGCGCTGACCTGATCAAATCAGTTTGCAATGAGTTCGACCAGCCCGCTCGAGAACACAAGACACACTTGGCAACAATTCATCCACACGATCGTAATACCTATGTCGATGATGATCAATGGGTTAAAACAGAGAAAAAGTGCACATTTCTTCGCGTTTTGAGAGCAACCACTATGGATTGCGCTTTGGGAGCGGGCAAGACGGCCGTAATTGAGTAGGGGAAGCTGACAAAAACGTTATGACGCGTCAAATCAGCTTTTTTATAGAAGTCAATATGTTAATAGAACGTCACATCGATTAGCAGTCGAATTGTTACAATAGTGGGTTCCACGCGCTCGACATCAGCGCGTCTGGCAGCAAGGGATTTTACTTGCCTCCATTCCGCATTGAACAAGCAGTTTTTTAGTGCGATTTTTACGGCAGTCTGTCCTGCAATTTGTACGGAAAATCTGTGCAGCAACTCGTACTGCAAATATGTGATGTCAGAAAGGAAGCGGTGGTTACACGTGAGCCAGGGGCTAATCAGCACTATACTCACAAGCCGTTTCAGTTGATTTTGACCAGTTGTGTAGGACGGATAACGAGCAATCTTGAATGAAAACTGTTAATTACATGCCTCCAGGCGGACCTATGCAAGGTTACGCTACTGTGCCAGCAACCAGTGATGCAAAAGAGTATTTGCGTCTACTGCTGCGACACAAATTCGGACTACTGCTTACCCTGCTATTGGGCATTGGCCTCGCTACTTTGTATTTGATCAGTAAAGCGCCTACGTTCGAGGCAGTCACACTGGTACAAGTGAGTGATTCAGGTTCACTCACCAGCAGCGGCGTATCAGACATTTACAAGCCACCAAAAGACTTGAAAGAAGAGGCAAACCTACTTCGTTCACGCAAAGTGCTTAACCCGATTGTTGACCAATACAATTTACGCAACATTGTCACACCGAACAAACTTCCGGTGTTGGGTGACATAACCCGCCGGGTACCGGCACTGGCTAGCTGGATAGGCGGTTTTGAGTTTGCCAAAGCTTACTCATGGAACGAAGAAAAAATCGTTATCGCTGACTTATCTGTGCCAACAGAGTGGGAAGACGAAGCCCTTACATTAACCGTGCTCGAAGGCAGTAACTACTCCATATCGCGTGATGGCTTAGTGGTTATCGATCAAGCCGCGGTAGGCGAAAATATTCGTGTCGAACTGCCACCTTATACACCGTTGAGCTTGATGATTGCTGAAATTGATGCCGCAGAAGGCGTTGAATTTTCGGTGGTGAGACAATCTTTGCCAACCACTATCGAAGATTTAAGAGCAAATTTAATTGCCGAAACCACCAACGCTCAATCGGACATGATTACCGTTAAACAGCGCGGCGAAGACCCGAGAAAAACCGCTGACCTGGTTAATTCGATTGTGCAGGAATACAGCAACGTTAAATTCAACGAAGAAACCCGTGAAGCCAGCTCAAGGCTGAAGTTCTATCGAGAAAGCCTGCCAGCTGTGGAAGCCGACTACACCGCAGCACAAGAAGCGTTGTCTCGCTACAGAGCTTCTAAAGGTAGTTATCAGCAAGACGCGCAAGTCAGATCGGCCATTGATCAAATGTCTCGTCTGGATTCTGAACTCTCTGAACTACAAATTGAGCTTCGCCAGAAACAAAAACGCTACACCGGCGATCACCCGGATATAAAGCGCATGGAAAAAGACATTGCGGAAGTCGTGGCTGAACGTCGGAAATACGCGTCACGCGCAGCCAGTGCACCAACCGTTGAACGTGATTTGGATGTATTGAAAAACGATCTTGCACGAGCCACCGATATCTACAACGATACCGCCGATGCGCTAAGCACACTTGAGCGTGACCAAGAGTCTCACGTGCCACAAGTCAAAGTGATTGACCAGGCCTTAACACCGCGCAAGCCCATTTCACCAAACGCATTGCTGGCAATGGTTGGCGGTACGCTTGCCACGTTGTTCCTGTACATGCTTTATCTGACGTTGCGCTCTGCCCTTTCTACGGTAATTTCCGATCAGGATTCACTTGAACGTGCATCGGGCTTACCCGTGTTCATGAACATCCCGAAAAGTAGCGCCCAAAAGCGCCTGGGCAGTGCGACTACAGTCGATCCTCGACGCTTACTGCCTGGGGCAACCTCCAGCAGCAAAGCGCTTGCACCCGCAGACACAAATGTTTTGGCTCTAAACAAGCCAGAAGACTATTCAATTGAGAACTTACGCGGATTACGTTCTATGCTTGAAGACGTCATGGACGGTGCAGCGAACAATGTGCTGATGATCACCAGTCCGTTGCCCAGTATGGGTAAGTCGTTTGTCAGTATGAACCTGGCCGTTTTATTGGCACAAGCTGGCAAGCGTGTTCTGCTGATTGACGCAGACTACCAGCGTGGGCAACTGCACAAAAACCTTGGTTTGGCCATGGGTCCAGGATTACCTGAGGTAGTGCGGGGTAAATCTGAACTTAAGGAAACAGTCAAAGCCACATCGGTGCAAAACTTGTATTGCATACCCCGTGGCTTCATGGGTGGTGAAGTGGGTCGTGAAATGCCCAGTGATAAAGAATTCGGCGCTTTTATGCAAGTTGTTGCGCCTCGGTTCGATATTGCCATTATCGACACGCCACCGGTATTAAGTGTTGCCACAGCGGCATCACTGGGAAAGCATGCTGGCAGCAGCATCATGGTCATCAAGGAAGGCGAAGTGAAGGAACCTCAACTGATCGAGGCCTTGAAGCGTTTGTCATTTTCAGGAGTTCGAGTGAATGGATGCATATTGAATGGATCCTCTGCTCCTACACCAAGACACTACGCTTATTATCGAGAGCAAATAGAGTAGGTTTTATTACCGTCAAAATGGCTGAAAAATGGCTTGGTAAATGCTGTAGACATGTCATTATTTGCTCAAGAAAACGACCGCCTCACATTATTGTGGCTGACTTGTGAATTGATGTGTCAATACCATGATCAAATCGAGTGATTTAGTACCGTTTGGGGTTAAAATACGACCCACAATAAACGGGCTCAAACACAGATTTGAGCATCAGGGAGAAAACGGTGGCTAGCGCCAAAACAATTACAAAAGATAATATCGGTATCGCTCAGGAAATCGATTCTGCTAATGCACCCATTGTCGAAGGTCTTGCACACGAAGGCCACTGGCGTTCACTTGTCACAGTTGACAACAGCGTACTCAAACCCATTTCAGGCGTCGGCGCTGCTGCAAAACGTCTGGAAGACTTTGTCGGCGGTTCAATTGCCTTACTCATACTATTCCCACTCATGGCGCTGATCTCGATCATCGTCAAGCTGGACAGCACCGGGCCAGCTCTGTTCTGCCAGGCTCGTAGTGGTCGTAACCGCGAAATCATCAAGGTGTACAAGTTTCGCACTATGTATCAATCTGGTAGCAACCCGGAATTCAAGCAGGCGCAAAAAGATGACCCGCGTATTACCAGCGTAGGTGCTTTTCTGCGCCGCACAAGCCTTGACGAGCTGCCTCAGCTGTTCAATGTCATACAAGGCTCAATGTCTTTGGTCGGCCCTCGTCCTCACCCGCTGAAGCTGGACGAAGACTTCAAGTACGTGATTCCAGCACTAACGTCACGTTACAGCGTTAAGCCAGGCATCACCGGCTGGGCCCAGATCAATGGTTATCGCGGCGAAACAAGCCGAGTTAGCGACATGGTAGGCCGCATTGAGCATGATCGTCACTACATCAAGCACTGGAGCTTGTGGTTGGATTTCAAGATTCTTGTGATGACTGTTTTCAAAGGCTGGACGCACAAAAACGCTTACTAGGCTCAAGGGCATTTTGCTTACATTGGCTTTAGCAAATATTGCCAGCAAATCGCCATAAATTAAACTCAGTACACAAATCGTATTAAAGCTAAGCGGCGTCGGCAGGTTCTACTAAGATAAACCTGCCGTCAGCCGCTTTTTTGTTGACGATCGCCTTTTTCGAGCGATAGATGCCTGAGACCCTCTCAATGGATAACGCCAACACCGATCCATTGCTGCCAAAACGCAGTTTGCTTGGATTTTACACCCACCCCGGAACCATGGAGGAGTATCTACAGCTCCTGAAAACCAGCGTGGAGAAACGTGTGCCATGCACGATTTTTTATCACAATCTGCACTCGCTATACACCTACTTTTCATCCGAGAGTTTGCGCCGTTTCTACAATGGCTCGACCGTGCTTATCGACGGCATGCCGGTGGTTTGGCTGTACAAGCTATTTGGCGTACCACTCACAAGAGATCACCGGATTACCTACGTCGATTTTATAATCCCGATTATGCAACTGGCCAGCGACAACGGCTGGAAGGTTTATCACATTGGACAGAGCGAAGAAATTATCGAGAAAGCATTTGCTGCAATCCGCGAACAAGTGCCTGACGTCCAATTAGATTCGCACCATGGATATTTTGACAAAGAGCCTCAATGCAGTGAAAGTCTGGAGGTTATCAAAGCTGCTAATGACTTCGGCGCTAATCTGATATTCGTCGGCTTTGGTACTCCTGTTCAAGAGACATGGTTGCACGAACACAGAGACCAACTAGATGCTCAAACGGTGTTTATCGCTGGCGCTTGCATGGAGTACTTGGCTGGTACCGTTAAAACACCTCCACGCTGGATGGGAAGAGTTGGTCTGGAATGGAGCTTTCGGCTCATTGAAAATCCAAGACGATTTGCCTTTCGATATCTTGTTGAGCCCGTGTTATTGATGTTTATGCTGGCTCGTAATTGGTTTAGCGCTCGCTTTGGCGGTACAACTAACAGCTAATGAGCACATCCGGGCGATTATCTGCACAGCAGAATGAACCGGATACGCCTGCGTCCTCCTCCGTCATGCAAAAAACTCAAGAACTCTTCTCATCTCGTTATGCGTTAGCCGTTGGTGCGCAAGCGATTATGAGTGGGTTTCATTTCGGTCTTAATATTTTTTTGGTTCGGCTTATCACCCCAAACAACTATGGTATTTACGCTTATGCGTTTGTGTTGTCCTTGTTTGCATCGGCGGTGAACAATGCGCTCATATCGACACCACTCACCGTTTATACCCCAGTAGTAAAAAACACAGAGGAGCGCTACAAACAAGAAGCCATGTTCAGCACATTGAACTTGATGCTGTTTGTATCGCTGGTTTGCATGGGGGTTGTGTACGGATTTATGTCCGAAGTTGCTCGTCCCATTACCCTATCCGTTACCTTGTTTGTGGCCACGTATTCAGCTCGGCAATTTAGCCGTAGTTTTGGCTACGCGAGACTAAAACCACTGATCACTGCCAGCGGCGACATAGCCTATGTAGTGGCAGGCGTTTCATTCATTGCACTCGTCATGCTGACCAGTGGCAACACCTTAAACGTAAGCCAAGCGCTGCTTTCATTAGCAGCGGCCAACATGGTAGCGATGTTTATTGAACGGTGGCGACTTCACGGTTTAAATCGACGATGGCTCACGTTTGCTAACATCAAAAACTATGGCCAGGTTTGGACCCAGTCTCGCTGGGCATTGGTGGGCGCACTAACTACACTGTTTCTGGGTCAGGCGCACGGCCTTATCGTTACGTGGGCTCATGGCCCGAAAGCATTTGCACCACTGGCTGCTGGCATGGTCTTGTTTGGGCCTGTGCGTATCGCCCTAATAACCTGGCAAAACATGGTTAAGCCAGAGTTAGCCGTTGCATTATCAGAAAATCGTGGTGAAGCTGTTAAAAAGCAAATTAAAAAAAGCGCTGCGCTGATGGCAGTTGCAGTGGTCGCATTAGGTATTTGTCTGTGGCTGACCTGGCCTCAAATACACAATGCTCTTTACTCAAAGCAGTATTCAGATCAGCCCATGGGCTACATTGTGTGTGTATGGGCAGTAATTACCTTATTCGCAGCTATCTACAATGCACCGAGTGCGGCCTTGCAAGCCATGCGTGATTTTCGGGTACTGGCGATGGCCAGTGTTTATGGCGCGGTTCTCAGTGGCGTTCTGGTCACCGTTCTGTTGTACTTGTTCAACCCTGAATCAACGCTCTTGGCCATTTTGGCTGCCGAGTGCTTTATGGCCGTTTATCTAACGCGCGTCATGCTTAACCATTTAAAAAAGGATTGGCAGTGAAAACGGTTTTGTGTGTATGCACCTATCGCCGACCTGAGGGTTTGCGAAAATTGCTGGAAAGTTTGACCACGTTATCGGGTACCGACGGTATGCAGATTGTGGTAGTTGATAATCACGCCGATGGCGATGGCGCTGCCGTGTGTCAGCAGTTGCCCGGCGACTATCCGTTTAAAGTGTATGCGTCAATTGAACCGCAGGCAGGGATTTCTCCTGCGCGTAACAAAGCGGTCAATACAGCGCTGGCGCTTAACCCAACTTTTCTGGCATTTCTGGACGACGACGAACGACCCAGCACAGATTGGCTTAGCGAACTTCTGAGAGTACAAAACAGCACTGGTGCGGATGTTGTAGGTGGACCGACATTGTCAGAATTTCCACCCGACGTGGACGAGAGCGTGAAACAAAACCCCTACTTCGGCGCTGATTTAAACATTGCCGATATGGCGCCTTGTCAGTTACAAGCGGCTGGTAACTTTCTCATCAAGGCCGAGATTATCGCACCGTTGGCACCTGCATTTTTTCACCCGGCATTTGCCCAATCCGGCGGAGAGGATTTAGCATTTTTCACCCAACTGGCAAAGCATGGCGCGTCGATGCACTGGGCTGCCAATGCCGTCGTATTTGAGGCGGTACCACCAAGCCGACTCACTCAAAGCTGGATGAAATCACGGGTTGTGAACATCGCCAATTCAAGAGTCAGAGTCATGCAAATGCTTGAACCCGGGCTTAAACCCGCGCTGGTGAGAGGGGCGAAGACCGTTGCATTAGGTTCGGTTGCCGGAATCCAATCGCTCTGCGCACTGATCGTGCCCAAAATGCGAGAACCCGCCCGAATGATGCGATGGAAGTTCTGGGGAAAACTGAGCGCACATCTGCGCATGGCCACCACTCGTGGGGAGGGACACTAATGTCAACCAAGCCTCGCTTCTCAATTGTTATTCCAACCTATAACCGAGCCAACTCTGTTGAGCAAACGCTCGCAGGGTGCTTTGCACAATCGTTCAGGGATTTCGAGATAATCGTTGTCGACGATGGCTCAAGCGATAACACGCTGGAAGTATTACAGAACATTGATGATAAAAGATTGGTTGTGGTCGCACAAGAAAATGCTGGCCCAGCTGCTGCGCGTAATCACGGCATGCGAAAATCACGCGGCGAATACATTGCATTTTTAGATTCTGACGATGTGTGGTTTCCGGATTTTTTACAACAAGCTAACGATGCCTATGCACAAAACCCTTATCAGGTTTTGTACGGTCAGATTATTGTTGATCGTGGTGTCGGTCGTTATTGGGTCAAGCCTGATATTGCGATGGGTAAAGACGAGCCCATATTCGATTACTTGTACATCAAGGGTTGTTTTGTACAAACCAGCACGATGGTGATGCCTGCCGCACTGCGTGATACGGTCACGTGGGACGAATCCGTTACCTTTGGTGATAACGATCAGTTTGCGATTGATTGTTGGCATACTGGCATCGAATTTAGCATGATGGCCAAACCCATGACCTTGTATGCAGATGTGATTAGCAGCGATGCCTTATCGCAACTACCGCTATTTGATGGTACCTCTGAAAAGTACACCAACTTTTTTGATTGGATGGAAACACAACGCCAGCACATGAGCGAAGAAGCATGGCTTGGATTCCGGGCACGCTTTGAAAGCGTTGGTCTGGCCCGCTCTGCCCCGATAAAAAGTTTTAAATTACTGTTGGCTGCCCGCAAAGCTGGTGCAATGAGTTCAAAAGGAATTTGCCGGCAATTAGTGCAGAACTATGCACCTCGGTTGTATCGACGCCTTGTCGATCAGTACGTACGCTTGCGTGGCCAAACACTCAACGCTATTGACACCTGATGTCTCTGGCAACCCTTCATAGCGCGTACAAAGTTTCACTACTGGCAACAGTGGTGCTGCTGTTGGCCTTGATTCAAGGCACAAGCACAACATTGTCATTGGTTTATAAACTGGCTCCATCACTGGAACCTGCTATCAGTGCGCTATGGGGTCTTACGTACTTGCTGGCCATCGTTGGACTGCTATTGAACTTTGGCATCAATTGGATTACCTGGCTGGTTCGTTACCGCTTGTTGCTCACCATTTTGCTCATTGGCACTGCATTTTCTGCCATGTGGTCATTTGACACTGCATTGACCATGGAACGAACGGTTCATTTATTCGGGTCCACGCTGATTGCCTTTTACATTGGCTTTACGATTCCGCTTACGCGCATTTTGACTGTCACGGCAATCGTATTTAGCACACTCATGGCTATCAGCATTGTTGCCGCCATTGCCTTGCCTGATGTTGGCATTGAAAACTACGAAGGCAGAGACGTCTGGCGTGGCGTTATGGCTTCAAAAAACACATTGGGTTTTTGGTCTGCAATGACTGTCCTGGCTTGTGCCGTGTCTATGGGCAATGTTCAAACACTGGGTAAAAAGGGTTTGTGTTTCCTTGGCATGGCCTTCGGTTTAACTGCACTGGTGTTCAGCTCTTCTGCAACCTCATTACTTGCACTTGTTGTCAGTGGTTTAGTCATGAGCTATTTGTATGTCGCGTTTCGTTTTGATTTGGGTCTGATATCAACTTTGGTGCTCGGTGTGCTATGTGCGATTTTAATCGGATTTGCTTTTTACAATATTAATACTGCCGAACTCATTGGCCGCTCCAGTGATTTAACCGGCCGCGGTGACGTGTGGCAACAGACTTGGGACTTGATACTCGAAAAACCGTTAACAGGCTTCGGATACGGGACTATCTGGTACCCCACGCCTGATTCAATACGTATACAACAAGAGCTCACCGACTTCTCCTGGGTTGTTTACCACGCGCACAATGGACTGCTGCAACTTGCGTCAGAAATCGGCATACCGCTCACAGCATTAGCTGTGCTTATGATTGTTCAGCAACTAATCGAGATCGTTTATTGTCAATACCAACGTCAGCAAGCAGGCGTTTTGTTTGTGTTGGGGTTTATGGTTGCGCTGTTGATCAGTAACTATTCTGAAGCTCGGCTTGTGGTTAATCGCGAGTTGTATTGGATATTTTTCGTGGCACTGCCAATAAGCATGTTACAGCAAGTCACCGTCAAGGCCACCGGTGCTCAGTTCTATCCCATGCCGGCGCACTTGCACAAGCGCACCAGAGAAAAGCAAGCAACCAATGCCACTGACCGAGAGCACAGGCAGGAACTAAAACGCCGCTTAAAGAGTCGATACGATGAACAGTCCGGTAACGATGAAAGCGTCATCGAAGGTGTATCTAGTGTCTCTGGCAGTGAGCGTGCTATCACACTCCCTGAAGAAAAACAGCGCGAGCGTAAGCTATCGCACAGGCAGAAGAAAACCGGGTCTTAAGTGTAAAAATTAAGAACGCAAAATTTCGGGAAATGCTCTTGGACAGGCTTTGCAACACAATTGGAACCGGTGTTAAACCAAACAACTACTAGTCTGTCAACCTGGTAATCGCAGGGGCGACAACGAACGCATCTAATAACAGAACAATATCGTACAAGGTCAGTGATGTTAAATCGCACTGAGATATTAGCTTAATGTCATAAGGACAAAATGTCATTTTGGCGATGCGGTAGCAAGTGCAACGATACAAGATACAAAAAACTAAACATTTCGAAGCAATAGACTATGACTTTAAATAAACAAGTAATCACAACGCCAGGTGTTGGCGTAATTGTTTGCACGGTTGTCGGTGCTCTTGGCTTCATGCAGGTTCACGCAAATTCATCAAGCAACCGACCAGGCAACGTGCCTGAAGTTCTGGCCGACAACTGTTGGGTTGAAAGTTTCACCGACGATTTCGACAAGCTGGATTTATGGGATGCTAAAACCAATAGCGGTCAATGGAAAACCAGCTATATCTGGCCGCGCGACGCAATTATCAACAACGAACTGCAATACTACGTTGACGAAAAAGAACACGGCATATCACCGTTTAGTGTGAACGATGGCGTGCTAACAATCACTGCCGACAAAACCCCGGACTCGCTTAAAGCGCAGGTTAATGGTGCGCAGTATATCTCTGGTGTGCTTACCACTGAAAACGGATTCTCACAACAATACGGGCGTTTTGAAGCGCTGGCGCAAGTACCCGCTGGACGTGGCTTATGGTCGGCATTCTGGTTATTGCCCAGCTTTGATCAATGGCCACAGGGCGTCGCCATATTGCCTGAAATTGATGTTATGGAGCACATCGGGCACGAACTAAACACCTTTCACACCACTCTGCACACCAACCAAAACGGGCCTTTTGAATCACACCCGTACGATCACTCATTTAAAAACAACATAACTGAAAACTTTCACTTGTATACAGTTGTTTGGACACCAGAGTACGTTAATTGGTATTTTGACAAGCGTTGGGTAGCATCGCATGAAACCCCAAAAGACTTCACTCGTCCGGTGCATTTTCTTTTAAATCTGGCGGTCGGCGGAACCTGGCCCGGAGCGCCTGACAGCAACACCGAATTTCCTGCTAATTATCGGATAGACTATGTAAAGGCATTTAAGAATAGCGATCAATGCTGATGCAGAACTTAAATTGATGCGGTGGTTTTTGCGAATAACAGGGTTTGTTTTTATCTTTTACCTGCTGCCAGCAGGTTGTATGTTTGCGCAACACAAAGTGGGCAATGACAGGCAATCCTGGTTTGAGTTACGTCGGGACAGCAGTGAGCAAGCCCCACCAGCTTCCGATTCTGATGAGGCCGTTGTTCAGGTCTATGCAGCTCGGGCCGCACGATGGCGTGGCTCATTCGGTGTGCACACCTGGGTGGTAACGAAGCGTCAATCGGAAAGCCGTTACACCAGAATGGAAGTCATTGGCTACAACTTACGATGGGGAAACGACACGGTGAGAATCCGTGGCGGTTCACCTGATGGCTACTGGTTTGGCAATCGACCTTACTTGTTACGCGACATACGAGGTGCAGACAAAGTGGATGCAATTATAGACCGGCTGCATGCTGCCGCCGAAGCCTACCCCTACAATCGCACCTATCACGTGTGGCCCGGCCCTAACAGCAATACGTTTACCGCTTTTCTGGCCCGCGCTGTGCCAGAGCTGCGTCTCGAATTACCGTCTACAGCCATTGGCAAAGATTACGTTGAATGGCCTCAGACAATTTCTATATCCCCGTCTGGCACTGGAGCCCAGCTCTCGCTAAAAGGCTATGGTGGATTGCTTGTGGGACTCGAAGAAGGCCTGGAAGTCAATGTGTTGGGGCTGACTGCTGGCATAGACTTATATCCTCCAGCGCTCAAACTGCCCGCCGTTGGACGGATTGGATTTTCTGACTACAAACGATTTGACGAAACTGATCTGCCCGAGTAGTGCATCGCGTTAATGCGTCACCCCAATTGTCAGTTTTTATACTTATGCAGTAAAGCACTATCAATGTGACAGTAATCGTCGGGACACCGGGTCAAACGATCTTGATGCTCAGGCTCACTGGGTACGTAGTTTGTCAAAACCATTACTTCAACCGCGATTCGCTCACGATCTGACCGGGAGTCAATAAATTGCTTCGCCTGTTCCAGATCTTCTGAATGGCGGCTATAAACTCCGGTGCGGTATTTTAAGCCGACATCAATGCCTTGCTGATTGACGCTATAGGGGTCAATAATTTCGAAGAGGTAAGGCATCAACCCTTTGACTGACTGACGCTCCTTATCAAACTCGATCCGCACACACTCGGCGTACCCGTCGTATTTGTCCCTGGTAGTTTTATGGGTGCCGTTGGCCCGTCCAGCCTCTGTAGAGATGACACCAGGAACATGTCGGAAATATTCCTGTACACCCCACAGGCAGCCGCCGGCAAAATAGATTTCGTCGATAGTGCTCATTTATCGCTGACAGTCAATGCACTCGCTGTAAGACAATTTGAACAGAAAACAAAAATACCTTTGCCACTCATAAGGCGATTATCCAACTCAACCACTGGGTGCAATCCGCGCCCAAAGCGTTCTCAGCCAGCTTCAATTTTGGTCAGCATAATAACTTGCCGTTCCTTAACCAACAATGCTATTGACCAACAAGAGGTGCAACTACAGAGTAAAGCAATTTGTAACCTGTGTTAAGGCTTATTTCATTGATCACAGGTTCAGCGGAAATCACGCCAGTCTGCGGTGACAGAGGCCCTTTGGCTGGATCGATTTGCGAATACACAGCAAATGCACACAACACCAAACCAACAATTAATAACGGAAATGCTGATAACGCAGACAGTGAAAAACGATACAGTCGATTGGTTTCCAGACGCGACCAGTAAGCGATAATAATGAGCACGCAAAGTACAACACCAATGACAGCAGGAATCATATAAGAAGACCACAACGATGCAATCAGGGACACAGGGTCACTGATTGCGCTGAGTTCTTGAAGTGACGGCCGAACACCCTGCTCGACCATAAAGTATGGAGTGATGAGTTCTGTGAGCAAAATAAACAACATGCCCAGCATCAAAAACAAGATGACCAGGCCCTTAGCCAAGGCTCGACCAAAGCCGAACATGCCAATCAAACCGCCGAATAAAATCACGGGTATAAGCAACAGACCAATCAGTGCCAAGTCATAGCGCAAGCCCATCAAGAACACGTTTACAAAGGAATTGGTTTCCAATACTTTGGGAAACTGCCAAAGCACGTAAGCTGCACGAACCATGGTCAGCAGAAAAATGCTGATAAACAGAAACAGCACTAAATGCCGTAACAAGTGTGTGGCTGGTAGCTTTGATTTCATGTGGTTACAACCAAATTTAAAATAGTAGCTATTGACTCAGCTGCTGAGTATAACAGCGTAATATAGACACAGAATCTGCACTGACAATAACCTGATCGTCTATCGCAGTGGCCGTTTGCTGCTCATCAGCAGTATTCAAAAGTAATTCCCACTGTGTTCCCAATGGAGGCAATGGCATCAAACGAAAAGTCACTGGCGACTGAGTAAAATTAAACAAGATTAATATTGCATCATCTTGTTCGTGTTGACCTTTTGCATCCACATAGTCACTGGCATCGCTTGGCAGTAGCATCCCTAAAAACGGCTGTTCATCGTTATGCCAGTCAGCATCAGACATTGGTTCTGTCCGACTATTGAGCCACAGCACATCAGGTATATCTGTAGACCTGCTTTGTTTGTCGGCATGCAAAAAATGTGGTCGACGTAAAACTGACTGCGTTTGTCGTATGGCAATTAATCGACTGACAAACGATTGCAATCCTCGATCAGCTCGTCGTGCTCGCCAATCGATCCAACCAATGGCATTATCTTGGCAGTAAGCATTATTATTGCCTTGCTGCGAATTCCCAATTTCATCACCGGCCAGCAACATAGGCACCCCTTGAGATACCATTAGACAAGTCAATAAATTTCTTTGCTTACGTTGCCGAATGGCGTTAATGCCGGGGTCATCAGTCATGCCTTCATGACCACTGTTGGACGAGAAATTTGCTCCATGACCATCACGGTTGTCTTCGCCATTGGCACCATTATGTTTGTGCGCATAACTCACCAGGTCATGCAGAGTAAATCCATCGTGTGAGGTAATAAAATTGAGGCTAGACAATGGGCTACGTTGAGCCCATTCGAATAAATCACTGCTGCCCAACAAATGTTTGGCAAACTCGGGGAGCAAACCGGTTTCGCCACGCCAGAGTTTTCTCATTGAATCACGATAACGGTCATTCCATTCAGACCAGCCACGCGGGAATTGACCCAACTGATAACCACCCAGGCCAATGTCCCATGGTTCTGCAATCATTTTCGTGTTAGCCAGTTGCGGATCCTGACCCAATGCATCAAAGAAACCACAGCCACGATCGAAACCATATTGTTCCCGACCAAGCACTGTCGCCAAGTCAAATCGAAAACCATCCACACGCATGTCGACCGCCCAATAACGTAAACTGTCCAGCACCAATTGCATCACCCGTGGGTGAGCAACATTAACGGTATTACCAGTGCCAGTATCGTTTTGATAGTACCGTTTGTTTTCCCGCAGCTTATAGTAAGAAGCGTTATCGATGCCTCTGAAACTTAAGGTGGGTCCCATCTCGTTGCCTTCGGCGGTGTGGTTATACACCACATCCAAAATCAGCTCGATACCAGCACGATGCAACCCACGAACCATACTTCTGAATTCTAAAATCGGGTCGGCCAATGCATAGCGATTAGCTGGTGCGAAAAAAGCCAAGGTGTTGTAGCCCCAATAATTACTTAAGCCGTGTTCAATCGTGAACTGTTCGTCAACAAATGCATGTACTGGTAACACTTCAACCGCTGTCACTCCCAGCTTGGTTAAATGGCGCACCACTGCATTAGAGCCAAGCGCGCTATAGGTACCTCGGCGACGACCAACCAAACCGGGGAAATAGCGAGTCAGGCCTTTAACGTGTGCTTCATAAATGATGCTGTCCTTTAAGGGGGTGTGAGGCTGTTTATCATTGCGCCAAACAAAGGAGTTATCCACCACGACGCTTTTAGGGACAAACGGTGCACTGTCGCGATCATCAAACGACAGGTCTGCATCTGGATGGCCCACTTGAAAACCAAACAGCTCATCGCTCCAGATTAGCTCTCCGCGAAGCTCGCGTGCGTATGGATCAATCAGTAATTTGTTGGCGTTAAAACGATGGCCGTTATGTGGCTCATAGGGACCATGAACCCTAAACCCGTACACCTGCCCCGGCACAGCATCCGGCAGATATCCATGCCACGCATCGTTGGTTTTTCCCGGTAATTCAAGACGCGCAATTTCATCGCTGCCCGACTCATCAAACAAACAAAGTTCAATTCTGGTTGCGTGAGCTGAGAATAGCGAAAAGTTGACACCAGCCGCATCTGGCGTTGCCCCGAACGGCGCTGGCCGTCCGGGCAATAGTGCTTTGAAGCTTGGCTGTTGGCCTATAGCGGCGTACCCAGGGGAGACAGATTCCATATGTCCCTATTGTAGTCGCGCATAGTACGATCTGTGGAAAAACGTCCACTGTTAGCGGTATTTAACATACACATACGTGTCCATTTGGCCCGATCAGCCCAACACTGAGACACTCGGTCTTGCGCATCGAGGTAGGCTGGCAGGTCTGCAATGGTCATCCATGGGTCATCACCACTGCACGCAGCATCAATGGCTACCCGCAATAGTTCCCCATCGCCACAATCAAACATGCCAGACGAAATCGCGTCCAATATGGCCTTGATTCTGTCCTCCACGGCAATCACAGCAGACGGTGAATAGTGAGATCGCAAGGCCTCCACTTCTTCCACATTGAGTCCGAAACGAAAGAAGTTTTCTTCACCAACGGCTTCTAGAATTTCAACATTAGCGCCATCTAACGTGCCGATGGTCAAAGCACCGTTCATCATGAATTTCATGTTACCTGTGCCAGAGGCTTCTTTGCCCGCTGTGGATATTTGCTCAGACAAGTCAGCCGCAGGCGCAATGACTTCCATCGCTGACACGTTGTAGTCAGGCAAAAATACCATGCGTAATCTATCTTTTGTACGTGGATCTTCATTGATGACTTTCGCCACGTTATTAATCAGCTTCACAATGGCTTTAGCCATGTAATATCCGGGTGCGGCTTTTCCTGCAATAAGCACAAAACGTGGCGCAGCCCCTGCATCAGTGCCATTGATTATTTGCAGATAACAATGAATCGCATGCATAGCGCACAGCAACTGCCGCTTGTATTCATGCATACGTTTAACCTGGATATCAAAGACCATATCGGTAGACACTTTCACACCCGTCTGCTCTTCAACCAGTTTTGCCAGGCGTGCTTTATTGTGTACTTTTACGTCAAACCAACGTTGTTGCAACGACGCATCATCCACCATTGGAATAATGCGTTCGAGTTGGTCCAAATCATTGACCCAGGCAGTACCTATTTGCTCATTAAGCAGCGCACGCAGGTGCGGGTTGCAATGGGCTAACCAGCGGCGCTGAGTTACACCATTGGTCTTGTTGTTAAAACGCTCGGGCCACAAACTGTAGAAGTCGTTAAACAAGCCTTTCTGCAGCAGATCAGAATGCAATTGTGCAACACCGTTAATAGAAAAGCTGCCAACAATCGCAAGATTCGCCATGCGAACCACAGGAGCCTCATCAAAAGAAACAATGGACATGTGCGCCTGCTTAGTCACATCACCTGGCCATTTGCGCGCAACCTGCAGTAAAAAACGACGATTAATTTCTTGTATGATTTCTATGGGGCGTGGTAGCAAACCCTGCAGCATACCTAAAGACCAACACTCCAACGCTTCGGGAAGCAAAGTGTGATTGGTGTATGCCATGCAAGATGTCACAACGCTCCACGCATCATCCCAAGTCATATTGTGCTCATCAATGAGTAAACGCATTAGCTCAGCCACGGCCAAACTTGGGTGCGTATCGTTCATCTGGAAACAATGCTTTTCGGCAAAGCCGTCAAAGTTGTCATGGCTGGTCAGCCAGACTCGAATGGCATCCTGCAAACTGGCAGACACCAAAAAGTACTGCTGACGTAATCGCAATACTTTGCCGTTTTCGCTACTGTCGTTGGGATACAACACCATGGTGATGTTTTCCGCGTCCGTTTTGCCAGACACCGCTTCCGCATAACCTCCGGCATTAAATTCGGACAGATCGAATTCATCTGTGGCCGAAGCCGACCACAACCGCAAGGTATTCACAATGTCGTTACCGTGTCCCGGAATAGGCACATCGAATGGCACAGCCAGCACTTCATCATGGGTCACCCATTTTCGCCTGTCCGGTGAAGTACCCGAGTGATCGGGCTCTACGTGTCCGCCAAAACGAACCACGCACGTATGCTCTGGTCGCTCTATCTCCCAGACATGACCATCTCGCAGCCAGTTATCCGGCTTTTCTATCTGATGTCCATTTTCTATTTCCTGGCGAAACATGCCGTAGCGATAACGCAATCCATATCCGGTCACCGGCAGCGCAAGAGAGGCACAACTATCGAGAAAACAAGCAGCTAATCGTCCCAGACCACCGTTACCCAAACCAGCATCACGTTCCAGTACTTCAAGATCTTCAAGCTCCATTCCCAACTGATTCAACGCCTGGCGAACCGGTTCAACGAGCTCCAGATTTTGAATAGCGTTCGACAAGGAGCGCCCCATCAAAAACTCCAATGACATGTAACACGTCTTTCGGGTATCCCGACTTTCAGTTTCAGCTCGTGTCACACGCCACTGATCCATCAGCCGATCACGCACCGCCAGTGCCAGTGCTTTATACAAGGCCTCGGGTGCTGCATTATCAATATCACGGCCCAGGGTGAGCGAGAAATGCTGCACGATTGATTTTTGTAAGGCATCTACATCGCCACTAAGCGTCAGCTTTTCAGAATGCCAATCACCCTTGGCTGATAACAGCTCACTGGCGTAAGTTTGGTCGGTTTTTGCAACAGAATTTGAGCTTTTAAGCATGATGTGTTTTGTGACTTGGTCGCGATTAATTTGATTTTTGATAGCTGTTAGCTTTACATCCCCACTTATTATCGCAGTTATCGGCCCAATAAAGAATTTTTAAATTATCTTTGCCGCAGCAAGATTACGTAATATGCTGAATCCTCAAAGAATAGAGAAAAGGTGTTATGACTCAAATAGATGAAAGGAACATTTCCAGGTTAACCTCAGAGACGTTTGCCCTGATTCTGGCAGGCGGACAGGGTAGCCGTTTATATGATCTGACACACTGGCGAGCAAAGCCAGCTGTTCCGTTTGGTGGCAAATTTCGGATTATCGATTTTCCTTTGTCCAATTGTATTAATTCGGGCATTCGACGCGTTGGCGTGGTAACCCAGTACAAATCACATTCCCTGGTGCGCCACATTATGCGCGGCTGGTCTGGCTTTAAAGCGGAGTTTGGAGAATTCGTCGAAGTACTACCCGCATCCAAACGCATCGATGAGGATTGGTACAAAGGCACAGCGGACGCTGTCTTTCAGAATCTGGATATCATACGGCGACAAAAACCGGAATTTGTGCTGATACTCGGAGGCGACCACATTTACAAAATGGACTACGGGCCTTTGGTTGGAGCTCAAGTTAAAAAACAAGCCGACATGACGGTTTGCTGCATTGAGGTATCCGCAGAAGAAGCAGCGGGCGCTTTTGGGGTGCTCACTGTTGACGACACAGGCCGGATCATCGACTTCAACGAAAAACCTGAAATACCGGCAGAAATTCCAGGCAAACCAGGACGGGTACTGGCATCAATGGGAAACTATGTATTCAATACAGAGTTTTTGTACGAGCAGTTAGTCATTGATGCAGACGAACCAAAAAGCACACACGATTTCGGTGGCGATATCTTACCTAAGCTGGTTGACAAATACCGCGTATATGCCTACCCCATGGGTCAGGGCGACGGCCGAAACTACTGGCGTGATGTTGGAACACTTGATGCGTTTTGGGAGGCCAACATGGAGTTGCTGGAGTTCGAGCCTGACCTCGATCTTTACGATAAACAATGGCCTATTTACACAAATCAGGAACAAGCTCCACCGGCGAAATTTATCCACAATGACGATAACCGGCGTGGTACAGCGATAAACTGCATGGTGTCTGGTGGGTGCATTATATCTGGCTCAAAGATTCAGAATTCCCTGTTGTTTTCAAACGCCCATATCCATTCCTACTCGGCAATTGAAGACTCAGTGATTTTGCCCGATGTCAGCGTGCACCGAAACTGTAAAATCCGCCGTGCGATCCTTGATGTTGGCTGCGAAATACCACCTGATACGCAAATTGGCTATGACGTTGAAGCAGACAAGGCTGCAGGTTTTCGAATTTCCGAAAATGGCATAACTCTTGTGACGCCAGACCATCTCGGCCAGAGTTTGCACCGAGTACGCTAGTGAACACTTTTTAAGCTTTTTAGGCTACCAAGCCCAACATGTTGCACTCACCTCATATCTGCATGCTTGCAGCAGAAAACGATGTCATTCCAGGTGCCAAAGTCGGTGGTATTGGCGATGTGCTTCGCGATATTCCAAAGGCGCTGGCAGGTAACGGTGCTCAAGTCAGTGTGATCATACCTGCCTACAATGCGTTTCATTTATTGCCGGAAGCAAAACTGATTAACTCAGCGACTTTACCGTTTGCTAACAAAACCGAAACGGTTCAACTATTTGAGTTATATAACGAACGCGATCCAGGCGTGCGCTATCTCGTTTTACAACACGAGCTACTAGGCGCTTGCGGTGCGGGCTCTGTTTATTGCGACGATGTCAGTGATCGCCCTTTTGCAACCGATGCAAATAAATTTGCCTTGTTTTGCGCAGGCGCATTGCAATTGCTGATTGATGGTGCTGTCGGTGAGTTTGACATTTTGCATTTACACGATTGGCATGCAGGCTTTGCCAGCATATTGCGTGAGTTCGACCCTCGCTTTGCTTCACTAAAAACCAAGCGCTGTGTGTTCAGTATTCACAATTTAGCGCTTCAGGGCATCCGACCCTTAGAAGATGATGAATCCTCGCTGACCTTTTGGTACCCCGATCTGCAGTTTACCACCACGACATTGGCAGACCCACGCTGGCCAAATTGCGTTAACCCAGTTGCCGCCAGCATTCGCCTTGCAGACAAGGTACACACTGTCTCTCCTTCTTATAGTTTAGAAATAACCCGGGCCAATGCGCCGCAACGTGGTTTCCATGGGGGTGAGGGATTGGAGCGTGATTTACAGCAGTGTGCGCAGCGCAATGATTTAGTCGGCATCACCAATGGTATCGATTACGACACGCCAGTGAAACAGCGCATGGACTGGCCAGCACTAATGACAAGCTTTAGCGACATAATTCTAAAATGGCTGGGTGAAAGCGCCACCATCAATACCGCTGACTACTTGGCTCATCAGCGCACACAACAATGGCTAAAGGAAGACCGTCCTCAACATATCCTGACCAGTGTAGGCCGGTTAACGGACCAGAAAATGGCATTATTATTGGCGGAAACTTCTCGAGGCAATACGGTGCTCGACGAGCTGCTGGAAAATTTGAAAGGCTCAGGTGTGTTCATTCTATTGGGTTCTGGTGATACTGAGCTGGAAGCCATTTGTCGCCGCTGCGCATCGCTGCACACCAACTTTATGTTCCTGAATCGCTACGACCAAACGCTTTCTGATTTAATTTTTGCAAACGGCGATGTGTTTCTGATGCCAAGTTCATTTGAACCTTGCGGCATTAGTCAAATGCTGGCTATGCGTCAAGCCCAGCCGTGTATCGTGCATGCTGTTGGTGGCCTGCGTGATACAGTCTCAGACATGCAAGATGGTTTTCATTTTGACGGTGACTCTGTTTCGGAGCAAATTCAAAACTTTCAGCTTTGCACCAACAAAGTTCTTGATATGCGCGAACACAAACCAAAGCAATTTCAACATATTGCACAAGCCGCACAGCAAAAACGTTTTTACTGGAGCGACAGTGCAAATAAGTATCTAACCGAGCTTTACGCATGAGCGACTCAGTGAACTTATCGTCCGCCCTTCCATCTGCAATAGGTGAGCTCGATTATCACTTGTTTGGTGAGGGCACTCATCAGCAGCTTTATAAAATTCTTGGCTCACATCTGACCACCATTAATGGCGTGGACGGTGTGCACTTCGGACTATGGGCACCCAATGCAAAGAGCGTCAGTGTTGTCGGAGCATTCAACCAGTGGGACGGCAACGTTCACCGTATGCGAAAGCATGAAAGCACGGGTATATGGGATATCTTTATTCCGCATATTGGCAATATCACGCTGTACAAGTACGAAGTTATCGGCCAGGCGGGAAACCTGCTACCACTGAAAAACGATCCATTTGCCAGCTATTTTGAGCAAGCACCCGGTAATGCATCGATTGTTTTTAATTCACGCTTTATCTGGTCTGATGACCAGTACCTGGAGCAACGTGCGAAACGCGAACCGACGACATCCCCGATGTCTATCTACGAAGTACATGCAGGCTCTTGGCGACTTAACGCTAACGGGCTGCCATTAACCTATCGTGAGCTGGCAGACACACTTGTGGCCTATGTGAGTGACAACGGCTTCACTCATGTCGAGCTCTTACCCATAACCGAGCACCCGTTCACTGGCTCCTGGGGATACCAGCCTATCGGTTTATTTGCGCCAACATCTCGATTCGGCAGTCCAGATGATTTTCGTTATTTTGTTGACCGATGCCATGCAAACAACATTGGTGTCATTATCGATTGGGTACCAGCCCACTTTCCGACCGACGAGCACGGTTTGGGGATGTTTGATGGCACTCATTTATTTGAACATGCCGACCCCAGGCAAGGCTTTCACCAGGATTGGGAAACCCTGATCTTTAACTATGGTCGTCGCGAAGTTGCCAACTATCTTTACAGCAATGCGGTGTACTGGATAAAAGAATTTCATATTGATGGTTTAAGAGTCGATGCTGTTGCATCAATGCTATACCTTGATTACTCCCGCGAAGATGGCCAATGGGTTCCCAACGAACATGGCGGCCGCGAAAATCTGGAAGCCATCGCTTTTCTAAAACGAATGAATGAGCTGGTGCATCTTGAAGGTGGTATTACCCTGGCAGAAGAATCAACTTCCTTTCCAGGTGTCAGTCATCCAACTTACGCCGACGGATTAGGCTTTACGTTTAAATGGAATATGGGCTGGATGCATGACTCGCTCGATTACATTACCAAAGACCCGGCGTACAGAAAGTACCATCAGAACAGCCTTACATTCGGCTTGCTCTATGCGTTTAGCGAAAATTTTCTGCTGCCTATTTCGCACGACGAGGTTGTCTACGGTAAAGGCTCGCTATTGAACAAAATGCCTGGCGACGAATGGCAGCGCTTTGCTAATCTGCGTGCTTTTTTCGCCTACATGTATTTATATCCCGGCAAAAAACTTATGTTCATGGGATGCGAAATTGGCCAGGCCGCTGAATGGGCCCACGAAGGAAGTGTGCATTGGGACCTACTGGAGAACAGCGATAATGAAAGTGTTCAATCGTTGGTGAAAGACCTGAACAATCTTTATAAAAATGAAGCATCGTTGCACGAGGGCGATTGTAATTCGGAAGGCTTTGAGTGGATAGACTGCGACGATTCAGAACAAAGTGTCATCTGTTTTTACCGACGCGTGCCCGGAACCTCAAATAGCACTATTGTCGTTTGTAACTTTACGCCGATACCACGATACGATTATCTGGTTGGGGTTAACGATCCGGGGGAATATAACGAATTATTGAATACAGATGCCCAGTGCTACGGAGGCAGTGGTGTTGGCAATTTGGGGCGAACTCAAAGTGTGCCACAGGTTTGTCAAAATCGTGAGCATGCGCTTAGCCTGACCCTGCCCCCGCTGTCCGTGATTGCATTACAACTTCATCAAGCGACATAGTTGCAGCACGACCCAACGCCCTTGCCGACGGAATGGGTTGCACGCTGCACGACATGCTTTGTGCAAGTTATTGTTCAAAAAACAAACAGGCAACATGAATCATTTTTCCTGTTGGGCTGGTAGAAGCGGCTAAGTGCATATAAACATTGCGGTTCCTGCCTTGTTCTGACCTATCCTTGTTACAATTTGGCCCGAACGATCTAACTATTGTCTAACCAACAAACACGCCTATGAAATCGCTGCTCGCTCTTTTGGTTCTTGGCTTAGCACTGGGTGCCGGATACTGGAAAACCCAATACCCCGACGCCACCGTTGCTGACCTGTCTTCCAGTGCTGGTGGTGGTCTTGACCGTCTCAAAAGCGGGCTGGCAGCCATAACCGATGGAGGTGCGGCACAAGGTGAGGTTGCCGAACGCCTTACCGCCATCGAGACCCGAATCAGTTCAGCAGATCCGGCATTGACCAGTCGGCTTAACGCCATTGAAGCTGAACTTGTAGAAACCCAAAAAGCGGCGGACCCCTCTGTTATTAATGGCCGTCTGACAGATGCAGAAAGAAAAATGGGTGTCGTCGAAGGCCAGCTGGACAAAATCGACCAATCCTTAAGCTCAATTGCTATCGGGCCCAACGCACTGCCATCGCAAATATCCTCACTCGATAGTCGGCTTGAACTTCTTAACCGTCGAATCAATGAGCAGTCTGAGCAATTCAACGCAGATAGCATAAACAGTGGATTGTCTGACTTGGAAAGCAGAATAGCGTTACTGCAAGAGACCCAACAACGCACCTACAACGACCAGGCGTTGACACTGGCCAGCATGGACGAAAAAATCAGTTCATTCGAGGCCAGGCTCAACACGCTATCATCTGATGCCAGCAACGGTCAGGCGGACGCGGTCGCCAGCGTCAATGCGCAAATCGACCAGCGTATCGCCCTACTAGAAGACAAACTTGGCACCACAAATTCAGATTCTTTGCGCATTGCGTCCATGACCAATGAGCTCTCGGCCTCGAGAGTAAAAATGAATGCCCTTGAAGCATCCGTGGACCAAACTAACCAACAACTTGCCACGCTGACCAGAACTATCGAAGCTTTGAAGACGCGTTCAGAATCAAGCTCTATTGATGATCAACAGGCCGAACTACGGGCCCAGCTTGCCAGCCTCCAAAATCAAATGGGTGAAGTTGGAGAAAGCGCGTCAGTGGCAGAATTAACCGATGCTTTGCAGGCAACGCGCGATCGTATCCAGACTTTGGAACAGCAAGTCGTTGATCTTCCCGCCTCCTCCGACGAAGCCAATGATGCGACTCAAGCCCAAAGCGCCTTGCAGGCACAAATACGCGCTTTGGAAATTAAGCTTGCTAATGTTCAGGCCGCACCCGACCCCAACCTGGCCAACAGCATCAGTGAAGTTGAAGAAAAAGTTTCCGAGCTGGCCTCACGTGGCTATGTGACCCAAGAGGAACTTCGCGCGCAGCAAGAAGCCAAGAGCGTGGAATATAAAATCTACTTCGATCGCAACAGCTCGGCCATAACAGAAGATGCCGGCAAAGTTTTAAATTCTTTTATCGCACAGGAAAAAAATCGCACAACCGGTGTTGCTATTTATGGCTTCACAGATCGACGCGGCTCTGCAGTTTATAACCAACAGTTAGCACTACAACGAGCTACCAACGTACGTTCATACCTAATTCAAAACGGCTTTAGCTTTACTAAGATTCGATCACTAAGTGGCTTAGGCGAGGACGCTGCCGCGGTTGACCTGCAAGATGGCGAAGAAGACGCTAATCAACGCACAGTTGTACTATACGCCCAGCAACCCTAGGCTTATAAACAAGGTAGATTAAAGGGGACGGAGGGATTTATTTTTGACCACTTTTACGCGATAGCAATTTAAAGCAAGTGGTCAAAAATAAATCCCTCCGTCCCCTTTAATCGACAATAGACGCAAAGACAGGAAAACATTAAGCACTATGGAGCTGCAAACCACCGACACTGACTGCCTGCTGGTTATCGATGTACAGAACGATTTTTGCAAAGATGGTGCGCTGGAAGTTCCTGATGGCGATAACGTAGTCGAATTAATTAACAAACTCGCTTCGCAATTCAGCACCGTCGTCGCAACTCAAGACTGGCACCCTGCCGGACACTCATCGTTTGCCAGTGTCCATTCAGGTCACGAGCCACTACAGCAGATTGACATGCCCTATGGCCCACAAACTTTGTGGCCCGACCATTGCGTTCAAGGCAGCAAAGGCGCGCAGTTTCATAGTGAGCTGCAAACCGATACCTTTCAAAACATCATCCGCAAAGGTTTCAGGCAGCCTATTGATTCGTATTCTGCGTTTTTTGAGAATGACCATACCACCACAACAGGTCTTAGCGGCTACTTGCGAGAGCGCGGCATCAAGCGAATTTTCTGTGTTGGTTTAGCATTGGATTTTTGCGTTCGATTTTCAGCAGAAGATGCACGCCGTGAGGGGTTTGATACGGTGGTGATCGAAGCAGCTTGTCGTGGTATCGATATGCAAGGTTCGGTGGCAGCAGCCAAGCAAGCCATGCAAAGCGTTGGTGTTGAACTGCGCTGAACTAACCGTAAATGTCCTGTCCCGTATCGTAGCTAATTTGTAACGTCAAAGTGCAAAGCAAGCGCCGCATCCTCACCCGGTAAGCTACCTAAGCCAATTTCACCCCGGCCTTCAAGCACGACCGTTTCGCGTCGTACAAACAATGGCGCTTGTCCTTCGCGATGAATATAGGTGCCATTGGTGCTGGTGTCTGAGAGTTGTATTTGTCCAGCAGACCACTGCAGGTGAGCGTGTTTCCGACTTACCTTATCCCCATCTATTTCGATACTGCATTGTTCGTCACGCCCCATGCTCAATACCGAGTCAATTTTGTTAACCAAAAATCGAGATTTACCGTGCCTGAGCACCAACTCGGTTTGCAGGTTCATGCTCATGGTACTGCTTGCCGGTTGGGCCACTCGAGTGTGAAGATCGACATCGGCCTCCCAGGTAATCCGAAATACACCCATGGGTTCGGCAATGCCCTTCACGTGAATTTTGTCGAGTAGTGTTGCCCGATCGCGATTCTCGGCACTGAGTTGCGAAATACTGAATTCGGTGGCGGTTATTTCCTCGGTTTTGGCAAATGAGGCTACCCTTGCGGCGATGTTGACCGCATTTCCATAGACGTCTCCTTTGTCTGGTATAACAGGGCCATAGTGAAAGCCTGCGCGCACGGACAAGGGGGTTTGTTTATGCAACTCCTGCATAGTGCAAGCAGCAAGCAGCGCATTGTCACAGCTTACAAAACTTGCCAGGGTAGAATCGCCAACGGTGCGTAATACCTCGCCTTGATGAGCACTAACGGCCTGAGCCATGAAAGCCAGACTTTCAGCCACCCGCCTGTGCGCCTCAACATCACCCACGGTTTCGTAGAGCGCCGTGCTGCCGGCGATATCGGCAAACAAAATAGCCAGTGTTTGTTGTGCTTGATCCATTAATTGTTGCGATGTTCGAAAACGTGATGAGGCATGGTAGCGCACGAGCAGCACTTCTAAAAGCCTCAGCCAGCTTCTGTTACCATGTGAAACTTAATATTACAGCCCTAAAGGGACGATGAGACAACAAATGGTTGAGTTAGTAGCAGTTGATTTTCATTCGGCCGATGTAGATGCCAAATTTGTCCAGTCTTTGCGCGAGACCGGATTCGGCGTGCTCAAGAACCACCCAATAACAGAACACACGGTTAACGCTGTTTACGAACGATGGGCTGGCTTTTTCGCCGGAACTGACAAACACAACTACCTGTTTGACAGTGAAAAGTTTGATGGTTTTTTCCCGATCAGCATGGCTGAAACTGCAAAAGGCCACAACGTTCCCGATTTAAAAGAGTACTACCATTTCTATCCATGGGGCCGTTGCCCAGACGAGCTAAAGACGCAGCTTGACGACTATTATTCGCAAGCCGTGGATTTGGCTTCTACCTTGTTGTCCTGGGTTGAAAAACACACACCGACTGAAGTTGCCACTGATTTTTCTGAACCGCTTTCAAACATGATAAAGGACAGTGGGCAATCATTGCTGCGAGTATTGCATTACCCACCGCTGCCCGATGACGTCGATGCTGGTGCTATTCGAGCCAGCGCACATGAAGATATCAATCTATTAACCATACTGCCGGCTGCTAACGAGCCAGGTTTGCAGGTCAAACAGCGAGACGGCTCATGGCTGGATGTGCCATGCGATTTTGGAAATTTGATTATTAACGTTGGTGATATGTTGCAAGAAGCATCAGGCAACTACTTTCCCTCAACCACGCACAGAGTGATTAACCCTGAGGGTAACGACAAACGAAAATCACGTATTTCTCTGCCCTTGTTTTTACACCCTCGGCCAGAAGTACAATTGTCGAAGCGCTATACAGCGCGTAGCTACTTAAATGAGCGCTTAACTGAATTACGCGGCAAGTAGTTTTTTAACCAGGTTCTATCGAACTGCCTTTTACCCGGCTAAGTGTATGCAAAGCGAAATCCCGTCCCACCTCTTCGTATAAATTAAACGAGATACAGCCCAGCGCTTCGAGTTGCTCTTTTTGATCTGCAAACCTTGCAGCGACAGCTAACTGCCCTTGGTAACCAAGCTCACGTGCCAGTGACACTATTTGCAAGTTCTCGCGATGATTACTTAAACCCACCATGATTAAATCGCATTTGGCCAGGTTGGTTCGTTCCCAGAAGTCTCGATCAGATGCATCGCCATGCACACAATGAAAGCCATCTTGCTGCAATGCGGAAGTACGCACAAAGCTCTCTTCAATGCCAACAATGGCATTTCTTCCGGCCCGGGATAAAGCCTCATAAGCATTTTGACCCACACGCCCCATGCCAAGCACCGCCGTATCCACTTCTCCAAGCGAGCCAATTTCTTCTTCAGGTAACCTGGTCTCGCGTTCAAAGCTCGTTAGTTTTGTCCGGTATCGTTGATAAAGTTGATGCACTTGTTTATTAACAGGTGTGGCGACAAAAAATGACAACGCCATGGCTAACGTTAAGGTGGTCACCCAATCGCTGCTTAGCATGCCAGCCTGAACAGAAGCCGCAGCGACAATCAATCCAAATTCACTGTAGTTAAACAACAACATGCCTGAAAACCAGGCTGTTCTGGCGCGCAGGCCAAATAAGGTAAACAAGGTGAAGTAGATAAACGGTCTTAACACGAGCAATGCAGTTAACACACAAGCCACGATAATCATAATGACCGATGGAAACCCGTAGTAACCAATCTGCAAAAAGAAACCAATGAGTAACAAGTTTTTTAAGCCAGCCAGCTTATCGTGCAGTTCTTTGGCTTTTTGCCTGTCGGCTGATGCGACCAACACGCCAATGAGCAATGCGCCAAGATCACCTTTTATATTGACCAGTTCAAATACCTCAGACATGGTCAGGGCGAACACAACACCACTGAACAGCAGCAACTCACCGTGACCGATGGCACGCATTATACGTTGCAATAACGGGCGAGCAAAAAACAAGACTAACAAGCCCAGCGCCCATGGTGTTGGGTACTTACCTGATGCCACACCCAAATAGATAACAGCCATGACATCTTGCACAACCAACACACCAATGGCTATCGATGCATAAAACGATGCAGACTCACCGCGCTCTTCACACATTTTAATCGCAAAGACCGTACTGGAAAATGACAGTGCAAAGGCCAGCGCCCAAGCCGATAGGTTGGAAGTCAGTGCAAGGGGTTCATAAAGATGGCCTACCAGCAAAATAACCGCTGCTGTCAACGGCACTGCCACGGCCATGTGCAGAATCGCCGATGCCCAAACGTATTTTGGTTTTAAGGCACTGGGGTTTAACTTAAGACCGATGGTGAACAGCAACAGAGTCACGCCCGCATCGGCCAAAGGCTTTAGCCCTTCACCAGAGCCAACACCTACCGCGTGCGCGACAAAACCTGCAACCAAATAACCCAGCATTGGTGGGTATCCGGCTCGGCGCATCAAAAGGCCTGCCGAAAAGGCTAAAACAATAACTAAAGGATCCATGTGAATTCAGCGACCGACTTCTTAATAACCATAGTCGAAACCGACGACGACATTGTGTCCATACCTACGCATCTAAGCTTACTTCTATGCACTGGGCATAGCAGACTCAATTAAAGTTATCCAATAGCTACAGCCGTAAGCAATAGCATCATCATTAAAATTGTACTTTGGATGATGCAAGGATGCCGTTTCACCATTGCCGATAAAAATAAAAGCACCGGGGCGCTCGTTAAGCATAAAGGAGAAGTCCTCCGCACCCATCATCGGCGCTATGTCATCATCGACCTTATCCTCTCCTACAACCTGAGCTGCAACGGATGCAGCAAACTGCGCTTCCTCGTGCGCATTGATGGTTGCCGGGTAGTCGCGCCTATAATCGATTTGAGCCTGCGCATCAAAGGCGTCGGCAGTACCTGTGATCAGTTTCTTTACCTGAATTTCGGCGGCATCCTGAACCGCTGGCGTTAAACTTCGCACAGTGCCTTTAATTTTGACGGTTTGCGGCAACACGTTGTAGCTGTCATTGTCACCCTCAACCGCCGTTACAGACACCACAACTGAGTCTATAGGGTTGGTCTGTCGGGCGGCAATGTGCTGCAAAGCAGTGATCACTTTTGCGGCGATCAGCATGGTATCGACACACAAATGCGGCATAGCGGCATGACCACCTTTACCGGTGAGTGTGACATCAAATGTGTCAACAGCAGCCATTATCGGACCACCTCGCACACCAAATTCACCCAACGGCATGTTTGGCAGATTATGCATTCCAAACACTTTATCAATATTAAACCGCGTCATCAGACCATCTTGCACCATGGCCTGACCACCAGCACCCAGTTCTTCAGCCGGTTGAAAAATAACCACCGCGGTGCCATTGAAAGCTCGGCTTTCGCACAACACTTTTGCTGCCCCCAGCAACATGGCGGTGTGCCCGTCATGCCCACAGGCATGCATCTTTCCAGCGGTTTTGGATGCGTACTCCAGCTGGGTGTCTTCCATGATGGGTAATGCATCCATATCGGCCCGCAAGCCGATGCACAATCCTGAAGACTGACTCTGGCCTTTGATAACGCCAACAACACCCGTGCGACCAATCCCTTCAACCACTTCATCGACACCAAAGCTGCGCAGCTTCTCGACAACAAAGGCGGCAGTGCGGTGCACATCGTATTCGAGCTCTGGGTGCTGATGAATGTCGCGTCGCCAAACGGTGATATCAGCAACATAGGGAGTAATTCGTGGGTCAGACTGAACTCCTGAAACAGACATGCGTATCCTTAAACCAAGTTATACATAATTGAACAACGGTACTAATTCGGACAAGCATTAATGGGGACGGAGGGATTTAATATTGTCCACAAATACTTTGTGGACAATATTAAATCCCTCCGTCCCCATTAATGCTGTGGCGCGCGTATGGTCACATGCGTTGCGCAGGGGGTCAACGGCAGAAGGCGTAGATAAAACGTTTGCGCGGAATATTCATCTATTCAACGTTTGACGCTGAAAATTCGCACATTTCCGTTAGTTATCTTGCCGTGCGTAACTATTCGATAAGTAATTGTAATCATTACTAATTACTAATATTCGACACTATTTTCAACCCAAACACCAAAAATATGACAACAACTGCACCCCATCGATACGCTATTCTCTATCAAACAAAATAGCCAACCCGCTGTCAGAACTACATCTTGTATCCAGCATCAGGAAAACCACCTTTGTGACTAATGCTTCAAAACCTTGGTCTGCGCGTCTTGCGCCGTACCGACGACCCGACAATAAGCGCGCAGTGATAGAAATCGCGATCACAGTGGTGCCATTTGTAGCGCTGTGGTTAGGCATACTTTGGCTTTTGCATATTGAGATGCTATCCACACGTATTGCCGGTTTACTTGCGCTGATACCCGCCGCAGGCTTAATGGTGCGGTTGTTCATCATTCAACACGACTGCGGGCATGGCTCCATGTTTTCATCCAAGCGTGCGAACGACTGGACCGGCCGTATATTAGGCATCGTAACGATGACACCCTATGAATACTGGAGGCGACTACACGCCGCCCATCATGCTCATTCAGGCAATCTTGATCGCCGTGGCATTGGTGACATCGACACACTAACCGTGAGTGAATACTTGGAAAAAGGATCTTTTGGCCGCTTGATGTATCGCCTTTACCGACACCCGGCAGTGATGTTTGGCCTTGGCCCAGCGTATTTGTTTTTATTTCGGCACCGTTTACCCGTGGGTGCGATGAAAGATGGCCGCAACCCCTGGATAAGCGCCCTGGCAACCAACCTCGGCATTGTGCTTGCTTCTGCTGTAGTGATCTATTTCATAGGCTGGACTGCTTTCCTGATCATTCAAGTGCCCATTGTTGTGTTGGGTGCGTCGATCGGCGTGTGGATGTTTTACGTACAACACCAGTTTGACGACACACATTGGGATAGAAACGAAGAATGGAAACATGAAAACGGCGCGTTACATGGCAGCTCGTACTACGATTTACCCAAACCGCTGATGTGGATTACCGGCAACATTGGTATACATCACGTCCACCACTTATCAAGTCGCATTCCATTCCACAAATTGCCACAAGTGGTTAAAGACTATCCAGAGTTGGCCACCACTGGTCGACTAACATTATTGGAAAGCTTGCGGTGTGTGAAGCTGACTTTATGGGATGAAAAGAAGCGCCAACTGATATCGTTTAGAGATTTAAAACATGGGCACGCTATGGCGTGAGGCCATTTAAACTAAGGCCACTTGATCCAAACCCATTTGCTCCAAACCAATGGTTGTTAAGTTCTGATGTGTTGCTCGCCCGATGTAGTTCGCTTCGACATGTACGCCGGGGTAATCAGGTGGACTTTCGCCTTTAATGAAACTGTCAAGCTGAGACCGAGCGTATTGACGATTGCGCTCGCACCCAGGCGCGCTGCCCAGATAAACCACGCTACTAGGTAGCTCGGTACGATTAAACTGTTCCACCGCATGCACAGCATCCGGGTGCCACCAAACCGTATCACCTTGTTTTAACAGTGGCAGAGAACACAGTCCTTTGGCCAGAGTGGCGTGTCTATCCGGATGCAGCATATAGGCTTCAGATGGTAATGGAGATACCAATGAGTCGCCTTGCGCTGCATCTTTAAGCATACTTAAAAACATCCAGGCAACACAACGTGACGACGGCACCAGTTGGAGACTGCCACAGTCTTCGCCTTGCGGCGTTAACGCCATCCACCCTTGATAAGTTCGAAATACACCGCAAGAATCTGGGTGCGGTTTGCGATCGGTTATCACACGTTTCGAATCAAACGCATCGAAATCCTGCCATTGACCATTGAACAAAACCGAGTAGGCATTCGAAATAGTATTGGAAGAAAACCATGATTCCATAGAACAGTTATCGACATGTGGCGAAAGACCGTGCTTACTATCAAAAGGCTGACGTATTCGAATACGATCAGCATAAGTATATGAGCTATCAGGATCAAATGCGCCCGGTCCAGCTGCATTGATTTTCCAAAGTCCATTCAACTGTTGCAACAATGTCTTAAGGTTGGATGATTGTCTTATCTCGGTCTGCGGTTTTGACCAATATATGTCCAGCATGTGCACGTTTCTAGCACGATCAGCGATTCCAGCATCAATGTCAGCCTGCAAGTTTTCATAATACCGATTGGCTGCCAGATAGCGATCAAGATCATCGTTCCAACGTTGTACCTGAGACTCTTCATAGACGCCACGCACAATCACGCAGCCGCGACGCCTGACGCTTTGCGCCAGTTCCCTGGAAAACCCTGATTTGTACAACTTGGAAAAAGTCACGTCGGGAATAACCGGGTTACCAGCATCTCGCAGCTTCAGCAATTGCTCTATCTCGGTCTCAACAGACTCATTAAACTGAGCAAACAGCTCGTCAATATTGACATTTGGAGGCAACGCACCACGCAGTAAATCTGGAACGTTGAGGTTTCGTTTGGCTACAGTCGACACAGAACAAGCAATAAGGCTAAACGACCAAAAGCGGTCAATATAAGCAATCTAACCTATACAAAAATCCAGTCAACGAGAAATCGCTTAGCAGCGTGATTCGATCGTCAAAGTGTGTCGAATTGGTACTTTTCTGACCAGTTAATGCAAATATAACGACCGCTAAGTACGGCAATGACAAAGCCTGTTGTGTCCTTGACACTTTGAATTTCACAACCCGGCACCATACCAAGTCCAATTGCCAAACAGACCACTTTAGTAACCATGAAGATGCCCTGTTTGGTGCCGGTATATTCTGCGAGCGAACTACAAAATATCAACCATCCAAGTGCGCCTCATTTTCTGGCAATCGAGCATCATCGAACTATTCTGTCAGTAAAGAATCTACATTTTTGCCCCATCTTATCCTTTAAGAAACTCAGTAACATGAGCGAGCCCTTGTGTAAGCACATCAGGGTTATTTGCGTAACCGATACGCACATAGCCTTCCATCCCAAGTGCCGAACCCGGTGTGAACATGACCCCGGTATCTTTAACCAAAGATACGCAAAATTCACGAGATTTAATCGGTTTATTATATTTCACCAGCGCAGTAGTGCCTGCAGATGGTTTAACCCAGGACATAAGAGGCTCTTGTTCTATCCAGGCTTCGAGGATTGCAAGGTTCCCACGTGTAATGGTATGGCTACGAGCCAGAACTTGATCGCGACTCTCTAAAGCGATGGCTGCAAAGTGATCATCGATCATACCAACCGAAATCGTGTCGTAGTCTCGGTGAATCATCGCCAGTTCCAGCAATTCACTCGGCCCTGCTATCCAGCCAAGTCGAAGCCCTGCCAGAGAGTATGCCTTGGACATCCCTGCCGTGCTGATGCCTTTTTCATAGATATCGGCTATTGATTCAGACAAGCCCGATCCTGATTGATTAGTGCCGCGATAAACCTCGTCACACAAAATCCATGCCCCAACTTCACGGGCAATATCAGCTACTTGTTCCAACGCGGCGCGGTCCATCAATGCACCGGTTGGGTTGTTCGGGTTGTTCAGTGCAATCAGTTTAGTACCAGGCAGCACAAGTTCACGCAGCGCCTTTAAATCAGGCAGCCACTGGTCCTCTTCACGCAGTTTTAATTGATGCACTTCAGCACCGATACTGGCTGGTATCGAATAGTGTTGTTGGTAGGTCGGGACAACAGCCACAACCCGATCACCGGAACTAACCAGTGTTTTGTGCACCAGCATATTGGCGCCGATAGTGCCGTGAGTGACGAGCACGTTATCAATTTTCTGCCGATCGTAGAGTGACGCTATTGCTGTGCGTACCCGAACAGAGCCTGCGATTTCGCCATACGTCATCTTCATGGACAGTAATTCATTTAGATCGCCGTCGCTCTTGCCGGCAAGTTGCAACAGCTCGCTGATCGTCATGCTCTCAACACACGTTTCTGCCAAATTCCAATCGCACTTGGTCTCCCACTCGTTCATCCACATTTCAACGCCAAACGGTTCGATGTGCATAGCGAATATCCTTTTGTGATTTTTTTGAGTGTAAAGCGCAGGCGCAGCGTATCAAAGGTACCTCTATTTGGTCACAGATCCAACGCGCCAATACAAGGGCTTGACAGGGTCGAACACCACAACATGTTGCTCACCCGCGTCAATCTGCTGCGCAAAAATGACAGGCTCATCCTGCTTAATCAAAGTCATGGATGTATCGTTCGGGCTTAATTGATAAAAGTTTGGGCCATTCAAGGACGTAAAGCCTTCCAGCTTATCTAACGCATTGGCATCATCAAACACCTGCGCCAGAGTTGACATAGTATTCAGCGCATTAAAAACACCCGCACAACCGCAGGCATGCTCTTTGGTATCGGCAGTGTGAGGCGCACTATCGGTACCTAGAAAAAATCGCGCATCACCACCGGTTGCTGCCGCAACCAAAGCCAGCCTGTGCTCTTCTCGCTTTACAATGGGCAGGCAATAATAATGAGGGCGAATACCTCCGACCAACATGTGATTACGATTTAAAACCAGATGATGTGGCGTTATTGTGGCACCCACTCCAGACGCTTGTGACTTGACAAATTCCACACCGTGGGAAGTGGTTACGTGCTCCAACACAATGCGTAATTCGGGCAAGCGTTTGTGCAATGGCTCAAGCACATCATCAATAAAGACTTTTTCACGATCAAAAATATCGATCTCAGATCGTGTTATCTCGCCGTGAATGCATAACACGATGTTATTGGCAGCCATGGCTTCCAAGACCGGCATGACTTTATCAATTGAAGTTACCCCAGAAGCAGAATTGGTCGTGGCACCTGCAGGGTATAACTTTACCGCTTGTATAACGCCGTTTGCAGCTGCGCTGACCACATCCGCAGGGTCAGTTTGCTCTGTCAAGTACAATGTCATTAGCGGTGTAAAGGCAGCATCTGAACCTGATACCTGCAAAGCTTTTCTGATTCGCATTGAATACGCTTTCGCATCATTTTCTGTAACAACAGGCGGCACAAGATTGGGCATAATTATGGCGCGACGAAAGTGCTCAGCCGATGCTCCTACAACACTTTCCATCATGACGCCATCGCGAAGATGCAAGTGCCAGTCATCGGGTTGGCGAATGGTAAGCTGCTCGACCATTTTAGTTACTCTATTAGTTGCAGGATTACTTTGCCGGTTTTTCGGGAATATTTTCTGAAATCTTTGCTGGGGCTTTTTCGTCAATTACACGTTTAAACGCGGCAAGCGTTTCATCAGACACGTGATGCTCAACGCCTTCCGAATCATGTTTAGCCGCCTCCTCACTCACACCGATGGCAATCAAAAAACGAAATACGGTATCGTGTCGTGCTCGACTTTTATCCGCCAGCGCTTTGCCTTTGTCGGTTAAAAATATGGACCGATAAGGTTCGCTGGTAATGTAACCATCACGCTGTAAGCGTGCCAGTGTTTTGCTGGCACTAGGCTGGGAGATACCAAGCCGTTCTGCCACTTCTACCAAACGTGCTTCGCCCTGACCTGCGATCAAATCATCAATGAGCTCAACGTAGTCTTCGGTGGCCTCCATCTGATGTGCCTGGCGAACCCGCTCAAAGGTTTCGGCCTGTAAATCAGCCGCCTGCAATGGACGCTCCATGTTATCTGGCTTGTTGGGCAAGGTATCTAATATCGAATAGATGCTAGGATAAGATAGTATAGCAAGAGTATTGATTCTTTAGCCAAATAGTATAAAATAAGCCATGGCTAAATTTAACTGTTACATAAACCGCTTTGCACGCTACTCAGTGCTAATCGCCATTTTGGGCATGAGCGTTGGATGCAAGCCGCAACAAGCACCCGACAACGATAAGCTACTGGTTGTGACCACCTTCACGGTTATCGCTGACATGGCACGTAACGTGGCCGGCGATACAGCCGATGTGGTGTCTGTCACCAAACCCGGTGCTGAAATTCATAACTATCAACCAACGCCTCAAGATATTGTGCGTACTGATAAAGCCGATCTGGTGTTATGGAATGGGCTTGGACTTGAGCTGTGGTTTGAAAAATTCCTGGGCCAACTGGGTGAGGTGCCTAGTGCGACGGTAAGCGATGGCGTCGAACCCATCGGTATAAACTCAGGCCCCTACACCGGCAAACCAAACCCGCATGCGTGGATGAGCCCAAAGGCTGCGTTAACTTATATAGACAACATCGCTGTCGCCATGGCGGCTCAAGACCCGGACAACGAAGACGTATATTTAAGTAATGCAGCGAACTACAAAAAACAGATTGAGCAACTCACTGAACCACTGCGTGAAAAAGTACTTACTATTCCTGAAGAACACAGATGGCTGGTCAGTAGTGAAGGTGCTTTTAGCTATTTGGCCAGAGACTTTGGTTTAAGAGAGTTGTATTTGTGGCCAATCAATGCCGACCAGCAAGGCACGCCATCGCAAGTGCGCAATGTTATTGATACGGTTAACAAACATAATATTCGTGCGGTGTTTAGCGAGAGTACGATTTCTCCAAAACCAGCAGAACAAATTGCGCGCGAAACCGGCGCCCACTATGGTGGCGTTTTATACGTTGATTCTCTCAGTGAAGCTGACGGGCCGGTTCCCACCTATCTTGAACTGATAAAGAAAACCACAAGCACTTTAGTGACAGGCTTGTTAGTCGAGAGAAGCAATTGAATTCGACCAACACCAATCAATCGAATACATCGTCACAGCGTGGCGCAGGTATAGGCGACTCCACCGAAGATCGCCGGCGAGTGCGCGAGAACCAATGCAATATTGAAGGTAGCTGTGGCATAGAGGCTAATGACGTTAGTGTCATTTACCGAAACGGCAACGTTGCACTCGAAAATGCCAGCTTCGCCATTCCCCGCGCAGCAATTTGCGCATTGGTAGGAATTAACGGCTCTGGTAAATCAACACTGTTTAAAGCGCTGATGGGGTTTGTGCCGCTCAGCACAGGCTCGGTGTCAATTTTGGGTAGTCCCGCAGGTAAATCGCTTGCCAAAAACACCGTTGCGTATGTACCGCAAAATGAAGAGGTCGATTGGCACTTTCCGGTGCTGGTTGAAGACGTTGTCATGATGGGGCGTTATGGGCACATGGGACTATTTCGAATACCGTCTAAATTGGATAAACAAAAGGTTGACCTGGCATTGATCCGAGTCGGCATGCAGGACTACTGTAAGCGTCAAATCGGCGAACTGTCCGGCGGTCAGAAAAAACGAGTGTTTCTAGCCCGCGCCCTGGCGCAGGAAGGACAGGTTATATTACTCGACGAGCCCTTCACCGGCGTGGATGTAAATAGTGAAGATGCCATCATCGAATTGCTTCGAAGCTTGCGCGACGATGGTCACGTTATTCTGGTGTCTACACACAACCTTGGCAGCGTGCCGCAATTTTGCGATCAAGTGGTGCTGATCAATCGCACCGTTTTGGATTACGGTGAAACAGAATCAGTATTCACTCAATCAAATCTACATCGGGCTTTCGGCGGAACCTTGCGCTTTCATGTGTTGGCAGGTCAAGAACTGCATGATGACGACGACAAACGCCAAGTCACGGTTATCACCGATGACGAACGCCCTGTTGTTATTTATGGCGAGGACGACGAGGTGCCACCAGACGAATCGCCACCATGAGTGTACTGCTACAACCATTTAGCTACGACTACATGACCACCGCTATATGGGTAAGTGCGCTAGTAGGCACGGTCTGCGCATTTTTGTCCGCTTATCTCATGTTAAAAGGCTGGTCGCTCATTGGAGACGCGCTTTCACATTCAGTAGTGCCAGGTGTTGCTGGCGCGTATATGCTTGGCTTACCCTACTCGTTTGGTGCATTTCTCTCTGGTGGATTAGCTGCTGCGGCGATGCTGTTTATCAGCCAACGATCAAGCTTGAGAAACGATGCAGTTATTGGGTTGGTTTTCACAGGCTTTTTTGGCCTTGGTCTTTTTCTTGTGTCGTTGCACCCCACCGCAGTTGACGTTAACACCATCGTGTTTGGCAACATACTCGCGATAACACCAGGCGATGCATTGCAGTTGGTTATCATTGCCGGGGTCACCTTGGTGCTGTTGATGATTTACTGGAAAGACATCATGGTGGTGTTTTTTGATGAATCACATGCCCGCTCCATTGGTATGCACACCAATGCAATTAAAATTATGTTCTTTACTTTGCTCAGCGCATCTACCGTAGCCGCACTTCAAACGGTTGGTGCTTTTTTGGTGATTGCCATGGTAGTGACACCAGGGGCTGCAGCCTATTTGCTCACCGACCGATTCCCAAGACTGATTTTTATCAGTGTACTGATCGGTTCTATCAGCAGTGCCTTTGGGGCTTACATCAGTTACTTTCTGGACGGCGCTACCGGTGGCATTATTGTCCTTCTGCAAACATTTATTTTTGTATTGGCGTTTGTTTTTGCACCCAAGCATGGCTTGCTAGCCAACCGAAAAAGAGCCCGCGACCATCAACGCAAATTAAGCAACAAATACCCGACAACAGAGTCGGCACTGTAATGGACTGGTTAGCAGACCCATTGCGGTATCCGTTCATGCAACAAGCTCTCGTCATAGGCTTGCTGATTGCCGTGCCTGCTGCGGTACTGTCTTGCCTGCTGGTGCTACGCGGATGGTCGTTGATGGGTGATGCTGTTTCCCATGCCGTTTTACCCGGCATTGTCATCGCTTACCTTACCGGGATACCGATGCTTATTGGGGCTTTTGTGTCCGGCATGTTATGCGCAGTAGCGACTGCATACTTAACGCAGCACAGTCGGCTCAAAGAAGACACGGTGATGGGCGTGGTGTTTAGTGGCATGTTCGCTTTAGGTATTGTGTTGTTCACCTATGTCGACACCAACCTACACCTTGACCATGTGCTTTTTGGCAACATACTTGGCGTTACATGGATGGATGTAATGCAAACCGGTGTTATCACGTTGTGTGTATTGGTGGTGTTTATGATCAAACGACGCGATATTCTGTTGTTCGCATTCGACCCACAACACGCCGGTGTAATTGGTATCAACACCATATTTATGCAATACGGATTACTGGCCATGCTATCGCTTGTTATTGTGGCATCGATAAAGGCGGTGGGTATTATTCTGGTTATTGCTGTTTTAATTGCACCGGGGGCTATCAGCTTTTTACTCACTGATCAGTTTGAACGTATGCTGCTGGTAGCCATTGCCATATCTATCGTGTGTGCCACGTTTGGCATTTTGGGAAGTTACTATATCGATAGCGCACCAGCGCCTACAATTGTAGTGTTGCTCACATTGGCGTTCATCGCGGCATTTCTGTTAGCCCCCAAGCGCGGCATACTACGCAACAAACCGCACACCAAAACCCACCAGAGCGATGCATAACTCAAAGGGCACACCATCAAAGGGGTCGGGTAAGTTAAAGGGGACGGAGGGATTTATTATTGTCCACAAATAACTTGTGGACAATAATAAATCCCTCCGTCCCCTTTAATTTATGCTGCGCTAATAACCATGAAATATCTGTGGTTGTTAATGCGAATTATTCGTATTAGTATCTACAACCTCATACATAAAACTTTTCAAATATCATGAAATCCGCTCTACTTGTGTCACTTACGTCTGTGCTGTTCACCGGCTCTGTATTCGCAGCCGAAGTTAATGTTTACTCTTACCGACAACCGTTTCTGATCGAACCAATATTCGAAAAATTTACCGAATCAACCGGTATTGAAGTGAATACGGTTTTTGCAAAAAAAGGTTTGGTTGAGCGATTAAAAAGTGAAGGTAAAAACAGCCCGGCGGACCTCTTACTAACATCAGATTTTAGTAATTTAAGAGCTGCCGCAGACGCAGGCGTTACCCAATCAGCGCAGAGTGAGGTATTGATGCAGAACGTACCAGCCGAATTTAGAGACCCTGATAACAATTGGTTTGGACTGACTAATCGTGCACGATTGATTGTTGTTTCGAAAGATCGCATGTCTGAAGGCGCACCCGCAAGCTACGAAGACCTGGCCAAGCCCGAGTACAACGGTAAAATATGTACACGCAGCGCCAAACACAACTACATGCTCACACTCATCGCCTCGGTTATAGCTCACTCCGATTTGGACTCTGCAAAAAACTGGCTTTCAGGCGTAAAAGATAATCTGGCGCGCAAGCCACAAGGCAACGATCGCGCTCAAGTAAAAGCAATTTCGCAGGGAGAATGCGACATTGCTGTAATCAATTCCTATTACATGGGCGCTATGCTTGATGATGAAGAGCAAACACCATGGGCTAACTCTGTGAATATTGTGTTCCCTAACCAGAATGACCGTGGCACTCACATGAACATCAGTGGCGTGGCTTTAACAAGTTCTGCACCCAATAAAGCCAATGCCATTAAGTTGATGGAATATTTAACCTCAGTGCAAGCGCAACAATACTATGCTGAGGTAAATCACGAATATCCGATTAACAAAAGCGTTGAACCATCCGATTTAGTGCAGTCGTGGGGCGAATTTAAATACGACACTAAATCACTGGCAGAAATTGCCATGCACAGAAACGAGGCATCACGGCTTGCTGATGAAGTCCGGTATGACGACTAGGCTAATCCGATAGTATTGGACAAATTACTGAACAAGCGCCTTAAAAGGCGGCCAAATAGACAACTGAGCAGTTAATGGACAAGGAGAACGATAAACGTCTGTTAACGACAGCCACTTATGGCGGTGGCCTTACAATTGAAGACGGTGGTACAGCTGTCGCTGACCCCTACCAGAGTGTACCGCGCAAACGCAGCGGCTGGTCAATTGCGGCCTTCACAGTGGCAGCTATTGTGTGCTTGCCATTACTGTCTGTTGTCTGGCTAGCTTTTTTCCCGTCCGATAATATCTGGCCACATCTTATTAATACAGTTTTAAGTAGCTATGTTATTAACACGCTTCTGTTAATGCTGGGTGTCGCTATTGGCACCCTGTTTATCGGTGTTAGCTGTGCATGGTTAGTTACTCATTACCAATTCCCTGGCAGAGCATTTTTTAATTGGGCGCTATTATTACCCTTCGCCGTACCTGCTTACGTAATCGCCTACGTTTATACCGACTTGCTTGAATTCGCAGGGCCGGTACAAGTTTTTTTACGAAACATCTTTGGCTGGACACTGGCAAACGAATACTACTTTCCCGCCATACGCACCCTGCCCGGCGCTATCCTCATGATGATGTTGGTGCTTTACCCTTATGTGTATTTGCTGGCACGTGCCGCGTTTTTGGAACAATCAGCTTCAATTTCAGAAGCAGCTCGATCTTTAGGCGTTAGCCGAACTGCGCGCATGTGTAAGATTGCCCTGCCCATGGCACGACCTGCAATAGTCGTTGGTTTGTCATTAGTCATGATGGAAACGCTAAACGACTTTGGCACAGTCGACTACTTTGCAGTGCGCACGCTTACCGCAGGTTTATACGATGTTTGGCTTGGCATGAATAACCTGGGTGGGGGTGCACAAATCGCCACCCTGCTACTTTTGTTTGTAATGCTATTGATTGGCCTGGAAAAAAGCAGCAGACGCAATCAGCAAAACTTTCAACCCTCTGCCTCTCGATTCAGAGTGTGTGAGCGAACCCAACTAAGCAAGTTATCTGCAATAAGTGCGATGATGTGTTGTGCGATTCCGGTTATATTCGGCTTTGTGATTCCAGCTTGGGTATTGGCAGGCTACACCATCACTTACTTTGACGATTCATGGAATTCAAAGTTCTTGCTTAGTGCGGCACACAGTATTGGCTTGTCAGCTACTGCTGCAGTCATCGCTGTGGGCGTCGGTATTTTATTGAGCTATGCAAAACGGTTACACCCAACACGTAACATGAAATTCAGCGTTGGAATTGCCAGCCTTGGTTACGCCGTTCCAGGTGCGGTACTGGCCATTGGCATCATGATTCCGTTGGCAGCCTTTGACAACACGATAGATGCTTTAGCGGAACGATTCATCGGCGTGTCTACGGGTTTACTGTTAAGTGGAACCGTGTTTGCACTGGTGTTTGCGTATACGGTCAGGTTTCTGGCGATGGCATACGGTTCGATAAACAGCAGCATGAAAAAAATCAGCCCACACATGGACGACGCGGCTCGTTCATTAGGCCATTCGTCAGGCAAAATTCTGCATTCGGTTCACTTGCCACTTATTCGCAGTGGCGTACTAACTGCTGCACTGGTTGTGTTTGTGGACTGTATGAAAGAACTGCCCGCTACGCTGGTTTTACGGCCGTTCAACTTTGATACGCTGGCAACGCAAGCCTATCAGTTTGCATCAGATGAACTAATAGGCCAAAGCGCCATCTACGCTCTGCTGATTGTGGTAGTTGGTCTGGTACCTGTGATTTTGTTGAGCCTTCAAATTGACCAGTCAAGAGAATTGAATCGTTAGATCTGTCGCGCTATTTTTAGTGAAAGCCAAGTAATGGGAGCTTAAGGGTTAGCCAGCTGGAGATACTTAGTCTTATCTTTTTTTGCCCACTAAGCGATCCACCAAGCGCCCGTCAATGAACATTAGACCTGTAGCAATTATTACCGCCCCTATGATTTCTTTTAGGTGAATGGCCTCATCAAGGAACACATTCCCAAGCAGCAATGCTGTAACAGGTATAAGCAAGGTCACCAGCATCACATTACTTGCACCGGCACGTACCAGTATTTTAAAGAAAACAATATAGGCCAACGCCGTTCCAAACACGGCCAGCACAAGTAAAGACCAAAGAGTGTTGTGACTTGGCATGTCAAGCTTCCACGGCTGATCGACAATTGTCACAATAACCATCATTATCATGGTTGAACAGATCAATTGACAAGTCGCGGATTTAACCGGTGGTACACCCACTAAATAATGTCGACCCCAGAGACCGGCAAACCCGTAACTAAATGCCGCGCCAAGGCACAACATTATGCCAAGCGTTTGGCTGGCGTTCACCGGCCCATCCATACCCCGCAATACAGCTACACCAATCACACCTGACAACACGCCAATAACTCGATAAACCGTTAAACGTTCTTGCCCAAAGCTTGCCATCACTATTACAGAAAACAGTGGTGTCATTGCGTTGATGATTGAGGACAGGCCTACGGTGATATGCGTTTGCCCAAAAAATATCAAACTAAACGGTATGACATTGTTTAAAAGCCCCATACCGATAAACGGTCGCCAATCCGAAAATGAGATGGGAAATGAAAGTTTTAGATACCAAAACAGCGGTAACAAGGCAATTGCTGCCAAACATACTCGAGCGAGTACAACTGTTAAGGGTGGAAGCTCCCTGACGGCAACGCCAGCAAAGAAGTAGGCCCCGCCCCACAGCACTGAGAGCAGCAGTAACAGCCCCCAATCCTGACCATCCATTGTTTTTGCGGTGTCCATTAATCAGGAAGGTCTGACAATATTGTGAACACGGTATAGGTGATCGCCAAACGACACAATGGCTGTCATGGTCGCTATGGTTTCAGCTTGTACCCAGTTCTGAACATGAAACCCACTATAACGATACAAGTAAATAGAAACAATAAAATCATGGCCAGACTAAAACCCATGCTTACGTCAGAGACTTCAAAAAAGCTCCACCGAAACCCGCTGATTAAATAGAGCACCGGGTTGAACAGCGATACCTTTTGCCAGAACTCGGGCAACATATCGATAGAATAAAAACTTCCCCCTAAAAACACCAAGGGTGTAATCACCAACGATGGTATGAGTTGAAGTTTCTCGAAATTGTCTGCCCATAGACCAATAATAAAACCAAACAAGCTGAACGATACACAGGTAAGCAGGAAAAACGCTAGCATCCAGAATGGGTGAGCAATGCGTAATTCAACAAAAAATGTCGCTGTGATGAGGATAAGCACTCCCAGTATTAACGACTTTGTTGCGGCCGCACCCACGTACCCCAGCAATATCTCTAAAAACGAAATAGGTGCTGACATAACTTCGTAAATAGTGCCGGTGAATTTAGGAAAGAATATGCCAAACGATGCATTAGAAATACTTTGAGTCAGAATGCTGAGCATCATTAACCCTGGCACTATAAAAGCGCCATAGGGAACATCATTGACCGATTCTATTCTTGAGCCAATAGCCGAACCAAAAACCACAAAATACAAAGCAGTAGTTATTACTGGTGTAGCAATGCTTTGTAACAGGGTGTTACGAGTTCGACGCATTTCAGCGCGGTAAATCGCTTTTACAGCCTCAGTATTCATGCGTCTGCTTTAACTATATCTACGAAAATATCTTCCAAAGAACTTTGACTGGTGTTTAAATCTTTAACAGCCAATCCAGCTTGCGACAAGCTGCTGAGCAATGCCGTCATGCCGGTACGCTCTTGGCGCGCATCAAACGTGTAGGTCAACTTTGTGCCATTAGCCGATAATTCCAGCCCATACTCCGACAATTGCGCAGGAACAGAATCTACGCCGCTTTTAAGTTCAATGACCAGTTGCTTCTTTCCAAGCTTTGCCATAAGCGTGCTTTTGTCCTCTAGCTCTAATAACTCACCACCACTAATAACACCCACTCGATCAGCAATTTCTTCGGCTTCTTCAATATAGTGTGTCGTCAAAATAATGGTCACGCCACTTTGGCGTAGCCGTTCGACGATGGCCCACATATCTTTACGCAGCTCCACATCGACACCAGCGGTGGGCTCGTCAAGAAACAACACCCTTGGCTCGTGCGACAAAGCCTTAGCTATGAGTACGCGCCGCTTCATTCCACCGGAAAGCTGCTGCACCATGCTGTCCTTTTTATCGCTAAGCGACAGCTCTGCCAACAGGTCATCTACAAAACCCTCGTTTGGAGACTTACCGTAGAGTCCACGGCTAAACAACACGGTGTTTCCGACTTTTTCGAATGCACCCAGGGTGAGCTCTTGCGGCACAAGGCCAATGAGCTCACGGGTTTTACGATAGTCTTTTATAATGTCATGGCCGGCCACCGTCACGGTACCCGAACTTGGTGAGACCAGGCCACAAATAAGCGAGATAAGCGTGGTTTTTCCCGCCCCATTAGGACCCAGCAAAGCCAGTATTTCGCCTTCGCGTATGTCCAGATCAATGCCCTTAAGCGCTTGATGCCCGCCGCTGTAGGTTTTAGTCAGTCCTTTGATACTGACAATCGGTTTAGCGTCATTCATGAGTGCTATTGTGTCACAGTAAGCGCTCGCGGGGATGCGCTATTGAGGAATGATGAAACCGACTTGAACACCAGATACAGTGTTAGTCACTGACACTTCGCCTTGATGGGCTTCAGCGATAATGCGCACGATGTACAAGCCAAGCCCCAGATGCAACTCTCCATCGTCGCCGTCCCGCTCCGAGAACATAGGGTCAAACAATTGTTTTTGGCGCTCTTGCGCAATTGGTGGTCCATTGTTGGCAACGGCCAGCCTCACCCACACCTTACCCTGCACCTCAAACGACTCAAGCAACAATGCGACCTGCTTGTCTGTCGAAAAGCCGACTGCATTGTTGACCAGCTTATCGAAAGCTTGTTGCAGTAACTCGTCAGCAGCAACAACTTCAATGTGCTTTTGCTGAACGGGTAAAAATTTTACCTTTGCTGTGACACTAACATCAGGGTAGACCTGCTTGTACCGCACAAGCGAACCTTTAAACCAGTCTAAAAGATCAATTCGCTCCATTTGAGCACGCTGAACAGTTTGCTCAAGCCTGGTGGATTCTACTAGTGCACGAATTATAGCGCCCAGTTGATCAGCTCCACCACTTGCACGATCCATAAGCGTAATAGTTTCTGCATCAAGCTTGTCCCGGTCCATATTTTCTATCGATGTTTGCACGACACTCAGTGGCGTACGCAATTCGTGCGACAGACGGCTTGAAAGTGCTTCCAGATACTTTGTGTAATTGGCAGATCTCTCCAACAATGCAGACAGGTTTCTGGACAAGTCACCTATTTCGTCTTTAGCATCGCTTTGCGGTATTCCTTTGACCCGCCCATCATCAGCCACCGCCCTGGTTGCCAACCGAGAAAGAGACCTTATACGCATCGATAACATGCTGGCGTACAATAACAACACGAGACCCGCCAACAGACTGACCAATGTCAATAAACTAAATAACCGCGCCACGCGACTGGAAGAGTATGCCGATGCAAGATTTTCATTCGATTCAAACAATAAGAACCCTGTTGGTTTTTCACCACCTATAGGCACCAAAGAGCCCAAAACCACATCGCGTTCATCCGTTACGTAATGTGTTGTGTCGGCCACCTGAAGCGCCAATTGATCGGTTAGATCGGATGGTAAATGTAAGCCACCGTCTAACGCAAAGGGCTGGTCTTCGATTTCCGGGTCAGCGACAAAATAGGCAAAAATTCTAAATAGAACTGCGTTTAAGAAGCCCCGTTCTGCTGGATCATATTCATATTCGACTTCGGTTTTTTCATATAAAGAATTCACATCAGACAATAAACGCCCCTGCCGGTCGAACAACCTTGCTCTGGTACCTCGCGCCACCCAGGTTCTCAAGCGCTCGTCAGCCACGGTCGATGCGTAAAACAAATTACCAGGATTCCTGTTATTGCTATTTTCAGCGTTTAAAGTTTCAGCGTTTAAAGTTTCGGCATTGATCGTCTCGGCATTGATCGTCTCAGCATTGATCGTCTCAGCATCAATATTTTCAACAACTAATAACCCGGCATGGTGTAACGCCATCAATGATGGATCAAGAGTTCCCAGCCAACGTGTTCGCCGCTCTCCCTCGTCATCTACGTCTATGAAAGCCAGTCCAATGCGACTGGACGCAGGTGGTAGTGGCAATTGCAATTCCAGATGAAAACCTTCCGGCGTTGCAGCCCAAAATCCTCGATACCGGGACATGCGTGTTCCTGCCAACACGATCGTTTCACCGGCAGACGCACTGACCGCTGTCAATGGGCCTGGTCCCGCTGTTCGAAACAAAGCATGATCAATTCGCTTATTGCTATGCGATACCAGAAGCTCTACTGAGTCGCCGTTGACCAGCATGGCCTGCTTGTCCTGCGTTTCACCTTCTGCCAAATCGAGCCTTGGGGCCGGGGGCAAGTGATACACCACATTTTCGTCTTTTATATCCAGAAATAAATACAAGCTGTTGTTGCGAGTAGCGAGTCTGACGCTCAGTTGATTACCATCAGCCTTAAACTTGACAGACTGAGCCGACAAGTTTTGCCATTCATCTGCATAGCCATCAATGAATAACGGAAAACGGGCTTGTTCTGCGTATAAATCGGTGGATGTCCCAGGCGCACGACTGGCCTCCAGTACAGTACGCAGTTCATCAGACTCGGCCAATGCCAAACGTGCATTAGCCACCGTTAGTGATTGAGCATCAACGCGTGTCTGTCGCAGCGATTCGTCAAGCTGCTTGGCACTTTGCCAGCCGATCACTGGCACCGCTAAAGTCAACGCACCTGCCAGTAACATCTGTGTGCGCAGGTTCATTACTTAATAATCCAGGCCTTCTACCCAGCGATAACCAAGACCATAAACAGTTTGTATGCAGTTAAATTCCTTATCAATAGCAATGAATTTTTTTCTTATGCGCTTGATATGTGCCGTGATGGTTTGATCATCCAATACCACATTCGCTGCATCCATCAACTGTTGACGACTTTTAACCTGACCATGCTGACCTGCAAGACAAGCCACCAACCAGAATTCAGTAACCGTTAGTTCAACTGGTGTATTACGCCAGAAAGCGGCAATGCGATCTTGATCTATCGATAACGGTCCAACGATTTGCACAGTTGGTGTAACAGATTGACTTAGCACGTCGACCCGTCGCAGCAGTGTGTTTACCCGCGTGATAATTTGCGCAAGGCTGATGTCTTTTGTCAGATAGTCATCTGCGCCTAATCGTAAACCTGATATCACATCCAGCTCACTGTCTCTGGCTGTTAAAAATAATATTGGCAATCGCTCGGACAATGCGCGCAAAGACTGACACAATGAAAATCCGGCTTCGCTGTCGTTACCCAATCCAATATCGATAATCGCTAAATCTGGCAACCGCGATTGCACTGCTGCTAAGGCAGCCTCCGCTGTACCGAAATCCTGGACAGAATATCCGGCTTTTTCTAAAGCCATTCGATAGTTTTCACGCAGGGCGGGCTCGTCTTCGACCAGAACAATGGTTCTGCTTATTTCTTTGCTTGTCATAATTGGTCAGAATTGCTCCCGAATAAATCAGCTGGATGTCAGTGTGTCGTCGCTTTATACCGGTTAAATGGTGACATGAAAACTGACACACGAGCCAAACATGCATCATACCGATTACAGCACTAATCTTCGCCGAACACAGCACAAGAAAATAAAAAAACTGTCATTGAACCACGTTCGACGCACTGGCGATCTACGCAGCGTAATACTGGCTGTCTTGCTGGTGCTGGTTGCGCTGTTTCAAATGGACCCAGCTAACGCACAATCAGCGAAGGCACATTTAGGTTTTGGTACGCTTCAATTTGGCCTTTCAGAGCAATCGGCACTGGAGAAAACATTTTCAGATCAACTATTCCCAGATCAACCTTCTTCAGGACAACCTTTGCCAGAGCCACCTTTTCCTAAGCAACAACTGATAGCTCAGGCTATCAAAAGTTCTATAAAAATGATTGTTGACGATGACACACTGACGCTGATAGTTGATCAAACATTTAGTAATCCTACTGCAATCAAGCGCTCTGGCGACTATGTCTTTCCCATACCTCTTAATGCCGTGGTTAAATCCGGTATCTTGACCATTGGTGGTCATTCGCACTGCAAGCCATGTCCAGATAAATCAGCTGTCATAGTGAAAGCGGCCAACCTTGGCACGCCTCAGGCTAAACCGATTGCAGCACAGTCGAATATTAAATCGAATACTAAACCGACAACTCAATCAGCGACTCAATCAGCAAACGGGCCAAACAATATTTGTTCTGAAATAAACAAAACCATAGCATGGACAGCATTGCACAGCGAAAGATCAAATAATATTTTACGCATAACAATGCCACTAATAGATGCCAGACAAACATTGCGGGTATACCTAAACATTATAATCCCCGGCAAGCTCGGACATTCGACTATGTCGCCACTTTTGCCCTATAGCGATGATTTCTCAATAAAGGATAACTTTTCGGCTGAAGACTTTAATAGTGTTTCAGCTGCTGCAGATGCAATGACCGCAAATTTGTAATTTGAACCTTTAAATTAGCACCCGCTTTTCGCCACCAGAAGCAAGTCTAACGTTATACTTGAAGAATGAAATTTGCTTCGCTAACCGATAGACTCAAAACTGCAGATGATGCAGAAGGCGACCCTTGGGAAGTTCACCACAAGGCCAGCATGCTTGCAGACAATGGCGAAGACGTTATTTTTTTAAGCATCGGCCAAGAGTCCGACGAAGTCACGCCTTCTATTATTGTTGACGCTGCCGTTAATAGCCTACAACAAGGTGACCATCACTACACACAAGCCAGCGGCGACCCTAGCTTAAGAAGCAGTATTGCGAATTACCACAATAAACTAACGGCGCAAACCATTACTGCAGAAAATTGCATCGTATTTTCGGGTGCACAAAACGCGCTGTATTCCATCGCTCAGGTATTGCTTGAACCTGGCGACGAGGTGATTGTTTCTGAACCCTACTACACCACCTACGCTTCAACCTTCAGTTCATCCGGTGCAACGCTTATAAATGTGGCTTTAAGAAAAGAACACGATTACCAATTGTACGTAGATGACATTGCAGCAGCTATTACATCAAATACACGAGCTATCGTTCTTAACTCGCCCAACAACCCAATGGGTAGCCTGTATACCAAAGATGACTTCGCAGCTGTGGTTGCTTTGTGTATCAAGCATCACATTTGGCTTATACTAGATAGCGTGTACCTTGATATTGTCGACGTTCCAACAGACTCTTTACCACACACCATTAAAGGTGCGGCAGATGTATTGATTACCGTCGGTTCGCTATCCAAATCACATCGCATGACCGGGTGGCGTATTGGATGGGCCGTAGCGCCTATTGAAGTAATAGTACATTTGGCAAACTTGTCTATGTGTATGCATTACGGCCTGCCACCGTTTATCATGAAGGCGGCACAAGTCGCCGTTGATCAGTCAATGGCCACGCCAAGATTAGTCCGCGACACCTTAGCCAGACGTCGTGCACTGGCAGTACCGATATTAAGCGACATGCAAACAGCAAAATTGCAGGATTCCGGGCAGGGCATGTTCATGCTCATTGATGTGTCTCCACTAGGCTTAACGGCTCATCAATTTGCTATGCAGTTACTCATCGACCACAACGTGGCCGTGCTGCCTTGCGATGGGTTTGGTAAAGCGGGGAAATACCTGGTTCGTGTAGGACTGTGTGTTGATGATGCCAAACTCGAAAAAGCGTGTGAAAAAATCGTTGACTGCATTGCGACGTTAGCTCAAAAACGCGCACAGCCCGTAATCTCAATACAACCAAAAAAATGGTAGAAATTTCTATCTTAACCAGCAAGCTGTTTCTGCGAATTCGTCTTTAGCACATTAGTTTAGTTTTTTTACTACATTGTCGACGTCAACGCGATTGAGCAGTCGATATTTATCCTTACTGGCAGGCGCAGCATCATAAAATTCAATCATTTTTGCACGGCCGCGACTTCGCGTCTGCCACACAAAACTAACAAACTCCCAATTGATATTTTCAGGATAACCATCTGGCAAGTCAGGTCGTGCCACGCCATGGTATTCGACCCTTCGCTTGAGAATTCGAAAACTTCTTAATAAAAGAGGAAAGTCGAGCCATATAAGCGTATTGGCTCGCTCAAGACGCTCAGGCCAAGTGTTGGAATGATTACCTTCAAAAATCCATTGGCTTCTGGCATGCACGTCGCTACAGAGCTTGCCTTTTTCTTGCGCCGAACGCTCAATCCAACCGGATTGCCAGTGTATACAATCGATGTGAACCACAGGCAGGTACAGTTTAGCTCCCAAGCGGCGGGCAAGTGCGGATTTTCCGGAGCCAGGCTGGCCTATGATCATGATCCGTTGTCGCATACTTTTGTAAACTCATAGACAAAGACCTAGCTCAACAGTCCATGCAAAGAAGTCGATCCAAAATCAGAAAACTGGTTCTGCTTAATGCCCATCCAATCATCCAACACCCGTTCATACAACGCGCGATAGTCCATTGTAAAAGCGGGATCACCATCGGTTAATTGCAGCAGATCTGGCGCTTGACCATAAAGCCCACCGCTAACGGCACCGCCAGTAACCAAATGAGGCGCGGCTGTTCCATGATCGGTACCGCCCGAGTGATTTTCAGCCGCTCGTCGTCCAAATTCGGAGTACGTCATTACCAACGTGTTTTCCCACTCACCGTCTCTGATTAACTGTTTGCGAAATCCGGCGATCGCACCACTTAGTTGTTGTAACAGCTGCGCGTGTCGCCCAAGCTGATACTCGTGAGTGTCAAAGCCACCCAGCTGCACACGATAAATCGGAGTATCAACACCCGCACGAATAAGTCTGGTGACCTGGGCAAGCTGCCTGCCAAGTTCGCCACCCGGTAAGTGCTCTACTTTTGCTGTCGCCTTTAGTTTGGATGATAAGCGATCCATGGTGTGATGCAATTCGTGCATCTTGCCTGCCACAATATCCAGTGCCGCGTTGTATTGTTCTTTCGAATCTGGCAATGGAACACTGGCATTTTCAAGTTGCCCAGTTGACTCAAGGGACATCCAGCGACCACCAGCACTATTAAACAAATTTAAATCACCCTTTAAGCTGATGCCGTGAGGATCGTTCACTACGCGACCGAGGCGATGCTCGATATCGTGTGTTAACCAACCTTGTCTGCCCGCACCACTACCATCGCCGCCCGATTCCCATAAAGCAATTGACGCAAAGTGAGAACGATTGGGCTTTGGATACCCCAAGCCCTGCACCCAAGCAAGCTCACCTTTATCCCATAGTGACATTAATGGCTTTAGGCGCTGATGCATTGCAAACTCATCGTCCAGCGATATGACCTGTGATTTATGCAAACCTATTTTTGGTCGAAGTCGGTAGTACTCGTCATTGCTTACAGGCACAAGCGTATTCAATCCATCGTTGGCACCGGCTAATTCAACGAGTACTACACGTCTACCGCGACTATTTGCATTCGCTGCCATCAGTGATTGCAACGGTGAGAGCCCAAGCGGCAACACCATTCCAGCCGTAAGGGCTTTAAGTATGTTTCGTCTGTTCATGCTTAATCAACTAACCACATATCCTCAGGCAAACCGTAGTTACGCGCGCTGTATCAGTAAACCTGATACACCGGATGTGTTATCAGCTTTTGTAATTGTTGTTCAACGTTGCCTTCGTCTACTTTGCCATCAAAGATCAATTCCGGAAACTGATTAATATCTGCGCCACCAATCAGCAGCTCGGCAAGGCTTAAATCGTGAGTGGCTGCCAGGCTATGGAACTCCTGCAGATTGTTTATAGTTATAGGGGGCTCAGGCAACTCAATCGCTTTTACACCCGGTACTTCATATTGAGAGTCAAAATAAAACTTGTCTGCAGCGCCCGCCAAATACTTAATAGCAATTTGATTCTCAAACCTCTGCAGCCTTACCAGCCAGCTCTCTAAAACGCTCTTGCGATTACCATCTTGCTCATGAGACAAAGCTTGTTTGACAATGTCACCTATACTGCCATAAAGCGCATTGACCAGTGCTTGTTCAGCATCTGACAGGCTTTCGTAGTGGCACTGTTCATTTTTTGCATTGGGCTCCTTCAGGTCGACGGGAAACACCAAAGATTGGTTTTCAGGGGCAATGTCATTCTTCCATGCACACGCAGGCCAGGTTTTTACACAGTCAGGCCAACAACCGTACGTATCCAATGCCAGTTCTACTGCGTGCTCGTTGTTGCTGCGCAAATGAAAACTGATGGTATGAAAAAATAAACCGGAAGCTTGCACATTTTCTAATGCAATGATGGTGTCGAGCCGCTGTTGTTTTTCGCGGGCCCAGACAGTGCGTGCATTGGTAGCACTAAAAGCCACCTTGCGAGGTAACACCTTGGGTGCCTTAGCAGAGGTATCAATCTCCACTGTTCCAGCACAATACAAATGCCCGGCATAGCGGCCGTCTTTTGGTACGCAGTCACTTTTTTGTTTGGCACCAACACTGGAATACTCAATATCTTCAAGCGTCACTGACTCTACAAAAAGATTTCGGTCACCGGCATTGCCGGCAGCATCATTTATAAATTCGATGCTGACACTGTGTGTGCCCGCAATCGCATCAGGCCCAGGCAGGTAAGTTTCATTTTGCCAGGGCAACATGCTCTGGCTGCGCATATCGCCAAACTTCTCTGTGTCATAACCTACTTCTATGGTGCGCACATCGCTGCGCCAAAGCTCAGACTTATCTGCTGCAAGTAGCCTGACTTGATAAGCAGGCGCTCCACGATAAAAATGACCGGCTATTTTGATCGATAGTTTGGTCGATGTATCCGTCATTCTCGAATCGGCCACCGCGCGGCCCATGTCGTTACCCATGTCGTTACCCATGTCGCTCTTCATCATATTGTCGCCAACAACTTGCTCACCGTTGTTGGCCAATAAAACACCTAACGCCAGTTGCCGGTTTAACAACCGACCGGGGACAACGAACGCGGCACCTTCATTCCAACCTGACACGTTTGGCGGTGAAAACAAATCCATACCAACCAATGCATGCAGAGCCGGCAATTGAGTCCAGGCACTTTTGGGGTAATCCAGGGAACGCGCGGTACCGATCAACAAAGTAACCGGAGATTTTATCAATGCCAAACGATTATCTGAATGCCAGAATGCTTCACTGCTAAGTACGGAGCGATACAGCTGCGTCAGATTATAATCAGATTGACGAAATTCCTTCGCCGCCGCTTGCACAAACTGCGGCTCAGGTGGACTATCAGAGACAAACCCATGCCAGAATTTTTTTACTAAATGCTCAGCAGTAGCATCCTGTTGCAGTATCAAATCTATCAAGTCATCACCATTGTGATTTCCTGTGATGCCAAAAAGCGTTTTCTCTTGTTTGTCGTGCTTGTAGCCGTAAAAGCGAAAAGACAAGTTTTTAGTTTCGCTGATGCCATAACCCGTTAAAGATCTTGCGGCCTCTTTAACAGTGGCTTCATCGTACTGACCTTCTCCCATGGTAAACAGTTCTAGTAACTCACGAGCAAGATTCTCATTAGGTTTTCCAACCCGACTGCTCTGATTGTTCAGGTAAGTCAGCATGGCAGGGTCTTTGATAATGGCTTTGAGCAAATCTCGATAAGAGCCGGTGCCCATAGTTCTAAACAGACGATTTTGTTTTGCCATAGCAATACTGCGACGATTTACTCCGTCATAGCTGGTGGCAAAATGATCATGCCAAAACAACACGAGCCGTTCTGTTTGTGGAGATGGGCTTTGCAGTAAATTGTTGACCCACCATTGACGCAACTCCGTCATCTCTTGTTCTCGTTGTTGATCGAATAAGCGCTGCTGATCTCGTGTCAATGATCGACGACTCCAAAATCTTGGTGCTGGCGCGTCTACCCATGCTGGCATTGGTAAAGATGGTTCGGTACGGAGGTTGCTTACGATAAGTTGCACAGCATCCATACGTTGCATACCGCTTAGCGCTATCAATTTATCTGGGCTGGCACCAAATCCGGTTCGGCCTGCCAGATGACGCGCGTCTGCCATGGTCATGGCCTGTTGTAACCATGCCGGCTTATCATCGTTAGCTGCTTGACTGAGTGCTTCGCCTTGAACAAGACAGGGCGTCAGCAAGACAAACAAAATTAAGATTCCACGATTCCAAAACGCCAAAAACATCGTTAGTCCTCCAATCACGCTGTAATACAATACAAGCACGACATGACTTGGCGAACAAAGCCGCTTGTGCGATATTGACGATTCTCTACTGACATAACCAACATCCTAAATGTTTTTAAGCGGCTGGGGCATCCGAATTGCCGGAATGACACGTATATAATGGAAAGAGTGTATCCATCGTCGCTTAACAGAGGCTCAACACATGAGAAACATGGCACAAATAGGCAAATTTTTCGTTACGACCGCACTATTTTTCACCTTTATCATGAACTCGGTGCTAGCCGATTCGCACAAAACCAAGCCCAACACTCAGCTTAGCCCCAGTGATGTCATTAATATCGTTATTGATGCGCTTAAAAACAACGACTCTGCGAATGGTGACGATGGTATCGCCACGGTGTTTGAATTTGCATCCCCTAATAACAAGTCCGTGACGGGCCCTCTGCCTCGTTTTACCAAAATGATAAAAGGGGGTTTTGAAGATATGCTGAATCACACCAGCAGCGAGTTCAGTAAAATGGACATTACCGACGATACTGCGCTACAAGCCGTCTGGCTAACATCACGCTCAGGCACACAAACCGGTTACGTGTTTCAGTTAGGCAAGCAAAAGGCAGGTAAATTTAAAGGCATGTGGATGACCGAATCTGTTATGCCCATTGGTACTCGTAAACCGCAAGGCCAATCAATCTGATTGGTGACTCTAACTAGTTGACAGTTAAATTTACTCTTCGCAGAGATATCTTAATAAGCACGTTTTAATAAGAACGCTTGTTTTGCTAAAATTTTGTTTTTTAAATAACTTTTATTCAGTTTGCTTTTTGTAGTTGCTACAAACTCGCCTTACGCTAAGCGTCAGGCATGGCAATGTTGTGTTGCCGGCATGCCTGCTGCACCGTGTTATGCAACAAACACGCTATTGTCATCGGGCCAACCCCACCTGGCACAGGAGTAATTGCGCCAGCCACACTTGATGCCGTAGCAAAGTCGACATCACCAACCAGTTTTTTCTTACCGTCGCGTTCAATACGATTAATACCAACATCAATTACCGCCGCACCCGGTTTAACCCAATCACCCGGAATCATTTCTGGTCGACCTACTGCCGCCACCAGAATGTCCGCACTGCGACAAACTTCAGCCAGGTTTTCGGTGCGGGAGTGCGCAATGGTGACAGTGCAGTTTTCTTGTAACAGCAAACTTGCCATAGGTTTGCCCACAATGTTTGATCGCCCGACCACAACCGCATTCATGCCACTCAGATCACCTAAACGATCTTTTAACATCATGATGCTCCCCAGCGGCGTGCATGGCACAACACCCTCGGCACCTGTGCTGAGCAAACCAACGTTGGTCAGGTGAAAACCATCCACATCTTTTTCGTAATGAATGGTATCGAGTACTTTTGCTTCATCAATGTGTTTAGGCAACGGCAGCTGGACCAGGATTCCGTGAATGGCGGGGTCTTTGTTCAGCGTATCCACCAACGCCAATAGTTCAGCTTCCGGGGTGTCGGCTGACAACTTATGTTCCACCGACTCCATACCAACTTCAACTGTCTGCCTGGCTTTATTGCGAACATAAACCTCGCTTGCCGGGTCCTCCCCAACAAGCACCACGGCCAAGCCAGGGCTGAGATTGTGCTGTTCTTTCAATTTAGACACTCTGGCGGCGATGTCGCCCCGAAGATCCTCGGCAAAGGCCTTTCCGTCGATTATGTTGCTCATTTGCTGATTTTTACTCGTCAAATTTGAGGATATTTGCTCAGTACACCATCTCGTAAATGTACAGAGCCAACAATTAGGCGTATGTTAGCGGAAATTAACGACTTACCGCGGCCCACACATGCATTTTTTCTCATTTGCGACCATCTTATTACTGGTATCCCTGATCAGCGCCTGCAGCTCAGGGTCATCCGATGATCCCGATAGTTCTACAAGCACCGATTCACCACCAACAGATGGCTCCACAGGCGAAAACGAGTCATCAGAGATCGTTAAAGATGATCCGGGTGCTGGCACCGAAACAAACGAGCAGAACCCCCAGGAAGAAAATATGGCTGAGGTACCAACTATTGACCCTGAGTCAGATTTTGGGCAACTTCAGGACAGGATTAGCATACTCACCGGTAGAACCCTTATTGCGCTAAACCAGAAGCTCACTCAAGGCGAGCCGCTAACCGTTGAAGAAAATAATTGCCTTGGCACATTTGACCCAGCCATGGGCGAACCCTTACTGGCCATTAATTGCGCGCAGCCGCTGGCCATCGGCGATGTTCCAATCTTCATGGGAATTGCAGCGTTTGAAGACACACCAGCGTGCAATACCAGTTTGCAAAGCGCAACTACGGATGGCTGTACTGTTGATCAAGCGACGCTGCAAATTAATACACTGTTCATCGCGCCAGAAATGGGAACGGCTCAACCAGAAGTCGGTGCATCAATAACCTACAACATTGAGCAGGACCAACTAACTATAGATAATCTACCCGATGCGTTATCAGGGGTTTTTCAATGCCAGTATGACGTGGCTACAGGTATTGCCAACGGTGAGCAGATCGGCGACTGTGATGCACAGCTTGTACATTTGGTTAACTTGATCGATCTGCACTTGGTGGCCGGATCCTAGTAATAGGCGTGGCCTTTAAAAGTGGGCTGAATCTTCAGTCTACTTCTTTAACAGGGATGGGCCGTGCTCCGCTTTGATGTGATTTGCTCACAGTAAGACTAAGCACACCGTTTTTCATCGAAGCGTTTAGCGAGGCTTCGTCTGCATCTTCGGGCAATCGGATAATGCGTTCAAACGCACCATCGGACCGTTCTTGATTAACGACTGTACCCATATGTGCAGCTGACTTGTCACCTTTGATTCTGATTTCTCCACGATGAACACTGACATCCACATCGCTTAAGGCGACGCCCGGCAAATCGACTACGTAGTGCCAGTCGGTGGCCGTTTCTATTGTGTCTGTGGCTGGCGACCAATCGCCCGATGCGTTATATCGGGCAGATGGTTTTACCCAGTCGCCTTCGAACAAGCGCCCTAATTCTTGCTGAATTTTTTGAATGCCATCGAAGTTGATAAACGGGTCTTGATTGTAGTTGTTCATGCTATTGGTCTCCAGTTAGTCCAGATATACCGTACACGTGTAGTTGTAACACATGTAGTTGTACAACAAGCATGGTGTCAGATTGGGCAAATTCAAGCGTGTACCAGCAGCCTCGCAGCGCCTCTGAGCCCAGGATACGGGTCCTTGATCACATAAGTAGGAACGCCGACCAGTTCATCGGTGACGCGCCCCTTGGTCTCAAATCGGGTACGGAATTGCGATTGCGCGAAAAAATCACCCAATCTGGGCACAATGCCACCACCCACAAATACACCGCCAGATGCGCCGAGCATCAACGATAAATCCCCAGCGTAGGAACCCAATAGAGCGCAGAAAATCTCAAGCGCTTCGGTACATTGGGGGTCGGCACCGGACAAGCCCTCGCGGGTGACCGTTTCAGGTTGCGTCTCTTTTGCGGGCACACCATCTATTTCGCGCAGTGCTGTGACAATATTGACAAGCCCGGGGCCAGACAAAAACCGCTCAAACGATACGTGACCAAAGCGGGTGGCAAACAATGCGAACACAGCCATTTCACGCTCGGAGGATACCGAAGCTGAGCAATGTCCACCTTCAGAATTAAGTGCTCGCCACTGATCAGATGCCAAGGGTATCAGTCCCGAAACACCACAGCCGGTACCCGGACCAATAACACCCATAGGCTCGTTTGCTTTGGGCTTTCCCTGACCTACCTGCTCGAGCTGAGCTGTGGACAAATGCGGCACTGCCAAAGCCAGCGCAGTAAAGTCATTGACCACGCGCAGATCCGGCACACCCATTTGAGCCGCCAGGTCTGTTGTTGAAAATGACCACCGTTCGTTATTGGTAAATTCAATTTTGTCACCCAACACACGTGTCGCAACCGCAATCGCTGAGGCTGTCGGCGGTTCAGCATCCAGTTCTTGTAGATAGTGATTAATCGCATCGTGCAGGGAGTCATATTGATCAGCCGGATAGACCTGGACGTGATCAGGATTGTGGTGCTCATCAACAAGGGCGAAACGCGCATTGGTACCACCAATATCGCCTACCAGTTTTGTACTTTTAAGTGCCATTGAACCTTAACTGCGGTATTCAAGAGCGCTTCACCATAACAGGCACCTGATGCACCTATGGGTTGGAAGCAGCTGCGCCAATATCAGCGGCCGATTATATCGCGCAATACTCGATAATAGCGATCACCTATTTCCCGATATGCCCGTGAACCAAAATGGACGCACGATCCAGCGCCACAGGGGTAATCGGGGGGTATCAGGTCATCGTGATTACTAAAGCCTGCATGGGGAATATAACTGGAAATACTGCGGTGAACATCATCAACAATGATTTTTGCAGAATTGAATTGGCCGAATTCTTCGCCTTTTGACATGCTGCCCACTACCAGCGGAACAGGGGCATCGCTTCCACGAGCGGCCTCGCCTCGTACATCAACACGGGCTTCGGTTCTGAATCGCCTGACCAATTTGGTCAAATTTTCTCGGTAGGTGCGAGCACAATTGCCATTGTTGGAGTCGGCTTCACCTTGATGCCAAAGAATGCCGCGAAACACACCACCGGTTTCTCGCAACGTTAAATTAAGCCGCGTCAGGGCTCTATCAGCTAACAAGGTACCACCGAGAAAAGCTTCCGGAGTGGGTTCTGCGTTCCATGACAATCCATCTTGTGCGCCCGCACAAAAACCGGTGGCAGACCAGGCTGCCGGTACCAACACAATTTCTTGTGTGGTGCTGGGCAGAGCTGATTTGGCAAACGATAAACCCAAACCAATGAACGTAGCCTCTTTAATAGACCGACCTGGCACACGAGGCTCATGCAATGGGTCCTCAGCGACTATGTATCGTGGCGAACTGGTATTAGTGGATTCGTCTCTAAATTGCCAATCGTGCTGAAACACCGATGTGCTGTTGGGCAGAACGTTCAGTTGTTTTATTCGCAGATTCAACTCATCACTACCACCAGGGTCAGTGTTTTTGGCATACATCTCACTGGAGCCTTCCATGTTGCTTTGGCCAACAAGCAGATAGACATCAGGCGCAACAACGGGCTTAACGTCAAAGGTGATCTGAGTTTCTGTAGCGCCACTCGTGTTGCTAGCCCTGAGATTAAATTGCCGCTCATGAAAATCGATGGCCGCCATGCCTACACCCAGTTTTACTTTTAACATGGCCTGAGTTTGGTTGGCGTTTAGTTCGCTTGGTACAAATTGATAACTAAATTGTGAAGCGTCAGATGGGTGCTCGGCACGTAAACTTAATTTAACCGGCTGTTTGGTGCCAGACTGGTTAACGGTAACCGGTATTTGCAGTTCGTCACTTGCACCTTCGTTTAAGTTATAACGATCGCTTTGTAATTGCAGTGTCAGCTCATTCGTGACATTAGCAGGACCACCCAGAGTTAAAGTTGCCGCCTCACTTCGATTACCGTGAGCATCGATAGCCGCCACTTTGTAGTTATATAGTAGCGCTCGATAAACACGTGTGTCGTAGTAGCTTCGAGCATCAAGCTCTGCAACGACAGTATCGTTTCGTACAACTTCGTAACGGGCAACACCGGTATTATCATACGATTCATCCCAAAAGATTTCAGCGGCGGTATTAGAATAAAAAGTTCCGCGAAGATTATTAGGTTTAGTCGGTGGAGAATTGTCACCCATGTTATTGGGTGGACCAGCATTGTTTGTTGCAGGTGTAATCAGTGTTAGTGCAGCGGCCGCACTACGATTGCCTGCATTGTCGATGGCAACAAGGGTATAGTCGTAGCGTCTATCCGCGCTAAGTGATGACTCAAAAAAACTGCGACCGTCAAAGTTTGCAATCACGTTTCCATCGCGTTTTAGTTCGTACCGGTTAATCGAAACACCGTCTGCTGATGCATCCCAAAACAGTTCAGCGACCGTGGTCGAGTATAAGGTCGCACGAAAATTAACCGGGGCGCTTGGTGTAAGCGTTGCGTTTCGCAGAATTACGCTTGTGCTGCAGGGGCTAAATTGCTGTCGACCAGCAATCGTTGCAAACCCCACCACGCAATAAGCGCCTAGCTGGCCATCAAAAACAAATTGAGTGGTGCCGGGTTCGGGCCGGTAAGTACCACTGTAGGCTTGATTAAAATACACATTAAACCCCTCGGCATTGCCTGAGTCTAATAGTGTAATACGCACTTTGCCTTCACCGGCCGGACCCACAGCAACACGTGGCGCATCCAAGGCAAAGGACACACTGGAGTAAAGCAGAATCTGCAATAGTACTAAGGTAAAAAAGATAGATTTGAACATAAACGACTTTCGTTGCGCGTAAGGTATGTTACCTGATCACATGAGGTCACAGGTGGGTCGCCTCACGTACGCTCGCATTATATTTCATGCACAAGCGACACGAGCTCATTAAATGGTCGCAGAAGCTCTCTGAGACCGCGCTCTGACGCGGGTTAACATTTGTTGTCAGTTCACCTTTGTTCGGCTTAACCGCGCGAGTTAAACCTTGTCAGCAAACTGTTATGGGTCAATTAAGGTGGCTACCGCATCAACTGACTGACTCGCGTGACTGAGTCTGCTCACTAAGCCGACTCAACTTGTACCGCACAGAACTTGAATTCCGGGATTTTGCCAAACGGGTCAAGTGCCTCATTTGTTAGCAGATTTGCTGCCGCTTCATGGTAGCAAAAGGGTATGAAAATCTCGCCACTGCTCAGGCCAGCATCAGCGCGTGCGGTTGCCGTAATAACACCACGTCTCGAGGTCACCTTAACTCTCGATCCGGCCTCAATATTGAGATCGGCCAAGTCTTCAGGGTTAAGAGTAATAACCGCCTCTGGCTCCACTGCATTGAGTACGCGGGAGCGTCGTGTCATTGTGCCGGTATGCCAATGTTCTAACTGGCGACCTGTCATCAACACGAAGGGAAACTCATTATCAGTGGTTTCATCTGCAGAGATAATGGTTGCAGGTACTAACCTGGCGCGACCACTTGGCGTTGGAAATGAATCTTGAAATACAACTGGCTGGCCAGGGTCGTTAGCATCATTACACGGGTAGGTAACCGAATCGTTTTTCTGCAACCTCTCCCAATTGATGCCAGTAATACTGGGCATTGCCTGTCGCATTTCCTCATAGACGTCAGACACATGATCGTACTGCCAGTCGAGCCCGAGGCGCGCAGCTAGCTGTTGCAATATCCATAAGTCATGTTTGGCATCCCCTGGTAACTCCAGTGCTTGCCTGCCCATTTGCACACGTCGATCAGTGTTGGTCACCGTGCCGTCTTTCTCAGCCCAACCTGATGCCGGTAACACGACATCAGCAAAAGCTGCAGTCTCTGTCAGGAAAAGATCTTGAACCACCAAATGCTTTAATCCAGATAGCGCTTCGCGAGCATGATTTAAATTTGGATCTGACATCGCCGGATTTTCGCCCATGATATACATGCCATGGAGTGAACCTGCCAATACAGCGTGCATAATTTCAACCACCGTTAAACCCGGTTGATCATCCAGATCAGCATTCCAGAACTTACTAAAATGCGCATGAGCTTCCTTGTTGTCAACGCGCTTGTAGTCAGGAAACATCATCGGAATTAAGCCTGCATCTGATGCACCTTGAACATTATTTTGCCCGCGCAAAGGATGCAAGCCGGTACCGGGTCGGCCAATCTGTCCAGTGATCATGCTCAAAGCAATCAAGCAGCGGGCGTTATCTGTACCATGAATATGTTGTGATACACCCATTCCCCAAAAAATCATTGAACCTTTTGATGTTGCGAATACACGCGCTACTTCACGCAAGGTTTCAGCCGGAATACCACACACACCCTCCATCTTTTCGGGACTGTAGTTTTCAACATTGTCTTTTAATTCGGCAAAATCTTCGGTGCGATTTTTTACAAACTCTTTGTCTACTAAATTTTCATCGATAATAGTGAACATAATCGCGTTAAGCATCGCGACATCTGTGTCTGGCTTAAATTGCAGCATATAGTGCGCATGACGCGACAAGTCAGTTAAGCGCGGGTCCATTAAAATAAGCTTCTTTCCAGCTTTAACCGCATTTTTTATAAACGTTGCCGCCACCGGGTGGTTACCAGCCGGGTTCGCGCCAATAACCACCAGCACTTCAGCATTAGCAACATCATCAACCTGGTTGGACACAGCACCAGAACCAACACCTTCCAGTAACGCCGCCACACTCGATGCATGGCACAAGCGAGTACAGTGATCAACATTGTTAGTACCAAAACCGGTACGAACCAGCTTTTGGAATAGATACGCTTCTTCGTTGCTGCCTTTAGCAGAACCGAAACCTGCCAACGCTGACGGGCCGTGCTCGGCTTTTATATCGTTTAAACCCTTGGCCGCAACTCCTAGTGCTTCGTCCCAGCTGGCTTCGCGGAACATTTTACTGGTGTCGGCAGGGTCATAATATTCATTCAAGCCCTTGGGCACACCATCGATACGTATGAGAGGCTTGGTAAGTCGCTCTGGATGCGCAAGATAATCAAAACCATACCGGCCCTTAACGCACAAACGACTTTTGTTAGCAGGACCATCGCGGCCATTAACATAGAGAATCCTGTTGTCCTTGACGTTAAACGTTAGCAAACAACCAACGCCACAATAAGGACACACCGAGTCCACTTTTTTGTCAATTTTTTCAAGGCCAACATTTTGCGCTGGCATCAGTGCTCCAGTAGGACAAGCCTGCACACACTCTCCACAGGCGACACAGGAACTTGCGCCCATATCATCACCAAGATCAAAAACAATCTCGGCGTGATTACCTCGAAACGCCATACCAATAACGTCATTGACTTGTTCTTCGCGGCAGGCGCGCATGCAGCGTGTACATTGAATACAGGCATCCATATTCACAGCAATTGCCGGGTGTGACAGATCAGCTGGTGCTTGTATGCGAGGTGCAAAGCGCGGTTTACCGACTTCCAATTTTTTTGACCAGAAATCAAGTTCTGATTCAATCGAGTAGACGGTTTCGGACATGTCCGATTGCAACAACTCTAACACCATTGTTTGCGACTTTAGGGTTCGCTCATTGGTGGTGTTGACCTTCATGCCTTCGGTCGGCGTTCGTATACATGAAGGTTGCAATACACGCTCACCTTCTATTTCAACAACACAAACTCGACAATTACCGTCGGCTCGCATCCCTTCTTTAAAACACAGGTGCGGGATATCAACCCCTGCTCTTTTGGCCGCCTGCAATATCGATTCGTCGTTATAGGCCTCAACCACTTTTCCATTGAGTTCAAAACTAACCGTTTGTACTACATCTGCTGGATTGGCCGCCATTAGCTGCTGGCCTCTTGGTTAAGTTCGTGTGCGAAATACTTTATAACGCTGCGCAAAGGGTTAGGGGCTGCCTGACCAAGCCCACAAATAGAAGCATCTTCCATCACAGTTGCCAAGTCTTCAAGTTGTTCCAGGTTCCAGTGTTCTTGCGCCATTAACGCCGCCGCCTTGCCTGTACCCACACGACAAGGCGTGCACTGACCACAAGACTCGTGTTCAAAAAATCGCATCGACGTTAATGCGGCCTGCTTGGCTGAGTCTTTATCAGAGAGCACGACGATGGCAGCCGAACCGATAAAGCATCCATGCGGTTGCAGCGTATCAAAGTCCAAAGGTATGTCGCCCAATGATGCTGGCAATATTCCGCCCGACGCACCACCTGGGAAATACCCATAAAATTGATGACCATCTACCATGCCATCACAGTACTCATCAATGAGCTCTTTGATGGTAATACCAGCTGGGGCTAAGTGGACTCCAGGTTTGTTCACCCGACCCGATACTGAAAAACTGCGCAAACCAACACGGTCGTGACGACCCTCACAGGTAAACCACTCATGGCCTTTTTCTATAAAGTCACGGACCCAATAAAGAGTTTCGAAATTGTGCTCTAAGGTCGGCTGCCCAAACAACCCCACCTGCGCAACAAATGGCGGACGCAGGCGCGGCAATCCACGTTTACCTTCGATGGATTCGATCATGGCTGACTCTTCACCGCAGATATAAGCCCCGGCTCCACGGCGCAAAGCTATTTCAGGCAAGGGGTATGGCGGGTTCGCTTGTAACTTTTTCAGCTCTTGCTCTAGTATTTGCCGACCCAAAGCGTATTCGTCACGGGTGTATACCCAAATGTTATCAATGCCAACAACGGATGCGGCGATTAACATGCCCTCGAAAAATCGGTGCGGGTCTTTTTCGATGTAGTGCCGGTCTTTAAATGTGCCGGGTTCTCCTTCATCAATATTGACTGCCATGTAACGCGGGCCTTGTTGTTCAGAAACAATCTCCCACTTCATCCCAGCTGGAAAACCTGCGCCACCAAGTCCACGTAATTTACTGTCTTTCATCAGTTGAATGATATCGGCTTTAGCAGGTTTGCCACCGTGAACGCTCGTGGCGGTTTCGTACCCTCCACCGCTGAGGTATTGGTTTAAATCAATATGTGACTGTGGATTATCGGGTATCACTTGCCCCGAGCCCACCACACTGGTAACGGTCTCTACAGTGGCTTTGTCCACCGTATTAAAACCCACAACAGCGGCGGGGGCTTCGCTGCAGCGACCTATACAGGGAACGGGTTGAATGCGAACATTATCGCCTAGTGTACTTTTGAGTTTTTCGATAAGCTCAACTGCGCCGTTCAGTTCACAACTAACAGAGTTACAAACTCTCACGGTAAGCGCTGGCGGTGCTGCCTGATCGTCTTTAATCACATCGAAATGATGATAAAAAGTCGCCACCTCGTACACTTCTGCGGGGGCCATTTTCATATCGTGCGCCAATGCTACTAAATGCTTTGACGACAGATGTCCGTATTTGTCTTGTATGAGGTGCAGAAATTCGATCAGTAAGTGTTTGCGACGAACCGAATCACCCAACAATTCGCGCACTTGCATCAATGCGTTGATGTCAACCTGACGGCCCTTCCCCTGACCCTTCTTACGACGCTTTTGTGTTGGTATGTTATCAGCAGTTGTCGACATGTGTTGATCTCAGTAGACATATTTCGAACAAACTTATTCAAAAAAATAAATTCGCGACAAAGGATACGAAACAATTAGTTCGAACCAACTAGTTCGAAAAAAATAAATTAAAAAAGGTTTCAATAAACCAGCTAATGCAAAAAACGATGACGCTAAAAAAAGCCGCCATCGTCTAGGCTGCGCAACGCTTTTGTTCGCAGCATTCGCCAGCCCTTTTTCCAAGGGCCTGCGCACCTGTAAGTTTAGAATAAACCCTCAACAACGCCTTGATCATTCATTTTTATTCTATTGGCAGCTGGCTCTCTGGGCAAACCCGGCATGGTCATGATGTCGCCACAGACCACCACCACAAAACCTGCTCCAGCTGACAAACGCACTTCACGCACTGGCAAAGTATGTCCGATTGGTGCACCCTTAGCATCAGGGTCAACCGAGAAACTGTATTGCGTTTTGGCGATGCACACAGGTAAATGACCGAACCCTTCTGCTTCAAGTTCAGCTACCTGATTCATTGTTTTCTGATCTACAGCAATATCATCTGCACGATAGAACTTGGTTGCCACTGAACGAACCTTGTCCATCAGGGGCATGTCGTCTGGATAAGACGGTTTGAAATCGGCCTTACCACTATCAGCCAATGCGGCAACCTCTTTAGCAAGCTCTTCCGTACCAGCGCCACCATCAGCCCAGTGATTCGCATCAATCGCCTTTACACCAAACTTGTCACACGCATCGCGTACCGCTTTCATTTCAGCATCGGTGTCTGCGGAAAAGCGATTAATCGCAACCACAACTGGCACACCAAATGATTGAACGTTCTCGATATGGCGCTCAAGATTCGAACAACCCTCGGTAACGGCTTGTACGTTTTCTTTGCCCAAATCATCCTTGGCCACACCACCGTGCATCTTTAATGCTCGAACGGTTGCAACCAGGGTCACCGCATCTGGTTTCAAGCCAGCTTGCCGACATTTGATATCAAAGAATTTTTGTGCACCAAGGTCTGCACCAAAACCTGCTTCAGTAACGACGTAATCGGCTAGCTTCAATGCTGACTTGGTCGCTATAACAGAGTTACAGCCGTGCGCGATATTGGCAAAAGGCCCGCCGTGTATAAACGCAGGGTTATGCTCGAGCGTTTGGACAAGATTGGGGTTGATGGCATCTTTCAACAAAACAGCCATAGGACCTGGTCCCATAACTTCCGATGCACGAATAGGTTTGCGTTCGCGCGTGTAAGCAATCACGATTCTGCCCAGTCGTTCGGTCAGATCTTCGATGCTGGTGGCTAAACAGAAAATGGCCATGACTTCTGATGCAACAGTAATGTCGAAACCATCCTGGCGCGGATAGCCATTTCCTGGCCCGCCCAGCGAACTGGTGATTTGACGCAGTGAGCGATCATTCATGTCTACAACACGACGCCATGCAACACGGCGCGAATCAATCCCAGCCGCGTTACCCCAATAAATATGATTATCGATCAGCGCAGAGAGCAGGCTATGTGCAGAGGTTATAGCGTGAAAGTCGCCGGTAAAATGCAAATTGATATCTTCCATGGGAATCACTTGCGCATAGCCACCACCTGCTGCCCCACCTTTCATTCCAAAGCAAGGACCAAGACTGGGTTCGCGCAAACAAACCATGGCTTTTTTGCCGATACGATTCAAGCCATCCGTAAGGCCGACCGATGTCGTTGTTTTACCTTCACCAGCGGGTGTCGGTGTAATGGCTGTGACCAAGATTAATTTGCCGTCCTTGTTACCCTTCAAACTGTCTATGTAGTTGAGGTCAACTTTGGCTTTGGTATGACCATAGGGCATCAGGGCATCATTAGGAATACCGAGTTTGTCAGCGATGTCGCCGATGGGTTTGATCGTCGCTGCCTGAGCGATATCTATGTCATTCACGTTGCAATTCCCCGTTCTGGTCTATTTTTGGATCGTACTTGTTTTAAATCGGTACTATCTATTCGAGACACTAGCTTCAATCTAATGGGTAGATTGTACACATTTACAAACATATACCCTCATTTTCAACACACAAAGTCACATTAAGTCGACAAATACGACCATTTAATTGGCACATTATTGGATTAAAAAAGCTCGATAAATCTTTATCTTGCTGTGTCCAATTCAACTCAATTGCTTTGGGTGATGTTTTATACCCGTTGAAGCCATTTGCACAGCGAATCTCCGCCTGATTGTTACTTATAAGCGACGACACCGACCAACGGCCGAACCTGATAGCACAAATCAAGCGTCCAGCGAATTAAAAGCCTGTCAACGCCTTTTTGAATGACTGGCAGGAACCGTTCGGGGGAAGGCAGTATTAGATAGATTTTCAGTATGGGGAAAACAACGTCCTTTTATCGCATATGGTCGCTACACTGACCTGACATTGCTGAACTACCTACGGGAGAAAAGCACACTGTCGGGCCGATTCATCGATGGTGGTAATCAGCAGTTTCTTGGTGAATCATAGACACCTCAATGGATTGACATGAATTTCGAATCTACGTCTGACGGTGGAGAGCTCGTTTTACGAAACTATAGTACGGAACGAACCGAAGACTACGTACCACAAACAGGAGCGAGCGATGTTTACTTCAGTGCAAGCTTGATTTCGAAATGAGTGGAGAGTGGTAGAAAATATTATTACATGAGGGCTTGATTGAAACAGCTGTGTCCTTGATTTTTAATTATTTGAGTGTGACGTACGAGAGTATTTCAACGACTTGCTGTGGTGTCTGCGCCCATGCTAGAGCACCAGCATCGACCTCTTTTAAAGGGTGGATGATAGATTCGTCATGCAAGGTAACATAGGGCTTAGAAAGCGCTGAGCAGTAACCGGCATCAAACGCTGCATTCCACTGCTTGTATTTATCACCAAAACGGATAATCGCCAGATCGCACTTTTCCAGCTGCACTCGCGTTCTGATGGCATTCACTTTAGACGATTTGTGGTCACGCCAAAATTGGCTTGCTTCTTCGCCCAGCACGTCTCCTGCCGCATCGCTCGCATCGTGATCGGTTACAGCCGAGGTAAACGACATTGGCAGTTTCGCAGCTTTCGCACCTGCGATAATTTGATCGCGCCAATCAGTATGAATTTCACCAGAAAGATAAACAAGGTAGTTCACGGGGAGCCCCTGATCAGTTAAGGAAATAACAGCTTATCGAAACAACAACACCGGGATTTTACAGTATCGAATCATTTCCGTGGTTGTCGAGCCTATAATTAAGTTACGAATGCGTGAATGACCGTATGCACCCATCAGTAATAAGTCGAACTCACCTGCTTCGACTTTTTCGGCGATTGCCAGTTCGGGGTCACCTTCCAACACTTCAGATGTGACATTATACCCGGCCTCACGCATAGCATTGGTTGCTCGCTCCAAGCTATGCGTATTACTAACTGTGCCGTTTTTCACGGTGATAAGATGACAAGGTAAATCATTGAAGCATGTTAATTGCGCCGCATACTCAACCGCTTTCCACGCACTGTTGCCACCATCAAACGCGATTAAGATTCGCTTGATAGGTTGAAATGCTCTGGATGCCACCAACACAGGTTTATGACTGGAGCGAGCTACTCGTTCAAGATTTGAGCCCAGATGCATTTCATCGAAATCGGCACCGATGCCGCGCTTGCCAATAACAATAAGATCTACTTCGCGTTCAAAGTCTTCGATGGTCTCTACGATTTCTGCGTTTCGAAGCTTGATGTCCACATCATTTATACCCGCGGACTTTATGTATTCGCGAGCGTCTTCCAAGATTGCGCGACCACGCTTGGTGGCCAACCTGGCTTTTTGCGCATCAATATCAGCCAGCTCTTCTAACAGAGCCGATCGAGCGCCCAGCCCGATGCTGCCACTTAAGTTGGTCGCGTTCTCAGATACTTCTCGACGACCAAGCACGTGCACAACCGTAATGGATGCGCCGAGGCGATCAGCAAAAAACGCTGAAATATCGCACACGCTGTGCGAATACATCGAACCATCTATAAGAGAGACCAGTTTTGGCATGTGCTTATGTTGTCCTAATGACCCAGCATGCGTTCCAACGCGCCAGGTTCGTCATGAACGGCCAGCTTATCAACAATGGTTTCGCTTGCCTCGTTTAATCCAATGATTTCAACTTCAGCGCCTTCGCGACGGAACTTCAAAACCACCATATCCAGTGCGGCAACACTGGATATATCCCATATATGCGCTTGGCTGACATCAATGATGACCTTTTCGACCGCCTCTTTAAAATCGAAAGACGCATTAAAATCATCCACCGATGCAAAGAATATTTGTCCTTCAAAATGATAGGAGCGCGTATTACCATCATCGGACAAACCGGTAGTTACGCGGAACAACTGAGCTATTTTCCACGCGAAGAAGATACCAGAGAGCAGCACACCAACCAAGACACCAATAGCCAGATTGTGCGTTGTCACCACCACAATGACTGTAGCTAGCATGACAGCCGATGAACTTCTTGGATGGTCGCGCAGGTTTTTTATCGATGACCAGCTGAATGTTCCAATCGATACCATGATCATGATCGCCACCAATGCTGCCATAGGAATTTGCTTTACCCAATCACCAAGAAACACAATCATCAGCAGCAAAAACAAGCCAGCGCAAAATGTGGACAAGCGGCCCCGGCCACCCGATTTAACATTAATGATAGATTGACCTATCATCGCGCAACCTGCCATACCACCAATAAAGCCTGTTGCTGTGTTAGCGATACCCTGGCCAATGCACTCGCGGTTTTTATCGCTTTGGGTATCTGTTAGTTCGTCAACAATGGATGCTGTCATTAACGATTCGAGCAAACCCACAGCGGCAACAGCAGCCGAATAAGGCAAAATTATTTTGAACGTCTCCCAGTTTAAAGGGACGTCAGGCAACAGAAAAATAGGCAACGTTGAGGGCAGCTCACCCATGTCACCAACGGTTCGAATGTCCATCCCCATCATCAAAGAGATGGTAGTCAATACAATTATGCACACCAGTGGAGACGGTATTGTGCTGGTGAGATAAGGAAACAGATAAATAATGCCTAATCCAGCTGCGACCATTATATAAGTGAGCGTGGGCACATTGATCAATTCTGGCAATTGAGCCATGAAAATCAGGATGGCCAGTGCGTTGACAAACCCCGTCATTACCGATCGTGATACAAAACGCATAACGTAACCCAGCTTAAAAATGCCGGCCACGATCTGGATAAGTCCGGCCAGCACAGTGGCTGCCAGTAAATACTGCAGACCGTGATCTTTAACCAGGGTCACCATTAACACTGCGGTTGCGGCAGTTGCGGCAGATATCATGCCCGGTCGGCCACCGGTTATCGCAACGATGACGGCGATCGAAAACGATGCGTAAAGACCAATTTTTGGGTCGACACCGGCAATGATTGAAAATGCAATGGCTTCAGGAATGAGCGCAAGAGCAACCACTAACCCTGCGAGCAAATCTGCCCGGTAGTTGCCAAACCATTCTTCCTGCAATCTTGGTAGCAGATCTGTCTTCAATTAATCTCTCCCACCAGAGAAAATAGGCTGGTGATTGCGTTGTTTGGTCAAAATAAAGCGCAAAGCTTAGCCGTTCGCTTAATTCCTGTTGGCACCTACACTTGTGAACCACCGCTGCCGCCCAACCAGCAACCAATGATCAAAGGGGACGGAGGGATTTAATTATGTCCACATGGTTCATGTGGACATAATTAAATCCCTCCGTCCCCTTTAATTCTGATCGTGGACTTCGGCGACTTGTGAGGCGCGCGGTGCGCGCACAGACATCATCGGCCCATACTCTATATAGTGCAAAGACTCTAAAATGATTCCATTGGTGTTGGCTGTGATGGCCTTGTTGGGTTTGCCGCTGGATTCGTAGATACCCGAATACCAGCCTCGATCTTCATCGTAATTCTGAGCAACATGCGCCACAAGCTTGTCGGTGTACTCGTTCTGATAGAGTGCGTGAAAGCCAATGGCGGCTTTGGTACTCACACTACGGAATTGTGATGCATCCTCGCCAGACTCTGTTACGGCGTTCCAAGCCTTACCATCAGCGAATACCGTGTTGTACACGAAGTACGGCGCCTCATCAATGTTGTCCTCACTAACCGCCGTTAAAGTGCCAGTTTCTTCGAAGCGGGCTCTTTGTACCTCAAAAACACGCTGAGCCAGCTCGCGTGATGTACGGTCAAAACCGTACTCGATACCATCCAGAATGTAGGGTTCTGATACAACATAATTAAGTGCACCAAATTCTGAAGGCCTGCGTGTGTCAGCGGCGATATCCACACCGTATATGTCTACCAACTCCATATGCAGTTCGTAATCCAAAGCTCGGCTGACATCCTGACTGATTAAACCAAAAGACTTGGCAGCATATTCTTCGTAACCAAGACGACCTTCCTGTAACAATATCGTCTGACCACCATCACCGATATCAGCACCGTAGAGCTCAGCATCTATAACAAGCGCATCAAGATTCCAGTGCCCCAACACATTGCTTACTGCATTTGTGTGTTCAGGATAATGCCAGACCAAAATATTCAACGGCACCATGATTCTACCAACATCAATGGCGGACCAGCCGATACCACGCTCGGTTTCCACGTTGGTGTAAGACACCATGGACACGTTCTTGGTGTTGTAAGATTTGTTCGGCAAAATGTCATCGAACAAAGGCATTGTTGCCAACGTGTGCAGTAACCCGGATACGCGACTGTTGAATTCGGCTTTATCAATAATATTCAGCCTTCGAGCAGCGATCATCCCTAACATGTAAGACGCCGTATCCCACATAGTGGAAGCTGGGTATTTATCTGCCGAATTAACCATACCTGTCTCTGGCACATAGTTATTCTCAAAATAACGCCAGGCTATTCTCGCCATTTGCAATTCATCACTGGTTAACGAGCGATGGGTGCGTCCAACATGGAGGGTTTCGTCGATTTCTATTTTACTGGATTCAGTGACAATGACAGTTTCAGGACTCCACGTCTCTAATGTATAGACCAACCAAAATGCCAACGTTAAACCAACGAGAAATATCAGCGCGCTTCGAGCCTTAACCAGGTTTTGTTTAAACGTACTCACGCTGCCTCCGCGAACGGCATATCGCTCGAACTGTCGTTTGTGAGTTCGTTTTCTGAGGGCTGCCAGAAGGCGGCTAAAACAATACCAGACAAAGCCAGAATATTATTCAGACCCCAAAATGTGTTAATCAGCAGGCCAGCAAGATCAAATTGCGGGTGACCTTTTACAAATTGCATCCACGCGTACACGATACCGATGAGTGTTAGCAGTAAAACAGTTGCCTGTGGCCAAACCAAAGCGATAAAATTTCCCTTTTGTCTCTCTTTGGATGTCACTGGGAAACTTATTTTTTTTCCCCTAAGCACGGTCCAGATAGCTTTGAGATTGACTGGAAAAAACGACAAGTAGCTGAATTTTGCCTTGCGACCGGAAATTCCCCAAAGTGCCAGCAAAGTGCCCAACTCGGTCATGAATAAAAAAGGGAAAATATGCTTATAAAAATCGACCGAATAAGCACTGACTGGTGCTATGGCGAAAAACAAAAAAACCAACGGAGCCGTTAGGAATACAATATTCCATAACCCCCCGAAGTATGACCAAATAGTTGACGCATACATAATTCGTTGAGGAAACGACAATCCTTTTCGCCATAAAAAGTTATCGTTTTTTGCTATATCCAGTGTGCCGCCTGCATACTTAAACCGCTGTACCGTCCAAGTCAGCAAATCTTGTGGTGACAACATCTTCGATTCTACACGCGGATGCAAAACGGATTTCCATTCCCGCTCAGTATCTGAATGTAATTCTATGGATGTATAAATATCTTCAGAAACATGAAACTTATACGGCGTAAATTCCTGCTCGTGAGCAATCGTTTGGGTTATTAACTGCAGTACATTACTGTTAGCCTCTATTTCGCCTGTGATTTTTTTCAGTTCTTCAGACTGCTCTTCCGCTAGCTTGTCCACTTGTTTACTAAACTGACGAAGTGCCGCTTGCATGACAGCCTCTCGCCGGTGCACTGACCCTGCCCCGCAACAAAATGATGCATTAGCCCAGTTACGGCGTCGCAGTATTACGTCATAAAATAGTTTGGGATCATTAACAAACGGGTCCTCACCCACTTGCACTTTACCAATATAACGTTCCAGCTTACGGGCAAATCTGGCACCCCTTTCTCCAAACCTGTTGCCCATGGAAGCTGGCAATCGTTGGCCTTCTGGTAAATCGAAAAACCATTGTGGAGTTTGTACCCATGCTACATCCGGGTCTCGAAAATAACCGAGCGTATTTTCCAGTATGGTCGGAAAAGGTCGAGTATCCGCATCACAAATAAGTATAAAGTCACCACTGGTTTGCTCCATGGCATTTCGCATGTTGCCGGCTTTAAAACCAATGTTGTTTGTGCGGGTAATGTAGTTACAACCCATATCTTGAGCAAGTGCTCGCATCTGTGGCCTGTTGCCATCGTCGAGAACATGAATCTTGATATTAATATTATGCGGGTACTGTAGTTTGCCAGCGTCTTCTAAACTTAAACGCACTAAATTAATATCTTCATCAAAAGTTGGAAAAAAGACATCTACTGACAAAGGACCTGGTGTGCGATTCTCGCCAGAATGACATTGAGTTACACAAACCGGGGCTGATTGTTGCTCGACGTCTTGTACGCGCCATATCGAAAAAACAAACAGGACCAAACCAATGTAAGCGCCGGTTTCGGCCAGCACTAATGGAATAGCTATCCACAGTGCATCAAGATTAATCGAAGATGTCCATCGCCATTGTATATACCACGCGCCAGTGACGACAGCAATGATCAAACAGATCTGTGCCAGCGATTGGACAATCGGAGAGTGTTTTAAAGGTTCGGGCGGCTTCCGGTGCTCGAATTGATCGAAGTAGAATGGCACTATTCACACCGTTGGCGTTAAATTGGTTAAGCCGTTACTGAAGCTAATTTAAATGACAGTGATAGCGTATTACAACTTTTTATGCGATCGTAAGATATATCATTACAAACAGCTTTTAATAACTGCACTCCCCATCCTGACTCTGGCAATGCATCCAATTCAACATTTTCAGATGGCATTGTCGCTTTACCGGTCAGTTGTCCTGCGATTCTCGTAGGCATGGGAACGCCATAATCCTGTATCTTGATACTCAAACAATCTTCATCGTACTCAAATGCCACATCAATCGAATTACCTGCTTCGGAGCGATAGGCATGTTCAATCGAGTTATTTACCGCTTCAACCACGGCCAGCTCCACACTGCTTGGTTTTGCATCGGCTAATTCAAGCTGGCTGCAAAGACCACGCACCGCCTCGCCAACATGCTGCACTTGACGCATGTCGCTATCGATTGATAAATTTATTCTTCCTGGTTCCATAACCGTGCTCACTTTGTACAGATGTTACCTGGCTAGGCGCACATCTTTTGTAATCCGTCGTCGGCGTTAGGGTATATCTCAAACAATCTATCCATATGAGTCAGAGTGAAAATTTCTCGCACAGCTTCGTGCATATTGCAGATAACGAACTCACCTTTATGGCCAGTTAACTTAAAACTGGATATGACAGCCCCGAGCCCACTGCTGTCCATGAACTGAACCTCTCCCAAGTCAAGCATGATTCTGGAAGTGCCCGAGTCAATTATGTCGCTGATAGCTATTTTAAGTCCGGGTGCTATGTTTGCATCGAGCCGGCTGGCTTTCACGCTAACAACAGCAATCCCATCTTTTATTTCTGATTCGAAACTCATGTTATTTAATCCTGAGCCTTATCGTTTTCCGGTGTATTCCAGGATAACCATCGACACATCATCTTCGAAGGTATCTGACCCATTCCATCGCGTTATTTCGCCATCAAATAGATCGCCTAGCTTATCTATCGGTATGTCGCGCCATTCCTGTATGCGTTGAGTGAGCCTTTCAGTACCGTAAAACTCACCTGAATTGTTCTCACATTCGATCATTCCATCAGAGTAAACGTATAAACGATCACCCGCCTTTAGTGTGCAGTTCACACTTTCATAGGTTGCCTCTTTCAGCAGACCCACTGGCATTCCACCGTTGCCAAGCAAGTCGGCTTTTCCTGTATTTTTATTTAATACAACGGGAGGCGGATGACCCGCCTGCGCGAGTGTTACATTGCCAGTTGATACTTCAACAATCCCGTAAATCATTGTGAAGTAGCGACTGCTATTCAAATTTCCCTGAAACTGGCGATTAAGATTGTCCAGTGTTCCAGTAACAGCGTCATTAAGTTTAGGGTTATGTTTTATTGTTTTCGCGCACAAACCGTGGCTAGAAGGGTTTAACTGGTTATTAATGGCGAACGAAGTCAGCGCTGAGGCAATTCCATGCCCTTCTACATCCAGTATGTAAAAAACAAAATAGTCATTACCCAATGGAAAATAATCAAACATGTCGCCAGCGACAAAGTTAGCCGGTTTAAATACCCAATTGGTATACAGCCCGGCTAAACGGAACTGTCTTGGTAATAAATCTTCTTGTACTTTTGCGGCAATTTTCAGATCAGTGGTGACGCTTGCGTAGGCGTATTCTAAAAAGTCGTTACGCGCCGCCATCTTTTGTTGCAGTTCTATAATTCGAGTCGCACTTCGCAAGCAACCGTCTAATTCACCACTTTGAACAGGATTGGCAACATAATCATCGGCACCGGCCTCTAGCGCCTGCTGCGTTACATTTTCAGAGTTATTGGCGAAGAATATAAAGTACACATAGTGATCAACTGAAATGCTGCGTAAGCGCCTGCAGAACTCTTGCCCGCACATACTTTTCATGGACCAGTCACACATGACCAGCGTCACGCCAATTTTGGCCAGAATGTCGAGTGCTTGTGTGCCATTGCTGGCCGTCATAGTACTGAAGCCGGCACTGTCGAGATGACGAGACAAGGCAACGCGAGCCTCCTCATCTTCTCCGACTACCAGTGCTGAATTTCCTTCCATACAAACTAACTTGCTTACTGACGATTAAAGGGCAATACCCTTGTACTTTTCGGCGAAATCGTTACTTTCTTTGACCGTATTCTGGTGCGAATCAAAGATCTGACTGACCGGCAACAAGAAATATTGAACCATTGCTCAAAATTGTGTGTTCGGTCATTTTTGTGTCTAAACAGCAGGCCAGGCCATGTAACTCTGGCTTAGTATCTCCAGCGATAGGTCATCGATAAACTGGCGTTATCTTTGAAGTTGTACTCAAATGCCTTGTTATATCCCCAATTGTTGTACTCAAAACTAAAACTGAATGGCGAGTAGTCCGTATAGCCAAAACCATAGGACCAACTTAAATCACCGTCTTTTACCGGTTGAGAAACTGTCGATCGAACAAACCATTTCCCCTTCGGGCTCCACGAGTTACTCCAGCTAAACACCGGGTCGCCAGAGATTTTCTGGCTTAAGGTAACCGAGCTGGATATTCGATTTTTAGTCATAAAGTTATTCTTGTTAAATTTATACGTTATGGACGCAACCGCATTATCTATGTCCAGGTAATCCCCTGGAAGCAAAGGCCCCCAGTGATTTAACTGAACAGCCCAGGTTCCAGGGTGCCAATCGTCATACCCTATACCCCATGTGTATCGAAATTCTTCGTCATCAAAACGATAATTCCAGGACGTTCGAGCAAACCAGTAACTCTCTTTTATAGGTTTGTACGATGCGCCAGTGGTGATACTAAACCCATCACTGTCAAAGCTACGGTTTCCAAGAGTGATAAACCCATTTAACCCACGATATTTCTTTTTCTTTTTTGTTCTTAATGGCTCGGGCTCACTAACCTCTTCTATCGGTTCTGGCTCGGAGTCGAAAACAACGATAGGTGCAACCCCACCCTCATCGATTATTACTGGCACTACATTTAGTGCAGCTAACTCGGGTTCCTTGGCATGTTCGCTGTCTTCTGCTGTGTCCCGGGTGCTCTTCGTGACGATGCCAGGCCTCGGCCGTCGATAGCCATAGCTTTGATTTCTTACATCATTTAACCAGCGCTGTCCGAGCTCAGACGCAGATGCTAACAACGCTCTTTTATCATCATCAGATACAGACGAGTCAATAGCGAAACGGGATTCGTTGTTAGGTTTTGCACGCTGTGGATCGATGTAGTCTGCGATGCCATCAACCAGTGGACCGTCCATTTTTCTGGGTGAGACGTAGTCTGGTATGCCATCGCCAGGTTGCTCTGGGCGTAACGGCAAGGTGTAATAGTAATATCCTGGACCAGTTGCAACAGTTTTCACTGACTTTTGCAGTTCCGTGATCTCATAGCGGTATCCAACCATCCGTCTGGCAATTAACAACTCTCGCTCTGCCGGTGTTAGTTCATGCCGGATGGGTGAATCTAATTCGAAATCTTCGTTTGTTGTTTTATTAGTGCCTGATGCATCAATTGAATCGACCGAATCATTTGAGCCTGCAGCTTTGACATTATCATCAACCGTAGCTAACACATCCACGGTATCTGCCTCCGTGTCGACTGTCTTATCAGCCTCATTGCCGGGCGTATTCTGAACCTGTGTTACCTGCGCGGTCTCATCTACAGCACATCCAGCTTGCCAGTCATAGGGATATCGTTCGTTATTTTTATACCCATCGTGCACCACACGCCAAGGAAAATAGGTTTCACTATCGAAAAAGAGCTTGCTTGATTGCGGATGGGGCAAACATTGCGTGCGAAACATAATCGAGTAATCAACTTCATAGAAAACAAACGGAGCATCGTCGTGTTTGAATGCATCAATGACGAACCGATCGTTGTGATCCCCTAAAAAACCCATGGCACGAAAACCATCCCAATTGATTGGCGAAGTTGATTCGGCCAATAGCCGGTTCAATTGCCCATCTTTGGTAATAAAGTCGTAGAACGTGTTGTCAAGAAAAACCTCACAATATCCCCATTGCAATACAACCTGCTCCACGTCCAACGCAAGCTCAGGAAAACGCTTTGAGGTCTCGCTTAATACGTGCAGGGTAATATCCAGCGATGCTGCGTGCAAAGCCGGAGGCTTGTCACTGTCGAACCATTCATTGGGCAATGGCAGCTTAGGAAGATTAATATTTTTGTATGACTGCAGCACACTTGTTGCCTGTTGTGCATTTTGCGCGCATTCAAGCTGTTTGGCTACATTGAGTAAATCAGGCTGAGTCGACGCAGCAGCGGTGTGCCCAGAGCCCAGAACAAGACATAAAAAGAGCTGCGAGTGCGACCGATGCGCGCCTACTCGCCAGTGCATATCTCACAATCAGACACTTCTGGTTTTTTAAGAAGATCTGAGTCCAGCTCTATATCGCGACTGCATTGCTCACAGTGAGGAAAAAGCGAACCGTATTTCTTGTATAAAAATCCGCTGAGAATTACGCCATTGGTATTAGCAGTAGTGACTGTGTTATACCCAGCACCACTTTCATAAATTCCTGAGTACCATCCCTTCTCAACATCGTAAGCAGACTCAACTGCATTCATTAGTACCGCACTGTATTCGTCTTCAGGGAAAAGAATGGCCATGGATATTGCCGCCTTAACCGAGATAGTTTTTAAGTGCTCGTAGGATACGTCACTGCTGTTGGTGGTTTGCCATGACTCACCTGCATTGTAAATGGTGTTGTACAGGAACCACGGCTCTTCGTCGATATTGTCTTCTGATATTGCGGTTACGATACCAGTGGTTAACCATCGTTGTTTTTGTACTTCAAATATATTTCTGACCAAATCCCTGTTTTCATCGTCCAAACCCAATTCCATTGCGTCCATCGTGTAAGACTCAGTCAACACGTAGTTATTGGCGTGCCATTTTCGAGGGTCGCGATTATCATGAGCGATATTGACGCCTAAAATATCAACGTTTCCACGAAACTCATTTTCATAGCTGGCCGCAATTTCAGCATCAAAGCCATATTTTTCAAATATTTTCGCCGCATATTGCTCGTAACCCAAGCGACCTTCCTGCCAAACTTTTATCTCTTCAGGGTTAAATTTGTTGAGCGCCAAACCGAACATCTGTTTGTCTTTGATGATGCGGTCATACTTCCAGCGAGACAAAGTGGTTTTAACCCCGTTGTGGTATTTGGGGTGCATACAGCTTAGTGTCCTGGTCCAGGACATAAGGCGAGCCAGATCAAGTGCAGAAACACCAATACCAAACTCTGTTGGTTTGTTGGCGTAGTCCACCATCTGCAATGTTTGGGCGTTGTACACCTTGTTAGGTGCTTCGTCGTTGAACAATTCCATGCGTGCCAAAGAACCAATCATGGCAGTCACGCGATCATCAAATTCTTTTTTATCGATAAACCCAAAATCGTGGGCAGCCACAGTCGCAGCCAATGCCGAACCGGTGTCCCACATCGTGGTGGACGGGAAGTTATTTACCGCGTTGACCAACCCCGTTTCCGGGTTGTAGTTATTCTCAAAATAAGTCCACGCAATACGCGCCATTTGTAAATCGGCTTCACACAACTCACCGTTACCCACTAAGCAGCTGTTCTCTTGAGGTTGTATTAAACATGTTAATGAATTTGCATCTTTCCCATAACAGGCATTGCCTCTGTTCATTGACACTGGAGACATGAGCGCCTCAGTTGAACTTTGGTCAACGCTATAAGTACCAGCGGTACGCTGAACCGGGTAGTACGTGCCTAACCCATAAACAATTATAATGGCCACTACAATACCTGCCACGATAGCAGCAATAGACTCAAGCAGCGAGCGACCCTCTCTGTTTTCCAAGGTCGTCCATCTTGTTTTTTTCTTGTTCGTGTTCATGATTGTTAAGTTACGGAAATCACTGTGCCAGAACCCTTGTGGCTTCTTTGCTCTGGGTTCCTGGCAACGGACCTAACCCCACCGTCCAGGCAATCAGGCTGACTTTGCTGATGGCGATGGTAAGGCTCAATGATAAAAACGCTGTAGCGCTATATTTCATAAGCACATACCAATCCGCCTGGAGCGTTGATTGGAGAAATGCCACGTCAATAACGTCCATAATGGCTGGATGTATGAGGTACATCCCAAAAGAGAAGCGCGACCACTGCGAAAGTCGGTCAGGCCAGCGTAAATAACACGAGCACATGAAGGCGCTGAGGACAGCGCAAGGCAGCAAATAATGGCCATAATATATAACCCCTCTGCGCACTACGTACTCGCCAGAGACGCCCACTTTATGCGCATAGATCAGTTTGATGATCAGACCGATGGTAACCAGAAACACGCTTAAGCCAAACAAGTTCCGGATTCGCCCTTCATCGATTTCGCGTTGCCAGAATCCATACAGGCTGTAAGCAAAAAAACCATATCCGGTGTAGCTCAACACCTTGATAAAGCGCACCACATAGTCTCGTATGAGCGGGTCCTTGATCGTGGCCCAAATCCACTCACTGAATTGATAGTTCAAGTACAGCATTGGCACCACGATTAATCCAAGCAATGGATAAGGAATGGCCAGTTTGTACAAACGGTGAAACAGCAGTAGCAGAAATATTGTCGGTAGAAAATGCATGTGGAAGTTCACGTTGCCCAATGCAAAATAACCTACCCAGTGTTGCAGGGAACTCAGCTGCTCCAGGATGGCGTGTTCGTAACCGAGATGATGGGCCTTATACAATCTAAAAACAGCGTAGAACACCGTCCAGAATGCAAACGGTACCAATAACCTGCGGGCCTGCAGCGTCATGGTGGGTATAAACGGCGTTGATGAGTTAGATAGTTTCATTGAGAGAAGAAACAATGAAACCAATATAAAAAACTCTGTGCTTGCCAACTCTGAGACGCTGCGCATTAGCACTGGAAACACACGATCAAACCCAGGTGCATCTCTAAACGGCCCACCCAGTGCATCGCTCGACGTGTGTATTCCTATAATGCAAAATGCGGCAGCCAGGCGCGCACCATCGAGCCAATTCATACGCGTAGTATTCATTTGCGCACAATTCTAAATTTTGCCAGTATTTTCGCACCAATGATTTCACTGATACCAGGGTATTTGCCACTTTTACGGCCATTGGCAAACCACGCATCTATCTGTGCATGGCCTTCTTCGCCGACTGCCAATAGTTCAATCGTGTACTTATATCCAGCGCCTGGTGTGGTACTTTGATTTCGCTCAAAAAAGCTGGTCGAGTTGCCCAAATGTTGCTTGGGCCAATAGCGGCCCTCGCTTTGTTCGACCAAGTACACCGTACTACCCGCAGGCACTGACTTGATCTCGCCGCGTATTTCAAATTGATCAGAAGTCTGCTCACCAACAGCTGGATAGGTAAATTCAGCGTATTCGGTTGAGGCTCCAATCCCATCATCACGCGCTACGGCGCCACTCGCAAATACTGCCAGAGTTAACGCACCGCTAAGCAATACCGGGAATAGTGCAACACAAAACACATAGGCGAAGCGCGCTTTGGCAGGCGATGAATCAATCGAGAGATCACTGTTCATTATTAAACGTTAACCGGCTTACGACTGTGCTTGTGCATTAATCACGTCTAACAGTACCGCCTGTATTTTCTTGGTATTGCCAGTAAAGTCGCCGCGCTTCCAACGGCCCGCCAAAATATCAATTGGCGCCATCAAGCCACGCAATTCATCTTTGCTTTCGGTCCACTTTTCACTGGTTTTCCAAATCGCGGTTTTAGTTGACAGCAACAGCTCTGCAGCTTGATCTCCCTGCTTCTCATACCCCAACAAATCGGCCTGAAGCACAGTGGCAATGACGTTACGCAGTTGCGCTTCCTGATTAAGTCGCGTGATGATCTGATCTTTGGCTTTGAGTTTTTTAGGGTCACCGTTATTGGAAGACTTAGCCAATTTGACTTGTTCTTCCGACAGTACTTCCATTCTTGCCAGAACATCAGCGCCGATCGAATCGTTTTTCTCTACCGACTCACTAAGTTCTGAGCGCAAAGCAAAAACAGAATCACGTAAATTTACCTGGGTTAGTTGCAATGCTTGTTGGGTTTGCACCATTTGCACGGACAACCACGCCACGATGATTAGCGTGGCTGTGCTGAGAATCTTTGTAAGCATGGCAAGCTACCGAAATGTTAACTATTAAAGGCTAAAAAAGTGATCCCTGGATGATGAGGTTATCGTCACATCTATAGCGAACTTTTATACAATTAAGTTCTCATTTCGATTGGGCTCATAGCTAACCCTTTGGGCCGCATTGGTGGTGCGGCTTATTCCAATTAAATAAACTTTAGGTAAAGAAAGTCGGGAGCATGCCGATGAGAATTGGCCGTTTGTCGAACCAAGGGTTCAAATCCCTCTCGGGATAAATTTTGATTCTATTGGAGTTAGTACGCGGTTTGAGTTTAATTCGTAGTTTATGGCGGAGAGAGAGGGATGGCTCGGCTTCGCCTCGGGGCTTCGCCCCAACGCAGCGTACTGCGTTGCGCAAACGGCTTCCGCCGTTTGTCGAACCAAGGGTTCAAATCCCTCTCGGGATAAATTTTGATTCTATTGGAGTTAGTACGCGGTTTGAGTTTAATTCGTAGTTTATGGCGGAGAGAGAGGGATGGCTCGGCTTCGCCTCGGGGCTTCGCCCCAACGCAGCGTACTGCGTTGCGCAAACGGCTTCCGCCGTTTGTCGAACCAAGGGTTCAAATCCCTCTCGGGATAAATTTTGATTCTATTGGAGTTAGTACGCGGTTTGAGTTTAATTCGTAGTTTATGGCGGAGAGAGAGGGATTCGAACCCTCGATACGCTATAAAACGTATACTCCCTTAGCAGGGGAGCGCCTTCAGCCACTCGGCCACCTCTCCGGGATACATCTTGATTTTTACTTACGCTGGGTCGTGACCTACTTCTTATGGTCCTGACCTACTGCTAATAATGACTTGCTTGTCACTAACTTCACTCGGAGGGATGGCGCGCCCGGAAGGATTCGAACCTCCGACCGCCTGGTTCGTAGCCAGGTACTCTATCCAACTGAGCTACGGGCGCGTAACTCCAAGCCAGTAAAGTATGGCGGTTGCACATCACATCGTCAACAATCGGTGAGCATTATTTCGGTTTAAATTCCATTTATTTTAACATTCTAAAGAAATGGTCAAAAAACCGATCAGGATTCTTACAGAGGGAGGGTTATTCAGTGGCCTTGAGTATGCCTAACTGGTTTCGTTTAGCTCTGCTTTAGAATCGGAGTGGTCGCCTTCCTTCTTGTCATCGGCCGGCTTATCAATCTTACCTTCATGCAAGCCTTCATCCTGTTCCTTTTTAATGCGCTCGTATATCTCTTCACGATGCACAGCAACTTCTCTAGGTGCGTTCACACCAATTCTAACTTGATTGCCTTTCACACCAAGAACAGTGACGGTCACTTCATCACCAATCATCAGTGTCTCACCAACTCGACGAGTCAGTATCAACATAGCGGTACTCTCCAATATTCTAGCGAAGCTCGCAAGCGACATTCATTCGCAATAAATCACTAGCACGCATACATCACGCGTTCAATAGAAGAATTATCTCAGTTTATTGTTAAGCTTGCGGCGAGCTGCCTGCTTCGTTTAAGTAATTTCACACTCGCGACACGTTCCGTCACTCGTTTGTCGGGCGAATTCGCTTATTGGGCAACCAAGTTGATGGATATGTAAATTAACGTGACCTAATCGATGTCTTTAGAGCCGGCTAACTCGAACTCTTCATGCAAAGATCGTGCGCCCAGCTCAAGAAAATTCTCGTCAATAACCACCGATATTTTAATTTCTGACGTTGTGATCATACGAATATTAATGTTTTGTTCGGACAGCGTTTTGAACATACGACTGGCAATACCAGCATGCGATCGCATACCAACGCCAATAAGCGATAACTTCACAATGCGATTATCACCGGCAATCGATTCTGCACCTAATTCTTTTTGATGCTCGGTTAAAAAGTCCAGTACACGCTGGTATTCATCTCGATGAACAGTAAACGTAAAATCAGTTAATCCATTCTCACCGATGTTCTGTAAAATTACATCTACTTCAATATTCAAATCTGCAATGGGTCCCAGTATTGAATAAGCTATTCCTGGTTTGTCTGCAACACCTACCACCGTCACTTGTGCTTCATCTCGATTAAACGCTATTCCTGAAACCAGCGCTTGTTCCATTTCGTTTTCCTCGTCGTCGTACGTTATTAAAGTACCTTCGCCCGGCTCAAAACTTGATAGCACGCGAAGGGGAACATTGTATTTTCCAGCAAATTCAACCGCACGAATTTGTAACACCTTTGAACCCAGACTGGCCATTTCAAGCATTTCTTCAAAGGTAATTTTATCCAGCCGCCGTGCCCTGCTTTCCACACGTGGGTCTGTTGTGTAAACGCCGTCTACGTCTGTGAAGATTTGGCATTCGTCACACTTGAGTGCCGCAGCCAAGGCCACAGCCGATGTATCAGATCCTCCACGACCCAAGGTGGTGATGTCACCTTTTTCATTAACGCCTTGAAAGCCTGCTACAACAACAATGCGGCCTTGTTTGATGTCTTCAAGAATGGGGGTTTTATCAATGTCCAGAATACGCGCTTTACTGTGACTGCTATCAGTAAGGATGCGTACTTGTGAGCCAGTGTAAGAACGCGCATCTACGCCGAGTTCTTTCAAGGCCATGGATAACAATGCAATAGTCACTTGCTCGCCGGTGGAAAGCAAGACGTCGAGTTCCCGCACATCAACAACTGCTGGCATCATTTCTCGAGCTAAAGATACCAGACGGTTGGTTTCACCAGACATTGCCGAAACAACAACCACGATATCATCGCCAGCCTGTTTTGCTGCTTGTAATTGTTTGGCAACATGCTTAATGCGCTCGACAGTACCAACAGAGGTGCCACCGTATTTTTTTACCAGAAATGCCATCAAATATTATTCTTTTATCATGTATTAGGCAGTGGCATTAGTTATCCAATCACGTGCAGCCACAAAAGCTGCATCAATATCAGCTAAAGATTCAGCTCCACCCTGTGCCATATCGGCGCGACCACCACCACGACCACCCAGCTTTTCCGCCACAACTTTAAGTAAGTCGCCTGCGGTGATTTGTGCATGCAATGGTTTACTGACCGACGCCACCAAAGCCGCTTTACCATTGTGCTCACTGGCCAACACAACAGCACTGATACCGAGTTTCTGGCGCAGCTCATCCATTACAGAGCGCAAGGCCTTAGCATCGGCACCTTCAACAACCTGCAGCAAGGTAGTGACCCCATTAATGGTCTCTTTACTGTCAGCCAAGCTGGAGCCCGCCTGAGATGAAAGCTTACCCTGCAATTGTTCAACCAGACGGCCCAGCTGCTTTTGTTTATCTTGTAGCTGCTGCAGTTTTGGCAACACATCGGCAGGCGATGTTTTTAACATACCGGCGACACTTACCAGAGTTTGTTCCAACTGCTGCGTATGCGCTAAAGCAACATCACCACTGACGGCTTCAATCCGTCGCACCCCTGCGGCAACGCCGGTCTCGCCCGTGACTTTTACGGCGCCCAGATCGCCTGTCGCATTTACGTGGGTACCGCCACAAAGTTCGACGGACTCGTCACCTAAGGTAACCACCCTGACAACTGAACCGTACTTTTCGCCAAACAAAGCAATGGCACCGGCAGCCACAGCTTCATCCATGCTCATTTCCTTTGTGATACAAGCACTGTTACGTCGCACTTCTGTGTCAATCCACTGCTCCACTTGAATCATTTGTTCTGGCGTTACAGGTCCTGTGTGAGAAAAATCAAATCGCAATTGTTGATCGTTAACCAGCGACCCTTTTTGCTCTACATGACTCCCCAATACTTCGCGTAATGCACCGTGCAATAGATGCGTCGCCGAGTGATGACGCTTTATATGTTCGCGTCGCTCTGTGTTGACCTGTGCGTCCATCTTGTCACCGACGCTTATGCTGCCTGATTCCAGAACGCCTGCGTGTAGAAACGCCGCACGAGATTTTTGCGTGTCCAGCACTGAAAATTTTGCACTGCCTGAAGCATGACCAATGACACCTGTATCACCAACCTGACCACCAGACTCACCATAAAAAGGTGTTTGATCCAGCACGAGCCAGGCGGTTTGTCCTGCACTAAGCTGTTGCACAGATTGTCCATCAACGTATAGCTCGGCTACCGTGACACTCGATTGATTTTTCTCATAACCCAGAAATGTCGTTTGTGCACCTGACTGAGGCAACTCACCGCCACTGGCGCCAAAATTACTGGCGGCACGCGCGCGCGCGCGTTGCGCTTCCATAAGTTCTTCAAAACCGGATTGATCGACGCTAAGTTCTCGCTCTCGCGCTATATCCGCGGTTAAGTCCACTGGAAATCCATAGGTATCATAAAGTTTAAAAACCACATCGCCGGGAATTTCCTTGCCCTTTAATCCAGCAACTTCATCATCAAAAATTTTCATACCCGCGCTTAACGTTGCAGCAAAACGCTCCTCTTCTTTTAAGAGTTGTTGCTTTACGGTATCTTTAGCTGCTGCTAACTCAGGGTAGGCTGTACCCATTTCTTTAACCAGTGCATCGGTTAGCTGATGGAAAAACAAATCATCGGCACCGAGCTTGTGCCCATGCCGTACGGCTCGACGTATGATGCGACGAAGCACGTAACCGCGTCCTTCATTGCTTGGCAGTACGCCATCAGTTATTAAAAACGCACAAGAACGAATATGATCAGCGATGACATATAGCGACGGGTTTTCTATATCTTTGCTACCCGTTAGCTTGACAACCGCTTGAATCAGATTTTTAAACAAATCAATTTCATAGTTGCTGTGCACGTGTTGCAAAACAGCAGCGGTACGTTCCAAGCCCATACCTGTATCTACGCAGGGCTTTGGTAGCGGCGTCATTGTGCCATCAGCCGATCGATCAAACTGCATGAAAACCAGATTCCAGATTTCTATAAATCGATCGCCATCTTCCTCTGGTGAACCTGGTGGACCACCCCACACCTCTTCACCATGGTCATAAAAGATTTCGGAGCACGGACCACAGGGGCCGGTATCACCCATCATCCAGAAATTGTCTTTTGCGCCTATGCGAATAACGCGCTCTTTGGGCACACCGATTTGCTCGACCCAAATACGTTCAGCATCATCATCTTCCTCGAAGACAGTGATCCATAACCTTTCTGCAGGTAATCCGATTTCTTTGGTCAGGAATTGCCAGGCGTATTGAATGGCGTCTTCTTTGAAATAATCACCAAAGCTAAAGTTACCCAGCATTTCAAAAAACGTATGGTGGCGGGCGGTGTAACCCACATTGTCCAAGTCGTTGTGCTTACCACCGGCTCTAACGCAGCGCTGGGAGGTGGTCGCGCGCTTGTAATCACGCACTTCTTCGCCGGTAAACACGTCCTTGAACTGGACCATGCCCGCGTTAGTAAAAAGCAGGGTTTTGTCATTGCCAGGCACCAAAGAACTCGATGCCACAATTTCATGCCCTTTAGAGGCAAAGAAAGACAGAAAACGATCGCGAATATCTGAGGTCGAAACCATGCAATGTTACCCGAGCACTTAATAGATACTCGAGATTGTAGCCCAGAGAGCGCCTACTCAGACACCGTTTCTGCCGCCAATCGTATTGCCTTAATGGAATCAGTTGTCGAAAAACCACGACGATTCAAAAATCGCGCGTATTTGCCCATTTGCTTTTGGGCAAGCTCGGCATCGTGTTCAACCCCTTCATCCGCTTGGTTATCATTATCGGTGGGGCCCGATTCTGACAACTGCGTCATGGAAAATCGTGATCGCAAGGCATCAGCGGCGACTTCACACCAATCTGCCCCAAGTGCGCCAATGGCCTCACGAGACATGGACGAGTCGATGCCGCGGGCACTTAGCTTGGCACTGATGGCAATGGGCCCGTGGTGTTTGCGCAACAGTTGCTCGGCGTAAAGCGTGGCAAACCGCTCATCGCTCTGGTAACCGGAACTGATAAGTTGCTCGAGAGTGGCTTCAATTACATCAGTATCAAAGCCACTGTCACCCAATTTTTTATGCAGCTCGGTGGTAGTATGCTCCCGAGCACCAAGCAGCCGAATGGCCCGCGCGTAAGCTTGGCGCGCGAGCTCTTCGGGTTTTAGATTTGGATCAATCTGCTTTTTGTTGCGTCCGGTCTGCATGACTGATTAGCAACAGCGCGGCCGCTAAGCTTCGGCTTCCAGCTCAGCTTCCTTCGCTTTTCCGCTTCCATTGCCTTTTCCGCTGCTTCCTTTTTCACTGCTGTCTTTACTTGCTTCTTCCATCGTTTCTGGTGGGGCGAGCAACAGAGCCCGAAGCTTTTGATCGATATCATCAGCAATTTCCGGGTTTTCTTTCAGGAATTGACGGACATTTTCCTTGCCCTGTCCAATGCGGTCACCATTGTAGCTGTACCAAGCGCCGGCTTTATCGACAATGCCATTTTTAGAACCAAGGTCGATAAGTTCGCCCTCCCTTGACGTGCCTTCGCCATACAGTATTTCGAACTCAGATTGCCGGAACGGTGGCGCCATTTTATTTTTAACCACTTTGACGCGAGTTTCATTACCAACAATTTCATCGCCACGCTTGATAGCACCGATACGGCGAATGTCGAGACGTACTGATGAATAGAACTTTAGTGCATTACCACCGGTGGTAGTTTCCGGACTTCCAAACATGACGCCGATTTTCATGCGGATTTGGTTAATGAAAATAACTGATGTGTTGGTGCGTTTGATGTTGCCAGTGAGTTTGCGCAACGCCTGCGACATTAAGCGCGCGTGCAAACCAACATGCGAATCACCCATGTCGCCTTCTATTTCAGCTTTAGGCGTGAGCGCTGCGACTGAGTCAACAACGATAACGTCGATGCCACCTGATCGGACCAGCATATCGACAATTTCTAACGCTTGATCACCTGTATCTGGCTGAGAGATAAGCAGATCATCAACGTTAACACCCAGCTTAGCCGCATAGATGGGATCAAGTGCGTGCTCTGCATCGATAAATGCTGCTGTGCCGCCCGCTTTTTGACATTCGGCTACAACTTGCAATGTGAGTGTGGTTTTGCCTGATGATTCAGGGCCGTAAATTTCACAGACACGACCTTTGGGTAAACCGCCTATGCCCAATGCCACGTCTAATCCTAATGTGCCAGTAGATATGACTTCAATATCACGCGTATCCGTCGCGTCTCCCATGCGCATGATTGCGCCCTTGCCGAACTGCTTTTCAATTTGGCCCAGGGCAGCAGAGAGCGCCTTTTTTCGATTGTCGTCCACGTTCGTCTCCTATGTGAATGTCTACGGAAATGCCACTCCTTGGGCGTTTGACCGTAACATCGATTATTTCACAAAATGGGAACTTCGTGTGCGTTTTAGCAAAAATATACTGTAAATATTTTTAGTTGTTCAGTTTTGCCATACAACTGTCCATTGTACCCGGTGAGATCGTTTCCTGTTCTTCGCACAATTCCTTTAGTTCACTCAATATCTCTTGTTCGCGTTCTTTGCGCGCCGCCAATTTCTCTTCTATGGCCTGGCGTTTTGCTTCGGTCTCTTTTTGACTAGCCAGATCAGAATCGAGTAAACGCTGGGCTTCAGCAAGTTGCTTTTCAATAGCGGCTTTAGCTTCGGCGGCTTTGTCATCATCGGCAGCGAATGCCGTTTGCGAAAAGCCAACGACTAGCAAGAAGACTATCACCGAGCGTAAAGATGTGGCGCGAAACTTTGACATAGCGATATTATTCCGTATTGCTGTTAACTGTTGTTCTAAAATCAAACCGATTTAATGCGATGGATCGTACCACGCAATGCCTCAACAAGTGCAAGCTGCCTGACCGCAGATCGGTCACCTTCGAAACGAAAATCTTGCGCCTGTACCGGTGCATTTTCAACGGCCCAGGCTATCCATACTGTACCCACAGGTTTATCAACTGTTCCACCACCGGGGCCTGCAATGCCACTCACAGATACAGCCACATTGGCGTTAGCTTCACGACGCGCGCCTGCGGCCATCGCCAGCACAACGGGCTCACTAACGGCACCATGTTGCACTATTAGCGCATCATCAACTCCCAGTAAGTTAATTTTAGCGCAGTTAGCGTAAGTCACAACACCTTGATTAAACCATGCAGAACTACCTGCAATATCAGTCAAGCTGGCAGCGATCAAGCCACCAGTGCAGGATTCTGCAGTGGTGATTGTCCAGTTATTGTGCAACAGTAATTCAGCAAGCTCGCTGACTAAACCATCACTGGCGCTGATTGCCGAAACGATTGCTGAAGAATCGCTCTTTGTCGTATCAGTTTCGTCGCTAATCATCTAGTCGCTAACCATTAATAAGTTCTATCACGCTCAATTTTGCGCGCCCTTCGGTTCACGCGTTGGTACACTAGCACGCATGGCAGCAGGCAAGCACACACCCATGATGCAACAGTATCTGGGTATCAAAGCAAATCACCCGGACACTCTTTTATTCTATCGAATGGGCGATTTCTACGAGCTCTTCTATGATGACGCCAAACGCGCCTCTGAACTACTCGACATAACCCTGACCGCGCGTGGGAAAACTGGCGATAACCCTATCCCCATGGCCGGAATTCCTTACCATGCCGCAGACAACTATTTAGGTCGTTTGGTGCGGCGTGGGCAATCAGTTGCCATTTGCGAACAAACTGGTGATGTGACTGGCAAAGGCCCGGTTAAACGCGAGGTAGTCCGCGTGGTGACACCAGGCACGCTTACCGAAGAGAGCCTGCTGTTGGCAAATGAAGTGGCCCTCCTGGTGGCCATTAGTGAAAGCAGCCAAAGCTTCGGTCTGGCCGCTTTAGATGTAGCCAGTGGCGACTTTAGTGTACAAGAGCTCGATAGCATTAGTGCAGTTCAAGCTGAGCTTGCTCGACTTGCACCCGCCGAATTGTTGTTATCAGAAGACTCTGCACTACAAAAGACACTTAGAGATAAGCCGGTCACATCACGCGCGCCATGGCTGTTTGATACTGATACAGGCCGAGCTCTACTACTTGAACACTTCGCAACTCAACACTTGAAAGCGTTTGGCTGTGATGAAATGCCAGCAGCGATTAGTGCCGCCGCTGTTGCACTGGGTTATGCACGCGATACACACGTGAGTGGCTTGCCACAAATAAAACAACTACGAGTTGAACATGCTGACAACACGATTGTGCTTGATCCCGGCACTCGACGTCATTTAGAACTAACACAAAGCGCTTCAGGCACACACGACCACACCCTGTTTGCCACGATCAATCAAACCGTCAACCCGATGGGCACCCGACGCTTACGGCATTGGCTGCAACAGCCGACGCGTGACAGAGACTTAATCACTCAGCGACAAAACAGTTTAAAAGCGTTGCTGGCAGACAATAACTTTGATGCACTACAACCGCTCATAAAACAAGTACACGACATTGAGCGGATTCTGACGCGTATTCATTTAAAAAGTGTGCAACCTAGAGAGCTGCATCGCTTACATTTAAGCTTGGGTCGACTGCCTGAAATTCACACGCAACTGCAGCGCATTAATTGCATTGAAATGAACGCAATTACTGACGCCTGTAAAAACCAGCCTGATGCTTATACGCTGTTGGGCCAAGCCATTATTGAAAACCCACCGGCTGTTATTCGTGATGGTGGTTTTATAGCAGCTGGATTCGATGCCGAGCTCGATGAACTAAGTGAACTTAGCAACAACGCCACCGATTTTTTAGAGCAATTAGAAAAACGCGAACGCGAAGCCACCGGTATACAATCACTGAAGGTCGGCTATAACCGTGTACACGGGTTTTACATAGAAACAAACCGACAACAGACAGCGCCTGCTCACTACATAAGACGGCAAACGCTCAAAAGCACTGAACGTTACATCACCCCGGAACTAAAAGAGCATGAAGATAAAGTGCTTGGTGCAAAAGAAAAAGCGCTGGCTCGTGAAAAATATCTCTATGTCGAACTGCTAAAACAACTGCAACCTGATCTTGATCACATCAGCTCTATAGCGCAAGCATTAGCCAAACTGGATGCGCTTTGTAGCTTGGCTGCGGTGGCTGACTCCAAAGCGTGGAACTGCCCTGAATTAGTCGACGATATTGGTATTGAAATAGAAGCCGGTCGTCACCCTGTTATTGAAGCCATCAGTGATGAGCCATTTGTGGCGAACCCGTTAAACCTGAACAGCGAAACACACATGTTGTTGATCACTGGGCCTAACATGGGTGGTAAATCGACATTTATGCGTCAAAATGCGTTAATCGCACTGCTTGCCCACACTGGTAGTTTTGTACCAGCCAGCGTTGCGCGCATTGGTCCCATTGATCGCATCTTTACGCGCATCGGTGCATCAGACGATTTAACCAGCGGACAATCAACATTTATGGTTGAAATGACTGAAGCTGCGCACATACTGCATAACGCTACCGAGCAAAGCCTGGTATTAATGGATGAAGTTGGTCGAGGCACCAGCACATACGATGGCTTATCACTAGCCAGTGCTTGCGCTGAACATTTGTGCTCTCAAAACAAAGCGATGTGTTTGTTTGCCACTCACTATTTTGAACTCACCGAATTAGCCAACCGCTTTAGCTCAATTGCAAATGTTCATTTAGACGCTGTGGAACACAACGGCCGGATTGTGTTTATGCATCAAATCAAACACGGAGCGGCCAATCGAAGTTATGGGATTCAAGTAGCCGAACTTGCAGGCATGCCGAGCATTGCACTGGCTACGGCACGCGAGCGACTAGCGCAACTTGAATCGGATGCATCAGAGCTAAACAGCAAACCAACACCAGTGAACAACCAGCCACTTGCTATGGCAGACAACCTGGCAAACCACGCATCAAACCACACATCAAACCACGCGATACAAAGTACGCCATCGCAAAGTCAAACCGAGCCAGACAGCGCGAAAACCCCTCAATTAGACTTATTCTCAGAGCCCAGTGCGCTCATGAACTACGTCACTAAATTGGAACCTGACAACCTGTCACCACGCGAAGCCCTGCAACACCTTTATGAACTAACGGCACTGATAAAATCGTCAAAATAATGTCGTCCGCACATTTCTGGAATCTCGGTGTAAGGTGCGTATCGCACTAATTGCCAAACGGCAAAAAAAAGCTGCATCGCGTCTCAATTGTCAATACCAGCGGGTCGGTGACACCGCCGCTAGGGCGTGCTATTTTGCTGATATGAATAAGTTTTCGCGCGTTGGACTGTTGTCCAAAATAAATGATGAAAGCGTCTCTTCCACTATCACGGAAGTGATGTCCCGCATGGATGCCATGAGCATCGAGACTGTACTTTCTCACAGCACAAAAGGATTGGTCGATGGTGATACTGTGCCCGCCAGCGAAATCGGCGAGAACTGCGATCTGGCCATCGTCATTGGTGGTGACGGCACCTTGCTGCACGCAGCGCGTGAGCTGGTTGACTACGATGTGCCCATCGTTGGAGTGAATCGTGGCCGTCTGGGCTTTCTGGTTGACGTTGCGCCTAACAAAGGACTCGATCAGCTTGAAGCCATTATCAAAGGTCAGTACATAGAAGAAGAACGCATCATGCTGCACACACGTATCATGCGTGAGGGCCAATGCATTAACACCGCTTATGCATTTAATGACACCGTTGTTCGCGTGCGTGATGTTTTGCAAATCATGGACTTCGACATTACCATTGACGATGTACTGGTAACTCACCAACGCGCCGATGGCCTTATTGTTGCCACGCCCTCTGGCTCGACCGCCTATGCATTATCCAATGGTGGCCCTATTGTCGGTCCCACCGTTAATGCGGTTGTGCTGCAGCCCATCTGCCCGCACACACTCACCAGCCGAGCATTGATGGTCGATGCTAAAAGTCGCATCCGCATGCACCTGTGGGACGACCAGGTTATGGAGGCGCAAGTGGTCTGCGATGGTCAGGTGTATATGGACGCGACGCTAGGCGACATGATTGAAGTCACGTGTATGGAAAAGCGCGTCCGACTTTTACACCCTGAAACGTACGATTACCATCAAATTCTGCGAGAGAAGCTCAATTGGGGATAGGATAGAGCCTGACAAGGAGAACAGGCTCGCATGCTCAACCACATCCACATTCGGCATTTCGCCATCATTGATCAAACCGAACTGGAACTGCATGGCGGAATGACCGCCCTTACCGGTGAGACAGGCGCTGGTAAATCAATCCTTTTAGATGCCCTTGGACAAGTGCTCGGCGGGCGTAGCAGCAGCGAAAACATACAACAAGGCAGCGATCGGGCCGAAATCACAGCAAGCTTCGATATCGATAAGTTACCTGCGGTAAAACAATGGCTGATAGAGCACGACCTCGACGACGATGACGATTGCCTGTTGCGTCGAATCCTTACACGCAATGGTAAAAACCGATCGACCATCAATGGCCGACCGGTGTCTAACCAACTGCAAAAAGAATTAGGCAATCAACTGCTGAGCATTCACGGTCAAAACGAGCACCAGCAACTGGCCAAACCTACAGCGCAACGCAAGCTGCTGGATGATTTCTCTCAAAGCCCGATACCTGCACAAGTCACTAAGGCATACGATGCCTGGCACAAAGCGCATGAACAGCTTTTGGCGGCCACCGACAATACAAAAGCCACACAAAACCGCATAGATTTACTGCAATTTCAGTTGCAGGAATTTGATGCACTGGATATTGGTGGCACCAGCATCAACGATATCGAATCTGAACACCGTTGGTTGGCCAGTGCCGATAAGCTGATGCAACTAAGTGACACAGCAATTCAAGCATTGGATTCTGATTCGGGTGCATCGACTGCGCTACAAACGGCTATTGCACCGCTAAGCGAATTGGTTGCTATTGATGAGCGCATGCAGGAAGCACTGGATTTAATTGAATCAGCTGATATCCAAACACAGGAAGCTGCCAGCTTATTGCGCAACCATGCAAGTTCAATGGAACACGATGGTAATCGCTTATCCTGGCTTGACGAGAAACTCTCGACCTTGCATCGCCTTGCTAAAAAACATCATGTCACTATCAATGAGCTTGATACCGTTGAAACAAACATGCGCGATGAACTTGATGCGGTGAATGCACCAGAACAGCATATTGAACAACTTACTAAAGAAGTGGATGCCCTGGCACAAGTTTATAAAGATCAATGTGTAAAGCTGACCCGTCTGCGTAAACGTACGGCAAAAAAACTATCCGAGACCATCACGGCTTCCATGCAGACACTGGCTATGGAAGGTGGGTTACTGCAAATTGATGTGACCGCCGATAAAACCTTTATGCAACGCCACGGTCAAGACATGATTACGTTTAAGGTCAGCCCAAACCCCGGCATTAAACCTGGGCCACTGGCAAAAATCGCCTCCGGTGGTGAGCTCTCACGCATTAGTTTATGCATTCAGTTAGCAACCATTGAATCACACGCTGTTAACACGCTTATCTTTGACGAAGTGGATACCGGCATCGGCGGCGCTGTGGCTGAAACTGTTGGCAGGCTTTTACGCGAAGTTGGCGCGCACGCGCAAGTACTGTGTGTCACCCACCTGCCCCAGGTTGCAGCACAGGCGCACAACCACTTGCAAGTGAGCAAGAAGGTCGTCAAGGGCATGACCAAAACACAACTACAGGCCTTAAGTAAAATCGAGACCCGTGACGAAATCGCGCGCATGCTCGGTGGCGCAAAAGTTACCAAGAAAACCCAGCAGCATGCGCAAGAGATGCTCGATAGTGCGACCAGCTAGACTACCGAGCACAAGGCTAACTGTAAATGGAATACAACTTACTGCTCCTGATTTTAATAGTAACCTTTAATTCAAGCGAATCTCTTTTATGGCCATGGTCGCCAGAACTGACGCCCACATGTTTTGGTCCATTTGAGGGCTGTAACCAGCAGTAAGCAGTTAGGCTCTAAACAACAAGCTAATTGAAGCACCGCCTAACGACGCGGATTTTGATATAACTAATTCGGCTCTAAGCCATTGCGCGATACACGCAGCAATGGCAAGCCCCAATCCGTGCCCCTTAATCTCCGCGTTACCTACCCCTCTCCAGAATGGCTTAGTGACGTGAGCTTGATCATTCTCTGAAATTCCGTTTCCGTCATCTTCAATAGTTACCAAAACCCCGGTCCGATTTGATTCCAGAGCTTTAATCCCATCGTTTATCTTAACGTTGACCTCAACAAAGCTGTTAGCATGCTGGAGCGCATTTGATAAACTGTTGACTAAAAACATAGTTAGATACTGCGGATCTGTATTGACAACGATGTTGTCCTTTGTAAAATTGGTTGTAATATCTATGTCAGTTGTATTTGTATTTGTATTTTCGATCAAATTGGGAATCAACTGACGCAAATCGACAGGTTCGTTCTTAAGGCGTATTTTAAATTCATCAAGACTGGAATACTGCCGTAGCGTGTTTACCAAAGACTTTATCTCGTCAAGATCATTGTTAATCCGCTTGATGTACTTCTCAGTATCTAATTGATCTTTTGCTTCCTGAAGTACATCAATACCCATTCGTAAACGAGTGATCGGTGTTTTTAAGTTGTGTGATACTGCGCGACTGAGTGATTAATTGTCTTCGACCAGTGCCTGAATCTGATTAGCCATACGATTGAATTCATTCTCAATACTGGCTATATATGAGAACTTACTTGCACTAATTCGCGAGGAACGATCGCTGTACAAACTTTTTTCATGCTTGCGATTTTCCTCTAACCATTATTGGACCCGTTAGCGATATTCTTCGCACCCGAATCCATCAGCTATTCAGTAAGCCCGATCAGCAAATTTCGAGTTGTATCAAGCTGTATCAGATTAAATATTTCATCTAAAATACGAGCGAGCGTATCATTGGTGGACCATTACTTAGCTGGATTGACGAAGAAACTGCATGGAAAACCCATGCGCCTCGGTTGCACAGATTTTAGCGACACAGCGGCCAGCTAGTCGCGAGCCAAACTGTATAACTTTGCGCATGTGGGCGTTCAAAACGAATTTGCAAGCCAAAAAAAGACACGCCCCCAGCAATTAAGCAAGAGTACGTGCCTTATGAGGTATTTTCCGTTAGTTCTAACGGGTAACTACCTGCTTATTTACGAGTTAGCAGCTGGTAGTTGGCTGGTACAGATAGCTGGCTTTCGCGAACTTCATCCATCTCTACTGCAGTGACGTCAACGATGTAAACAAAGATTGGAGCCAGTGCGATTTCACGGGCTTTCTCTTCAGCTTTTTTGTCTACTTCCTGCTTTACTACTTGTTTCGCCACCGAACCCAGCAAACCTTTTATGCTGCCTGTGTTCAACCTGCCTTTCTCTTCTTCTGTTTCAGGCTCTTTCGGTGCAGCGCATGTGGTGTCACGAGCATCCCATTTGATCTTGTTGGATACAGGAAAACCTTCAATTGCTATGTTGTCAGCCATCATGCCTTTCAGCTTTCTCAGGTCGGAGTCTGATAACGCATCGAGAAAAAATCTTTCTAACATTTTTAATGCATTACGAGGCATCGCATTGGTGAAAGCATCTGGGTAGCCATCGTTCAGGGCTTTAGTGTATCTGGCCCCAAACTCGTCATGCACGTTCAGCGCCTCAGTCATTGCGGCTGTCTGCGGTGTGGTCCAGATGGTAATCCCAAAGATGTTTTCTAACTTACCGCCAACATCATCACGAGCAATGTAACGCCAGTCGATCGTATATTCTTCAGCTGGGAATCCATTAACTTCACGTTTTTGACCGGTTTTAGCTACATCAAACCTTTGGTCTTGAACCGTGATGACACAACCTGGTGGCAGATCATCATCTTCTTCAAACTCGCCTTCCTGCTCTGTATCCAGAGCCGCACTCAAATTGTTGCCAATACCTGTACACTTTCCAATAGCACATTCGTAATACGTCTTTTTTTTGTTATCTGACTGCCATTCAACACCTTTATCCATGCGAACAATATCGCTGGTGCTTTGCGAACCACTTACTCTGCTCATAATGCTGCCAGTAAACTTGCTGGTTCGTTTGGTCACCCGCATGTTAGGGAAAGTATACGAATCCTGCGTACCCTTTGATGCCAAAAAGCCTTTGAAGCCGGTAGTACTGTAGTTGCTTGTGACCTTAGCAGCTCGAAGTAGCGGTGTATTGTCAATAACTTCTGGTGGCTTAGAAGCACAACCAGCAACTAAACTGGCACCAAGAAACAAGCAAGCTTTGTAAAGAGTTGAACGTATCATTGTAGAATCCGTGATTTAAGACCAACTCAGTATACGCAATGTTGTTTCTTAACTCCTGCCAATTGAGTCCCCATTTACCGTGATTCTGACTATACCTTCGACTAGTTTGATGCGCTGTCTGTGCGCATGCAGTCCATTTAACTTGCCTGGCACGGTTTCAAATTAGTCGCTGGCAAGCACGCTACGAGTGGGAAAAATAAAGGTGGGAAAGCAAACACAACAACAACTGTCAGTAATTTACAGTGAGCTAATTTGCCACTGCATTAGCTGTCGTGGGTTTGTTTTTCTTTTAAGCGCTCAACCGGACCAACATTTTTTTTAGCATCATTTGGATTATCGAAAACACCATAAAGAATGATCTTGTGGTCAGTCAGACTATAACCAAGTTCTTCGGCTATTTCTTCAAGGCGGCGTTCAATTTGTTCGTCTTTGAATTCTGAAACTTTGCCAGTCTTAACACACACAATATGATCGTGGTTGTCACCTGTATCGAGTTCGAAAATCGCCTGACCACCATCAAAGTGATGCCTGGTGACCAGCCCGGCTGCCTCGAATTGCGTGAGCACACGATACACTGTGGCCAAGCCGATATCGCTGCCTTGCTTGAGCAACGCTTTGTATACGTCCTCAGCACTCAGATGATGTTGTTCAGCCTCTTCCAATATTTCAAGTATGCTTAGTCTGGGCAGCGTGACTTTAAGACCAGCATTTTTTAGCTCGCGAGTTGATGTATTCTGCATGAAAGTCTTAACTTAGCCCAATATGTAACTGGCGGACTGATAAAGGTTTGCTAAAGTATACGACAACAACCACACTTTTTTCATGGAAATTGCCCACGTGCGAATAACGCTCCTTATACTGCTGCTAACCACGCTTGTTGGCTGCGGCGGTGACCCATTTTGGCTACCCCGCGCGCACCGCATCACCATTCAACAGGGCAACCTGATCTCCGAACGGCAATTATCCGAAATTTCTGTCGGCATGGATCAAAACGCCGTTCGCACGCTGCTTGGTGCACCCGTCGCCAATTCACCGTTTCATCAAAGTCGCTGGGATTACCTTTACACGCAAGCCCCTGCGGGCGCATCGGTTCAGGCAAAACGCCTGGCTATATTCTTTGAAAACGAAACCGTGGCACGCATTGATCAAAATGCTGATGAGGTGACAGGAGAGCTCCCCCCGCATCGAAATTGGTGGGAAAAATTATTTCCGCCGCTTAGAGAGCCGACCGGACTCTAAAGCTGCGCGCTGGCGCCTCAGGTCCATTGGGTCTTGCTGGAGGGGTCGGTAAATTTCCACCCGATCATTAGCAACCAAAGTCGTATCGTCTGCAACGCGCTCACCAAACACGCCCAAGGGGGCATCGTTTACCGAAAACGCATCGTGCTGCACATCCAGCCCGTTCGCAACAGCCATATCCACAGCAGAGCGAGCGCTGCAGGTGTCGCTTACATCCAGGATCATTACATGCTGCCGATCAGCAAAAGCCATAACGACCGAGACCTTCACGACTGAGCGCTCAACTCATTAGCTCGTTTGATGAAAGCATCCACAATGGTGTCGCACACTTTATTGAATGCCGGTGCGATGAGTTTGGCTACCATTGGGCTGGCAAATTCAAAATCGATATCGAGCAACACTTTACAGGCTGAGTCACTCAGTGGCTCGAAACGCCAAGTGCCGCTGAGCTGTTTAAATGGCCCGTCGATCAGTTCCATGGCGATGGACGTGTCCGATATCAGCTGGTTTCGGGTGGAAAACTCTGACTGGTTGATTACGCGATTGATGGTCACTGATGCCAGCTGATGCGATTCGCTACGCTCATCCACCCGCGCAGCACTGCACCAGGGTAGAAATTGCGGGTACGATTCCACATCACAAACGAGCTCGTACATGGATTTTGCGGTGTGTTCCACCAGGGCTGTGCGCGAAATTGAAGGCATGAGTACTTGTTTTGCTACGCTAGCCCCTATAATGCCTGTATGGCCAAGAAAAAGAACAAAAAAGACAAAGCTGCACCCAATGCCACCATCGCGCGAAACAAGCGCGCTACTTTTGACTACAAGATTGACGAAAAGTTTGAAGCTGGTGTGGTGTTGCAGGGCTGGGAAGTCAAAAGCCTGCGCGCAGGCAAAGCTCAGCTGACCGATGGTTATGTGCAAATTTATCAAATGGAAGCCTGGCTTTACGGTTGCAATATTACCCCGCTGATTTCGGCATCCACCCATCGCACCACTGAGGGCACCCGAAGGCGCAAACTACTATTGCACCGTCGAGAGTTAGCGCGCTTGATCGGTGCTGTTGATCGAAAAGGCTATGCCGTAATTGCCATGGCTATGTATTGGAAAAACGGCAAAGTAAAAGTGGAAATAGGTCTGGGCAAAGGTAAGAAAGAATACGACAAGCGTGCCACTATGAAAGAGCGTGATTGGCAGCGCGACAAACAACGCGTTGTGCGCATTCACTAGTTGTTCGGCCTGGTCATTAAGCGGGTAGCTTAAGAAATGCAAGCCTAAGCTTGAGCAGCCAACTTGGCCATCCACGATTCATGCGCAGTCAGTTCGGCTTCATTGGCTCGAACAACGATCAGGTTTTCGTTGTCAATTTTTAAGTCGCTATTGTTATCAGATTCGCTGGCAACAGCATCGGCATCAAGCGACAACGCTGTTTGCCCACCCGTCATGGTTAAGTACACATCAGCAAGAATTTCCGAATCGAGCAATGCACCGTGCAAGGTGCGATGCCCGTTGTTAACGCCAAGCCGTTTACAAAGCGCATCAAGTGAGTTCCTCTGACCAGGGTACATTTTTCGCGCCATGGCTAGCGTATCGGTCACAGTGCAAATACTGGTCAGTGCAAACTCGTCTCCGACGATAGAAAATTCTGATTCGAGAAAACCCACGTCAAAAGGCGCGTTATGAATCAGCAACTCTGCGCCCGTTAAAAACGTTTTTAATTCGGCGGCGACTTCCTGAAAGCGCGGCTTGTCTGCCAAAAATTCATTTGATATCCCGTGCACCTCTATGGCTTGAGGATCTATTTCACGGTCTGGCTGTAAATATAAATGCAGATTTTTGCCAGTCAAACGACGTTCGCGCAACTCAACACAACCCACTTCGATAACGCGGTGACCGGTTTTTGGATCAAGACCGGTTGTTTCAGTGTCCAGTACTATTTGTCGGCTCATCTTTTTCGGTTTGCTCGTTCGTTCAGCTCTTTGGTTCAGCTCTTAGTTTAAACTCATTTGCTCTTCTCTTTCATTCAGAGCCTATTCGTCTGTGGTTTTTTTTGCCACTTGCGCATTGTTTCGTGCATGGTCAGCGGCGTTAGTCACCGTACCCACCGACATACCACTACGTTGTCGCCGCCAATGACGCTTGGATAAGGTTAACGGAATAGTCTGCTTGCGTGACTGCACAATGTAAATCCCACCGATTCCACCAATCCACGGTTGCAAGCGTTCCAGCGATTTTAATTTGCGTAAAATTCGCTCACTATTTATCGGTGGGCGGATAAATGAGGCTTGACTGTGCAAGACACGGTAGTTCAGTACCGATAACCAATCTTTTAAACGCCAACGCGAATAAAATCGCCCGTGCCAGGGTGATTTTCGACGCCAACCTGTCAAGACATGCCTAACTCCAAATGCACTGACTGGGTTGAAGCCAATGATAATAAGTTGACCATCGTCCATTAACACGCGATCAGCTTCGCGAAGCGCTTGGTGTGGGTTATCGCAAAAATCCAGCGTGTGCCACAACACAACCAGCTTCATTGTGTCACTGGCAATGGGTAGGCTGAGTGCATCGGCGTTAATGTCGGCTACACGCCCAGGGGCGTCGACAGTGAGTTTTCGATGCAGACCGGCGGTAAGCAACAAGTTACGTTCGGGCTCAAAGTTGCCAATTAGCAACCCTTGATAACCAAAAACTTCACGCAGACAAGCCGAAAGCCTCAATTCGAGGTCATTGAGGATAGACTGACCGAGTCCGGTTGAGTACCATTGCGCCAAAGATTGTTGAGCTTCCAACCACTTTGGCGCTCGATATAATTTGAATTTCATAAGCAGAACCTCGAAAAGCTACAAAATCAGCATGCCTTTACGCGCGCACGGTCGACTACATGGAATCAGTATAGCTCTCATTGTGCTTCAGGCGACAATCCTGATCGCTGTGGCCGGGGTTTCTGCTGCCGAAAAAAATAAGCTGCCACCACTAGGCAATACACCGGAATTGGACCGGATTTTAAGTCGAGAGGTGTCTAACGATTTCGTTTACGGCCTGGACCCCGTCTTTCAATCAACCCAGGCAGAAACCAGGGATGTGCCTCAATCTGGCGACACCAGCGCTCAGCCAGCTGCCGCAGCCATTGCAGCCCAGGCTGAAAATGATGTGGGTCAGAGCACTGACCCGATAAATTTGCTGTCAACAGTCAATGCCGCTGAGACAGTCATCCAGCAAACAAACTATTCGTCGAGCGATGATGCCGACACCTGGCTGCCCCTGTACGCCAGCAGGGATGCCCAATCGGATAGCGTTTGGCGACGTATCATTCAATCCAGTCGCCTGCCTTTAGCCGAGAACAAGCGTGTCAACTTTTACAAGGATCAGTACTTAAGAGACGCTGTTTGGATCAGTAAAATTTTGCACCGTGGCTCGCCCTACCTGGCGCACTTGGTGGCGACACTTGATCAACGCTTCATGCCATTGGAATTAGCACTGTTACCTGCCATAGAAAGTGGCTATCAATCCGACGCCAAAAGTGCTGGTAATGCTGCAGGACTCTGGCAAATCGTCCCCATCACTGCCAAAGAGATCGGTATTCAGCGTGATGTCTGGTTTGATGGTCGACGCGACATACTGACATCAACTACTGCCGCCATTGACTACCTGAGTTACCTGAACGCCGAATTCCATGGGGATTGGGAGCTAACGCTGGCGGCCTACAATGCAGGCCCGGGTCGAGTTAGAGCAGCGGTTCGTAAAAATGTAAAAGCAGGACTACCCACCGACTATTGGTCGTTGGATCTGCCACGAGAAACACTAAACTACGTGCCGAAGCTGATTGCACTGGTAGCTCTGATTAAATCCACTGATCAGGGGGGCTTTGATATGCCTGAATTAAAAATGGAACCCGCGTTTGAATCCATTGATGTCGGTTTTCGCATCAGCGTGGACAAGGCGGCGGAAATTGCCGAGATTGACGCTGAGCTACTGCAATCACTTAACGCCGGGCTTATTCATGGTGTGACAGCTCCTGACGGTCCTCACTATTTGCTTATCCCCAGTGGCACTGGCGAAAAATTCCAACAATCGTTTGCCAACATCGACAAGAGCATGGTGTTTTTCGAACCTGAAACGCATCTGGTTACAGCTGGCGATACGATTAGCAGCATTGCGCTCAAATACGGAATTTCTCAGCGCAGCCTCCTGGCAATGAATTCTCTGGATAACAACAAGATAAAAATTGGTCAAAAATTAGCCGTGCTGGATGGTCGTGGATTAAGCGATACAGCTGTCGATTACGTGGTGACCATCGGTGATACGCTTTCAGAAATTGCCGATGAGTTTTCAGTTAATCTGCGAGACATTACTCGTGCCAGCGGAGAATCTTTGGATAACGACACTATTCACCCGGGCGACGAATTAAAAATAGTACTGCCCTCGCCTACATCAGGTTAGTCACAAGTGGGACCCAGTAGAACAATCAGTTTCGTTAACTAGTTGGCTAAAAATGCGCCCTGGTTAATTAATGTGTCATTAATCTGACTGCAAGCACGCGGCAATGTCACGCAAAACAACGCCTTATTAAACAAATAACCGCAATTGATTGGCGAACGCAGGTTGACGTAACCGTCTGAAATGTCAATAATTGCCACTTAGCACGGACAATCATGCAACAGCTACAAGTTGTGTCAGCTAGTACTCAGGAACCAACTGAATGACAACAGTAATCGTTACCCACGAAGATAACGAAATAGACGAATTTGCCTTTGATGCTAACGATCGCGTCATAACTATCGGGCGTCGATCTACTAACGATGTTTGCATACCCAACTTGTCAGTTAGTGGTATGCATGCTCGCATCACCATCGATGGCAATGGTGCCCTCATTGAAGATAATAATAGTACCAATGGCACTTACGTCAATGGTCGACTTATCTCTCGTCAATTGCTCAACGAGCGCGATGAGATTGTTATCGGCAAAACACGCGTTGTTGTTTACGCTGATGGCACTAGTGCACAAGACAACATGCAAAGCAGCAGTGGTCAGAATAGTGAAAAACATAATGAGTATGACGAACCACCTACCCTGCAAGCGCGAAACGATGATCGTATTGAGCAAGCTGGCTTCAACGATGACTTGATCACGGACGCAGATTTCGACGAGGCAGACGACAGCTATGTGGGCGAACCCAGCCCAGCTCGAAGCAGAGAACATTTCGACGACCAACCGATGAGCCTGTCAGAAAAAGCCAAACTCGCTCTTGGTCGTGAAGGCGGACGCGACGGTGGTGGCAGAGATACCAACCGGGACGCAGGTAGAGATAGCAGGGCAGGCACCACCGCTGCTGGCGTAGCAACCGGAGCTGTTGCATCAAGTGCCGCCGCCGCCGCCAGCAGAGCATTTGCATCAGAGAGTGACACCGCCGTTGCCGAAGCGCCCGTATCAGTGGAAGCACCTGCACCGGCCAAATCCTTATCGACACAAAGCCCTGCACGTGCGGACGCACACCCACTTGATGGGATCGACGACAATCACATGGCTGCTGACAGTTCGGTTGTTGAGCATGATGCAAAATCCAACACTGCATCAGCTGAGCACAATGAAGCCTCACCTGTCATGAAGTCTGCCAGTGCTGTGATCGAAATTCAAAATGGTGCAAAATCCGGCCAAGTACTTCCAATTGACAAGCCAGTTACCACATTGGGCCGACCGGGAATTCAAATCGCCGCCATCATGCGAAAGCCTGACGGCTACTTTCTTATGCATATAGAAAGCGATGACAGCGTCGAAATGCCAACATTAAACAGAGACACCATCGGCGATGACCCTGTCATGCTTAACAGTGGTGACCGATTGAATGTTGCTGGTATTGATGTTGAGTTCATGCTCTCCTAGTCAGCGTTCACCAGGGGTAGCTAGCCTCTGCGACTTTAGGGACTACGTTAGGGCACACTTATGGGCCCTTCCTTAAAAGCGCCACCACGTAAGGCCCACCGCGCTCAGCACGCGTGATAATATTTACCTGTCCGACGCTAATCAGGCGTTCCCTACAGGTTTAATCCATGCGCACTTATCACCAAATTGACCTTGCCAAACAAACCATCTCCACCCAGGAACTACACGGTGAAGACATCGTACGATCTGGTCGCTACTTAATTGCCAAAACTTTATTAGAAAACAACGTCGCTTCAGTCGACCCATTGTCTGATGATAATCCGCTGATTTTTTCAGCAGGGCCATTCGCTGGTACCAATTTCTCCAACGCCAATCGGGTCAGCGTCGGCTGCAAAAGTCCGCTCACTGGCGGAGTTAAGGAAGCCAACGCAGGTGGTACATTTGGTTTTGCTATGGGGCAGCTACACATTGCAGGCTTTACGCTGCACAACGCTTGCGCTGACTGGCAAATAATACGCATAACCAAAGAGGGCGATATTACCTTCGAAGACGCCAGCGACTTTATGGGTATGGCCAACTTTGAAACCGCAGCAAAACTGCACGAAAAATACGGTAGGAAAATCAGCCTTGCCTTATGTGGCCCGGTTGGCGAATACCAGGGACTAACAGCTGCGATCGCCATGAGCGATGTAGATCTTCGACCGTCACGATTTGCTGCTCGAGGCGGTGTCGGCGCGTTAATGGGTGCTAAAAAAGTCAAAGCTATCGTGCTTGATTTAAATAAAATGCCAACACTGCACGATCGTAAGAAAGTTATGGGCGCCGTAAAAGAATATAAAAAAATGCTGGACGCGGCACCGGCAATAAAAGCATTTCAAGACATCGGTACTGCTATGGTTGCTGATTACACAAATCACGTCGGTGGTTTGCCGGTTAAAAACTTTACTGTTGGGCGTGCTGTTGATACCGACAAAGAAATATTTAAACTCGGTGGCGATGCACTGCGAGCACAAAATCTTGAACGTGGCGGAGAGACTACACATGCTTGTATGCCAGGTTGCATTATTCAATGCAGTAATGTTTACGCCGATAAAGACGGCAAAGAAGTTGTTTCACCAGTGGAATACGAAACTATCGGACTACTGGGAACCAACTGCGGATTAACAGACCCTGACGAATTAGCCCATCTTAATTACCTGGCCAACGACCTTGGCGTAGACACCATCGAACTGGGAGCCATGATTGGTGTACTCATGGAGGCTGGCGAAGGCCAGTTTGGTGATGCTAAATACATGGAGAATGTGCTCGAGCATATGCGTACAGGCACTGAAGAAGGCAGACTGTATGCTCAAGGCACAGCGGTTGTGGGCAAACACTTTAACGTGGGACGGGTACCCGTTATAAAAGGTCAAGCCATTAGCGCCTATGATCCGCGGGTTATTGAAGTAACCGGTATTTCTATGATGATGACGGCCCAGGGCGCTGATCACACCACAGGCAACATGCCGCAGTACGATTGTAAAGACAAAGATGCCAGTGAACTTGTTGGGGTCAGTCTCGATGCACAGGTTATGTGTGCTACGGCCGATTCATTGGGCTTGTGTATATTCGGGCGCTCGGTCACTAACGAGCATGTGGATTTCATCATCAATGCCATCAATGAAGCCCATGGTATAGCGCTGGAAGAATCATTCTTCAGACAACTCGGTGAAGAAACGCTGGCATTTGAAGGCAAGTTTAACAGCGCTGCTGGTTTCACTGAAGCCGATGATGAGTTGCCTTCGTTTTTCTATGACGAAGCTTTGCCACCGAGCAATAAAGCCGCGCGCTGGCACAGCAAGGAAGTCAACGACACAGCAAGAGCATTGCAATCTCAAACTTAACGACTCAGATTAGAGCGCTCAAACTTGACTATTAGATTGATCGCTCAAACCTGGCCGCAAAACTTTGATGGCAAACAAACGTATTCATGATCAACGGCGATCTTGACGTTCTTCAAACTTGCGTCGAATGGCTTAGCGCCGGTCACCAAGTCGAGCTTGTCACAGTCGGCAAAACCTGGGGGTCTTCTCCTAAACCACCCGGGTCTTTAGCTGCTGTTCGAGAAGACGGTGTTCTGGTTGGATCAGTTTCTGGTGGCTGTGTTGAAAAGCAACTCTCCATTTTTTTTGGTGGAAAAGATTTTCGCAGCAAAGGTTTGGCGCGAGTCCACGCTCTTCTCATCGACGACCAGCAAGCACGTCGATACGGCTTAGCTTGCGGCGGCCAACTGGAACTGGTTTACGAGTCGCTTGACGACATCGAGCAACTACAATTTATTATTAGTGCGTTACAGCGGCGCGAACGCATAGCCCGCACGGTTAATCTGGTGACAAATAGCGATGACTTGCCAAGTCAGAAAACACTTGGAGCCGTTGTGGAAACCGGCGCAACAGACGCGCGATTCTTTTATGACGGTCAACGCTTAACTAAAGTGTTCGGCCCACAATGGCAGTTGCTATTGATTGGCGCAGGTCAGTTGTCAGCATTTGTTGCGCAATTTGCCAATGCAACTGATTTTGATGTGTTGGTGTGTGACCCAAGACCAGAATTTATAAAGGCCTGGAAAACACCAGACACAACCTTGCTCAGTCTCGAGCCACACGATGCGGTGATAAACCATGCAGACAACCAAAATACTGCTGTGTTAGCGCTTACACACGACCCGAATTTGGACGACAGCGCTTTGCTCGAAGCCTTACCAATGCCCTGCTTCTACGTTGGCGCTTTGGGGTCAAAGCGTAATTACGAGCGGCGATGTTTACGTCTTGCAAACCTGTTAGATCCAGAAGCGCTAGAAAAACTTCACAGCCCCATAGGCCTGGACATAAGCAGCAGGAGCTCAGCGGAAATTGCTGTTTCTATCATTGCACAGCTGATCCAAGCCAGAGCAAAATTAACAATGCCTAGCACCCAATACTAGCTTTTGCAACAGTTCAAATGTCTAATCGTCTAACACTTCACACTACGTCAGATTGATTTACCCGACGGCTAAAATTGATCTTTTTTTTTGATCCAATATAAATATGTCACCGTAAATCCTGACACTACACAGGAGATTTACATGATTAAAAATAAAATGAAACTCAGCGGTATATTAGCCGCAATCCTACTTACCATTAGTGCATGCTCTGACAGTGGAGTACAGGTGGTCGACAATGAGGTTCAACCTCAAGAGGCTTTGGCTGAGTTAGATGAGCAAACGGAAACCGCCAATCAAGACGATGCAGACCAAAGTGCGTCTACCTTATCCAACATCGTTGACACAGCCATTGCAGCGGAGTCGTTTACAACTCTGGTGGCAGCATTACAGGCCACCGGTCTTGATGAGACTCTGGCAGATGAGGCAAACACTTTCACTGTATTCGCCCCCACAGATGATGCATTTGCGAAGCTGGGTGCCGACACCATCAACGCCTTGCTGGGCGACACTGAAACGTTGTCCGATATTTTGTTATACCACGTAGTACCAAATGCAGCTGTAGATGCTGAGACGGCGATTTCCCTTAGCGGCAGCATGGTTGAAATGGCCAACGGTGATAATGTAGCTGTGGTGTTTGACGGTGAGAAGTTATTCATTAACCAATCGCAAGTGGTCATGACGGATGTTCTGGCCTCAAACGGCATTATTCACGTGATAGATACCGTGCTTACGCCACCGGTTGACACCGAACAAATGCAAGAAGAAGCACCACTGAACATTGTTGAAACGGCAGTGGCTGCTGGTTCATTTAATGTTCTGGCTCAGGCACTGGTGGCAACAGGTCTGGATGAGGTGTTGAGTAATCCAGAGGAAACATTCACCGTGCTGGCCCCGACAGATGAAGCATTCGGCAAACTACCGGAAGGCACTCTGGAAGCCTTGTTGGCCGACCCTGAACAGCTTACTAACATACTGCTTTATCACGTTATTGGTGGTGTTGCAATTGATTCAACTACGGCCTTAAGTTTTGCTGGCCAATCAGTGACCACCGCAAATGGTCAAGATGTTGAGGTGTCGTTAGTCGACGGCCAGTTATTCGTTAACCAGGCTGCTGTCACGACTGTGGACGTTGTCGCCAGCAACGGCATTATTCACGTAATTGATTCAGTGCTCATACCACCAACAGCTGACTCGCAAGAACCGGCCGATGAGTCTGAACCAGTTCAGGAAGCACCCACGGGCACAATATTGGATATTGCTCGCAGCAACGACAATTTCTCGACCCTGGTCGCAGCAGTTGAGGCAACCGGCCTGGACGGTGCCTTGGGCCATCCTGGTGATACCTACACGGTTTTTGCACCTACCAACGAAGCCTTCGCCGCGCTGGGTCAGGCAACCATTGATGCTCTGTTGGCTGACCCTGATATATTGCGAAATATACTATTGTTGCATGTGGTACCTGGCACAGTTATCGATGCCGAAACTGCAATGACATTAGTTGGATTTGATATACAGGGAGGAAATGGCGGTACGCTTAGATTAGCGCTTTCCGATGACGGAGCCTTGACTATCAATGGCGCGACCCTCATCGCCACTGACATCGAAGCCGTCAATGGCGTCGTTCACGTAATTGACGCGGTTTTACTTCCGTAAACATTACTGATGCAACGTAGTACAGCGTTTGTTGTACAGCAAGTGTTCAAACCACAGTTTTAACTGAACATTTAGAAAAAAAACCCGCTCTTTGAAGAGCGGGTTTAACTTGCCTTGCACCAAATTGGAGAACTACTTCCAACGACCCCAAGTTAACTCAAGCACACGATTAACCACAATTACCCAAATCGACAATTTTCACTAACAACCAGCCCTGGTTTACGCATAAACTGAAAGTCAACCAACTTCATTTTGTTTAGCGAATGGGCAATATAGATCTTAACTCCGACTTGGGTGAAAGTTACGGGCCTTGGAAAATGGGCGATGACGACAGCATGCTCAGCATAGTCAGCAGCGCCAATATAGCCTGTGGCGGGCACGCCAGCGATCCACAAACCATGTTCGATACACTAACATTGGCAAAGCAAAAGAACGTTTGCATTGGTGCGCACCCAGGCTTTGAAGACAAAACCGCTTTTGGTCGGCGTCTTCTACCTCTGTGCGCTGATCAGGTTCAACAACTGATTGCATCACAAGTAGGCGCGCTGATGGGCATTGCCACGCTCGCCGAAGCTCAAGTTAGTTACGTCAAAGCTCACGGTGCATTAGCCAATTGGGCTGCAGCCACACCAGAAATTGCTAATGCCCTGGCCATTGCCGTTAAAACTTGTGCACCACAGTGCGCGCTTTTGGCCATCTCGGGCACCGAACTGGAAAAAGCCGGAAAGCAGCATGGATTAAACACCTACTCTGAAATATTTGCCGACAGAGCGTACCAACGGAGTGGACAACTCGTGCCTCGATCGGTTGAAGGTGCTGTGATTCACGATGAACAGCAAGCCTGTGATCGACTAACTTCGTTTTTAAAAACTGGCGACATGCCCACTATAGATGGTGGTGTTGTTCGTTTAAAAGCCGAATCCATTTGTATTCACGGTGACAACCCAGCAGCTGTATCCATGGGCAGGACTATTAAGCAGCAATTGCAAAGTGAGGGTTTTTCTATTTCCCGCTTCGTTGCCTGACCTGCTAATCTGCTTCACTGCCGCCTGTCACCGCTAAGGATATTGCGAAATCTTTGACTATGTTATCAGCCACCTACCCTACACTAAGACCCATCGCTGATACCGGTGTGCTGGTTGAATTTGGGGATACCATTGATGACGCCACTCATCAGCAAGTATTAAACTTTGATGCAATCATCTCGCATGCGAACATCCAGGGTGTGACCGAAAGCGTGCCATCCTATACATCGGTTTTGGTTGGGTATAACCCGCTACTAACCGACAGCGATTTGATCAGTGAGCAAATTGAGCAACACCTCACTCAAGAGCTGCAGCATGCGGTCGAACCCACTCACTGGCAAATTCCAAGCTGCTATGACGAATCCCTTGCACCCGATATAGTTGAAGTAGCCGATCAGCTGGGTATTTCTACAAACGAGGTGATTCAGCAACACTGCAAAGGTCAGTATAAAATTTTTATGTACGGTTTTGCGCCTGGTTATGCCTACATGGGTGGCGTACCAAAATCCATTCAGTTGCCCAGAAAGCAAGCGCCAGTGATGAATGTTCCCGCGCAAACGCTGATGATTGCCGGACCACAGTGTTTAATCACGACGTTGACCATGCCCACAGGTTGGTGGCGCATTGGTATGACCAGTTTCAAACCATTGCAAATGGACAAACCTAATCCCTTTATTTTAGGCATTGGCGATACACTCAAATTTACTGCTATGAATAAACAGGATTTTAAAAAATTCGGTGTAGAGCAAGGCCACTGAACCATGCAAACCAGTTTAACGGTATTACAAGCAGGGCCATCGGTAAGCGTACAAGACCTGGGTCGACCTGGGCACTTGCGGTTTGGCGTGACAGGCTCCGGTGCTATGGACAGAGTAAGTTATCGCATTGCCAATGCAATGCTGGGTAACGATAACAACAACCCGGCCATCGAGGTTTCACTCGGCGGCATAAGCTTGCAGTGTGATCAAGGTGCGGTTCGTATAGCCTTAGTCGGTGGCAGATTTTCAACCTTGCTAAACGATCAGCTAGTGCCATCGTGGGCACTATTAACATTAAGCGCAGGCGATACGCTCAAAGTGCGACCCGGTGAATGGGGAAGCTGGTGCTATTTAGCTTTTGCTGGCAAGCTGGATGTGCCTCAATGGCTGGACAGTCACTCAGTGCATTTAAATTCTGGGGTATGCGGTAAGCCGATAACACAAAATGACGTACTCAGTATTGATGCAGTAGATGCTTTAAACACCGACATTCGCAGTATTGGTGACGCAACTAACTTACGACCAAAAAACACACTTCGGGCGGTACTCGGACCACAAGATCGATTCTTTGATAAGGTAACTATCGAACGCCTATTTGACAGTGACTTTACAATATCCCCCAGTTACGATCGAATGGGTATGAGATTAAGCGGCTGTAAGTTACCAGTCAACGCTGCATTGGACATGCCCTCCGAACCACTATCACGTGGGTCATTGCAAGTACCCGGACACGGCGAACCTATCTGCTTAATGGCTGATCATCACACAGCTGGAGGCTACCCGAAAGTTGCTACTGTCACTTCTGTTGATCAGGATGTGCTGGCACAACATCGAAGTGGCGATAGCATCCGCTTTGAATCGGTGACAGCTCAAGAGGCTGTGCAAATTGCTCGACAGGAAAATGAACGCCTGAATCAGTTGGTATCTACACTGATGCGCAGTCACGCAGGACTGACAGAACGCTTGTGGAATCATAATCTGATAAGTGGTGCGTATTCTTCGCGACAATGAGTGATCAAAACAACGCGACATTTAGTGGATCATCGTATACTCTATGTTCACACTGAGAAAACCAAATATAATATCCGGATTTATTAAGAGCAGAACCCCACCCAATAGAATCAGGATACCAAATATAATTATCAATACAGTCATCACCAATAAGCTCATTTTCTATTGGATCAGGTTATGGTTTTACTCCAACATTTTAATCCAACTTTTTTGGGTTTATCTCCTCTTTTGTTAGCACTCATTGCAAACAGGTATTTGCCTACATGTCAGTTAAGAGCCGAATTACTGGCCAGAGTTCAGCCTGATAACCTCAATTATGTGTATGAATTCGAAAAAAGAAAGAAGATGTTTACATCGTTGCCTTTTTGGCTATGCGGGGGTAATACAGCACTCAGTCACAAGCATCGCCTATTCCATCAGCGTTGCTATCGCTTTGCAGGAAATTACTGGTTAATGGACAGTTGTCTCTAAAATTTAACACCGTGTCGTCATCACTGTCACGATCATCACGAATGTCACACGAATCTCCTACACCATCGTTATCTATATCCGACTGCAATGGGTTTGAGTGACTCACGCAATTATCAATACGATTACGAATTTTGTCACCATCTTTATCTATTTGCTCTAGCGGCACATATTCGAACGCTCCTGCGTCACAATACTCATCCTGACTATCACCGTTGTCTAATCTCGGCACATCACGCACATCAAAACCCAAACAAAGATCACGCGGCACCAAATTTCCGGCCGGTCCGGATTTGGCAATAGGCAACGCAGGAATAAAACCACCGTATCGATTGAACGCACCGGCAAAAACAGTAGCAATGTCGGCCAATACGTAGTTTTCACTTGTACCACAACTTTGATCATCCACCAGGTTATGACCACTGTCCAGCATTTCCAGTTCGCCTAGCTCTGTGTTAGCGCAGTTGCCGCCCACGTTATTGGTAAGTATTGAATTACGCAATCGCAAATTGCTGCCATCACGTGGAACCAGTGCTCGAATAGCACCCCCTAAATCTTCCCCGGATTGATTACCCCAGAATGTTAAATGCAACAACGTGGTATCAGCGAACAAAGATTGTGTATAAATTGCACCGCCACCCATTGATGCTTTGTTAGTAATGAAGCTGGCGTTGCTGACCCTCACTTCACCGTTACCCACGTTAGACCACAAAGCACCACCGAGCATACTTGCAGAATTTCGTTCAAAAGCGCTTCGGGTAATATTTAAGCCGATTGCGTTGTGCTCAGCGTGAATAGCACCGCCCTCGTCGGCGCTGTTGCCTAAAAAATAACTGTGCGCAACAAACAAGCTGGCACCAGACTTTAACGCGATGGCACCACCCTGCGTTGTGTGATTTTCACCTGATGCGATGGCTTCATTGTTTACAAACGCAGACTTAGTGACATCAAGTGGCTGACTGTGCATGATAGCGCCGCCTGCGCTGTTGCCAACAACTCGGTTATTTCTAAACGTTGAATCACTTATCGTTGTTTTTCTGTCACTCAACAAAGCGCCACCGCCTTGGGGGGTCAGTTCATTATTATTATTAATATTACCGTTTTGGAACTCCACTCCTTCAATAATGACAGCCTTGCCACCACCTTCAACAACGAATGGAACGGCCAGCAAATTTAGCAGGCGAAAAAAATCAGCACCTTCGGCTCTGGATAGGGTACCGTTGCGCAAAACAAGCGCGTGGCCTTCATCTGATTCAAGAATGAGTTCGTTAAGCAATACGAATGATTGCCCGCCAAGATCGATTATATCGTCTTGCAGGTTGGAACCAGCTTGTGCAAAAGCTTCATTGAGTTCGCTAATTGAACGAGGTGCGAAGCTCTCAGCAAGCACTGTGGCAGGCAGCACAAAGCTGACAGCATATAGCCACACAACAGCCGAAACGTATCGAGAACATCCAATCATGCGAAATGAGTTTCTAAGCCGCTACCTACAAGCGCATAAAGTATTGCACACGTGCTTTTGATTTTTCGTAACTCAGTCACGTCTTGAGCAGTCTGAGCCCGGAATTGCGTCGCCTAACTGGGGAATAAACCGGTAGAAAGGTACCGATCACCGCGATCGCAAGCAATAGTGACGAGCACCGCATTTTCCAGATCTTGCATTAGCAGCAAGGCCGCCACCATGGCTCCCCCGGTAGACACTCCTGACATGATGCCTTCTTTGGCAGCCAATTCGCGAGCCATGTGCTCGGCATCCGACTGGCTGACATCGATAATACGATCTACTCGTTCGGGTTGAAAAATTTCTGGCAAATAGGCTTCGGGCCAACGGCGAATACCAGCAATACTCGACCCTTCCTCAGGCTGTACACCGACAATCTGTATATCAGGGTTTTGCTCTTTTAAAAAGCGTGACACGCCCATGATGGTTCCGGTTGTACCCATAGAGCTTACAAAATGCGTTACTTTACCCTCTGTTGCCGACCATATTTCCGGGCCAGTGGCTATGTAGTGAGCAGCCGGGTTATCCGGGTTAGCAAATTGGTTTAGCACCACGCCTTCACCTTTGGCCTGCATGTCTAAAGCAAGATCACGAGCGTATTCCATTCCTTGTTCTCGTGTAACCAGAATCAGTTCGGCACCGTAGGCACTCATGGACGAACGTCGCTCTTGTGTCATGTTATCGGGCATGATCAGCTTTAGCTTATAGCCTAAGGTTGCCGCCACCATGGCCAAGGCAATACCGGTGTTACCGCTGGTGGATTCGATCAAGGTGTCACCAGGCTTTATATCGCCACGGGCTTGCGCCTGCAATATCATATTTCTGGCTGGTCGGTCTTTTACAGAACCCGCTGGGTTATCACCTTCAAGCTTGGAAAAAACAAAGTTATTATTGTTGTTCTGAGCTAGTCGCTGAATAGGAACTAATCGGGTGTTGCCCACTTGATCTATCAGAGATGGTATTTGCATTCTAACTTATCGCCTTTTAAATAGTATTCCAAGGTCCAGTTACACGCTAGTTTTCTTAGCTATTATATCCAGCATTTGTGTCAATTGTTGATGCTCATCAAACTGATCACAACTTATTTTATTCAGATTTTCCATACCGCGTATCCACGTTATTTGCCGCTTGGCCAATTGTCTTGTGGCTGCTTGAGCCTTATCAATCATTGTTTCAAAATCTGTGTCACCTACAAGATGTTCCCACGCTTGCCGGTATCCGACACTGCGCATGGCCGGTAATGCCGCGTGAAGGGTATAGCTTTCGCGTAAATGCTTCAGCTCATCCAGAAAACCTGCGCTCAGCATTTGTACAAAACGCCGCTCTATACGTTCGTGCAGCCACGCACGTGAATCTGGAACCAACGCAAATTTTAACGGTGGCATATCAAGCAGTGGCTGCGTGTTTTTCTGTAAATCAGACAAGGGCTTGCCAGTCAGTTCATACACTTCAAGGGCACGTTGAATTCGCTGGGGATCATTGGGGTGAATGCGGCTGGCAGCGACCGGATCGATATTAGTTAAACGCTCGTGCATCTTCGGCCAGCCAAGTCGTTGCGCATCGCTACTGAGCGCATCCCGTAGTGTTGCATCAGCTTCCGGAAGTGGTGCTATACCTTTCTCCAATGCACTGAAATACAGCATTGTGCCTCCGGTTAACAGCGCACGTTTGCCCCGGCCACGCACATCTTCAATCGCCAGCATGGCATCTTCGCAAAACCGCGCAACCGAATAAGCCACATCAGGTGTACAAACATCAATAACATGATGTGCAATGCCATCACGTTCCTGCATATCTGGCTTGGCCGTGCCAATATCCATACCGCGATAAACTAATGCCGAGTCGACACTGATAATTTCGGCATCAAGGGATTTGGCAAGCGCAATAGAAGCACCGGTTTTACCGCTGGCCGTAGGACCAAGCAAGAAAACAACGGGTTGACTATTCACACTTAGCGGCCACGCATAAACAACTTATCCAGTGCTCGCATATCCAATTGAGTCCAGGTTGGTCTGCCATGATTACACTGTCCACTATTCGGCGTTGATTCGATTTGCCGTAAAAGAGCATTCATTTCAATCACGCTGAGTATTCGATTTGCGCGCACAGAACCATGACAAGCCATGGACGATAGCACCGCATCAATCGCCTGCGCTATGCGCTCGCTACTGCCGTGTTCCAGCATGTCGGACAAAACATCTTTAAGCAGTACCGCACAATCTGCCTGGCCCAGCATCACCGGTACCGCCCGAATACGCACCGACTCTAAACCAAGCCGATCAACCTGCAAACCAATTTTATGCAAACTTGCGGCGTGCGTTTCACAGCATTGCGCTTCGGATTCGCTGACGGTAACACTCAAGGGCACCAGTAAGGCTTGCGTTTTTACCTCCCCGCTGGCGTACTCTTGCTTTAAGCGCTCATAGGTAATGCGTTCGTGTGCGGCGTGTGCATCTACAACGATCAAGCCATGTTGATTTTGCGCTAGCACATACACTCCGTGTAAATGTGCCAATGCGAATCCCAATGGCGGTGTTTGTTCATCATTGCTTGTTTGTTCACTTGACGCTACGTCAACATAAGCATCTGTCTCAGCGCGACGACCATAAGGGTCGATTGGCTGCTGTGCCGATGGGTTACTCGCACCCAGGCGCAACATACCTTCAAACTGCTCTCGTACACCAAGCGGTATGGCCGATTGGTACGGCGTGCTACCAGAAACCGCTGACGCACCACTGTATGCATTGGTGTTAGATTCTGCCATCCCAGTCTGTGTATGCGCTGCTGTTGCAGCACCGACCATGTCGGCAGGCGTGACCGTTGCTAAAAATGCTTTTAAAGAACGACGGATAAAACCGTGCACCAGCTGCGATTCTCGAAATCGTACTTCCTGTTTCCCGGGGTGCACGTTGACGTCCACGGCTTTAGGATTCATGTTAAGAAACAACACAAACGCTGGAAAACGCTGGTGATAGATCAAGTCGCTATAAGCTTGCTTGACGGCGTTGGCAATCACTTTGTCTTTTACCATGCGATTGTTGACATAGAAGTATTGCATATCGGCTTGGCTGCGCGAAAAACTCGGGTCGGCAACCCAACCGTGCAATTGCATCCCGACGCCATCGACCACCGGCCCTTCAATTTCAACCACGCGGGCAGCCTCGCCAAACGGCTTCCCTAAAATGCGTGTGATGCGAGCATTACGCAACGCCTGGGTTTGCGCCGCACGACATTCGAACGTGGTTTTGGTGTTATGCGTTAAAGTGAAAGCGCAACGGCTGCTGGCCATGGCAATGGTTTTGACCACGGCTTCGCAGCGCGAATATTCGGTGCGCTGCGTTCGCATAAATTTTCGTCTTGCCGGCACGTTATAAAACAAGCTACGCACATCAACCGTTGTCCCTTGCGGATGCGATGCGGGCTCTTTCTCTAACGCACCATCATGCCGATAGCGCAACGTCCAGGCCTGGTCTGCTGCTTCAATTTTAGAGCTCAAACTTAATCGTGAAACCGACGCGATACTGGGCAAGGCTTCACCACGAAAGCCCATGGTGCCAACTGACTCAAGATCGCTCATTGACTCAATTTTGCTGGTGGCATGTCGGCTCAGAGCCAACTCCAATTCATCTTCAGCTATACCATGGCCGTTATCGCGCACCCGAATTCGCTCAAGACCACCTTGCTCCAGGTCAATCCAGCAGCGGGTTGCTCCTGCATCCAGCGCATTTTCCAGTAGCTCTTTGACAATTGAGGCCGGGCGCTCGATCACTTCACCGGCAGCGATTTGATTTATCAGGTGATCAGGCAGTTGCTGGATGGGCATAGTGACGCGCTTGTTCATAAACACATATTATGCGCTTTTTTGCGTTTCAGCGACGCATGCACTTGGCTGCATGTAGCGCCTATGGTAGCTTGGCGAAATACCATCAGAGCGACAACCGTGACGATCAAGTTTAACCGACAGGTTAAGAGCCTCTCAGCCAGCGTCCCGTTTGTGGGTCCGGAAACTCTAGAGCGCCAGAGTGGCCAGCGTTTCGTATCGCGTATTGGCGCAAACGAGAGCGCATTTGGCTTATCACCTGCGGCAGTTGAAGCGATGTCTAAAGCGCTTAATACCAGCGGGTGCAGCTGGTATGGTGACCCGGAAAACCACGACTTACGTTCAGCCTTGGCCGAAAAGCATGGCGTCGGCATTGAATGCATCTGCGTGGATGCCGGCATTGATGCTTTGCTTGGGCTCACGGTACGCATGCTCATGGAAGCCAACGACACCGTTGTAACCTCCGATGGTGCTTACCCCACCTTTAACTACCATGTCACAGGTTTTGGCGGATTGTTGAACAAAGTCCCGTATAACGACTACCACGAAAGCCCGACTGAGCTGCTCAGTGCAGCCGATGAGCACGCAGCCTCACTCATTTATTTTGCTAATCCAGACAATCCAATGGGAACCTGGCATAGCGCTGAAGTGGTGCAAAACATGATCGATAACATCCCCGCACCCAGTACCTTGTTATTAGACGAAGCTTATATCGACTTTGCACCAAGCGGGACGGCACCGGCTATCGATACGACCAACGAAAAAATTATTCGCTATCGAACGTTTTCCAAAGCTTATGGTATGGCCGGTATGCGTATTGGTTATGCCATTGCACATCCGGATATGATAACCAGCTTTAATAAAATCAGAAATCACTTTGCCGTGAACAGACTGGCGCAAATAGCCGCGCTGGCATCGCTGCAAGATCAAGCCTTTCTACCTCATGTTACAAAGCTTGTAGAAAATGGCCGCCAGCGCGTCTACGCATTTGCAAAAAAACGCAACCTGGCTTACTTGTCCTCAGCCACTAATTTTGTTGCAGTGGACTTGGAATGCGACCAAAATGCATCGCAACTGCTGGTCGAACTAAACAAGCACGGTGTCTTCATCCGCATGCCAGGTGTAAGCCCGTTAAATCAATTTATACGGGTTGGCATTGGCAATAAAAGCGAACACGACGCTTTTGTCACTCAATTTGACAGGCTGCAAGAAAGCGTTATAGCCTAACCTTTGTTTTGGTATAAATATGTACCTTCCGGCGCACGACGCTTCAGATAGCCGGTAACACCTTTTTGAATTGCAATAGCAAGGTTTTCTTGAAAACGTGGACTTTTGAGTTTGCGTTCTTCAGCAAGATTTGAAATAAACGCGGTCTCTACCAACACTGACGGAATGTCAGGTGACTTTAAAACAGCAAAGTTTGCCTGTTCCACTGACGGCTTATGCACCGCTCCGACTTTCTTAAGTTCACCAAGCACATCGGCGCCCACTTCCAAACTGGCCTCTAGAGTCGTGTTTTGAGCTAAGTCCAACAAGGTTTGTTTCACGTCCTGACTTAATCCATCCAGCGCGACGTCACCAAACAAGTTCTCTACTTCGTTCTCTTTCTCTGCTAACCAGGCAGCAGCTTCGGAGCTTGCACCCTTCAGTGAGAGCGCGTACACCGAGCTGCCTTTAGCTGCTTTACGTTTAAACGCATCGGCATGGACCGACACAAACAAGTCGGCGTTTTTAGTACGTGCAATACGGATGCGTTCACGCAGTGCCACGTAAGTATCCTCGTTACGAATCATTACAGGCGCTATGCCAGGTTGTTTTAGCAAACGGTTGTACAAACGCCGTGCTACCTGCAGGGTAATGTCTTTTTCGCGTGTCGAGCGTTGACCTACCGCACCCGGATCCTTTCCACCGTGCCCGGCATCAATAGCCACAATCACATCACGCAAATTAGATTGTTCAGTTATGCGGGCCTTATAGTCGGCCAGCTCAGGGTTTCCTTTCACACCTAAATCGACAATCAGCCGCTGACCATTTTGCCGCGGTACAAACCAGAAGCTGGGTGATACCGGTCGGTGTAAATCTATGACGAGTCGCAGCTTATTGGCTTCGTGCTGACCAAAGCGAAAGCCTTTGACTGCACCTTGACTAAATTGTTGCGCTTCAATGGTTTCAGCCATGTGCGCGTTGGGCAAGTCGATAACCAGTCGATCGGGATTGGCTAACGTGAACAATCTGGCATCAGATGTTTGCCCGCTCAGGTCAAAATGCAGCATGACGTTTTCTTGCTGCACCATACGAAAACCGGACAGGGTCACACCATTATTGGCGCGTGCAAGGCCTAAATGACTGGCCAATAAAACCGAGCCACCCATTAGTTGGACGAGATGCCGTCGTGCTGCGTCTGGTGACTTTCCCATGCCTGCCTCTCGTTACTTGCTGGAGATTAACTCGCTGTTTATGAATTTGCTGTCAACAAAAAAGGCAGAACTCAAAGCGCGCAATCAGCTCTGCCGAGTAAAGCGTAGTAGGAATTTCGCAAAAAGCAAGAAAGTTTTGAGGTGGGGCTGTTTACCGATTTTTTCAGATCCTGGATACGACTACCGAGCGGCCATCGTCCAGGTAGTCAATTGTGACCCGTAACGTTGGATTTGGCAACAGACCCTGGCCCTTGTTTGGCCACTCTATGATCAATAAATCACTATTAGCAACAATGTCATCAAGCCCCAGGTAGTGCAGCTCCTCGGGGTCGTTCAAGCGATACAAATCCAGATGCGCGATACGCCAATGAGGCACGACATATTGCTCAACAAGTGTGTAGGTTGGGCTCTTGACCTTGCCCGTGTGTCCCAGCGCATTGATGAGCCCTCGTGCCAACACGCTTTTACCTGCGCCCAGATCACCCTCTAGCGTCATTACGCTCGGCTTTACCATCTCAGTTGCAAGTGAGTGTCCCAGCGCTAACATCTCATCCTCGGTAGCAACCAATTGCCTGCGGGTGCTTATTCTGTCGCTCGATGAGTCATTAACAGTCATGATGACGAACCATTATGACTCAATCCTTGTTGCGCCTTGTCCCAATCTTCATTCACCGGCACCGTTAATTCTGTCATCTCGCCTTGCCATTCAAAAGCTAAAAACTCAGCGTGCAAAAACAAACGGTTTAAACCACGGCGCTTCAGCGTCGCGTTACGGCTGTTGCTACCATAACGCGTATCCCCGATAACGGCATGGCCGCAATGTTTCGCGTGCACTCTTATTTGATGCGTTCGACCAGTCTCAATATCGATGCTCATTAACGCCCCCTCATCAAACTGATTAATACACTTAAAGTGAGATATGGCAGGCTTGCCGTGCGCACTAACCGAAACACGCCGCTCACCAGCATGCGCTTTGTTGACTTCCAACGGCACATCGACTGTTTTATCGCCACCGCGCCACACACCGTCGACAAGGGCCACATAACGCTTCTTGATTGCACGCGTGCGAAACAAATCTTGCATAGACCGACCGACACCTGTGTTTCTGGCAACGAGCAGGCAACCACTCGTGCCTCGGTCCAGGCGGTGTACTAACTCGAGCGCCGGCTCCTTTCGTGCCTGACGTAAAGCATCAATGGCACCGAATGCCAATCCGCTACCACCATGGACCGCCAAACCGGGCGGTTTATTCAAAACCAGAAAATCATCGTGCTCAATCACCACCGCACTTGCCACAGCGGCAGCCAAGGTATCGGGCACAACCACTTCACCAGCCGATTTGAGGTGCATTGGCGGAATTCTGACCATTTCGCCAGCGACCAACTTTCGAGTCGGCTTGATTCGGCCGCCATTGACGCGCACCTGACCTTTGCGAATAATCCGATAAATATGGCTGCGAGGCACCCCTGGGGCCCTGCGCAACAGAAAATTGTCAATTCGTTGACCATCCTCACCATCGCTGACCTCTACGGTGCGCACGCCGGCTGACGGAGTTTCGGGCTCTTGCATGAATGTTGCTACTTATCAAAATCAATGGACGAAGTGACTTTCTCAATTGCCGAAAGTGCCCTTCACTGCTATATTACAGAATCGGCTGCGTTACGGATTACAGCCGCCAGATGACGTCTAGCACTGCTATCGACGCATCGGCCTGATGACTGCCTCAGAGCTGCTCTACCATGCACTAAACAGAAGATGCACTCAAGAAAGTTGCACTCAAGAAAAACGAGCTCAAGAAACAGATAAAAAAGAAGGATTAAATCATCAGGGCTAACAGTTTGAACATCGGTCGGCGGAGCAATTAATGCCCACCCGACCGATAGACGAAATGACATAAGGAAGCCAACCTGCGCAAACCGCTGCAGCGCTTCCACAACCTAACTTAAATCGGACTACTTTACCCGACCACTCAATTATGACGTTCGCAATTTTCACAATATTGGCTCTACTTAGCGCTTGGTGCATTGTATGCCCCGCAAGTCGAAAGCCAGTGCTGCACAACGAGCGCGCGCACATCAGAGTTACTAGGGGATCCGATCTGGATTTTTACCTACATGAAAAGAATGCTAATAAACGCAACTCACGAAGAAGAGTTGCGAGTCGCCATCGTCGATGGCCAACGACTCATAGACCTTGATATAGAGAGCAAGCACCGAGAACAAAAAAAGTCAAACATATATAAAGCAAAAATCACCAGAGTCGAACCCAGCCTGGAAGCAGCGTTTGTTGACTACGGTGCTGAGCGTCACGGGTTCCTGCCGTTCAAAGAAATCGCACGCGAGTATATAAAAGACAAAGGCAAGAAAAACGACAACGGACGACCTAACGTTCGCGACGGCATCAAAGAAGGCCAGGAAATTGTTGTTCAAATCGAAAAAGAAGAGCGCAGTAATAAAGGCGCAGCTTTAACCACCTTCATTAGTCTCGCTGGTCGCTTTTTGGTACTCATGCCTAACAACCCTCGAGCCGGCGGTGTGTCACGTCGCATCGAAGGCGACGATCGTAACGAACTAAAAGCTGCAATGACTGATGTCGCCGTACCTGATGGTATGGGCACCATTGTTCGCACAGCTGGCGTCGGCAGATCAACCGAAGAGCTACAGTGGGACTTGGACTACCAGGCCGAAATCTGGAACGCCATACAAGAAGCATCTGGCCAACGCTCGGCGCCCTTTCTGGTTTACCAGGAAAGCAATATTATTGTGCGAGCATTGCGTGATTATTTCCGAAGCGACATTGGCGAAATAATCGCAGACGAACAAGCTACTTTCGATCAGTCTGCAGAGTTTATTGGCATGTACATGCCACAAAACAAACGCAAGTTGAAACTACATAACGACGATGTGCCTTTGTTCAATCGCTATCAGATTGAGTCACAAATTGAATCAGCTTTTCGGCGTGAAGTTCGGTTGCCATCAGGTGGCGCGTTAGTTATTGATCACACGGAAGCACTAATCTCTATCGATATTAACTCTGCTCGTGCAACCAAAGGCAGTGACATCGAAGAGACCGCCACTAACACCAATCTGGAAGCCTCAGACGAAATCGCACGACAACTCCGGTTGCGTGATCTGGGCGGGTTGGTCGTGATTGATTTTATCGACATGATGTCAAACAAACACCAACGTGCCGTTGAAAACCGCCTTCGAGACGCACTCAAGCAAGATCGTGCTCGTGTGCAAGTGGGCCGTATTTCGCGCTTTGGCTTGCTAGAGATGTCACGGCAACGACTGCGCCCATCACTGGGTGAAACCAGTGAGAACGTGTGTCCTCGTTGTCAGGGTCACGGTACCGTTCGTGGTATCGAATCAACCGCATTATCCATTCTACGATTGATGGAAGAAGAATCCATGAAGGACAACACTGATCGCGTTCTAGCAGAGGTGCCTGTAGAAGTGGCGACCTATTTACTGAACGAAAAACGTGCAAGCCTGGGCGAAATTGAAGCTCGCAACGAAGTCAGCCTGTTAATTGTAGCCAATCCAAATCTGCAAACACCTAACTACACATTAGAACGTGTGCGCGGTAACGAGGCCGATCACAACTCAAATAAGCTCAAGAGCTACGAGTTGCAAACCGAGGGTGAAGAGGCCTACAGCCCTATGGACCCGCGCGATGAAATACCAGTTGAACGCGCTGCGGTCAGTACTGTTGTGCCGGATGCACCAGCACCCACTCGTGTTGAAACACCTAAAACAGATGAGAAACCAGGCATCAGCCGCTTCCTTGGTCGGGTTGGTTCTTTGTTCGGGGTCGCTCCAACAGCGGAAGAGACTGAAACGCAGGAAAGTAGCGCAGCCGCATCGCAACCTCGCCAGCGCAACAGCAACAGCAACAGCAACAGCAACAGCAACAGCAACAGCAACAGCAACAGCAACAATCGTAATCAGAAGTCACGCTCATCGGGACAACGACGCAACGAAAGTGGTCGGCCCAACAGCAAGAAAACCAGTGGACGCGGGAAGAAACGCGGCGCCAAAAAAGAAAGCGATGCTCAGGCACACGACAAGCAGTCGAACGATCAGTCAGCCACTGAGTCACAAAAAGAAAACAAGCCGCGCAGTGGCCGCGGTCGTGGACGGGGTCGCAACCAAAACAAAGACAAGGCGACAACCCAGAACGACAACAACAACGCGAATGAGGTAACTGCCGAGAACGCCGAAGCTGACAACAGTGCTATTGATACAGAAGATAAAAGTTCCAATAATCAGCCACAGGCAAAGCAATCTCGTGGTCGCCGCCCTGCACGTGGACGTAATAACAAAAACGAGAATAAGCGAAACGAGAATAACGACGCCGATAGCAGTGGCAACAATGTTGAGCCTAATGGCAACGTCGTTCCGCCACCGCCAGAAGAGATTAGTGATGTAAATGGCAACACCATTACCAGCGACAATACCAACGAACCAGAAAACAACAACTCGCGTCGTCGACGAGGTCCCGGACGCAGACGTCAGCGCGTAAACAACAAAGCGGAAAACGTTGAATCTGAAAACATAAAGAAGGTGGGTAACGATAGTCAAGCCGATATGCCTGTGGCTAATGATGCGTCATCAGAAACCAGTGCCCCTAAGCGTGACAACACGCAGAGCGCTGCAACCGCAAGCAACGTTAAGTCTGCAAACCCACCAGCTACGAACACATACAGTGAGTCAAAAGCGCCGGTACACGACGCAGCTAAACCCACACCTAAAGCACAAGTACACGCCTCACCTGCACCGGTTACTACAACAGTTGAAGCGGCCAGTGCAGCCAATGACACTAATGCTAATAGCAAAAATGCTGATACAAGCCAAATATCGCAGCGCCAACCCAGCCAGCTAAAAAGCACAGTCCGGTCATTGGCCAATAAAGATGATTCAACGCAAAGTGGTTCTGGCACCAGCAGCTCGAGTACTAGTGGCTCTGTTGCTGCAAACACTGGGAATAGTGGTTCTGCGCCTACTGGTTCTGGAACAAGCGGTACCGGGACTGGTGTTTCTGGTGCGGCGGCTAGCTCAACAGCAAGCGCCGGCAAAACTGGTAGCGGTAAAAGTTCCAGTGACAATGGCTCGTCTGGCGGTAGTGCCAGTGAAGGTGGCAACACTGGAGGCGGCGGTGGCTTGTCTTTTGCGTCAAGAAAAGTGCCGGATATTAAGCCGCAAAACAGCAAAAGCGATAAGAGCACAGCGCCACCAGAAACCTCTGGTGACTAGCGATTAGCTGACAACGCAGGTTATTATGTACCCGGCTCTTATGCGGAACCGGGGCGGGTACTAGCCTGACGGAGCCGCAATCTGATCGTTGAGTCGCTGTACAAAATCTGACGCCTCTTCCACAGTATCTCTAACGGCAAGTTTGCTGCGTTTATTCCAACCTACCGGCGTGGATTTGAACAAACTTCTATAGAAACGCGTGTTGTGAGCAAACGCATCTTTATGCACAGCTTCCTCGGTGTCATTCATTTTACCAAGCATGTATTGAGCGACCCTCGAGCGTATAAAAAAATGCGTTGCCAAGACAACAATAGCGATTAGAGCAATGCTTCCCAGCATTGTTACGGGGTTAGCAAACAAGCTAATCACAAAAGTAAACAACGCACCTATGGCACCAAAGGCCACAGCAACGCCAATGAACAGCAAACCAAACAAGGCCAACACAATCCCGTCAAAACGCAAAACGCGTTTTTTCCACAACTGTTTTAAGCGCGTGATAGCCGGCACCGTTTCATCGCGAATACGATAAGCTTCTTTTTCCATCGCACCCACAATGCGGTAGGCGCGTTCGGCTTCAACTTGTCCGATGCGCGATTCGATTTCGGCAAAGTCGGCGTCGCGCTTTGCCTCAAATCGAGCGCGCAGCGCGTCATCTTCAATCGGTGGAGCAATCTCTTTGTTGTAGATGGTGTAGAAGCGTCCAGCTGTAAGGCCCTTTTGCGACAGAGCACGCTGCCATGCTCCCACAATTTCCTCTGTGTTGTCTTCACGTGCCGCGGTGTCGATCTGGTTTAAAACATACATAAATTTATTGCTGTCCGGCCGGCCAATTGTGTTTTCAACCAAATGTGTCAGCGTGTCCTGCATAGCGCCAGGCTCTGGGTGGCGCGCATCGAAAAACACCATGACCAAATCTGATATGGTCATAATATGATCAGTTAATCGCAAGGTTGCTGAGCGTTGATCATCGGCATCGAATCCGGGTGAGTCGATCAGTATTTTGCCCTTTAGTACAGGTGAATCAATAACCTTGAGTTGCAAGTAGGCATCAATACGACGACCTTCACCGGTCGAAACTTGCTCAATTTCCTCGCTGATTCTGTAAAACGGAAAACGCATATCGGCATCAAGTGCTAAACCAGGCAGCACTTTTCCGGCACTGTCCTGACCGTAACAGATGACCGTAAACTTATCGTCCACCGCCTGATTGCCAGTTTTTTGCAACGATTTGCGTAAGTAGCTGTTAATAAAGGATGACTTACCGGCAGAAAACACACCGAGCACGGATACCAGTGGCCACCAGGCGATCTGCATGGCGTAGGATTCGTCGGACCTAAGCAGGCCCATGTCATAGCCGACCTGATCCAGTTTCTTGAAGCCCTCAACGGCCTCCAATAAAATAGGGTTTTCTCGCTCCAGATGCGCCCTAAGGCTGTTGAAGCGCTTTGCAATCGATTTGTCCGCGCGAACCATAAATGTCAGTTTTCCAGATAGATAGTGTTAAATTTAATGGTATGGTAAGTACGATCACTGATGTACTTGGCAAGCTCTTGCCCGTACACTGACGGGGAAGTCGCAAAAAAAAACAATACCAGTCAGTTTAGCATCTGACTGAACTGTTCAACCGAGTATGCAAATCGCTCGCAAAGATCATCTTATCTGAAGATCTACCACTCGAAGCGATTAAGTATTTGCAGTTAAAATGGAGGTGGTTTTGATGATATGGGTTGTCTTACTCATCTTGGCAATCGTTGCCTTCTTCGGCTACAAAGGTCTGCATAGAAGACACGTGGCACGATGTCGTCACGACGAACGCACACACGAACATGTGCCCGAATCTATCAGCGAGCAGACTGAGCACAAAGCATTTCACGAAAAGAGCGTGGCGATCTCGGCGCAAAACAATAGTGTGCCTGCCGATCGAGTTGCCCAGCAACGCGGCGGACCGTCGCTACTATATGCTGAGCGCACCGAACAGCAAGCAGCAGCTGAACACAGCGATGACACCAATCTAACCAATTCTGCAAGCGATGACCTGCGCGCTGACTCCAGCCACGAAACCGCAACTGCGACCAACAAAACCGCTAACGAGCAGTGGCAAAAAGACCCCAGCGACTCCATGGATTTCACCGCAGAAACCGCCACGCTCAGTAGTGATGAAGTGGGCGTACCCGCCAACAGCAGTGACTACGATCAAATTGACTCTAATCAAACGGAAGATCAAATCGCCGAAGTTACACTAGACAACCAGACAGATACTGTTTACGAATCTGTCGAAACTGAAAAGTCCATAAAAAATAGTGCAGGCTCTGTTCAAACATCAGCCTTTGTCGACACCGGCAATACAGGCGTGATCAATACAGAAGTAAGCAATACAGCAGTAAGCAATACAGGCGTTAGCAACACCGGCAACAGTAATACAGGTATTGCGGCTGCTGGAGTAACCGTGGCAGCTGCGGGCATTGGTATTGCCAGCGCACAACAACAAAACACAGCCGACCAGGATCCGACACTGCACCACAGCACTGCACAGCAAGAAACAGCAGCAACTGCGCCAACAGATGCGACTCAACAAGCCGCCCCGCCAACTGCAGCGTTTTCAGAGGGCATCGATCTTGAGCTTGGTGACTCCACGCACAACGATCCCGATGACGCCATAGACGAAAACGATGAGCTACTCGACTTTGGCGACTTAACTGCCGACATCAGCGAAATGTTAAAGGAACTGAACCTGCGCGAAGCAGACTCACCTAGACTGGACATAAACCAGGATGAGTTTGCCCAACTCAAAACAGGCGAGCCAGGCGAAGTCAAACAGGAAAAAATTGAAAACGTGGCTGGCAAGCTGCGGAACATGTTGCAGTAATCTAATGCCATTAAGGGTTTTTCGATCACTGGTCGATTCGCGTAACGTTCACACCATAAGACGCGACTTCGTTGCTATAGCCAGCTTTATTGCGATCATCTGGATTGTATTTGTGTTCGATCGTTTTATGCCATTAGAACAATACGGTTTAGTACCCCGCAGCGTTAGAGGTTTGGTTGGCATTTTTGCCATGCCGTTTTTGCATGGCGACCTGTCCCACATTCTCAGCAACACAGTACCCTTAATTGTGACGCTCTTGTTATTGGCTGGCTCACGTGCAAACAGCAGTGCCATTGTAGTGCTTATCACTCTACTTGGAGGCGGTGGGCTTTGGCTGTTTGGTCGTGAGGCATTGCACATCGGCGCATCTGGGCTGGTATTTGGTCTTATCGGTTTTCATATTTTTTCTGGTATTTTTGAACGACGATTCAAATCTATCGCCATCGCACTATTGGTCGGCGGCTTGTACGCTGGCACACTGTTCAATGGTGTTCTGCCATTTCAAAAAGGCGTTTCCTGGGACGGGCATCTCATCGGTGCTATCGCAGGTGCATTGGTCGCACTGATTACGGCTAAAATGATGGATGACCCAAAGCTACAGGATTCAAATCAAACCCCATACAGAACCTGATAATCCATCGCACTAAAAAAACTTGTATTGTCCGTCTACTAACTAAGCAAACTTTCTCGATGACCAAATTTACCGGCAATTTCACGCAGCAAGAAGCCATCCCTGAAGATGCTATCGAAAAGGCCATTGAAGTTATGCGTTCAGGCCGACTGCATCGATACAACGTTGCTGACACGGACGAGTTATCTGAAACATCATTGCTGGAGATAGAGTTTGCACAATACCAAAAACAACGTTATGCCCTGGCTTTGGCATCGGGCGGTTATGCAATGCAAACGGCATTACGCGCATTGGGCATAAAACCAGGCGAACCTGTGCTGACCAACGCGTTCACACTTTCACCAGTTCCAGGCGCAATAGCTGCCGTTGGTGGTAAGCCGGTACTCATCGAAACGAACACTGACTTGGTTATTGACCTGGCGCACCTTGAAGCTATGGCAAAATCCACCAAAGCGCGTATTTTGATGCTGTCACACATGCGTGGTCATATTGTAGATATGGATGCAATAGTGGCGCTGGCTAAAACGTACAACATCAGTGTCATCGAAGACTGCGCGCATACCATGGGCGCAACTTTTGATGGCGCTAAAAGTGGTACGCATGGGGTGATGGCTTGTTTTAGTACGCAAACTTATAAGCATATAAATTCGGGCGAAGGCGGATTTCTCACCACCAACGATGACACTTTGATGGCCAAGTCCATTGTATTATCCGGATCTTATATGCTATACGAGCGACACAAAGCTGCTCCTGCACCTGAGGTATTCCAGGCAATAAAATTACAAACACCCAATTGCAGCGGCCGTATGGATAACTTGCGCGCAGCGATTTTGCGACCTCAGCTTGGCAACCTTGATAATAATTGTGTTCGATGGAATGAACGTTTCAGTGCGGTTATGGCCACACTAAAAACCTGCAATGCTATTGGTTTGGCTCAATCACACCCAAAAGCCGTTGAAGTGTCAAGCTCGTTTCAATTCTCGGTACCAGACTTTAGCGAATCACAGAGCATGCAGTTTTTAGACCGCTGTTTAAATCGTGGCGTTGAATTAAAATGGTTTGGTGATGGCGACCCGGTTGGATATACCAGTCGATACGAAAGCTGGGGCTATATAGAATCGGCCAAGCTTGAGAACACAAATCAGGTGTTGAATCGACTTTATGACTGCCGCATACCACTGACTTTTTCTATTGACGACTGCAAACAGATCGCACAAATCATTACCGAGGAAACACGCAGCCTGGTTAGTTAGCATGCGTATCCTATCAATATTCACTGATCGACTGGTTGAGCTTGCCGCTGTATGTGGACTACTAAGCTTAGGTGCTTTATTTTCAAAACATCACATGGTGTTCGACTTACTGAGTCACTTCCGTGTTCAGTACATCGTGTTGTTATTGCCCTGCTTTGTGTTTGGCATGTTCTACAGAAAATCAAAATCTGTTTTAATCATAAGCCTGGTGCTGGCAATACACGGTTATGTAGTGACTATGGGCATGTTACCTGTACCAGCAAAACCAACACCAGACTATGCAGAACTACGCGTGTTAAATGCCAACTTGTTACTCAGTAACAAGAAACATCAGGAACAGATCAACCAGATAATAAGCGTTGACCCTGATGTTATCGTATTTCTTGAATATACGACAGAGTGGCATGAGGTCTTACAAACTAGCTTAACGCTGCACCCCTATCGTGTGACCAGGCCTATCAATGGTGTGTTTGGTATAGCGCTATACAGTAAATTCCCAATAACCAGCGGCGGCATTATTGACCCAACGCCACAATTGCAGAACGTCGCTGATGTGATTATAACATTTGATAATACCGCTACCGGCATGCGCGACGCCGGCACGCAGGAATTACGCGTTATCGGTGTTCACCCACCTCCCCCAATAACCAGTTACATGTATAACAATCGCAACCTGCTAATGCAATACGTAAGCACTACGGCAATCGCGACCGAACAACCATTAGTTGTTATGGGCGATTTTAATGCCACGCCCTGGACGGCGCACTTCACTGACATGATGTCTGATGGGGGGTTACGCAACGCCCGAGCCGGACAAGGTATGCACCCAACATGGCCTGCCAATTATTTTCCGCTATGGATACCGATAGATCATGTTCTGGTAAACGATCACATCGGTGTTGCTAAATTTAATTCGGCAAAGGTTGGTGGTTCTGACCATAGGAATATTTGGGCAGATATACGTATTTATCAGCGATAGTTTGGTTGACGAAACCATTTGCGTCTCGTCTCACTGGTTTACTTATGCGGCTTTGTTCATGTGATCATTAAGCGCGTCTTTCTCTACGATATTCTGACCCGCGTTTAAATCAATCTGCTTTTTATAGGTATTGATAGCTTCAACAAGCTCTTGTGCACTGACTTCTAACACCATATGCCACAGAACAGCTCCAGGCTGGATTAAGGCTGTCTCTGTTTTATCACTCTTAGCTATCAAGCGTACAAAATCGGTACCTTTTGCACTGTTTATTTTTCGCGCTTCAACGACTTCATCCCATGCGAATAAGCGCTCAGAAAAGCCAGAGATGTAACTCGAAATTCCTTGTTCAGACAGTATTATGCCGTGTCTGCTGGAGCTTACTTTTTTAAGAATCAAGGCCAAAATAGAAAAACCTATCACAGACATTATCATTAGCGTACCGACCACTATGAGCACATCACTCACTGATTTATCAGTAAATCCATATATTCCAGGTACCAATAAAGGAAGTATAAATGGGAAGATGGCAAGGTAACCCATCAACATTAGTGCAAGCGACACTTTTAACTTGCTGTATCCAATTTTTAACACATTCATTGTGTTCCCTGATTACTTTAATTATCGCTAAAGGGGCTAGCGACAAACCAGTGCTCTCGTAAGACAATATTTGATCAGTATGAGTGATAGGCGAATTTACCGCACACAAATGTGCGGCAATTCACCAAATTGAGCGCTTGAATAACTCCACCGTACAATGCCGCTGATTGTGCTTAGGGTACTTTTAATCAACTGTTTTCGGAGTGTAACCAAGATTATGTTGGGGTGTTTGCATCTCAGCCGCCCCCGCAACGATTAACTAGCACACACTAAATCCTTTTCCTCAGGGATGATAACGTTACCATCTTTATCGCACACAACTGAATGGTCGGTATCTACTTCGACATCGATTGGTAAACCATTTTTATCACACTCCACAGCCTTATCGGCATCTTCATCATCGTCTCCGTCAGTGCGCTCTTCGATTTCATCCAATATCCATTTGTACAGCGCATCAAACATTCTCCTGGCGACCGGTTCCAGCTGTGTGTCCCACATCTCTGATTGCATACGCACTGTCGCTGTGGCAGAAATGGGTATTTGACCTCTTATGTAATAGCTCCAATTATCAGGGTCTGCATGAAGCATGACAGTGCGCATGGCTAATCGCATGCCAGGAATTTCCATGTCCAGAAACGGTAGACGCATTTGGTATCCATAGGTCACTTTAATCTTGAGAAGATTTGCGTCTTGTACGTTTAAACCATCTTCCTGTATTGTGTTTTTTCGAAAGCGTAAGTGACTATTGGGTATTGCAATTACCGTTCGTTTATTACCGTGACTATCTTCGACCTCTTTTGTTTTCCCGTGTAGCTCAAAGGAGGCTGGCGTTGGGTTAAGTATTTCAATTTTTGTTGCCGTAATATCTTGCGCCATTACGGCAGAGCGGGTGATGGCACTGACACCATAAACCAAACTGCCATCACCACCGAACACAGGTGCCATGCGATAACCAAGCTCTTTTCGCATATGATCGATCTGGCCATTCATCACCGCGCCTGTACGTGCAGCTTCAAAAGTGGCGTAGTTCAACACCGATTTGGCGTGATAAATAAGTCCGAATTGCATAATACCCAGTCCCATAAACATCAATAAGGGGGTTACGATTAGGAATTCCACCATGGAGGCGCCTTTCTGGCGTTTAGTATGAATAATCATTATTTATAAGCATCCTGCTTTTCTACTGAAGTAAATATCGGGGAGCTCGTTAGCTGAGCAATAGCAGTAATCTTTCTGCATCAACAGATGTCTTAAACATTAATTTGACACACGTAATTTTTCCATCTCTGTGTTGAGCAATACGTCGAGCATAGAGACCCTTTTCATAATCAGGACTCTGGCTGGGTCATCTGCTCGCAAATTATCCCACGAACGTAGCATGGCAGCTTTTGCGTTTAGCAAATACGTAGTTGACAAATTGAACCACGGCTTGGGTTGTAATCCGTCGCGCTCGATGGATGTCTCATAGGCATCTATGGCTTGCTTATATTCGCCTTTTCGAACATATGTATTCGCTAATCTAAACCACACGTAGGCATCATTTGGCACACTCTTGGTCAATTGTTGATAGAAAAGCGCTGCATCTGACCAGCGTGCCGTTTGGTAGGCGTCTTCAGCAAGTTCTGATATACGGAAAACATTATGGGAGTACGGGTTTGCCTCATGAGTAGATAGCACTTTTTTCACGGGGGTACCACCGCATGCAGATAATAAAACAGACACTAATAAGATGAAATACTTTGCGCGTCTACCTGATCTTTTTATATACATGTCTTTGCCTTATCGTTGTTGTTTTAAATTTTCCTGTCATGGCACCCACCGAGAATCCGTGACGCTCAGCAATTCCAGCTTTGAACTCCAGTACTGAGTTGGCGCTTGCACTAATACACCATCGATTTGGTTTCAATTTTTTTATTTTAATTACCTCGCCAGCGACACTTAAAAATACGACATCCAAATCGTATCGCATTCCAATCGAATGAACATCCCTACACGGCGTAATATGCAGAGCTTCTGTTTCAGTTAGCTCTGGCCGGAATAAAAGACCTCTCAGGCGCGAAAAAAAATCGCTGGCTTCGTAAATAACTAAATTTTCTTTATATTGAGTCATTGCAATTTACCAGCTGGTTCGACAGTGCCAACAGCATATGTCAGGAACACTTCTAGTTGAGCTTGAGCTACGCTTGACCCAACAAATGCTTTTAAACTTCCACTGTATGGGCAGGTGAGATTCATTCGCACAAAAACCATGGCGGTTCCGTTGTATTGATCAGTTATGGTTTTATACGCATCTGAGTCAATACCGCTGACTAACTCAGTATCTGCATCAACGACACCGTTGCCGTTGGTATCGGCAAAAATTTGAATGACATCCGGGCCTGTAAATGTATTGCCGGAATAATCGCTGTAAAGCAGCACCTCTGCATTGCCCATTGGCGTCCCACTGGTATCGGTCACACTAATCAATATTGGTAGATCTTGGTAACTACCATTTTCATCAGTAAGACATACTGGTGGTTCGTTAGGGTTGTTCACCACCGTTGCCACTTTGTGCTCACTTGGCGATAATTTGACACTTGCACCCACTGGCAACTGACCAGAGTTACATGCACTCAAATACACACAGCTCACCAAATATTTAATGGCAACAGACAATTTCGCAGCAATCTCCTTTTGCCTCATCATAGACTTACCTTTGGCTCATCCTGGCCAGTTATAGGCCCATACTACTGGGCCCCAAGTGAATATTCCTTGTATCAGGGATTTACTTAAGATTAGAAATGTCAGCACTAAAAATGTGCATGGAAAAATAAAAAACACCAAAGGTGCTAACAATTTTACGGGCGCCTCCATAGCTTGCTTTTCAGCTTTCAGGAATCGTTCGCTGCGTATTTGATCTGCTTGAGCCCGCAGTATCGGACCCAAACTTGAGCCCGTACGCTCCGCCTGAATCATACTTGATACCACACCCACCAAAGCAGGACTACCACTTCTGTCAGCCATTTCTCGTAGTGCATCTGACCTGGTTTTACCGGCACGAATATCACGCAACACCCGACTAAATTCGCTTCTCAACGGTGATTCACCCGATTTTGCAACCGCTTGAGTTAGTCCGCCAGTTAAGTTTGTACCTGCCTCCACAGCTAAAGTAATAATGTCCAGATAAAACGGTAACCGGTTTAAAATATCAGCCTTTCGTTTAATAGCCGATTCTTTTATCCAGAGCTCTGGGTAGTAAAAGCCGCCCATTGCGCCAACCATTGACAGCGCGAATGCCGATTTTCCCATCATCGATAGGAAGACAAACGTCAAAACAGTGAACACGGCCGCTGATACTATTTTAGCGGCGATGAATTGTTCCGGCATAATGCTATATTCTTTACCTGCAGTTCTGAGACGAAAATAAACTGCACTCTTTTGAGCCTCTGAAAAGTACTTTCCCCAATGATGATCTACCACCGTTATCAATGGCCAGACATACCGGAACCCTTTAGCGGGTCGATCTAAAAATGAACGATCTTCGTCAGGTACTTCGTTAAATACTCGAAACGCCTGCCAAAATAACAAAGCGACGAATAATCCTAACGCTACGCTAATGATGAGGATGGTCATACTTCAATCGTCACTATTTTCTTAATCATGAAACCGCCAATACATTGCAATACCAATATAGTGGACAGAAATATCCACCCCAACAAACTGGTAAACATAGGCCGAGTGGCTTCAGGCTCAATACTGACCAGTGCAGCTAGAATCATAAATGGCAAAGCTGTTACAACATACCCTTGTAATATCCCTTGAGAAGTCAATGCCTTTATTTTTCCTTCCATTTCCATTTTTCGACGTAAGGTGTCTGACAATCGACTAAATATTTCGGCAAGATTTCCACCAATATCTTGTGCAATGAGTGCAGCAGAAATGACCAAATCCATCTCTTCAGTCTGCACACGTTCACCAAGATTATCTAAAGCCTCATCAAGCCGGGCACCCATACGCTGTTCGCGTAGCATCAACGAGAACTCCTGACTAATAGGCCCTTTCTGTTCCTCTACCATTGCCTGCACAGCTGACATAAATGTAGACCCAGCGCGCATGGCCCCACCAATCTGAGCTAATGCATCCGGCAAGGAGCGATTTATAGCCTCGGTGCGTCTACTGGCAAGCTTTTTAAAATAGACTTTGGGAAAATAAAATACTGCGCCAAAAGATATGAGCACAAAAATCCATGCAAATTGCAGTAAATATAACGACATTGGTACGACGACCATAGCGCACACATAAACGGTGAGTAGCTTACGGGTGTCTGTGAACATAAACATACGCTCAAGATTTTCTTCAGCCGTCTCGGTGAATTCACTTGAGTGCTTGACCCACGCATCTGAGCCGGTATCGAGCAGCGTGTAAACTATCAAACCGGCACTCAGAAACAACATACCTAATATGGTAAGTAGCATCAGGCAACCTCTCCCACACGGCTGTTATTAAATAAACTGATGTCGACATCTTTACCCATCTGTCGCAGTTCATCGTAAAAGGTTGGAATAAATCCAGTGGGTTGAAAAACACCTTTTACTTTGCCATCGGAGCCGAACCCGTGCTGCTTAAATTCGAATATATCTTGCAGTTGCACGGTCCCACTCTCTACGCCAACTACTTCTGTAACTTTACTAATTTTTCTCGATCCACAAGGATAGCGAGTCTGCTGAACAATCATATGAACAGCGGACGCCACTTGTTCCCTAATTGCTGAAACCGGTAAATCCAACCCTGCCATCAAGACTAATACTTCTAACCTTGAGATGACATCCCGCGGGGTATTCGCATGAATCGTTGTAAGTGATCCGTCATGCCCGGTGTTCATCGCTTGCAACATATCAATAGCCTCCCCACCACGACACTCACCAATCACTATACGATCAGGCCTCATTCTCAATGAATTTTTGACCAATTCTCGTATAGGTACATCACCTTTACCCTCTAGATTCGGTGGTCTTGATTCCAGAGATACCAGGTTAGGCTGGGCCAGAGAGAGTTCCGCTGCATCTTCGATAGTGACAATGCGATCAGTATCGGGAATAAAATTTGAAAGCACGTTTAACAATGTGGTTTTTCCAGATCCGGTGCCTCCAGCTACAATAATGTTTCTATGATTCTCGACACAGACTTGAAAAAAATCGACCATTTTCTGGTTGGTTGATCCAAATTTAACTAGATCAGAAAATTGCATTCTGTATTTTGGAAATTTACGTATTGTGATACTCGGCCCTTTCAGAGCCAATGGTGGTATTACCGCATTCACACGTGAACCATCTTTTAATCGAGCATCGACAATAGGGCTACTCTCATCTATACGGCGACCAATTGGCGTAATGATACGTTCAATAACCGCGTATACAGTGGCATCGCTACTGAATTGGTATTTTGAGCGAACAATTTTTCCACTCTTTTCCAGAAAGATTTCAGAATGATTATTCACCATGATTTCGGTAACTTCATCGTCTTCCAGAAATTTTTCTAAAGGCCCCAAACCCACTGCTTCGTTTAAAACATTGTTTTTCAATGATTCAAGATTGATATTGGTTGGAACCTCCTTGCTAATATTTTTGACGATATGCTGAATAAGTGAGGCAGCCTCCTCCCTTAAATCATTGTCCGACATTCGATTAACATCCTTACGACGCAAATCCATCTGTTGAAGCAACTGATCGTGAACTATCCTACTCCAATAGGCTAGATCTTCATCTTCTTGGGTCAGGCTAGAGTCATTCTCCTGGTGATTGACTTGCGGTGCTGGGAATGAAGTTTGGCTTTCCATTTTAGCCAGGCTGGATGGAACTTCAGCTTGCTCATTACCTAACAGATGATCTGATATCACAGGCATTCCGTCCAGACTCAGCGATACGTCTCCAACAACAATCTCATCCAGATCGCTCAAAGGCCCATACTCCTGTACTCGCTCGCGGTTCACCCAAGTACCACTCAAGCTGCCCAAGTCGGTTATATGTAAACCAGATGTATTTAACCTTAGTTCAGCGTGACGCTTGGCCATACTTTTCGTAGAAACCACTAAGTCATTGCTCCTTGCACTGCCTATTGAGCATAATTCACCTTTTACTTTAAAGGATTTTCTTCTGCTACCATTCTGCGAGTAATAAAAATCAAACATGGCGACTATTCCAAAATAGGTAAGGACTGTCGAGCACCTTTTAGTTTCTGCTCGGTCGTTTTATGGATTGAACCGTCACGCTGAGTCAATTTCGGTCCATCTGGTTCAATAACCTCTGGCGTTACAAATATAACGAGCTCACTTACTGAGTCTCGAATATTCTTGGATCTAAATAATGCCCCTAGAATGGGTAAATTGCCTAAGCCAGGTAACTTGTCTATATCGCTACTGGACTCAGAGCTCAGCAGGCCACTAATTACAATGGTCTCTCCGGATTGAACGTTTACTTGCGTTTGTGTTCTTCGCGTCAACAAACCAGGTGTTCCATTGACAGACAGAGCCGGGTCAATTTGACTAATCTCTGTTTCAACCATTGTTCTAACGTTGCCGTTGGGGTCTATCTGCGGCGCTATATTCAGCTTGATTCCATAGTCCTTGAAAGAAATCTTAGTGTTTCCATTCGGGCCAACTGTCGGATATGGCACTTCTCCTCCAGCCAAAAAACTCGCACTACCTCCATTTGCACTTGTCAACACTGGCTCAGCAAGCGTGACTGCATCGCCACTGGTGGCCAGAAAATTGATTCTTGATGTGATGTTGGACGCTATGCCGAAGTAGGTAGAGAATGGTTTTACAACGTTAGGTACCCCTTCAAAGCCTTCGGTAATTGGCCTGAATAGATTATTACCCACAAGATCTCCCGCGGTAGAAAATGTTGGTCCTGAAATACTATCCCCCCAATCTATACCCAATTTTCCTAAAGCACTTTTACGGAATTCAACCATTTTCACTTTCATTCGAACCATTCGCTCCATGGGAAACCGCGTTACCGGATCTGTCTCACTAACGCGTATGTTGTAATCGCTTTGTTCTCCATTCTTGTGCCAGAGACGCAAACTGGTGCTCCCAGCCGCTTGACCAATCACTAATAGTTCCCCTGACTTGAGTACCTCAGCCCTGACAATACTGCCATTGCCTACAGCGACTCGATTGACTGATACCTTCGCAAGCACAGAAACCTGACCTACAAACAAGTCCACATTAATTGTATTGACCGCTGCCAAGTTGTTCTTAAAGCTGCTTGTAGCATCGGGAAGCAGTAGCCTCTCATCACTAATTACTACGCTTGCATCCGCTTCATCCGGGCTTTTTTCTAGTAAAGTGTCGCCGCTATCGTAATTCTGTATTTCAAACTTCTTGCTTGATTCACTATTAACAAGTAAGCGCTCGGGTATATAAATCAGTTGATCACGCGCTATCTCGCTATTTTCATCGAGTCTGTTGTAGAGAGCAATTACCTGACTATTACTTTCATCGCCGGTGTTCACAAGCGCAATGTCTTTTATTGATTGACCCTTGCTAGCCATGTAGGCTCTATCACCCAACTTCTGGTTTTGTTGATTAACAGTGTCGCCTGGCTTAGAAGAACCATCGGACCGAACCTCCTGCCAACCATCCGTTGCAAGCAACTGAGTACTACAAAAGATCGAGTACAGCATGCAACCGAATGAGGCCCTGAGTATCAGTGGAAGATAAATATTTCCATTCACAGTTATGACCCCCCGATGATGTATTCAATTTGGGGTTTATTGATCTTTTTCGCTTGTTTCTTTCTGGGCTTTGGTTTAACAGGTTGCTTAACTATCGGCGTTGGTAGGTTTAAAACCTGCGCTATAGTCATTGGAGATGAACTCATCGGTGCTTCATCATCCGGGTTGCGCAACATTGCCGTGATTTTTCCAACTTGTTGGGAAAGGGTAATTTTTTTAGCTTGTTCCGGAGAAACTTGTAACGTAATAGTAGAAAAAGAGCGTTTAGCAGAACTCTGCTTGTCAACATAAGTTTGCACCCCGGTAGCAATGACATTGAGGTTTTGAATTAGCGGCATGATCTGCTTGGTATCTGACCCGCCATAAGTTAATAACAGATCAATACGATCTTTAGGTTGTAGGAATCCGGAGATAGAATTAATCTCATCTACCCTTATGGTCATGGCTCTTAGACCTGTTGGCACTTTTCCAGAAAATGTAGGTGCCTGCCCACCCTCTAGATGTGCCCAAAGGATTGGTTTTCCACTCTCTACATCAAACTCAACGCGCTGCCCAACAGCAGTGTCATAAGTCGCACTAGTAATTGAGTTAGAGTCTGTGTATTTTTCCGGGATTTCTCTTAACGTAAGATCGCTTTGAGCAACAATCTCTCCCCGGACAAGGCTTCTGGCTGGTACGACGACTTCCACCATAGCATCGTCCGTTTTAAGTGACAGCTTATATTCTGCTATTTCAGTTTCTATATATTGCTTGGAATAATAAACTCCCACACCTCCAAGTCCTAAAGAAAGTATAAACATCAGTACATTTTTCGATGGTCTCTTCAGTGGTACTTTTGTTGACTTTAATACCATAACAATCCTTGTTAAGTTGTTCACACGACCTTGATTTCTTGACTTGGATCAAGGCGATCTTGCCTTTTTATTCACGACTATATTGCAACACCTATCTGTAGAAAATACACAAGTGATGTCTCTTTTTAGAGTAAAGCATTTATGGCAATGCCAGCATCGCGGTTGTATGCTCTTGAAATTGCCTGATAGCTGCCAGTGTCATGTCAACCATGGATTCACCGATACCTGGTATCGGCAATAACAAAGCTACCGCTACTGCAGTTGTTACGATCGCATACTCAATCGTTACGTATCCTTCACACCTATCCGTTCTTTTAAGCATCAGATTGCACCCGGTTAACGAAAATCACAGTCTCCTCGGGGCTTAACTGTTGTATGACCATTTCACAACGATCATCGCGCCGATTAAACAGCAATATATGACTACCGCTAATCTTACTATCGCTCGCGATCGACCAGCCCTGTCTTTTTAGTCGATCCTTGTAAAAGGCTGATGTTGTTCCAATGCTTTGCTTTGTGATATACGTCATCGTATGTACGTCAGCCTCATTTTCCCGCAGGTATGTAACAGAAAACTCTTCGGTCATCTCTGGAATAGGAAAGTCGGATTCAACCGGACGAGCTACGCCATCCAGTTGCGCAATGGATAAAAATCCGGTGGCGCCCCCGAACTCGCCCGACTTGATTTGCAAAACTACATTGTCTGTTTTTCGCAGATGACTAATAATGTTCCATTCCATCATTTCATCTTCCATGAATCCCGGCAATTCGCCTTCCCTGGACCACGCATCCCTGAAAAATGCCAGAACAGACTCCACAGCGTCTGGCGACTTAAAAGTTCGTATACTCAACACCATCCCACTTTGGTTCAGTTTGTTTGAAACCCACGCTGTTTCTGCATTTTCTGGTATCGGAATAATTGATTCGGAGGCATGCACCAAACTTCCAACCAAGCCGTACAAGCAAATAACTCGAATGGCAATTCCCAATTTCGTTACATTTAACATATTGCGCAACATCAGAATATTCCTTAACTTTAAATATTGACCGAACATCAGCAATTGTCTCCCGAGACTTCCTCATAGGTTGGAAGGGCATCAAAGTTTTTTGCCGGACGTACGCCAAGCTTCACGCAGCCAAAAGATCCTCTTAGCTTATCCAGATCTCCCATCATAGGAATCACACTGACTTTTGATATAAAGTCACCCACTTTTTCAAGTCGGGCAGAAGGGACAAAACCATGCACGCGATCTCTTATAACATTAGGGTCAGCAGACGACCATCCATCGACCAGAATGGCGGTTGACTCTTGAAAACAACCTGCGCCACCTTGGCTACAGTTGTTACTAACGATATTCATAATCTCGTTATTCTCCACTTTGATTTCGATTTCCGAGCGCATCAGCCCATTTGAGAATGGTGAATCATTGCCCCAACCATCCTTGCTAACAAAACTACCCAGCTCTGTAACTGTTTTTCCTATTGCTGAGTAGATAAGACCTTTATGAGGTTCTGCTCGTTGATTGCCTTTGTTGTTTTCGTTTTGAGGTAGCTCATTTGATGGGAAATCCGAACTCCATTCGCTCACCCCCTGGCCCACGTAAGTACGAAGATTTGCTACATCAGCAGTAATTCTCGCTCTTTGGAATAACGGTAGATTATTACTGACTGTTTTTCGGCCAGTGAAGCCGGCAACCCTCTTTGTAGCTGGGTTCTGTTGCTTGGTAATACCGCCCCAGAGCGAATTCTCTCCTAAATACCCACTATTAGGAGCTAAGGAAAGTATGGGTGCAGACTCATGCTTAAAAAAACGATTGTCTATCTGTTCTACCGCTGGATTGGAATTAGTATGAATGGTCTTTTCCCATGCTGCATAACGGCTTGCTTCTATGGTTTTTTGCTTAAGATCCACCATTGAACCCAGCATGGGAATTCCGATCATGAATATCACCAGTACACCAATTAATAAAAGTGCCTCCACTGCGGCACTGCCATTTTGTGGTTGTAGCCCTTTAACTATGCAAAGTGCTTTTTTTCCTGTTTTCATGATGTTCACCCTGAGCAATTTTCTGGTCGTTTCGTCAGTGTTTGATCTCTATCCTCTGGTCTTTCATCCTCAAAATCTGAAAACAAGAGATGATCGCTTACAAGCTCGCCATTTTCATCGACAGTCAAGACCGTGATATCACCAAGCGTCAGCTTTACTGCCTTTGCAGCGAACTTATATTCCAATCTAAAATCTTTAAATTCTTCAATCTTACTGGTATGAGAATCGGAAATACGCATAAGCTCATACACTAGCAAGTCAAATCTCTTCAGGTAAAGGTCGTTCTTTCTATTGATTAGACTATTCAGATCCTTGCGCATAGCCTGTAAAAGATCTTGCAAATTATCGTAGCTGTTACCATTGTAAGTCCTGTTGCCAAAATCCCGCTGCTCGATTTCATTTCTCAGGTCATCAATTTCAATTTGAAGCGCGTCTGACTCATCTAATATTTCATTTGATATACGTATCAGAGCATTATGGAAATCAATGGCAATTTTCTGATTAGTCTCTTCAAGCAGTTCTTGTAGTTTTTTTATGTGAACTTCTGCTTTGTGTACCTCATCAAAAATGGCGCACTCATCACGTGGATCGATTTCAATGTCTGTCTTATCAGTAGTAGCCAGGTCTAAACTGTCAAACGCCGCGTCTGCCGCATCTGTGGCGATAGCGCTTATAACTGCATCGCTAAGCTCATCGACTGAATATTTACTAGCTGCGTTTTCCATCATTCCAGCTAAAATGTCTTTTACCGCGTTTCTTAATTTTTCTTCTAGTGCAGCCCTAAGCTCCGATTCAATTTGATCAAAAGCTTTATCCACAGTATCTTCAAACACACCTTGTAGGTCACCCATATTCTTGATATCCTGCAGGCCTTCATATGTATCTCCAATTACACCTTTTATCTCTTCATACTCGGACACAGTAAAATCAAACCCTGCCGCTTTCGCTATGGCCACAACTATCTCACCCTCGTCAATATCCTCAATAACAAAATCATCTATTATCTCTTCAATTTCCAGGTTTATATTGTTTTTTATAGTCTCCAGCTTTTGCTTATACGCGGCGAACGCTGGACTACCTTGCTCCAGTAACGCTAAATGATTCTCCATATCCTGCAACGTTGACTTAACGCCCTTATATTGCTCTTGGAAGTCTGTTAGAGGTGTTGCCATAGGGCCTTTGTAATTGGGAAGCAACTGCATTTTTGTGTCTTTGACACGGGATTTGTCGGTTAGGGTACTGCCGTGCATCGAATAAGCTGCAAGCCGGGCCATATTAGAGTTCCGGGATAGACGCACACCCCAATACGGGCTATACCCGTCTGCATACTCATCAGTGTCAGTACATGAATCGTTTAAACAGGGTCGCTCAAAATACAATTCAGCCGCACTCACTGAGGTAATGACATTACCTGGCGCACCGATATCATGCGTTAAGTTGGTGGGTTTACCGTTCAGGTCAGCGGCACTATAAATACTGCCGGGGTCAAGCGTGACTTCTATTTTAAGTTTCAGCACAGGGGGCTCGGATGCGTTGCGCCAATCCTCAGACAAAGAGCGATATGCCTGGAGTCCACTGTAGCCACGCATAGTCCGAGCATCATGGGGGTTATATACCGAGTTCTTACCTCGTCTTTTTGCCAGCGAATGACGACCTGGGAAGAATGTATTTTCACTATCAAATATAGGATCTTCGCTGTCACGGGTATTCGCTAAGGACGATGCACCACCAATAGGCAGATCGAAGTACTTTCTCCCAGTAAACGTATATACCTTGTGACGCAAAGAGAGTGCGTCTTTTGCGTATAGCTCGTAATCACCGCCTTCGTTGTCATCGAAAAACTTAGTAGTACCGGCTTTTTCGAATCTAACCCAAACTAAAGGGTTTACAGGCACAAAGATTCTAAAAAATTTCCAGCTCCTGTCTTTGGAAAAATTATCCATTGAACTTCTTACCATATGAGCTCGCTCAGCCATCCCGGGCTTATGCTCTTCATTAAATTGTTCTGTTAGATCAGTCCACTCATATAGGTTCAGCCCGGTATTTAAAATTGAATACGCGGTGTCCCAGCTGTATTTCTGATGACGCATATCATTGCTTTTCACAACACTATTAACAACATCCGGCGTTGCCGCGAAGGTTGCCAAATACATACTTTCCTGCGCCACCGTAATGCCAGAATTTATCGAGTCGATTACGCTCAACATACCTTGAGAAATAGGCGACAGGAACAGGTCTACAGCCGATGCTATTTTTCTAATTATTCCCGTAACGACTCCTACATAAGGAATTTTCCCGACGACATTATCAATATTTTCTCCGGTTTTATTAATGTAACCCGCCCAGGAGTGAAGGCTGACTGCTTGGGCCATAGCAACTTGGTTTGCAACCATTGCCCTATTTGTATATGCAGTAAAGTTCATTGCTCGGGCTTGCCACAACAAGCCACTGTACGCCGCAGAGTCAGCAGTATTCACAATGCGTGTTTTGTTTGTAACGGCTTGACCAGTATTAAAAAGTACGAATGACGTAACACCTAAAATAAGAAACAGCGCAATCCCGATTGGAAAGGCCTGACCTGCTTGATTTTTAACATATCTCATATAAGTGACATCCATGTATTCAGTAATGTCGGCTAGAATCCGTCTAGCCGACACATAGCAATTTACTTCAAAATTAACAAACTGTACTACTCGGCTGTATTACTCGGCGCCGCCAGCAACATCTTCTTTAAAGTTACCTAAACCTTTGCCGGCTGCCGTGTGAGCCGTGAATTCTGTCATCTCGGCTTTACCATTTAGTCCAGAACCCATGTTGGCAAATTGAGTTTGAACAGCTTCACCAAAATTGCTCACAGCAGCAACGGCCCCAATACCAATAAGCGCAACAACAATAATGTACTCTGTAAGGCCTTGTCCTCGTATTCGCCGCTTTCCGTTCTGCGGTTTTACATTAACCATTTGCTTCATAAAATAATCTCCGTATAATTTAGAATGTTTTACTACATGGCTGCATTTTACTTGGCAGCTATCAAGTCTCCGGTGTAACAAAAAACTGACTAATCAGCTACACTCGCGAAATAGTACAGATATCACTTTATAAGTGATTCTTCAGCTCGTTCTGCAAAACTATCCAAAGGTTTTCTGCCAGTCAGGATTTCTGCTAACGTAACATCGTTATATTTTTCTCCCAACATAAATTCGGCCCCGTCAAACTCTATCTCCATTATATTTAGCAACGCCTCCACATCACCTCCAGCATGTTCTACCCTAACAACAATGCCTAATCGTGGATCAAATAACTGCTTACTGAGTGTAAACCCGGAATCATCCTTACAAATCCATTCCTGCACAACATTACCTCTCCATATTCGATCACCATGTAGTATGTGATCCCAGTGAGCACATGGTTTATTACCCACCAAATTAGATTGTGCTTTGTGACCTAACAACACATGCTCTAGGTCTGGAAATATTGTTCCAAACTCTTCTACATCCACTTCATGTTGTATTTTCCGTTTCTTGTTAGCAAGCCACACTTGCTTTGATTTGAAGTTTTTAACAACCTCGGACTCTGTTGATAAATCGGTCACACGCATGCCATGAGGTGATATTGATACCCATGAGTCGCTGTATAATTCGGGTTTTTTTATGTTATACCGACGAATAACAGCGGTAATAGAGGGTAAATGACTATTGTTACTGTCAGCACTACTATCTAAAGTTGAAGCCTGAACATTTACAACTGCTGTTTGAATTAGGATAACCAACATTACCGTTATTGCAAAACTGATAAGATTAGCTACGTTAGAAATTGGAATTAAAGTATTTACCAAATAATTGCTGATTTTATAGGTGCTCATAACACCTGTTTTAAATAAACTAGTTCCTTTTACACCAGTTTTTATTACATTAGTTTTTATTGCATTAGTTTCTATAAAATTACTTTCTGAAATATCTGTTTTTACAACACCATGTTGAATTTCCGCGAACCTCAAAACTACATGTTTTGCCAATCTAACAACTACTACTCCTGCAATCGGTAGAACGGTTCTAAAGTAACTAACACCAGGTATCTCCTGAAGCACTCTCTTACATAAATATAGTTTCTGTTTTAACAAAATCATTTGATTAGAATTGTCTTTACGGCGTAGAAACAGACTATCAACAACACCACATATCGAATACAGTAGAAACCCTAGATCTTTACATTAGATACCTTTTCTAAAATAAAAAACCATGATGCATATTGTAAAGCTGCCACCATTTGTGTAACGTTGTCAGCACTGAAATTTACTGACAAGGATGTTGGAAATAATATGCAGATGTCAACATCAATTTATTTACTGGCGACTATAATTGTTGCTACGATAAACTGTACAACCGCTATGGCTGATCTGAAGTCTTACAGAGAAACCACTACTAAGGAGACCAAGACCAAAGAGACCAAGACCAAGACCAAGACCAAGACCAAGACCAAAGATATCAGGACCAGAGAAACCACAAATACAGTAATCACGAATAAAGAAAGTACAACTAATGAAACAAAAACGTATAAGTGCCCACCACCGGATAAGCTGGACGAAATACTATGTCAAGCTGCACTTGAAGATAACGACGCTTTATCCTTTGCTGAACCTGTTTTGCCGGAATCGCAACAACTAGACATCCGACCGGGAAACTGTTTTAGTTTTTTCGATGACTATTTACACACCAGACGAGGGTTACGCATTGAGTCTGCATTAAAACAAAGTTTATTCTATAAAAAATACGAAAGCACAGTATCCACATTTCCAGTTATTGATTTCATTGATAATGGAGTGGCCAGAGTAGTTAAAACTAGAGATCTAGCTTCAGATTCATTTAACAATCCAAACAATGAGAATGCACTATTCGATCAAATAATGAACGACGCAAAAGACATTAATGAACGTTTTTTTAATATTCTGGAAAGTGAAGGCTCAATCTCAGCCACCTCTAACGGAAAAACGACGAAAATAGTGATGGGTAATGTGAAAGAAATATTCTTGGATATTGTCGTTCAAACCGGAATGGCGTCTGCTTCACACACGAGCCAAATCAAGCGCGCAAAAGACGAAATCTTACGGCGTTGGGGTTATCGATTACAGTTGGTAGAGATCCCATAGTCTCTTTTTTGAATTTTAAGATTTCATCCACGCAAAAAATGCAGCAGCATTGCGATAGACGAATCGGATTATCAGGCGCTGGCGGAAATGTTGAAAAAGCTTTTGCGTTTTTGTAATACAGTATTCCGCGTCAGCCACAACACACCTTATCCTGTAACTGACCTGACTCGTTACCACAGCACTTGCTATGACCAGAGTCAGTTGTTTCAACTAAATCAACTTTAGCGTTCCCACAACAACTACTGCCTGCACTGTCTTCAGCAATACCTGCTTTTGCTCTTTCAAACGGCTTACAAACTACCCTTTCATTTTGAAGATCCACCTTAATTTCTGTAGGCGTTTGCCTGACCGATATTACCCGTAATTTTTGTAGCACACCGTTGAGAACTCTAAACTCAAAAAACAACTTTGCATCGCCCTCGTGCGCGGTGGAATGCAAGGCATTATTCATGATGCCAATAAAAGTGCTGGCTTTCATGTGCCCTCGTGTCGAGCCACCAGAACCGTCTAACAATTGCACAATTATCTCGTTCCATTGATTGGTCCCTTTGCCGCAGTCCAGTGAACTAATGCTGGCATCTTTCACCTCGGTTACATGGTATCCAGCCAATATGGCAGTATCGTCGTTATAGCTGATTGTCGATATTACGGTCAAAAATAAAAATTGGTGATGTTAAATTGATTTTACCAATGCTCATATTCTTACCTTTTGAAACTCGAATTATCAAGATTACTACGCTAACCGACTATCCAGATTAACCAATCCAGTGGGTGTTTCGATAGCAGCGGACAAATAAGGTAATTCGTTTGCGTTTAATGGTTCAACCGCGACAAGACCCTCTGCAGCCATGGCTGTCAGCATGACTTTTAGCCAGGCTGCATAAGGGTGAAAAACGGTAAGTGACCGTAGCCGGCAGCCCAAATTCGTCATTGCTAAAGCGGGGTGCGGCTCTGTTTGCCATTGCATTGCGTACGGCAATAACCCACCAGCTCTCAATGCGCCATCTGTAGGGATAGCAAACAACCAGTTCAGATTTCCACGCGATACCGGAGTGACATCGCCTAGTCTGTGTCGCGTGCTTGCTTGTAGTGATACTAAGTCGTCTGTATTAACCACCCACGTAAGCAAGCGTGGTTGAGATACAAGGCTGCTGAACACAGCAGGGTCATCCAGTGCAAACCACCTTGGACGTTCTGGTGGTCTCGCGTTAGGATTAGTTGATACGATTTCCAGAAAAACCTCATCACCAAGGTTCATTAAATGATTGTGGGTGCCCATCAGTGGGTGCTCACCACCTGGTGGAACATCCACACCCAAAGTGTTGCGAACATATTCTACACCCTGCTCTAGCGTTGCAGCAGCAATAACAATGTGATCGAATCGCGTAACCATTTAGTTAAGTGAGTTATCGTATAGCAAAAGCTCAGATTGCAAACAAGCGTGATACACAATCTGAGCTCTTCTGTCGCTTTTTCTACAAGATAAGCTTAATACTATACATCTGGATTATCGCGTTCGGCTCTACGATAGGCCTGGGCTTCATGAATACCGCCGGCAATCAGTGCAATAACGCAGAGCGCGATGGATGCGAATAGCCATATTGCCTCTGTCCCAACAGCATTGTAGTAAGTATCTACAACGCCGTCCCAAGTGCCGGTGTCAAATGGTGCTCCCATTTTTCTCTCCTTTATGCGCTTAGTGCGCGATGTAGTTAGCCGAAGGTGGAACACCTTCCGGATATGCCGATGAAGGGACTTTGGTTTGATCGAGCCCAATCAATTCGGCCGAACGCCCTACTCGTAACACACCAAACAGTCTTAGCAATAAAGACACAAAATACCCAGGGAAAAAACCTAACGCCGCCATAACACCAAAGCCAATCAGTTGCCCCATGAAGTTAGTCAGAGCGACACCCTCACCTTGAGTAGCCGGGTAACCTGCGGCAAATATACCAACCGCTATTACACCCCAACCACCTAATATACCGTGAACAGTGACTGCTCCTACAGCATCGTCGATACCCATTTTTTCAATCATCCTTGCGAAGTACGGCATCATGATTCCACCCAGCATGGCAATAACAAACGCCATCGGTGGCCAATAAATATCAAGACCAGAAGCACAGGAGATAATGCCACCCAGTGCACCGGACATCATCCAGAACGGGTCACGAGTGATAAACCAGGCCCCGATAATGCCACCAGCAAACGCCATTAATATATTGAACGTTAAAGCTGAAAGATTCATTGGTGTGCCGTATATCGTCGTTAACTCTGTCGCACTCCAGGACCATGCTTCACCCGGGTAGATAAGGCAAGCCATCAAGAAGCCCCAGAAACCGACAATGATGGTCATTAAGCCAATAATTGTTAACGGCATGCTATGACCAGCCAGGTTGTTGGATGAACCATCACTGTTGTACTTACCCAGGCGAGGCCCAAGATTAATAAGCACACCTAGTGCAAAAAAGCCTGCAACTGCATGGACAACACCAGCTGCGCCAAAGTCGTGATAGCCAAATTTGGTGACTAACCAACCATCGGCATGCCAACCCCAAGCGGCACCGACAACCCAGGCAAAGCTACCCAGCACAACTGCTAGAATAACGAAGGAGAATAATCTGATACGCTCTATGACAGCGCCAGACATAATGGAAGCCGTTGTTGCCGCAAACAAAGCAAACGCACCCCAGAACACACCGGTAGCATGATCAGCCAAGTTAGGCCCCATGACAGCAGAGGCAGGGTTGGCCGCAGCAATTGCGTATTCTTTCCCACTTATTTCCATTGGCCCTACAGACATATCAAATCCTGTGGGGAATGCCCAATATATATACCAGCCAAAGTAATAAAATGTCGGTACCACAAAGGCGAACGCAAGAATATTTTTAACTCCTGAGGTGAGTACATTCTTGTGTCGAGTTGCACCCATCTCGTAAGCTAAAAAGCCAACATGTATTAAAAACATTAAAGGGATGGTTAAATAGTAATAGGTCTCTGCGGCCATCGTGTTTCCGACGGCGTTTGCAGCTTGAAGAGCGGCGATTTGACTCGTCAGCTCCGCTATCTGTTCTTCCATTGTTTCCTCCGATTTTTATAGCTTGGGTTTTTTGTGTGAACTCTTTTTAGTCTCTTCTTATATTTCTTTTACAAAGTCGGCCTAGCAATATTTTTTCTATAATTTTTATTTAAAACGTAACCTTACTTCTTCAAACTACATGCTCGACTGCCAAATACCAATTTTTATCTCTTATTCGATGCTCGAGAATTAGATTCTGAATGTTGGAATTTCAAAGTTTACCGATCATCTTTGTCAATCATCTTTATCGATCTACTAACAAACTAGTAGTTGCGCCAACAACTTGTTATCACAACAAATTTTCTATGAGAATAACAGCACTGCTTACGAGATACCAATAATTTAATGCCGCATTTTCAACGCACTATTAAGTAAAACAGATAGAGACATTTTTACCCATATTTATGAACCAGATTTGAACCTATCATCCGCATATCAACAATATACCGTCGTGAATGGCGCATATGTATAAGCTAAAAACCAATGCTCCAACATATCCGGGATTTAAGATCGCTGATCGCGCTTGGCCCGATTCGACTCCATGCGATCAACTACTTGCCTGTACCAGGTATTAGCAGGATGTAAAAAACGTGGCTTTCCTCCATGAAAAAACCACTTTGATGCAAAATCTGAATGTTGATAGGCACTCATTCCACGCTCATCGCCCAACGCCATCCATGCAGCCTTTGCCCCCAGATAAGGTGCCAAGACTACCCCCGAACCAGAATACCCCATCGAGTAGTTAATCCCTTGATGCGTGCCAATTTGCGGAACGTGATTAAAGCTGTACCCAGTATTGCCCATCCAACTATGAGCGACCCTGGTGCTGGATAGCTCAGGCCATACCTCACACAGTGTTTGATGTAATCGCTTTGCAGCGCGCTGTGCGTTTATCGGTGTCATCGAGGCACGACCACCAAACAAAATTCTTGTACCATCTGGCGAGATTCTAAAATACGAGTGACGCGCTCTGGTTTCAACCATCATGCGTCGACCCGGCGCCAGCGACTCGATCAAATTAGACGACAGCGGTTCTGTGGCAATTAAGTAACTTGGCAAGGGAAATACACGACTTGCAAACCACGTAAATTTTCCCTGTGTATAACCATTGGTAGCCATAACCACTTTTTCGCAGTACATCTTTTTGCCGGACTTTGCTGTGGCTAAAAACTGTTTTTTCTGGTGCTCGCTTTTTATTCGTTCAACAGTTTGTATTGCACATTTTTGAACAATGGCAATACCACGTTCAACAACAGCACGAATAAGTCCATCATGAAATTGGCGAGGGTGCAGAGAGGCATGATCAGGAAAACGAATACCACCAAAATAACAAGGGCTGTTAATTTCCGTGTCAAGTTCAGCTTGTTCAACGATCTCGACATTAATGTTACTCACCTGCTTAATTTTTTCTACTTGCCTGCGTTGAGACTGCAAATGTGCTTTAGTCCAAGCCAGTTGAATGCGACCACACTGTTCAAAGTGGCAGTTGATGTTCTCCTGTTTTATAAGATTAGTTGTAAAGTCGAACGCCGATTGCGATTCGTTGTAGATGCCATTAGCAGCTTCTTGACCAAATTTCGCGGCCAAGGTATCAAAACCCAACCGTGGGTGCGGACCAAACATGCCCCCATTGCGCGTCGATGCACCAAGACCTGGAATACCAGCATCAACCACGACAACCTTGGCGCCGGCATCGTGCGCAGCAATTGCAGCCGATAAACCCGTGTAGCCAGCACCTACAATAAGCAATTGAGTTTTGCTCGGAAGTTCAGAAGAAAATGATGGAAGGGCTGCGCCGTGCTCCCACCAATATGGTGTACCAAGGGTTGCGTTATCAACAACCAGTGTCACGCATAGTTCCCTTTTACGCGCTCTTTTGTTGGATCGAAGTGAGGGAACGGAACCACCTTGGCTTTCAGGCGCTTTTGTTGCCCATCTAGTTGTCCTACCTCTATATCTGTTCCAACTTCCGCGTGGGTAACATCTATACGTGCAAGTGCAATTACTTTTCCCAGCGTGGGTGATTTCATTGCTGAAGTAATTTGCCCAACCTGGGCTTTACCGATGCGCAGGCAATCGCCAGAACTGGGTACCACACCACCTTCTATATCAAGCCCAACCAATTGCCGCTGTGGATTTTCCTTTCTGGCAGCGATAGCACTGCGACCAATAAAATCATCCAGCTTGGACTTCAGCGGCACAGTGAATCCGATACCCGCTTCAAGCGGGTTAATAGTGTCATCAAATTCATAACCTGCAAATATAAGCCCTGCCTCTACACGCAACATATCTAAAGCGGCCAAACCCAAGGGCACCATTCCCAGTGGTTCTCCAACATTCCATAGAGCGTCATAAACGGTGACAGCATCTTTTGGATGGCAGAACACCTCAAAGCCAAGCTCGCCAGAATACCCGGTGCGACTCACTACAACCGGCGCACCGTCGAAGTCGTGTAAGCGACCAATAGTGAAACGGAACCAACCCAGATCGCCCATGCTTGATTGCGTAGGCGGTGTCCAGATAACTTTTTCTAAAATGTCTTTTGACAGTGGACCTTGCACGGCGACGTTGCACAATTGGTCAGTTGACGATCGCACCCATGCATTCAAGTTGCGCAGTTTGGCCTGCTCTCTTAACCAAAGTCCACCTTCATCATTTCCACCAATCCACCGGAAATTAGTATCACCCAGGCGGTACACCGTGCCATCGTCGACCATACCACCGTGCTCGTAACACATGGCTGTGTAAACAACTTGTCCGACTGAGAGTTTTTTGATGTTTCGTGTGACACAAGCTTGCAATAAGTCTTCTGCGTCTGGCCCGGTAACTTCGTATTTACGCAGTGGGCTTAAATCCATTATGGCCGCCCTTTCGCGGCATGCCCAGTATTCAGCAATAGCACCATGATTGCTCATTTGATTGGCTAACCAATACCCGTTGTACTCTACGAAATCTTGTGTGTGACGAGCAAAACACTCATAAAAACCCGTCTGCTTTGTTTCTTCCATGTCTGCCTCCGGAGACTTGCGCCATCCGATTGATGTTTTAAATTGTTCTTTCTCTTCGTACACCCTTAATTGGATGTCGGTTGGGTTCCAGCCGTTTGCCGGGTCGACATCGCAAGGACACGCACTGGATACACACACCAAGTCTGTTAGTGCTTTAAGCAATACATAATCACCTGGCCGAGACCAGGGAGCATCAAAGCCCAATGCATTAGTGTCGTCGACTAACGTATTAAAGAAAAAATTGATAGCCGGCCAGCCTGCTCTTGGTTTTACACCATGAGCACCGAGCTCTATGTTCATGTTGTCCGAACAATTGACATGGCCCGGGTAACCCAAGTCATCGTAATAACGTGCAGTACAGGCCAATCCGAAAGCATCGTGTCTGCCACAGGTGTCCTGAACTATTTGAACCAGTGGCTCTTGATCGACACTGAAGTACTTGGAAAAAATACCCGGCGCTGGGTATAAAGACCCCATAAGCGTTCGGGTGGTTGTCGGGTCAATGTCCCTTTCCAATCCTTTATCCAAAGCACGTTTTGAAAAGGCTTGAAAATCAGAACACTCGCGACCCTGCACATCCAGTACTTGTATGTATTGGCCGGCCTTTACTTCATAGGCATAAGCATGGCCGGGCAAAATATTTTCATCTACAACAGGGTCAGCCAAAGGATCGGGGGCGACCAACACACTTTTAGCATCGTCTGGATTTGCTCGCCTGACATACATTATCAGTTCGGTTAGCGTGTTCTGCGCTTCGGGCAACATGGGCTGTCCAACAGCACAAGCTATTAGCAAACCATCACTTGCTGCATGCACCGTATGCATGTCCCCTGCACGTGAACCCTCACCAAACACCTGTATAGCTTCCGCTTTGGCTAAATCAAAACGAGCGAGTTTTAACGCTGCATAGACTTTTCTGGCTGATACATCTTTGACACTAAGGGCGGCGATAGTACCGGTGGGTTTAGTGCCACTTGAACTACCTAGCATGCTAGCTTTTGAGAGACCTTCTGGTGTGAAAAAAACTAACTCACCCACTTGCAACCCTTGCGGGTCAAGCAAAGTGATTTCATCGCCAGCACTGATGCTTAACACACGAGTGCCGCCACCGGGAATAGGATGACGCTCTACACCTGGTTGCAAAACCGGCATACCGGGCTCAATAACGCCACGCCGCTCATACGGTGTTTCAAATCTAGGAGTGACACTCATGGCAATCACCTCTGTAGCACTAATGGGCTACCGGACTAAACGGACTAAGGAACCAACAACTTGCTTTCTGACTTATCCCAATCAGGCTCAAAACCAAGGATAACGGTGTCAGGGCTCAGTTCAGGATTGAACAATAAATTGTGCCACCACGTTGATTGGTACAATGGATGATTAGTCGATAGCTTTATCACTTTGCATTCCAATCGATACTGCTGATTGTAAGCTTCAAAAAGCAGCGTACACTGACCAGCATCGATTAACTGTGACGCACCTTGTGAGTCAGGCTGGAATGTTGCACTGAGCGTATCGGAAAATTCCCTTGCTTTTTGAAAATAAGTAGAGGAAAACAACTCCAATGCTTTTTCGCGCCGTTGCGCGGGGTCAAACGTGCGCTTAACCATGTGCCTAAGTTCAGGGGTTTTTGAATGTGCACCCCATTTTGAAAACACTGTGATGATATGACCCATGGGCGTCGACTGGCCTGGCAGAGTAACCGACGGTGTAACGGCATCATCGGGCCGACCAAAATTCTCACGCATGGATAGCTGCCGAACCCGACATTGCCAATTTAAAAATTGCTCCATTAACGCGTGATCACCCGGACTTTTGATCATCATCTCTACAGCCGAGCCACTCATGCCACACTCTCTTTTGGATCACTTCTTTGCTCACTACCTTGCCCATTAAGCACGTTTAATTGATAAGGTTTGTCGTGCGTCAAGCTGGGAATTTTCGCTCGCGTGTTCGCAACTTGCTCTAGATCAATAACCGCTTGTACAACACCCGTGTCTATCCCACCTTCTGCAACCACTGCACCCCATGGGTCAATGATCAGTGAGTGGCCATAGCTTTCGCCACCACCTTCCACCTTTCCGACAGCGCAAGCGGCAACAACATACGCACCGTTCTCTATTGCACGCGCCCGATTAAGTATGTGCCAATGCGCTTCACCTGTCCTTTTAGTGAAAGCTGCGGGCACTAAAAGAATTTTTGCACCCGCTTGAGCGAGATCTCGGTACAGCTGGGGGAATCGCAAGTCATAACAAATGGTTAAACCTAGTTTACCAAACGGAGTATCAACAATCACCGCCTCATTTCCAGGCTCTACCTTTTCGCTTTCCTTGAACGACTGCTTTGCACTGAGTTCGATGTCAAACAGATGAATTTTGCTGTATCGAGCTTGTACCACACCCGCAGAATCTATCACGAATGTTCTATTGAAGAATTTTGTTGATGTACCTTCAATCGCAATGGAACCCAACACTATCCAGACGCTGTTGTCTTTAGCAAACGCCTGCAAACCCAGTAGCAAAGGATGCTCCTGCTCTGAATAAACTGGTGGCGCGAAAAACTTGCCTTCTGTTTTCAGACCACCAGCGTATTCTGGTAACACCAATAACTGAGCACCGTTGGCCACAGCCCGGGTTGCCAATTCCAGCGCATGGTCCAACGCATCTGACGCTTTGCCAAATGCCTGGGTTTGTAAACACGCTATGTTTACCGACTGACTCATCACACTATTCCTATGCTTCTACTGCTCCCATGCTAACACTCCAACACTGTATGCCAAAGCATAGACACACTTAAAACTTACAGTATGCTTTTCGCAGAGTAACCAAGGGATGTCGATCGGACATCTGAAACTTAATTAACAGTTCGCGTGCAATCATGTCACGATCTTGCTGGTTATCGGGGAGATTGATTGAGTCAGGTACTCGCACCCAGCCATTAATATTTCTATCAAACACCGCAGCCTTGCCATCTTCATAACCCATATGCACATCTTCGAGCCAATTAAGATCGTCCCACCCCATAACCTCCATATAACCTTTCAGGAAGTCGGTGATTCTGCTGTAGTCAGGCACAAGGTTAACGTCGTAACGATAACCGATGTGCTGTCCAATTTCTTTTTCACGCTCTGATTCCAGGCCAGCTTTGTCTTTAACAAACTGATCAACATCTTTGATCTCCGAGCCTCGGTATTGTGTTCCTGCCATTGTCTTTTCTCCCTATAAGTGATGGTAGTCTTCAATACCAACCGTGTGTTCAGTCCCAGCTAATGGCACGCCTGCAATTGCCGAAGCTTCCATCGTCAGTGCTGCCAAGTCTTCCGGCTCAAGTGAATGCAAATTAGTCTTACCACACGCTCTTGCAAACAACTGGGCCTCGATAGTCAGGGTGTGCAAGAAGTTGTAGACGCGCTCTGCTGCTTCATCTGGATTGAGTCGTGCGCGTAACTTGGGATCTTGTGTAGCAACGCCGACCGGGCAACGCCCAGTATGACAGTGGTAACAATACCCGGGCTCAACTCCCATCTCTTCCTGAAAGTTTGCCTCTGGAATATCTTTGTTGCAATTTAGCGCCATCATTGAAGAGTGTCCGATTGCAATCGCGTCTGCACCCAATGCAATAGCCTTGGCCACATCGGCACCGTTCCTGATACCACCAGCATAAATAAGGGTTATCTCGCCACGCTTACCCAAGTCATCAATCGCTTTGCGCGCTTGACGAATAGCAGCCATGCCTGGCACGCCGGTTTCTTCGGTAGCCAAATGAGGTCCGGCACCCGTACCGCCTTCCATACCATCGATGTAAATAGAATCAGGATCGCACTTAACTGCCATACGAACATCATCATAAACACGAGCAGCACCGAGCTTTAACTGAATCGGTATTTGCCAATCGGTGGCTTCACGAATTTCCTGAATTTTCAGGGCAAGATCATCTGGTCCCAGCCAATCAGGGTGGCGTGCAGGTGAGCGTTGATCAATACCCGCGGGGAGTGAGCGCATCTCGGCAACTTGATCGGTTACTTTTTGGCCCATCAAGTGACCACCCAAACCAACTTTACAACCCTGGCCAATAAAGAATTCACAACCATCAGCGAGCATGAGGTGATGCGGGTTAAAACCGTAACGCGATTGAATACATTGATAGAACCATTTAGACGAGTATCGACGCTCATCCGGGATCATGCCACCTTCGCCCGAACAAGTGGCACTACCAGCCATGGTAGCCCCTCTTGCTAACGCTGTTTTAGCTTCGAATGACAAAGCGCCAAAACTCATGCCGGTGATATAAACCGGGATATCCAGTTCAATTGGTTTTTTACAACGTGGACCGATAACCGTTTTGGTTTCACACTTTTCTCGGTATCCTTCGATTACAAATCGAGTTAACGTACCGGGCAGAAATGTCAGATCATCCCAGTGAGGAATCTTTTTGAACAAGGAGAAACCGCGCATACGGTAACGTCCCAGCTCAGACTTTATATGTATATCGTCAATAACATGAGGTGGGAAAACAAAGGATTCACCCAGCTTATTCGTGTCTCTTGCAAGCTTACTTTTTACTTCATCCATTCTATTATTCCACCTTATAGTATGAGTTTTTTCTCATTAGGTTCTAAGTTGTCGTAGTTCCACAATTGCTTACCTGCCACAATCTTATGAAAATGATCAACACCTTTTTCCGGCATCAACTCATACTGCTGAAGTTTTCTGGTTAACCAGGCTTTATCCAAATCTGTTAATTCTGCTTCCACCGCATCAACACCGAGTGACTTGATTTCTCCACCAATGAAAATCGTGCCGTCGTACATGGAGTCGCCCAGATTTTTTCCAGCGTTACCACAGACAACCATACGACCACGTTGCATCATAAAACCTGATAGAGCGCCGGTATCACCGCCAACCAGAATTGTGCCGCCTTTCATATCAATACCGGTGCGAGAACCAACAGAGCCTCGGCAGACCAGGTCACCACCACGAATAGCAGCGCCGAAGGTAGAGCCTGCGTTTTTTTCGATAACGACAGTACCGGACATCATGTTTTCACCACAAGACCAACCAACTCGGCCCTTTACTCGTACGTTGGGGCCGTCAATCAGACCCACAGCAAAATAGCCAAGAGAGCCTTCTACTTCTAAAGTTAAACGATTAAGAATACCCACACCTACCGAATGCATACCGCGTGGATTCTTGATAACAATAGTGCCGTTACCCTCAGCCATCGCTTCACGCATTTTGTTGTTCAGCTCGGTGGTGGTTAACCCGTCTGTGTCAATCTCTATACGCTTGTTATAAAAAACATCTGGCGCCCATGGATAGGTGTAACGCTCTTCCTCATCCGGATTAAACTCAATAAGCAGTGACCGACCAAAAAGTTGTTCGGTTGTCAATCCAAGGGCTTTGACACGCTCTTCTTGTGACATTGCCTGGAGCTCTGTATCACTTACGCCTGCCATACTCGAACCTCCTCGTCATATGGGTCGGTTGTATCAATTTCTTCTGGAAGTATCGCTCTGATGGCGACCTCTTCTGATGCCATGGCAATGAGGTCATCGCTCTCGTACAGAACCAAAGGTTTGGCTGCCATGGTGTCTTTAGCCATACCAAGTTGGTCTTTAGTTGCAACCAGATAAGTGAACACGCCATCGATTTCATCTATCGAGCGACTGAGGCTTTCTTCTAAAGAGACGCCGTTGGCCAAATTATCTGCGGTGTAAACGGCCAACAATTCAGAATCACAATTGGACATAAAGCGATGACCTTTTTGTTCCATTTGCCGACGCTTAATCCAGTAGTTAGTAATTTGGCCGTTATGAACAACCGACACATCGTTGTAGGGAAACGCCCAATAAGGGTGCGCTGATCTGATGTCGACATCAGATTCGGTGGCCATGCGTGTGTGACCAATACCGTGTGTACCCTGAAAATCATTCAGTCCATAAGCTTCTGCAACTTCCCCCGCATCACCCAAGTCCTTAATTAACTCCAGGCCATTACCCATGGATAATACTTCGACACCTTCAAGCTCTTCTATATGACGCGCCATATCTTCGGTGTCGCCATCGTGACTCAGCAAATATCGAAGTGCATAAGCGGTCGCTTCCTCTTTTGCTTTTACCGTGGCTTTATGCTCTTTTAATATTGCCTCAACGTCTTCTATGCGCTTGGCCAACACTTCGGCAAAGCCACGCCCGCTCTCCATATCTTCTCTTTCAGCACATTTGACTCGCATAATGTAGTCGCCCTCAGTGGGCTCACCGTACACAGCAAACCCGGTTGAATCTGGCCCCCTGTGCTTGAGGGCTTGCAACATGGCGGTCATTTCTGACCCCACGTTTGAGCTCTTGCCTCTATGTATTAGTCCTGCTATTCCACACATTTAGTGTGCTCCTTCAAAATTTTAAAATGCTTGGTTAACGCACTCGCTGAAGCGACCGGCTATTTACCGATCTATTCAGTTCAATGACTAAAGAACTGCTGTTGTTTTAAGACTTGCAAAGCTTTTACGGCAAATCTTTCAAGCCAGACCTTCTATGACACACTCTAAAGCAAGCCATTTACAGCACTCTTCTATGCCAATCTCTAACGCTAATCTTTTTGGCTATCGTTTATGGTAAGTAATCCATGTAAGTTTCTGTATCCCAATCGGTGGTTGTGTGCATGAAGCGCTCCCACTCGTCGGTTTTGTATTCGTGAAACAGACGATACATTTCGCCTGGCATAGCGCTTTTGATCACGTCATCCTGCTTAAGAGCCTCCAGGGCTTCCCCCAAAGACATCGGCAGCTTTTCGACTTGTTTGCCTTCTTCAATTGCCGCATAGATATTGCGTTCCTCAGGCTCACCACAAGGTATCTTATTAGACAGGCCATCATCCATAGCCTGTATTAAACCAGCGGCCATCAGGTACGGATTGACCATGGAATCAACAGAGCGGAATTCGAACCGGCCAGGTGCTGAGATACGCAAGCCAGTTGTTCTGTTTTGAAAACCCCAGTCTTTAAAAACCGGCGCCCAGAAACCGGTATCCCACAAACGACGATACGAATTAACCGTTGAACAACCTATAACAGTCAACGCATCTAAATGCTTAACCATGCCACCAATCGCGTGTTGGCCGATTTTGCCAGGCATTTGAACATCTTTGCCATCTGGCATGAACGTATTAGTTCCACCAGAGCGGTATGAAAATACTTCTTTTTGCGCGGGCATGGTATCCAAACCCAACTCATTGACTTTATCTTTACCGCCTTTCCACAAACTGATGTTGTGATGACAACCACTGGCCGACACACCCATAAACGGCTTTGTCATGAAGCACGCAATTAAACCTTCCTCTCTGGCCACTTGAGCGCAAATTTGTCTGTAGGTGCTAAGACGATCTGCGGTTCTGGTACAAAGATCGTACGTGTAGTTAAGTTCCAGCTGACCCGGTGCATCTTCATGATCACCCTGAATCATATCCAGACCCATAGCGCGACAATACTTCAATACTTTCATGTATACCGGGCGCAGGCTTTCAAACTGGTCGATGTGGTAGCAATAAGGCTCTGAAAATCCGCCATTGGGTTTGCCATTTTCATCTTTCTTAAGCCACATCATTTCTGGTTCAAGACCAGAACGCAGATGGAGTTTATGTTTCTTTTCGAAATCAGCATGCAGACGTTGCAAGTTACCGCGACAGTCTGAAGTCAGAAATGCGCCTGCATCTTCTCGCTCCTCACGATTCCTGAACAAGGTGCACCATACGCGAGCAACACGCTTGTCCCAGGGGAGTTGGCAGAACGTATCGACTTCGGGAATACCAACCAACTCGGCAGCCTCTGGCCCGTAACCCATATAGTCGCCATGACGATTAGTAAACAAATTTATGGTAGCGCCATAGACCAACTGAAAACCTTTTTCGGCTATAGACTCCCAATGATCAGCAGGGATACCCTTGCCGCAAATGCGGCCAGTGATTGACACGAACTGTAAATACAGATATTCCACACCCAGTGCATCAATTTGCTTGCGCACCTCCTTAACCATTTTGTCTCTATCCGCCGCTTCTACAAACGCTTCGATATCAGTTTTGCTCACTGGTGTGTCTCCTTTGGGTATTTTGTTGTATTGCCGTAAGCTCGTTCATTTCAATGCTCACCAGCTAATATTTAAATTTTTACTGTCGTGTCCGGCCTTCTTTAATCGAGATGCTTAAGTCGAGCTGAAACTTCAAATACGTGCACATCTCTACATCATTTTTTATTGCATCACTTTTTATCGCAATACTTAGATTTCTTGCTTCATTTCGTCTGTTTGCGCCACATGAAATTACAGCGCGAATAGTGACGCGCGACACAAGCTGAGTCGCTCGATGCAGATTAATCGGAACCATACCGACAATCAACCTTTTATGATCCAATATCTAATTTTTGGTGTATTTCTCGCCTGATTGGATTAGTATTGGATTCAAATTACCGAGGAATCTGCTTTTGAATGAGACCAAAAAAGCACGTGTTGGCTCTGCGGAAATAGCTGGCCTGATTAGACGTGATATCAAATCCGGCGATATCAGTGCGAAAGAGCGCCTGCCACCTGAAAGGGTTTTGGCAGAACAATACGGCGTGGCGCGTGGCACCGTCCGGGAAGCCCTGAACCGCCTGGCAGAAGAATCCCTGGTTGAAATTCGGGCTGGCAGCGGCACCTACGTCACTTTCGATACCACGGGCTCCGCCGACAACATTATTTTGAGAGCGCGCCCACTCGAGTTAGTTGACGCGCGCTTTGCGCTGGAACCACATATATGCAGGTTGGCCGTTTTGCATGCAAGAAACGAGGATTTGGATGAGCTAGAGCAGCTGATTGAAGACATGGAAAACAGCTGCGATGACGCTACCGCTTTTTCCTCTGCAGATACCGCTTTCCACAGCATGCTCGCTGAAACGACCAATAACAATCTGTTGATTTGGGTTGTGTCTCAAATTAATTCGGTTCGCAGTCAAAGAGAATGGTCGAGCATGCGACGCGTTATTTTGAATCACGGGACAATCATGAACTACAACCAGCAGCACCGAGCTATCTTGGATGCAATTCGTGCACGCGAGCCAGAGCAAGCTGCCCTTGCGATGAAAAGCCATCTGGAAAGCGCGCGACTTTCGCTGACGCGAAACGCATCGACTTAAACCATAATGGCAAATTGTCTAACACAAAACCGTCTTTAACGATACCGTACTGCGCAAACTGTGGCCATTTTTAACGTTGTTTCATCCACCGCGTCACATCGATGTTCACAAAATGGCAACAAAAGAGGGTTTGTCGTCGTATTTGGATAGGATTACCTAGTCCCATTTGGTAAGGTATAAGGGTTCAAATCGGAAATTTTGCGTACCTTAAACCATTGCTTAATAAACTTGTCACTCCTGCTGCTCATTACTAAAGCCAGCTGGGAACGGGTTTAGGCGATTAGAGCAACACTGCTTCGGTCAAATGAACCAGTGAAAATCAAACTTACTAATGACATGTACAGGATGCCGTCAAGTGATCCTAACTTAAGTTGTGTGATAGCCGCGTAACGCGACCACCATCAGAGATGACCATTAGATGAGTTTGGGTATTAATGCAATAGTTTGATGGTAGGCCAAACTTTCGTAATGCACACCTTGCACGCGAGTTAAATAGCTCGCCAAGTTTCTACCCTAAAGAGGATAAATATGAATCTCATTAAAAAATCGGCCCTTGGTTTAGCGCTTTTGTCTGTCGGCGGCGTTGCTATGGCTGAGTGTGGCGACGTTCAAGTTGCTGAGTGGAACTGGGCATCAGGCGAACTGATGGCTAATGTTGACAAAGTTATTCTGGAAGCTGGCTACGGCTGCTCAGTCGAACTGGTACCTGGTGCCACCACGACCACATTCGCTTCCATGAATGAAAAAGGCCAGCCGGATGTAGCAGGCGAACTCTGGATTAATGCGGTGCGTGAGCCGCTTAACAAGGCATTGGATGCTGGTTCACTGATTTCAGCAAACGCTAGTCCTATCACTGAACTTGGCGAAGGCTGGTGGATTCCACCTGCAACCGCCGCTGCACACCCAGAATTAAAAACAGTGTTGGATGTTCTAGAGCGCCCTGATCTTTTCCCAGACAAAGAAGACCCTTCTAAAGGTGCATTCATTGGTTGCCCTGCTGGTTGGGGTTGTCAGTTAGCTAATGCAAATCTTTTCCGTGCGTTTGATATGGAAGCAAAAGGTTGGAAGTTGGTTGACCCTGGTTCTGCCGCTGGTCTTGATGGTTCAATGACAAAGGCGGTTGAGCGCGGTGACAACTGGTTTGGTTACTATTGGTCTCCCACTGCCATGATTGGTAAACATGAAATGGTAAAGCTGGATTTTGGTGTCGAGTTCGCTGGCACTGAAAACTGGGATGGCTGCATTGCCTTGTCTGAACAAGAATGCGCTGACCCTAAGCCTTCTGCCTGGACAGAATCAGAAGTACACAGTGTGGTTACAGACGATTTTGCAGAAAAAGCTGGTGATGATGTTATGGCTTACTTGGGCAAACGAATATTCCCGGGAGAAGTCATGAACGGCATGCTGGTTATGATGGGTGAAACTCAAACTGGTGGTGAAGATGCAGCGTACGCATTTTTGGAGCAGCACCCTGATGTTTGGTCTGACTGGGTTGATGCAGACGTTGCCGAAAAGATAAAAGCTGCTCTTAACTAGGCCAAAGCATACTAATCGAATAATACTGCCGTTAAGTAGAAACGATTAGTAGTTAGTCAAAGCCCATCTGCATGTTCATGCAGGTGGGCTTTTTAATTTAAACATTTCAATTTTCAAACCAAGCCAAGTGAGGTAGATGCTGTGAGTTCCCTGTTAGACAGCTTGACAACTTTTCCTGCAATGGGCAGACGCACTCTCAGTGGATTGCGTAACGACATTGACGGTGCGTTTAGAACTTTTTCCCGAACGTATGGAGAGGCGATAGAGACGTTTTTTGACCCGTTACTATACTTCCTTGTTTGGCTGGAAAAGCTGCTGCTCGCAACACCCTGGCCTCTGCTCATCGGCATTATCGCCTTGCTGGCATGGCTTGGCTCTCGCAGCGTTCCGTTGGTTATCGGCACCATTGTGTCTTTTTTGCTCATTGGTTATTTTGGTATGTGGAAAGACACTATGTCGACACTGGCCATTATTTCAGTTGCCACGATTGTTTGTATTTCGATTGGAATTCCACTGGGTATTCTGATGGCACGTTCGAACATTGCACAATCCATAGTTACCCCAGTGCTCGACATCATGCAAACCATTCCCGCATTCGTTTACTTGATACCTGTTGTTATGCTTTTGGGTATTGGTAAAGTTCCCGGACTCATCTCAGTATGCATCTACGCGTTACCCCCTGTGGTTCGCCTGACAAACCTTGGCATAAGACTCGTCGAAAAAGAAGCGCTGGAAGCCGCCGACGCATTTGGTGCAAGCTACAAGCAGCGCCTGTTTGGTGTTCAAATACCACTGGCACTACCGAATATATTTGCCGGTATCAACCAAACCATCATGATGGCGCTTGCAATGGTTGTCATCGCATCCATGATCGGCGTAGCTGGTTTAGGTGTACCAGTATTAAGATCTATCTCTAATCAATATCTTGCATTAGGCATGATGAACGGACTGGCTATTGTTGCTTTGGCCATTATATTTGATCGAGTTTCGCAGAAGTTTGGTGAGCGACTGCAACGACACCGCCATGGAGCCCAGCATGACTGATACAAAAATAAAAATAGAAGGCCTGTACAAAATATTTGGTAAACGCCCTCAATCAGGCTTGCAGCGTGTCAAGGATGGCCTGTCAAAGTCAGACCTGTTGGAAAAACACGGTCAGGTATTGGGTTTAAAGGATATTAATATTGATATCCCTGCCCAAGGCGTTTCGGTCATTATGGGGTTGTCCGGCTCTGGTAAGTCCACGCTTATTAGACACATTAATCGTTTAATCGAGCCTACAGACGGAAAAGTCATTGTTGATGGTGACGATGTGCTTGCCATGAGCAAAAAACAGTTGATGGAATTTCGCAGGCATAAGGCGTCGATGGTATTCCAAAAATTTGGATTACACGTGCATCGTACAGTGGCCGAAAATGTTGCCTACGGCCTTATCGTGCAGGGTATTGCTGTGGATGACGCCAAAAAGCAAAGCCAAAAGTGGTTGGAACGTGTTGGCTTGGCGGGTTTTGAACAACACTACCCGTCACAACTCTCAGGTGGCATGCAACAACGTGTAGGCTTAGCGCGTGCTTTAGCCACTGATGCAGAAATATTGTTAATGGATGAAGCGTTCTCTGCATTGGACCCGCTTATTCGAACCGACATGCAAGACGTGTTGCTGGACCTTCAAACCGAGTTGCATAAAACCATTGTTTTTATCACACACGATTTGGACGAGGCACTGCGTATCGGCGACACGATTGCCATACTACGGGACGGCGCTGTTATACAACAAGGTGAACCACAAAACATAATTATAAACCCGGCTGATGACTATATTTTTGATTTCGTTAAAGACATCAATCGTGGCCGAGTTCTAGAGGTTAAAACCCTGATGTCACCCGGTACCAGCACTGACGGACCTGAAATTAATAGCAGCACTGTGCTTGAAGATGCATTACAGCAAATCTCCAACAGCCAAAGCACTGCGGCAAATGTTGTTGGTGACGACGGCGCTACTATAGGTTCGATTACGATTAACCAGGTCATTGGTGGACTTGCCAGGCCTGAAGAGGAATCGAACCCAGAGGCAAGGTATCGCTAATAGCGATAATTCACGTTTTAATTAAATCAAATGCGGCTTTTAAGCCGCATTTTTTTACATGTAGGGTAAATAAGCTTTATCGTGCCAGATACGGTCCACGGCGACGCATTTAGCCATGAGAATCGTCTATCATCACCCGATACATCAGAAAGTCCCGCTCTACGCACAGGAAACGAACGACAGTGGCTAAACACGGCTCCCCATCCTCAACTAACCCCGAAAGGACAAAGCAAGGCCGGTCAAACCAGCCCTCAACAGACCAATCAAACGCGGCTCATGCATCGAAGGTGCAGGCTTCCACGCTCTCTACCACGCTGGAAAAGTACCGCTTACCGCTATCAAAATTATTTGTCGCTGTGGTTTTGCTTTTGATGGTGTTTACCAGCAGTCGTTGGCAACTATCAGCGACCGCTACATGGGCTGTAGACAGCATGGCTTTAGTACTGCTGTTAGTCGCCTGCCTGGGCAGAGTATGGTGCATCATGTATATCGGTGGCCAGAAAAATACCAGCGTGGTGACAGCCGGGCCTTATTCGATGGTTAGAAATCCATTGTATGTGTTCAGTTTTATCGGCGCGCTGGGTATTGTCCTTATGACTCACTCTGTTGTTATTGCTGCGCTGCTATTAATATTTTTTGTGGGTATTTACCCGTTCGTTGTTGCCAAGGAAGAAGCCAACTTATCGGGCTATTTTGGTGATGACTACAAAGCGTATTGCGATAGAACGCCACGTTTTATTCCTTCACTCAAATTATACTCAACTGAAACTAAAGTTGATGCAGACATCAAGCGTTTGGAAAAATCCCTGTTTGATAGTGGAGCCTTTGTATTAGCTTTTATCGCGTTAAGCGCTATTCGCGTGGCGCATGACACAGGTTTTATACCAGTACTGCTTAAACTGCCTTAAAGCAAATACGGTTTACTTGAGATGGCAATTGATCGTTGCTTGCACCAGCTATGCTACCTGGTCCCAGACTGATACCCACTTAGCGTCAAATAGTCACTTAAATCGAGCTTTATCCTCACCAGAAGGGTCGCCACTGCCCCAAAACACGTCGTAATTTGAGCTTTTGGCCTCTTATCTTCACGAAATCACATGGCAAACTACACTTAATAACACAGTCCAAAAAACGCAGGAATCAGCACAATGGCAGAGCTTTCGAAAGGCCAGTCCAGACGTGGCGCCAGAGCCGCGAAACGTGCCTTGAGGGGCGCCCCGCTTGCCGAGGAAGACCGTGCTGTCAGACCCGGTATGTCCGGTGGTAAATTTAATCCGCTCAGCGATACCGACATGGACAGGATCAATGAAGCTGTCATGGAGGCACTGGAAACAGTCGGGCTGTCCCAGGCTATACCTTCGTGCATTGAACTAGTCACTAAGGCTGGGGGAAATTACAAAGATGGACGGCTACTGTTCCCAAGATCGTTGGTCGAAGACACTCTGGCCAGATGTAAGAAAAACATTACGCTCTTCGCTCAAGATCCAAAGTTTGATATTGAAATTTCCGATAAACGTGTGTACTTCGGCACTGCAGGAGCTGCTGTTCATATTGCCGATGTTGAAACCAACGAATATCGCGAATCAACCCTTGAAGACTTATACAACATTGCCAGAATTGTCGACAAGATGGACAACATCCATTACTTCCAACGGTGTCTGGTGCCTCGCGATGTAACCGACCCTCTCGATATGGATTTCAACACCTGTTACGCATCGGTTTCTGGAACCACAAAACACGTTGGCTCAAGCTGGGTAGAACCACAAAACTTTGACAAGAGTTTAGCCATGTTGCATCACATGGCAGGTGGGGAGAAACAATGGCGGGCGAGACCCTTTGTCAGCATGTCAAATTGTTTTGTGGTGCCGCCGATGCGTTTCGCTGAAGACTCCTGCTACTGTCTGGAATCGGCTGTCTATGCTGGCATGCCAACACTACTGCTGGCAGCAGGGCAAGCTGGTGCGACGAGCCCGGCAGCCCTTGCAGGTTCAGTAGTTCAGGAAGTCGCCGAAGTGCTGGCAGGATTAGTGTGGGTAAATTTAATGGTTCCGGGGCACCCAGCGATTTTCGGCACGTGGCCGTTCGTGTCCGATCTACGCACAGGCTCCATGAGCGGCGGCAGTGGAGAACAAGCTGTATTAATGGCCGCGTGCGGTCAAATGGGCCGTTACTACAATTTGCCAACCGGGATTGCAGCGGGCATGGCAGATGCGAAATTTCCAGATGCACAATCAGGTTTCGAAAAAGCCTACACCAACACGCTGGCCGCGCACTCAGGTGCAAATTTAATTTATGAATCTGCTGGCATGCACGCCTCTCTGCTCGGCTGCTGCTATGAGAGTTATGTTATCGATAACGATATGCTGGGTGCTATAAATCGAACAGTGCGAGGCATCGAAGTTAATGATGAGACCTTATCGCTTGCTGCAATGAGGGATGTTTGCATAGATGGGCCAAGTCACTATTTAGGTCACGAACAAACGTTCGGGCTTATGCAAAAAGAATACATCTACCCGGAAGTAGCCGACCGCACCAGTCCTAAGGAATGGGCAGAGAAAGGCAAACCAGTGCTGTTGGAAACCGCCAAAGCCAAGGTCGATGAAATATTAAGCACACACTACCCCACACACATTGATGAGGCGACAGATGCAAAAATCCGCGAAGAATTTAACGTGCTACTGCCACGGGAGAAAATGATCCTGAAACACTAAGGCCTACAGGCATTACCTTAATCTATATCAAGTAATGTCATCATTAACCACTCGTTTATTTTTGCTTGTACGTCCATTGCGGAGTGCAACTAGCTCATCATAACCTATAGCTATCGTCAGACGCATCTAAAATCATTTTCAATTGATCAAAGTGTGCAAAAGCAGAATCACTTTGATCTTCCCAGCTTTGTGCCGTTTTTTCCGCAAGCTCGTCGTCTAAAATTGACAAAGGTTGGCCGGTTGAATACGCCAGCATTAGGGTCTTTGCGGCTCGTTCAAGGTAATACAAATGTTCAAAAGCCTCTGCCACTGTCTCACCTGCGCAACTGACGCCATGGTTACCCATCATCATTATCGATGCATTTCCAAAAGCCTGTGCAAGGCGTTTTCCTTCTGCTTCATCATCAGCGATACCACCAAAATGCAAATCGACTGCCACTCGATTAAAAAATCTTGCTGTGTTTTGATCAATTGGTTTGATGTTTGGGTCAGCCAGTGATGAAAGCGCCGTTGCGTACGGAGGATGGCAGTGTAATAGCACTCTGGCTTGCGGAACATGCGCATGCACCGCTCCGTGTATACACCATGCCGATATCTCTGGCGCATCTGGTCCTTGCATAACGTCTGGATCATCGGCATTGATCAATAGCAGATCGCTGGCTTTGACCAACGCAAAATGTTTCCATTTCGGGTTTAAAAGAAACTGCTTTCCGTCTGCTGATACCGCAGCACTAAAATGATTAGCAACAGACTCGTGCCAATCAAAATGCACGGCTAAACGAAATGCTGCGGCAAGATCAACGCGCAACGCCCATTCTGTTTCGCTGACTTGCTCTTTTACCGAGTTACTGACTTGTTGCTTCATTGGTGACGACATTGTATCTCCTAAGCCCGTTACCTTCTCAACGCGTTACCCTCTAAGCCCGTTACCCTCTAAGCCCGTTACCTTCTAAACGCGTTATCTTCCAAGCACCTTATCTTTCAGGCATCTTATCTTCTAAGCATCTAATCTTCTAAGCACCTAATCTTCTGAATACAGAATCTTCTATACACGGAAGCCTTCGAAAGGGTTTTATTTAACATAGGCTAAACGCCTTAATTGCACTACTTCATTGTAAAGCCTCTGGAGCGTAAAAAATCGCGCATGTGAGGCCTGGATTCTTTGCCAACCAATGCTCGCATTTCTTCACTCCAACTGCTGTTTTTCTTGCCCCCGGTTCGAGTTTTGTAATAAGTCCGAATATGCTCATCATATTCTGCGATTCCTGGTTCTAATCGACTGCTGTCGTAGGTTTCCTGCATGAGCACCGTGGACAACGGCAATCTGGGTTTGATGTCTGGATCCTGGTCAGGATAGCCAATACAAAGACCGAAAACGGGGTACACGTGATCGGGCAATTGCAATAGTGATGAAACTTCAGCCGGACTATTGCGCAACCCTCCGATATAACAAATACCCATTCCCAGGGATTCAGCCGCTACAACGCAATTCTGGGCAAACAAGGCAACATCAATAGTGGCTATCATGAAGTGCTCTGTCATACCAGGAGAAAACTCACCTCCTTGTAAAACACAAGCTTGAGCTGCGCGTTTTACATCGGCACAAAATACAAAAAAAGCGCCCGAACTGACAACATAACTTTGCCCACCTGCCAGCTCCGCCATTTTTTCACGGCTGGATTTATCATCCACCTGTATCACCGTCGTGCCCTGTACATTACTGGACGTAGCTGCTGCTTGGCCACTAGATATGATGGTGTTTAGCGTATCTTGATCTACTGATTGATCAGTAAACTTTCGGATGGATCGGTGAGACTGCAGTAACTCGATGACATTATTCATTATAAAAAACAGTTATGGTTTATTCAAGGATTATGGTTTTCGATCAAGGCTAATTGAAGATCTTCTCCATGCACACTAACGATGTCTCCAGATAGCATCTTGCGCCGCTTACGCGTTTCTATTTGCTCATTGACACTCACCTGCCCATCTGCAATGAGTTGTTTGGCCTCAGCACCACTGGCTGCCAAACCTTCAAATTTTAAAATTTTATATAATTCCACGGGTTCTCGATTAATCATTACTGTACGCATTAGCGCTCACACTCAGGAATAATATTATTAGAAAAACAATTGCTAACCGATTAATTGCTAACCATGTATAGACAAGCACACAAAAGCAGATATTCCGTGCTAGTTTATCAAGTCATTGAGCACATCACAGGTTTTATCATGTCTAACGCCTTTTTTACCACAGACGATAATATTTGGTTTAAACCGACCGAGCATACACGCGGGCCATGGGACATCAACGCCTGTCATGCGGGTCCGCCTACAGGCTTGCTTGCCCGGGCAGTGGAGCAACTGGTACCCGAAAAAAGACTGATCAGACTCAGTGTAGATCTTTTAAGGCCCATTCCTTTTGCAGGCTTTTCGATAAACACAACTATGGTTCGTAATGGCCGTAGTACTGCTGGCAGCACTGCGCAATTGCTGGACGGTCAGGGCAAATTGATCGTCACTGCCAATGCCTTACATATGATCGAACAAGAACCTGTTGACTACCCCACTCACTCGCAAAATTGTGGTAATCCAGTAGACGCCACAGCAGGCGACTTCCCCATTCGAACTCTGCACGATCTACCTGCCTTTAATGGCACTGGTGTGCAAGTGCGTTACCCGCACGGAGAAAATAGCACGCCAGGTGAAACCGTAGTATGGATGAAAACGGTACCGTTACTCCAAACAGAGGTGGCCAGTGGGTTTCAACGTATTTGCCCGCTGGCTGACTGTGGCAATGCGTTTGGTAGAAATGCCGAACCAAATGACGTCAGTTTTATTAATCCTGATCTTACTATCGTCTTACACCGCGACCCAATTGGCGAATGGTTAGGTTCAAGAAGTGTTAGCTATTGGCAGCCAAACGGCAACGCACTGGCAGATGCGTTGCTTTTTGACGAGCAAGGAGTGGTGGGTCGAGCTATGCAAACAGTGCTGCTAAGAAAAAACTGAACCAGACAATATTTGCCAGGCAAACTTAACTTGGCAAACTTAACTTGGCAGAATTAACTTGGAATGCGCTGCGGTATGTACTGTTTGGTGTTAGCAAACACCACAGCATCGGTATTGGCCATAAACGCCCCTAGAGTTACTACAGATGTATGCTCGCCAAGTGATTCAACTGCATGATCTGCCCAGACGTACTCGACATCTCGAAACTCTTTTGCCACTGCTATATCGCAGAGAAACGCTTTACTGTGTCCAGGTGATAAAACAAGACCTGATGCACCAATCGCTTGGTTTAAGTCGATGTGCAGATTATCAAAAATAATGTTCCCTGGCATAAAGCGTGTGATCAGGAGTTGCTCGCTAGTGGTATTACGAATCAACACAGAATTTTCCGGAACCATAGCACTGTTGATGATCTGTATTTCAACAGACATACTGGTTCGTGGCTTTGCTGCAGGTAATTTCAATGCGGTGGTTTCAGCCTGACTGACGCCTAATGCATCCCAACCCACTACTCCTGAAGCTGTTCCTACCACTGGTACTGATAGCAGCGGTGCGGCGCCCAGCATTTTGATCGTCCGCCTCTTTTGCGCATCGTGCTTTGGAACTGCCATGTGATTCTCCAGTAGTAAGAACACTTACTTTAGCACGCACTTTTAACTCGGCTGTAATGTGTTGCATTTATTTGCTTATCTAATTTATTAGAGCCGTTAGCCGAGTATGTAAATCACCTGACACATGAACACCATGGGATTCTGTGTGCTTGCGAGCGTCGTAGCGCCGCTGGGACGGCAGACGCGTGCCCTCCTGCTCTAACACACGGCTAAATAATTGTTCTGCTCTTTCTTGCGCAGCAATGACATTGCCGTCTTGCAAAGCATGCGCTGGATCAATGGCTATTAAAAACTCTCCTCCAAACGGGGCACCCACTTTATCCAAGTCTTTTGCTGATGATTCGTAGCTGAATAAATCTCCTATAAGTGCACCAGCAAGTAGCTCAACCATCAGTGCTATGGAGGAGCCCTTGTGGCCACCAAAGGGCAACTGCGCACCTTTCAATGCATCTTCAGCCTGAGTTGTTGGATTACCAGCAGAATCGATGGCCCAGCCATCTGGGATTGGCTTCCCAGCAAGCGCGTGTAATTGAATTTCACCTCGTGCACTCACACTTGAAGCCTGATCAAATACATAAGGCGGCTGATTAACTCTGGGAAAACCAAAAGCCATTGGGTTAGTGCCAAACACAGGTTTGGTGCCGCCATGTGGGGCAACGAAAGCATTGGCTGCTGTAAAAGCAAAAGAGACCAGTCCGTTATTGGCCAGATGTTCAACCTCTGGCCATAGCGCTGCGATGTTATACACATTATGTATAGCAAGAGCTGCAATACCGCTTTTTTTTGTTTTATCGATCAAAGGTTGCATACCCACTTGCAATGCCAATGGACAAAATCCGGCTTTGGCATCGACGTGCAAAACAGATGACTCTGAGGTTGAGATATGCGGTACCGCAGCAGCATTAGACATTGAGTTGCTGGCGGCCTTTATATAAAAAGGAATTCTAAACAACCCATGTGAGTAACATTGATCGCGTTCCGCTGCAGTAACGGTTGTTGCGATTGCATTTGCCTGTTCAACAGAAAATCCTTGTGATTGTAAGACCTCGGTAGCCAAAGCAAACACTCTGGGAAGTGCAATATTTACGGTTTCATTCACGAATCTTTTCCTTCATTAAACGTTCTTTTTATTAGATGGCTGGTCAGCAATAACCTGGTGAGATTGGCTGTCGGGCCAATTAACCAAAGCTATACCAATGGCGATAAAGGTCAATGCTAGCGCCACGCTAATTGTGATGTTCTCGCCAAGTATCAACCATCCGAAGAAAACGCCAAACACGGGAGCCAGGAAACTGAACACGGCCATATTGGCTACAGGGTAAATAGATAACACCCAAAACCAGCTTAAGAAGCCTATCGATACAACCACAATAACCTGAAAAGTAAAAATTGACCAAATCAATGCAGTTGGTTCGCGGAGCATCTCACCACCACCGATAGCCAGTAGCAATAACACTGGAGCTGATACAGCTAATTGATAGAGCAACTGCATTTCCGGACATGCCATTTTTAACTTGGTTGATCGTACAATTATTGCAATTAACGCCCAGGCAACGGCTGCCAAAAGACAATACAAATCACCCAACAAAGTCTTTGGAGCATTAGCGTAGCTCTCTTGATTGAATCCCAGTGTTATAGCAACACCAACTAATGCCAAGAGTAAGCCGACTGACTTCAGTCTAGTAATATGCTCTCCTGGTATAAGAAAGTGCGCAAATACGGTCACCCAAAACGGCATGGTATAAAACAAAACAGACGCTCTGGAAACAGCGACGTAATCCAGCGCTTGAAATAACATAACAAATTCGAGACTGAATAATAGACCAACAACCAGGCCGGGAACTAGCGTGCCATCGCTAAGCGACAGCTTTCTTTTCATAAACAGAGCAAAAGCCAACACCACTATAAAAGCACAGGCACTACGTAACCCCGCCTGAAAAACAGGGTTCAATCCTTCATTCACCAGCTTGATACAAACCTGGTTCAATCCAAGCAAGGCAGAGAAACCAATCAAAAGGGCCGCACCACTTACATCGATGCTGTCTTTACGTGGTGTCATGGATGCAAATTTATGGTTAAGGAACTTATTAGATGGATACTTATTACACTGACTCTTATCAGATAGACTCTTACTGAATAAACAACTTTATTAGATGGGTGCATTGTGGCAACAATTATTTTTCTGCGTCTTGTGCACATGTAATACACAAACTAACAGCAGGATTATGTTCTAGCCGGAGCGGGTTTATGGCTTCATCACAATTAAGACAATAACCAAAAGTGTTCGAATTTATTCTTTTTAGCGCTGCTTTAGCGTCCCTTAGCTGTTGTTCTCGCTGAGCTTGTGCATTTTTTGACATAGCTTGATTTTGCAGTGCATCCATACGTGATAGACGGCCTACTCTGGACTGGTCTAAATCGACAGTGGATGCGCCCTGTTCACCGCTGAGACTAGCATCTAGTAAATCTTTGATTAACCTCTCTAGTTTTTCCCTGAATTCCATGGCTCTTTCAAAATGCAGTTCCTATCAATGAAACCAACTTTAGTTTAAGTCTCTATCCGATCTGGATGAGTCATGTGACGATCTTCGCAGTCTATTGACAACGCAGAGCGTAAGCGCGTCTCAGTTTACCACTTGATTTTTAATCAAATAGGTCAAAAGACCGATACAGCGCTAAGAGGATCAGACTTTCAAAGAGTAAGTTGCACATGTTTTTCCAACGTCTCACAGGCATAGTAACGGGATTCACACTCGCAGTAGCGCTGGCGAGCACGGCTGCGAACGCCGAAAAACGGTACTACCCACCCGCTAATCAGAGTCCGGTGGAAGTGGGCAGCGAGGAATTCCTGGACAACCATGCTTCATTAGCAGGGTTAGAAGGTGTTCGAGTCATCACCTCTTATGTGTTCGGCTCGGCAAAGAAATACAAGTTCAACGACATGAAAACCGATCTTGTACCGCAAATCCGTCAAAAATTGAATGCCGTTGGTTTACGTATGCTTAGTGAAGAGGAGCTCAAAACGACTCCAGGCCAACCAACGTTAACATTTTATCCATCGTACACCGGCGACGATATTGACGCGATTAAGATCAAAACCGACCCCGTCGCAGCAAAAGCTGCCAAAGAAGCTGGTGTTTCAGTTGACGAGGCACATGACTGTTGCCGATCTTCCATTTGGGCCTCATTTCAGCAGTCAGCCAGTATCTTGCGCGATCCGCACTCACAATATCGCTTCTCGACCTGGGGTGCCGGTGAAGACAGCGATTCTTGCGAGAATCGCGGTGCATGGACGTACGGTGCGGTGTTGAAGGTCATTGATCAATTTGTAGCCGACTACCAAAAGGCAGAAAAGGAACGTAAGCCTATGCTCGTTAGCGACGCTAATGAGGTTCCAGAAAATTGTGGACAAGCATGGTTAATGAATCTAAGTGTTTTCGAAACTAATAGAACCGTTATAAGCGAAGCGGTTAAACCAATTTTAGATGAGCTCGCTCAAACCGCTGCTCGTTGCGAACGCTACAGCTACGTCATAGAGACGCATGCTGATAAAAGAGCTGACGAAAGCTATAATAAAATTCTCTCTGAAGCACGAGCGCATGCAATTAAAGACTATCTGCTAAGAAAAAATATCGATTATGGCCGTCTTAAAACAGTCGCGTACGGAGAGTCACAACCTTTAACTGATGGCACATCAGAACAAGACCACGCGGTCAATCGGCGTGTCGTTATCATTCCACAGCGTGACCAAACTTAAATTCGCTGATCTATGCCCGACAGCGTGAATCCAGCTTGATATGGTTTTCGAAACCTCAGTCAAACTGCGGGTTTTATTCACAGCAATAAGCAGATGGTGAAACGATGCGAACCATCAAATCCATGCAGGTAACAAACAAACACGTATTTTTGATTCTGTGTTTGTTTCTGCCGGTGATTATCTGGTTGCGCTTGCAACTTGATACCAGCACTGGACACATGGATGAGTATGATTATCTGTTTGTCGGAAAAACACTATCTGATGGCCTGGACTGGCCAACCCACACATACATTTTTGGTTGGGATTTGACGTGGTATTTTTTCGCCTGGGGTGATACCCAGTTTGGCGGCCTCGTCGGTGCACGTGTGATATCCGCAACTTTTGGTGCCACTTCCCTGTTGGGCATGTACGTCTTCGTGTGGCTGTTATGGAAAAATCACACAGCAGCACTAATATCAACACTACTGCTTGGCTTGGAAGCCGCACACCTGTACAGCAGCAAGTTAGTCAGTTATGACATCGTTTCGTTTACCTATTTTGTATGGGCACTGCCTGCTTTAATGATGGCATGCCAGAAAACTAAAACAGCGAAAACAGCAACGATATTGTGGATTGTTGTATCGAGCTTGCTGTTGTGCGCAGCGGTGTTGAGCAAGTACACCACAGCTGTCTATCTACCTATATTTGCAGCGCTGGTTCTGTATCAATCCCCACGTCGCTTCTTAGTAGGAGTGATCATCATTTTCAGTGTGCTGGCGAGTTACGCCTGGATACATTCTGAACAACTTTTTATACTGTACGAAATTCAGATTAAACAGGCCCATTCTCACAATGCCCTCTGGCAAGATATTTTATACCGCACGATAAACCAGCTCATGGCTACTTTTGCACTAAGCTTACTGGCTATTGTTATGGCATTGAAATATCACCTGTGTCGAGTGCGCATAATAGTGCTACTGATTTGTCTCGCATGCCCCCTGTTTATTTATCATTTGCATGGTAGAAATGTTATATCTTTGCAAAAGCACCTGCTCTACATGAGTGTTTTCCTACTCCCCATAGTGGGTCTTTGGCTTCAACTTATAATTAACTATTCTTATGAAATAGCTAAATTTTCAAACAACAAGTTTGTAGGCTCAGCGTTGGTAATGTGTTGCTTGGTTTTGTTTGGCACATATAACGCACAGAAATTAGACACCATCCAACAAAGTTACCCCAATACAACTGCAGTAACCGATTACATTGACAATGTAAACAGCACGGACACTATTCTGAGTGAAGACCCGTATTTGTATCGTTATTTATTGTATGGACGAGTTAAGCAGGAGCAAATGAACGAAACCACATGGCTTGACAACAACAAGGACGGCCTTCACGAGATAAAAGATACTAAACAAGCCATTTGGGACAGAAAGTTTGACTACGTCTATTTAAATGATCAACAACATGTAAGACAAAATCACACCCTTCGCACCATGCTCGCACAACGAGGTTATATGCCTGTTATAGAGCACGATTACCAACTGAAGACAATGTCAGGTGAACCGCGTACTGGCACACTGGGACTCTACAAACGTACAGATCAACTTGTGGTTGCGCCTGAGCTTTAATCTGTGACAGGCATCACACAACACTATGTACCTTCCAGATTAAACCTGATAAGCCGATATTCGCTTATGACTGTTTAAATATCACATGAACAATTTACCCCTATTCTACTTAATCGTGACGGTGCTACTAACGTCGGTTGCGCAGTTGCTGCAAAAACACGCAGCTAATGAGCTCCGTAATGCTGAATACGCTTCGCCATTAATCAACAACGTCAGCTTTGTTCTCAGCGGTGTCTTACTTGGTATTAGCCTTATTGCCTGGCTACAGGTATTGCACGCTGTGGATGTCTCAGTCGCCTATCCAATTCTGAGTCTGAATTATGTGTTGGTATTGATACTGGCTAATCGCGTGTTTGGTGAATCCATTCCAAAAGAGCGTTGGATTGGCGTGGCCTGCATTATTGTAGGCGTGTTTGTACTAACTGGCGCAGGCACACCATAATGCTTGCGCATGTGGGGACATGTCTGGCAATCACAGGTGGCGCCTTGGGCCAGCTGCTCATGAAGTCGGGCCTGCAAGCCATTAGTCTGACTGATTTACATTCCGTGTACTACCACGTATCACACCAGCCACTACCCTGCTTCATGATTGCATCTGGCATTGCCAGTTATATTCTGTCAATGGCGGTCTGGGTACACACGTTAAAAAATCACCCATTAAACCAGGCCATTCCTTATCTTAGCCTAAGTTACGTTTTAGTTTGTGTTCTGGCAACGGTATGGCCTGGTATAGAAGAACACATGACTTTGCAAAAATCGGTGGGCGTGGCTTTGATCATTGTTGGCGTTTGGTATACACAAAGTCCCGGTGCTTCAGAGGATAGTTCAAACATCGATGCGCCAGCTATCCAGGAAAATGAACTTGCAGGCAACGCCACAAAAAACACGGGGCCAAGTTCAACCAAACCGTCAGTGGGCAAACATGCTCGCTAAAGAACACCATATAACAATCATTATTCCTGTTTTTAACGAGCAGAGTCGCATTGCTAAAACGCTCTTTGATGTAAAAGACTTTCTAGGTACGCAACCATACACTTCTGACATCGTCATTATTAACGATGGGAGCAGTGACTTGACTACTGAAGTTGTGAAAGTAGTAGATATCTACGGAGAGGAGATTAAGTCACAGCCACCTACAGTTATTGTCAATAACGTAGAAAATGTCGGGAAGGGTTATTCTATTGCCAAAGGCATGCTGCTAGCCAAAGGCGATATCATTGTATTTACCGATGCAGACTCCTCGACACCGATTACAGAAATAACCAAACTCTTAAATCAGATAGACGAAGGATTTGACATGGTTGTTGGTTCACGCAATATGGATGCATCAATTGTCAAAGACCGGTCGGCACTTAGATCTTTTTCCGGCAAATGCTTTAATTTTTTAGCCAGTTCGCTGGGGTTAATTAACATTAGCGATAGCCAGTGTGGCTTTAAAGCCTATCGCAAAGAGTTGGCACTTGATTTAGCTAATCGACAAAAAACACATGGCTTTAGTTTCGACGTAGAACATATTTTCATGGCGTCAAAACTTGGATATAGCATTAAAGAAGTACCTGTTCAGTGGCGTCACGAAAATGGTTCTTCAATATCATTGCTAAGCGATTCATTAAGCATGTTTGTAGATATGGTAAGAATACGCTGGGCGCATCGTAAGCTTTGATCTTACCCAACTCAGATGGTTTTTATCAATACGGTTGCTTATAATTTTTTACGCACAGCTGCTTGACGGACTTGTGATTATTAAACTGTCGCTTTTGTACTGCCAACTAAGTGCGACGTTATCTCACTAAGTAGCTCCACTGACTGCACTGGCTTATGCAGCAACCTGAAACCACTTTGAGTCGCTTCTTTCAAGCGATCTGCAGACGTATCACCTGTAACAATTATCGCTGGTATTTCACTATTAAATTCTTCGCGAATTCTCTCAATAGCCATATCGCCCGTTTGGCCATTCTGTAATCGATAGTCTGCAACAATCATTGATGGGACAACATCTTTTTCGGTTAGCTTTTCAATTGCCTGAGCTGCCGAAAGCGCCGTGATTGAGGAACATCCATGCGCTCTTAGAACATGCATCATGCCATCGAGAATGTCAGACTCGTCGTCAATGATAAGTATGGTCTGACCTTGTAGCTCAGTTTGCGCCGGTAAAGAGTTAACTTCACTGATACTATTTATATCACCCAGGGGCAACTCCAGAGAAAAAACCGAACCCTTCCCGGAAGCAGAGACGAGCTCAAACTTAACGTCCATTAGGTCCACCAGGCGGCGAACAATAGCCAAACCCAGCCCTAATCCAATAGTGGGTGGTCTACCTTGATGATCAAGTTGGTAGTACTCAGAGAAAATCGCATTTTGCTCATATTGCGGGATACCCGGCCCTGTGTCCGATACGTCAACTCGAAGGTATTCATCCACGATTTCACATTTAACTTCTACTTTGCCAGATTCGGTATGCGTAATTGCGTTTTGAATTAGATTTCGTAGAATGCGTTCGAGCAGGACAGCATCGGTTAAAAGTACCGCATCTGACTGAGCGACTTCAATTTCAAGCGCTTTGTCGGCTGCGACTTCCTTAAATTCTACCCGTAGATTAGTTAACAAAGGCTCAATGCTAAAGTGAGTAGACTCAACTTCAACCACACCCGCATCGAGCCGAGACAAATCAAGCAAACTATTGAAAAGGACCGACAAGGCCGAGGTGGAGTTTTTTATTTTTGCAATAAGCGCTATCTGGTCATCACTACTGAGCTTAGACTCAAGCACGTCCAGATAAAGTCCTAGCGCGTGTAATGGCTGACGCAAATCATGACTCGCTGTGGCAATAAATTTGTTTTTTGCTGTGACCGCAAGCTCAGCCATTAATCGACTGTGATCAGCTTTGAGTTTTTCCTGAGTCACTTTTTCAAGTATTTCATTGCGCTCGCGGAGTATCTGTTCCGCTTTGACAATTGCAGTTACATCTTCGGAACACACCATTAGCGCATACACCTCGCCCCAATGATTTTTTAACGGCACTCTAATTGTTTTTCGGTGCCGAGTATCACCGGTGAAAACCCGCCAATACGGGTTGGTTTCTACCGTGGGCTCACCCTTTGAAATGGCCTCGTCATCCTGTGGCCAAAAGCCGCGCCAATCTGCACGCTCACTCCCCAGCACCACATCTTCAGTAAAGCCGACTTCCAAGTCGTTCTTCCCAATAACGCTATCAAACGAGCGCTCCAGAGAATTTGCATATTCTTCACTAACAGCCAGAAACCGATGCTTAAGGTCTTTAATAAATACCCAGTCGGTAGAATGGTTGACGACCGTTTGTAACAATTGCGCTTCCGGAGAGTGGGTGGAAGTCAACGACATAGGATCTCGATAGCGACTCACTAATCGTCGTATTCGCATGTGAAATGTCGATAAGCCGATTTCCTGCTCACACACAAAATCGTTAAATCCGCCGATCAGGTTTAGATCACTTTGCGCTTGGTCTGAATTGATCAGCGCTATGGTTGGAATGCTGCCGGCCAGTGAAGAGAAAAAATTGGCTACATCCTGACTTGCATCACGCCAGTCAACCAGAATGCAATCGTATCCTAACGCATCGTCGGGGTTTGCCGAATCCAGCGCACCCTCATGTACATCGTAATTCATACCGGCGTCGTCAAGCGTGCCTAACAGGCTTTTATCCAGGCGTTTCCCAGTAAATTGACAAACTAGTAGCTTTAAAGTGGACATTGTTTCTAACATGCACCATTGTACCTATATGACTCTTAATTTCGCTGCCACGAGCGAGAAAAATGCCTGAAATCTCAGCCATTGTTATACATTGCATCAGAAAACTTGAACCGGCGCACTTTTACCTTAACTTATGAGCCTTGAAGTAAATTTTGAGTGAATAAAGCAGCTAAGCGGTATCGACATTTATTATTCAGGCCAACCGACTGTGTAGTTGGCCTGTTGCAACCGCAAATTAATGTGCGCAATATGCTCTGGTCCTACCTCACAGCAACCACCGACAATAACTGCACCGTTGTCTATCCAATTCATAGCAACGTCTGCGTAATCGCCGGGCCCTAAATCATGCCGCGCCGATATAGAGTCAACAGTGCCACCAGGCTCTAAAGCTGCTATTGACGTGAATCCATTTGCATACGCACCAACTCGACCTGACCCGGAACGTAAACCTGCCCATGCAGCATTAATAGATTCTGGTTTACTGCAGTTAAGTAAAATGGCATGCGCGCCCATTTTCTCGAGTTGTGCGACAGCTTCTGTTAGATCGTCTCCACTTCGTAGTAACCCTGAGTCATCATCAGCGACAGACAACGCAATCCAAACGGGCAATCCACTTTCACTAGCCGCCTGCATTGATGCAGTCGATTCAAGGGTTGACGACATCGTTTCGCACAGAAAGTAATCAACGTCTTTTGCTTGCGCCTCAACTATTCGTTTATAGGTATCTAACATCACATCGAATTCGGGGGCTTGATCGGGGCGATAGCTGGCCACCAAGGGTGGCAGACAGCCCGCTATGCGAACACCTTCGATTCCTGCTTGATCTCTGGCCTCAATAGCTGCTCTTATAGCTGCATTTTGCAAGCGTGGAAAAAATGATTCATCAGCATCGCGTGCTAAGCGTTCGGGTGTTACTGAATAGGTGTTCAGCGTAATGGCTCTCGCACCAGCTTTAATAAAATCGGCGTGAAGACCTTTAACAATGTCAGGCTGGTCCAGCATTACCTGAGCCGACCACATCGCGGTGGGTTTACTCCCACTGCGCTTGAGTAGTTCCTGTCCCATGCCACCGTCCAGCAGCATGACTGTTTTTTCCGACATAATTCTTGGCACCTGGCCTGGTTAAGCCTAAATTGCCTGCATACTCTACACCCTCAGAAAGTGAGCAACAAGACCACTAACCGAAGCTCAGCATTGAGCTGATTAATGTGACACAACAATCAGCTGCTTTAAAGCATACCCAACGCATAAAGAGCAGCCAGCATCCATAGCGCAATAAACACAGTTTCCGCCATTATTAAAACAAGTGCGGTGTAACCTATGCTGCCTAACATCTTCAACGATGTTTTTATACCAAGAGCGACAATTCCGATCACTAAAAACCAGCGTGATACAACGACCAGTTGTTCAACAATTGCCGCTGGCAGCATATTAAAGCTATTCAAAATCACACTTAAACAAAATCCAACGATGAATAAAGGGAACGCTGGCAGCGAACCTCCGGCGCCTTGACTTTTAAACATCACCATAAAAAACAGCACAACCGGCACTAACAAAGCAACGCGGAATAACTTAAAAACAGTCGCAGCATCCCCTGCTTCGGGCGAGATAGAATATCCCGCTCCAACAACCTGCGCTACATCGTGAATTGTGGCCCCCATAAATATGCCAGCAACTTCGTCTGTCATGCCTATGGCACTGGCGAATATTGGGTAGACAATCATTGCTACCGTGCTAAACGTTGTTACTGTGACAACAGTAAAAAGCGTATCTCGCTCCTTGGTTTTTGAGGCAGGTAATACAGACGATATTGCGAGCGCGGCAGAGGCCCCGCAAATAGAGACCGCGACTCCTGTTAGAACACCGAATCGAACTCGCCTTCCCAGCATGTACGACAATCCTATTCCCGCCACGATGGTAGCGACAATACCCAAACCAATAATAAACACAATGCGCGGGTCCAAGTCTCCCAACTCGTTAAATGTAATGCGAAAGCCTAATAATGCTATGCCAGTTTTTAGTATTGTGCTTGCCGCCATATCAACGCCTGGCACCGTTTTTGGATCTTCTGACAGAAAATGAAATGACAGGCCTAACAGCAGCGCAAACAACATTTGCGGCGCGAGATAGTGTTCCGATAAAAACTGAGAAGCTGCTGCGATCGTGACACACACAAGCAGGCCAGGAAAATTGTTCGATAAGCTTTTTTTCAGGCTGGTGATATTAGCTTGCATTGATAGCGTCCCGGAAGCGCACAAGGCCTGTCGATCACCAACGCGCCAGTGCAATTAGCAGTAATATGAATAGGCTAGTGTTATTCGTTACATCCGTCGAGACAATAATACTTATGCGTCCAATGATTATATTTGCTGCACAACCTTCAGGTAAAGTACGTTCCGGCAAAGTACGCTCAAGGAAAGCACGCGCGAGAACTCAGCGCGCCAGCATATTGTTATCAAGCTTTATGCGCAGTGTTACTGCTGACATCTGTTATTAGAAGGCAATCGCCGAAAACACTATTCGCCGATTGTGTTTGAATAAAGAAAACTGTCTCCACGTTTTCTAACGCTTTGATTCCAGGTTCTACCAACAAGAAGGCATGCTTGTATAAGTGAGCTTTAGCTCGTAGATTTAAATTCTCCATTCACGCTCACAGGTAGTATATGCATTGATGTTGGACTGATCCCCTGTACACAAGATTGATTGCTCACGAGGGACTTAATGCGCAAAGCCACCACAGGCCGCACAAGATTGAGCTCAGCACTCAAAGCGATGACACCCACTTGCATACGCTGATTTGTTGACGTATCCACAATAAATGCTGCCAACGTTCCGGTATCGATTCGTTCAATTGTCAGCGTAAACCATTGACGCTCCTGCCAGTCAAAGCTGATGTGACACCCCAGTGCACTGTTCTCATTGGTGCTCTCGCAATTATCTGAATTCGCTGTTGCACCTTGTAAAGCAACACCTCCTACATCGAACAATTGAAATCTCACTGTTTTCGACGCATCGGGGTTATATTCCAGGGACAGCCTGTAGGAATGTCCACCAAGTAAAGATGCTCCCACTCTGTTTACCGACATTGAGTAAGACGACTTTAAGTCAGGATTCACTGAGCGGACCTGTATCGGCTGCTCAAGGCGCTCAATATCCTGCGTTATACCATCCTCGATATATTGTTTTTAGGCGGTCGAAAACCCCAGCGTACCTGACTCGCTCAGTTCAAATTTGTCTGGTTCAAAATTGCTTTCGCATACCATGGAATTATTATTTTCGGCAAAAGCAGCATCCAGCCTATAAGATGTGTTGTCAATTAAAATACGAGCTCTAAGATTTGCCTGCGGCACTGAACGCAAGCCAGAAGGTTGCAGCATAACAACAGCATCTGAACGTTGGCCTGAGTCGGCAGGAGCATGCTCGCAAGCTGATAGGACTAGCAGAGCATCAATACTGAGCACTGCGCTGTTTATTTTGTTGAACCCTATTCGCAGCGATTCCTCATATTATCTGTAATTTCACCTCATCAGCACAGTCTATTTGTCGTGCCCGCTTATGCAACAACAAAAGGCCTCAAGTTCGACGTTTTATTCAAAACTCTCCTGTATCGCATCTAACCGAACGACCGGCGAACAGACATTCTAAAAGCGCTTTGAATACGTAAAACCGCTCTAATTGACCGTAATTTCACTGTAAAAACGCCGATTTGGTTTCATTTCTTTCGCTGAGTTGACACGCTCGGCTACGTGGTTGATACTCAAAACCCCAAGGCGCTTTGATGCCTGATTAAAACCTTAGGATTCCCACTATGAAATACACGCTTGGAGCAGCTGCCAGTGCATTGGCTGTAGCTGTAACTATGTACGCAGCACCGTCAGTTGCGGACGTCTGCGAGACCCCATCTGCATTAGGTGACTTAGGCAAGTTTGAAGGTGAGACCATTACCATCATGGGCTCGATGGAGGGCAAGGACGAAGAGATGCTCACCAACACCGTAAGCTGCTTTGAAAAGTCTACCGGTGCTGTCGTTAAATACTCTGGCTCTCGCGATTTCGCAGCGCTTATTGTTGCGGATTTACGATCAAACAACGCCCCTAACATTGCAATTTTTCCTCAGCCGGGCTTGGCTGGCGACATGGCAAAAGAAGGCCATCTAACGCCATTAGGTCAGGAATCAGCTGACTGGATGGCCGAGAACTATGGCGCCGGACCATCATGGGTCGCGTTAGGCACTTACGCCGATGCCGATGGCAATGAAGCATTTTATGGCTTTCCATACAAAATGGACTTAAAATCACTGGTTTGGTACTCACCCGAACAGTTCGAAGACAACGGCTACGAAATTCCTGACACCATGGAAGGCCTGATAGCACTTTCTGATCAAATGGTTGAAGACGGCAACACGCCTTGGTGTATTGGCGTAGAGTCTGGTAACGCCACTGGCTGGACAGCAACTGACTGGATGGAAGATCTAATGCTTCGCACCACCACGCCAGAAAACTATGACCGTTGGGTGACTAATGATCTTGCTTTCAACAGCCCCGAAGTATTAAAGGCAATGGAAGTTTATGGTCAATTCTCTCGAAACGATGACTATGTAGCTGGTGGCGCATCTTCGGTTGCTACGACTTTCTTTGGTGATGCACCAAAAGGCCTTTTCTCAAGTCCAGCGTCTTGCATGATGCACCGTCAAGCTTCTTTCATTCCAGCATTCTTTCCTAAAAAAGGTGAAGAAGTGGCCAATGGTGAAGCAGACTTCTTCTACTTCCCTCCTTATGCAGAAGCTGATCTGGGTAATCCTGTACTGGGTGCTGGTACGCTTTGGACAATGACCAAAGACAGCCCAGCAACACGTGCTTTCTTTGAATTCATGAAAGAACCGTCTGCGCACGAAGCCTGGATGCAACAGGGTACTTTCCTTACAGCACATAAAGCTGCAAACCTGGATGCCTACGCAACACCTGCACTAAGAAAGCAAGGTGAGATTCTTTCCAGTGCATCAACTTTCCGTTTCGATGCATCTGATTTGATGCCGGGCGCTATTGGCGCGGGTGCATTCTGGTCAGAAATGACGGCGTTCGCTAACGGTCAGGATGCTAAGAAGACAGCTGACAACATTCAGTCCGCCTGGGATGCAATTAAGTAAACCTGCTATTCAAAGACTCTTAATGGGTCTTAAAACAGGTTCATAAACCAGGGCGCGCAGGGCTTCTTGCGCGCCTTTTCCAATTCCTTATCTTATTCGGTACTCGATATGGGTTCATATAAACCAGTTCTGGCTGGTAATGGTATCGCCATAGCACTGACTGTGATATTCGTTTTACCCATCACAGCAATCCTGGCCTACGCTGTCACCTCACCACTTGATGATTGGATGATACAACTGGGAGGGTGGATACATGAAACTCGCGGTTGGTCGGCACCTGTAATAGAAACTTATGAGCGCTTTGCAAAAATTGGGTTCGCAATTCGATCAATTTTTATTGCCGTTGGAATCTCGTTCCTGTATTTCTGGCTAACCAATTGGCTAAATCAGGGCTTGGCGCGTATCTCTTCGAAAGGCTCCTGGGGTAAAGAGTCCTATATTATTGAAGCCATACAACCCTGGATATTCATTGGCCCAGCATTAGTACTCTTAATACTGTTTTTGTTTGTACCCGCCTTTTCGACACTCAGCCTGTCGTTCCAGGAATACGATGGCACACGCACAGTCAACAACTACGCGTTTCTATGGGACCCATCATCACTGGGTTACGAGCAATTTCGCTATGCCATGCGTAACAGTCTTATGTGGCTCGTACTTGTACCGGCGGTTTGCATATCTCTTGGTCTGCTTATCGCTGTTCTGGCAGACTCAGTACGTTGGGGCATCGTTGCAAAGACACTGATATTCGTTCCCATGGCAATTTCGTTTGTTGGTGCCGCTGTTATCTGGCGCAACATTTTCGCCGGTGGTGGCATCCAACCGCAGGAAGCAATCAATGGTCTGACACCGTCTTATCAGATTGGCCTGTTAAAAGCATTGCTCGGACATACAGCAGCCTACAACGAGCCGTTGTACAGCCTAAAGTTCTGGGGAAATTTCTTTTTAATGTGGATCTTGATCTGGGTTCAGACCGGGTTTGCCATGGTGATATTTTCCGCTGCATTGCGTGGCGTCTCCGAGGACACGATAGAAGCTGCCAAAATAGATGGCGCTAATCCCTTTCAAATGTTTTTTCGTATCAAGCTACCGCAAATCTACTCCACCGTTGTCGTGGTTTGGACGACGCTGGTTATACTGGTGCTAAAAATGTTTGATATCCCTTACGCCTTATCTTCAAACGACGACGACAAGCTACTACTGGCCACCATGATGGAAAACGCTCGTAATAACTGGTCGGTCGGTAACGACAATGTTGAGAATTTGTTTGCAGCGATTGCAGTGATGCTGATGGTCACTGTTATTCCCAATATGATATTCAATGCAAGGCGGATAAGACGTGAACAAAAAGATCTAGGACATTGATATGACCAGAACATTAAAACATGTCATTCTGGCATTGATTGTTTTTATTTGGGTACTTCCGTTTGTCGCCCTGGTAACAACCTCTCTGCGTTCAGAAGTCGCGTCTAAAACGTCAGGTTTCTGGACAGCGTTTACACCAACAGAGTTGGGGCACCGGTTTAGCACCCATGACAGAGGCGAGATTGAGCCTTTTACAACAATGAAAGGCAACATATTTGAACGGCTTAACCAAGAACGCACTAGCTTTGAGATCGAGGGCGATATCAAATCTATCTTGTTCACAGGCCGTGTACCGGACCCTGACAAGGAAGGAAAAACCAAGCTTATAAGACAGCTAATATACGCTGGGGATGTCATGGATGTGCGCGGAGGTGAGTTTGTTTTTGACTCTTCAGGCGACTTTACATGGACATTTCCTGAAGCCACCGCACCGAAACCAAAAAATCTGGATACATTTATCAATCAAAACCCGGTGTTTGGTACTGATGCCTATGTAGAAGTTTTGTTTGAGAACAAGAATGTCACCAACGCACTTATTTCTTCTTTTATCGTAACCATCCCGGCTACAATTATTCCTATCACGATTGCAGCCTTTGCAGCTTACGCTTTTGCCTGGATGAGCTTTCCGGGCCGAGACTGGTTATTTGTGTTGGTCGTATCGTTAATGGTGGTTCCCACACAGTTGGCCTTTTTACCCATTTTACAAGGCTTCAGCGGTATCGCTGCCTGGGCAACATCGCTCAACGCATGGATGACAGACTGCGAAGTCACCAAAACTTGTCAGGTGGCTTCTAAATCCTTCGCCAGTTTATGGGTGACACACACAGCTTTTGGATTGCCTTTGGCCATTTACCTGTTACGCAATTATATTGTCGGGCTGCCCAAGGAGCTACTGGAAAGCGCACGCATTGATGGCGCTAGTCATTTACAAATTTTCACGCGCCTGATTATTCCATTGTCCGTGCCTGCCCTGGCGTCTTTTAGTATTTTTCAATTCCTGTGGGTTTGGAACGATCTGATTGTGGCTTTGTATATTGGGTCAGCCGAAGCCGCTGATCTTGTATTCCCTATTCGCCTGCAAAAACAACTGGGAACGTTTAAAGATCAGTTGCACCTACTCAATGCGTCAGCCGTGATCTCGATTATCATACCGGTCATCGTGTTCTTATCTATGCAACGTTATTTTATCCGCGGCTTACTCGCGGGTTCGGTTAAGTAAATCTAAGCCAAGTGTCTAAAACAAAATGGTCAATTCGATGAGCAATGAAGATTTAAAATGGTGGGAAACCGCCGTTATCTATCAAATTTACCCTCGCTCTTATCAAGATTCAAATGATGATGGTATTGGGGACCTGCCCGGAATAACCTCAAGGCTTGACTACATCGCTAATTTAGGTGTTGATGCCATCTGGATAAGTCCGTTTTTTAAAAGTCCTCAGAAGGACTTTGGTTACGATGTATCAGACTATCGCGATATAAACCCTGAATATGGCACGCTGGACGATTTCGACAAACTTCTGGACAAAGCACATAGTCTGGGCTTAAAACTTATGCTCGATATTGTGCCCGCGCATTGTTCAGACCAGCACAGCTGGTTCGAACAAAGCCGTCAATCGCGAGACAACGACAAAGCCGACTGGTTTCACTGGGTCGACCCAAAACCAGACGGCAGTCCACCGACCAACTGGCTGTCATTTTTCGGTGGGCCTGCATGGTCTTGGGAGCCGCGCAGACAACAATACTATTTACATAATTTTCTAAGCTCCCAGCCCAACTTAAATCATGCCAACCCTGAAGTGCTGGCGGCCTACGTCGATATCGCAAGGTTCTGGTTCGAACGCGGAGTAGATGGTTTTCGCCTTGATGCGGTACATACCATTAATGCCGATAGCAAGCCCTACAAAGACAACCTGGCAAACCCAGATTTCGTACTCGGCGAGATGCCTCAACAACAGCAACCATTTTTTCGCCAGTTACATGACAGCGCACAATTGAATCAGCCCGGCATACAGGCGTTTAGTGAGTCTTTCAGAGCCATAGCCGACGAATACGGTGATCGTTACCTGATGGGTGAATTGCACGGGGATGATCCAATCAAGGCCAGTAAGGCGTTTACCGCACCGGGGCGTTTGCATGCAACTTACAATTTCAATTTATTGCAGTGGGAAGGTTTAACAGTTGAAGAAATAAAACAAGCGATCACAAAAGCCATCACGGCTTTTAATGGCACCGGCCGTTTGAGCTTTGCCTTTTCAAACCACGATGTACCACGCAGTGTAACAAGACAAATGTCACGCTTAGGGTTAAAAGAGGATCAACGCCAGGCACTACAACTACTATTGTTGCAACTCGAATCCTGTCTAATTGGATCCACATGTGTTTATCAAGGTGAAGAACTGGCACTTGAAGACGTAACCGATATACCCGTGGAAAAAATGCAAGACCCGTGGGGAATTGAATTCGCACCTGTATTTCTGGGCCGTGATACATGCCGAACCCCAATGGTTTGGCGAGGCGATGCGTCCAATGGTGATTTTTCTAAAGCTAACAGCACCTGGTTGCCCATAGACCCAAAGCATTTACAAAATGCAGCGCTGGATGAAGCAGCAAAACCTGATTCGGTGTACAACCAGTTTGCAGCATTTCTCAAATGGCGTAAAACCCAGCCAGCCATAATGTCTGTCAATACCATGAGCGAAATAACCGGCACTGAGAATCAGATTGTGTTTGATCGAGTTTCTGATCAGCAAACATTACGTTGTGTGTTTGATTTTGAATCACTATTAGCCACTTTCGAGACTGTCTAAGGTCGAGACAGTATTAGTTCGAGAAAGAAAAGAGGAACATAAAAATGGCTCAGGTTGCACTCGAAAAAGTAAACAAATCGTTCGGTAATGTCCATGTTATCCGCGATGTGGATCTGGAAATTAATGATGGTGAGTTTGTTGTTTTCGTCGGGCCTTCAGGGTGTGGTAAATCTACCTTGTTGCGCCTTATCGCTGGTTTAGAAAATTTATCCAGTGGTAGCATTTCCATCGCCAACAGACCAGTCATGGACTTGCCCCCGTCAAAACGAGGCATCGCTATGGTGTTTCAATCGTATGCGCTGTATCCACATATGACGGTGTTTAATAACATGGCATTCTCATTGGACTTACAAGGCGTGACTAAAGCTGAAATTCATCAGCGAGTCGAAGCCGCTGCTAAAATTCTGCAAATGGAACACTTGCTTGATCGCCGCCCAGCTGCCTTGTCGGGAGGTCAGCGACAACGGGTTGCAATTGGACGTGCAATAGTAAGAAATCCCGATGTTTTTTTGTTTGATGAACCACTGTCTAATCTGGATGCAGCACTACGGCACGACACCAGAGTAGAAATTGCCAAACTGCACGCCCAACTCGGTGCCACCACTATTTACGTCACGCACGACCAGGTGGAAGCCATGACACTGGCAGATAAAATCGTGGTTCTCAAAGACGGAGAAGTCATGCAAGTGGGTTCGCCAATGGAGCTGTTTAATTACCCCACTAATGAGTTTGTTGCAGGCTTCCTGGGTTCACCAAAAATGAACTTTTTTGCAGGTGTACTAAAAGCCGGCGCTGGCGGTAGCACTGGCGAATTTGAGGGTGAAGGACTACATGCCAGTGGAGTTCGATTGGTTGGCGCTGAACAAGCCAATGGTGTTGCTGCTAAGTTAGGTATTCGACCTCAGCATTTAGTGTTGGATGCGAACGGCCCCCTCACCGGCACAGCAACTTTAGTGGAACGATTGGGTACAGAGACGGTTATCGAGCTTGTAAATGAGACAGGAACCTCTTTTCGAAGTGCGTCGCCAGAGAGTCTTGATGTTGTCGTAGGAGATGAAGTGAGCTTTTCGTTTAACCCACAGTCAGCCCACGTTTTTTATTAGCACAATAGTGTTGGTAGCACTACATTACGGGAAGCTTTGCGCGTTTCCAATCTGCGTACCCGCCATCCATATGAAATAAATGGGTGAATCCAGCCTCGATCATAATTGGCATAGTGTTACCGCTCCGTACGCCTGTATGACAATGAATCAGGTAGGTCTTGTCACGATCTAATTCAGCTATTTGTTTTTTAAACGAGAACGAATAATAATTAATGTTGATAGCATTTTCCAGATGACCTATCTTATATTCTACCGGGGTGCGAATATCCAGTATCACCATTTCTGGATTGTCCTGAATTAATTGAGCAGCCTGGACAGCGGTTACGTTCTGCACTTCAATTGGCTTCGCTTGCGCATTTTCAGCGTTATTTTGTGCGCTAGTCAGCGTAGACCAACTAAACGCTGTTGCCATTGCAGCAACTAACACCCAACATTTAACCGCAGGTAAACTCAACGTATTTTCCCCATCCAATTCATTCATTGCTTATCAATTATGGTCAGATTGTTATGCGACTTCTGATCTTTATAGTCTGCCTGAGAGGTACAAAGTTCACTTTACGGATAAAGCATTCTGTGGCTACACCATAAGTTGTACATAGCCTAATGATAAACATGTCTAATTCGATATCTTTACTGCTTCCCACTATTACGTACCACGCAATAAACGTCTATTTATGCAAAGAGTGCATAATTATTCCAGCAGGTCATCAGCGTTTAGCTATCGATTTTGCCTTGCGCGTGTGGAAATCTGTGTTCCATTTCACGGCGCATTTTCACTGCAGCAGTCGATTCATCAACTTCAACATCTTTCCACTTAATCGGCTGATTGGTTGCAATCGCATTTTTTAGCTTAATGCCGTGAGCCAGACCTATAGGCAAACCGCCTATCTGCAGAGATTTGTCGGCAGGGTATAGTTTCCCCCAAACTGTAAAACCACCCTCACCGTCAAGCACCTCTCCCGATGAAAGATCACGCTTTGCAGTTGCAACAACATCTGCATTAAAATTGAGCGTGCTGCCAGTTGGCGCATTTAGTAGCGCCGCAGAAAGAATAGACACGTTGAGCTCTAGTCCAATAAGATGAAATGGTTTGTACATGGCTGAATAGCGGCCACTTGCATCAGTGTTCATGCCATATTGTTTGAAGCAAGCTGCCGTATAGTCATTCGGCGCTTCAATCACCACATACACTCCCCAGCGCAGATCTTTAAACACTGGCCTACCGTCACGCTCAATTGAAGATACCACTTCGACACAGCCTTTTTGATGCAACTGACCACCTTCACTACGAGGCCGTAGGATATGTGCAAGATCATCCATACCAGCAGCAGGAAATTGCAAGCCAGTAGCTGGTACTGCAAGACCGGTCGCATTGGCTATCGCTGCCATTTCCAGTGCTGATTTAGTGCCATCGAGAAAACTGTTGAACATCTGAGCGTTCATACCAGCCTCAGTGGCTTGCCCCGACGTTAAACCATAGTGATCCCAAACAATATCGGGTGTTGAAGCATGATAAGCAGGCAAATACTTGGTGCCCTTACCTGCTGCAATAACGTCAAACCCTGTTGATCTCGCCCACTCCACAAGCTCGCATGTTAAGGCCGGCTGGTCACCATAAGCCATTGAATAAACTACGCCGGCACTGCGTGCCTCTTTTGCCAGTAAAGCACCTGCAAGCACATCAGCTTCAACATTCACCATGACTATGTGACGCCCTTGTTGAATGGTAGCCCGAGCATGAATCAGCCCTGCTACCGGGTTACCAGTGGCCTCAACAACTACATCAACGTCATCACTTTCTATAAGCAACATTGGATCATCAACAAAGCGAGTTTGAGTCAGTAGCTCAGCTGTCCAACCCACCGCATGGCAGGCCTGCTGCGCAGCTGATGGATTCAAGTCGGCGATAACCGTGACTTCCAACCCTGGAGTGCCAGGCATTTGCGAGAGAAACATCGAACCAAATTTCCCAGCACCGATCAAACCAACCCTGACCGGTTTATTTGCTGCAGCTCGCGCCAATAAGTCGTTATAGATGTACATGTAGTATTGGTATCGGTAGTTTCAGTGCCTTGACAGCTCAGCATATTAATGGAATTCTGCACCTAGAATGTGTTAGTTGTGTGCTGTTGTCAATCACCAGCATTTAAAAGAATGTACACACCCTGACAAACTTATTACATAAACGTACGAAGCACACAATGCTGCGTTAGCCGCTTATCGAAAGGAGCAATCCGTGAAATTAACAGACCAGCAAACCAAACAGTTTGCCGATGAAGGCTGGGTATTTCTACCTGAGTGCTTTTCCACAGACGAAGTCGCCGTCCTTAAAGCCGAAGCGGAAAATATATACGATGAAGACCGCCCTGAAGTCTGGCGTGAAACATCCGGCGCACCGCGCACCGCTTTTGCCGCGCATACCTACAACGACGCTTTTGCCATACTCGGCCGCCACCCTCGTTTAATTGAACCACTTGAACAGGTGTTTGGTGAAAAGGTCTATATGCACCAGTACAAAATTAATGCAAAGGCCAAATTCACCGGAGACGTGTGGCAATGGCATCAAGACTATGGCACTTGGGCTCGCGATGATGGCATGCCTGAACCCCGGGCAATGAACATCGCTGTGTTTCTGGATGAGGTATTTCCATTTAACGGGCCACTGATGCTAATTCCCCAAAGTCACAAACACGGGGTTCTTAAAGCGGGACACGACACATCAACAACAAGCTACCCACTGTGGACACTTGACAATGACTCTGTAGAAAATTTAGTGGACCAAGGTGGCTTGATAGCACCTACTGGTCAACCTGGTGGCGTTTTAATGTTTCACGGTAATCTGGTACATGGCTCAGCAGGCAATATCACACCCTTCCCGCGCAAAATTGTTTATTTGACGCTTAACGCGGTGTCGAATTACATCCGTAAACCAACACGCGAGGAATGGATAGCACATCAGGACTTCACGCCAATCGAAAGTTGCCCGGATGACTCACTTAGTCAATATGCCCGTGACTATTTTAAGAAAGCCATGTGATTCAACGGTACCTTGCATCAGGCCAAATATAAAAACAGGGCTATTGTCCAGTACAATACTGATTTCAAAAATAGGAAAATGTTATGGCCAACGGTAGCTGTTTATGCGAACAGGTTAAATTTAATGTCAACGGCACAACCAGCGATATGTCTCATTGTCATTGCTCCATGTGCCGCAAAATACACGGCTCACTGTTCGCCACTTATTTTTATGCTGAGCAAGTTGAGTATCTTGAAGGGGCGAACATGATTGATCACTATGAGTCTTCGAAAGATTTTATTCGATCATTTTGCAACACCTGCGGCTCACCACTACCCGAAAAATCACAAGACGGGCCAGGCCACTATGTACCTGCGGGTCTTATGGACGACGATCCAGGTGTACGTCCTGACAAACACATATTTACCGAATCAAAAGCCGAGTGTTACGACATCACTGACGAACTGCCCCAGCATAAACATTATGGCGATAATGATTTATCACGTGTCGTTGAGGTAGAGGCACCCAGGAGCAAACCTGGTAGTGTTTCTGGTGGCTGTCAGTGCGGTAGTGTTCAATTCGAATTCACTGGTGCACCAAAAATGATGATGAACTGCCACTGCACCCGATGTAGAAAGGTTAAGGGGGCCGCGCATGCGACCAATGCCTTTGTTGCCTGCGAGCAACTTAACTGGATTAGTGGCCAGGACAATATTGCCGACTATAAACTACCCGAAGCTCAATTTTTCGCACACGCATTTTGTAAAACCTGTGGCTCATCAGTACCTCGCGCCAGAGCTGACGGCTCTGTTTATAACGTACCTGCGGGCAGCTTGAATCAATCGCCAGGAATCGATGCAAAGGGTCATATCTTTATTGGATCAAAAGCACCTTGGTTTGAAGTCACTAGCGACTTACCTCAGTGGAAAGAAATGCCAGCTTGAGTAACGCACGATCTGACTAAGTCAATCGAGAATGCTTTGGGGCTAAATCACCAATGGAATGAATAAAGTCATCTTGAGCAAGTGCAGATTGTGACCCCGCGGCGCTTGGCACTGGCGTATCAAATTCGTATTCTGGTTCAATTTGTTGCCGCCGCCAAGTGGTTCGCATTTGCTTCCAGGCATCCCATAAATTTAGTGGCTCAGGCATGTCTGATCTTAGTTCTTCACCCAACAACCTTAAGTTATAACATGGCACGCCAGCGTACATATGGTGCTCCACATGCCAGTTCATATGCCAATACAAAAAACTTATTACAGGATTAAGTTTAACAGAGCGAGTGTTTTTTCTAAAATCCGTGTCATTCTCTTTCATCCCGCAATGTTGTGTCATTCCCAGGAAATAGGAACCAATGTTGGCAATATAGGATGGCACAGTCAGAACCAGTGGCAACACCCACCATCCAGTAATAATTGCTACCAATAAAACACTGCCATGAAATAACAACAGCACACGCGACCACCAAACCGAGTGCCTGAATGCCTCTGGCTGATCTTCATGCAGCGCTTTTAGCCATTCCTGACAAGGAATGTCGGTGTGACTGTAAGGTATGCCTAAAGCAGATCGCGCCGTTAAAAATAAGGTCCACAAAAAACCACCTTTGGCAAAATTTCTGTCCGGCTTTGAGAAAAGATTTAAAAAGATAAGCTGCAACAATAGCCAAGGGTGTAGTGAAGGACTAAGTGGAAGCAAATTTTCTCTGTCTGCATCAGGGTGTGTTGTGAATCTTTGATGATAAGTATGGCTTGCAGCGTAGTCGTAAGGATCCCACCAGCTGATTAAACTAAATAGATGCAGAAAAATCACATTCAGTTTTCTGGTTTTGAATACTGTGCCATGACCCAGTTCGTGAGTGGAGGTACCTTTAAAAAAGGTGGCGACAAAGCAGAGACACCAAAGCGACACAGAAAAAATCAACCACGACTGTTGCAACCAAAAATAGACTGCCAAGATGGCAAGCAATGCAAACAACAAACCATGCCCTCCAGCCTGTTTCCAGCCCTGACTATTTGAACGTTCGGATAGTTCTCGAAGTCGAACATGTTCGATTGGGCTTCGATACCATTTAATCCGTAACGACTTCCTGACATACGATAGTGGTGGATAGTTGGGTTGTACGTTTGACTGTGAATCGCTGCTGTTCAAAGTAAATCCACCTAAAGCTGGCGTAGTTTTAAGACATTGTGTGCTTAACAAAACGTGTTGCTTCATCAATGATTGAGTCAATCGACTGGTTTACATCGACAAGCACGCCGTTTTCATCGGCATCAAGCATTTCGAGAATGGCTATCTGACTATCCAGTAGGCTTGTCGGCATGAAATGACCAGACCGCTTTGCCATCCGCCTGGCAATTACGTCTCTGTCGGTATGCAGATGAATAAATCCAATGTGAAGTTTTGACTGATTGCACAGGACATCGCGATAGGCTCGTTTCAAGCACGAACAACTCACTACTACCGGAATTTGAGAGGTTTGTATGGCTGTAGCCACTCGCTTTAGCCAGGGCCAGCGATCATCATCAGTCAGAGGTTCACCACTGGCCATCTTTGAGATGTTTGCATCGCAGTGCAAGGCGTCTGCTTCGATAAAAGCAACATCAATTCGCTGAGCGACACCTTCAGCAATAGTGCTTTTACCACATCCGGTAACGCCCATTACGACAAAATGCTGCATACCCAAGCGGCTCGTGATTTTAAAGTGACGCGACACATTATATACCGAACACGAAAAGCCTGAGCCTACTGACCCGTAGCCTGAGCTCTTTATAAGTGGCAGATCAGGTGTGCATTCAAGTTATCCCCGACACGGAAGAATGCCTATAGCACTCGTGATAGCACTGACAATCTTTTATCAATGTAAAGTGGATTACCCTACTATTTGGCACAAATAGACTCATTTTCCACCACTTATGTACGAATCTAAGAAGGTATCGCCAAAGATGCATACTGGGATGATGTAAAAGTACGCATTTTTGTTACAATCGTATTTGCACGCATACATGAAATACCTCACATTAGCCTGCCGGTGAATAACGAATCATTGGTTTACTCGAGAGGAAAATATGAACTTAATACGTAAAACGGCTATTGCGCTGACCGTTGGTGTCGCTACTGCGACTTCAGCATCTGCCGCTGAGCTAACAATCGCGATCGTGAATAACGGTCACATGATCAACATGCAAAAAGTGGCTGGAGCTTACGCTGCAGACACTGGTACTGTTCTTAACTGGGTATCACTCGAAGAAGGCGTTCTGCGTGAACAGGTCACTTCTGACACAGCAACAGGTGGCGGTCAATACGACATCATCAACATCGGTATGCAAGAAGCTCCAATCTGGGGTGCAGCTGGCTGGATTGAGCCACTAAACTTTGGCGCTGAATACGACCTGGACGACATGCTTCCTGCTATGCGTAACGGTCTGTCTCACGAAGGTCAACTGTACGCTGCACCATTCTACGGTGAGTCATCAATGGTTATGTACCGTAAAGACTTGATGGATGCTGCTGGCGTATCTGTTAAAGACAACGATTCTTGGGATAACATCAAAGCTGCTGCAGCTGCTGTCCACGATCCAGACAACGGCGTTTATGGCGCATGTCTACGTGGTAAGCCAGGCTGGGGTGACAACATGGCGTTTATCACGACTGTTGTTAACTCATTCGGTGGTGCTTGGTTTGACAAAGACAGCAAGCCACAGCTTGATTCACAAGAATGGAAAGATGCAATCAACTTCTATGTTGACCTACTGGGCAACTACGGTCCTCCAGGTTCTGAAGGTAACTCTTTCAACGAAATTCTTGCTCTTTATAACGAAGGTAAATGTGGCATGTGGATTGACGCCACAATCGCTGCTTCTTTCCTAGAAGTTGACGGTGTTGCTTACGCGCAGTCGCCAAACGCCGGTAACCCAGTTGGTGCTAACTGGTTGTGGGCATGGGCAATGGCTGTACCTGCTGGTTCGCCTAACGCTGAAGAAGCTATGAAGTTCATCGAATGGGCAACTTCAAAAGCGTACATCAAAGCTGTAGCTGAACATCCTGAGTTCGGTTGGGGTTCTGTACCAACAGGTACTCGTGCTTCTACTTATGCATACCCAGAGTTCCAAGCTGCCGCGCCTTTCGCTGCTGCAGAAATGGCTGCTATTGAGTCTGCTGCTCCTGAAGCTACTGATCTGAAGCCATACGTTGGTGTACAGTTCGCTGCCATTCCTGAATTCCCAGAAGTTGGTGGTGCTGTTGCTCAAGAGATGGCTGCGGCTCTTTCAGGTGCTAAGTCAGTTGATGACGCACTTGCCGCTGCACAAAAAGCTGCTGACGCAATCATGCGTGAAGCTGGCTACTACTAAGCTTTTCTATTAGCAAAAGTCAGTAGTAAAGATGTTAAAAGTTAGTTAGAAGGCTCGGCAGTTCATACTGCCGAGCCCTTCTCTACCCGTAGTTGGCTATTCCACTTTTTCTTAAAAAGACATGCCCTCACGACGTAAGTCGGGCAAGGAAAAGCGCACCAATTCATTTGTTTTGAGCGTACAAGTACATGGCAAAAAGAACAATTCCCCGCCTACTACAAACCCCCGCAGTGTTGTTGTTACTGATGTGGATGCTAGTGCCCCTTGGTATGACGCTGTATTTCTCATTTATTCGTTACGTTTTAAATAGCTTACGCAGACCAGAATGGACAACGCCAAGTCTAAGCAACTGGCGAGGATTCGGAAACTACGAATACGTTTTGTTCCACGCTAAAGATTTCTGGTTCGCAGTACAAAACAGTTTATTTATTGTCGGCAGTATTCTTTTTCTGACCGTCGTTCTAGGCCTGGCCCTGGCCATGCTGGTCAACCGATCCTTTCCCGGCCGTGGCATTGTGCGTGTACTACTAATTTCACCGTTCTTCGTTATGCCAGCGGTTAACGCAGTACTGTGGATAAACATGATTCTCGACCCGGTTCTTGGACTTAACGGACTTGCCGTTGGAGCAATAAACTCAGGGGTTGACGGTCTTAGAGACTTTCCAGTACTCGGAGCCTTCTTTTCCATGTGGCCGCAATTCGAACCTATGTCGTTCCGGGCCACACAAACTTCCGCTTACGCAGTGATTATGATGGTCACCTGGCAATGGACGCCATTTGCCGTGCTCATCTTTATGACATCACTGCAGTCTGAGGACGAATCTCAAAAAGAGGCCGCCATTCTTGATGGCGCGAACGCTTGGTCAAGATTTCGCAATCTAACCATCCCTCACTTAGCTCGCCCCATCGCTATCGTGGTGATGATTCAGTCAATCTTCCATCTATCGCTCTACGCTGAAATCGAGATCGTTAGTCGCGGTAACGGCAACAAAAACCTGCCTTACCTGATTGGGGAATTCACATCAAACAATATTGGCGCTGCTAGCGCCGCCGGTATTTTCGCCGTCATATTAGCCAACATCGTCGCAATCTTTTTGCTGCGCATGGTTGGCAAGAACTTGATGGACTAGGGACAAAACCATGGCCTCTATTGATCAAACAAGCAAATTTGGAAAAGTGTTTTGGCCCGTCCTTGCCTGGACAGTAGCGCTTATCTTTTTCTTTCCTATTTTCTGGATGGTGTTTACCAGCTTTAAAACAGATGCCCAAGCTGTTAAGCCTGAGTTCCTGTTTAAGTTCACCCCAACGCTGGAAAACTACACCAACATGACGGAGAATTATGACTATTGGCGCTTTGCCATAAACTCTGTCATCACCGCCACATTTGCAACGCTTTTCGCTTTATTTGTTGGAGTACCAGCGGCCTACGCCATGGCATTTAACCCTAGTCGCCACACCAAAGACATTCTCGTTTGGATGTTGTCGACTAAAATGCTACCGGCTGCTGCGGTGCTCTACCCAATGACGTTCTTAACCAAGAATTTTCTGGGAATATTCGACACACATTTCCTGATTATTGTTGTGCTGTGTCTGATCAACCTGCCAATTGTGATTTGGATGCTGTTTACCTACTTCAAAGAAATTCCAAAAGAAATTATTGAAGCCAGCAAGATGGATGGTGTAACAACCTGGGGTGAAATAAAAGACATTCTGATACCACTTGCATGGGGTGGTGTTGCCTCCACTGCACTGCTGTGCTTTATATTCTGCTGGAACGAGGCTTACTGGACGGTACGCTTAACAACAACAGAAGCATCAACCCTATCAAAGCTGATTGAAGGTAATCGTGCGCCAGAGGGTCTGTTCTTTGGACGCTTATCAGCTGTATCAACTGCAGCGGTCGGACCCATCGTTATATTGGGCTGGTTTTGCCAGAAACAATTAGTACGCGGGTTGACATTTGGAGCTGTAAAGTGAGTTTGGCATTGTTGTGCAGAGCTAGCGAAACCGGTCAGGTTCCAGCTATCAATTGCAAAAACCTGCAACGTTCAGATAAGCCCGCATGTCTATCATAGAACCTGAAATTGAAACAGTGGATCGGAGCAGTCGCTCTATTCGCTATCTTGAGCATGGCTGGCCGTCAGATCTATGCCGATGGCACACGCACGAAGAATACGAGTTGCATTTAGTTGTGGACACACGTGGCAAGGCCTTTGTCGGTGATTATATTGGTGATTTTAGAGCTGGCGACTTATTCATGACGGGTCCTAACCTGCCGCACAACTGGATTACAGACCAGGTTTGGACCAAGCCCGTTGAAATCAGAGACATGCTGGTTCAGTTCAGTCATGAAAGTGCTGAGAAACTAGCAGAAGGGTTTCCAGAATTTTCGCAAGTGCTGCAAATGCTTCAGTTAGCACAGTCAGGTATTTACTTTGAAGGCTTTAACCCTACGTTTGCTCGTGGCCACATGGAATCGATTCGCGACAACAAAGGCGCAGAGCGCATATTGGCTTTTATTCGCTTTTTGGTGCGACTTAACGAACATGCCGAAAAGAAATCATTGTCAGTCAACAAGCTCATCCAACCGCTGGGCGGAAGCAAACAAGCACGTATTGCCAGAGTGGTAGATCACCTCACCAAACATTTTTACGAACCCTTCACTGTAGCGCAAGCTGCGGAAATGGCGAACATGACCGAAATAACGTTTAGCAGAAACTTTCACGCTGTCACCGGCCACAGCTTTGTTGAGTTTCTAAATCGGATTCGCATAGGAGAAGCATGTGGAATGCTATACGCATCCGATCAACAAATTACAGCGATTGCTCAAGAGGCTGGTTATAAAAACCTTGCTAATTTTAATCGACATTTTCTCAAAGTGAGGGGCATGACACCGTCCGAATATCGTGAAGCTGCACGTAAAGACCTCGCACCCAATCACAAAAGATTATCATGAACACCGCACCAAGCGAATTGATAACCACAACACAATACGACCGATCGGCATGCGATGTGGGCGTTGTGCATTTGGGATTCGGTGCATTCCATAGAGCCCATCAAGCTGTTTATATCGACGACTACCTTGATGTATCAGGAGATTTACACTGGGGCATTGCTGCAGTGAACTTACGCGCAGCAGAAAGCGCGCAATTTAAAACGGCCGAAAAAGACATACACCTGCACAACGGATACTTTCTAAAAACGTATTCTGCCAATGGTGATGTCGCTATACGCCGTGTACGCAGCCATGTAAAATTTGCCGACTGGACAGTAAACAAATCAGAGACGGAAAATCTGCTTTCTTTGCCAAGCGTTCATTTAGTGACTATTACGGTTACGGAAAGTGGTTATTACACTGACCCAGACGGCAAGCTAAACACCGAGGATGCAACCATCAAAGCGGAACTCAGCGGCCAAAGCAGTGAGAGTGTCTATAGCTACTTAACGTCAGCACTAGCAAATCGCCAAGCACAAACAGACGCACCACTTACCATTGCATGCTGTGACAATATTCGCCAGAACGGAAAAATGTTGCGCGGTAATTTATTATCCTATCTTATGGCAAGCAATCAAACAGATCTAGCCGATTGGGTAGAAAAGCACGTCAGTTTCCCCTGCTCTATGGTTGATCGTATTACACCACGCAGTCCAGAGACTCTTTCCAAAGAACTAACTGAGATAATCGGACAGCCAGTTTCCTCTCCTATAATGGCCGAGAGTTTCACCCAGTGGGTACTGCAATCAGATGCCGCCGCCGCTATGCCAGAACTTGAGAAAGTCGGTGTCACTGTCACACCAGACGTCGACCCATACGAAGAAACCAAAATACGTGTGTTAAATGGTGGGCATACTGCACTGGCGTATCTTGCTGCACTAGAAGGTGTAGAAACTTTCGATGCGGCTATGCGAGTGCCTCACTTGCTGGAACATTTCAATAATTTTGAAACCAAAGAAGTCCTGCCAGCGTTAAAGCTGGATTTACCGTTTTCTAAAACCGACTACCTGCAAGACATTGCCGAGCGATTTGGCAATGTAGCGATTGGCGACACCGTAGCCCGAATATGTGCAGATGGAATGGCCAAGTTCGCCATTTTTATACGCCCTACACTGGAAGGATGTTTGAAACAGAACATCACTCCGATCTATGCCATGCGCAGTATCGCTAGCTGGTATGTGTTTGCACAGCATGTTGATGCAGGCAAGGTACCTTTTAAGTATGTTGAACCCAGCTGGGCAGAGCTAAAAGCACTGCTAGGCACAGAAGAGTTCATCACTAACCGTCAACTGTGGGCTGACTTGCCTGCAACTTATCCAGATTTTGCTGAAGCTTTGCGAAGTGAAATTAAAGCTATGGAGTCAAAATGGCCAGTCTAACGCTGCGTGATGTGCGCAAAAGCTATGGTGCTACCCAGGTTATGCACGGCGTTGATCTTGATATCGTCGATGGCGAGTTTGTCGTCTTTGTTGGACCTTCAGGCTGCGGTAAGTCAACGCTGCTTCGCATGATAGCTGGTTTAGAGGAGATCTCCGGCGGTTCTATTGCAATAGGTGATACTGAGGTCAATGAGGTGGCAGCTTCCAAGCGTGGTGTCGCCATGGTATTCCAAACCTATGCACTCTACCCGCACATGAGCGTGTACAAGAATATGGCCTTTGGACTTAAACAAGCTAAAACCGATCCGGCTGAGATCGAAAGACGAGTTAAAGCTGCTGCTGATATCCTGCAAATTACTGACTACCTTGAACGAAGCCCACGTAATCTTTCCGGTGGTCAGCGCCAGCGTGTTGCCATCGGTCGAGCCATCGTTCGTGACCCTGAAGTGTTCCTGTTTGACGAGCCTTTATCTAACCTTGACGCAGCCCTACGCGTTCAGACGCGATTGGAGATTGCAAGACTACACGAACGTCTGGAAACTACCATGATCTACGTTACACACGATCAAGTAGAAGCAATGACGCTTGCCGACAAGATTGTTGTACTGCGAGATGGCCGCATTGAACAGGTAGGCTCGCCAATAGACCTATATGAGCGGCCGCAAAACGCTTTTGTTGCCCAGTTTATTGGTAGCCCCAAGATGAATTTCTTCACAGGCTCTGACATGACACCAACAGGTAATTCAGTGCTGGGACGAGAAGTTGGCGCCGGTATGCAAGTGGGTCTTCGTCCAGAGCATCTGAACGTGGCTAACGGGTCAAACTCGGTCGTCGAAGGTAGGTTGGAGTTAGTAGAGAACCTGGGTGAGTATGCATTGGTTCACTTGGTGACACCTTCCGGCGTTGAATTCATCGCTAAAACAGAAAAGCCACCTGCTGAACCAAAAGGTGCAACGGTGGCGTTTGATATCAAGCCCGAACTGGCGCACTTTTTTGATCAGGCCTCGGGTGCTCGATTGACCTAGCCTTACGTGAAGCGCATTAGCACTTCACGCAGGCCAGTATTTCGCAAATCAGGCAGTTGTCGCTTTAGGCATCATCGTAGAACGACGAATCCTGACCAGACCCACTGCCAATAGTATCAGTAGCATCGAGGCGGACGTGCTACCACCAAACAGGCCGCCATTTCCAGAAGATGTTGCATCCATCATCGTTTGCTCGTCGCTCAGCATTACGTCTTTGTTCTGCTCATCCTTCTCTGCATCTGAATTAGTCACCGCTTCTGCTTCTGCTTCTGCTTCTGCTTCTGCTTCTGTATCAGCATCTGTATTTGTATCAGTTTCTTCTTCCTCAACTGCATTCTCAGCAAGATCATCTTCCAGTTTGTCTTCCGTTATTTCAGGTGCAACATAGTCATCTGTACCATCCGATAAGGCTGGACCGTGACCGGTAGGAACAAAATCCGGATCATTTGTAATTACAAACTTATCAATTGCCAGACCATCTTCACGCATCCAGAAATTCACTATATTGATACCTGCATTGACCACATTTACAGATGCCACCGAATTACTTGGTGTATTGCGTGACCATGTCCATTCACCAGGGAACTGGTTGATTTGATATGCTTCGCTCTGAACAGTGCCGTTTAAGCCAATCTGCAGACTGTCGCTGTTTCCCACACCGACATTGTTGCTGTCACCCATACCTCGGATCCAAATATAATGTTTACCTGAATGATTGAAGTTAACCAGGTAACTGAGCATCGGCGTGTCCTGAGTAGAGTCAGCCAGGTCACCTTGATCTGGTGTGGTAATCATTGCATCATCATTACTTGAATCTGCCTTAATGACGTGAACCCACTGATGCGTTGATGTCTTCGTGTCAATATCGAAGTACTCTGCCTCCATTGATATCAGTGTATCTCCAGCGGGCTTGTTTGAACCGGGTACTGGCTCTGGCTCTGGTTCTGGCTCAACCACGACAGGCACTTCAGGCTCTGACTGCAAAGGTGGTGGATTGTTATCGACCAACATAGAACGAACCGTATCAGTTGCTTTTTCTGCACGTGGAGCACCGCCGCCGGCGACAATCAAACGTCCGTCAATGATTCTGGCTATAGGGGCAACCAAGCCTTCAGGTAAAGTCTTAAACGTACTCCACTTATTCGCGCCTGGGCTGTACTTCAACACTTTATTTTTACCAGCGTTCTCACCACCAGTGGTGTAGATATCGCCTTTATACACAAAAGTGCCAGGCTCAGAATGCGAATTAACACCCGGCATATCAGCCTTCTTCGTCCATTTGTTGTTACTTGGATTAAAAGCATGCACTAAAGCCGAGTCATTGGTTCTCTTGCCTGGGCAAGCATCGTGACCAAACTGACCGCCCATAACATAAATGATGTTGTTCACCACTGCTGTTGAAAAGTGATTACGTGGTGTGGGTATACCTGCTGATGCCGTGATGTCATTCCAACCAGCGGCCGGCTTGCCCAGGTCATAAACAAAGTGGGAGTTCACATCACAACTCGCATTGGCGTCAATACCGCCAATCCAGTGAATTTTGTTGTTAACTAACGCAGCACCGCCTGCTGCACTTGGCTTAGGTAGATCAGGACCTCGGCGCCATTGATGATTATTCAAATTGAAAACCCAGACTTTGTCTGAAACTCGGCCAGGGTGACTACCAACACGACCACCGATAATCCAAACCTCTGCACCCACTCTAACTGCGCCGTTATGCGTTACCGCCGTACCATTCATGGTAGAGCTAGAAGCAATAATGTTCCATGTTTTGGTAGCGGCATTGTATTTCTCAACAGAATTAGCGATCTGTATGCCAGGCTTAAAACCGTTAAATACATAGATATCATCACGATAATCAATCGTAGTCGCTTCAACGCGAGCCACTTTCATATCTTGTTGGGTAGTCCAGTTTTGGGCAGCTGCGTTGCCTGTGAAAGCACAAGAGGCAATTAATAGAACAATGTGTGTTAAAGAAAAGCGTGCTGTTATATTCATGATGATCAGCCTTGTTTTTATTATTATTATGGTAAGCATCTTCCCTCAGCTGACAACCGTATTCAATCAGACATGAGAAACCTTGTGACGCCTTTAAAATTAAGGGCGCATTTAGTGATAAAAATGAGAAGCAGTGTGCTCAAATAACGAAAATCGTTGTTATAACAAGCTTTTTAATTATAAAAATAGCGTTAAACAAAGCACAAAGTTTAAGTGAACTTGCGCACAACAGCACCGAACATCGACCTGCATATTGGCAAAACTCTAGGCGTCTCGGTCGGGAATTTTTAGTCCACGCTGGCTTGCCGGGCGAGCTACGCATAGTTCAAACCACCTGAGCACATTGGGCAAATCGTCATACCCAAAAGCCGCTTCTGCGTCATAAAACTCCTTTGCTGCATATATCCAGGGCCACAAGGCAATGTCCGCAATAGAGTATTGATCACCTGCAACATACTCGTTTGCTGATAATTGCTTTTCTAACACAGCCAATAATCGCCGAGCTTCATCCTGATAACGTTGCCGCGGCCTTGGGTCCTCGATTTCGCTTCCAGCAAATTTGCTGAAGTAACCAAATTGTCCAAACATAGGGCCAATGCCGCCCATCTGAAACATAAGCCATTGCAACACACGAGCGCGTGAAGCTGGACTGCTCGGCATCAACTTGCCAGTTTTTTCCGACAAGTAAATTAGAATTGCCCCGGATTCCCATAACGCTATTGGTTCGCCGTTTGGACCATCAGGGTCAATAATAGCGGGTATTTTATTGTTGGGATTTAAGGCCAGAAATTCTGGTGTGGTTGTTTCGTTAAGCTTTACGGTATGCGGTTCGTATGGCAGGCCCATTTCTTCCAACGCTATGGAAACTTTAACCCCGTTAGGTGTTGGGAAGGAATAAAGCTGAAGTATCTCGGGCTGCTTAGCTGGCCATTTTTGGTTAATTAAATGTTCGGTTACAAACGTCATGATTGTCTCAGGGTAGCTTTCTATCTAGAATTTGGGTTATCTTTTGGTGAGCGTTATTCAAACAAACGCTGTTAAAAATGCGAGCAGTGCTGCTACGAATTGTTACTGAATCCTGTTGTTCAAATTGTGAATAGCATCCATATCGCCATACCAAGCATCATCACGTTTTCAAGCAACGACACAAATCCTAAAGGAACACGGCTATCACCGAGGCAGGCGCATTTTATTTTTCGCTTATCGATATAAACAGCCTTAATCACACTGACTGCACCTATGCCCGCAACGATTAATACAATAGGTGCTGACATCCAGGTTAACACCCCCATAAACATCATCAGACCAGCAATGGTTTCTACAAAAGGATATACGTAGCCATAGCGTACCCACTTTTTAGCTAACAGGTCATAGTTTAGAAACATGGTCGCAAACTTATCCAGATCTTGTAGCTTTTGCAGACCAAGTAACACCATTGAAATTGAAATAAACCACACAACGGTTTGGGCTCGAAACAAGGAACCTTGTACCAACCAAGTCACACCGACCGCCAAAGCAAATGCAACCGAAAACAGTGCGACGACCGGTTGATAACTTGTTGCATCCTGCGCTTTTGTCTTAACCCCAAGATGTCCCTTAAGATCGTCATAACCACCTATACGCGTATCGTCGATAAATATTTGAGGAGTAGTTTTAACCTGATGAGTTTGCTTGAACGCATCCACGGCTTCGCGATCAACCAGATGATGATCATCAACAAGGTAGCCTTGACGCTGGAGCAAGTCTTTTGCTTTTAGACCATGAGGACACGTGCCGTCAGCGGTCACCATTCGGTAGAGCGAAGCCGTTTTATTTGTCATAGCCAAATCCCGGGTTGCTTACAGTAAAGCACGTCACAGCTGCTACACCTATTATAATCTATGCACAAGCAAACTCGCCATCCCACCCGTATTTTAATGCCTCACACAGTTGTGAGCAGGGCCATAGGGGAAATGCGTGATATTTTGTGCACCGCTATCACCAACCACCAATATATCGTGCTCACGGTAGCCACCAGAGCCTGGTAGATTATCGGGGATAGTCAACATAGGCTCCATTGAGACAACCATACTAGCTTCCAGGATTGTATTGTTATCTTCACGCAATTCAAGGCCGGCCTCACGACCGTAGTAGTGGGACAACACGCCAAACGAATGACCGTACCCAAATGATCGGTACTGTAAAAGATCTTTTTCCAGAAAAAACTGATTAATCTGTTCGCAAATTTGTGAACAATTAGCACCGGGTTGAATTAGCTTTAGACCAAGCTCATGTGCGGCAACATTCGCTTCCCATATTGCCAATGAGGCGCTGTCTGGCTCTCCTACGAACAGTGTTCTTTCAAGTGCGGCGTAATAGCCTGAAACCATAGGGAACGTATTCAGACTCAGTATGTCACCCTCTTCCAGTTTACGTGTCGTTACCGGGTTGTGAGCGCCATCAGTGTTGGTTCCTGATTGAAACCACACCCATGAGTCTCTGATTTCTGAATCGGGGAATGCCTCGCTGATGGCCAACTCCATTGCGTCACGGCCACTCATAGCGACATCTATTTCGCGCACACCAGGTTTAATCATTGCATGTACAGCCTCCCCACCAATATCCGCGATGCGCGCAGCTTTGGTTATTAGCGTAATTTCTTCATGCGACTTAATCATGCGTTGCTTCATTGTGTTTGAAGCTATATCAACCAATGCACACCCGGGAAGTGCCGCTTTCAACTGCCCATACAAATCCACACTGAGATGATCTGCTTCAAAACCCAAGCGCTTTACATCACCGACAACGTGCTTAACCGCGCGCCAGTAATTGCCCTTTTGCCAATCAGTGTAAACCACGTTTTCTCCAACACAACGCCGCCAGGGCTGTGCCCCGTCAATGTTGGCGGACACGGTAGTGCATTGGTCCTTCGTTACGATACAAGCATAGGGTCGCCCAAATGCACAATACAAAAAACCGCTGTAGTAGGCCACGTTGTGCATGGATGTTAGTAGCACTGCATCAAGATTGAGCTTACGCATTGTGCTTTTCAATTTGCTTAAGCGATCAACGTATTCACTGTCTGTAAACGGAAGTATTTTTTCGCCCTGTTGAAATGAGAAATAGTCAGGACGCGGGAGCGAAATTGCCATAGTGATAACCCTTTTTTTAAAAAAAGGTCGGAGCACTAAATGATAACACCCCGACAGAATATCCGGGCGTGCAGGAGAAGCTGGCCTTTCGGGAGCATTGACGCCATCAATGCAAGACCAATTATAACTATACTCTATTTTTTACCTTGTTATGCATTGGGCAAAAATTTACTCAACACATGACGTAAAAAACACTGCCACATACCGCATCAATAATTCCAAATGGTACCGTCCTCTAAGCGGACAACTGGATGACTGCCCGGCTTATAAGAGTATCGCTGAGCCTCTTTTTCATCAAAATCCACCCCTAAGCCAGGCGCATCACTGACGTACATCAAGCCACTATCTACTTTGTGGTCGCTAGGAAACAACGCGTCGCACTCGGGCGTGCCCAATACCAAGTATTCCTGAATACCAAAATTAGGTGCCCAAGCATTTAAATGCCCCTGCGCGGCCATACTAATTGGAGAGTGACTCGGCGCACCATGGAATCCTGTTTTGACGTGATGCAATCCAGCAAGATCAACAATTCTTTTAACGTGAGTGATGCCACCCGCGTAAGTGACAGACACACGGATAAAGTCGATCAGTTCGTTCTCAATGAGCTTATTGCAATCCCAAATGGAATTAAACACCTCTCCTATTGCTATGGGAACTGTTGAATGTTGTCGTAGCAGTTTTAGTGCATCCTGATCTTCTGCTGGCGTTGGGTCTTCAAGCCAATATAGTCGCATTGGTTCAATCGACTTGGCAAATTCTGCTGCCTCTCTTGGCAGTAGCCGGTGATGGACATCGTGAAGTATTTTAATTTCTGAGCCAAATTGATCGCGTATTTTTGCTAATGCATCAGGCATGTAACGCATGTAGCGCTCAGTATCCCAAATTTCTTCCCTGGGCTTTATACCGCTAAAGTCAGTAATATAGTTTTTATGGTTACCTTTAGATTCAACAACACCATAACTGGCGGTTGGCATGTCAGGCACACCACACTGAACACGAACAGCTTTGTATCCCTGCTCTTGATAATAAGCAATCGAATCTAACAAATCCTCTATATCAGAACCTGTTGCGTGAGCGTAGACCAACGAACCGTCTCGACTTTTACCACCAAACAACTGATACAGAGGCATGTTTGCCAACTTGCCTTTAATATCCCACAAGGCCATATCAATAGCACCAAAGGCTGCCATGGCGATAGGACCACGGCGGAAATAAGCGCCTCGATAAAAGTATTGCCAAATATCTTCGCTCTTTCGAGGGTCCATGCCAATAAGCGTAGGTATCAGGTAGTCTTGCAGGTAACTTGCTGGTAGTGTTTCGCGGTTATTTAGTGTGGCATCACCTAACCCATGGATGCCTTGGTCAGTGTAAACCTTGAGAGTGACGTAATTCTTGGCTGGACCGCCAACGAATACTTTTGCATCGGTGATTTTGATGGCTGGCTCCTAATCACTAAGTAAGAGACTGTTTAATTAACCATAGTCTACAATATTTCCCTCATACTTAAACGCTACAGAAGTAGCGAGAAACGCGACAACATATAACGCGACTAACCCGTCTTTTTAAGCGCGTTTGATTCCAGAGAGTTCTCTCCAAGCATATCCAGAACAACGTCAGTAGCAACTGGCCTCGAAAACAAAAATACCTGTACCACTGGACAATTCCATGTCTTTAACATTTCTAGCTGGTTAACGTTCTCTACACCTTCTGCCACTACTGAATAGCCTAGCTTAGCACCCCTATCAACCATGGATTTCATGACTTCGGTCGCACGCTCGCTTTCTCCTGTCTTAGACACAACACTACGGTCTATTTTCATTTTATGTAATGGAAACGTGCTTAGATAGCGCAAAGAGGTCTGCCCGGTTCCGAAATCATCTATGTAAAAAATGATACCAGTGCTTCGAAGCTCTTCGATAACCTGCACCGCCTTTTGATGATCATCAATGATTGCTTCATCCGTAATCTCCAGCTCCAACCGATTACCTGGTAACGATTAACGCTCTAGCGCACCTTGTAAGGACATAATGCTATTGCCTGATGCCATTGCTTGAACCTGGCCATTTTCATCAAATCTGTCTGCTCAGGGACCAATCATTAAAATAGCAATGAATGTAATACACGCGACCATGAGATCTGAGACATTTTTCTGGGCAGCATTAATCGAATTTTTTGCACAAACTCGCCCGCCCTCAAGCAGCAAAAATCCTGCTTGCACAAGAAGCACAAGAAAAGATGCCAATAAAAGCCAGAGTGAGTCTACTGCGACGCTATCCATCTAAATTAAATCAAAAATAATTGTTACAACTTCAATTGGTGCAGCCTATTTTCCGTAATCTATATTCTCATATGAGCTATATCCTAATATTGACCAAACTGAGCAGTCATTCACAACTAATCACTTTAGTTTTAGTGTCGCAGTCACATCAGCGCCTGATTTATAGCGTTGTCGTGCGCACCACTTCGTGTACCTATCGATACGATATTGGGGTTGCTTCGCTTTAAAGCTGCCTGCCAATTTGTTCCGCTGTAGGGAATTGCTAATCTCATACTTACGTCTTCCTCCAAGCTTGTTATACCACCATAGTATTAGTGCCTTGGCTGAGTATTGGTGCCGCGTTTGAGCATTTATCAACTGATCACATCATAAAATAGTCGTAGAAATGTTAAAGGACTTTAACAATTAGGCCGCTAGATACACTATTGGAGAATAAGGAAATCGACTGCATTTTTGCCAGTGTCGGAATTGACTGGTTAGATGAGTCTTTTGCTCTGGGAGAGCCTTTATGGGGTTAGTTGTACCTGCTCAAAATGGCAACGCACAAACTACAGCGAAACTTGATTGAACTGATGCCACGAGCGCGTCGATACGCCCGAGCACTCATTGGCGATACCGAGATTGCAGACACCGTACTGAGCGTCGCAACGCTCAACGTAATAAAACAAGCGCCTGACATATCCCTTCTAACACCGTATAAGATGATATTACCCTGGCTTTTTATCGAACTGCATAAAGAAATCGATTTAAGCGCAACGATTTCTAACCAGCGCCATAAAACCTCACCTTATCAGACCGGATCTACTTTACACGAACAAGTTGATAGCGGGCTGAAAACACTTTCTAATATACAGAAAAGAGCCTATTTGCTAACAGTACTTGAGCAGTTTCCGTTAGCCACTACTGCTCATGTGTTGGGACAGCCCATTGAACTTGTGAAAATACATTTCAACCAAGCACATGTATCGGTTTACAAGCACGTGAACGAACACTTCACACAACAAAGCAGTAACTAAACGCGAATTAATATCACTATGCCAATATCGGGTCCAGAAAAAACACCCGCAACACTAAAGATCGCTCAGGCCTATCAGGGTTTTCTGGATGAACCTGTGCCCTCCAGGCTCTTTGATGCTGTGGTATCCGGCAAAGCCAATCGAATAATCAATACAATGAAAATAGGCTTGTTTGTACTTGCCGGGTATTTGGCAGCAGTGCTCATCGAAAAAATTGATATGAACGAGCCCGCTTCATTTGACCCAAAGATCAGCATTGAACAACTAGCTGTTAGCTCACATACTACATTTGCAAATGACGCTGTATACCCGGTTAGAGTCGGGAGCGACGATGTTGCTCACTTAAGCCGATGGCTGGCATATCGTTCCGGCATGCAAATCAGTATTCCTCAACTTTCAACACTTGGTTTTTTGTTGTTAGGTGGCAACATTATTCCTGACTCGGGCAATATATCTGCTATGTTGGTGTACGAAAATGCACAAGGTTCAAAACTGAGCGTGCTCTACAGAAACACACTTTTTGAAAATAACAAGGAACAATCAAACAGCGGCAAACTTGACAACCATCACTGGCATTCATTCCATTCGCAGCCATTGGGTAACCAGCAGCTAAAAATTGTTATTGTTAGCGAGCTTGATCAAAACGAGCTCCAGCGTGTTTCAACCTTTATGCAATAATGGGTAGCAAGTCTGCCGTGAAAAGAATAAACAAGAACAAGACTAATCGTTCTTACGTAAACCTTGACTAAGCTTATGAGTCACGAGCTTTAAGCAACACAATCGTTGTTCATGCTGTTATGATCTTTATCCAAAAAAAGCACTCCTTATTACTGCAAATATCAATTTCGCTTTTTTTATGCTCTAAATTTCAGTTTGTATATAGTTTGATAATACAAACGACGACAAATATCAAAACATCTAAAGGCGCACTCAATGTTACGTTTTGGCATTCTATCAACTGCTCTGATCGGCCGAGAGCATCTCATTCCAGCAATACAAAGTGCTAGCAACGCATCCCTTACCGCCATCGCTTCCAGAAAACTAAGCAGCGCCAAAAAACTTGCGACACAAACCGGAGCACCTTTGGCTTTTGGCTCTTATGAAGCTATGCTTGCATCAGATGAAATTGATGCTGTGTATATTCCGCTTCCTACATCGCATCATGTTGAATGGAGCATTAAGGCTGCCAATGCAGGTAAGCACGTACTATGTGAAAAGCCGATATCACTTAAAGCGTCTGATATAAATAAAATTATTACCGCGCGAAATAAAAATAATGTTCTTGTGTCTGAGGCCTTCATGGTTACCTACCACCCGCAATGGCACAAGGTGCGTGATCTGCTAAAAAAAGGACATATAGGTAATCTAAAACACATCGATGGTTCTTTCACCTACTTCAACACCGACCCCAAAAACATGCGCAACCGCCCAGAACTAGGCGGAGGTGCACTGCCAGATATAGGCGTCTATCCAACAGTAACAGCGCGATTCGCAACCGGTCTTGAACCATCGCGCGTGCAAGCCACAGTCGACTACGACCCAAAGATGAAAACCGATCGCTATGCCAATATTTGTGCAGAATTTCCAGGGTTCAGCATGACGTTTTACCTATCAACACAGATGGCAAACAGACAAACCATGGTATTTCATGGAGACAAAGGCTTTATTGAGATGACAGCCCCCTTTAATTCCAATTTGTACGAAGGCGATGAAGTACGACTGCAGAATAAAGACCACAGAGAAACTCGCGTATTCAGGTACACTGGATTAAATCAATATCAACTAGAAATTGAAGCTTTCGCCAAGGCCGTAGAAGGAAAAAAACAAGCTGTATATTCGCTGGAGGATTCCATTTTGAACCAGCGAGTAATCGACGCTGTATATAAAGCTGGCAAGACTGGTCGCTGGCAATCAGTATCAACTTAGTTTGTTAGCTCTAATTCCAATCGACAAGTAGCTGAGCCGGCCCTCGAAACGTTATATTAGCCGAATATTCTAATTCCTGATTCTCTACTAGTCTCAGGTTGGGTAAGCGTTCAGTAAGCGCTTCCATGGCGAGTACCCCCTCCAAGCGCGCTAATCGAGCACCCAAACAGAAATGAATACCGTGACCAAAGGATATGTGTTTGCGTGCATTTTGTCTTTGCATCTCAAATTGTGTGGGATCTTCAAAGAGTGCTTGTTGATGGTTGGCTGCTGCCAGACTCAAAAATACTTGGGTTCCAGCGGGAATTTTAACACCTGCAATGCTTGTAGCGACCTTGGTTATGCGTCGCCAACTTGTTTGTGGAGATTCGTAGCGCAGTACTTCTTCTAGTGCATTTGGAATTAACGCTGCATCCTCACATAGTGCTTCCCAGTCGTTACGTCGAGGCAATAGACAGAGCAATGCGTTGCTCATAAAATTACTGACAATCTCATGGCCTGCAAATGAATGGCCATAAATAATGGATTCTACTTCTCTGTAAGCCAGCTCATTAGGGTCTGCTTCGTGAGCATTAAGAAGCTCCGATGCCAAATCATCCTGTCTGTTTTCCCAGCGAGACGCAACAAATTTTCTGCAATAACGCCAGTAGCCAAGCATTTTTTCAGCAATTTCAACTTGCTCGTCATCACTGGGATTACCCCAGGTGAAGGCCAGACGATTGCCAGTCCACGCCATGATCTGCTCATCATCTGTTTCGTCAAAACCAATAAACCTAAAAATGGTTTGCCCTGGCAATGGATGACCAAACGCACTGACAAAATCAACAGGGCCACCCTGTTCTAACATCGCATCGATTAATTCGTGACTGCGACGACGAATGTACGGTTCCAATATTTTCATCCGACGCCCGGAAAAACCTTCACGCGTGTACTTTTTTATTCTCGTGTGATCAGGTTGTTGCCTATTGGACATCACCGCAACCGGGTTGAAATCTTCTGCAGCAAGCACTGCCGCTGCACGCTCGCATATCGGAAACACGGGATCTTGCACGTTTTCGGATGAATACACATCGTGATCTCGAAACACTTCGATCACGTCTTCCATTTGGGTCAAAACCAAATAACCAAGCTTTTTAGAATAGAAAACCGGTTTCTCATCTCGAATTTGAGCAAGCATCGGGTATGGGTTGTTTAAGTATTCGTCAGTGAACGTTGTAAACTCGTGATCTATCGGACAACCACTTGGCTGGACGCGAGGCGGAATTCTGATGTTGTGGTAAGCATCGTTGTTTTTATCGCTCATAACTTATTTCGCTCGCTCTCGATTATGCTCTTGCAGCATTGCCATCACGGCATTTCACTCGATAAAAATTGTTGCGATGGGCAGCTAAATCATAAAATCTCAAAGCAGTTGTTAACCTAATCGCTGAATCAGGCTGCGTCAGCGTGGCGTCCCAGGCTTCATTTTATACTACTACAATTCTAAATCAATCCAAGCATCTACCCGATGCTAATTCCATAGTTTCAGCACAGATGGGTTACAGGCCCTATACACCTCTAATCTCCAAATTCTTTGTGATATTAAATGCTTATAATAATCACTCTAACGATAATACCAGTCTGGCAGGAATGACTTGCTATTCGCCTGATATTTACTTAAAAATTCCAATTAGATGAATATTAGAATAAATTTGCTACTGAATGTATGTTTAGTCCTGACTATCATCATTGTTTCTGGTTGCGCGACAACAAGCGAAAATGTGGTCGATGTAAAAACAAGCACCAATTCGGAAAAAGTAGAAAGAACAACTCAACATTTGGTCAACTCATTCAATATATTTATGGAGCGAAACGGCATACGCGATGGCGCAATTGCTGTTTCATACAAAAGCAAGTTGGTAGGCAAAGCAGGAAAAAATCGTATAGCATCCGAACCGGCCCGATTGGCATCTCTGTCCAAAGTTATTACAGCGGTGTGTGTAATAAAAGCACTCGAGAGTACAAACTACAACGTCAATACACCACTTCAACTGTTGATACCGAATCAATTGAACAGCGCTGTGAATGGTGCAATTAATTTTGGCCCAATAACCATAAATCATTTAATTACTCACACCAGTGGCATTAAAATCAAACACCTTTCACTGCAGGGTCGATATATTACGCGCTACAACCAGGAACCAAAAAACTGGCAACTAGGCACTATCATGAAGCCCAAGCCTTCGTCGTTAAGCGGGCGCAGCCATTTTTATTCGAACGCAAACTACCTGATACTAGGTTTGGTTATCGAAAGATCAACTAACGAAAATTACGAAGGCAACTGCACTCGATCAATTTTAACGCCACTTGGTATTAGCACTGCAAAACTATCGCCTCGTTGGAGAATATTCAGCTCTTATGCTGGTTGGGAAATGTCGGCTATTGACTATTTGCGATTCGTAAGCAGGTATTTTACAAACAATTGGATATCAGTATCAGGAAATTCCAATGGGTTTGAATCGGCTTATAGTGACGGGGCCAACTACGGGTTAGGAGTATGGATGCGACAACATCGACAGGGCATCAGGTTCTGGCATACGGGCACAATGACCTGGAATAGTCCTTATCAAAATGCCCGGGTTGCCTCATTTTTCGCTGTCTATGAGAATGGATTCTCTGTCTCGCTAAACTACGCAAAAGACGCCAATGATGGGTCGTGGTTCAGAGATCGCCAATGCGCTGTATCAGGCAATCAGAGCTCATCAGAACACCAATGCAACACACACAGCCGCTATTATCTGCAAAATCCACGATTTCGATTCAGTGACGCAATATGAGTTCAGCGCTAAAAATCAGTAATAGTCAGGCAAGAAACCTGACTATTCACTATGCAGGTTTGGCACGCTCTCCAAATGGTCCGTGCAATCCAGGCACTCTGTTACCTGTCATTGAATCACTTGGTTATGTCCAACTGGATCCCTTAAGCGTTATCGCTCGTGCTCATGACCACATCTTGTGGAGTAGAAACAGCCTGTACCGGCCTCCTATGCTCGATCAGCTACTGCAGGACGGCAAAATATTTGAGCATTTTAGCCATGATGCTTGTGTATTGCCAATGCAGACGCTCCCTTATTGGAAACGACAATTCAAACGTCAATGCGAAAAAAGAACCTCGGATCAATGGCGCATCAGTATTAAACGAACAGACAAACAAGCACTGCTTAAGAGACTTAAAAAAGAAGGTGCCTTGAGGTCGATCGATTTCAAGAACGATATTTCGACAGATAAAGAAATCACCCGAAAACAAGTCTGGACAAAGCCAGAACATAAAAAGTTGTTGGATTACCTGTGGCTAAAAGGTGACTTGGCCGTATCAAAGCGGCACAATTTCACCAAATACTATGACTTAGCCGAGCGCATTTACCCAGCACAGACATTGAAATTGACCACCAAAGAACAAATTGACTGGCTATGCATCAATGCACTTAAACGGCTGGGTTTTGCAACGCCCAACGAGATCATGCGATTTTGGGAGGCCTGCTCGTTACCAGAAACAAAATCATGGTGCGCTAAAAACACTGCAGTGTTAAAACAGATCGAGGTTGAATCGCATGGTGGTGGCTATAGCCAAGCCATTGTATCTCCATGCCAGCTGGAGACTCTGCAACAGCCACCCAAACCCACTCAGCGACTGCGCATCATAAATCCGTTTGATCCGCTTGTGCGCGATCGAAAAAGACTTGCCCGCTTATTCGGGTTTGACTACAAAATAGAGATTTACGTGCCACCAGCAAAACGACTGTACGGCTACTATGTATACCCTATTCTTGAATTTAATCGCTTTATCGGTCGTATTGAAGTAAAGCACGATCGCGACATCAATTTAATACGAGTGGATAAGCTATGGCCAGAAAAAGGCATTAAATTCGGCAAACAAAGAATGAATAAACTGACAGGCGAACTCGAACGGTTGCGCCTCTTTTGTCAGGCCGAAAAGCTTGATATGCAGGCTGTAACAGGCTGAGCTGTGTGTTTTTTCTACTTGCACCACCATTGTTCAGCACCTTCCTGAGAAAGCGCCCTACGATATTTTTGGCAACAAAGAATCAACCGAGGCTTTTGCATCACCATAAAACATGCGAGTGTTGTCTTTAAAGAACAGCGGGTTTTCAATTCCAGAATACCCTGTACCTTGCCCGCGTTTAGACACAAACACTTGCTTGGCTTTCCAGACTTCAAGAACAGGCATGCCGGCTATGGGTGAGTTGGGGTCATCCTGCGCAGCTGGATTAACGATATCATTGGACCCTATTACGATGACCACGTCCGTCTCTGGGAAATCATCGTTAATTTCGTCCATCTCCAGCACTATATCGTAAGGTACTTTTGCTTCAGCAAGCAATACATTCATGTGCCCGGGCAAACGACCGGCGACGGGATGAATGCCGAACCGGACATTTTTACCTTTTGCACGTAGCTTTCGGGTGAGCTCGGATACTGATTGCTGTGCCTGCGCGACAGCCATGCCATACCCTGGAACAATGATAATGTCATCAGCGTTTTCAAGCGCTGAGGCCACACCGTCAGAATCAATCGCTATTTGCTCACCTTCTACTTCCATTGCTGCACCAGAAGGGCCACCGAAACCACCAAGAATAACGGCGAGAAACTTTCGATTCATTGCTTTACACATAATGTAAGACAAAATAGCACCAGAAGAACCAACCAGCGCACCAGTCACGATGAGTAGATCGTTGCCGAGCAAAAAGCCAGTGGCAGCTGCTGCCCAACCCGAGTATGAGTTAAGCATAGACACCACAACAGGCATGTCAGCGCCACCAATGGCCAGCACCAGATGAGCACCTAAAACAAAAGCCAAAATCAGCATCAGGTATAGCGTCCAGCTACCTGCATGATTCATGTACATCAACATCAACCCAAATGATGCACCTAGCAACACAATATTTAAAAGATGACGACCCGGTAGTATCAGTGCTTTACCGTCCACTTTACCTGACAACTTCGCATAGGCAACAATAGAACCAGTAAATGTGATGGCACCAATGAACACCCCGAGAAACACTTCCACTTCATGAATGATTCTTTCGGCATTGGTACCGAGCACCGGTGGATTTATGTCGGAATTAACACCGATAAACACCGCAGCCAGACCGACAAACGAGTGTAATGCCGCCACCAGCTCTGGCATGCCGGTCATTTCGACCCGTCTGGCAACTACAACGCCAATAACAGAGCCGATCAGTAACATGATAAGTAGCACGGGGCCAATAGTGACGCCAGGGCCGAATACAGTTGCTAGTACAGCGATGGCCATACCAATGATGCCAAACCAAACAGCTCGTTTTGCACTTTCCTGGTTTGACAAGCCGCCGAGGGCAAGAATAAACAGTACCGCACACGCTATATAGGCAGCGGTTTGAAGTTCCGATGTCAGCATTGCAGTTCCCTTTAAGATTTTTGAAACATTTGCAGCATGCGTCGGGTAACCATAAACCCACCGACAATATTAATGGCTGCTATAAGTACGGAAATGGCCGCCAGTAACGTCACGACGGCACTTGGCGCATCGATTTGCAGAAGCGCCCCTACAATGATAATGCCCGATATGGCATTGGTGATTGCCATCAGTGGTGTATGCAATGCATGGGAGACGTTCCATATGACTTGGAACCCGATAAAAACCGACAGCACAAAAACGATAAAGTGCTGCATAAAACTCGCCGGTGCATAACGGCCTATAAAAACCATAACCACTGCACCCAGTGCAAGCAACGCAATTTGTTTTTGACCACCACGCTTTAAGGCCAAGGTTTCTTCGGCCTTGATTTCTTCCGCTGTTTTTATCGGTGTTGCCGGTTGCTGTTTAGCAATAGCTTGCACCTTCAGAGGTGGTGGCGGAAAAGTCACCTTGCTTTCATGTGCCACTGTGGCTCCACGAATAACATCATCTTCCATATCGTGATTAAGCACGCCGTCTTTTTCAGGTGTGAGATCATGCAGCATGTGCCGAATGTTGGTGGAATACAAATCGGACGATTGTGTTGCCATACGGCTGGGGAAATCGGTATAGCCAATCACTGTGACGCCATTATCGGTAACAATTTTTTGATCTGGTACCGTTGCATCACAGTTGCCACCGCGTTCGGCAGCTAAGTCAACCACAACTGAACCTCGCTTCATCGCATCGACCATGTCTTGCAACCAAAGTTTGGGTGCATCACGGCCCGGTATCAAAGCCGTTGTGATAACGATATCAATCTCAGGTGCTTGCTCGCGAAAAAGGGCTAACTGCTTTTCACGAAATTCGGGGCTCGATGGCGCAGCGTAGCCACCCGATTCTGCACCGTCGGAATGCTCGTCAAAATCCAGGAATAAAAACTCAGCACCCATGGATTCAATTTGCTCAGCAACCTCGGGCCGAACATCAAATGCTTTCACAATCGCACCCAAAGATTGGGCTGCACCAATCGCTGCCAACCCGGCGACACCGGCACCAATAACCAACACTTTTGCAGGCTGTACTTTACCGGCAGCAGTCACTTGTCCTGTGAAAAATCGTGGGAAATTATTGCCCGCTTCGATAACCGAGCGATAGCCTGCGATATTGGCCATGGATGAAAGCGCATCCATTTTTTGTGCACGACTGATACGCGGAACCATATCCATGGCAATGATGCTGGCGCCACTCGAGGCCGCCTTTGCTAGCAGAGCCTCTTCTTGCGCAGGATAGAAAAATGAAATCAGTGTTTTGCCCGAACTGAGTTGGTCAACTTCTTCCATGCTTGGCGGTCGCACTTTGGCGATGACATCTGCCGATTGATACAAAGCCACCGCATCACTGACCACATCAACACCTGCATCAATGTAAGCTGCGTCAGTGTAACCAGCCGCCTGGCCGGCACCAGATTGCAACAAACAAGTGTGGCCCAGCTTTTGTAGCTCACGGGCAGAAGCAGGCGTCATACCTACTCTGGCTTCTCCATCAAAAGTCTCTTTCGGCGACCCGACTTTCATTGATTAATCCCCATTAGTTCTAGTGTGCACGCGGACAAAGTATAAGTATAGTCAAAATGGCGGTTCAATTTCACATTGATATTTTGACAGTGTAAATTACACAAAATGGCTAACAATCAGTCGCTCTGATCAATCAGCTGATGCAAATGTGCTGCCCAGACTGCATTGCCTGCGGCGTTAAGATGCAAACCGTCACCAATATGGTAGTCGGCTGGCAGTGAGCCATTGTCAGATTTAAACGCATCAGGCACAGACAAATAGGTGCCTCCACCGCTCTCACAAACACGCTTAAGCCTCATGTTCCAATCTTTATACCGCTCGTTAGAGCGCCCGCGCCAATCTCGATTTATTTTTTCATCAAGCGGAACAGCGGCGTTACAATAGTACGGAACATCTTCTGGTAACAGTTCTAACATCGACATGTAACGATTTTCGATTTCAGGATTATCCAAATCACGCATATCGTTAATACCAATTGCCACCACAATTGCGCGTGCGCGGTTCAAAGACTTATATTTGGGTATTCTAAATTCCAAGCCTGCTATCGTGTCAGCACCTATGCCATAATTGACAGCATGAACGCTAACCGCCAATGCGGGTAAACCCTGAATCAAACTGTCACCTAGCAATATAATGCCGTTAGGGGGCAACGCCGCATCGCCCCGCTCATGAAAAGACAACATGGTATCGTAATACTCTCCAAAACCGTGATCGCCTCTATCTATATTTCTAGATATAAATCCAGTTTTTAGTAAAACTAAGCCGACCAGCACAAGTAACACCAGCACGTGTAAAGCTATGACCCAGATACGCCATAAATTTTTCATGAGAGCTCCGTCGCGCAGGCTGTTCCTACAACCGATGACCATAAGAGCTTTTTCCATTGCCTAAGTCCAACAGATTTGCCGAGCTTGATGCCTTTAGAGGCATCGCTACACTGATTGTTGTTTGTTACCACTATTTCTTTCGGTACGATTTTGTTTATGGGCACGCCCAGGATATTCCGGTTGGGTGGGCAAGACTGGGGCTTTATGGCGTCCATTTCTTTTTTATGATCAGCGGCTTCGTTATTTTTTGGAGTTTGCAAAACAATACTAGCGTAAAGGCGTTCATTGTATCCAGACTATCTCGAATATTACCTGCTTATTACTTTGCACTACCACTGACATTTATTGTTATAACGACAATGGGTCTACCCGGACGGGAAGTGACTTTTTTCGAATTTCTTTTTAATTTCACACTACTACAAGACTTTTTTTACATCAGAAATGTTGACTACGTTTACTGGTCACTCGGTTTTGAAATCACATTTTATTTTTTTATAACACTGTTGCTTGTTGCAGGGAAAATCGATAACGCAGATTATTGGCTTTTGCCATTGTTGCTAATTGGCTTTGTTGTTTATTCTGACTTGTTAGAAATTCCCTACCGCGTTGGAAAATTTCTAATGATCAAGCACATTGGGCAATTCATAGCCGGCATCATTTTTTATCGAATATACACGGGGTCTTCAAATACAATCTCTCTGTTTATTTTAGTAGCGTCTGCGTGTCTTAATTACCTTATCTATCCCTGGGTAGATGCGACATTTTTATTGTCATTTTATGCACTCTTTTATTTGGCTATTGAAGGCAAACTGACTTGGATTTGCAACCCGTTATTGCTCTGGCTGGGTAGTATTTCCTATTCTCTGTATTTGCTACATCAAAATATGGGATATATTATTATTCGTGAGGTATACGCACTGGGCGGATCTGGATGGTTAGCCATTGCTGTCACTTTTACCATAATGCTAATTGCATCCACATTAGTTCTTAAGGTAATTGAACAACCTGCGGGCCGATGGCTAAAACACTATTTTGCCAAAAATAAAGTAAGCAGCTAATTGACCACCGACCACATCAAACACGGTTAACGATCTGATTTAAATCGAACAATAAGAATGTTAGCCGAATACATCGAGTCGCTTGCCAGACAATGTCTTACTAGTTGCTAAACAATATACCGCTCAAACGCGGGGCTGTGATGTTCAACCACACCATCACGGGTTTTATACATAAAGTGCGCCGCAATTCGATGATTTTGCGCAAAAGATAACGCCTGACCAGGTCCCATAATTATAAGTGCAGTGGATAAGGCATCAGCTTCCATGGTTGTGTCACTTAACACTGTCACTGACACTAAATCATGTTGAATCGGCACACCGTACCGAGGATCGATGACGTGCGAGTATCGCCGGCCGTCGTGCTGGAAAAAGTTTCGATAATCACCTGATGTTGCCACCGCACTGTTGTTTAATGCCAGCAATCTCAATGCATCTCGCTGATCTGAAATTGGTTTTTCGATAGCAACCTTCCATGGCGTATTAAAAGACTTTGCACCTTTTGCACGCAACTCACCGCCAATTTCAATGAGGTAGTTATTCAGGCCAGCATCATCCAGTAACCTGGCAATCTGATCAACTGCAAAACCTTTAGCAATACCTGACAGGTCTATTTGTGTGTTTGGGTTACGCTTGCGCACGCAATTTTTTTCGACATTGAGCTCCACACCAGAGTAGCCAACGGATTCCAGGGTCTTGTGTATGTCTTGGGTAGTGGGCTTAGCAAAGGGCTTTTTAGATCGATTGGCGAATGAATTTGAGAGTGGAGTAAGTTCTTCCAACGACGTTAACCGCGCGCCAAATCCCCACAGGTCAACCAATGGACTAACGGTTGGGTCAAACGCACCCATGCTCCGCCGGCTTGTTGTAAGCGCATGCCGTAAAACTTGAACTGTACTTGTCGATAGAGGCTGCCAATCGCTTCTTTGGGATCGGTTGAAATGTGAGATTTCTGAATCTTGCCTCCACGTTGACATTACATAATCAATGTTGTGTAGCTCATCGGCAACGTTACCTGCCAACACCGCCAGTTGAATTTCATTCAACTGCGACTTATCAGAACCAGAAATTAGCTGCATGTCGTAAGCAACTGCGCTGTTAAGAACTACACGGTTAGGGGCTATGCGCACGGTATAGCTGGTTCCCATAATATGACCGTCGAAACCCACTAACTGTGCATCAGCGTTTTTGATATGGCCATTGTCTGTGGTGAGTGCGCCGCTGCCACCCACACCGCTGCGACCCACGATGGCCATAAGCCCGGCGGGCATAAAAATGCCACCCGCTAAAGCCACTACCGATTTTAAATAAGCTCGTCTATTCATGCTTGTCACTATACCAAACCACACAAGATGCAATAGGTCCATGTGCTTCTCATGCAACTGCTACATCGGCGTAACGCAGCACGTGGTCAATATATGCACTTAGACTGAGGCTGGTGTCATCGTATTCTAGTCCACAGGCCAAATGCACCCGCCTATGCAAGCTAAATCACTATTGGTTCTCACTCGGATACGTTTTTTGACACATTCTAAACAAACAGATTTGAGCGGCGAGGATGATTCAAGTTATAGTAAGAAACTATGGAATGCGGATTGTCATACAAAGGCCATCCCACTTGATTATTATGACACCAAGCAATTACTTTTTGACTCACATTTTTAGACAAACGCGTTATCAAACTTACACCAGCTATGTACGGTTTGTGACGGGCTTACTCGCGTGCTGTGTTTTGCTGGCCTGCGACTCTGGCGCGAAAGTAGCCAACACACAGGTGATCAACGAAACACAAATAAACCAAACACAAGTAAACGAAACACCGGTCACGACAGCGTGCATTGATACAGAGCTGGGCATAGCAGTATGCCCTGCAAGTGATATGGCAAAAATTACGCGCTCAGGATTTGTTCCCTATGAACATACCGACCTGGACTGGAGCCAAGGCGCTATTGACTTACATGGTGCAAAAAACGAAACCATTGCAGTTCAGTTCATACTGACTAAAACATCTGAGCAAGCTCCTGCTGCAGTTGAATTGAGTTTAGGAAGCATCAACAACGCAAACATAACTGCCAATGCTGCTATCGATGGTTTCTCTCAAGCGGTTTTTTCAGCTTTTTATCACCCAATAGATAATGCCGGGTACACGTGGGGGCCGCCCACGTCTGTGCTGCCATGGCCTGATGAATACCCGGATGCCTTGATACCCATACAAAATACCTGCCAAATGAATCAAAGCACAGGTAACCCAAGTACCACCCGGATAGCCTTGGCGCAAAACGTTGGAGATAACCAGGCCGCCTGGATAGACACCTATATTGATACGACAGTGGAAGCGGGTACTTATAATCAAACGCTGTTGCTAACGGTTGATGACAAGCAAATCGAGCTGCCTGTGACGTATACCGTTTATGACGTTACCCTGCCAGACAAACCTTCTATAAACGCTGTAGGCGAACTTTATCGTACCTATATTCTTGAAGGGTCCGGCGTTGATATAAGCCAACCACAGTGGCGATCAATGGCGCACTGTTATCAGCAACTTGCACATCAACATCGCATGGTTTTCATTGAGCGTTTGCCCGATTTGTTGACTGCTGAACAAATGGATGCCTACACCAACGTCGTCGATCCGATATTAAGCGGTGAACTATTCACGGCAGAACAAGGCTACACAGGACCAGGGGTAAATACACCGGTCGCTATTTGGAGAACACCATGGCCGCAGGATTTTGATATCAGAGCTGACTTGGCGAGCAATGAAATTCAGCGGTATCGTTCACTAGCCACCCTCTGGGACGAGCAGGTAGTGAAAAATAACTGGCGCGATACAGATTATTTTGCTTATCTCTTCGATGAAGTTGATGGACCTGGAATAAGCGACACAAGTGATGAAACAGCGGATGAATACATAGCGCGCGTGCATCAGCAAATGGCGGATGTCCAATCCAGTATCGATGAGGGCTCCGGGTCCAGTGTCATCGATCTCATTTGGACCAGCCACAGCAATCCGGCCATATGGAAAGATCAGCCAGGACTAGACCTTACTGGCACTATCCGTTTGTGGTCGCCAAACGCGGGGGCGGCCGATACACAGTTTTTAAAACAACGCATTGATGCAGGAGAGCAAGCCTGGTTTTATCATCATGGACATCCGGCCGTAGGTGCTCATAGTATTAATGTATCTGGTATAGAAATGCGTACCTGGGGAGTCATCGGCGCCAGATACGGTTTTCAGGGACAGCTCATGTGGGCCGTTAATCTGGGCAGTAATGATTTCCCTTACCGCGATCCACAATTTAACCCGGACGAAGACCGCGCTGGTAACGGTGTATTGGTGTACCCGGGAAATCAATTGGATAAAATCGGTTTCGCCAAAGCACCAGGACCGGTTCCTTCCATGCGGTTAAAAGCATGGCGACGCGGATTGCAAGACGCCGAACTTTATTTTCTGGCGCGCAAGCAATCACCGTCACAAGCTAAGGCGTTACTGACACGCCAAATGCCTTCCGCGTTAACAGAAGGTCAAGGCAATCCAAGCTGGTCATCCAGCAGTGCTGACTGGATTGATTTTCACAAGCAACTGTTGAATCTGGCCACTGAGTAAACTCCCGCTCACGCTCTATCGAACGTGGTCAACCGACTACAGACATGCTGCGTCATTCATAACGTAGTATATTAATGCAAACTACCAGTGGATCAGGAATAATTCTCCGTGCACAGCCATGACGACGATGACCACTCGCACCTAACCGAGACAGACGCCCGAGTTCGTGCTTTAGAGAGTTTGCTGCAGGAAAAAGGCTATCTCGACAGCGCTGCTGTCGATGAAATAGTGCAAACATACGAGACAAAAATCGGACCACAAAATGGTGCACATGTTGTTGCCAAATCGTGGACAGACCCCGAGTTCCGACAGTGGCTGGAACAAGATTCCACAGCAGCCATTCACTCACTGGGCTACACCTCACGCCAGGGTGAGCATATGGAAGCTGTGTTTAACTCCAAAGATACGCACCATCTCGTCGTTTGCACCTTATGCTCTTGTTACCCATGGTCCGTGCTTGGTCTACCACCAACCTGGTACAAATCGCCTCCCTTTCGATCAAAGGCGGTCATTGATCCGCGAGGTGTGTTAGCTGACTTCGGTTTAACCCTGGCCAAATCAACCGCCATTGAAGTACATGACTCTACAGCGGAAGTTCGTTATCTTGTTATTCCACAAAGACCAGCGGGAACCCAGAACATGGACGAAAAGAATCTGGCCACATTGGTTACCCGCAACGCGATGATAGGCACGGCCGTACTGCCGCCTGTGGATGTCAGCACATGAATGGTGGCTCCGACCTCGGTGGCATGATGGGCTTTGGCCCAGTTATAGAAGAATTGAGCGAGCCCAATTTTCACGCTCACTGGGAATCGCGGGTGATGGGAATGGCCATCGCCATGGGCGCTTGTGGAACATGGAATATTGATCAAAGTCGCTTTGCTCGAGAAAATATACAACCTGCAAACTACATGCAATTCAGTTACTACCGAATTTGGTTAGAAGGATTAATAAAGCTGCTGAACGAACATGACTTGGTATCGAAAGAAGAAATTTCCAGACGCACAGCACAACTACCGTCAGTTCCGGTCAAGCGAAAATTGGTAAAAGAGGATGTGAGATCTGTATTAATGGCCGGTGGCCCTGCGAACCGCCCCGAAACAAAGTTGGCCGAATTTAAGCGAGGTGATTTCATAAAAACCATAAACAAGCATCCGGAAAGCCATACCCGTTTGCCACGCTATGCACGTGACAAAGTGGGTGTTGTCACCAAAGTAAATGGAGTATATGTGTATCCGGATTCAAACGCACAAGGGTTAGGTGAAGACCCGCAGTGGTTGTACCAGGTTCAATTCAAGGCAACAACACTATGGGGAGAAGAAAAAAACCCGCAAGACACAGTATCACTTGATCTGTGGGAACCCTACCTGATACTACATGATGCATAAGAGCAACTTACAACAGTTACCAGATATGGTTCTGGTTGACGATGAACCCGTTTTTAATGAACCCTGGGAGGCACAGGCGTTTGCAATGGCCGTGCACTTACACCAGCAAGGTGTATTTACCTGGAGTGAATGGGCGCAGGCACTCACCGATCAGATACATGGCGACAAAAACGGCAACAAACACAGCGGTAAAAACGGCGACGAAATCGATAACGAGCAACGCAGTTATTATCAACATTGGTTAGCAGCACTGGAAGCCATCGTGACTACAAAAAACCTGACAAATGCCGACGAGTTAGCTAAACAGAAGCAGGCATGGCACGAGGCTGCAGCACGAACAGCTCATGGCGACCCAATAGAGTTGTAGACCAAATGAGCACGCCAATAGTAGACATTGACATGCAATCGTTCTGGCACGACCCCTACCCCGTCTTATCTGACATGCGAGACAGCACACCTATCTGCTACGTGCCACAACTCGATGCCACCTTACTGACTTTGCACAAAGATATATTCGACTGTGAAAAAATGACTGACGTGTTTTCATCAGAACAGCCCGGTGGACTGATGAATGTGCTTATGGGTGAAAACATGATGCGCAAAGATTTTGACGCACATGTTCTGGAACGTCAACAAGCACAGCCCGCGCTATCGCCAAAAACGGTCAAAGCCATATGGTATCAGCACATGGAGCAAACCACGATGGCCGTGTTAGACGATTTGGCCAATCTGGATACGTGTGATTTGGTTACCGATTTTGCCATGCCAGTTTCTGCGCATGCGCTTCGCCACATTACCGGCTTAACCAACATGACGCCAAAGCAGCTCGATGGTTGTTCACAGGCAATGATTGACGGGATATCTAATTACGCAGGCGATGTATCCACACAACAAGCTTGCCTGGATGCTACGCAATTTATCGACGACAGCATCGATCAGATGCTGCAAACAGATTCCAACTTATCTGAGCATTCTCTGCTCAATGTTCTGATACGCGCAGCTCAACCAATGCAAAATGTCCGCGCGAATATCAAACTTGCCATCAGTGGTGGCCAGAACGAGCCGCGCGATGCCATTGCCGGCACTGTTTGGGCCTTGTTACAGAACCCAAACCAACTTAACAATATTTTAAACGGGCAGCACACCTGGTTAAATGCTTTCGAAGAATACGCCAGGTGGGTATCACCTATTGGCATGTCTCCAAGGCGGATTGCCAAAGCGTTCACGAGAGGCAATGCTTCTTTTAAAACTGAGTCACGAGCGTTTCTTATGTTTTCAAGCGGCAACAGAGACAGCGCCGTGTTTGACCATGCCGATACCTTTGATATTCAACGCAACACCTCTAAAGCTATAAGCTTTGGCGCTGGTCCTCATTTTTGCGCTGGCGCTGCTGCATCAAAGATGTTGATAGGTAATGTCGCCCTGCCCTTGTTATTTGAACGTTTTCCCAATATCCAACTGGCTTCATCAGTAGACTTTGGTGGATGGGCCTTCCGCGGACCACTAAGCGTGCCGGTTACACTGCGATAGCATCTGTAAAAAATAAACTCATTCTGCCAAGACAAGCTAGTCTCAGAAAACTTTATCAAACCTCTTCTAGAAACTCCAGCACCATTGCAGCTGTCCATGTAAAGGACTCGCCCCCGCAGGCTTTTCCGGTTATTGGATCGTAGTACTCAGCAAAACCACCGGTTTTGATAAGCTCAAGACAAGCGGTTTCAATCTGTTTTGCCATATCACAATGGCCTGCGTTTCTTAGTCCATCGGTAATCATGTAATTAACGATCAGCCATATTGGGCCACGCCAATACCGTTTAGCATCAAATCTTGCATCACTCGGATCATGGCTGGGCACTAAAAATTGCGTGCTATTAGAGAGCTGTTTTAATCGTGCGACCAGATCGTTGGCACGTTGTGAAGGAATTTCTGCAAAGATCGGCAGTATGCCACCTATGGATGCGCTATTAACTAACTTTGCTGCTGCTCTATCGAAACACACGTATTGATTTAACTGCTCACTCCAAAGTGATTCAATGGCTTCCAGACCTGCGTCAGCGTGAGCACTGTTACGCTGCGCAATTTCAGGCTCATTAAGCAGCGTGGCAAGCTCGGCCAAATCTGTGCAGGAGCGAATTAAAATTGCATTAAAGCCAGGGTCAACTAGCTGGAACGGTGATTTGTTGTGCAACACTGAGTTGTCCCAACCCAGGGATCTGAAATGTTCGACTAACCAAAGATAGCGATCATACTGAGCTTTGGTGGGTCTGTGAGTTGGATCGGCGTGCTGCGTATCGCGTCTTGTGTAAGGCGTGACCCCTTCGGTAGGTACGCGCTCAAAAGCATCATCCCAATCTATAGAATTATCACGACCTGCTTCCCATGGGTGAATTAGCGCAACTAAACCGGTGTTGGCTGGATCGCGAGCATCGTAAAACCACTGGTGCCACCGATCTATTTTAGTGAGTAAGGCTTGCGCATGCGTTTGCGCCAAAGCTTTATCTTTTGCTCTGTCGTAGAGTCGCTTTACAGCAAAGCCTGCCACTGCAGGTTGAGTGATACCGGAGGTAGGCGTAGCTTGTCTTGTGTTCCAAACATCAGGTCCTGGAAAATAACCATCATCCAATTCATGAAAAATAATATGTGGCACCATGCCGTCATCCCATTGGTGCGCGAATAGGGTTTCAATTTCCTGCCAAGCGCGGGCCTCGCTTATATGAGCTTGCCCGATAGCTGTAAGGCAGGAGTCCCAATTCCACTGAAATGGATAAAGACCATGGGTAGGTACGGTGTATTTACCCCGATCATTAATATTCAAAATGTTCGCCGCCTCATCAAACAGTGCTTTCTTTTGATTGTTGTTCATCATATTCTTTTTGGGGCGAGTTTTTGCAAGGCTGGTTTAGTTAGACGAATTTTTATAATGCGAGTTTTGTTTCGGCATCGAACCATCGAACGCGATCAATGATCGGTTGCAGTGTAAGCGTGTCACCCGCGCTCACTTGCGCGTCACTGTCGAGCGCCACTCTAAACAAGGTGTTGTCCACTTTGCAGCTAGTCAGCAAATGCGAGCCCAATGGCTCGACCAGGCTAACTACTGCGCGCAGCGGGCCATTGCTATCTATATTTAAATCTTCTGGTCTTATAGCAAACTGTATTTCCGACTTATCACTGATCGGACCATTGAATACTGTGCCAGCAACCTGCCAACTGTTAGCTTCCACTTTTTTTGCTGGTAGAAAATTCATCGGCGGGTTACCAATAAACGAACCAACAAAGTGTGCCGCCGGATTACGGTATATTTCTACCGGAGTATCAGCCTGAATAATCTTACCTGCTTCCATTATGGCAATTCGATCAGCCATGCTCATAGCCTCTACCTGATCGTGTGTAACGTATATTGTGGTGGTTTGGCTTTGTGCCAATATGCCTTTGAGTTCGGCTCGCATCTCCATACGCAACAAGGCATCAAGGTTAGATAAGGGTTCGTCCATTAGAATCACTTCAGGTTCCGTGGCAAGCGCACGTGCCACAGCAACGCGCTGCCGCTGACCACCAGACAACTGTCCCGAATACCGTTTTAACAACGGATCTATATGCATCAAACCAGCTGTGCGATTGACACGATCGTCTATCTCCTTTTCGGCCAGCTTTGCCATACGTAGTCCAAACGCGATATTTTCATACACCGTTAGATGAGGAAACACGGCATAGTTTTGAAACACCATTGCAATACCACGGTCTTTTGGTGGAAGATGATCAACGCGCCGGCCACCAATGTGCACCTCACCTGACGTGGCCGTTTCAAGACCAGCGACAATGCGCAACAAGGTTGTCTTGCCGCAACCCGAAGCGCCGAGCAACACGACAAATTCCTGATCTTGCACGGTTAAGTCAATCGAATGCAATGCATCAGTTTTACCAAAGCGTTTGGCAACTTGTTTTATATTGATTTCAGCCACGTTGATGCCTCACAACAGTACAAATCATGTTTTTATTTCTAGTCTTAAAACCCAGGTGCGTCATAGCAATACCGTTATCGATTAGCGATTCCCCACATTGAAAACAGGTACTTTCGTACAAAAAATAGAAATAACAAAGCAGGAAGAACAAGTACAGCACCACCGGCGAACTTTAAATGCAATGGTGCATCGTCAAGACTCTGCAGTAAAAATGCTGGCAATGTTCTGTTTTCAATGGTCAGAACGGCGGCGGCAAATACCTCGTTCCACGAGGTCACGAAGGCAAATATGGCCGACGCTGTTATACCTGGTAAGACCAGCGGAAAAATCACTTTTATGAATGCCTGCAGACGATTGCAACCCAATGTCCACGCTGCTTCTTCCAGCTCTATGGGTATACCGGAAAAAAGTGAAAAAGTGATTAACACCGAAAACGGCAAAGCCAGTGTGGTGTGCACAATGGCTAAACCAAAGACAGTATCATCCAGCCCCACTTTAATGAACATGATGGCCATGGGTAAGGCCAGCAATGGCAATGGAAAAGCCCGGGTCATCAATATCATTATTCTAAACAGATTTTTGCCTCGAAAGTCGAATCTTGACAACGCATATCCTGCTGGTGCGCCGATGGCTACCGCCATAATCATGGTTAAAAACGCAACTTGCACCGAACTCCATAACGCCTTGGTGACACCATAAAAACCAATGAAAAACTCGACGCTCTCCGTATCAACCTTTGGCAGTATTTTTTTAGGAAAAGCGTTTACATCAGCCGGCGCAGAAAACGCATTGGATATAAGCAGGTATAACGGGATTAACACCCACAAGCAAAGCATCACGACTGCAATGTTGAATGACCATCGAGCAGCTCTGCTCTGACCCACAACCATATTAGGAGCAGTACTCAAGCTTTTACTCCTCTTGGTGTGCGTAGCGCCCACATAAAGAAGACGGTACTTACGATAGATATAAATAATATCAGCATCGCAAATGCTGCCGCTGTGTGATTATCCTGCAAAACAAACTGCCGGTTATAAACCTCACCCATCAGCACTGGCAAGTTTGTACCACCCAATGCTGATACCACGGCAAATACTTCAAAAGCTAAAATTACCCTGAGAATAAGTGCTGTTTGTAAACTTGGCTTTAACAGAGGCAAAGTGATTTTTGTGAATCTCTGCCAACCATTGGCACCATAAACCTGAGCTGCTTCGTAATACTCTTTGGGTATCAACCCAATACCTGCCACCAGGATAACCAACATGATAGCGGTGGCTCGCCAAATTTCTGCCAGCGCTACAGCGATGAAAATGGTGCCTTTGCTTTGATAACCTAAGAACGCAACAGGCTCGTCAACCATACCGGTTGTGTGTAAAAAGGAATTGAGGAATCCCGTTTGATCAAAAATCGCTAACCAGATAATGCCGGCAGCCAAATCAGAAATACCAAGAGGAATAGTCCATATATAAAGTATAAGATCGCGGCCTTTCCTCATACCGGATATAAGGGTTGCCATCAATAATGACAAAACCAGCTGAACAGGTACCACAACAAGCGCCAGAACCAGCGTGTAATACAGCGCTTTCTCAAACTTCCAGTGCGACACCATTTTGGTGAAGTACTTGGACGTTAGCTCGCCTTCTTCAGTGGCAAAAGCTTGCCAGGCAACCAACACAAAAGGATATAAAAAAAAGCAAAGGAGAAACAGGGTTGCTGGCAGCAACAACAGGTACGGTAGAGAACGACTTTGCATTGAATTCAGCCCTGCCGTTGAGACGACGACAACTTAAATTGAGAGTGCCGGTCGACTTTTACGTCGACCGGCAATTACCAATGTAACAAAAAGCGATCTCAACCATCGCAAGACGCTTTAGCGCCAATGACTAACTGAAATAGTTAGTCAAAAGTTAACCAAGACAACGCTTAGTCAACCGGGCACGCACCTTCAGATGCTGGGTCAGGACCCCAGCAAGGCGCACCCGCTTCGTCCATAACACCACGCAAAGTTTCTGCCTGCGAATCAAGTACTTCGCGCACGTCTTCACCACCGAGTACGATTCTTTCGAAAGCATCAACATAAACCTGATTAAACTCACCACCAAGCTTACCTAATCCCACTGGGAGCAAGCCCGGGTTTGCATCAGATGCACCAGACATTGCCGCGATCGCAGCACCCGAAATTTTCACCGCTGCAGGCATATCATCGGGCAACTCAGTGCTTACAACCGGGAAGAAGTTAGTGGCTTTAAGTGTTGCAATTTGCGTTTCTGGTTTAACCATGTAAGCGACCAGCTTCTTCGCGGCTTCCATATCAGGTGCCGTTGTTGGTATTGCGATACCAACGACCACTGGCATGAAACCACGCCCTGTTGGTCCTGCAGGTGCTGGAAAGGCAATGAAGTCATCCGGGCGATCATTGAACGCACCAGCTAATCTGGATGTGTGATCGAACGCTACCCACACTTCTTCGGTTAATAGTTGCTCCTGCATGAACGAGTAACCTGTTGAACCAGGATTAGTGTACTGCCATAGCTCTTTAAATTTGTTCCACGCCTCTTCTGCTTCTGGGGAGCGGAATTTTGTCACCATTGAATTGGTGTATGAGGGGTATAAATAGCCCTGGAAAAAGCGATGCTTCAAGCCTTTAGGCCCAGCGGGAAATCCGAATTTAGGTGAACCGGTTGCATCGGCCATATTTTTTGACCATTCGATTAGCTGGTCATAACTTAAGGCGTTAACATCGGCACCTTCAGGTAAATGTTCCAACGCTTTTTTATTTGCGGCCATAACGTAGGTCGCTTGCATCCACGGTATGTACTTTTGCTCACTACCACCAAGCATGCCAAGTTCCATGAAGTTTGCATTGACTTCTGCACCACCAAGATCAACATCAGACAGATCAACCAAATCATCACCGAGGCTAATGAGATCGCCGTGCAAAGAACCCAACACACCAATCTTGCCTTTACCTGCTCCCAGTTCAGCCTGTAGTCGAGTTAACCAAGGACCCCCATCGGAGGGCTGAAAGTCGACCTCACCTTCATAGCCTGACAAAACTTGCTGGCGCATAGCTTGCGCTTCTTCGACGGGCTTGGCCTGTGTAGCCCAGAACAAAACGCTTTCTTGAGCGCTGGCTGTGCTGATAGCGGCTGCGCTTATAGCAGTTGCCACCGTGAGGAAGGCAACCGCTTTACGAAATTGGGACATATCAAATCTCTCCTGTTTAGGTTTTTACAGCTATAACTGCTTTGAATATTCGACCGAAAAACTACCATTGCAACGATGCAATAATTACAGAATTAATGCAACACTATTCTTAAAAAAGCAGTGTTTATACAAGAACTTTTGTGCTGGCCTGCTTTCATGCTTATACTGAAGCAACTGCAACGTTGCAATATGTGGCTTTTCTTGAAAACGACGTCAAATCAAACCCGCCCTACGCTTAAAACCATTGCAGAGCTAACCGGATTGAGCTTATCCACCGTGTCGCTATCGCTGCGCGATGGACAAAAACTTAAAAAGAGCACCAACGATAAAGTTGCAAAAGCCGCGCAGCAGGTAGGCTATATACCCAATCATGCAGGCGTACACCTTAGAACAGGAAAAACAAACGTACTGGCTCTGGCATTATCGGCTGACGAAAACAGCATTGATTTTACCCGCTCGCTTATCCAGGGTATCGGTGCTGAACTTCGCCGCACCTCATTTCATCTCAACGTCATACCTGAAATTGATCCCGAAAATATCACAGGGTCAGTGCAATACATCATGAAAAATCGTGTTGCAGACGGCATTATCCTCACACACACCAGCGCAAGAGACCCCCGGGTACAGCTGATGATGGACGCCAGCTATCCGTTTGTCTCTCATGGACGAACAGAGTTTTATTCTCCTCATGCATTCCACGATTTTCCAGTTGAGAAATTTATAGAACTTACCGTTCAACGCTTGGTTAGTCGTTTCAGAAAAAAATTGTTGCTGGTAGCTGCTGACAATGGCACTACATATCACTCTATTGCCGTTAGTAGTTTTAAAAGAATGTTGGCAAAGACGGGTGTAGAGGGTGACGTTTTTGATGTTGCTAAAACCTTAAGTGCCACGGATGGCGTTAGGGCGCTTGCACATAGATTGGCTATGTCTGACAAACAATACGACGGCATCATTTGCAACAGCGAACTAACTGCTTTGGCACTTATAGGCGGACTTAAAGACAAAGGACTGAATTTAAACGAACACTACGATCTAGCCAGCCGACAAACCTCTGAGATTTTGCCATTGCTTTATCCCAGCATCGACACGGTAGCCGAAAATTTGCAAAAAACCGGATCCGAACTGGCTCGACTTTTACTGAGTCGAATAGAAGGGCAGGATATTAACCAGCTTCAAACCATGCATGAACCAATAGCGCACTGGCGATCGGGACATAGAAACTTGCCATAAGTATGATACCGAACCCGTGTTCGGTGCTGCCTAATTGGATTTTTCCCGCCTAACTCGATGAAATTCATATATTTATATCAACACTCATTTTTGAATGTTACATTTGTTAGACTTGAGATCTTCAGCTGACCACGGAAGAACTAAATGTCAATCTTGAAAAGCAAAATCAGCAATCTGGCGCTACTACCGACGCTTACATCAGGGATAGTTGTCATTGCTGCCCTAGTGCTCAGCGCATGTAGCAGTTCTTCAGACCCGCAGATAGAACCACCCGGCACCGGTATCACCGAGTGCGAGCAAACAAATACTTGCGAAGAAGAAATGGAACAAGAAATGGAAGAGCAGGAAGTTGTTGAACTTCCGCCTATCATAAAGCCGTTGATTCCAGCCGATCAACGAGAGCCGCTAGCGTTTGATTCATCGTTTGTTTATCAGTCGGGAAGTCCTTATCGTGATGTACTGCAAGATTGCTACAGCGCTGATCTGAAGAATGCGTGTGATTTGGATACCCTGCCGTTTCTGGGGATGTCTGAATTTGATCCATCAGTCAATAGTATTATGGCAAGAACGGTGGTTACACATAACTGGGCAGGCTTACGATTCTCACAATTTTTAGCGCGGCTGCCTGCAGAGACACTTAACTTTTTCAAGCCAGTTACTGTTATCTACATCGGTAGTGACATTGTTTTCAATTCGTTTGATTCAACGCAAGGCAAGCTGGAAATTGCAGCGGACAATCTCTGGCTCACGTTTGGCGAAAAATCAACTGCGTTCTTTCCCTTCGTGCCCTCCGAGGACGACCCTGACCCAGAGCCTGCAGCACCAATTGCCAGAGATGAATTGCAATTCCGTACTGCCGGGCGACTAATGAAGGGCAACTTATGGCTCGGCAGCAAGGCCTTAGAGAACGAGAGGGAATTTGAAGATATTTTTCCCTTTTTCGCATACAGCATTTATCGCAACGGTGCTTTCGCATTTGATAGATTAGGCGCTCCAAGCAGCTCTAACACCGCACTCTCGGAAACACCTTCGGACGTATTTGACCGATCAGCCTTTCCGCTTCTCAGAGGCATGGTCGAAAACCCTGCGTTAACCAATACAGCCTCTGGTCTGGTCAGATACTCAGAGCTATATTACGGGGACATCAACGATGCTACAGCTGCCGAAAAGCAAGCCACAGCCAGTTTTATAGGCAGCCTGTTTGCCATCGATGGGCGACTGGAACTATTTTCCTACTTCAACCCGAGCGCAGATTTTATGGAATTGTTTGCTGCTGGCATGATGAAATACAAACATGATATTCACGTTGAGATTGCCATGCTGGAGCTCAGCGACAACCTGTGCGACAGGCAAGTTGCCTACGGTGTCAGCAATAGAGTGGCCTCGACTACTGTTATACCCAGACTCCGATATGTAATGGAAACAATATTAGGCGCATCTCCAGACCTGAATACATTTTTTGATTCAGACATAGGGGTCGCCGAGGAGTTACCAATCGGTGTAACGTGGTGCGATTCAGCGCCTCAGCCCTCAAACGATGTTACTGGTTTCCTGACTGATGAATTATTTGGGCGCGCCGCTTATCCAGTTCATTAATCAATCATGTACTACGAACCATCACAGGGTCATGGACTAGCCTATGACCCGTTCAAGGCTATTATTGCACCAAGACCAATCGGTTGGATCTCAACCCTGGCCTCTGATGGCACACCCAATCTTGCGCCTTACAGTTTTTTTAATGCGTTGGCCAGCACCACGCCAATATTGATGTTTTCAAGCGAGACCTTGAAAGACAGCGCTACGAACGCGCGTGACACAGGTGAATTCGCATTTTCATTGGCAACCACCGCCCTGCAAAATGAAATGAATATCAGCAGCGACACTGTTGATGCCAGCGAAAACGAATACAGTAACGCTGGACTAGCAATGGCTGCGTGCAAAAAAATATCCACACCACGAGTTGCGAACAGTCCTGCATCCATGGAGTGTGTGACCCTGTCGGTCGAACAACTAAAGAATAAAGATAAACAGGTGATCGATGTTTTTATGGTAATCGGTCAAGTCGTCGGCATCCATATCAATGATGACTTCATTAAAGATGGCCGGTTCGACACCGCAGCAGCCAGCCCACTTGCCCGATGCGGCTACAGAGACTACGCCAGCGTCGATAGCGTATTCGAATTGATGCGACCCAGCGATATCAATGGCTACGATGGCACTGATCGCTAAGCAAAAAACTTAAACGCATGACCTTATCTCCTCTAAAAATCGTCTGGTTCTGTGGTTTGATGATGTCGTTGTCAGCATTTTCAATTGATATTAGTTTGCCGCTGTTTGGCACTATGGCCTCCGCTTTAGACACGCCCATTGACCGCCTACCGCTAAGCATCACGTTTTACATGCTTTTTTTAGGCTTTGGCCAATTTATCTTCGGCTGTTTGTCTGATCGATATGGCCGACGAGTCTTACTTTTTATTGGTATGACCGTGTACATTCTTGGTGCTGCTGCTGCAGCCCTCTCAGACACACTAAGCACGCTGCTCGTGGCCAGAGCCGTACAGGGGCTTGGCGCAGCAGGCCCTTATATAATATCGCGCGCGATCATTCGGGATTTATATCAAGGAACGGAGCTTGCGCAAAAAATGGCTGTTGCTATGGGAATCTTTTCAATCGGTCCCATTCTTTCACCGCTTATAGGCGCAGCTATACTAGTACTAGGCGGTCATTGGCGCTGGGTGTTTGTCATTATGGCTATCTACTGTTCTGGCATGCTGATAACAATATTATTTATACCGGAAACCATCAAGTCTAGAAACCCGAACGCGACAACATTCGAAACACTGGTAAGCAATAGCAAAACTGTTTTTTTAAATTCAACTTCACGCGTACATATGGCGACTATTGCCATAACCACTATCAGCATGATATTGATCATATCCACCATTGCTTCGGTGTACGCCAACGTATTTAATATCAGCGGTGCACCTTTTGCGATTTACTACGCAGTACATGGCATCGGGATCATTTTAGGTCAAATTGCTAACCACAAACTGATTGGAATAATAGGCATTGAACGAACGACAATCATTGCAACAATTGTCATGATAACAAGCTCATTGGGTATCGCGACCATTGCGATGACCAGCTTGATATCGCCCTGGGCTATCAGTTTTTGTATAACGGTGTTCGCACTGGGCTACCTGAGTGTGATAGCTAATTCGACCAGCTTATTGTTGCAGATTCACGGCAACATCATCGGATTCGCTGCAGCTCTGCAAGGCACAGTCAGCATGATAGTGTCTGGTGTTGTGAGCAGCGTGCTGGCTTTATTTGTTCAAAACAATGTGATGATTTGGGGCCTGGCTATTGCAGCCCCACCAACGATCGTTTTGCTTTTGTTGCAAAGGCAAAGAAAGCTAAAGATGAACGCTAACCATTTCATTAATGAGCGTTGAGTGAAACTCATTGATCCGGCTATTGGGTTGCTGTTTCACTACGCGCTCTAGCAGTGGGTCTTTTGCTTTAATCGTTGAGCCGGACATTTGCTCTAACATGGCGTGCCCACAAAAAGGCACATACATTTCTGAATACCCGCCTTCGTGTGCGGCAACCATTCGATTGCCAGTGACGTCCAAAATTTGCTTCGTCATGCTGCGATAGGTCTCGCTAAAACACATCATGCGTGATAACGGATCAAAGCTGGCCGCATCGAAGCCGCAGGCAACGATCACCAGGTCTGCATCGAACAATTTCAATTTTGGCACAACCAGTTTTTCTATCGCTTCTGTATAGGCTTTGTCACCACACCCGGGAGGTAGCGGAATATTCATGTTCATACCGACACCATTACCTTCACCTGTATCATTTATTGCGCCTGTGTCCAGGGGGTAACAGCGGTCCTGATGAATCGAAATCGTCAGCACATCGCTGCGATCATAAAAAATCGCTTCGGTGCCATTGCCATGATGGACATCCCAATCCAGCACAGCAATTTTTCTGGCTAAGCCTTTGGCGAAAGCCGCTTCAATGGCTATGGCAATATTATTGAGTAAACAAAACCCGTTGGGCCAGTCGGGTAAACAGTGATGGCCTGGCGGACGCGACAGGGCATACGCATTAGTGTGCTCGCCCTTTAATACCGATTCGACTGCAGTTGTCACCAGACCGGCGGACAGCGATGCAATTTCAAATGCCCCTGGGCCAAAAGGTGTACGCAAGCCAAGTTCACCACCGTTTTTATCAGAAAGCGACTTAAACTGGCTTAAATAGCTGGCAGGGTGCACTCGCAACAAATCCTGATTGCTTACTGCCGGTGCGCTCGACAGGCTCAATTCAGTCGATAACCCGGTTACATCCATTAAATTCTTCAAGCGACGCTTGGTTTCAGGTGCTTCTGGCAGTCCACCTGCAACCATGGGCTGAACGTGACCGCCTACTGGCGCTAACAGAGCGTAGTTTCCACCTGCGTGCCAAAAACACTTTTCATCCCAATAAAACGCCGTATCACGTGTTGTCATTTCTGATTGATCTCAATGGAACTTAAAGGTCAGTATACTAACTAAACAACAACTCTTTAAACTGCGTGCAATCCTATGACATCAAAACGTCTCATTACAGTACTTTCGTTATTAGCAACGCTAATGTTCTCATCAACATTGTTGGCTGACAAAGCAATTTTGGCGGGCGGTTGCTTCTGGTGCATGGAAAAAGACTTTGAAGCACTGGACGGCGTCAGCGAAGCTGTCTCTGGATTCACAGGAGGCACAGCAGAAAACCCAACTTACGGGGGTGATCACACTGGTCACTACGAGGCAGTGGAAATCACTTACGATCCCACGATCGTCTCTTATCAGGATTTAATTGATCACTTCTGGGTAAACATAGACCCATTCGATGCACGCGGGCAGTTTTGTGACAAAGGGCCAAGCTACCTGGCTGCTATTTTTGTTGACTCACCCGAAGAGAAAGCAATTGCCGAAAAATCCAGGCAACAGGTCGTCGAGCGATTCCCGGACAAAAAAGTGGTAACACCGATACTTCCCGTAAGCGAGTTTTTCCCGATTCAGGGAAAAGAGATTCACCATCAGGATTTCTACAAAAAGAGCCCGACGCGTTACAAAGCCTACCGATGGGGATGCGGCCGAGACAAACGACTCAAAACCATTTGGGGTGATGACGCGACCGTGGGCTGAGTTGCAATTACATTTCAATTTACTTATCATATTAACTAAATTGGAGTAGGAGCATTGTCCACCAGTGTCAGCATTAAACGACAATCTGAACAAGTTGGAAAACGTCCTGGCTACCTACAGGACAACGGGCATACTTAATCATATCGCAGGCATTGATGTTCCAGCCCAATCAGGGCAAACATTCGAATCAGTTTCGCCGGTTGACAAGTCATACATCTGTTCTGTTGCCAAAAGCCAGGCCGCTGATATCGATGCAGCGGCGCTTGCTGCGAAAGATGCCTTCGGCCCATGGCGCGACCTGCCTGCTAAAGACCGCAAATCCATTCTGCTAAACATTGCAGACGGCATAGAAGCACAAGCCGAAGAAATTGCTTTGTGCGAATGTTGGGATACTGGGCAGGCGCTACGATTCATGTCTAAAGCCGCGTTACGCGCAGCAGAAAACTTTCGCTACTTTGCCGACAAGGTAACCTCTGCTCGAAACGGCACTAACCTGCCCTCACCCACCTTAATGAATATCACTACACGCGTGCCGATTGGACCGGTCGGTATTATCACACCGTGGAATACACCGTTCATGCTGTCTACGTGGAAAATAGCACCGGCTCTGGCTGCTGGGTGCACCGTTGTACACAAACCCGCAGAACTCAGCCCGCTAACTGCACGCATGCTTATGGATATCGCCTCGCAAGCAGGACTACCCGACGGTGTCTGGAATTTGGTTAACGGATTTGGCGAAGACGCAGGCAAAGCACTAACAGAACACCCAGCGATCAAAGCCATTGCGTTTGTTGGGGAAAGCCATACTGGCAGCCTCATAGCACAACAAGGCGCTACGACATTAAAACGCAATCATTTTGAACTAGGCGGCAAGAACCCCGTTATTGTTTTTGATGATGCCGATCTTGAACGTGCTTTGGATGCCGTTATTTTTATGATCTACTCGATCAACGGTGAACGCTGTACGTCTTCATCACGATTGTTGGTTCAGGATACAATCAAAGATGAATTTGAAAAGAAGCTTATTGAGCGGGTTAACAATATAAAAGTAGGACACCCACTAGATCCGACAACCGAAATCGGTCCCCTGATTGCGCAAGATCACTACGACAAAGTGTGTGAATACTTTGATATTGCTAAAACTGATGGCGCCAGGGTCGCAGCTGGTGGCGAACAAATCGGTGATACCGGTTTTTTTGTTAAACCCACCTTGTTCACACAAGCTGACAACAGTATGCGTATTGCACAAGAAGAAATCTTCGGCCCGGTATTAACATCGATTCCTTTTTCAACTGAAGAGCAGGCGCTGCAAATAGCCAACGATGTGCCTTACGGATTAACCGGCTATGTATGGACCAGCGACTTGACGCGCGCACTGCGGTTCACCGATAAACTTGAAGCCGGGATGATTTGGGTTAACTCTGAAAATGTTCGTCATTTAGATACGCCTTTTGGTGGTGTGAAGGCCAGTGGTATCGGACGAGACGGCGGCGATTGGTCTTTCGAATTTTATATGGAACAAAAGCACATCGGGTTTGCTACGGGTTTACATAAAATCCCACGCCTCGGTGCTTAGTGATGCAATCGCTTAGTCTCGCTTTGCGTTCAATGACGATATTCTAAGGATACAATATGCCAGTTCCAGCGCCCAACCTATACCCTGCATTCAATATTGTGCGTTTAAGCCATGTTGAATACAACGTTACCGACTTGGCAAAAAGTCGTGAATTTTACGTTGACATTTTAGGGCTGCAAGTAACCGATGAAGACGACAAGTCAATCTATCTTCGTGCTATGGAAGAACGTGGACACCACAGCTTTGCCATACACAAGGCGCAAGAGAGCCATGTTCGCGCTATCGGTTTTAAAGTCTTTGCAGAAGAAGACCTGGACAAAGCCCACAGCTATTTTAAAGAACAGAATCTACCAGTCGAATGGACAGAAAAACCGTTCACAGGTCGACTATTAAAAACCAGCGACCCTTCGGGTATTCCGTTGGAGTTCTATGCACAGATGGACCGGCTACCGTCAATTCATCAGCAATACAAACTTTATAATGGCGTTAAGCCTTTGCGTATCGATCACGCAAACATGTTCAGTGCGGATGTAGATGCCAGTGTCGCGTTTTATAACCAACTGGGGTTTCGTACCACCGAATACACCGAAGATACTAAAACCGGCCGAGTGTGGGCAGCATGGATGCATCGAAAAGGCGGAGTGCATGACATTGCATTTACAAACGGTCGGGGGCCGCGGCTGCATCACACCGCCTTCTGGGTGCCAACACCGCTGAATATCATTGACCTGCTCGACTTAATGTCAACCACCGGCTGGGTCGATAACATTGAACGAGGCCCCGGCAGGCACGGCATCTCCAATGCTTTTTTTCTTTATATAAGAGACCCTGACGGACATCGCATTGAAATATACTGTTCTGACTATCAAACCGTAGACCCCGATCACGAACCCATCAAGTGGGATTTAACCGACCCACAACGACAGACTCTGTGGGGTGCGGCTGCACCAAAAAGCTGGTTCGAAGAAGGGTCGTTGTTTGAACACGCAACTGTCGAAGAACCAAGCTTGAAAGCGCAACCGATTATTGCGCCTTAGCTTCACCAATTTAAATCTACATTTTCTTATTTTTTAAGCTGTTGAGACCCTAATCCATGTTGTCATTAAAAGACCCTTCCCTGCTTAAACAAGCAGCACTTGTTGGTGATCGATGGATTAAGGCATCGTCTGACGGTGGCATAGCCGTCAACAACCCAGCAACAGGTGACTTAATTGGATACGTCCCCAATCTAGGCGAAAAAGAAACCACTCAAGCCATTGATACGGCAGAGAAAGCACGCCATGAGTGGGCCGCACGAACAGCGAAAGACCGGGCAACAGTATTGCGAACATGGTTCGACTTGATGATGGATAATCAAGATGATCTTGCCGCCATCCTGACCGCCGAGCAGGGTAAGCCCTTAGCAGAAGCGAAAGGCGAAATTGCTTACGGTGCGTCGTTCATTGAATGGTTTGCCGAAGAAGCCAAACGCGCTTACGGCGATGTCATACCTGGCCATCAAACTGACAAACGCATTGTTGTTATTAAACAGGCCATTGGAGTGGTAGCGGCGATAACGCCCTGGAACTTCCCTAATGCCATGATAACCAGAAAAGCAGGCCCTGCTTTAGCTGCTGGTTGTTCAATAGTGATTAAACCCGCTACTCAAACTCCTTTTTCCGCCATAGCAATGGTGGTCTTAGCAGAACGTGCCGGTATACCTTCTGGCATTGTCTCTGTACTCACCGGTTCTGCCAAAGCAATTGGTGGAGCAATGACCAGCAATGCGTTAGTCAAGAAGCTCACCTTCACAGGTTCAACCGAAATTGGCGCAATGCTGTATGCGCAAAGTGCACCGACCATAAAAAAACTGGCTCTGGAGCTAGGCGGTAATGCACCATTTATTGTATTCGATGACGCCGATATTGATGCTGCGGTAGAAGGCGCTATTATTGCCAAGTTTCGGAACAACGGACAAACCTGCGTGTGCGCCAATCGCATATATGTGCAGTCTGGCGTTTACGATAGCTTTGCGCAAAAACTTCAAACCAAACTCAGCGAATTGCCGGTGGGCAATGGCACAGAGGACGGCGTTGTTTTCGGCCCACTTATAAATGAAGACGCTGTCCTTAAAATAGAGGAACATATAGCCGATGCCGTCGATCAAGGTGCTGTGGTTACCATGGGTGGCGCGCGACACGAACTCGGCGGTACCTTCTTCCAGCCCACTATATTGACTGGCGTAACAGAGAAGATGCAAGTGACCAGCGAAGAGACCTTCGGTCCATTAGCGCCGTTGGTTAAATTCGAGGAAGAAGCAGACGTGGTGAGCCAGGCAAACGATACCGAATTTGGGCTGGCATCGTATTTCTATACAACCGACTTGGCTAGAACCTGGCGCGTCAGTGAAGCATTGGAATACGGCATGGTCGGAATTAATACCGGTTTGGTATCCACTGCAGAGGCACCGTTTGGTGGCGTAAAGTTATCAGGCTTGGGCCGTGAAGGGTCAAAATACGGTTTGGACGAATTCATGGAAATGAAATACATGTGTATTGGCGGCATCAACCCCCTACCGCAGACATAAAAATGAAATTTTCTACTTACTCCAGCAACGGACAAACTTTCTACGGCGCATATACCGATAAGGGAATGAAGACGTTATCAGATATATTTACTCAATGGCCGACATTAAAAAGCGTTATAGAAGCCAACGGGCTGGATGAATTGTCGGCTACTGCAGAAACCGCAAAAGTCACGCACACCGATTTTGATTTTCTTATCCCCGTTGAGAATCCGGGAAAGATCATTTGTGTTGGCGTAAATTTTCCTGACAGAAATGCTGAATACAAAGATGGTACTGACGCTCCACCTAATATGTCGTTGTTTCCTCGATTCGCACAATCATTTACCGGACACAAACAGGCACTCATACGTCCACCTGAATCAGAAAAACTCGATTATGAAGGTGAGATTGCTGTCATCATTGGCAAATCAGGACGACGCATTTCTCAAACCAATGCGTTTGAGCACATCGCAGCGCTGAGCTTATGCAATGAAGGAACCATTCGCGACTGGGTTAGACACGCCAAGTTCAACGTCACTCAAGGCAAAAATTGGGATCGCTCAGGCGCAATTGGACCGTGGCTCGTGCCGTTTATAAGTGCTGAACAACTTGATGATATCCACCTTACGACTCACGTCAATGGTGAGTTACGACAAGATGATCGCACCAGTCGCATGTTGTTCCCAATAAGACGACAGATTGAGTACATATCCACATTCACAACCTTGTACCCAGGCGACATTATTATAACTGGCACGCCAACGGGTGCTGGTGCTAGATTCGACCCACCGAAATTTTTAAAACCAGGCGATACAATCACGATTGCCGCTGAAGGTATCGGAGAATTAGTAAACTCTGTGGCTGATGAAGTGTGATGCGCTTGACGCGAGGCAATTTTTCGTCTCTTGCTTGAATGGTCTTGTCTAACTACTCTTGCTGTGTGTAGTCCTGCCTGGATTGGTCTACTTGAATAGTTAAGATTACCTAATTGATTTTAAAATTAATCATTGTCAGTCACGCCTGCGCCCGCACCAGAAAGGCGCGAATTTTCCGTTGCTGGAGCATAGGTTTTCTTTGCATAGTCACCTAATGTCCGCCAATGGCGGTCCTCAACAGAGACACGATTAGCACAATTTACTAATTCTGGATTGGCAAAGTCCAGTTCGTTTGCCTTAGCAACCCGACAGCTTAACAAGTCGGCAAATTCCACTCTCAACAGTTTTTTATCAGGGCATAATACGTTATCCCCGTCTGTGGCAATGGTTTGAGCGCCAAACTCCACCACCAGAGCTTTACCACTACGCTTCGCTAATTGCGCTACAAATGGCACGAATAAAAAAGGGTACCTTATATTCTGGACCATCAGCGGCTCTTGTAGACTTAACGATTGATACCAATCGCTGAGCGCACAACCACTGATGATGGGGCACAACCAATCGTTGTTACTAATGAGTGCACCACCAATCGTTTGAGGCGTGGCATCTTGCACATCTTGCGCCGTTTTGATGTGCGAAAGCAGGCCAGCTAACAAAGCCATAGCTGGTACCTGCCGTTGACTTAACCAAACCACACTGAGCGACAGTTCGTCCGCCAGGCCCCACGAATATCCAACACCTTTTGCCGCCAGTCGTGCTCTGCTGGCCGTTTCACTGACAGAATAGTCATCGACAGAATTGTCATTGACAGTGCTGTCATTAGGGCGTTCGTCGTTGACGGAGTTTCCCAAGACCATTTTTAGTTGCTGGCAGGATAGGCCCAGAATTCGGCGTTTTGTTCGCTTAGCTCTTCAGGATAAGGTGCGTTGCCAAACATCCTGATACGAACCCACCGGTCTGATCGAGGGTCAAAATGAATGGCCCCGAAAAAGGACAATTTGCACCGCAGCATGTCGATGGGTAATAAAGTTGATGCAATAGTGTTGTCCCGAATTTCTGCATAAGGCAAGGCATTGATCGTTTGAACACGCCTTACTGCATGTCGGTGTTGTGGAAACTTAAGTAAAAACGCGGCAAGCGCGAGTGATTGGTTTTGCTGTTCAAGGGCCTCTCGCAGTTGCATAATGTCTCGAGCGGGCGACAGAGGTTGCTCGTAGGGCTCAATAGGCTCTTCAAATCTTTCACCAAGTCGAGGTTCCAGTTTTTCCTCCGACACATACCAAACCCGAGCGTTGGCATCGTCGCCGGACCAATCAATCTCCTTTGCCCATCCATAAAGCTTGTCGATAATCTCGTTTATACCAGCAACGCTCATTGCGCCATCTATGGGTTCGATTGTTGGGCTATCAGAACCCATGCAATGGCAAAACCCATCAATTAAATCGCCATACGGTTCAAGCATCAAAGAGGCTAAAAATTCTTGCGCTTCCAGCTCCAGATTTTGTTCGCACCAACGATATAGCCCATCCCAGACATGCGCTTCTTGCCAATTAACGGACGTTATGTGTTTTTTAAGTGTTTGCAAATCAGTGATCAGCTGAACTACTTTATTCTTTTGCAATTCGTGTTGTGTTCCCCATTGCTTCATGGAGTTATATGCGCGCTCATACAATGTCAAAAACAGGTCAACATCTTTATCGGTTACAGTCTCAATTGATCGAACTTGAGCTATGGCTTCTTCTCTGGCAACAATCCAGTTATGGAACAGCGCTGGGTGATTTAAAATAAATGGTGCCATTCCAAGTCCGGTTGAATTACCAATACCCAGAGATCGGGCAATGTCGGCATCCAGCGTAACTGACTTCTCCCCTCCACGTGCGTTAGCAACATGCTGTACCAAATCCCGGACAAAGGTACGAATGAGATACACCGTGAGCATTTCAACCTGGAATGGTGAGCGACACTCATCCCGATCGGCAATGCTCTGCCGATCAGCCGCACCGAATTTACCTGAGCCATAAACCGCGGTGGTCCGCATAAGGTATCCGACTGAATCCAGTTGTTCACGATCTGGTTGTTGGCCGTTAGCCAGCCTGTCTACGACATGCTGCCAAAGCCGAACAGAGCGGTTTGCCCGGGATAACGTGAGTTCAGTACCCGATAACCGCCCTGCTTCTTGTTTGGGTACGTTGTTAGCAAGTCGAACAATATCAGCTGCACTTGGCACACCGTCAAACAAGACAAACGTGGTGTCCCATTGCTCAGCGATGACCCGGTCGGAGCGAAGTTCATCTGGTAAATCATGTGCAAACGCCACCAATGAATAGGTACGTTCGGGACCGATAGCACTATAAACTGCGTGACCAAATCCATTGCTGTCTATAGAAAATTCACGGCGATCAAAGCGCCATTGCTCTGCACTTAGCCGGCGAGTCAAGACACGCATAAACGACAAACGTGATTGATGAAAGCTACCTAGTCGATTCAGCCGCATCACTTGCTCTGGCGAGCGGCGAGCAATTTTCGATGTCGGTACTGTTTGCGAATTACTTTTTACGTTCATGTTATAGGCACCCTATTCAGGAACAAAATTATCGGCATAAAATCGGTACCAGTTTTTTCCCATAAACGCTTCGACATCGCTGTCACTAAGTCCGACCTCCGTTAAACCTGATTCAATATTGTCAAAATCCCGATTGTCGTTAAACCAATCCGGCATCGGTGGAAATCCGGGTGCAGCTGCCGAGCCTTCGCCGTAATCTATTTCTTTAGTCCATCGCCCGACACGCATCCATTGCACAACAGCATCATCCTGGTCCTGGCAGAGATCCGAGCCCAGGCCGATATGGTCAATACCGTACTTGCCAGCGGTGTCAGCCACCATTTGACAAAAACTCTGCAATGAACAGTTGCTCTTGTCTTTTAAATGGTGCGGATAAAGTGAGAACCCAATCATGCCACCGTTATCTACAACCGCTCTTATAACCTCATGTTTTTTGTTGCGAAGCGCAGGCATCCATGCATGGGGATTAGCATGCGTAATGGCGATTGGTCGGCTGGATAGCTGAGCAGCTTCTATTGTGGAACGATCAGCAGAATGACTCATGTCGACAACCATACCAACACGGTTCATTTCTTTTATTACCTGTTTACCCATGCGCGTTATACCAGAATCGTTTTGCTCGTAACAACCGGTAGCAAGCAATGATTGATTGTTATACGTAAGCTGCATGAATCTGGCTCCCAGCGAATGCCAAATTTCTACCAGCCCAATATCATCTTCAATTGGGCTGGGATTTTGGAATCCAAAAAAAATAGCCGTGCGATTGGTCTGCTGCGCCACATCAATATCACTTGCCCACTTGCCCTGAAAAATTAAATCGGGAAAGGTCTCGAACCAACGATTCCATTGCTCAACATTCAGGATAGTTTCCCTGAAATTTTCGTGGTAGGCGATGGTGACGTGCACAGCATCAACTGAACCTTCGCGCATTTGCCTGAATATTTTTTCTGACCAATTGGCGTACTGTAAATTGTCAATTCGCATGGTTGCTAATACCGATTTTCCTTAGATTAAAAGCATACTTGATTTCAGCCACTATTCAGGAATAACGGCTATCACATCGATTTCCATCAACCATTCGGCTTGCCCTAAACCTGCAACAACCAACCCTGTGGATATGGGGTAGACGCCCTTTAACCAACGCCCAACCACTTTATAGACCGGCTCTCGATATCTGGGGTCAGTGATATAAGTCACGGTTTTGACGATGTGGCTTAAATCACTACCAGCCTCTTCTAATAATTGTTTTAGATTCGACATCGCTTGTTCTGCCTGAGCCGCAGGGTCACCCTGCCCAACAAGATTGCCGTCAAAATCAGTTCCTACCTGGCCTCTGACATACACCGTGTTACCGGCACGTACCGCTTGGCAAAGATCGTTATCAAGACTTTGATTCGGATAAGTTTCTTTTGTGTTAAACATCCGGATACGCTGATGGGTAGGCATGGTTTGATTCTCAGATCGGTGTCGATCATGCTATTTTGAACTGAACGGCTGATCGAGTAAACTGCTATCTGCATCCCCGATAGTCTAAATGCGACGCATGACCCGACAGCACTAATTCAAAATGCAGTGAGTATCAGAACATGACATTCTCAGTAGCCGCACGTTGCGCAAAAACAGGCATGTTTGGCCTGGCCGTCTCTTCATCTTCTCCTGCCGTGGCTGCGCGCTGTGCTTTTGTTAGAGCGGGCGTTGGCGCTGTGGCAAGCCAAAATATTACCGACCCCGCTTTGGGTAATCAATGCCTCGATCTAATGCAGAACGGTGCAACCGCTTTAGAGGCTGTCGATTCTATATCGACCAACACACAACATATTGAATATCGCCAGCTCACCGCAGTGGATAGTCATGGCAATAGCGCCAGTTATATCGGCTCGCAATCTTTGGGCGTATTTGCGGTGAGTAGCGACACCGACATTGTGTGCGCTGGCAATCTACTGGCCAATGATTCAGTGCCCAAGAAAATGGTCGACGCTTTTCATACCAGTGAAGGTCACCTGGCACAACGACTTCTTGATGTCATGCGAGCCGCGCTGGAGGCTGGCGGTGAAGCTGGCCCGGTCCATTCAGCCGGTTTGTTGATAGCCGATAAAACTTCATGGCCAATTTGTGATCTCAGGGTTGATTGGGATGAATCGGGCAAGCCTGTTCATGCGTTACAAACACTATGGCAGCTGTATGAGCCGCAATTAGAAGATTACGTGACCCGAGCCCGCAACCCTGCCAGCGCGCCAAGTTACGCAGTGCCGGGGGATGCATAAAAATGCAAAACAATAATGTACTAGCGCCTTTATTGCTTGAGGCAGCCGATGCTTTTGGACAACACGATAGTGCCATTGGCCGAACCGCCAAAGCGACACTGCTTTGCGCAGCGAAAAAACCACTGGTAAAACCTGCTCATCGTGTTCCCCAATGTCAATATTTATCGCAAGCCTATACTCAAACTGACAACAAGCTGAATGAGCAAGTTCAAATGCTCGAAAGCCATTTACATTGGGCAGATACCGACGCGGGCGTAAAACCTAAAGCGGTACAAGACCGACTTGCCTTTGTAGAACTGGTTAGCCCTTCGGGCATGATTAAAACTGAACACAGGAGAATTGGTTTATTTTTCCAACGCGCCGGCACTGACTATCCAAATCACCATCACGCGGCAGAAGAACTGTATTGCATCATCAGTGGTCGGGCCTTGTGGAGTAACGATTCAATAAAACATCCCAGCATAAAAACTCCTGGCGAATTTATACACCATAAAAGCTGGGAGCCTCACAAGATGTTAACAACCGATGAACCATTATTAACCATGTGGTGCTGGACTGGGGATATTCGTTTTAGTGAATATAAGATGATCGATAATGGATGATCAGTGAAGATTAATTTATCCAGCAAACTAGACTAACGTTGTTATGGCTTGCTCAATACAATTGAACCTGCGTTCTCTGACACGGTAATAGCAGCAGGCAATACATAACGACGTTTGCCGAAAATCACATACTCGCCAGCGATACCTTTAGGTTTGAAGCCGATAGACAGTGTTGATTTCAAAAATGAAGTGTTGGTCCAATCGGTCGTAGTAATAATATGACTAATCGACTTCGACGAGAGCTGTGATGCTGCGAACCGTATCAGTTTACCTGAAAGCCTTCGGCCTCGGTAATCTGGTAGCACCAGCATTTTATACAGATAACAAACAGAGTCTGGAAATGTGAGCTCAATACCGGTGAAATTGCCCCCACCAGAATTACGCTGAGCATCAACCGGGCTGCCGCAGAAAAACACATAACCGGCCAGCGTGTTTTCAACATACACACCAAAGCACATCACCTGCTCATCAGAGACCGAACTAACAACGGCATTACTCAGTTCATATTGTGGATCGTCAATGTACTGCCGCAGCTGATTTTCAGTGATTTGGGAAAAACGTAACTGGGGAAACTGTTCTTTATCGTTGTTATTATTACTGTTGCGGTCTAAACCACTTTCGTTTTCTAATTGCAACTGCAAAACTTTAGTAAAATCCATTGGCATAAGACGCTGGATTTTCCGATAAAGTGTTTTCGCAATTAACATTAAACCACTGTAGATTTTTTATCGCTTGTTAGCTGAGTATCGAGTGACACATCCCTGCCATCAGATTCCCCAGCTGTGTGGGCAGTGCCACTTCTAAAACGAACTTTGCGTTTTCGCGAGCCCTGTATATCGTCAGTGCAGTTTTCTTCGACCAACGTCCGTTTCAAAACCACTAATGATGAACCGCCAGTGCTGCCAGAAAGAGCGTCGTTTCTGGCATGTTCTTCTGCGGTAAGTCGTTCCTGATGTATTGCTTTGCAGCGATTAAGCACAGCCACGCCATAACCTACCCTGTAATCAAAGCTTGCGGAACGACCCGGCGGTACAGCACCTTCTTTCTTGCGAAGCTGCAGAGAGCGCTCCATAGCAGAAGTTAAATAGCCATAAGTGAGAGTTGCCACCTCGGCGTCGATACTAAAACCGCGAAACTCGATTTCGCCAGAATCAACACAAATACAGTCGTGCAACAAGGCCACAGCAGAACTGATTAACGTGACGTAACCAGGAACATTATGAAAACGTCGCCCGATGGACGAAGAGCCATACTCACTGGTATCCAGTTCAGATAACGTAACACCGAATTTTTCCATTAAAGACTGACAACGACGCAACGCTATATCAGCCTCATTGGGGCTCGAATCTGATGCCTGACTCATGGCATACAGTTTTCGTACACGATCTATGACTTTTTCTCGGTCCATCTGCCTTAACCGGATTATTGAGACTCAAGTATAGAACGAGATGAGCACAGGAACCTTGCATGCCTGAAAAAATAGTCAATCAACCAGTCTTTTTGAGGTTTGATTGATTTTCGAGCAAAAACTCTATCCATTGCCCAGCTTGCTGTGGCTTACCCACCCCGTAGCCTTGAGCGAAATCGATACCTAACTGCTGAAGAAGGGATTCGGTTTCAGCGTCTTCGACAAACTCTGCCACTGTCTTCATACCCAGTTCATGACTTAGTTGGTTAAACGCAGACACTATGGCCTTACAGGTTGGATCGTTGATAATGTCCTTTATAAAATTGCCGTCAATTTTTAGATAATCCACTGGCATGTTTTTCAAGTAACCAAATGAGCTTAATCCGCTGCCAAAATCATCGAGAGAAAAACTGACACCGTACTCTTTCATTTTATTTATAAAACACTGCGCCGTTGACAAATTCTTGATTGCGACTGTCTCGGTTATTTCAAAAACAAGTCGCTCTGGTTCGATGCCGGCACCATCTATAATGGAACGAAACAAATCAAAGCTGTCTTTGTTACTCAACGTATTGCCTGACAAGTTGATAGAGAAGGAAACATCAAGGCCTTTGTTAAACATGTGATTGAGAATCTTGAGCGACTCACACAAAACCCACTTGTCCAAGTGCTGCATCAAGTCGTATTTTTCTGCCACAGGTATAAATTCACCAGCAGACTTCACATTACCATCAACATCTGACAAGCGCAGCAAGACTTCGAAATGCGCGTGCGTACGTTCGAACTGAATTGGCTTTATTGGTTGCAGGTATAACATTAGCCCGTCATTGTCCATGGCTTCTTTCAACAAATTGACCTGCTTTAACTCCAGACTCACTGGGTCTTGGAAAAACTCATCGTACATATAGATTTGAGCTTGATTGCGACCTGCATCCTTAGCCAGATAACACGCTGTATCGGCCCTCGACATCAGCACTGATATGTCACTCAATTGATCATCAATAGTTGCGATACCCGCACTGGCACCAATGCTGTAACGACGTTGCTTCCAATAAAACGGTGTGCTGCTTATGTGTCGGATTAGCTTGTTGATTTCTTGCAAAGCATCGTTTGCATTCAGCGGTAAAATCACACCAAATTCATCACCACCTAATCGTGCAACCAACGCGTCTCCACTCAGTAACTCTACAAAACTATTAGCCGTATTTTTTAGTAGCTGGTCCCCAGCCTCGTGACCACCGCCATCATTAACCAATTTAAATTGGTCAAGATCAATAAAACATAAAGACGCCATAGTTTCACGATGTTGAGCTTCGTTCAGGATGTCACTCAACGCTGACTCAAAAACTCGTCGATTAAACAAGCCTGTTAAATCATCATGCTCAGCCAAGTGATTCAATCGAGCCTGCAGCTGAATCTCCTGTGTCACCTCACGACCACAACCGAGATAACCTGTGAAATTGCCATGCTTGTCAAATTCAGGCTTAGCGATTACGTTCACATGAATTACCGAACCGTGGTTCTTTCGCCAACACAGTACGACATTCAGTTCACGGTGTTCGCGCAACGCTTTATTGTGTTCTTCAAATTGCTCGCCAGCAACAACTAATTCATGCACGCACTGTATGCGCGACATACCCACCAGTTCTTTATTTCCATACCCACTAATTGAATCTTTTGTACCGGAGTGATAAACGTAGTTAAGATCGCTGTCCAGCTCCCAAAACCAGTCCATGGCCAGAAAAGCGAAAGATCGAAACCGAGTATGGTTTTCTTGCAGAGCCATCTGACTGGCCCGAGCTTCAGTTATATCATTAGACACGAACAATCGAAGCCCGGTTGAGGTGTTGCTCATGTCTATGCGCATCCAGCGACCATCATGCAGATGATGTGTATAGCTGAATTTGGTTTCGTTAGATAAGCTCAGCGCAACCTTGACCCAATCATCCACGTTTTCTGCCGAATCTAAATTTTGTACTGCTTTCTTGTCATAGAACAGGCGTAGATATTGCTCATAGGACATGCCCATGACAATTTCATCTTTTATGCTTGGGTATAAATCCGGAAAATCAGACGAGAAGGCCTGCAGGTTTTGATTTGCATCAAAAATACAATATCCAGCCGTACAGCTTAAGAAGACCTCGTCGTAAGTGCTGCTTGAAGCCAACTGTCCAACCAGCGAAACTTCCATCCCTTTAACTTGGTTAAAATTAGACTGCGACATTGTTCCGTTGTTGTTATTTCGTGAAAGGGTGTTTGATCTGTTGTGCTAGTACTCAGCCCCTCATCATTGATAGCGACCGGTAAGCTCTAAGCCTCATCTGCTTCAGCAGGAAATTCATCAGATTGAGATCACGTAGAGATACGTCAAGCTGGACAGTTAAATAAGGCAGGCTAACTGAACAGAACAATCAGTTACGCAATCTGAAAGGGTAAAAAGAGCCTCTAAAGAGCTTGATCTGGTTCACAAAACACTGTTTAATCAAATGCCTCACTCGTCCTGACAACACGGCTGCCGAGGGCAGGCACCACGCCGTGGGCAAATGACCCTCGCCTCTTTTTCGATACCACGCTCTAGCCAGGCAATATTTAAAATTCGGGCTACGCTTGCCAAGTCTTTAGTTATCGCTTTTGGTATTTGCGCGTTGCCACCATTGGACACACACACCCGCATCAGCTCTTGCGCAATACCCGCTGCATCCTTACCTTGAGCTTCCAGAGCAGGATTAACATCAATACCAGCACACAACACTTCCGTATTACCGGCAATATCAGCAACTTTGATGGATTCACAACAATATATTCGTGTGTCAGTGCCCACGCGCATAATAGAAATCTGCGCAGACGAACCTTTAAACTCTCCAACTAACATTCTAAAAACAGCCCAATGATTGCAAGGGTCCTGGACTTGCTTCATGTTACCCCACGGCAGTGGTATTCCATTTCCGCGGTAGACAGCGTTTAACTTACCAGGCGAAAATGCATCGAAGTAATGCCAATAGGGGTAGCTGGACACGGCGGTCATTCGGCGCATAGCAACAGAACGTGACACATCGATCAACCCTCCTACCGTTATTTCATGAGCGTTCTCTTCCAGCAAACGCCTGAACGGTACTTTGGGACAGAGCAGCGCTCCTGCAAAAAAGCTGCACTCAAAATCACGCCAGGCATAGACAATATCCTGAGCATCCAGGGCATTTGACTGGTTAACATCGAGTGCTCCGTCACGAACCGAACCACGCCCTCTTCGATCTGCTGTTATCGGGCTTTTTATGCCATCACCGTTATGCAGTACCATATGGCCAATGTGTGCAGCCAAGTCAAATTTAAGTCTTGCAGGTTGCTCTTCAAGTACTCTGTTGAGCATCACCGTAGAAGGAGATTTAAAGTATGAGCGAACAAACGTGCCAGCCCTGATGCCCAATTGCCTAAGCTCCTGTTCAGACAGAGAATCAAAAAAGCTGACGCTCAAACCCAGCCGCTTACAAATGGCCAACAGGTCGTCAACTCTGATGGGCATTTGCTTTTTACCCACATCTTCAGCTGCCCGTTCCAGTTCAGGGAAACGATTCTGGTTGTTTTCCTGATGCGCACGTATTAACAATTGGGCAAAATGCCGGCCCGAAACACCGGTTTGCGAGAGCATCTCAGGAATGGCGATACTGAGGATTTCATTTGAAAATAAAAAGCTGGGTTCCAGTGCGATACCGCTCATGCCACCGCGCCGGCCTTTATCGGGAATAACATCAGCGTCATCGGGAGCGTCATTTAAAAACCACTGGATGTCCCGTTCAAACACCTGCGCGATCACAGCGAGCATATTTTCGCTCGGATAGCGCTTTCCGCGCTCTATCATAGAGATGTACGACACAGATGGGGACGCCTCCACATCAATTTTCATGCAACGTGCCGACATGTCTTCCATGGTCAAATTATTGCGTTTACGCAGATTTCTGACCTTGGTGCCCAGAAAATGGGCGTTTCTGATCAAATTTGACTTTTTCATTTTGTAAAATTCACACTGTGTAATTTTAATTGTGCAATTTTAGTATAAATGACATTAAACTGCGCGGCATCTGAATGAAGTGCCATCAGTTCCGGAATATATGAGAACCGAGTCACTAAAAAACAGCTTTTTTTAAATTACAACGGCAGACGGACATGACTGACTACAAAAATCTTGTAAAAGAAAACGAAGACATGATTCGAGCGAACGGCTCGAGTTGGGGTGCGATAAACGCTGAACACGCCACGCGCATGGGTCTGCAGAACCGCTTTAAGACTGGTTTAGACATCGCAAAATACAACGCACGCATTATGCGCGAAGACATGGCAGCGTACGATGCCGATCCGGCTAACTACACCCAGTCTCTTGGCGTTTGGCACGGCTTTATCGCTCAACAGAAAATGATCTCTATCAAGAAACACTTTGGTGAAACCAAAGGTCGTTACCTTTACTTATCAGGTTGGATGATTGCCGCACTTCGGTCTCAGTTCGGGCCACTGCCTGATCAGTCTATTCATGAAAAGACATCAGTTCCTGATTTGATTGCCGAGCTTTACACCTTTCTAAAGCAAGCCGACGCACGCGAACTGCGCCACTTGTTCACTGACCTTGATGAAGCTCGTGCTGACGGAAACGAAGTGAAAGAAAAAGCGGTTATGGATAAAATCGAAAATTTCCAAACCCATGTAGTACCTATTATCGCGGACATCGATGCCGGTTTTGGTAACGAAGAGGCCACTTATTTGCTTGCCAAGAAAATGATAGAGGCTGGTGCTTGCGCTTTGCAAATAGAAAACCAGGTGTCCGATGTTAAGCAGTGTGGACATCAAGACGGTAAGGTAACTGTACCGCACGAAGACTTTCTCGCCAAGATTAACGCCTTACGTTACGCCTTCCTTGAAATGGGCGTGGAAGACGGTGTCATCGTTGCACGCACCGATTCACTGGGTGCTGGCCTTACACAGAAAATTCCAGTGTCTCAAACTCCAGGTGATTTAGCCGATCAATATATCTCGTATATTGACGGTGAGGAAATCAAGTCGCTTGATGACATCAAAACGGGTGATGTTGCACTTCGTCAAGGCGACAGAACTATTAAAGCTGCGCGTCTGCCAAACGGCTTAATTCAGTTCAAACCTGATACTGGCGTTGATCGTGTTGTACTTGACTGCGTGACCGCACTTCAAAATGGCGCTGATTTGCTGTGGATAGAAACCGAAAAACCGCACGTTGGCCAGATCGCGGAAATGGTTAATCGCATTAAAGAAACTGTGCCTGATGCCAAACTGGTTTACAACAACAGCCCATCATTTAACTGGACCTTAAACTTCAGGCAACAGATTTTTGATCAGTGGTCAGAAGAAGGCAAAGACGTTTCAGCTTATAAGCGTGAAGACCTGATGAGCGTTGATTACGACACGACAGAGCTTTCTGCAGAAGCTGATGCAAAAATACAGTCATTCCAGCGTGATGCTGCTGCCGGTGCAGGAATTTTCCATCACTTGATTACACTGCCGACTTACCACACTGCGGCTCAGTCTACGGATAATCTGGCCAAAGATTACTTTGGTGATCAAGGCATGCTTGCCTACGTCAAGGAAGTTCAGCGTCAGGAAATTCGCTCGGGTCTAGCGTGTGTTAAGCATCAGGATATGGCCGGTTCCAACATTGGTGACGATCATAAGGAGTATTTTTCAGGTGGTCAGGCACTGAAAGCTTCAGGTGAAGACAACACCATGAACCAATTTGGTTAAAAGTTAATTGTTGTAAGCCGTTACCCGAGGTGGGCGTCCTGCCTGCCTCGGGATCTTTTGAGTTAAAACTTGCGTGGTCTGCACGCATCTGTCTTTCAAGGTAAATGCCTGATTGATCAACTTGCCTCGGGATCATTCATAAAGTCTTGGGTGCTTCGCCAATTATACTATCCTCTTTATTGAATCGCATTTGCTGCTTGGTAAACGGGCATATAAACGCCAACTGACTGGCTGTTAATTGTAAATCCTGGGTATGAACGCGACCGCCATCGAACAACCTGTCCCCAACGACGGGAAAACCACGAGCGGCTAAATGTGATCGTATTTGGTGCTTTCTTCCAGTACTGATGCTCACTAATAATACTGACGTATCATCAACTTTATTATATTTAGCTGATAGCACGTCAGTAATAGCTGATTTCCCGTCAATGTCAGTATCAATTTTGTGTGGCAACTTTTCTGTAAATTTTCCGTGCACCAACACTTGATAGTGTTTCTCGACTTCTCGCTTGGCAAACAAATCAGCGAGTTTTTTCACGGCATTTTTCGTGTGAGCAACCACAATGAGTCCACTGGCAGCTTTATCCAGACGATGCACCAAATACGTTGGTTTGCCGTGCAGCTGTTGCACAGTTTGAGTTATCGTGCAGTGATCACTCCATTTACTGCCCTGGCTTAGCATGCCAGCAGGTTTGTACCAAATACTGTAGTTCACTTCATCAGAAACCAAAAGCGGATGCAGCGCGACTGAATCCAGTACATTAGCATCGTAATTAAGGAACAACTGATCGGACAAACCAGTATCCGCATCGATATCTCGAATTCGCTGCAGTTTGTGGCCTTTATGCTTTTTACGCCAAACCGCACCCTTTGCTGCTGCATCCATCAGTTGATGTTCTGCCAATTCAGTAGCGGCTTGCAATTGCGAAAGCGCAGTACCCCATGCGCTGACCGTCAGCTCAACCTGTACAATTTGCGCTGCTGTGTTTTCAGAATTCATTGGTACATAGTAGCCTCATTATCGTGCGCCTACCATACCAAAAACATACCAACACTATGTCGCGCTAGATTAGTGCTTGCTTGTGACTAAGCAGGGTGTTTATCATCAGTTGAATAGCCCACGACTAACTTAGGAGAATGAGGTTGAGTAACAAGAAAAGAGTTGCCATCATTGGTGCCGGACCCAGCGGTTTGGCACAACTGCGTTCATTCCAGTCTGCGGCCAACAATGGTGTAGATATTCCAGAAGTCGTGTGCTTTGAAAAACAGGAAAATTGGGGTGGTCTGTGGCTATACAACTGGCGCACTGGTCTGGACGAATTTGGTGAACCTGTGCACGGCAGCATGTATCGTTACTTGTGGTCAAATGGTCCAAAAGAAGGATTAGAGTTTGCTGATTACAGCTTTGAGGAACACTTTGGAAAACAAATAGCGTCCTACCCTCCTCGCGCTGTTTTATGGAACTACATTAAAGGGCGTGTTGAAAAAGCCAACGTGCGTGACTGGATTCGTTTTAAGACACCGGTTAGAAACGTTGAGTACGACGATTCAGCCAAAAAATTCAATGTAACTTCTCACGATCTAGACAACAATAGAACCACAACAGAACAATTCGACAATGTGGTTGTTGCCAGCGGTCATTTCTCTACACCCAACGTGCCACAATTTGAAGGTTTTGATCAATTCAATGGGCGAATTTTGCATGCACACGATTTTCGTGATGCGGTTGAATTCAAGGACAAGCGATTATTGATCATTGGCACCAGTTACTCCGCTGAAGACATTGGGTCACAGTGCTGGAAATACGGTGCAAAATCAATCACCGTCAGTCATCGTACCGGGCCTATGGGTTATGACTGGCCCGACAACTGGAAAGAAGTACCGCTTCTAACTAAAGTCAGTGGCAATACAGCAACTTATAAAGACGGCAGCAGTGAAGAAATCGACGCCATTATTTTGTGCACAGGCTATCAGCATCATTTTCCGTTTATGGCTGACAACTTGAAACTCAGCACTGCCAATCGATTAGCCACCGCTGATTTATACAAAGGTGTAGCTTTTGTGCACAACCCGGAACTGTTTTATCTAGGTATGCAAGATCAGTGGTACACCTTTAATATGTTTGACGCACAAGCCTGGTTTGTCCGAGACACAATTCTTGGAAAGTTGACCACCCCGGACAAAAAAGCAATGCAGGCAGACGTCAATGAACGTGTAGCAAAGGAAGATGCACTTGAAGACGATTACGCCTGCATTCGCTACCAGGGCGACTACGTCAAAGAACTAATTGCCCAAACTGACTACCCAAGCTTTGATGTTGATGCAGCTAACGAAGCGTTTTTTCAGTGGAAAAAACACAAAAAAGAAAACATCATGGGCTTTAGAGACAATAGCTATAAGTCGGCAATCACCGGTACTATGGCGCCAGTGCATCACACCAAGTGGGCAGAGGCAATGGATGATTCTTACGAGTCCTATATGAAGAACTAGATGTTACTAGGCTTTGCTGGGAACGATTTTTCTCCAGCGGTTCAACCCTGCTTGTCTAGAGCGAAAAATGTTTAGGGCGAAAAATGTCTAGAGCCATGAATGCGTAGATCCAAAAAGGTGGAAGACTAGTACACTGAATTCGTCGACGCATCTTAAAAAGAGTTTGGACCCGAATCTTTTAGATTTCAGTCTTCTGCACCTCACGCTTATCTCTGGTGCGAAAAGGCAGCCTCAACAGAGAAAGAGTGTGACCTTGATCACACTCAACTGCAATTACCTGATTCTTGCATTTCTCTTTCGCGCAACAGATAGTCTGCTCGATGTTTCCAAAAGTATGTACAAGTATGCTAGAGGAACCGTCTCTGAGGTTATCACCTAGCTTTTCCATCGTTTGGGGTAAATCATCACTAAATTATGCTCAATGGGTGATACCCTTACAACATTTGGGAATGCTTAAACTACGATGAAATCAATACTTAGTACCATCTCATTCTTAAGTTCAGCTCTGGTATATTCACCAATTGTCTTAAGTAATGACGTGTATAACTTACAAGAGTTTGTTGTCAGTGGAGTAAGCCTTGGGGATGATGCTAAACAAGTCATTAGCGGCTTAACCAATTATTATTCAGTCAGTATAGAAGACTTGGATATTACGACAGAATACGAGGGCACAGCGATTAAATACATTCGGTTCACAGCTGAAGGTTCTGAAATTTTTGCATACTTAAAGCCAAAGAGCGATTCAGAAAATAGTTCCACCACCGACAATGCTCAAGTGCTCGCATTCCTTTCTGAAACATATGACCAACCCATTGAAGACTACGAGGAGTATGCTAAAAAGTTAGTTCAGCAATATGGCAATCCTTCCAAAACACTGAATTTACCGAATCGGAGTGTGTACGGCTGGTGTGAGAAGATTAACAGCGACGGTTTTTTTTGTGATACGGCTTATCCTATGTACTCAGTCAGTAAAAATAATTTTGAACTCGGAATAAAGTAAAGACTCAAGATTTATAGTCAACAGGTGTATATATCGTGGAAACAATCCAACAGGACCATAAACATCGGGTCTGGCGAGCACATCTTTTGTTTAAAGTGCAAGTTTAAATGGCTTAAAAGCAGGGCCATAAACTGGCTAACCACTTTTTATTCTATCAATGTGGATGATCTGGAAATTTCAACAGAATCTGGAGGACCGGCAATCGAATATATCGAGTTCTTCGCTGAAGGCCTCGAGGTAATTGCATACTTTGAGCCGAAGGAAGACCTGGAAGATAGCGCCAAAGGAGACAATCCAAACGTGCTCGTATTGTTTACCGTAAATTATGATCAACCGTTTGATGACTACAAAACGTACGCTAGTAAGATTGCTAAGCAATACAGCGCTCCTTCAAAAACACTCGCAGTATCGCGTGGAACTTGCTACGGATGGTGTGAGAAAGTCGGCAGTAAAGGAATTTTTAGCGACGAAACATATCCAATGTTTACCATAAGCAGGAGTATGGTTTTTCTCGGCGTTAATTGAGTCTTCAGGTTTTATTTTCAAAGTAAGTCTTCAGGTTTTATTTTCAAAGTGAGTTTTCAGGTTTTATTTTCAAAGTGATGTAAATACCTTGGAAACAAACCGCCAGGACCATAGACATCCGGCCGAGCAATAACATCCTTTGTGTAAGGTGCAAGCTTGAATGGCCTGTATGCAGGATCATAAACTGGCTTAAAATACACACCGTCAAACCCGCATTGTTCAAACCATTCAACGAACTCTTTAGAACAATAAATAGACCTTGACTTGTTTAATTGATCACGAAACAACCAGCGTTCACCAATAGCATCTTCATTCATTACCAATTCATCTGCTTTTACGACAACTCTGTCACCCATGTCTACATTTTCTATAACGCTTTTGTCTGCATCAATGGCATTAATTAGATCAAAGATGTTCAACAAATAATAAGTATCACCATCAACATCAACAGGTCGCCACTGAACGTCCAGGTTGACATTATCTACCAGTTGCGTGTAAAGCGATTCTGAAAAAACAGGCATTGTTCGAGTGTAGTCAATGAATGTTACATCACGTATTTTTTGTTTTGCCCCACCTTCAAAAGGTATTTGAGTCGCCCGTAACTTTATCGAATCTGGGAACTGCATGGGAGACTCGATTGCAGACTGGACGAACTCCATGTCCGAAAGCAATTTAATGCGTGCTGCATCCTCAGTAGGATTTAATTGATAGATTCTCATATTTCCTCTTTCTTACATTTCCTCTTTTTCATGTTGCCTCTTTTTCATATTGCCTCTAGGGCACATCGCCCCAATCTTCCCGACCGTTTATAAGATCGCGTTTGATTTGTGCCAAAGCTGCCCTGGCTTGTGCCGGGCTTGTTACGGTGACAAAACGAGCGTTTATATAGTCTAAATATTCGTGCCTGAATGTCACATTATGAGTGGTTCTGCCATCCGGATTTGGTGATGGTGGGGTTGACACATTTGATTTAGGCAACCACACTCCGTTTAATTCTGAATCAATATCAATACCCCACTGCACAAGCCTACGGGCAGTCCCTATAGTTCGTGAGTGACCGTGAGGAATTATGTGGTGTGCGTCCTGAAGGGGTATCACCTGCCCTCGTAAACTGGCAGGCTCCCAATCATCCGGATACACCAATCTAGGCTCCCCATTTCGGGTTAAGTTATTACCTAACGTACTACCGCTACCACCTGTATTAATATTAGCACCGGTATCTGCAGGGTCTTCAGTGCCATTCCAAACACGATTATACCAGTCATCCGGATTAGTAATGGTACCCCCAGAATTGCGGTACAAATCCCAACCCGCTTGCACTTCGGCCGAAGCAAAATCAGGTGTTCCGCCATCAACAATACCCACTGTTGGATCAACAGGCTCTGGCAGTGGAAGTTCAAAAATACCCGGTAAATCCAACGGCTGATTATCAGGGTCAGCGAAAAGATTATTGAAGATAATTTCCGGATTCAGCATTGTTTCCATTTCTTTGCTGTAACCGGCTTTAAGCAGGTAGGGTTCGTCGATCACATCTTGATCATTGATGTGTATATCATCTAGATTTAGCGTGGTCGCAAAATCAGCGGCGTGGTGGTTACGCATGAAGAAATGGCCGTCGAACGGGGCAAACACACCAAGCGGTCCGGTATATGCGCTAACGCTTACGCCTACCGTCAAACCAGACTTGGAGTATTCATTATCAAGTATGGCGTAAAGGCCCTTGATTTTGTCGGTCATAATATCGGGATCATCTGTGCCCGAATAAGCATCCATTTTGTCTCGAGTAAGCTCGAGCATGGAATCGTAAAACCAGGTGCTTTCGTCCGATACTATGGCGTAACGTTGTATCGGAAAATTTTGCAAAATGGACAGCTGATCATGCTGCACATAATCGCCTACCTCACCAACACCAATACCAATCAGGTTTAAATATTCTGCTCCTGCATTGGCTTGGGCAATGGCCTCTACCAGACCATTTTCAATCCCTTGTACTGTCTCATCTGCTGACTGCCTTATTTCATCTAACTGCCGAACTTCACCTCCACTGTAAAGCTCCACCGTATAGGCAGCATTTCTGGCTTCCACAATTCTATTTTCGTAGACGACCATGGTTTTCGCAGACTGCACCATGATGTACATCAGCATCAGTAGAATCGGCATGATCAGTACCGCTTCTACTGAAGCAAGTCCGCGATGTTTTTTAGCGCCGCTAAACTTTTCGTGTAGAGTGCTCAATGATTTAGCACCCTTTCGTTGTCGTGCCTTGCTGCCCGAAGGGGCTCGACCATATCGACATTTTCCTGCTGCCATTGACCTGTCAATCCTGAATAATGATTGTCATCATCGAGCAATGCGATTGGTGTTAACTTGGCCTTCCACGTTTGGGTAAACAGATCAAACCACTGTGAGTTGTAAACTTCTGCCTGAGAAATTGTTGACATCTCGGTGGGAAGCACCCCAAAGCCGTTCTCAGCGAGAATTAAACCAGTAGGCGCATACGCCCCCACAATTACACTCCAATCATCCCGATCAGCAAGATAATTTTCCTGGATGGCATCTGGCAGTGAATTTAAAGGTACTCCCAAATCGTCAGCGATATTCATTGCAAATTGCGGCAGAATACGTTGCCGATTCACCGCGTACAGCGGAGCTTCGTTTGTACAAACAAAGCCTTCTCCAAAAGGCAGTCCACACCACCAGTTAGGGTCAGGCCTGCTTCTGTCTGAGCCTAAAAATTCATCTCCAATAAAGGCGAAGAGAGCAGCATCTGCCGGAAACGGCAATGCCATAACTTTATAGGCTGGTTCAAAGAACCAGTTGAGCATCAAAAGATAATTTTGCAATGGCTTGGGCCGATTCCAACTGCCTTGACTTTGACTTGAATCGCCATTGGCATAGGTGCTCGAAAAGCTATCTTCCGCGTCGTCGTATTCTTCCTCTTCACTACCAGGCTCAATAGCAGGATCATCTGGCAGACCCTCCACGTCAGGTTCTTGAGAGCCTCCATGTTGGGCCTCGTATTCAGTACGGCATTCACCTTCTATTTCAGTCTGCGCCTGATTACGGACAGCAGTTTCCTCAATTGACGTTAGCTCCATATACTCACCCCTGGTGTAAGGTCGTCGTGGGCTTACGTTATTGTTTGCCGGCTTCGGGTTAAGTCCATCCCAAGTAGTACCTTTGGCTAAACTCTTAGCAGTTGCTAGTTCAAATTCTCTGATCGCAACTCTTGGGTCGACAGCACACCCTCGAATATAATCAGCAATTCCTTGATCGCGCGATTCATTCGCCTCAGCTGTTGCATCTCCTTCATTAAACGCAACGCCATCGGCTAAATTTGTTAGATCCTGGCCATGGTATATACCCGGTGCTAGTCCTCGCCATGCTCTGGGAGGAGCAAAAATACTAAAAAATCCTAAGTCTAATTCTGCGTCGACCCGCCACGAATTAGAGTAATGTGTTTCGCTGTAAATTGAAGACCATTCCCACACTTCATCAAGTCTGGTTCCAAAATTGGCATCATCTTCGGTTTTTGTTTTGTCGTATGCGGTACCAAGCAAAGGCTGAAAAATAGCATTTACCACACCACGTACAATTCTTTCAATGATATCTCCAATAAATCCTCCGGGAACAACTGCACTCACTGCGTCTCCAATTGCATTACCCACTTGACTACCATCAATAAAACCATCAAGTTTTGTATGTAACTCCGTATAGTCTGTTTCTAGTTCTCCTCGTCCAGTATTGAAGGGACCTTCTCCATCTGTATATCCCTGCGCTCTAAAATTACCAAAATAGTTAAGCTCTATTGAGGAATAAGGATTGGTAACGGTGCCAGTTAGTCCTGCGTTGTAGACATCCCGTATGTCTTTAATTTCGGCGACAGCATTACTTATAGAGGATTGAGTGCCCTGATCTAGCTCTTGCGCTGTGGTCGAACTATCATTATCTGCAATACCTAAACTGGCCAACGCGTTTCGAAATGACTGCTCAACAACCGGAATTTGAGAGTTACCAGTATTTAAAGGATCATCAGCCCATGCCGTATAGCGAATCAGCGATGCAGAATCAGAGAAATTGACGTGCAATAGCGTATCTGAGTAATCTTCAATAGAATCAGGAAACTTTTCAGCTAAAATTCTGTTCATTCGACCAAAACTTGTAGCCGCTTTTGCAAAGCCAGTATCTTCATCGGTATGCATGGCGCGTTTTAATTCTTCTTGCATCTCATAGAGCGGTCCCATTACCTGATCATTTAAATACGCTAGCAATCCGCCGTATATCAAAGGGGCGAGTACCGTGCACCAAGGTGGACACATAGTTGCGATGCGAAAAGCACGACCCACGTAGAACCCGGCTACCAAACCACTATTTAAGCCCGCATCCATCAGCGGCTTCTCCATCGCCCAACCCGCTGCAGTAATGGCTTGTGCCTGAGTCATAGCCGTATTGTTCATCGACATGATATTAAGGCTGCGCGCTGTCCAGCTGGCTTCCATTAGAGCTGAAGTATCAGTCGCGTTTTGCAAGCGCGTCTTCTGTGCAACGAGATAGCCACCATTGAATATGGTTGCCATGAGTAAAAATATTGGAATGATGGCAAACATCATTAATATGATGATTTGGCCGCGTTCTTTCCTGTTAGGTAATCTGCGCATGATGCTTCCTACATTAATTTGACGGTTGCTTCCATCCAACGACCATAAGAACGCGTAGGGTCGTTTGCAAAGAACCATTGTCCTATGGGAATTTGTAGCTCATATCGGTATTTGACCGTTACAGTGACGGGTATGTTTATTTGGCTATGCAGAGGTGTATTAGTCACGGTCTCAAAAATACGCCAAACATCCTCTATCTCTTGGAGAACTGGATTATTGAAGTCTAAAAACTTAAATACAACAGATGTATTTGCATCACTGTAGGCGTATCTGGCCTTGCGCATGAGTGGCTCTATCCGATCAGGGTCACCGTAGTTTGTGGTAGCAGCGGTGACGTACTCTCTTACACTCGGTTCGTGCCAGGTATCTCCCAGACCACCAAATGCATATTTCTGGCTTGCTGGCGAAATAGCAACTAGCTGATTCATGGCGGCCGCGGTTAATCTCTGGTTAATTTGAGGACCTACAAGATTTGTCGTTGCCCCACCTCCGCCTATCAGGCCATCAGCGATGATCGCTGCATTAGGTAGCCCTAGTATGATGCTTGCGTATTGAGTTAAACCCATAGACTCAAAGTCCAGCCCTAGAAACGCATGGTCTCCATCCAACACGTGCACTCTTGCAGATCGTGCGGCTTTGTACGCTGAATAGTGAATCACGGTATAGGCATGTAAAACCAAGGCCATTTGAATAATGAACAACAGCATTGTTGCAAAGATTGGAAACGTCAACATCATATCCGTTGCCGTTGCTGCTCCCAGCTGCTGTTTCTTGGTAGCGATCATTCGCATAATATTGGCCCGGTGTTTTAGTTATGAGTTACTTATTGAGCTACAATTTTTAACTCGACACGTCTATTTAAAGCGCGCCCACCATGCGATTCATTGTCGTCGATAGGAGACATTTCACCTGCACCGACAGTAACAATTTGATCAAAAGGTACACCGTGCTCTGAAACCAGATACTTCTTGGCTGATTCTGCTCGTAGAGAAGATAAGTTCTCGTTGTATTCTTCAGACCCAATAGCATCAGTGTGTCCGATCAGCTCAACGACAGGGAACTGTCCATTTTTTTCTTGCATTGAAACTAACGCATTTCCAAGACCATCCAGCTCTAACCTTCCAGGACCCGTTAATTCATCTGATTTAAAAGCAAAATTGATATTATTGAAATTCAACGAATCTGTGCTTGTACTTGCTGTGTTCTCCAAATCATTTACTTTTCTTTTAATAGATCTGGTTGAATACTGAGTTTCTGCCGATTCCACCGCATAGGTGTATCTCATCACTGATAACGGGTTACTTTTTGCGTGATTATTGATCTGAGCCACGAGATTTTCTATTTCAAGCATATTTTTGCCAAGATCCCTGTAATTCTCGTTAGCGCCTAAGCCTAGAACTTCACTGGCAATGGCACGTTTGGAAGCCAATAAATAGATAGAGTCCTGACCAATGGGTTCTGCTTGAGTGAACTGTATATCCCCATGATCACCAGATGGGTACACAAGCCTGTTTGATGCAGAATCAAAGGTGTCTTTCACACCCATCGGTTTAAGTATTGACGTACCACCTTTTGAATCCACATAAATTAACGTGTAGAAGGCAGGGGTATCAGACTTCATGTTGAACACAATAGAGTCGCCTATATTGACAACCGGTGCTGCGGATTTTTCATTAATCCAGACATCGAGACCGGAGACGGTGATATCTGAACTCAATTGGCTAAGCGCTCCGTATACGTCATTTCGGTTTTTGGCAAGCGACTCTGCTTGAACAGTTTGAACTACCAGCAAACACGCAGCGAAAGCGGCCAGGCCAATATTTTTGGTGTTGATTGATTTCATGCTTTTCTCCTAGTTCCTCTAGTTCTTTATAACGAACGTCAATTGGTAATTTATCCAGATGTTATCTATTCCAAGGTGTCGCTAGCTGCGGTCAGCTCCGGCCATTCCAAAAGGTCTTCAGCACAGCGAAACCCCACGTCTTCCCCAGAGTAGTCAATGGACTCCAGGCGCCGAACAGCGATACGCATATTGGCCACATTTGAGTCGAACCTTGATGCACCTTTGATATAAGCAGCGTTTTGAGTTTCATCCATACTGGAAGTCCATTCCGACACACTACCGCCTAAATCAAAATAACCATTCGTTGATGGTGGAAAACTTCCGATGACTTTTACAAACTCAGAATCAGCGGTCCCTTTCCAATACAGTTTTGTGGCATCCCAGTCCTGCCCCCATGGGTAGATATTTCGCATGTGACCACTTGCCGCGTACTCCCATTCCGCTTCCGTGGGAAGACGCTTACTAAGCGAATCGCAATACGCGATTGCATCATTTAAAGTGATATGAACAACCGGGAGATTAAGCTGGTCTGGCTGGATATAGGTGTTTGACCAATTTAAATCTGATACTCGCATCACTGCAAACTCTGTTGCAGAATCTACAACCTTACCGGTTTGGTTGCGCAGCTCTGCCTCTGTTTTAACATCATTGTTTTCAGCATACTGTTCAAATTCCCCAGTCGTCACTTCGTTTTTATCTATCGCAAAAGGCTTCAAACTGATTGTGCGTTCAAGCTCATCTTGATACCAATCTATAGAGCAGGAGTCATTCTTTTCTTTACATACAATTAATGCCTGGTCAATTTGATCTTGCGTACTACCAATGACAACTGCCCTGCTATTACGGTTAATAGCAGTAGTAACAAGTTCGATTTGTTCACTATAAGCAATGAATTTAAGCTCAAGATCTTCCAGGCTTGTGTAATCAGGATTAAGTTCATTATCAAGAAGCACATCTTCTACATGGAACAGTGACGCATCATTGCTGAGTACGGTGAGTGAGTCGTGGGCGGATTGCATGGTTACAGGCGCGTGAACATCGATAATCGATGCGTACTGTATTGTGCTTTCTTTTACATGTTGCAGAACCCCATCCATGTCACCTGCTGCCCATGCGTCTTTGGCTAGGTCATAAGAGTTGTCTGCCGCCACTACCTCTTCCAGCTCTGTTAGTTGAAGCGTAGATAGTACTTTTTGCTGCAACTTTGCCTGCTCTATCAGGGCGTCTCTCTCTGCAGTATTATCTACTTTCTGAACACCCAAGACCAAGAAAGCCACCAGCCCCAATGACATTGCAGCACCAACGGTCCCGCCAGCTATCATCCATAGTGGCACCTTCTTTTTCTTTTTGGTTTCTTCTAATGCTGTAAAAGAGCCGGTTAGCCCAACTGCAGAGCCACCATTTATAGCGTTAAGCTCATTAATGACGGTTGATGAGGTTGCGTACCTGCTACTTTGATCTTTATCGATCATGGAATGAACGCATTCGACCAATTTAGGCGCTATCCCATTGATAATGCTATCCAATGGCTCTACGCGTTTATCACTGACATGCCAGTTGGTCCAGTTTGTGTTTCGTTCGAGCTCTAACGTGGTATTTACAATTGAGGAGAATTGAGTGTTAAACGAATCGCTACCACACAGCATTTCATAGAACAGAAACCCGATAGAATAAATATCAGTACTTCTATCTATTTTTCCAGAAGTGCTATAGCACTCAGCGGCACCGTATTTTGTATTGGGTGTTAGAAACATTGCATCAGAGTCAAGCTCCACACAGTTGCCCAGCGATAACAACTTTACCTCTGTAGCACAATCGTTAACACCAATTGTCTCAGGTCGTATGTCTAAATGAGAGTACCCACGTTCATGTAATTCATTAACACCCAACAAAATCTTGGTAATGATATTTTGCGCAGCCAATGGGGCTATCGGGCCAGTGCTGAGTAAACCAGCCAATGTAATACCTGGCTCTTCAACGATAATGGCTGGTGATTCCATAATTTCACCAGCAGCGTGTCTGTCTATAAAATCCACGACATGGTCTGAGCTTATACTGGTAAAGAGCTCTGACTGACTATTAAACCATTTGACAATATTAGGATTGCTCAGGCTTTCGTCATTTATTGACAGTATGGTTCTTAGTTTCCCAAATGCTTTACTGTCCTTAACGATTGTTTTATTAACAAACCTGTCTTTGGTTAGTTTTACAATTTCGTATCGATTTGCAATTAATTGTACGCTCATATTGGGCTCAACACTTTAGGTTGTAACTGCTTAATGGCAGTGATAGTTTTGGCAGCGTATCCTGCTGCTGGATAACGATGATCAGGAAAAACAGACATCGCACTCTTTAAAGATAACTGTGCTTTGTCGTGTAAGTTCATCTGAAAATAGTGATGCGCCGTAGTAAGATGTGTTTTCGTCTTACTGACCAGCTTCTGAATTAACTCTGTTTTTTCTTCCTCATCTGCATAGCTCCCAGTCTTTATCTGCTCATAAAGACTCATACTAGCTGGAACACCACCTTCATAGCTGACTGCGCCAGATGTTAAAGAATTAAGGAATTCGCTTGACTGCACCGACACTTTTTCTATCTCAGCGAGTGAAATAACAGGAGGTACGACAGCTGCAGCAATATTTCCGGTAAGATTTTGTAAATACGCGAATAGCGGCAAATAAACCATCGCTATACCGGCAGCAATCCAAACCCACTTACTGTTTTTTTTCTTAGGCTCACCTGTGCTCCCGTCATTAGCAGCGGATTGATGATGCAAGGGGGTAAAATCAACGCTATTCTCTGCACCAAGCTGAATGGTACTGAATTGATCCAACTCAACAGAATCTACCTGAAGCTGATTAACGTACGTGCCATTAGGACTATTGTTAGTTAACGTCCAAACGCCGTCTTCATTTTGCTTAATTACAGCATGCAGCTCACTTGCGTATTCACCAGAGAGTTTTATATTGCACTTCTTGTGTGTACCTAGTGAATATTCACCCTTCTTTAGCTGGAATATTTTACCGAGCTGCTGGCCAGCGGTGACCTCCAGTCGTGGATATTTTTGTCTGCTTAACATAATAATTCCTTAAAACATTCCGCTATCTTTTAAATTAACAGCAGCTGGCCCTAATATCAGAACCAACACAGAAACCAACAGCAACATTGCCGGACCTTGCATCCGTATTTTCATTTCTTCAGCGACACGTTCAGCAAGTTGGCTTCGCATAAAACGCATCGCATCAGCCTGTTCTTCCAGGCTATCAATTATGGGCGTGCCCATTTTTAAGCCCTGAACCAACGATCGCAGGGCGTTTTTTATACCTGTTGATTCAATCCTTGATTCCATATTAGTAAGCGCTTCTATTATTGACTTTCCATAATCTATTTCACTGGACACGTTTTTAAGTTCTGAGGTTAAGGCACCGGTTGGGTTTTCCCTAAGATAGATTTTAATCGCTTGCGGGAAGGTAGAACCCGCACCCATAACCATTACGCACATATCAATAAAATATGGGAAATCCCTTACCAGGAACTTCTTTCTATCCACCACAATCGAGTTAAGCCACATATTGCCGAGCACATAGGAAACTATGGCAAGAAATGTTGGAAAGACTATTGTGGGCACTGACATCCCGCCAATCATAAACAGCATGATGAAATTAAATAGCCACATGGCTCCACTGATCATTACCAGGATTGCCAGAAATTGCTCACCACTGAGTTTCCCACCTGGGTTACCTGCATGAATTAATCTCTCATTGGTGGAAGCGGCTACAGATTGCATGCTTTCGCTACCGAAAAATGTGGCAAAAACAGCAATGTATTTCCCCATTGGCAACTTAAGTACGTCTCCATCAGGTACCGAAGTACTTTTCAGCGACTTTGCAGCTGCAACAAAATGTGTCGCAACAAAGGTAAATATACAAAGTACCGACAAAAACACACAAGCCAAAATAACTGAAATAATCATATGTCCACCTGCAAAATGCGATACATCCAAAACAAACCGCCGAGGTAAAGCAGCACAGCCGCTATCATTACGATATACCCAATGGCGCTAGAGAATAGGGTTGTTATTAACTGAGGTTGCATCACAAGCACTATTGCCAGAATGACCAGTGGCATAACACATAAAATCATGCCGCCCTTTCTGCCTTCAGCTGACGAAGTATGAAGTTTTTGATCAAGGCGCCAAATCTCTTTAAGAGAGGCACTCATCACTTGCATAGTATTGGGAAGATTACCGCCCAGGTCGGTATTAACCAACATCGCCGTTACCGCCAGGCTAAAGGACTTACTGCCAATGCGATCCCGTGCCGCTTTGAGCGATGTGGATAAATCTATTCCAAGTTTTTGATCGCTGGTTATCTGGCCAAGTTCTTGTGATACTGGATAAGGTGCATACGCAGATACATCGCTGATAGCTTGTGACAAAGAACGTCCGGCTCTGGTGGCACTTGTGAGCTGATCAAGCACAATGGGTAGATGCTCATCAAACTTCTCTCTGCGTTTCTTGGATAAGTGCCAATAAATAGCTGATGGAATTTTCCACAGAACATACGTTATTAAGCCTGCCAGCAACAAATTTCGGGATAAAATGAGGATAACCACGAATGCAGCACCGCATCCCCATTCCATCCAGGCTGTATGCTCTTTCGGAGATGCACCTGTCACAAAAAGATTTTTATGCCACTGCTCCATTTGCCGCATATTTTTATTACGGAAATCTCCGATAAACCCCGTATTCACAACGCCCGGAACGGCAATAACGACAAAAAATACTGAAAAGAACGCTAATGCGACAGTCAGCAGTGGCAAAACCATGGGTGTATTGGTTAACACGGTGCCCCCTAGAAAAAAGTGTCTAAGTCAACGAGGCCTTTCTTCACCATTGGCGCAAGAAAGGTTGGAATATAACCCGTGTAAGTGTGATATCCACCTTCGAGTTGTTGGTGATAAACAAAAATGTCTTCCACTATGACTTCGCCAGTATCCCGATCAACCTCGGTAACTTCGGATATATGGGTGACTTTTCTTGAACCATCTGACAAGCGATTCAACTGAACAACAATATTGACCGCAGCTACTACTTGATTTCTTATGGCGGAAACTGGCATTTCTATGCCAGTCATCACCATTGTTTCTAATCGCTTCACCATATCTATTGGAGAATTGGCATGTGCTGTAGTCATGGAACCATCGTGACCGGTGTTCATGGCCTGTAACATGTCCAGTGTTTCTACACCACGACACTCACCAACAACAATACGATCTGGGCGCATTCTTAGTGCGTTCTTTACCAAGTCTCGAATGCTGACCTCACCATTGCCTTCCATGTTTGCGTCTTTTGATTCAAGAATGACAACGTGATCTTGTTTTAGCTGTAGCTCGGCTGTGTCTTCTATGGTAATCGTGCGTTCAGAGTCACTTATGTAACTCGACAGACAATTCAGCATGGTCGTTTTACCTGACCCTGTACCGCCAGAAACAATTACGTTCATGTGATTCTCCACACATGCACCCAAGAAGTTCTTCATGGCTTCATCCAAAGCTTCAAGTTCCACTAACTTCTCAATAGTGATAGGCACAGTGGCAAACTTACGAATGGTAAGCGCTGGACCCTTAACCGCTAATGGTGGGATGATCGCATTTACCCGAGAACCATCTGGCAGGCGAGCGTCTACGTAAGGAGTACTGGCATCTACTTTGCGATTAACCGGGTCAACAATCTTGGCTATAACGGACATTAATGCTGCGTCATCATGAAAGCGTCGGCGTGAATTTTCAACAACACCAAATTTCTCTACAAATATCTTATCTTTAGAGATGACCATGATCTCTGATATAGATTGCGTATCCAGCAATTCTTGCAAAGGACCATAGCCAAATATAAGGTCCAGGATATTTCGCTTGAAAAACATAGAAACAATATAGCTTTTCACACCTTCTGAAAATCCAATCTCGTGCTTTCTATACGCTTCAACAAAGCCTGCGTCTAATTTATCGCTGTCAGCCCGCATTGATTTTGTGGATAGCTCAAGCCCCAGATCCTGATGCAACTTGAGCAGAACATCTGTGATCAATGATTCGTTATAAATGTTCTCGTACTCTGTATAAGAACTATTCTTCTTGTCATCGCCTGTTGTTGTGATATTCGCATTCAGTCGTCTATAGATGGCGTGACGTATCAAGTAGTCGTCAAGTTCTGGCTGAATGGTTCCAATCTCATTTTCTACCAATCTGTCAAGATTGAATTTTATTCTTTTTCTGATTTCCTTATTTTTTGTATCTATTATTTCAGTGGACCTTCGCAGGTCAAGTGAATCAAGCAGTTTGTCGTGTATCAGTATTTCAATATCCACAGCCGCTTTCAGATAATCTTCGCCTTCACCTTCGTTGGTATCATAGGTGTCGTCATTTGTTTGATGAACTAAATACTCGCCAATACGTATTTTTGCATGTTCATCCAAAGGCGTAGCGGTGCCAAACTGAATCGGCTTATCATCGACATAAGTTGGATTTAAACCAGTGTGCTGAATCGACCAACTGGTCTCATCCACGACTAACTCGGCTTGTCTGTCTGACACACATCGCGAGGCGATCACAATGTCAGGTTGGATTTCGTTAGCACTATTTTGACCTAAGCGACCGAGAATATAGCTACCTTTTGCAAGATCATATTCTCGACGTTCGTCGAAAAGCGTATTTTGGACGAGAATTCTCACCTACTTCTCCGTAACCGTCTGCCAGTCAACATCGTTGATATCCTGCTCACTGGTATTAACCGGATTTCGCAGAACAAGGTTGAATCCTTTGTCAGACTGAGACATTAAAAATGTCAACATCTCTGCTTCTTCGGGTGTTACGTCCAAAGTGATTGATGAATAGCCCCTCTTATTTTTCAGGTATGCGTTTCGTGTTGTAGCCTGGCCTACAGCAAGAACCTGCATGTTCTGCATAATCGTTCTGGTAACAACTCGCTTATTTAACGCTCCAAATGCACCATCCATAGAATTAGTGCTGATAATACTGGCAGGCGCAGAAGTGAACCCGGTATTTGATACTGGTTCAGGGGCGCTTGTGATAGACATCGTTGTTAAAATATCTACCCGACTTCCTGGTTCCACAAAGTAACTGACTGATGTTATCTCTGAGACCGGAATAGTCACTGCTCTCCCTTTCTCAGAGATGATGCTGGAAAACCTGACTTCCGGGTCATCCAACAGGTGTTCATGAAGAATAAAAGAGCCGGATAGCACATCCTTACTCACTCGAACATCATTATTGGTAAGCCATGCTTCAACCTCTGGCGTGTAGGCAACCGCAACAGATTGCACCTCGTTAAACTCGAGCGGAATAGTCACCGCACTGATCATATTAGGAAGCAATCTGTCACCAGCAGCCAGATTATTGTCAGCATTAAGCTTCATGAATTCTTGCCCAACAATAACTACTTCCTCCTCCTTTACTTGTGTATAGGCCAATGCCGCTGCCACCAGCCCCAGCACTAAACCCAACAGTAATATCGCTTTGCTACCCATAGCCTTTATCCAACTTGAATTAAATAATAATAATTAAGCAACCAATACATACTAATTGCTGCGCATTTGCAGTGTTACCTGAACACTTTGATCTTGCTGGTCACCCAACTCGACAAATAAAGAGGCTTCCGCATTCTTCTTCGAAAACTGCACCAGTCCATAATCAGCTTCAATCACTGAGTGACTCTCTTTTGCATATCCCGCGACACTAAACGCATCAATGTAATGAGTAATGTGAGATAAAACTCCGCCGTTACTTTTATAAGACCAACTCTTGGAGTGCCAGTCATTGGCATTTTCTGAATACGTCATGGTCATGACAGAACCGGGATATCGTGAGACGGATGGTTCATCTCCATTAACGTCTTCGCCATTCTTTCCGAACAAATCTGAAAACTTGAAGCCTTCTCCGAATTCCATCTGCCAAAAAGCGACTGATACAGTTGTTCCAGGACTCTTTTCAGCCATAAATAAATAGCCATTTTCAGACTCTTCGCTAATGAACGATGAGTCTGGGTCAATAGATTTAATAGGCACGCTAGCAATCACACGATGCTGCTGAGTTTCATACGTAAACGGTGTTTCAATTGCGTCCACAACCTTTTTCTTTAACAATAGTGATTGCTTATCAGCAAATGCATCTCCGATGTTTAACAATCGATTAACGTTGTTCTTAAGTTCTTTCTTTGGAATACCTTTTGTAAACGCTTCGTATATTGGGTCGTACTCGTTAAGGACAGACAAAATCTCGTTGTTGGCTGACGCTTTTCTCTCTGTAGCGCGATTCCAAACTTTAAAGAACTCAGAATTATCTCCTGCCGGGTTTGCGAAGCGTTTTACTTTTAACGGGTTTCCATTAATCTCTACCTGTCTGATACCGCCTGGCACCACTGACCTTCCCAACATTTCTACTAACGCATCTGTATTGTCTTTGATAGTTTTCGGGGAATCGATATACACGTCTGCTTGTGTAGACACCGAAAACATTACCGCTAAAAACACGCCACCCGTAAACAAGCAGTGGCGTACTTTCTTAATCAATATGTCGGAGCCGTTGATGCGCCTAGAATGACGAATATCCATATTTTCATAGTTATTGTTATTCTTTATACACATGATCAATAGCTCCAACATTCGATTATTTTTTTAACGATCGACTATTGAAGCGGGCTACCAGCCTGTGCTGTAGTGTGCAACCCCGCAGCTGTGGTGTTAGCAGTAGTCACTGCTGTAGTCGCCGTACCGAACGCCTGGGCAATTTGTCCGCCGTAAACGACAAGTGCAATAACCAAAGGCAATACAATCAAAGCGATAATCAAAATAGGGCCGATTGGCATTTCACCACGTTGGCGTTGAAGCTTCATTTTGCGTTGTTGTTTAGCTAACATTTTCACGATAAATATCCTTTTAGGCCTTAATGAGTCGGGCCAATTGAGTTAATTTAATATTCGTATTCATCGCGTCATACATAGACACGTTGAATACCATCTTCTTCTTACTACTTACATCATCAGGTACATCTCTGATTCGATAACCCGCTCGATCACGCCCAAAGCGGTTCTGTTAGTTCTATATTCAATTCATCTCGCGCTTGTTGAACCTGCTGTACAAACGTGGGTCTGACGCCTGTCCACTGCAATTCACGTATACCATCTGGCTTTTGAACAAGGACGAAAATATCCTTAACTGTGCTATGGCCATCAGCATTCACAGGACCAACTTCAGATACATGCGTTAGCATCCGACTGCCGTCATGGAATCTACTTATCTGCACAATTATTTCGATAGCTGAACTGATCTGTGCTCGAATAGCGCTAAGAGGCAGTTCAACACCACCCATCAATGACATAACTTCCAATCGAGCAATTGCATCTAGTGGTGTGTTGGCGTGGGCTGTTGACATAGAACCGCCATGCCCGGAGTTCATCGCCTGGATCATATCGATCGCTTCCCCTCCACGACACTCACCAACGACAATTCTGTCTGGCCGCATTCTTAAGGTTCCGCGGAAAAGCTCGCGCATAGTAATGCCACCGCGGCCGTAAGGGTCAGGTGGCTTCACCTCAAATTGCACCACATGGTCTTGTTGCAGTTGCAACTCAACGGAATCTTCCAGGACAATAATTCGCTCATCGCTGGGAATCATGGCTGACAGACAGTTTAATAATGTCGTCTTACCAGAGCCGGTACCACCCGAAATAATCACGTTTTTGGCAAGATGAACGGCAATGCCCAAGAACTCAGCACATTGTTCACTCACGGAACCAAACTTAATTAATTGGGCAACATCCAGTTTTTCTTTGGCAAATTTTCGTATCGCCACACTGGTTCCTGCTATCGCTGCAGGTGCTTGAACTATATGAACGCGGTGTCCCTCAGGTAAGCGCGCTTCAATAGACAGGTTTTCAGGTGTTAATCGTTTGCCGACAAATTGTGTGATATTGCGAACAGCCGCTTCCCAGGATTCTTTATCCTTGAAGCTGTCTGATGTTTTTGTGATTTTTCCTTTCGATTCCACATAGATTGTGTCGAATCCGTTGATCATGATCTCCGAGATAGATTCGTCATCCAAATGCGCTTGTATAGGCAGGAGCAAGCGCCGCATACTTTTTTGGTAAAGCGCCGCTTCAGGGTCAACCATAGTGTCAGTCGTACCCGTCTGAGCTTTGACTTCTTCAACTCTGATTTCTTCTAGCGCGGCAGACATGATTGATATCCAGGTTTGAGCCAGTTAAAGCGGTGTTACTAGCATTAAGAGCTGATTCTGAAACATCCATACAAGCAATGCTTCAAAGCCGGACACCAGGGTTAAAACTATTGGCAGTACGAACAGGGCGACAATTAGCACGTATGCTGCAGTATCTTGCATTTTTGCTTTCTCTCGATTTAAGTAGGGCAAAAAATGAAATCAATTCAGTCCTTGCAGCCGATACCGAGACTAACGCTCTTGTATTTTTTTTTGAACGAACTTTTTTATGAATATGTGAAATTGATTACTACTGCGCGTTTTTCATTAACCTAAAGGTTAGCTACTAAACTTAAGTCTAAAATCAAACTGTATAAACTCGTTTCAACTTATAGATGCAACACTAAGACAATATTTAAACGAACTTTTTGTCTGAATTTTTAGTGTTTAATTTTTAAACAGTCGCTGGCAATAACTGGTTCAGCACCTCTCCTAAACTAATGACTAGTTACCACTAAGCACACGCGCAGTGCACGTTAATAATTATTCTTGTGTGCGTTAATAAGCTCGTGATGACAGTCACTATTTAATAAATTGACACTGCGTTTAACATAAAACGTAAGTTACACTCGGACAAGATGAACACACTTGGCTACTGGATATTTAGAGGACACAGAGATGAAAGCATTTAATATAAGTACGCTAATGCGTGCTCAGATAGCACTATTTTTATTTACGCTGCCACTCAGCGTTAATGCTGAATGGTCCGGTGGCGTGGAGGGTGGTACCGTTTTGGACGGAGACGACTCAAGCACCAGCCTTGAGCTGATTCTACAAAACCAGTCCAGACCCTTCAGTCAGGAAATAAATGCAGAGTGGCTTAGTAACCAGGATGGATTCAACACATACGAGCTTTCTTACGAGCCAAAATACTGGTTTTCAAAAATGACCTATGCGTTTGCAGAGGGTGCAATAAAAACGTTCGGTTCTGCATCGCTTGATGATTACCAGCGTCTTCTGGGTGGTGGTGTGGGTATCGAGCTTATCAACACTGAAACGCAAAATTTATTTGCTGAAGTAGGTGCCTACAATATCACCTCTATTGTAGCTGCCACAGAATTTGCACCAGAGTTTAATGAATCAGTTGTATCATCAGGTTTTGCTGTAGGTGGGTCACAAATAGTATCTGATTTAATCAAACTGGAAGTTGATGCAGATTATTTAACGTCAGACAATGTCGATAGGAGCACTGCTGAGGCAGGTATTTCGGTGAGAATTCCCAATGGTGCTTTAAAATACAGTTTTAACTATGTTAGTAGCACTATTGGCGATCAAGATGCAGTATCAAACAGCAGCTCATCTATTTCTGTAAAGTACAATTTTTAAAAAAAATGTGGCGAGAAGGTTTCCGTACCATCTCGCCACACACTACCTGGCAACCATCACAATCCTTTGCGAACATCCTTGTTGCCATTTCTACTCGGTACAACTTACTGTTCAATATTTATACTGCCTAAGTTGTTTCTGGAAAATTGAACGTTTTCGCCCAATTCGATATTGCAAGTTTGAGCGTTATTCAAACCGATGCCCCAACCCAGGCTGTCGGTCAAATTTGTATTGCTTATGCTGAGACTCGCGCGGCTACAATCTATAGAAATATTACCCGGAAATATTTTATTACTGCCGCCGCCAAACGCAATATTTGCGTTCTGAATAGAGTTTTGTGTCGACGTGGAATTTAGCTCAATACCGCGCCATGAACCAGGTATGGCAAGTTTGCTGTAGACACTGACTGGGTTTTCACTTGTACCTAACATTTTTATCGTTGCAGCACCGCTAATCTGAATAGCACTGTCGCTAGGCATGCTTAATTGGACGCCTTCAGCCAAAGTCAATGTTGCCCCCCGGATGAGTAACGATTCTTCTAGATCATATGGCACCCCCAGATTAATCAGTTGGATATCATCTACAACATTTATGGTTTTCCTCAGTAAAATAGCCGATTGATCATTATCAGATATCCTAGTATTCAAATTTAAGGATCCCAATTTTGATATCGGTAGCCGTATGCTCTTCGCATTGTTCTCAATATTTAAACGATTTGATGTAAACGAATCACCGGATACGTAATTAATTGCGTAGGCACTACTGCCACGAATACTGACAGAATCTAATGTCACAGGACCATCATTTATAAGTAAGCTAGCGTCAAGACTATTGGATGTAGCACCAGTTCCAGCGAATTCGATATCTGCATGATTTAATGTCAGGCTGCCAAAAGATTGTATACCTGACCATGCGCCCCGCTCTTCAGTGATTCCAGTGAATTTAACTCTGCGCTCTTCAGTACCATTGACAACTAGCGAACTCGCCAAAAATATTCTACCGGCTGACCGCATTCGAATTTCGACCCCCTCCAACACGGTTAATGTGCCCTCACTAATCGTTAGCCTATTAGCTACATAGGGAATACCCAAGTCTTTCAGTTGAGCATCTCTACTTACAAACCCATATTCAAGTTCGACTATGGCATTGCGATTATCACGAAAATCATTTCGTTGAGTCACATTAGCTATTGAGTGAATATCTAACTGCAAAGGCACATCACAATCGGCAATCACCGTGCCATCCAGCTTGGTTAAATTTCCAAACTGGTTAGTTGAAGAAAATCCCACACCCGCACAGTTTCTTATTAGATTGTTTGATATTTCCAGCACAGATGAAAACGAATTAGAGCTCCGCAATGCCACGGCCGGGCTATTACCGCTACCTGCGTATTCAACCACGGTATTGATCAACTTATTCTTGCTACTGTTAGAACTCTGAAAAGCTATCCCATTCCAATAACCGGGGGTAAGATCTTGCGAAGTCATTACTACAGGGCTTGCCGCGCTACCGATTGAACTAAGAGAACCGCCCGTGGATACAGTTATCCCAATGGTCGCGCCAAATTTTAGAACAACACCTGGCTCGATGTCTAAGTGCCCCTTATTTACAACAGAAATCTGTCGATCAACTAAATAACAGCCAGCTTGCGCTGTCACTTTGGTATCAATAAAGTAGTCACTCCACTCTGTCGTACAATCCATTGACTCAATATCAGGAATTGTTAACCCAGCCAATGGCGATACCTGACTAAATGATGTGTTACTGGATGATCTAACTTCATCACCGGTCGCTGTTTGACAAACCTCTGTACTCTTTGCTGACTCATTACCGCTAGCGTCTACCGCACTGACCTGATAGCAATAGTTGACCCCACTTGAAATTGTTGCATCTGTCATAAAGGTACTAGTGACAGTAGTCAGGGGTTGTAGGGAACCACTTTCACGGCCACGAAAGACATCAAAGCTGACCACATCGCCTATATCAGATTGCCCCCAAATTAATTCCATTTGCCCTGGAAATGCACCGATAGTCAATTGGACGGGAGCGGGTGGCGCTAAACTATCCAACTCACCCAATGTTTCGGTAGTAGAAGAATCAGACGATGCGGAGGTATTGCCAGACCCATCGATGGCCGTTATGTAATAAGTGTACAGGCGACTGTTTTCCAAGCCTCCGTCTGTATAAACCGGAAATGGTGTAGTGGCAATAAGAGTGTCATCTCTGAAAATCTCGTAGCCGACCACGCCACGGTTGTCAATAGTAGGCTCCCAGACAATAACTATTTCATCACTTGCACTTGGCAGAGCTCTGACTGACGTTGGAATCTCAGGACTTTCAGTATCAGGTTCATCCGCTAAATCAAATATCGAAAAGTTAGATCGCGTGGTGCTTTGAGTTTTAGACAGCGGGTCAGTAATAATGACGGCAATGTTGTCGTCTTTAATAAGCATTTGGTTTGCCCGCAAATACCCGTCGATTCCCTGAGGATCGTTACCCGAATCATAGTTTCCTGAAAGCAATTGTTCCCCGGTTAAACCATAAGTATCAAGGACCAGCCGTACAAGACCAAGGATAGAATCTGAATTTGCGTCAAATTGGGCCTCATTAGGCAGGCTGGTAAAAAGTACTTTATCGTCAAACTCACTGTCGATGTTGCCATTATTTGCCGCAAACCAATTGCGCATGATGACATCGCTATAGCTATGCACATTACTACGCTCTTCACCAAACGAAATCGCGTAACGATATTCGTTGTTGCCCAGGTCAGCTCGAATGAGAAACGGAGGCTCACCTTTGACAGAAGGAGCGTCGTACCGGCCTGTGTCATCGAACACGGCGTTACTGACTTCGCCCGTATTAGACATTATTTGCAGTGAATTGCTGGCAAATTGTCTAACATCGGTGACCGTACCAAAAAGTTTTATACCGGTTCCGATGACACCGCCTTCAGAATCGTCGTCATCCGGGTCGTCTACCGCACAACTGGCAATAACCAGTAACAGGTAGACAGAAATTCCTAATCTTTTGATTAGTTTTTTACAGCGGTTTGCTTCATGCATGTTCTTCACTCGTCATCTTGACACTTTTAATTTGCTTAGCGCCGTCAAAATAATAGATTCCTAATCCAACTCGTATTCCCTTACCGTTTAGGCTGGGCTTTGACTCATGTTTATCAAAAGACATGATTTCAGTGAGAGTTTTAAAAAAGGCCATGGCTTTGTCATTACCAAGCTCATGAAACTGCTTGGCAAGATCATCCTCTATTCCACTATAAACTAGTTGCCAGTTAAAACGAATATCATTGTCCGAGGCCTTGTCTTTTTCTAATCCAACAGAAAATAAGTCTGAGGCGCAAACCGACATTACTCGAACCTTTTCAAGTTCCGGTTGTTGAGAGGCACAGTGTGTTTGATTCAATTTAACTTGATTAGCATTAAACTGTGACGTGATTCCCGCTTTGTTTAGTTGTGTCAAAAGCGATTTATAGGGTATTCCGCTGCTGTATTTATTGACCAGGCTTTCGAAAGAGCCGGATTTTCCGTTAATCTGAAGCTCAATCGGCCGGTTATCACCATCAACATATTTTTCATCGCACAACCAACCATTGACTATATTAGCGGCGTCATTACTGCGTATTTTATCCCATTGATATTCGAGATTGGATTTAGTTTTAAGGCGAACCACTTCTTTTCTGCACAGTCCTGTAAGTTCAGCTACTCGCGAGTAGGTCATCTTTTGACTGTCTACGGAGCATTTCTCATAAGCAACTTCAACGTATGATTGCCTGACAAGCTCTGTGAGCTTACTATGCGTAAAGTCGTTGCGAATTAGCACCTCTATCAATGGCTTCAAAATTAAGGTCGCCATCTGTGAAAGAGAATTGTTGGTATTTGATTGCATGGAAGGATAATATTCCCAATGCGTGCTGGCTGTCAATTAGCAAAAAGCACAGGAAACCGTTGATGGGCTATATATCCCATGTATCTCTTTGTATTAGTACACAATAATATTTCTAATTATTTTTAAAATAATTTCATAAGGTGGGAAATTGGGTGTTTTTGTCCAGTTTTGCGCGCCTACAGCTCCATTAAATGCAGTTAAACCGCTGAATGTCACTCACCATCGGTCACCGATTGATAACAGTGTCTGACAACTCTGTTCGAATCAATTATCGAAAGCACGTAACAGAAAACAAGCTATATACTACATACTACGTGCTGCGTGCTGCGTGCTGCGTGCTGCGTGCTCAAATCCTATGTCACGAGACGCGGGGATTCAAATTTCACCTGATATTGCGGTACCGGCTCTTCAACCGTTCGCTGCTGCCTGGAGATGAATGGCTGTTTTTCGTTTTCACTCAAAACATTACCATCACCCTCAAAGAAATAGCTGTCAGACTCATTTTCAGTTGTATCAGCCTGCCGTTTTGGGATTATTTCAGCTGCTTGTCTAGCATCAGACCGGCTATTTGGAATTACTTCGGCTGTCTGTATACCCACATCACAACTATTCAGGATTATCTCTGCTGCAGGTTTAACTACACGCTCAACCACAAATCGACAACGAGTAGGCAACAGCTGCTTCTTACTTGAGGAATACAGGCCGGTACTCAGGAGAGAGTCAGTATTTACGGTGGCCCGCTTTATATCGAAGTCACCAGAGTGAATTAGTTGATGATGAAATTGGCAAAGACAGACGCCATTATCGACTGAGGTCTGGCCACCGTCGGCCCAATGCTTTATATGATGAATTTGAAGAAAACGATGGGATGTGCAACCGGTAAACTGACAATGTCGATCTCTGGTTAATATCGCCCTCCGCATGGAGGGTGTCCATAATCGGCGTTTACGACCAACTGACAAGGGCTCGCCCTGCTCGGTTAACAGGTTAATCACGCTACAATCACAGGCTATCTGTCTTGCAGAGCTAATGGGTACTCTGCCTACACCTTCAATAACTGGGTTTCTTGATGGTTTTCCTGAGTCAGATTGATCGGTATTCTGAGCCAGGCTATCTGTATCAATATTCAAGACAACTTGGTATCGATCAGCTGGCGTTAAGTGCTCGCCACTAAAGGCAATACTTCGTTCGGCAAGTAATACGGCTGCATCCGCTTTTCTTTGCGATGATGACAGCGATGACGTAGTTTCTCTTGCAGCGTTTTCGGTGGCTTTGTTTTCATCGAATTCGTTTTCATCAAATTCTTTTTCACCGCCTTCGTTTTCTACAGCTTTCGAATGTTGGTCGACTTGTAAGCTTCGGTTCGACTGATCCTTTTTTTCCTCGTATATAAGCTCCTCACATTGCTCTATAGCATGTAAGAAATTTTGAGCTTGCTCTGGTGGCAGGACGATCCTTATCTGAGTCGACCCATCCGGTAATTGTCGCCAATTTAATCGACGTCGCTCCCATTGTAAGTTAGCACGCAATGTATCGCTTTCACTATCATCCAACAGAGGCCATCGATACTCTTCGCAAAGTCGCTGTACATCACTAACAGTGGCATCAAGTGACGCGTGAACCAGCATAGATTCGTTTTCGGGACATGCTATGCGGGTAAGCAGCCGTACTTTTGACCAACTCAGACGTCCGGATTCAAAAAAACTTTGAATAAAAGGTAATTCGCGCAGTTGTCGACCGACTCTCAGTCGCTCCCATCCAGTGCGAAGATCGATTTGCAACTCCGCATTCATCCAGGACGCACAGTTTTTAGCGCCCGATTCGCGCCAACCTTCCAATTCATCAAATCGAACCAACAACTCCAATTGTTGACATAGGCAGACGTTTTCTTGGTTACTACTGAGCTTTAGCGCGCTTAGAATTTCCTGAATCTCGTTGCGACCATCTACGCTGATACCGTCATTCGGCATGACATTTTCTTTAATAGACGACTTTAAGTTATCTATCGTGTTCGTGGGCAAGTCACTTGCTTTTTTAGATGCTGTTGCACAATTGTAAAGCGATTCAAGTGCAGCGCTTTTGCTATTGACCAACTCAAACGCTAGTCTAATTTTTTGCCCGATTGGTATTGTTGTAGAAGCGCCAATATCTGGGTCTTCAATTAAATCGACGCGTTTTGCGGCTGAGTTTTGCTCCATGACTATTCCTTAGTAACGTGAACGTTTTCTTTGCTTTAATTAAACTAATTTTTCACCCACAGACTAGCACAGATATACTATTAATATATACAGTATTTGTACTATTAAAACGCCTGTAATGCATGTTAGTAAAATCGGTACAGATTGATAATCAAGGTGTCTTTGCAGCTGAATAAATTCGATTCTATTTTCACAATCGCGAGCTCGTCTGCGTAAAAGCCTGTTCTCTATTACCATCCATACCTACTCAATCATCCCTACCAAGCCATAACCAACCGAACAACCAGATCCAATGTCGTATACTAAATTCAGCAAGTGCTCAACAACAAAATTTGCCCACCCCAAACAACGAAACCACTACTATGCAAACAGAAAAACTCGCCAAGAACCTTTGGACTGCACGGCAAACAGGTCAGATTTGTGAGTTGCCAGAAGAGCTTCTGCGGGAAGGTGCTCTGCAAGTATCCAAGGCCTACGATATCCAAGATGCGTACACGAAGGCAGCTGGTGATGATGGAGAGATTATCGGCTACAAAATCGGCGCAACAACACAGAAAATTATCTCCATGTTTGGACTGGAGGAACCGTTCTACGGACCCTTATATAAGAGTGTGCTGGATGTCAGCACCGATCAACAAAATCCATTAGACATACCCCTCTACCTACAACACGGCTCACGCATCGAAGCAGAGTTTGTTGTCAGCATGAAAAACGACTTGGTCAGAGGTGATAAAGATATTACAGTGGCAGACGTAAAAGATAATATGGACTGGATTGCACCCGGTTTCGAAATTGTCGCATCCCGGCTTGATAGCAGTATTCCGCCAACTGGCCCGCTCGTCATTGCAGACGGAGGCGGCAATCAACACATGGTTATGGGCACACCTTATAAAGAGTGGACGACTCTGGATATTACTAATCTCCACGTCGCACTCTCCATTGGCGACCAACCTCCCATCGAAGGTAACAGCAGCATGTCTATTACCGGCAATCCTCTGGAACTGGTTTGCTGGCTGTTGAATCACCCGCGTATGCACGCCACTGGGCTGAAAGCTGGACAAATAGTCAGCTGCGGCACCTGTACAGGTGCAGTGGATTTACGCGAAGGCCAAAAAATTATTGGTAACTACGGCATTATGGGCAAGCTGGCCATCAAAATTTCGTCAAAATCGACAGTTTCGTCCTGATTACGTTGCCAGAAACCCCAAATTGATGTAGCTTTGCTCGACAAGCTTCGGGGCGGGGTGCAATTCCCCACCGACGGTAGGGCATGCTCAGGCGTGTCAAGCCCGTGACCTGCAAACCTCCCACGGTTTGTGGCTGATCTGGTCAAATTCCAGAGCCGACGGTTATAGTCCGGATGAGAGAAGTTTGCTGCAGGACTGATTTTGTACGCGCGTATGCTAAATTCGTTGCGCGTGCACTGGCGCGACCCTCTGTCGTGGCCGATCAAGCATCCTCCTGTGTCTTACCGCCCCAACGTAAAGTTAAGCGTTAATTTAAGTTAGCGTTAATAAGGGGTCCGGTGAATGCCGACACAAGATCAATACATGCTCCGCGCTATTGAGCTGGCCGAACGTGCATCAGGGAATACCAGCCCTAACCCACTCGTGGGCGCAGTCATTGTGCGCGATAATCAGATCGTAGCTGAAGGCTGGCACAAACAGGCAGGCCTCGCCCACGCCGAAGTCGTCGCCATTCAAGACGCCAAAGATAAAAACCAAAACATTGCAGGCGCTACTATTTACGTGTCGCTTGAACCCTGTTCCCACCATGGCAAAACACCACCGTGCACCCAAGCCATTATTGATGCGGGAATCAGCAAAGTGGTTTACGCCACATCCGATACTGATCATACCGCCAGCGGTGGCGCTGACGTTCTAACTAACGCTGGCCTTACCGTTATTGGTGGTGTATGCGAACAGCGAGCGAAACACACCAACCGTTTTTTCTTTCATTACCAGGAAAACAACACTCCCTATGTTATCGCTAAATTTGCCAGTAGCTTAGATGGCAGGACTGCAACTCACAGTGGGAACAGCCAGTGGATAACGGGAAAACAGGCACGAGAGCAAGGCCATGTTGCGCGCCAGGCAGTCGATGCCATTGTGATTGGCGCGCAAACCGCTATTAATGATCAACCGCAATTGACTGTACGCAATGCCTTGGCGCACAAACACACACAAGCTGCTCATCCGCTTCGCATTGTGCTTGATAGCAAGGGCCGAGTGCCAGTGAACAACGCTGTTTTTAACAAGCAGTTGCCAGCGAGTACGCTACTGGTTACCACCGACGCAATCGGGCTAGAACACGAGCAACAACTATTGCGCAACGGCGTCGACGTTTTAAAGCTTCCCCGTGCAATCAATAGCGAATATCCTGATTTAAATTTGCTACTAAAAAACCTGGGTGAAAGACAAATTCAAAGCCTGCTAGTTGAAGGTGGTGCAAATGTCCACGGTAGTTTTCTTGACAACAAACTGGTTAACGAAGTCTGGGCGTTTATAGCACCAATCATTATTGGCGGAAAAAACGCACTGCCCAGTATTGGCGGTAATGGCACCGATTTGCTGGAAGACGCACTGAAACTTAAAAACACAACGGTCGAAACATTTGATTCCGATCTACTGATTAAAGGCACTGTTTAAGTTATGTTTACCGGCATTGTCGAAGAGCTTGGCCATGTGTTGCAATGCAATCCATCGAGCACAGGATTTGACTTATCAATCAAATGCGAAACTGTTTTAGGTAACACGCAACTCGGTGACAGCATCGCGGTTAACGGTGTGTGTTTAACAGTCACTGAGTTAGCGCCATCGAGCTTTACCGCCGGGCTGGCACCGGAAACACGAAACCGCACCAACCTTGATACATTAAAACCAGGCGAACCGGTCAACCTTGAACGTTCGGTTACGCCATCCACACGCATGGGTGGGCACTTTGTCCAAGGTCATGTTGATGCAACTGGCACCATAAAAAGCTTTAAGAAAGATCGAGACGCTTTATGGGTTGCTATTGAAGTACCCGATGAGCTTATGCGCTACATCGTCAACAAAGGGTATATCACTTTGGATGGCACCAGCCTGACAGTTGTTGATACGGGTAAGAACTGGTTCAACGTCACCTTGGTTGCCTACACGCAGCAGCACATCGTTATGCCAGGCAAATCAGAAGGCGCAAAAGTTAACGTCGAAGTTGATGTATTAGGTAAGTACGTGGAAAGGCTTATTGAACACAGAACCACAACCGAGCACGGCGTCTCTGCCGCGTTATTAAAAGAGAATGGCTATGACTAATATAAAACTGGCACCGGTCGAAAAAGCCATAGAAGCGATTAAGTACGGCGAATTCGTGATAGTTGTTGATGATGAAGACCGAGAGAACGAAGGTGACTTTGTCATAGCAGCCGAATTTTGTTCGGCCGAAAAAGTTAACTTTATGGTGACCCACGGTCGAGGCTTGGTTTGTATCGCTATGCAAGGCGCTATGCTTGACCGGCTCAGACTACCAATGATGGTTCCTAAACATCAAAACCGAAGTGGATTCGGTACCGCTTTTACGCTTTCGGTTGAAGCCATAGAAAATGTCAGCACTGGCATATCAGCACAGGACAGAGCACAAACGATAAAAACTCTGATCAACCCGCAAACACGCCCAATCGATATCGCCACACCGGGACACATGTTTCCTTTAAGAGCGGACGATGGTGGCGTACTTAAAAGGCGCGGTCAGACAGAAGCTGGGGTAGATTTAGCCAAACTTGCCGGCCTTACACCTGCTGCTGTGATCTGCGAAGTCATGAAAGATGATGGTGACATGATGCGTTTGGAAGAGCTATGTGAATTCGCCCAGCAGCACGACATGTTGGTGACCTCGGTTGATGCTATTGCCAAATACCGTCAGGAAACTGAACACCAAAATAACAACGAGAACAACGAGAACAACGAGAACAACGAGAACAACGAGAACAACGAGAACAACGACAAAGCATCAAGCATCGTAACCAACAGTACAGCTTCGATCAGTAAAATCGGTTCAAGCCAATTGCCTACCGAGCATGGCACGTTCGACATCAGTATCTTCCGTGACGAGCAAGGTCAAGAACACAGCTTGCTCACCATGGGAGAACTTAACAAAAACACTCCACTGGTCCGTTTGCACTCAGAATGTTTAACCGGTGATGCGTTTGGTTCCTTGCGATGCGACTGTGGCGAGCAACTTAAAGCCGCGCTGCATCGCATAGGAGAAGACGGCTGCGGCGCATTAATTTACTTACGACAAGAAGGCCGCGGCATAGGCCTTGGGAATAAAATACGCGCCTATGAACTACAAGACACGGGCATGGATACAGTCGATGCTAATCACCAGCTGGGATTTCCAGCCGATGCGCGTGAATACGACACTGCAGCACTTATGTTAAAAGATGCCGGGCTAAACAGCATTCGTCTAATGACGAATAACCCTGAGAAGGTTGCGGGGTTGGAAGCTCTTGGAATTACCGTCACAGAACAACTACCGCATCAAGTAGAAACACACGAACATAATGCCGCTTACTTGCAAACCAAAGCGCAGCGTATGGGACATAACCTGAACTAGAAACTACGATTTACAAAAAAGACTTAGAGAATATAAAGATGGCAAACACAATCGAAGGCAACTTAATAGGCACAGGCTTAAAAATTGGCATCGTTGCAACACGATGGAACGATTTTATGGGCAAACAAATGCTCGCTGGCGCTCAAGACACTTTAATAAGACACGGCGTAAAAGACAAAGACATCACCGTTGCCATGGTGCCAGGTTGCTTTGAAATTTCACTTGCCGCTAAAAAGATGGCCGAAAGTGGCAAGTACGATGCACTCGTTTGTTTGGGTGTGTTAATTCGTGGCGGAACAATTCATTTCGACCTGATTGCATCTGAAGCCAGCAAAGGCATTAGCAATGCGGCTAACGTTAGTGGTGTTCCTTGTTCTTTAGGTGTCATCACCACTGAAACAATTGAGCAAGCCATTGAGCGCTCTGGCAGCAAAGCCGGTAATAAAGGTGAGGAAGCCGCTTTAGCTTCTATAGAAATGGCAAATTTGTTAAAACAGCTTTAGGTTTAGCGTAAGTTTTATTTAGCATTGCGTTAGTTAGCACAATCAATATCAATGGTCGCTGAATCAATGGTTGCTAATAATTTCGCCGTTGCTCGGCGCCGTGATAAAGGATGTCTCCAAAGTTCTTGTTTACCACCTCACGTTGTGCCACGGCCGCTTCATCCATATCGGTAACAGGACGATGCAATAACACGGCGTCATCATCACGCACTTTGCCGCGCACGGGCAGCCACATGTTTTTACCAATGTGCTGCCTGATATCGTTTGACATATAAGACTGTAGCGCAAACCCCACTCTTCTTCGCTCACTGAGATTGGCCTGCGATCCATGCACAATCTCCCCGTGATGGACTGACATCTGGCCCGGTTGTAAAATTAGATCGACCGCTGTAGATTCATCGACGTCCTGAACAACCTGCCCTCTTGTTAAAATATTATCTTTGGCAAACGTATCATCGTGTGGTCGGATATTATTTTTATGAGATCCAGGAATCATGCTCATGCAGCCGGTCTCTCGATTACTCGGTGATAACGCAATCCACGGCGTAACAAAGTCATTGGATGTCATGCCCATGTAAGTGGCGTCCTGATGCCAGCTTACATAATGCGCTGTACCCGGATCTTTAACAAATAACACACTACCCCACAAGGAATAGTCTGAACCAATTAAGTCTTCAACCACATCAAGAATGATTTGATTGAAGGCTAGTTTATCCAGGAAGCTAAAAACCAAATGTGCGTTGTTACGATTCTCTGCGTTAATGTGTTGCGGGTGCAAGCGTTCAGCCTCTTCAAGCTGTTCACGAATAGCGATAGCGTCAGATACTGACATCAGATTTATTGGAGATAGATAACCATCTTCGTGATACTGCGTTACTTGTGCATTGGTGAGGAATTTAGGCATAGACTTTGAAATAGGCTTATCATTACTTAATGTCAAACTTGATGCTCGAATTTTTGTTTACGTATACCATGCGTAATAACTATGCGCAGCATTCAATCGTAATTATTCTTGCGACGCAGGCTTTTAACTTTACCGCGTTTACTTTTCGAATCCATGCGGCGTTTCTGCGAATTGCGCGACGGCTTTGTTGCACGTCGCGCTTTTTTCACCACCGTGGCTTTTTTTATCAATTGCTTGAGCCGCTGTAGAGCATCGTCGCGGTTTTTATCCTGCGACCGATACGACTGCGCTTTGATGATAATAACACCGTCATTTGTAATTCTTTGGTCTGCAAACGCCAACAACTTTTCTTTGTAGAATTCCGGCAACGATGACGCTCTGATATCAAACCGAAGGTGAATAGCGGTTGATACCTTATTAACATGCTGTCCACCAGCACCTTGCGCACGAATAGCTTCAAATTCGAGCTCGTGCGATGGAATCTCTATGGTGTTGCTTATTCTCAGCATTGGGTGATTTCGTTTGTCATTGTCATTATAATAGACCTAAACAACCGGCAGAATACGTATGAGTGACCAAAAAACCGCCCTGATTGTTAGCGCACATTCTGCCGATTTTGTCTGGCGCTGTGGCGGAGCTATCGCACTACACGCCAAACTTGGCTACAACGTTACGGTAGTTTGCTTATCTTACGGTGAACGCGGCGAATCGGCAAAATTGTGGAAGTTACCGGATATGTCTCTCGAAAAAGTTAAAACCGAGCGGCGAAAAGAAGCAGAAAGCGCAGCCAATGCACTCAACGCACATGACATACAATTTTTTGATTTAGGCGACTACCCGCTTGATATGGACAAAGAAGCAAAGTTTAAACTGGTTGATGTTATAAGAGGTGTGCAACCGGCGTTCATGATGAGCCACTCACACTACGACCCGTACAACACCGATCATTCTTACGCAACAAAAGTGGCTATGGAATGTCGCATGATCGCGCAAGCCTGGGGGCACAACCCAGAAGAAAAAGTACTCGGTGCACCTCAGCTCTATTTGTTCGAGCCACATCAAACTGAACAAATGGGCTGGAAGCCTGACGTGTTTTTAGACATCACTGATGTTTGGGACAATAAGCGAGCTGCAATAGAGTGCATGCAAGGGCAAGAACACCTTTGGGACTATTACACAAACGTTGCGCAAAACCGTGGCAATCATTTCCGCCGCAACTCTGGTGGCATGGCCGGCGGACGTCCTGCTCGCTATGCTGAAGGATTCCAGTCGGTTTATCCACGTACAGTAGATCAACTATAAAACTACTTTTTAGTAATAGGAAAACCTGAACATGAACGTTGTAGTTCAACACATAAAACGCCCAGACTCGGAAACCGTTGCTGGCCTGGCTAAATGCGGCGTTGCTACCGTTCACGAAGCGCAAGGTCGTATTGGCCTGCTTGCCGCTAACATGCGTCCCATCTACAAAGGCGCACAAGTAGCAGCACCAGCCATAACCATATCAGCAGCTCCATGTGACAACTGGATGTTGCATGTAGCAATTGAACAAGTAAAGCCAGGAGACATACTGGTACAAGCACCCAGCTCACCGTCCAACGCGGGCTACTTCGGAGATTTAATTGCCACATCATTAAAAGCACGTGGTGGTGTTGGCTTAGTCACCGATACTGGTGTAAGAGATACCGTCGATCTGGAAAAAATGCAAGTTCCGGTTTGGTCTACTGCCATATTTTCACAAGGTACTGTAAAGGAAACCATCGGTTCGGTTAACGTCCCCATCGTGTGCGCAGGCCAGGCAGTTAATCCGGGCGATGTCATTGTGGCAGACGATGATGGTGTTTGTGTTGTTCGACGCGAAGATGCAGCCCTTGTGTTGGAAAAAGCACAGCAACGACTAGCAGCCGAGGAAACCAAGCGTAAGCGTTTATCCAATGGTGAATTGGGATTGGACATCTATGACATGCGCCAACGTCTGGCCGACAAGGGCCTGAAGTATGTCTGACGATGCTGAACTGTCTGCAGATTTAGCCACAGATGGAATAGCATGCACGTGGATGCGCGGCGGCACCTCTAAAGGAGGCTTTTTTTTGGCTCAAGACCTGCCAACAAATAAAGCAGAACGTGATGCTGTTTTACTGAGCATAATGGGCTCACCAGATGCCAGACAAATCGACGGCATGGGTGGAGCCGACCCTTTGACATCCAAAGTTGCCATCGTGTCGCCATCAGCGCGCGACAATATCGATGTCGACTATTTGTTTCTACAAGTATTTGTTGATGAGGCTCGAGTAACCGATGCTCAGGGTTGTGGCAACATGCTGGCGGGAGTTGGCGGCTTCGCTATAGAGAAAAAGCTGGTAAACGCCATCGATGATGTTACGTCTGTCAGCATTTACATGATAAACACCGATAGCATAGCGGTAGCACAAATCAATACACCTGCGCGACAAGTATCTTATACAGGGGACGCATCAATCGATGGGGTGCCAGGAACATCGGCGGCGGTGTCTCTGATATTTAAAGATATAGCTGGTGCTAATTGCGGCTCTTTATTGCCCACCGGTGATATCCAAAATACCATCGATAATATTGCGGTGACATTAATCGACAACGGTATGCCCACCGTGCTGCTAAAAGCAGACGACTTTGGCATTAGCGGTTACGAAACACGCGAAGAGCTCGATGCAAACGACGTTTTAAAATCAAAACTGGAATCCATCAGGCTTCAAGCTGGCCCTATGATGAACCTTGGAGATGTCAGCGAGAAGTCAGTTCCCAAGATGACGCTGCTTGCTCCTGCAAAAAATAATGGTGTTGTGATGACCCGTACTTTTATTCCACACCGCTGTCATGCCACCATCGGTGTGTTCTGCGCAGTGAGTGTTGCCACCGCATGCATTTTGCAAGGCTCGGTCGCATTTGATATTGCCACACCAAGCAAGGGGTTAAAGCGCGTACTGGATGTTGAACATCCTCTGGGTGAAACAAGTGCGATCTTAAATTTAAAAAAACAAGCAATATCTAATGAACAAGCCGAGCTGGAGTCTGCCGGCATGCTCAGAACTGCGCGCAAACTATTTGAAGGCACTGTGTATCCTGCTTAGTTCATTCAAATAGGCTGCTTAATATTTTGTGATTTAAAGTTTGGGTACTGTTTTATCTTAATGGCTTGAGTGCGCCAATTTGATTTTAGCGTTTTCGACTACTAAGTTGAAGTTATTTTTTCGAGACTACTCTGACTAAAGTAAAGTATGACTGATGTAAAACATGACTAAAGTGAAATACGACTAAAGTAAAATATGACTGAAGTGAAATATGACTGAAGTGAAAACTGGGGAAGCCACTTGGCACCCGAACCCTAAAAAACCAGGCTTCACCGTACCTGCTGGCGCAGTTGATGCGCACTGTCACGTGTTTGGTCCCGCACATAAATTTGCGTATGCTCCTGAACGCAAATACACACCCGTTGACGCACCAAAAGAGTCACTGTTTGCTTTACGCGATCATTTGGGATTTAGCAAGAACGTTATCGTACAAGCAAGCTGCCATGGAAAAGACAATGCAGCATTGCTGAATGCCTTGCGCACATCAAACAATCAAGCAAGAGGTGTAGCCGTAGTCAGCCCCGACATCACCGACCTTGAACTGGAAGAAATGCATAAGGCAGGTGTACGTGCTGTGCGATTCAATTTCTTAAAAAGACTGGTCGACCCAGCACCAAAACCCGTTTACACACGCTTAGCTGAGCGAGTGGCAAAGCTCGGTTGGCATGTGGTTGTATATTTTGAAGAGGCAGACAGAGAAGAACTGGTGCCGTTTTTAAAATCACTACCAACAAACATTGTTATTGATCACATGGGAAGACCTGATATAAAAGCTGGCGTGCAGAATCCTGGGTTTAAGGCTTTTCTTGCATTAATGGAAGATGACAAATTTTGGGTTAAGGTAGGTTGTCCCGAACGCTTGACTATAAATGGCCCTCCATACGATGATGTCGCACCCTTCGCAAAAGCGCTGGTAAAACAAGCCCCTGATCGGGTACTTTGGGGCACTGATTGGCCGCATCCCAATATGAAAAGCCACTTGCCTGACGATGGATTGTTAGTTGATCGAATTCCGGTTATAGCGCCAAACGAAACACTTCAAAAAAAGTTGTTGATCGATAATCCTATACTTTTGTATTGGACATAAATTTAAAAATATTACAGAAGACATTTACTGCTAATTCGCGACAGTGTGCTTAATTTACGGTAAAAAAACCAGTGCATTTTCTTCCTCATATCTGTATCTTTGCTCGGGCGATTAGCAACACCCACTAATCGACAATAGAAACAAAAAAACTGTCTGCAAGGATGTTTGGTTAGGGATAAAAACCCGGCAATGCGTCAGTTTGTTTTCGGTAGAGACGGCGGTAACAGGATTATCGACTATCGAGTTACCCAGCAAGAATATTAAGGATTATGAAGCTTGTGCGAAATAGCAAGGAGTTACTCACAATAGTATGTAGTTGACTACATCGATCAAGTAGCTGCGCAGTTGTCAGCGGCACGATGCCACTAAAACTGATTCGCTCAGTGGGAGGAGAAAATCAGCGGAGTCAACACGGCTTGGACTATGTGGCTGCTGGAGATATACCGTAACGCAATAGCGAGGATGTTATTCCGTTACGTTTTTTAAAGTATTTTTATATCTTATTCTATACATGTGTTTCTACATAACTACATTTGCGCGGCCATGGCCACACAGATGGGACTACACAGCCTGAGCAAATACTTGGGCCGCAGCATCAACCGCCCCCGCTCCTCGTTTAACACCCAAACCTTCAAGCGCCGCTTCAATTGTCCCTAAAGTTCCTAATAACATAGACGGATTTAAATGGCCCATGTGACCGATACGAAACGCATCATTTGAAGTGGTCCCACTAGCAGTACCAACTAAAGCTACACCGATAACAACACCATAGTGTTTAATACAGTACTGCTGTAATTTCCCACCAACCTCGGTTGGCGTCGTGATCATGGTGACCGCTTTTGATCGCATGGCTTCATCTTGGATATTGAACGCCAGCCCACCATCGCGACCCCAGGTATTCACCGCGGCCCAAACTGCTCTGGCCTGAATTTCGTGTCGACGCCATGTATTGTCGATGCCCTCCTCCAACAACATATTGAGCGCTTCGCGCAGGCCGTACAAATGATGCGTTGGAGGCGTGCCGTTGAAATTATCAGGAAACATGTTGGGATACACGCGGGAGTGAATATTCCAATACGGAGTAACAAGGTCGGCCTTTTTTTGATGTTCCCACACCCGTTTGCCAATAAAAACCATGGCAAGACCGGGCGGTGTCATAAGCCCTTTTTGGCTGGCGGTGATCATGACGTCGACCCCCATGTTATCCATGTGGAAATACTCGCACGCAAAGGAGGCAATGCTATCGACAAAAAATAGAGCAGGATGGCCTGCAGCATCGATCGACGCGCGTATGCCAGGAATATCATTACTGGCAGATGATGCAGTGTCGGTGTGAACCATTAACACCGCTTTATAGGCATGTTGTTTATCGTCGACAAGCTTGGCTTTTACCTCTGCTGCTCCTACTGCTCTATCGGTTCCATAGTCGATAATGTCCACATCCAGATGTAAGCCCTTGGCGGCATGAGCCCACGCGTTGCCGAATCGGCCATTAACCAAAAATAACACCTTGTCGCCTCGGCTAAAAAAATTGACCAGACTTGCTTCCCATGCAGCATGACCATTACCGATATAAATACCCACCTCACCACTGTTGCCAGCAAGCGTATTCAGGTCGCTCTTGACACTGGCCGTGATATCCACCAATTCACCTGTGTAGATATTGGGTGCTGGACGGTGCATGGCATTGAGTACGCGTTCCGGCATCACTGATGGACCGGGAATCGCCAGATGGTCGCGACCATGTGCAAGGGTTGTTTTAATGCTGCTCATTACGTGCTCGTTAAATTTTTATTCTAGCCGGTAACATAGCATCAGAATCACTCCCATTGGGAAACTTTCAGCGATAAGTGGCGTAAGCTTGCTACCCGCAATTCTTAACGCTGGCGCGCTATAATTGCTACAGCCATTCTTAGCCTTAATGTCGTTCCAGACGACAGGAGCAAATGTGACCGCGGTCATCGAAGTCAGTCATTTAGTCAAGCACTTCCAGCCGAGTAAGAAAGAACGGGTCATCGCCGTTAACGATGTCAGTTTTTCCATCGAATCTGGCACCTGCTTTGGCTTGCTTGGCCCAAATGGCGCTGGGAAAACCACCACTGTGGAAATGCTTGAAGGCATTGTAGAACCCAGTAGCGGCACTATTTTGTATCGGGGTGAACCCATTGGCGATGCCTTCAAACGCGACGCTGGCATCATGTTTCAAAATACCGCATTGCAAGACTATATGAGCGTTATTGAAGCGCTTAAGATGTTTGGCAGCTTTTATAAACATACCGTGCCTATCGAACGCCTGATCGATCAGTGCTCATTGTCCGAATTTCTCGATAGAGATACCCGAAAGCTTTCTGGTGGTCAAAAGCAAAGACTGCTGTTGGCAATAGCGCTGGTCAACGACCCTGAAGTTATTTTTTTAGATGAGCCAACAACGGGTTTAGACCCACAAGCTCGACGAAATTTCTGGGCATTGGTTGAAGATATAAAATCACGCGGTAAAACGGTGGTATTGACAACACACTATATGGAAGAGGCAAAAATATTGTGTGACGAGTTGGTGTTCATGGATCATGGGAAAATCATCGCCGCAGGCAGTCCAAGCGAGCTTTTATCTAATCGCTTTAATGACGTGCTTATCGAACTGCCAATAGCCGCAGTGCCAGAGACGTTGCCCGCGCTCTCTGCGCATACAGTCAATCGCAACGATACGCACATCGACATTGTCACTACCAATATCGATGAAACCATTCAACACTTGCTTGCTCATCATGTATCGCTTGCAGGTTTAGAGGTTCGCTCGCGTACTTTGGAAGACTTGTTTATTGACTTAACCGGACAGGAGCTGCGAGCGTGATGTCATTAAAACACTTTAGGGCTGTGTTTATGGCACGCAACCGCGAGTTTATTCGTGATCGCTCATCGTGGGCCTGGAACATATTTTTTCCGGTGCTACTCATTGCCGGGCTTGCTGTCATGTTCGGGAATGACAACCGCTCCCTATTTAAAGTAGGTGTGTATCCGGCAAGCGATGAAAACGAATCATTTTTTGACACACGGCACATGCAGTTTCTCCCAATAGAAAACCTTACACCGGCTATTGTTCGAGTGCAGCGACATCAATTGGATCTATTAATTGATACCACTGCCAAACGCTACTGGGTAAATGAAACTTCTCCCAACGGATACATTTCGGAACAACTTTTACTGGCAAAAACCGACGCAAGCTATATGCGCGAAATCGTTACCGGGCGAGAGGTGCGATATGTTGACTGGGTGCTGCCCGGTATCCTTGGCATGAATATGATGTTCGCTTGCTTATTCGGCGTGGGGTATGTCATTGTCCGGTATCGGAAAAGTGGCGTTTTGAAGCGGCTTAAAGCAACACCACTGGCAGCGGTCGAGTTCTTGAGCGCACAAGTCGCGTCAAGGTTATGGTTAGTTATGGCGATAACACTTTGCGTTTTCTTTGGCACACATTTTTTATTGAACTTCACAATGCACGGCAGTTATGTCACCTTGGTGTTGGTGCTAACCATCGGTGCCATTGCACTTATCACATTGGGTCTGTTGGTCGCTGCCCGAACCGCTAGTGAGGAGCTTGCCGGCGGCCTGCTTAATTTGTTCACCTGGCCAATGATGGTGATGTCTGGGGTGTGGTTTTCACTTGAAGGCGCTCACCCGATGATCAGGAGTCTGTCTCAAGTTCTGCCACTGACACACATCGTCGACGCGGCACGATCAATCATGATAGACGGTGCCACATTATTTGATGTTAAATGGCACATTGCCTATTTACTCGTGTTTTCAGTCTTTTGCGTATTTATTGGAGCAAAACTTTTCCGATGGGAATAGCGATGTGAATAGCGATGGGATTAACCATAGGATTAGTGCCGAGAATAGCACTGCGGCACTGCTGCTAACTTAGCGCTAAGCAATTGCCCTATAATACTGCACAAACTCAACAATATTGACAGGAGACCCAAGATGACAGCCTATGTTGTGGCAACAGTGAAAGTTGCTGACCCTGAGACCTACAAAAAATACGCAGACAGAACACCAGCCATAGTTGAAAAACACGGTGGTAAATTCCTTGCCCGAGGTGGGGAAGCACAGGCCATTGAAGGTGAGGCTTTTAGTGATCGTATGGTGATCATCGAATTTCCAAGTCAGCAAGCCGTTCAAGACTGGTATAACGACCCTGATTATCAAGAGGCCATGGTTTTTCGTCACGCTGCATCTGAAGGGCGATTCATTACTGTTGCTGGTTGCTGATACACCCTACCCGAGCTTATTTATTCCGTGGCAAAGAGCAAATTTTACGTCGTTTGGCAAGGCAATCAAACTGGTATATTCACAGACTGGGAAACGTGCCGACAGCAAGTCGCCAATGTCAAAGGCGCTAAGTACAAATCTTATCCTACAAAAACGGCAGCTGAGGCGGCTTTTGCAGCAGGTCCGAGCGCAGCGTTGGCAGCAGGGCGCGCCGCCGATGCATCGGACACCAAGGGTAAATCCTCTTCAACAACTGCTAGCGGCAAAACAACCCGTGCCAGCAAACCCAATTCAGTAAAAACCTACACTGCTGCAGAAATAGAGCAACTTCCGGGCGATACATTTATCTATACGGACGGTGGCTGCGAACCAAATCCAGGAGAGGCAGGCTCTGGAATGGCTATATACCGCGATGGGAAAATCGATGAATTGTGGTACGGCCTGTATAACCCAAACGGCACTAACAATACAGCTGAGTTAAACGCGCTACATCAAGCCTTATTAATTGCTGAACATGAAATTAATAATAATCGCTCGGTCACTATTTTATGTGATTCAAAATATTCTATCCAATGCATTACGCAATGGGCAGTCAATTGGGAGAAAAAGGGTTGGACGAAAAGTGGTGGCGAGATAAAAAATCTTGATATCATTAAACCCATGTTCGCGCTCTACCAATCGATAAAAAGCAAAGTCAGTATTTTGCATGTGAATGGTCACGTTGGTGTCGAAGGTAACGAACTGGCAGATCGCATGTCCATATATGCCATGGAAAAACAAGACACTGATTTCTGCAAATACCCTAAAGCTATTAACATAGAGAAAATTTTGGCGTTACGCACTGGTTAGTGCTTAATTGAATATTCCGCAGGAGCGCAAAACCTATGTTCAGTCGTAAAACCGTGGCCTTTTTAAAAGAGCTACAAAAGAATAATAATCGCGAATGGTTTGCTGCTAACAAACAGCGATACGAAGACGAGGTTAGAACACCTGCGTTTGACTACATAGAGGCCATGGATCAACACATGGCTAAAATATCCCCACACTTTATCGTCAGCACCAAAAAGGTCGGTGGCTCGTTAATGCGGGTGCACAAAGACATCAGGTTTTCAAAAGACAAAACGCCGTACAAAACCAATATTGGTATTCATTTTAAACATGCCCGTGGTAAAGATGTGCATGCGCCCGGTTTTTATGTACATATTGAGCCAGGTGAAGTATTCCTCGGGGCTGGCATCTGGCGACCCGAAAGTAGTACGTTAAAAAACGTGCGCACACTAATTGATGAATACCCAAAAGAATGGAAAAAGCTATCCACCAAACTCACTGGCAAAGATGGCTTCGAGCTTGGCGGTACGTCCCTTAAACGACCACCAACCGGGTTTTCGAAAGAACACCCTTTACTCGACGATCTCAAACGTAAAGACTTTATCGCCGTACATAATCTTAAAGTTTCGTCTGTTTACGCAAAGGACTTTGATAAAACCACCGCTAAGCTGTTTAAAGCCGCATCACCATTGGTTAAGTTCATTTGTGAAGCCGATGACTTGGCTTTCTGAGCATGTTGGGTATTATTTTAGTCACGGTAGTCCTCTTGCTGGTTTTGGGTGGTTTCTATGTCCTTGCAAAGCGCACAGGCGATCTTGCGACCCGAGTACGATCTTACTGGCGAGATAAGAATACACCTCCACCATTACAGGCTATCATGCTGATGCCTGAGAAGTCAGCCACGCAAGGTCTGCTGACTACCTTTGAGCAGACACGGGTTAGCCACGAGCGCATCATCGAATTACTGGTGGGCAATGGTGATAAACAACAAGCCATTGAGCTGTTGGACACTGTTACATGGAATAGCCGTGATCACTTTAAACATAACCAGTTTTTAAACAAATTTGCCGCCGCGATCAATGACAATGTCTCTCGGCATTTAATTGCGACTCTGGATTGGAAAGAGAGTGTTGCTGAACTGGACCATTTTGTTGCGGGAGCTCTGAAACACACAGAATATGCTCCAGACCTGCCTGATATAAGCAAATATCCTGCTAATGCTTCAATTCAGTACGGGATGTCGACGTTCCCACCAAAAAGCGGGACCAGTCCGGTATTCGAAGACTATATTCGCGCCTTAAATAAAGTGGGCCTGGGACTATGCTTTATGAGTACCGTATCGGATCACTTCGTTATATTCATATACAAACTGTCTGATAACGACGAGATGGTAACTGCAGTGATGCGTACTGGGGCAGGACCTGGCCACGGGTTTACAGGTTAGGTGTCTGGAAACACATTGCGTACACCTTGAACCGGCCGTACCTTAAACGAAAACATCGAAACATGAAAGACTGCAATCAATGTGGCAAATGCTGCATCAAATACGGCGGTGGGGATCTCAGTGCGACTAATCAAGAAATTGATCACTGGGAAAACCATCATCCGGAGATTTTCGAGTACGTCAAAGACGACGAAATCTGGTTTGACCCCATGTCTGGGCAAAAACTGGAGCGCTGCCCATTCCTGGATACCAAACCTGACACAAATACCAATGCGCCTAAAAAATACATCTGCAACATCTATCAACACAGACCCGAAGACTGCCGGACCTACCCAAGCTTAATATCAGAGATGATAAGAGATGAATGCGAGATGATCGACGCCAGTGATTTGACCAACCCAACCAGGGCGCAGGAACGTCTGGATATACTGATGGATAGATAGCTTAGATCTAAGTATCCAAAAATCTAACTACGATTATTTTCAATAAATTCTTTCAGCCCTGCCAAGGACGTAGGAATAGTCTTACTGATACTCTTGCCCATCAGCCTACCAAATACCGGGCCAAGCAATCCTGAAAAGTTGAGCTGATTAACCACCTCGGTGCCCGTATCGATTGGCTTAAGTTCGTGTACAAAATGCATTTTACACAGCGGTAAGCCACACTCGACCGTAAATGATTGGTTATCGGTGACCTCAGTGAGCAGAATTTTTGATTCAGGTCCACCTTTGGGCTTTAACTTTCCGATTGTGCCAACAGCAAAATCTGATTCAAGAGATGAAGAAACCAATTCGGCATCCCATTGCGACCAGCCCGATACGTCCTTGTAAACTGAGTAAACAGTAGACGGGTCGCTGTCAATAGAAATTTTGTGCTCAAAGTTCATTGAATATCCTTATGCATAAGAAGTGCTGACATAAGTATACCAAGAGTGCATATAAAGACAAAATTTGGCATTATGCAGATGCCCCAACCAGGTAATACCAGGAATAAATGATTTATCTGCTTGCAAGTATTGTCGCCTCGACATCGATACTGGTGCTATTTCGTTGGATGCAACAGTCAACTGCGGTAACACGCCATGCCATCGTCGTTGGTTATCTGGCATCGACAATAGCAGGTGCATTGCTTTTTGATGTTGACTGGCACCTAGCGTCTCAACAGTGGTTCTGGCCTGCAGCTGTTGAAGGTGTGGGCTTTTATATTGTGTTTAGGATGATGGCGCTAACAACACAACAAGCCGGCATCACAATTGCCAGTATCGCCACCAAAATGAGCGTTGTCATTCCCACACTTATTGGCATTGTTGCGCTGGGGGAATCTATCAGCACCATAAAAATTGCCGGGCTGGTATTCGGATTTTTAGCCGTGATTCTGGCAACAGGGTTCCAATTTAAAGTGGTTAGCTGGTATTTGCCGTTAATGGTTTTTATCGCCACAGGTTTAATTGATGCCAGCTTTAAACTGTTTCAAGTGTGGGGACTCACTGAAGCTATGTTTCCAGAGTTTATGGTGACTGTTTTCGGGTTTGCGTTTATCACTGCATTTGTTCATCATCTAATGCAAAGCGACAAACTGATCAACCCAACAAGTGCTTTGTTCGGTACCGCGCTTGGGCTGGCTAATCTGGGGACTGTGTATTTTGTGATGAAAGCACTTGCTCAAAAAGGATTAGAAAGTTCGGTGGTGTTTCCTTTAAACAACGTAGGTATCGTGTTGGCGTCCACACTAACCGCCATCATTGTATTTGGTGAACGCCCTGCACTACTAACAAAACTAAGTCTGGGTGCAGCAGTTGTATCCATTGGTCTTTTGTACGCAGCGACTTAAATACTAATCCAGCAAGCCCCTGGGGTGGATCAGGATTCCTATACGCTATTAGATACTAAGGCGGTGGTAAATTTTCTTTTAAAAAAATATCAATCCGAATGCGTTCTTGCAGCGCATTGTGCGGTACAGACTCAACGGTGGTTCGCATTAGTCTCACAGCACTTCGCACAATGTGTCCGGTATCTTGAGAAATAAGCGCATCAAACATGCCTTGCTGCAGCCCACCACGAGACGCCGGCGTCAGCTCGTGCGCAATCACAACCGGTTTAATGACCGACTGTTGCAAATAATCAATAAGTCCGTGATTGCTGGATAGTGATGCATAAATACCCGTAATACCATCCCAAGTCTTAAAAACATTTGGCAACACACGATCAACAAGCTCAGCGTCATCGCGCACTTCAATGGTAGGCAATACTTTAAACTTGGGGAAGCGAGCGGACATCACAGTGTCAAAGCCATGCCGACGCTCAAGATGATCTCGAGCCAGCCTGCCACTGGTTAAAAACAAGATGTACCCACTACTAACATCAATAAAGCGCCCCATCAGCTGCGCCGCAGTTTGTCCGGCAGAGCGGTTATCAATACCGATAAAGTGGTCTCTCAACGAGCTGGGTAAATCAGATATCAATGCAACCACAACGATACCGGCCTTACGGGCCCGATCAATGGCATCTCGAACAGCGGGTGTCTCTGGCGCATTAACGGCAATACCATCCACGCCCTGACTAACCAGATCATCCAGTGCCACCACAACTGATTGTGAAGCGTAGGCTTGCGTACGTTTTATATTTAACAGTGTTCGCTCATTGGACAAGGCATCTGATTGCGAATGAATCTGAGCTTCCAATGCATCATAAAATTCACTGGGGCTATCGGGAAACACAAACGTAAAACGATAAACGCGATTGCGTGCCAGATTAGCAGCTGCCGTGTCTCTGATATAACCAAGCTCTGCAATGGCCTTGTTGACTCGATCTCTGGTAACCGGACGCACACCAGGTCGAGCATTTAACACGCGATCAACTGTTGCTAAACTGACGCCGGCATGACGAGCCAGGTCATTAACGGTAGGCTTTGAAATAGTTGTCGTCATTGTTTATCTGCATTTGACTAATGACAGCGCAACCTAACGCTTGGCCAAATCTTCAAACACCAACGCAACCGCTTCGGCACCCGGATCATTGTGCCCTAACAAATTTTCTTCTGGCACATAAGCGGCCCGTCCCGCTTTGGCTTTGGTTATGTTTGCTGTGGCATCAGCCCCTTCACGCGCAGCAGCAGCCGCTTGCGCTAATCCGTCAGGCAGTGCTTGCAATGCGGGCTCTAACGCATCAATCATTGTGCGATCACCTTTTACGGCACCGCCAACCTGACTAACACGCCTTAAGCCTTCGCCCAAGGCTTTTTCAATGGGTATGCCACGCGCACAAGCATCACCTGTGGCATTAAAGAATATCGCCAATATGACACCCGATGACCCACCCATCGTTTGACTCAGCTCATTACCCATGGCAGGCATCAGCTGAGTAAGATCGGCCAAAGGCATTTTACCCAAACTGCCTTTTAATGACTTTGCCGCTGTAGCCAATGTACTGCCCGTATCCCCATCACCGGATTTTGCATCCAGCACATTCAATGATTTTTCAGATGCAATAAGCAAATCGCAAATCGACGTAATAGTGTCGCCGGTTTCTTTATTGTCGGACGACACGGGTTGTACTGGAGTCAAGCCATCGGGCAGAGGTTCTACTTTTTGTTGGGTAATAGCAAACACTCCCGGCCAAGCTGATAAGGACACCGGTTTTTGCAATGCATCTATCTGCTCTTGCGTTGCAGATAAAACAGACACAGAAAAGCCATGCATATCAAGCGATGTCATCATTAACGCCGGGCCAATAATAAACTGTACTTGTTTGGCATGGGCAGAGCGTGACAATTCATTTGCCAACACAGACATCTCTAACGGTGTTGTTGAACCCAGGTTGTTCAGCATAGCCACTACCATGCCCTTGCCCATATGCGGTGTTAGTTTTTCAAGCACTTTGCCCATGGCAGCTTTTGCGCCTTCGTATGAGACTTGTTCAACACCCGGTTCGCCATGAATGCCCAATCCTAATTCAGCTTTTCCCGCAGGAATCCGGTCTTCCTTTTCAGACCCTGGAACCGTGCAAGTACTTAATGACATGCCAATTGAGGCGCTCTGATCGTTGACACTCTGCGCAATCTTCGCGACCGCATCCAACGATTCACCTGCCTCACTGGCAGCACCGGCGATCTTATGAACAAACAAAGTACCAGCCAGCCCTCTTGCTTGTGGTAGTTCAGGCAAAGCTATATCGTCATCTATAATCACCATCTCGACTTTTTTACCCAGAGCGCGCGCACGCTCTGCTGCAAGTCCAAAGTTAAGACGATCTCCGGTGTAGTTTTTGACAATTAATAAACAACCTGGCTCGCCTGTGACTGCAAGGATGCCAGCCAGCACCGCGTCAACCGAAGGTGAAGCGAACACCTCACCACACACCGCAGCGGTTAACATCCCAGCGCCTACAAATCCTGCATGAGCAGGTTCATGACCCGATCCGCCACCAGAAACCAGTGCAACTTTGGACTTGTCCCAATCATTGCGACACACCACTTTTATATGGGGGTATCCGTCAAGTCGGTATAAAGCATCCCCGGAGACTGCAAGCACACCATCAATGGCTTCAGTTACCAAATTAGTTTTATCGTTTATCAGTTGCGTCATGCGTCACTCCCAGCAATGCGGTGACCACTTTCATCAAAACAAAGTGGATTGACAGGTTGTATTTTAATGGTTGTACCAGCGGAATAAGGATTACCGGACGGACTCAAGGCGACAATTTTATGGCCGTTTAAATCCATGTGTAAGCGCGTCTGATCGCCCAGATGCTCAACTCGATTAACGGCAGCATCTTGTCCCTGCCCGTATTCAATATTCTCTGGACGCAAACCGATGGAATGTGCGGCCCCTGTGGTGCCTGGAAAAAGATCACCGGGTAGAATATTGATTCGCGGCAACCCTAAGCGACTGGCAACATAAACACTGTTCGGGTTTTCATAGATATCTCTCGGCGTACCAAATTGCACCAAGCGACCTTCTTCGAGTACTCCTACATGGGTTGCCATGGTCATTGCCTCGATTTGATCGTGGGTCACGTATAACAGCGTTGAGCCCATATCTGAATGAACGCGCTTTAGCTCAATGCGTAAATCGGCACGCAGCCTTGCATCCAGCGAGCTCAATGGCTCGTCCATCAAATAAATTGCAGGGTCACGCACCAGCGCTCGACCGATGGATACCCGTTGCATTTCTCCACCTGATAATTCGGTGGCGCGGTTGTCAAGCTTGGCAGAAATTTGCAGAATCTCAGCGACCTCGGCCACCTTTTTTTCTATGTCAGCCTTTGGTGTTTTTAAAATAGGTGAACGCAGCGGGAACGCCAGATTGTCTCGGACGCTTAAATGTGGATACAAGGAATATTGCTGGAACACCATAGCAACATCACGTTGCGCTGGAGTCTCATCATTGACCACGCGACCATCGATGCTGATGGTGCCGCTGTCCATTTTCTCTAACCCAGAGATCAGTCGAAGTGTGGTTGTTTTTCCCGCTCCGGTTGGACCTAGAAGTACAACAAAACTGCCATTATCGATAGTCATGCTCATGTCGATAATGGCATGTTCACGACCAAACGACTTAGCAATATTATCCAGTATGACTTCAGCCATGAGGAAACGCTCCATCATTTAATACAGACCGAATGGCCTTGCCACTGGTTTTGTCAAACAGCGTTATCGTGGAGGCATTAAAAGACACACCCACGTTGTCGCCAACGCTCACCATTACAGTTGAATCCACTCGCGCTTTGAGCTCACCAAATTCACTAGCCAAGACTACAATCTGCGTTGTACCCAGGTATTCGACAGCCAACACTTCGCAACGCAGTACTCCGTTATCGACAAGGCTGATGTGTTCGGGTCGAACACCCAATATTAGTTCGCCTTCAGCACTGGCCAATTGCTGTGGTATGTCGACCACATTCTGCCCCAGCTGTACACTGGTATGACCATCAATAACCTGACCATTAAAAGATAAGAAATTCATTGATGGAGAACCAATGAAGTCAGCGACAAACAACGTCGCAGGTTTATCGTAGATCTCACGCGGTGTTCCAAACTGTTCCACCACAGCGTTGTTCATCACAACTATTTTGTCGCCCATTTGCATGGCTTCAAGTTGGTCGTGGGTAACATACACTGTGGTTGCTCCCATCCTGTCATGTAAGGCTCGCAATTCTTCCGACATATGCTCACGAAATTCTGCGTCCAGCGCACCCAGTGGCTCATCCATCATAAAAGCTTTTGGTTCTCTTACAATGGCGCGCCCCAAAGCGACCCTTTGTCTGTCACCACCGGATAAACCACCAACGGGACGATCAAGCATGTGCTCAATACCTAAAATTTTGGATACTTCTGCAACTTTAGTTTTAATGTCGCGACGACTCATGCCCTGACTGGCCAGCGGGTAGCTGATGTTTTTACGCACATTCATGTGTGGGTATAAAGCAAACATCTGAAACACGAATGCGATATCACGCTGCGATGGCGGTTTTTGACTGATTTCTTCACCGTCTAAAAATATCTCGCCAGAACTTGGCAGCTCTAACCCGGCTATCATGCGTAAGGTTGTTGTTTTACCACAACCCGATGGGCCAAGCAGCATAAAAAACTCACCATCAGCGATGCTAAAAGAGGATTCTCTTACGGCGGTGAAATCACCGAAGTCTTTGCGAAGATCTTTGATTACTATTTCAGCCATTATTCTTGCTCCGCAAAATGGCTAACAATAATAAACATCACCGTGCCTACCAATGTAACGATAAACGAATAAGTGTAGGCCCAAAGAACAAACGGCTGCATTAGCATGAAAACACCAACGGCAATCAGTAGTGTTGCGACCATTTCCCATGGACCACGCTTAAGCGTAAATAAACCTTTAAAGAAGCGGGTCATTTGCGCACCGCCCCAAAGGTAATGCCCCTTAACAGATGTTTGCGCAACATAACAGTAAAGATCATGACAGGCAGTAAGAACAAGGTGGCACCGGCCGCAATCGCCGGCCAATCGAGCCCACCAATACCAATTATCGTTGGGATAAACGGTGGCGCTGTTTGCGCTGTTCCTGATGTTAGCAGCACAGCAAACGCATATTCGTTCCACGCAAATATGAGACAGAAAATGGCGGTGGACGCAATGCCCGTGGCAGCTTGTGGCAGCACGACTTTATAGAAAGCCTGAAACCGCGTGTACCCATCAATCAATGCTGCCTCTTCGTATTCTCTGGGTATCTCATCTATAAAACCTTTTAACAACCAAACCGCCAAGGATATATTAACGGCGGTATACAACAGAATCATCCCCAGATGCGTATCGTTTAAACCGAGCTTGCGATACATCAAAAATATGGGAATAGCCACCGCAATCGGCGGCATCATTCGCGTTGATAATATAAAAAACAATAAATCATCAGCGAGCGGTATTTTGAATCTGGAAAACGCATAGGCTGCCAGCGTGCCCAGAAAAATGCTCAGAAAGGTTGAGCCAAAACCAATAATCACCGAATTTAGAAATCGCCCACCAAATTTAGAGGGGCCAGCAATCACCATGTCGCGGTTACGCACAATTTCTTCTGCGAAGTTTTCAGGTGGAGGAAGTGCAGCCAACCTTTCCGGAGTAACTCGGGTTCGGGTGGTAAATAAATTTACGTAACCTTCGAGTGAGGGTTGGTACATCACCTTGGGCGGATAACTGATACTGTCCGGTGGCGTTTTGAAACTGGTCATCATTATCCACAGCAACGGCACCATGGTAATGAGTGCGTAGGTTATGACTAAGGTTCCGGCAATCCATTTTTGCCGCGATGAAGGTTCGGTAACGGAATAGCTCATCGTTCCTTCACCTTATTCAGCGCTTTGACATAGATGGACGCCAGACCAAATACAGTCACAAACAATATAATGGCAAACGCACTGGAATAACCTGTTCGCCATTTCTCAAACGCTTCGCGTTTTAAATTGATGGACGCCATTTCGGTCACCGAACCTGGCCCACCACCGGTTAACTGCACGACCAAATCAAACATCTTAAAATTTTCGATACCCCTAAACAACACAGCCAACATCAGAAACGGCAATACCATGGGAATGGTGATCGTGAAGAATTGCCGCAGCTTGGATGCCCTGTCTATCTCCGCTGCCTCATAAATGTAATCAGGAATACTCCGCAACCCTGCCAAACAAATGAGCATCACAAAGGGCGTCCACATCCATGTATCGACTATTACGATGGACCACGGAGCCAGATCAACCGAGCCCAGCATGTCAAAGCTTGATGGGTCGATACCAGTAAAAAAAGAGACAACGTAATTGAACAAACCGATTTGCGGTTGATAGAGAAAGGTCCAGAAATTTCCGACCACCGCAGGAGACAACATCATGGGCAAAACGATAATGGTGGTCCATAAATCGTTGCCACGGAATTTCTTGTTGATAAGCCATGCCAGTGCAAAGCCAATGAGCACCTGAAAAAATAATGTCCAAAACAGAAAATGCGCCGTGGCCTGCATGGACAACCAGATATCGCTGTCACCCAGAATGCGTTCATAGTTACGCAAGCCAATGTATTCCACATCGCGATTACGGTTGGCTTTGAAGTCGGTAAAACTTAGATTTATGGTCCAAATAAGTGGGAATATGTTGACTGCCAACAATAGAAATATGGTTGGCGCAACAAATATCCAGGCTATCGCTCTGTCTGATAAGCCTTTTACTTTTCTCGCAACACGAACAGGGGTGGCACTCGCTACGCGATTTATTGTCTTGTCAGACATACAACAAAGTCCAATGAGAGTGAGTGAAATACTTGATCATCAGGTGCACAAGAGAGGTCAGTGGCGATAGATTCGCCACTGACCAAACTCTAATGCGCTACTTCAGCAAAAAAAACAACCCTTACGTTACAGCTTGCCCTCGTCTTCAAACACTTCAGTCCAATCTTCAACAAGAAGATCTAGCGCTTCCTTTGCAGTACCTTGGTCCGCTACAACAAAGTCGTGAACGCGTTTTTGCATAGCCAGTAAAAGTTCTGCATAGGCAGGCTCTTGCCAGAAGTCTTGAACATCTTCCATGGCCACCAGAAAGTCGCCGGCAAACGGTGCACTGTCTTTGAACGTATCAGCGTTAAGCACAGAATTGTGTGCAGAGTAACCACCGACGCTCCACCATTTTGCTTGAACTTCAGGATTTGCAAACCACTTGATGTAGTCCAATGATGCATCTTGCTTTTCAGAGTAAGAAACAACAGAAATACCCTGACCACCAAGTGTTGAACCAGCCTGGTTCTGTGGTGGGTTAACAAAAAAGTCGATCTTATCGCCACCTACATCAGGGTCGGCGTATAAACCGGGGAAGAACGCAAACCAGTTCATCGCCATTGCAACCTGGCCTGACTTAAACGCATCGAGGCTTTCACCCATATAAGAGTTCGTGTAGCCAGGAGGTGTAGCGGTTTTGTAGAATTCCTTGTAGAACTCTAACGCTTCTACCGCTTCTGCTGAATTTACAGCACCTTCCATATCGTACTTGCCGGGAGTGTTTTCGTATTTAAAGCCCCAAGGGTACAGCGCACCCGTCACACCCATGGTAATACCTTCTGAACCACGCTCGGTAAAAATCGCAGCACCATATACCTTCTTGCCATCGATTTCACGTTCTTGAAAGAACTGGGCGATTTGCAGCATTTCTTTCTGTGTTTTTGGCTCACCAAGATCGTCACCTGTGGCTTCTTTATAAGCGGCTTTAATATCATCACGCTCAAACCAGTCTTTACGATAGAACCAACCATTAGCATCACCCATTGCAGGCAAGGCATAGTAGTTCGGTTCTCCCTTCGGCCAGGTTGAATAGGCATAAACAGTCGCAGGTGCAAAGTCATCCATGCTGATGCCTTCTGCGTCGAAGAAATCGTTTAGCTTTACGTAGTGACCGTTTTCAGCGCCACCACCAATCCACTGGCTATCACCAATGAGTAAATCACACAGCTTGCCACCCGAGTTCAATTCATTGAGCATGCGATCGGCAAAGTTTGTCCAAGGCACGAATTCGAAGTTCATGGTGTGCCCACTTTCTGCTTCAAAGTCTTTGCTTAGTTCCACCAATGCATTGGCAGGATCCCAGGCAGCCCAACATAAAGTTAAGTCTTCAGCCTGTGCAGTATGCGAAAGCGTAGTAGCGGCTAGAGTCAAAGCCCCTACCGACGCTAGTTTCAATTGATTCATTAATATCCTCCAGAGATTTTTAGCGCTAACGGTAAAAAGAGCAGTCCGGAACATTGAGTCTCCAGACTCAGTTTTAGTGTATATGAGGGACGTACCTCAAGTCGAGTTAAAATTTGAGGTACGTTGATCAGAATGTCTCAGTTTATATTTAGCTAACCCATTTGGGTGTCTGATGACATTTGTATCAAGCCCGTCGGCAAAGATACTCGACTCGCTTACAATTGACGGATGAGTGGCTGACAAATCGGCCGACATACATCATATGTTTGGAAATGGGGATGCATCTTATAATGTGTCCGATGCTCAGTGTGTTTACAACAGTGCGTCTAACAATGTTGGTAATAAGTTTTTTGTTTCGTAGTATCAGCAGATGCAAAGATATGGAACATAACAAATACTTTAGCAACGGGGACCCAATGTTCTCGTCTTGGTCGTTTATTTTTCAATAGTTGCTCAAAGTTTATGTGTCTTGATGATTTAAATACTCACACATAACCGCAGACAGCAGTGAGAGTGTCTGGTGCAGGTATGATTGGGGTGGCTAACTTCGGGAGGCAGGGGCCGGTTGGTTTAGAGTATTCATTTAATCTATATTATTCAACTAGTTAAATACTTTCCAGCTCTTTCATTTCATTGAATTTGCGTAAATGGGACAAATTTGGGACACTTGATAACTCCCCTACTCGGTGAGTTTATCCCATGGCAACCATAGAAAAACGCGGCAATGGACAGTGGCGAGTCAAGGTTCGCAAGCGCGGTTATCAACAGCAATCTAAATCGTTTACTACTAAGGCGGCAGCTAGTGCGTATTCTGGCCCAATCTGGCCACCCATTCTGGAAGTAAGTGGCCACTCATTCTGATTTTATCTGGCCACCGTTTCTGGAATTAAATGGCCACTTTTAGCACCTGCACCAGAATGGGTGGCCATTTTCCAGAATCACTCTCAACGCATTGTTTTTTAACCCTTATTGATACGCTATCCGGTTTTTACCTATGACCGGAGAACAGCGTGTCACGAACGAGGTTACCAATGCGAAAAATCCACGCCGTTCTACGGCAATTCTATGAATTAAAACGAAGCCAAAGAGACATTTCCCGATCACTTGAAATCGGCCGTGGCACGGTGTCGAACTACTTGACTCGAGCACGCAACGCAGGCCTGTCCTGGCCATTGCCGTCAGAGATGGACGAACGCGCATTAGAGCTGGTGCTGTTCCCAGAGAGCTCTGCTACCGATGCGCAGCATCGGTTTGCTGAACCTGATTTTGCAGCTGTTTATCTCGATCTCAAATCGGTTGGCATGACTAAGCAACTGGCGTGGGAAGAGTACCGTCAAGTACATGGCAACAACGGTTACAGCTACTCGCAGTTCTGTCATCGGTATCGAACGTGGCTCGGACGACTGTTGTATCGCAGATTAATCGAGCGTCATTTTCTATAGTTAATAGAGCAGCGTTACCGAGGATTTTACCGGTTTATAACTGAGGTTGATTTATTGTTGGAAAGCAAATTAACCTGGCAGTGGCGTCA